>Ga0189275_100018_pt1 | contig 476211 bp, 421 predicted proteins | sample N19A6minimetaG_FD_130329 | JGI IMG/M metagenome (GOLD analysis project Ga0189275, IMG submission 130329) | Marine microbial communities from the Costa Rica Dome - N19 A6 mini metaG | ecosystem: Environmental > Aquatic > Marine > Oceanic > Photic zone | place: Costa Rica: the Eastern Pacific...
ACACGGCCGCCAACGCGGAGGCAGGTTTCGGTGCCCGGGATGTAGTAGAAGCGTGCGCCGTAAGCGTCACAGACGCGAACGTAATCAACCGGCTCCGGAGCAACCGGAAGATCGGCTGCCTGTGCGGTGGTGGCAGCAGCAGCAGCTGCAGCGCCGAGCATCAAGCTCTTGAGTTTCATATCTGACCTCCAAAAGTCAATTTTCATTGGAACCGAACCTGACCCTCAAGGACCTGGCGGGCTCCATCCCCGCGATTTCGTACAAAAACAATTCAGTCGAAAAAGTCCGAACTATTTTTTCTGGCGATTACTCGCCGTCGCAGGGCTTAAGAACCAAACTCGAGTTGGCACAGCAAGTCCAAACTGCTGACTGGCAGCACTGTCAGGCAGCTGTGTGTTTTTTCTGCAACATGCTGTTTTGCAACCAGTTTTCCATTACCCAAGGGAACCATCAAACAAAAATTCGCGGAAAATCCCGGGAAAATCAATATTTCGCGATGAGACACCCCAACCCCACTCCTCCGAAACACAACACAGAAAAACAAAGAACTTCTATCTAAAAAGATAATACTCAATCAAAAAATAGATCATACTTCTAAAATATAATATACATGTCTTTCTTATTTAAGATATTTTCTTAATTTATACTTTATTAACACCTGAAAACAAGTTCAATGGAGAATTTCAACACCCTTCCCTTAAGGAAAATACGACACCACTCAGACGAGTGGAGAAAATCCGCTAAAACCTCGCCAAGGTAGGCGTTTCTTGTCTTCCACATACTTTGTCGCGGGATTCGATGCTGAAAGATTCGCCCCACGGCGATGAAAACCGCATGTTTTTCGGAAGATTCGCTCATTCCATGCGAACTCTCGCAAAACAAGCGGGTGCGCAGGCGGGGTGTGTCGATCCGCATCTTTGATGCAGACTGGTCGGCAGGCCTTTATGCGATGCCGACAATGAAAGGGTTCGATTTGGCGCGCTGTTGTGCGATTAGCGCAAGAGAACCGTTATTCCTGCACTGTTGCCGTTGGCATCGAGCACCGTCACATCCGCAAAACCAGGCGTGTCCGGCTGCCAGACAAGTTGCCTTTCCCGCTGCCCTGTATGGAGGGGGCGTCCGTTGACAAGGAAGGAGAACGGCCCTGCACCGCCCTTGAACTTGACGACCAGCGGCTGCGCCGACTGTTCCAACGAACTGTCCCGTGCGAACCCAAGATCCAGCTCGGCTCCGTCCGGCGGATAGGATATCTGCAAGGTGTCACCCGTGCGAACCGTGCCGCGGTTTTGTGGCAAGCGGGCAAAGCGAAGCGGTTCGGGAACCTGTTGCGCGGCGACACTCATGGCTTCCGCCGGACCGTCCGGAAGCGGAACCCTGTCGGGTCCCAGTATCTGAAACGCCTCGAAGAGAATAGGTACGGCGACCGAAGCTCCCGTCGCCCCTGGCACTGGCGTGCCATCCGGGCGCCCCGACCAGATCGCTACCACATGACGACCGTCATAACCGACAGCCCAAGCGTCACGATAGCCGTAGGCTGTGCCCGTCTTGTAGGCGACGTGGTGAGTTTCTGCACTTTGCGGCTGCGGCAATCCGGAAAGAATATCGCCCACCATCCAGGAGGCCTTTTCCGAAAGGACACGGGCTGAAGATACCGGCGCCGTACCCTCCTCGCAGTCTTTGCGGCACACGGACAGGGCTACCGGTTCGCCACCTCGAGCCATTGCGGCGTAGGCCTGGGTCAGGTCCCGCAAGGTCATGCCGAGACCGCCAAGGCTGATGGCAAGCCCCGGTGCGATGCCTTTCTCCATGACGGGATTGGCACCGGCACGTTTCAGCCGGGCAATCAGCCGTGCCGGCCCGACCGCTTCCAGCAACTTCACGGCCGGTGTATTGAGCGACAACTGAAGGGCCTCGCGCAGGGTGACCGTGCCCTGGTAGGACTGGTCGAAGTTCGTCGGCTGGTAGCCACCAATGTTGGTCGCCCGGTCTTCAATGAAACTTTCCGGCAGACCGACACCTTCTTCAAAGGCAAGACCATAGATGAACGGCTTCAGCGTTGATCCGGGCGAACGTGTGGCGCGGGTCATGTCGACATGCCCCTGGCGGCGCGTGTCCAGAAGGTTCGGCGCGCCAACACTTGCCAGAATTTCTCCGCTCTGGTGATCGGCGACCAGAATGGCCAGGGAAACTGGCGATGGCATCGTCTCGCTTTTCCGTCTCGCCAGGGCTTCGATCGCACGCTGAAGCTCAAGGTCGATCGTCAACCGGTGGACAGGCAAGAGAGGCGCATCGGCACGCGCCTGCCGGCTTTCGTGCGGCGCCAGGAATGGCATTGCATAACGTATCGTCCGGACCGGTTCATTCGCAGCCGAAGCCGCATCCTCTTTGCCGAGGACACCAGCCACTGCTGCGCGGCGCAAGACACGGTTGCGGGCCTTGCGCGCCTGCTCTGGAAAACGATCCGGCCGCCGCGCCTCCGGGCTTTGCGGCAATGCCACCAGCAGCGCAGCTTCCGCCGGCGTGAGACGCCCAGGTTCCTTGCCGAACCAGGTAAGGCTTGCCGCCCGAACCCCCTCCAGGTTGCCGCCAAACGGCGCCCTGAGAGCATAAAGCCGCAAGATATCTTCTTTCGAAAACTCCGCTTCCAGCTGAACGGCCCTGAGTAGCTGCTCGTATTTACGCTCAAGCGACTTCGTCGGCTGCTCTTCCAGCAAACGCGCAACCTGCATGGTCAGCGTCGAACCGCCGGAAACTATGCGGCCGTTCCTGAGACTTTGCAGGGCAGAGCGAGCAAGCGCCAGCGCGTCAAACCCGCCATGTTCGTAAAACCGCTTGTCCTCGAACGCCAGCAACATCCGGAAATAAAGCGGATCGATTTCCGCCAGTTCCACCGGCAAGCGCCATTTGTCGTCCTGGCTGGTGAAAGCCCGCAGAAGGCGGTCGTTCCGGTCCAGAACGACAACCGACAGAGGCAGGTCGCCGACACGAGGCGGTGCGGACAGCGACGCATAGTCGTGCCCGACCTTTGTAATCAGGCAGACAGACAGCGCGGCGGCACCAAAACCGGCGGCAGCGAACCACCGCCGGATCATGAGCCAATTCCGCCGCGCCAACGTTTTCATCGTAAGGCCTTACCGAGTCGGGCCCAGAACAACCAACCTGCCGGTTGCCGTGATGGCACGACGGTCCGGACGGTACATATCTTCTACCGACGCCGGCGGGTGCGAATAGTCGCCCGGGGTTGCAGCCCTTGCAAGATAGGCAAAGGTCAGTTCCTTGCTGCTCCAACGGGTCTGGTCCACGGCCACTTCGAACCGGTCCCTGTAGAACGCCGAATGTTCCGGCTGATCAACCGTATCGAGGAACGACAGGCCACCGATATCGCCGGAACGCACAAGTCGCGGATTGTCGATCACCAGGCCGGCAGGCAGGCGATCAACTACCATCAACCGACCTGGATGATCCGTCAGGGCCCGTACGGTGACGACCACCGCAAGCCGGGTGTTGACCGGAACGGCGGCCGGATCGATCGGATTGCCGTCAAGGTCGTAGACCGTGCGTTCAACCGCATAGTCCTTGCCACCTGCGGGCTCGGGAACCAGTGGCTGGCCGGCCACGGAGACAAGAAGCTCCGTTCCAGCGTCACCGTTGTTCTTCACCTCCACCGGGAAGTCGGCAACCTCGCGGCCGCCCAGCGACCAGGCGAGCCGTCCGGGCGTTACTTCACCACGAACGGAGATCCGGGCGTCTTGCGCGGATTCGTTGAGCGCATTCGCTGCCAGGAGCATCCAGGCCATATCCTGTGTCGACCGGTATGGCTTGTTGGCCTGGGCCGTTTTCAGGAAGTCGATGGCTTCCGTCTTCAGACTGTCTTCCATGGACGCCGAAACGACATAGTCCGTCACGCCCGCGCTGTCGCGCAGGACGGAGCCGTAGTCGTCGCGATAGTACTTCGGAGCCTCCTTCGGCAGAGCGGCAAGAGCTGCCCGGAAACCGGTGGCCGCCCGGTCACGCTCGCCATAAAGGGCAAGCCCGGCAGCAACCTGTGCCTTGGCAAGCGGTGTTGCGAAGTTCTGCAGCTTGGCGTCCAGGTAATAGCGAAGATCGCCCATGGAGGCGCGGCCGTTGCGGGCCAGCACGTAGAGCGCATAGGCGATGTCTTCGCCGCCATCCTGGAAGTCGGAAGAATAGGCCAACCTGTTTTCCAGATTGTCCAGTGCCGAAGTGAACGCAAGATCGGGCACCAGATATCCCTTTTCGCGTGCACGGGTCAGGAAGTCGGTAACATAGGCATCCAACCAGGTATCACCGCCGCCGTAGCTGTTCCAGAGACCGAAATCGCCGGAAGAGGACTGGTTCGACAGGATCTTGGCAATGGCCTTGACCACCCGTTCCCGAATGGCACTATCGCCGCCAAGCCCCGCAGCCTCGGCAACTTCACTGAGGTAAAGCAGCGGCAAGGCACGACTGGTCGTCTGCTCGGTGCAGCCATAAGGATAGCGGTCAAGTGCCGCCAGCAGGCCGGCGACATCGATGCTTGCAGCACCACCGGCAGACAAGGTGATGTCAACCGTATCCGCCCGCAGGCCGTCGAAGGTGTCCGCATCCAGCGAGAGGCTGTCTCCGGATGCCAGCGAGAAGCTGGACTGACGGACAACTTCAGGCTGGGTATCTTCAACCTCGAGGCTGAAACGCTTGACGAAAACTTCGCCCTGCGGCCCGGTCAGCGACGCCATGACTTCCGACTTCGTCAGCATGTCTTCTGCCGAAACCGAAAGCAGCACCAGGGCTTTCTTGCCGTTTTCCAGATCCAGCGTACGCGACTGATCCGTGCTGCCGCCTTCCAGCCGAAGGCCGTCAGCGACCGAGATTTCGAGCGCATAAGAACCGGAAGGGCCATCGACGTTGTCGATTTCCAGGGAAATTCGCGACTGGTCTCCCGGTGCAAGGAAGGCGGGTGCGCTTGCCGTCATCACGACTGGTGAACGCACTTCCACTTCCTGGTCAGCATGACCGACGCCATCCCTTGTCCAGGCAACCGCCATCAGTTTGACGGCGCCGTTGAAAGCCGGGATATCGAAGGAGACGGTTGCTTCGCCAGTATCGCCCACGGTTACAAGTCCCGAGAACAGGGCAAGCGGTTCTTCATCCGGCGGAGGTGCATCGAGCCGCATGCCTGCGGCATCTCCTCCGGAACGGACGCGCCCGCGGGTTCCAGCCATCCGGTCGATCAACTGGCCGTAAAGATCACGGAAATCGGTGCCGAGACGCCGCTGGCCGAAGTACCATTTCTCCGGATCCGGTGTCTTGAAGCCGGTCAGGTTCAAAATGCCGACGTCAACCGCGGCAATCGTCAGATACGCCTGGTCTCCTGCTTTCAGGTTCGCGAGTTTCACCGGAACGTCCAGTGTCGTCTCAGGCAGGATCCGGTCAGGTGCAGACAACTGCACGTCAAGCGCCCGGTCACCCGGGTCGACCTGCAGCCAGGACAGACCGACTGCCCGTGACGGCATTCGCTTCTGGTCCAGGTCCATCGGTCGGTAGAGGCTGGCCGTGATGTAGGCCCCTGCCCCCCAATCATCGCTGACAGGAATCTCGACCTCGGTTTCCTCGGCAGTCACTTCAACGGTCTTGCTGGCCAGCAATCCGCCGGAAACAACATTGACCACGGCAATACCGGCCATCTGCGGCTTGAGGCGCAGCTTGGCGGTGTCGCCGGGCCGGTAGCTGGTCTTGTCGAGGCCAACGTCCAGATAATCAGGCGTATCGGAGGAGGCATCGGCAGAATACCAGCCGGCATTGAAGGTGACCCGCGTCGAGGTCTGCAGCGTTCCGCTGCCTTCAACGTCGAGACGGTACTCACCCCATTCGACCGGAAGGGAAAGCTGTGCCGGCTGTCCGGCGGTCACCTGCACGGTGCCGGTGGCAACACGGCGGGTGGTGGTGATCGGCTCATAGGACCAGTTGCCGTCATAGCGGTACCATTGATACCGGCGATCGACCTTGGACAGGGTCCAGCCGATGTCCGTTCCGTCGACTTCCTTGCCGTCTTCATCGATGACGATTACGGAGAAATCGGCCGGACCGCCTTCATCGACACCGCCGTCGAAGGCGGGTTTCACGCCAATGCGTGGTCCGTCGATGGCAACAGGCAGGTCCATGTCCCGTTCAACGTAGCGGCCCCCCGCCTCCACCAGGCGTGCGATCAGCTCGCCGGTATAAAGCATGGTCGTCTCGGGAAGTTCGGGCATGAAGACGTCGAAGGTAAGCTTGCCATCTTCATCGGTCTTCAGGCCCGACGACAGGGAGCCACGCTGTGTATAGGCATCCGCATCGGCAATGCCGAACTGATAGCCCGGGTGGGCTTCAAGCGTGCGGATGGGCCGCACGATGACATCACCTTCCAGCGTCTGGCCGCTGGCCGGAGAGCCGTAGAGATACTTGGCGTCCAGCGATACTGCTGTCGGTCCGGTACGGTTGAAGGCCTTTGCATCTGTTTCAAGTTCGAAATCGACTCGCTCGGGCTGATAATCTTCCACCAGGAAGGTCTGCTCGGTGAGCGCCCTGCCCTTCGGATCGGCAAAAACCTGCCAGGACCAGATACCCTGCTGAGCCGACGCTGCCAGCGTCACATCCTGAAGGTGACCGCCGAGCCCGCCGTCGTTCACTGTAAAGCGGGCGTGCTCCACACCGTCAGGCCGATTGAAGATGAAGGTGAGCGGAAAATCTTCCTGTGCGGTTGCACTTGCATTGCGCAGCAGAGCCTGTGCGTGAACGGTTTCGCCGGCCTTGTAGATACCGCGATCCGTCCAGGCAAAAACGTCTAGCGGTCCCGGTGCTGCACGTCCTTCGACACCCCGGTCGGACAGATCGAACGCCGGTTTGCGCAGGTCGAGGAAGGAATAGTCGCCTTCGGACGTTTCAGCCACGAGGATACCGGGAGCCTGACCGCCTCTGCCGCGGGTAAGGCCGACGGCAAATTCCGCAAAGCCTTCCGCGTTGCTGACAGCTTCACCGAGAATGTCGTTGTTGACGGCCAAGAGGCGTACGGCCACGCCCTCCAGTGCCTCTGCACTTGTTAGAGACCGGATATTGGCGGCAATGCCGTTATCGCCTGAAAGGGCCGTCAGGCCCAGATCGGACACAAGGAACCATTGCGTTGCCAGCGTGCCCCAGCGGTTCTTCTGATCGAGCTTGGACCGCGCAGTCATGGCATAGACGCCCGGTTTCAGCTCGATGCCGGTTTCCGAAATCGGTATGGCAGTCGTGATGTCCTGGTTCAGGTCGTTACCGGTCTCGACAATTCCGGACCAGACCTTCTGACCCAGTTCGTCCTCGATCTGGTCTGCCCGCCAACTGTCGAGCTGCCGCAGGAAGCGGTTGTCACGCAGAATATCGGCGATGGAGCGGTTGCCGATGCGGTAGATCGAGGTCTCGACTTCAGAGGTGTTCACGGAAACGATCGGAATGGTGGGGTCGCCACCAGCGGGAAGAACGTAGGAACGGCTCAGAAAGCTGACGGACGGAGACCGGTCCTTCACATAGACAGTCAGGTCCGCGGTCTTTTCCAGCTTCTCGCCATCGGCTGCCGGCAAGCCGCTGCGTGCGGTGATCTGATAGCGGCCGCCATGCTTGAGACCGTCCGCACAGATTTGGCTGCCTTCCGCCTCAATCGCGAAAGTACCCTCGCCGCTTACGCTGACATAAGGGCTCATGTCTTCGCCAAGCGGCAGTTTTTGCGAGAAGACCAGACAGATCCGTGGCGACGCGCTGTCGGAATCGACTTCGTGATCAACGATCCGGAAGCCGTGCTCGGCAACCAGATCCGCGTATTGCCGACGGACGCTGGAATTTTCCTCGACCGCCAACGATGCCCGCAAGGCCTTGATCGCGGTCTTGTATTCGCTGCTGCGGGTCATCGCGCGGCCCACAAGTTCAAGCGCCAAGGCCCGCTCAGGTGCGCTGACCGACCGCAGATAGGCATTGATCGAGGCTGATATCGCGTTCTTGCGCTTGGTTTCCCTGTCCTGCCAGTTGTCTGGATCCTGCAGCAGCAGGGCGGTGGTGAGCTGGGTCCAGGCATCAAATTCACCCGGTTCCAGCTTGATCAGCTGCAGGAAGTCGGCTTCTGCCAGTGCGCCGTTACGCTCGCCGAGTGCGTCCTGACCGTTCCGGCGCAGCTGATCCGCAGTCTGACCGTTCGGGCGCACCGAATTTGCAATGCTGAGGGAATAGGTCTGTGCGCTTTCCAGCTGGGATTTGGGAATAAAAACCAGCTCCGCCTTTCGGTCTGCGCTCTGGTCGGCGCGTGGCGCCTTGACTTCAACGACCCGTCCGGCGACCGCACCGGCAAAACTCTGCAGTTCGCCATAGTCGGTCTTCAGGAAACACCAGCCCGCAGAGGTGTTGAAGGTGAAGGCGCGGCACTGATTGTCGCTGAGGCAGACGGATTTGCACCCGTCCAGATCCACGTCTTTCACGGTGCGATAGTCACCACCGAAAAAATCCGCATCATCGATGGTGACAATACGCCGGTCCTGCGCGCCTGCTGCGGTGGCCATGACACCGGCGAAACCGGCGCTCGCCACAAGAAGCAGCGTGCTTTTAGCAACCTTCTTGAAACGATGCTTGAAATTGAGGGAAAGCTTTTGGGAAACAAACGAAAAAACGAACATGGCCAATCCTCCGGGGCCTATAATTTCCCCCTATCAAGTCACTGGATCGTGACAAGGACAAGGCAAAATAGTTTTTAGAGTGAACTCTCCTGACACAAGGGCGTGGTCTCGCAAATGCAGACCAGATGGTTCGAGAGCTCAGCCGATCCTGCTGACCAGTTCCTCGATCAGCAACGCAACTTCCTGGGCTGCCTTGCTGGATGGTGCGTCCTCGGTCACGGCGCGGCCTCTGCCCATTGCAGAGGCAAAGACGGTCCGGTTGCCCAGGCGGGCATTGAGCGCGTCATATCCCGAAGCGGCAATGGCGTCCGCCATCTCGCCTGTCAGGGACGCACGGGGCGGCACGCGGTTGAGTACAAGAAGTGCGGGAGTATCTTCACGCGCAGCCATCTCGATCGTCTGCGAGGTTGCCCAGAGATCGACCGGCGTCGGTTGGATCGGAACGATCACGAAGTCAGCGGCGTCGATTGCCGGCTTGGCATCACTGTCGGTCTTGGGCGGTGTATCGATGACGACGTAACCATGGGACTTTGCGAGCGAACGCGCCTCACGCCTTGCGCCCCAGCCTGACGCGGTGCGAAATTCAAGACCGGTATTGTCTTCGCCAAAGTTGTCTTCGCGTGCCTCGAACCAGGTCCCCAAAGAGCCTTGCGGATCCACGTCGAGGATTGCCACCGGTTCGCCGGACTTTTTGGCAAGCGCAACGGCAAGATGGGCCGCAAGGGTTGTCTTCCCCGACCCGCCTTTTTGCTGTGCAACCGTCAGAATCCGCCCGGACATGCCTAAACCTCCAGAATTTCGCCAATATATTGCGCTGATGTTTTTCGCAACGCAACAAATCTATGTCTTATCCAAATGAATTTACGTTGCGTTTCCGGAATTATGGCTATGATCACCAGTGGTATTTTTTAAAAACTGCCGTCAAGGGAGGCACACCTGAAGGAACTGCAAGAGCGAAGCTGGGCCTTGCGATGGCGCAATCCGGCGTTCTGCAAACGCCTTTTGTATGACGCGCTGAAACGGCAGCCGGAACCGGAGCCCGGCAACCGTCCCCTTCAGTTCAATCTTGCATGGCTGGAGCGTTGGTCCGGTCATTTCGATGCGGCGGCAAAGCTTGCAGACAAAGCCTTCTCGATGATGGATCCCAGGCAGGATCCGGAAGGCTGGTCCGAGCTTCTGGTTATCAAGTCGGTTTGCGTCTACAGCCTCGGTGAACTCAGCCAGGCCGATGCCATTCTGGGAGAAAGCCTGGAGATCCTCGGGGCGGCAACTCACGGACGCGCCGGTATCGAGCCGCTGACCGTGCTCGCCAACATGTGCGCCTATTATCATGACTACGAAAAGGCACAGTCCAAGCTTCAGGAAGCCATGGACATCGCCGATCGGCTGGGCCTTGTTTACGAGCGTTCGCACATCCTGCAAACCCTATCGCGCACCGAATTGCGATGCGGTAGCCCCGACGCAGCCGTCGAAGCGGCAAAGGCGTGCCTGGAAGATGCCCTGGAGCATCGCAACGCCGTGAACCTGCCTTACGCCTATGAAGTGCTGGGAGCGGCGCTGGTGGAAACCGGCGCATTGAAGGAGGCGCGCGCCTGCGCCGCCAAGGGCCTGGCTGCGGCACAGTTCAGCCAGGATCACCGGGTCGCCTGCCACCTTTACTACGTGCTCGGATTGAGCCTTTTCGAAGAGAAGCGCTATGACGAAGCGCGTGCCGAACTGGAAAACGGTCTGCTGAACGCTGCCGGTGCCGACTATCACCACTGGACGCGAAACTTCTACCTCAAGCTCTCGCAGACCCACGAAGCCCTGGAAGAGCACCGCAGCGCACTCGACTATCTGAAGGCCTATGTGAAACTTCAAAAGAAGATGTTCACTGAGGAAACGGAACGCCAGAGCAACGATTTCCGGAACCGTCTGGAATTCCGGCTTGCACACAGCAAGGCCGATTACGAGAGGGAATTGCGCACCAGAACCGAAACCTTGAACACGGAATTGCAGGAGGCAAACACGAGCCTTCTTGAACTCAACGCCCAGATCGAATTCAACGCACTGCACGACGCGCTGACAGGTGTCGGCAATCGGCGCATGATGTCGAAATTCTTCGAAACGACCCGGCTCAGCGTGGGCCCCGGCGTCAAGGTTGCCGCCATTCTGATCGATCTGGACCGGTTCAAGACCGTCAACGATCACCATGGCCATTCGGTCGGTGATCAGGTCATCAAGGCAGTGGCGGAACGGTTGTCGGATCTGCTGCAACAAGATGAGACGATCATCCGGATGGGCGGCGACGAATTCCTGATCCTGTCGACACGGCGCACTGACGCGGACAGTCTATCCGCCCTGGCAGACAGGATCGTTTACGACATCAACCTGCCGATCCCGATCAAAGGGGCGGTGGACAGGACAGTAGGCGCAAGTGTCGGGGTATCGGTTCAGGCGAACGGCCCGGACCTCGAATATGAGCTTCTCAGGACCGCGGACGAGGCCATGTACCAAGCCAAGAAAACTGGCCGGAACAGAAGCTGCCTCCATTCCAGTGTGCCGCTTTCCATTCCCCAGAACGCCTCCTGAGCGGCGCCTGTCAAGCAGGTTCACCCTATTTCAGCCGGTTGACCGTGGGCTATTTCCCCCCCAGCACCGAGTACACATTCCAGGACGGACGTCCTGTTACCGGGAGGCCGTGGCGTGCCTCGGCCTTGCGGATGCCTTCACGTGTGGCAGGGCCGACCTTCCCGTCCGGTTCACCGACGTTGAAGCCGTTGCGGTTGAGAAGCTTCTGCAGCTCCACACGCTGAGCACGGGAAAGACCGGGATTGTCCGTCGGCCAGGGTGTCTTGAACGGATCGCCGCCTGATACGAGTTCCGACAAAAGGGCGATCGCCAGACCGTAGGACGTTGATGCATTGTAGGAGCGCAGGGCCCGGAAGTTGCGGGTCACCAGGAAGGACGGGCCACCCGCTCCTGCCGGCTGGATCAGCGCTGCATCCAGATTGCCGGAAAGACCGCCGCCGTCGATTTTAGTGAAGCCTCTTTTGGCCCAGGTCGACAGGGACGAATAGTTCTTCAGACCCGACGGCCCACTGTAACTCTTCGGTGCCTTGACCTCGTATCCCCAGGGCCGGCTGTTGCTCCATCCGGCATTTTTCAGAAAGTTTGCCGTTGAAGCCAGGGCATCGGGGACGGAATTCACCAGATCCTTGCGGCCGTCGCCGTCAAAGTCGACCGCGAGACTGTTGTAGGTGCTTGGCATGAACTGGGTTTGCCCGAAAGCCCCTGCCCAGGAGCCGACGAAGTCTTTGGCCGGTACATCCCCTCGTGAAGCAATCTGCATGGTCTTGATCAGTTCGCCCTGGAAGTATTTCTGGCGCCGTTTGCCGGCGCAAACCAGATTGGCCAAAGCATGTGGGGTGTAGAAATCGCCGCGGAAGTTGCCGTAGTCACTCTCGATGCCCCAGACCGCCAGAACCACGTGCCGGTCGACACCGTACCGCTTTTCGATGGAGGTGAGTGTGCTGTTGTGTTTTTTCAGGTTTGCCTTGCCGTCCTGGATCCGCTGCGCGTCGACCAGAAAGGCCATGTAATCCCAGATTTCGGTCTTGTGCTCGGGCTGGGACGTCGAGAACCGGATGACCTTCTCGTCAAAGGTTGCACCTGACAGCATGCGCTCGGCAATGTCCGGCCGGACGCCTGCGGCAACAGCCTGTTTCTTCAGGGATGCAACACAGCTTTCGATCGCAAAGGCCGATCCTGCCATGGCCATCATGGACAGACCGGTTCCGAACGCAACATTCACAAGATGATTTCGCATGCCCTGGCGCACAGCCCCCTCCGCAGCTTCGAAGCAATTTCCGAACGCTGACACGCTAGCGCGACATAAATGCGGCAAAAAGGGGGTACCTGCAGTTATCAAGATAAACCCGGTGCCGTTACCGCGCCGGGTTTATCACTTTCAGGTCAGACGGACCTATTTGCCTTCAATCAGCTTCCGGCGCAGCCAGCCTGAGGTCTGATCCATCAGGATCACGACAATGATTGTCAGGATGATGATGTAGCTGGTGTTTTCCCAATCGCGCGAGGTCTTCATGGTTTCGACCAGCAAGAGACCGATCCCCCCTGCCCCGAGCGCACCGATGACCGTGGCTGACCGGGTGTTCGATTCCAGGTAGTAGAGGACCTGGGACACGAAGACCGGCAGGATCTGCGGGATCACACCGTAGCGATACCGCTGGATCTGATTGGCGCCGGTCGCCCTCACGCCCTCGACCTGCTTGTTGTCGATGTTCTCCAGCGCTTCAGAAAACAGTTTGCCAAGCGAACCGGTGTCGGTGAAGGCAATTGCCAGAGCCCCTGTCAGCGGCCCTAGGCCGAAGGCGCGAATGAAGATCAGCGACCAGATCAGCATGTCGATGCCGCGCAGGAAATCGAAGAGGCGGCGTGTTCCGAACCGAAGCAGCTTCGACGGCGTGAAGTTGCGAGCTGCAAGAAACGCCAGCGGCAATCCGAAGAATGCGGCCGTGAGAGTGCCGAGAACGGCCATCATGATGGTTTCGAACAAGGCGGTAAGAACCTTGCCGTGCTGCCAGTCAGGGTTTTCCAGAAACTCGTTCACTATGAACCAGATGTTCGACGTTTCCGGATCCATTCGGTCCGAGCTCAAAGCCAACGCATAAAGCTGGCTGAAGGACATGCCGTAAAGTGGAGAGCGGAACGGAAACCAGAAGTTCTCCCAACCGCCGAAATAGTTGTGAACCTCGATCTTCGTCTTGGTGACCTGAAGGCGCCGATCAAGGGTCGGGCGCACATCGAGCTTGCGCGGGTCGATCTTGATCCAGTCCGGTGCCGGCCCTGCCGGCAGAACCGTTTCGACACCATCGGCAGTCGCGGTGCCCTCCACCACGCCATAGCCCGGGATGGTGAACAGGGCTGTCCTGCCATCGATCCCGACCTTGTAGCCATCGCCGAGGTCAACCACACCATTTTCGCCGCTGAGCTGCACCCAGTCAGGCACCTTGGCGTTGTCGTAGGTAGCGGTACGCTCGCCTTCGATCGCAACTTCGAACTCGTTGTCCCGGAAGCTCTTTGTGACGTGAACTTTGTAGGCGACGCTATCCGTTGCCAGGATCACCGCCCGTTCCGGCTGGGCACGAGAGAGCAGTTCCGGCACCCCGAAGGCGAACCAAGTGTAAACGAGGTAGGTGAAGATCGCGAGCGGTACGACGACAGTGAGCCATGCGCGCCGGCGGACCTGGTTCCAGACGAGAGCCTGGGTGACGGGTGTTTCGAGCGTATCGACGGTCATGAGATTTCCCCTCAATGCGCCCGGCCGGACCCGACCAGCTTGCCGCGCAGATAGGACGACAGTTGGTCGATGGCCATTATGGTTATGAACAGAAGGACGAAGATAGCGGCGGTTTCATCGCCTGCACCCTTGCCCCAGCCGATCGTGCGGCGAAGTTCCTGGCCGATGCCGCCAGCGCCAACGAAGCCGAGAATGGCAGAAGCACGCACATTGATTTCAAGGCGCAGCAGGAAATAGCTGAGATAGTTCGGCGCCACCTGGGGCAGCACCGCAAACCGGATGCGTTGCAGCCAGCTGGCCCCACAGGCCGACAGGCCCTCGATGGGCTTGCGGTCGATGTTCTCGTTCACTTCGGAAAAGAGTTTGCCGAGCGCACCTGCGGTATGAAACGCAACAGCGATCATGGCTGGTACAGGGCTGGAGCCGAGTACGAAGATCAGGAACAGCGCAATGATCAGTTCGGGGAAGGCACGTGTGATGTCCATGATGCGGCGAACCACCGGGATCAACGGTCCCCAGCTGTCGACATTGCGTGTGGAGGCCATGGCCAGCACCACTGCCATCGCGCCGCCCAGAAGGGTCGCAACCGCGGCAATGTTCAAGGTTTCCAGCATGGCCGGAACGAACTGCAGCATCAGCGAGAAAAAGGCCGGGCCGGCTTCAAAGGCCTCAACGACGATCTCGCCCGGATAGTCGAAGAACTTGGAAAGACCCTGAAGAAATCCGCCGGAATTCATCGAATTGGATTTCGAATAACCGGAGACCAGAACCGCTACGACCAGCAGCAACCCTATCAATGAATAGAGCTGGCGGCGTTTGCGCATGGACAGGATTTCCTGCTCGAGTGCGGCAACAGCCATTGTTTGGGACCTTTACTTGATGCTCACTTCATCCGAAGCGGGTGGCTTAGCTGGATCAACCCTTCGAAACCTGGCGATCCTGGCCCTGTGGAGCCACTTCTGGCGGAAAGTCGATTCCGCTGGCCGATACTTGAGAAAACGCGGGCCGGAGACCGGCCCGCGCGGAGATCGGAAATTCCGATTACTCGCTCTTTGCCTTACGGGCAGCGACGATGGATTCGTAAGCCGCATGGGTGATCGGTTCGAAGCCGCGTGCTTCACCGGCCATCACGCCGTAGCCACATTCCTTGTCTTCCTTGACGAGGTTTGCCATCAGCTCGGTCATCTTTGCCTTGATGTCGTCCGGCAGCTTCTTGGACAGGACAACCGGGCCTTCCGGGATCACCGGCGAACGCCAGATTTCCTTGATCTCGGTCATGTCGACCAGACCCGCATCGGTTGCCTTGCGCAGAGCGCCGGAATTGTAGCCGTCTTCCCATTCGCCGAGACCGTCAGCCCAGGTCACACCACCGGCAATATCGCCGTTGAATACGGCAACGATGGTCTGCTCGTGACCACCGGTGAAGACAACGTCGGAGAAATACTCACCCGGCTTCATGGAGTAGCCGAGTTTCGGGATTTCGATGGACGGGATCAGGTAACCGGACGTGGAGTTCGGGTCGCCGAAGCCGAAGGTCTTGCCCTTCATGTCTTCCAGGGAGTTGATCTCGCTGTCGACGCGGGCAAAACCGATGGAGTAGTAGCCGTAGCTGCCGTCGTTGTTGACCTTGACCAGAACCGGCTCAACGGCTTCCGGGTCGGTCAGGAAGACTTTTGCGTAGCCGGAAGCACCGAGCCAGGCCATGTCGAGGTTACCGCCGAGCAGGCCTTCGATAACGCCGTTGTAGTCTGCCGGAGCAAACAGCTTTGTCGGAACGCCGAGCAGTTCCTCGGTCTTTTCGCGCAGGCATTCGTTGGCACGCAGACGGTCGGAAGCATTTTCGCCGCCGAGCAGGCCGATACGGAATTCCGTGATTTCCGCTGCACCGGCAACAGAAGCGTTCAGAGCGATCATGCTGACGGCAGCAAGCGCAGCGACTTTAGCAACGAGTTTCATTTGGGACACTCCCCGAGAGTTCTCAATTTTGATGACGTTAAGCGGGTGCGCAGCCGGATCAGACCGCTGCTGCCGCCGGGGTCATCGCACCGGCGGATTCTCTGGAACCGGGCTGGCCGGCATCGATGGCGGTGGATGTCGCCGCCTCGTTGAAGCTTTCATCGGCACCGTAGATTTCGCGTGCGACAGCCGTGGTCAGCGCTTCCGGCGCCCCGTCGAACACGAGGAAACCGTCGCGCATGCCTATCACCCGGTCGCAATAGGTCCGGGCGGTGTCGAGCGTGTGCAGGTTGCAGATGACGATCTTGTTGTCGCGCTCGTGAATCTCACGCAGCGCATCCATGACGATCTTGGCATTCATCGGATCGAGCGAGGCAATCGGCTCGTCCGCCAGGATCATGTGCGGGTCCTGCATAAGAGCGCGGGCAATGGCAACACGCTGCTGCTGACCACCGGACAGCTCCTCGGCACGCTTGGTGGCTTCCTGGGCAATGCCCAGTCTGTCGAGCGCACCAAGCGCCGAATTGACGTCTTCCTGGCTGAAGATGTTGAAGAGGCTCTTCAAGGTACCGTGACCGTTGAGGCGCCCCAACATGACGTTGGTGACAACATCCAGGCGCGGCACCAGGTTGAACTGCTGGAACACCATGGCGCAGTCGCGCTGCCATCGGCGCATCATGCCGCCCTTCAGACTGAGAATGTCCCGGCCATCGAACAGGATCTGTCCGGCGCTGGCGGGGGTCAGCCGGTTGATCATGCGCAGCAAGGTTGACTTGCCGGCACCGGACCGTCCGATGATCCCGACCATCTGCGGTTTTTCGATATTAAAACTTACTTTGTTGACCGCGGTCCGAGACCCGAAGGTCTTGGTGACTTCCTGAAATTGAATCACGCGCCAGCCCTGTCCGTTGTGTTCGTCGTGCTGCGCGACAAGAGCCACCGGACCATTACAGAAAAATGACATTCCTTTGTCGGGGAGCCCAAAATTTTATGACAAATCAATGACATCCCTGCCTGAAGCGTCGGCTGAACAACCATCTCCGGCGGGAATTCCGCAGCGCTCTCAGCGCTTTCCGGGCCTCCTTGACGTCACACATGCCTGGCTGAAATTCACTCGGAAATCAGTGCTCAAATACAAGGCTTCTAGCTACCAAATGCGGTTTTCACCGCTGTGGATGCATGCAAAAAAAGTGACGGGGGTCACGCCAGTGTCATCAAAGCGTCACGACCGGTGCCAGCAACACGGCTACAAACCCTTTCCGCACTCCTTCCAACGTTATATGGAGCATCCATGTCCGCCCCGACCCAGAAGCCTTCCCTGACCGAAGCCCCGAACATTCACCCGGAGGCCAGGGTGCTGAATTGTGATCTCGGCATCTGGACCGAGGTTGGCGCACGCACGGAAATGCGCGAAAGCAGCATGGGGGACTATTCCTATATCGTGCAGGAAGGCGATGTCGTCTGGTCGACCATCGGCAAGTTCTGTTCCATCGCCCGTCGCGTCCGCATCAATCCGGGAAACCACGCAACCTGGCGCGCCTCCCAGCACCACTTCACCTACCGCGCTGCTGCCTATGACCTTGGCGAGGACGACGCGGATTTCTTCCAGTGGCGCAAGGACGACTGGGTCACCATTGGCCATGATGTGTGGATCGGCCACAATGTCACGGTGCTTGCCGGCGTCTCGATCGGCACCGGAGCTATTGTTGCTGCCGGGGCAGTCGTTTCCAAGGATGTCGCCCCTTACACCGTTGTTGGCGGTGTGGCCGCCAGGGAAATCAAACGGCGTTTCACCGGACAACAGGAACAGGCGCTGATCGATATCTCCTGGTGGGACTGGTCCCATGAGGAGTTGAAGCAACGGCTGCCCGATTTTCGCAAGTTGTCGATCGACGCGTTCATCGAGAAGTACCGCTGATCCCACAGGTGGCGCGGACACCTGCTCAGGTGAGCCGTGCCCTCTTTTCCCGCTGCACAAAATTCCCGGGACGCGTTACACTTGCACCATGCAAACAGAAACCGCCGTTCTTGAAAGCAGTCTTGGACCGTCGCTGCGGCGCTGGCGCGTACTGAACCGGGTCAAGCAGGAAGCTCTGGCGCATGAACTCGGCGTCTCGCAGACGAGGATATCGCGCTGGGAGAGTGGCAAGTCGCAGCCGGACGACAGCGACAGGGCGAAGATCACTCGTCTGCTGAGGGCACGACCGGAGAGCGCCGCCGACAAGGCCCTGCTTGATCTTGTCTCCCGTTCCGCAGTTCCCGTGCATCTGGTCTGCGACCTCACACACAGGCTGCTGGCCATATCCGTACCGCGTGCCTGCGAATGGCGCGCACCGGTGAGCGAGTTTCTGAACCGGCCCCTATGGCGTTTTGCGTCCGAAGGCATCCGGGCAACGGAGCACAGACTGACCGACTATGGCTGGTTCGAGCCGGATGCTCCGGACATTGTCTACCGAACGGAACACGTCGATTTCCCGGAAATGACCATCCCGGAGAGCACCATCCGGATTTCGCGCCTGCCGCTGTCAGACGGACGGTTTGCGCGGCTGGTCCGTGAAGAACAGGATGCCGCATAAATTATGCGGTAACTCGCCTGGTACGGTGGCCCGCAATAATCTGGCCACCATGACAAAGACGCCCCCTTCCCTCGATCTTCCTGAAATTTCCCACACCAGACTGACAGGCCTGCTGGATTTCCTTCAGGCTGCAGAGCAGCTGAAAGACACGCTTCGCTCGGGAACGACAACCGGCGGCAGGCCGGAGAGCACTGCCGAACATAGCTGGCGACTGGCCTTGATGGTTCTGTTGTTCGAACCAGAGCTGAAAGAAATCGATTTGCTCAAACTCCTGAAGCTGACGCTTGTGCATGACCTGGGCGAAGCCATCTCCGGAGATGTCCCCGCTCCGCTCCAGACGCCGGGCGACGACCGGCAGGAACGCGAGAGGCGGGACTTTCTGACCTTGTGCGAACCGCTGCCGGGTGACGTGGCTGGCGAGCTGACCTCCCTCTGGGATGAGTATGCAGCGGCACGAACCGTTGAAGCCCGACTTGCCAAGGCGTTCGACAAGCTGGAGACCATGCTTCAGCACGTTCTGATGCCAAGGCAAGCGCCTTCATTTTATGAGTTCAACCTGGGTTACGGCCGTGATCGCACCGATTGCAGTGCCCTCACGCGTCAGTTGCGTGACGAAGTCGACGAGATGACCCGCGCCATGATGACGGACGCCGGACGGGAAATCGCCTGATTGCACAATCGACTTTGCCGCTCAAGGGTGCCTGGTGCCTTGCCGGGAGGTCAGCAAAAAAGGTCATGCAGGTTCTTATTTTTCGTGTTTGGGTTTACCCTTCTGGTTGTGCCGTTCAGTCACCGCCGGAGGAACCAGCATGTACACCATTCTGCCCCGCAGCCAGGGTGCCGTTCTCGGTGTCGAGATTTCCGGAAAAATCGATATTGATCAGGAAAAGAACCTGATCGCCAAGGCCGAGGAGATGATTGAAGATCAGGGCAAGATCAGCGTTCTGGTCGTTCTTGGCGATCATGTCGGCGTTTCCTTCGAGGCTGCCAAGGCGGACATCCGGTGGGTGCTTGCCAACATGCAGCATCTCAACAAGATCGCCATCGTGACGGACAGCAAGTTGCTTGCCGCTCTCGTTGCGATCGACGCCACGTTTGCACGAATGGTCGGCATTCAGGAAAAACACTTCGACCGGGATGAAATCGATATCGCCTGGCACTGGATCGAAACGCCAGTATGAGCTTATGCCGGTAGCAATTTCCGCCTCTGAGGCTGCAGCCCAGTCTCATCTGGCAAATCGGTCCTGGCAGGTCAGTCCGGAAACTCAGGCGTCGGCGAGCTGTTCATCACTCAGGAAGGCAACCTGGTTCACCTTGCCGTCCCTGACCTCGATCATCTGGCCCTGAGGCACTTCCATCCAGCATCCGCGGGCTTCATCCAGCGGTTCGGACACCACCATCACGCCGTCGTCATACACCCGGTAATAGAGCGTCGGCGCCAGGTTGTCCGAAGCATAACGGGCGGCATAGAGCGTTTCACCATCAGACCAGCCGGCAGCAAAACGCATGTGCGGCGTCGTTCCTGCGTATTTGGACAGGGCTTCTGCTTCGAACACAGCTCTCGCCATGGCCGCACGCGGGTGCAGATTGAGCCCATAGGCGAGCGCGACCAGAAACAGACTTTCGCTGTCGGTGCCGCCAATGCGGTCGCGGTAGAGGTCGTCCGGGATCATGTTGTCGAGGCGGCGCTTCACCTTGTCGTAGCCGCCGACCTGACCGTTATGCATGAAGGTCCAGCGCTGGAACGTGAACGGATGGCAGTTGTCCCGCGTGGTCGCCGTTCCGGTTGAGGCGCGCACATGTGCCAGAAAGTGGCGAGACCGGATGTGCTTGGATATCTGCAACAGGTTCGGATCCGACCAGGCGGGCCGGACGTCCTTGTAGACACAAGGGGTGTCCCGGTCGCCGTACCAGGCAACTCCGAACCCGTCGGCATTGACCGATGTCTTGCAGGACAGCGCGTTGCGGCTCTGGTCGATCAGCGAATGCGCCGGATCGCAGATGACTTCTTCCAGGTATTTGGGAGCTCCGCTCCAGGCAGCCCAGCGGCACATGTCGACTTGGTGTCCTTCAAGCAGCGTCTTGCATGGCCTTGAACCGGGCCGTGGTTTCATCGCACGCGTAGTAATCCGCGGCCGGATAAGGATGCAGCGCCAGATCTTCGACGGCGGCAATGATTCTGTCCGCCTTGTCTACTGTCATGAGCACTGAAAAATTGAGCCGTGTCCAGCCGGGTTTCTTCAGTTCTTCACCGGAAAGAATACCGGCCCTCAACGCTTCGGACTGTTCCGGACCGATATCCAGCAACCGATGGGCATAGGGCCCGGCACAGGCGCAGCCACCACGAGCCTGGATGCCATAGATGTCCGACAGCATGCGGGTGACGAGCTGCTGGTGCACATAGCCTCCGCGTTCCAGATCCTTCACACGGAACGAGAACACGGGAAGCGCGTGACGGGCCTTGTCGTTTCCGAGGATCTCGATCGCCGGATTGTCACGCCAGACGGCCAGCGCCTTGGCGCGCCAGGCGGCGTTCCGCTCGTCCATGAGCCGCTGCCCGATGGCTTCCTTGACCAGAAAGGCGAGCGCTGCCCGAATATCGCCGATCACGTTCGGTGTTCCGGCTTCCTCACGGGCTGATAGATTATCTGAATAGTCGTGAGCCCAGGGCGAGACGAAGCGTACCGTTCCTCCGCCCGGAAAGACCGGCGTCGCCTTGCTGACAGCTTCCTTACGCACGATCATGATCCCTGACGCGGCTGGCCCACCGATGAACTTGTGCGGTGAGACAACAACCGCATCTTTCTGGGCATCCGTGCCGGCTTTCATATCTACAGGGAGGTAAGGGCCGGAACCCGCGCAATCCCAAACGCTGAGCGCGCCGTAACGCTTCAGAATGCGTGTGACCGCCACATCGTCGGTAACGATGCCGGTTACGTTGGACATCAGCGAGAACGCACCAACAATCAGCCGGCCGGCCCCTGCCTTGCGCAAGACCTCCTCCAGCTCGGCAAGATCAGGACCACCAGTCTCCGCTTCGTCTATCTCGATCACCTCCGCTCCGCTTTCGCGCCAGGGCAGAATGTCTGAGTGATGTTCATAGGGACCGATCACAACGAGTGGCTGTTCGCCCCGCTCTGCGGCGGCCGAAACACCAAGAAGATGTACAAGCCGGTTAAGGCCCGCGGTTGCCCCCGAGCCGCAAAAGACCGTCGCGTAGCCCTGGTCGGCCCCGCAAATGCGGGCGATTTCAGACCGCGCGGCCTCACGCATCCTCGTCATAGCACTGCCGCAGTAGGAAGCCTCGGTGTGGCTGTTCGCGTAGACCGGCAGGATTTCTTCCAGAACGAATTCCTCGACCTGGCGCAGAGCCCGCCCGGAGGCAACGTAGTCGGCATAGATCAGCTCGCGCTCGCCAAACGGGCCTGAAATGGTTGCCCCCTCGCCGATCAATCCCGCGCGCAGGCGGGAAATCAGATCCGGAGATTTCAGTTCTTCGATGAAATGATCGAGTGCCGTGCCTGTTTTTTGGGTCATCTTGTGCTCCGAAACGCCTTTTTCGGATCATACGACCCCTTTCATTGGGATATCTTCACCTCATTCGATTGTTTTACATTCCAGATCGTGTCAATTGATCGAACATGGAGAAAAAATTCGATCATATTGATCGCGCGCTGCTGCGCGCCCTGCAACGCGACGCACGTCTTTCGCAAAGAGACCTTGCCGACAAGGTCGGTCTTTCCCAGAACGCCTGCTGGCGCCGGTTGAAAACGCTGTACGAAAGTGGATTGATTGAAGGACATACGATCCGGCTGGACCCGGCGCAGCTCGGGTTGAACCTCACGGTCTTCGTGATGATCCGGACCCGGCACCATTCCAAGGAGTGGCTGGAAAGGTTCAGGGGCGAAGTGGTGGCCATTCCGAACGTGATCGATTTCTACCGGATTGCCGGAGACTACGACTACATGCTGAAAGTGGTGGCCGAAGACATGAATGCCTTCGACCGGGTATATCAGCGCCTGATCGAGAAGGTCGACCTGGACACGGTCACGTCGTACATGACCATGGAATCGATCGCGGATGCCCGCGACCTTCCAATCTAGGTTTGCTCAGCGGCGGCGTCCGCCACCTCCCCTGCGCGCACCGCCACCGCCGCCATGACGTTGCGGGCGTGCCTGCGGACGTGAGCGCTGAACGTTGCGCTGCCGATTGACCTGCCGGTTGCCTGCCGTTCTCGCCCGGTTGTCCCTGCTCAGGTGTGCTGGCGCCTGGGGTCGTGCCGCCGGACGTGTGGCGGGACGGGTCGCCGGTCGCTGCACATTCGGCTTCTGGATATTCGGTCGTTGCACATTGGGGCGCTGAACATTGGGCCGCTGCGCCGGGCGTTGTACGTTTGGGCGCTCCACATTCGGGCGTTGGACGTTGGGACGCTCGATATTCGGGCGCTGGCCTGCAGGCAGGTTGGTCGGGCGTTGAACGTTCGGCCGGTTCTGGATCTTGTCGCCAAGGGGGCGGTTGGCAAGGGCTGCCCCTGCACCGGCGCCGATCGCTCCCCCGGCCAGTCCGGCACCAATGTCACCCACGCGGTCCTGGATTGCCTCGCGGGAGGGCGCAGCGACTTCGCCCCAACGACCACCCTCGAATTTCTGCCATTTCTCGCCATCGCGGCGATAGACGCTACCATCCCGGCCGGCAAAGACATCTCCACGGCGATCAAGGTTCGCTACACGGCCCAGATTGCCGTCCTGCTTCCAGCGCTGCACGGCGCCAGCCTGAATATCGCGCGTGCGTGACCATTCAGGCCCGCTTACGACCTTGCCGCCCCAGGAGCCGTAAATGCCCCGGGCTCCGCCAACCACGACACGATTGCCGGTTCGCGGATTATAGGCGCTGATGAAGCCTGCACTGCCGAGCGGGCCGCTGATGGCGGCACCGCGAATGTAGCCGCCCGTACGCGGATTATAGATGCCGCCGCCGGCGATGCCGCGCAGCGGACCGTAGGCATAGCCATAGCGTCCGAAAGTGCCACGGACCGGATTGTAGAAGGCACCGATCCCGTAGCTCACCGGACGCGGGAAGTAGATCGGGCGCAGCCCCGGACGGTACCAGGGCCGATAATAATAGCCAGTGCCGTAAACAAAGACGCCCCAGGACAGGAACCCAGCCAGATAGCCCATCGTGTAGCCGTACCAGACCGCTCCCGGTTCGCTGTCGTAGATGCGCACATAGGTGGTGTTGTAGACCGGGGAAGACGGCGGAATGGTGTAGATCTCGTCAGGAACCGCAGTGGCAACCGTAAATGGTCCTTCCGGGCTGTCTCCGACAAACCAGACACCGTCCTGCAGCACGTAGTATTTCGCACCGACCTGGATCACCTGGTCGCTGGTATTGACCGCGTAGGACATCGACGTGCCGTCGATCTTCTCGAATTCCGGATCGCCGGCATAGGAGACATCCGCACTGACGGAACCGACCTCAACGCGAGCCGTTGTCGGAATGCTGGCTTTCAGCCGTGCCTGCGAGGCTTCCGAAGTGCCTGGAATGGACGAGCGGACCGAATAGTAAGGCGCGTCTTCCGGCAGGTTCTGAAAATCGGAGGGCATGTCCGGAGTGGTGAAAGTCCACGGCCCGTCGAGCGAGGTGGACTTGAACCAGCGGCCGGATACCAGAATGTACCAGGTAGACGTGGATTTCAGGAAGAACACGTCGCTTTCGGTGTTCGACGCCCATTCCAGATCGGTGCCATCCACCGGTTCCAGAGCCGGCTCGCCGTCAAATACGATCATTTCGGCCGGTGTGTCTGAATAGATCACCTTCGGCGGAGTATTGTCCGCAAACGGTTCCCCCGGGATCGCTTCCCGGGTTTCCTTCCAGTTATCGTCATCCGGAAGAGACCCGATCAGATCCGGCAGTTTGTCGACCGCTTCCCACCCTGCCGAGACGTCCTTGGTTTTCATCCAGGACTTTTCATCGCGCAGATAGAGTTCGCCACTCTCGTCGATTTTCAAAATGTCCCAGTTGCTGTTGACCACGAAGCTGAGCCCCTGATCACCCTTGACTGGCGCAAAGATCGGCGTGCCTTCGGTCTGCACGAGAATGGACGGTTCGGTCGAGACATAGATAGGTGGTGCTTCCGAACTCAGGCCCTGGACATCCTCCATGCGCTGGTATTCGGCAAGTCCCGCGGTGATCCGATCCTCTTTCACGGTGATCGTGCCGGTCGGCATGATCTTGCCGACCTGGAGCGACAGGTCAGTGAGGGATTCCCGGTCCAAAGCCGAAAAGTTCAGTTCCGTCACCTGGATCTGGTTGATGTCAACCTCGCCCTTGTCGGGGTCGGCCACGGTCGCGCCGCTGACACCGATCACGCCAAAGACAGGCTTGGCATCCTTGTCCTTGATGTATTCCGCTGCCACCATCGCCTTCAGGGTCTTGAAGTTGTCCCACTCGGTGAATTGCGGCTGGTAGAGCACCAGCGTCGCCCCGGCGTCGGTCTGGAAAGACCGCGGCCAGCCGGTCGTCTGTTCCGGTTCACTAAGCTGAAGATATTGTCCGCTGACAAACCCGTTCTGGCCGTTGTAGCTGATCGAACACCAGGCCCCGCTGTCATCGCAGTTCTCCATTTCCACCTGCGTGCCGGACGGCACCGTGCCCAGTGAGCCGAAGTTCGTTCCCGGGCCTTGCCGGAAATTGACGTTGGCGGTCGTCAGGGCCGGGGCGGCAAGCACGCCGTTTACGAAAACCGTTTGCAAAATCAAAGTGGAAGACAAAAGGACGGAAAGTGACTTACGCATTGGGACCTCCCGGGGGCCGGTTCAACCAACCCTGTCGATGTCGGTGCATGTGTCTGTGCACGTGACGGGAACTTGTGCGCTCCCGAGGCAAGCTAAAATTCGTCGTCACGCCTATTCCCTGTGAGGGGCGTCACGGGTAAATCTTACGTGGAGTGATATTCTATCCGCAAGATCACGTTGAAAAAAACTGCATTTCGACCAGGAGTTTAAGGGAATGGTGAAGCGTTACGCTCTGGCAGCCGTATTGGCGGGCTTGGTCTCGATCGGCTCTTTCCCGCTCGTTGCTCCGCAGAAAGCCTGGGCAGAGATATTTTATTGCCAGAGCACGCGCACACCCAACGGCAGCGAGCCCTACTGCAACTTTATGCTTTTCGACAAGGCTTTCACCCGCCACATGCAGGTTATCGTTGCCCAGGGCGCGCGGCGGGACGTGGCCGTGAACGGCCGCTACGACGTCTTCTGCGTCCTGGTGCAAAACCACAGGAACGTGCCGGACAATTTCGCCTACCGGAAACAGCAGTGCAAGAAGTCGGACACGGGCCGAGAATACCAGGTGCCGATCCGCGCCATCAACCTGCGGCGCGGACGGGATGGCTTCAGTTCCAACAACGTGCAGTCCCTGTTGCCGAAGGAACGCTGGTAGCCCTTTCTCGTCTGCCGGGTCGGCAAGAAAAAGCCGGCACGACAAATGTCGTACCGGCCAGGTTTCCAGAGGAAAATCGTCTTGTCAGCAGGCGACGGAGGAAAGCGCCTGAGATCGTAGCGTCACGGCCTGCCCCGTACGGGCAGACTGCTGTGCCGCCAGCCCCATTTCCACGGCCCGCCATCCGTCTTCAAGCGTCACTTCAGGTGCCGGCTTTTCACTGCGTACCACAGCCACGAAACCTTCGTGCTGATAGAATGTCGAACCGTTGTGATCGCCTGCATCGAGGATCATCGGGTCAACCGGAATATCGATCTGGCGCGGTCCCTTCGGGTTCCTGGGCGACACGACAAGCTGGGGCACCGGCGGCTCACCGAGATGTTCTGGCCAGAAACGTCCAGGCCCCGGCACAAAGGCTTCGATCTTGCCGTCCGGGCCAACGGCCGACACTTCTTCCTGGTAGCGGGAGCCTTCGGCAAACATGCAAAGTTCCAGCATGGCCCGTGCACCGTTTTCGAAGTCGACGATCACATAGCCATTGTCGAGAATGTCCGGCTGTTCGCCATTGTAGACCTCGTCCTTGTGATTGGCATCCTGGCCGGCCGACGCCATCACGCGGACTGGTTCGCATTGCATGATCAGCCGCATGAGATCGAAGAAATGGCAACACTTTTCAACGAATGTACCACCGGAGTAGCGGTTGAACCGGTTCCATGCGCCGACCTTGTCGAGGAACGGAAAACGGTGCTCGCGGATGGTCAGCATCTTGATGCCGCCTGTGGCTGTTTCCGCCTGCTCGATCAACGCCGCGATCGGCGGCATGTAGCGGTACTCCATCGCCACCCACACCGGCGCCGGATAGGACGCCTTGAAAGCCTCCAGCTCGGCAACATCCTTGGGATCGGTGAAGAGAGGCTTTTCGACGAGAAGCGGCAACGGGCGCTTGCGGCGAATTTCTTCCATCTGCGGTACATGGCAGTGGTTCGGGCTGGCAATCAGGATGCAGTCCAGTTCGTCCACTTCCAGTAGTTCCGAAACGGAGTTGGCAAATCGCGCAAGAGGCGCAAATCTTGCGGCCGCTTCCGCCATTCCGGCGTCCGGCTCGAAGATCACCGTTACTTCGGTGTCCGGCAGGAGCGCGATGTTGCGCAGGTGCTCCTGCCCCATCATCCCGCAGCCAATGACACCATATCTTACCTTTGCAGGCATTCAGTCCTCCATGCGCGGTGGCATTTCTCGTCCACCTATTTCAAGCGCTGCACGTAATGCGCCCGGTCCGTGTCGAACCAGGTTCGCGAATATTCGACCGGCTTGGGGCGATCCGCCCAGCTGAACCGTTCGACAAAGCCTGTGAGAGTTCCGGGCGTCTTCTGAAAGAGTTCCGGCGTCCAGTCCGGCAGCGCACGGATGGTCACCCGGTCTTCTGCACGCACGATCCAGAACCCCAGGTGTTTCTGGTAAAAGCGGTAAAGCGAGTCCGACAGGAGCTCGCGCCGCACGAATCCCGCGTCGCCGTCGAGCCAGATTTCCTCCACCGCGATCATCACATCGTTGAGAAACCTCAGCCGGCGGATACGGGTGCCTTCGGCGCTGGTACCGAAAAGCGGCAGATCGTCCGGCTTGTCCAGTCGCTTCACGTCCAGAATATCCGCGCGCGGCAGACCACCTCCGGTCAGGAGTTCCAGTCGGAACATGGCGTAGACGCTCTCATGCGTGCCGCCCTGCCGTATGTAGTTTCCCGACCCCTGGATCCGCTCGAGTAAGCCTTTTTGCGTAAGGTCGGCGAGCGCCTTGCGAAGGGTTCCGATGGAGATTCCAAGCTCCTCTGCCATGTCCCTTTCAGGCGGCAGCCGCTCCCCGTCGATCAGCCGCCCGGCCGCTATATCCCTGATCAAAAGCTCGCTTATCTGCACATATAACGGCAGCGCGGTAGAGGTTTGCGAGGCGGTTGGCATGGCGGTTCGAAGGTCTCGTTTTCAAAATTGATACACTATTGATTTACATCAAAACGGGTGATATGCAAGAAGAAATCGAAGGCAGAATGAAGCCATTCGAAAACAAACGAAAATAGCGAAACCTCAATCGCGCCCATGTCGGCGCATCCGGGTTTCGGTATTCGACAAGATGGTCCAAGGGAGGCACTTCATGACCGTAGTCCCAGTCACGTCACCGGATCTTGATGCAGCGGAGGTATCCTGGTTCGCCGCATTGTGTTCCGACGACTATCAGTTTCTGGGCGTACCCGAAGGCCATCTGCGTTCCTCCTGGGAGCATTGCTCTTCGATCGTGAAAACAGCCGAGCAGCAGGGCTTCCGCAACATCCTGTGCCCGTCGTCCTACCAGGTGGGCCAGGACACCCTGTCCTTCGTCGCCGGCTGTGCGCCGATCACCGACAAGATCAACCTGCTGGCGGCGGTTCGCTGCGGCGAGATGCAGCCGATCATGCTGGCGCGGACCATCGCCACGCTGGACCACATGCTCGAGGGCCGGTTGACGGTCAACATCATCTCGTCCGACTTTCCGGGCGAGCAGGCCGACAGCAGCTATCGTTACCAGCGTTCGCGGGAAGTGGTGGAGATCCTGAAGCAGGCCTGGACGCAGGACGAAATCAATTACGAAGGCCAGGTCTATAACTTCAAGGGCCTGACCACGGACCCCGTCCGGCCTTACCAGACCGGTGGGCCCCTGCTCTATTTCGGAGGTTATTCTCCGGATGCGCTGGACCTTTGCGGTCAACATTGCGACGTCTACCTGATGTGGCCGGAAAAGATCGAGGAACTGGAAGGCCGGATGAAGGCGGTCAACGCGGTCGCCGAGAAATACGACCGCACACTCGACTATGGCCTGCGCGTGCACATGATCGTGCGCGACACCGAAAAGGAAGCGCAGGAATACGCGGACTATATCGTCTCCAAACTTGACGAGACCCAGGGAACCGCCATTCGCGAACGGGCTCTGGATGCCAGGTCGCTGGGGGTGAGCCACCAGGCAAAGAACCGCGAGATCGCCGATGAATTCGGTTACATCGAACCTAACCTGTGGACGGGTGTCGGCCGGGCGCGGTCCGGTTGCGGGGCAGCGCTGGTCGGGTCAACCGATCAGGTAATGTCCAAGATCGAGGCCTATCAGAAGATGGGCATTCGCGCCTTCATCTTCTCCGGCTATCCGCACCTGGAAGAAGCCAGGCATTTCGGGTCCAGGGTCCTGCCGAATCTGAAGACATGTTCCCTGCCGCACGCCTATGGTCGTGTACCGGCTCAAACGCCGGCAACCCCGCTTGGCCAAGGAGTGCGCCGCTAATGGACCGCGTGAAACTTTCTGAAACCCTGGAATTCTCCCGGCTGATCTACGGCATGTGGCGCATCGGCGACGACAGCGACACGTCACCCGCTTACGTGGAACGCAAGATCCAGACCTGTATCGACCAGGGCATCACGACCTTCGACCAGGCTGATATTTACGGCGGTTATGCCGCGGAAGCCGTGCTTGGCGGGGCGCTGAAGGCCAATCCGGCTCTGCGTGGTCAGATGGAAATCGTCACCAAATGCGACATCGTCGCGCCGATGGGACGGTACTCGGATGCCAGGGTGAAATACTACGACACCTCCCGATCTCACATCGAGAAGTCGGTCGAATTCTCCCTCACGGAAATGGGCATCGAGACCATCGACCTGCTGCTGATCCATCGCCCGGACCCGCTGATGGATCATCACGAGACCGGCGCTGCCCTCGATGACCTGGTCAAGAGCGGCAAGGTGCGGAATGTCGGTGTCTCCAACTTCCGCCCCTGGGACTGGGAGCTGCTGCAGTCGGCGATGTCGAACCGGCTTGCGACCAACCAGATCGAGATCTCACTTAAGGAAATCGCGCCGTTCACCAATGGCGACCTCGCATTCCACCAGCGCCTCGGCACCCGATTGATGGCGTGGTCTCCCCTTGGTGGTGGCTCGCTGATTTCCGAAAGTGGCAAGCTTGGCACCGTGATGGACGAAATCGCTGCAGAGGCCGGTGTCGACCGGTCCGCAGTCGCGGTCGCCTTCCTTCTGGCTCATCCGGCGCAACTCTTGCCGGTCATGGGCACGAACAATCTGGAGCGCATTGCCCAGATTTCCGACGCGCTGAAAGTCAGCCTGGATCGCGAAACCTGGTACCGTCTTTACGAAGCGGCGCTTGGAACAGAGGTGCCCTGATGACCATGCAGAATGCCAATCATACCGTGACCTTCGAACCGGACGCCGACAACACCCGCCTCCTGCGGGATGCGTTCGGTCGATTTGCCACCGGTGTCACCGTGGTGACCACCGGCTCGGCCGACGGCCCCGTCGGTATTACAGCCAACAGCTTCTCATCCGTCTCGCTGGAACCGGCGCTGGTCCTGTGGATGCCGGACAAGGGATCGCGCAGGTTCAGGTATTTCGAAACGGCCGAACATTACGCCATTCACGTGCTCAGCAACGAACAGGCTGAAGTCTGCAACGGTTTCGTGCGCAATGCCCATGCTTTCGATCAGCTCACCTATACGATCGACGACAACGGCGTGCCCCTGATTGAAAACTGTCTTGCCCGCTTCGAGTGCAAGCGCTTCACCGCCTATGAGGGCGGCGATCACCTGATCGTTCTTGGGCAGGTGTTGCAGGCCGAGATGCGTTCAGGCGAGGCCCTGACGTTTTATGCAGGCAAACTCGGACAAATCGCTCCAAAATAAGGGCGGAAAACGGGGCGGTGACCGGCCCGTTCTGGAGGAAAGTGAGAAGCCTTCTGTCTCAGGAGAACGCAGAAGACCGCTTCACCACTTTTAACATGATCAGCTTCGCGGTTCTCATGTTCGCGCACATGAAGGCCGGTTGATCCAGGGAGGAGCCCGAATGGGCATTTTGCTGGCGGTTCTCGCACCGCTCGACTTCGTCAATTCGCTGCTGTTGCGAATTGGCCGGGGCATCGGCATCGTTGCCGTCGCCCTGATGGTGATCGCGATCCTGGTTCAGGTCGTGTTCCGCTATGTCTTCAACAATGCCCTGCCCTGGCCGGACGAAGCAGCCCGTTTCTGCATGCTCTGGATGACAGGTCTTATGGCACCAACAGCGTTCCGCAGAGGCGGTTTCGTTGCCATCGACATGTTCACCCATTCCCTGCCTCGCCTGCTGGGAAGCGCCATATCCCTGCTCCTTCTGCTTATTTCACTTGTGGTGCTCGTCGTTGCCCTGAAGATCGGCTTTTCGGAAGTCACCGGTTTCGGAGGCCGTTTCGCAACCGCATCGCTTTATGTTCCGGGCAACCTTTCCTTCAGCGAATGGATCCGTGTGCCGCGCAGCTGGATGATGGCTTCCATCCTCGTCGGCGTGTTCCTGCTGACGCTCGTCAACATCGAGCTGATCCTGCGCAACATCATCGCCAGCTTCGGTGGCGCCGACCGCATGCCGGTCATTCCCGATCCCGACATGGCAGGAGCTGACTGATGCTGATCTGGTTCCTTCCCGTCTTCCTCGTCTTCCTGCTGATCGGACTGCCTGTCTTCTTCGGCCTTCTGGCGGCCCCTGGCCTGTTGCTCTGGCTGAACGGCCAGGAAAAAGACATCACGCTGCTTTACCGCAACGTCTACAACGGCATGGACAGTTTTCCTCTGATGGCGATTCCGTTTTTCATGCTCGCAGGCGAGCTGATGAACAAGGGCGGCATCACCATGCGGCTGGTCGAGTTCAGCCAGGCCCTGATGGGACATCTGCGTGGCGGCCTTGCTCATGTGAACATCCTGTCGTCGATGCTGTTTGCAGGCTTGTCCGGTTCCGCTGTTGCCGATACCTCCGCTCTTGGATCTATGCTGATCCCGGCAATGGAGAAGCAGGGGTACACAAGGCGCTTTGCCGCGGCAATCACCGCGGCGAGTTCCGTCATCGGGCCGATCATTCCGCCGTCGGGCATCATGATCATCTATGCCTATGTGATGGGCGAGAGCGTTGCCGCGCTGTTCCTGGCCGGTATCGTACCCGGCATCATGGTCGGCATCGGCCTGATGTTGATGGTCAAGGTCATGGCCAACAAGTACGACCTTCCCAAAGCACAGAGGATCGTCAACCCCGGCCAGACCATGGCACCGGTGGAATACTGGTTCTCCTTCATTGTGCTGAGGGCAAACCTGGCTGCCCTGTTCACGGTGATCGCGGATCTTGTAATCAATCTGACCGGGTTCGCTTCCCTTTCAACGACGACTTCCTTCATCCTGTTCGCGGTCTTCCTGGCGGTTTCCCATGTGCTCTTATGGAAGCTCAGAAGTGCTGTCTCGGAAGATTTTCGGGTCGTGTGCAAGAAAGCAGTTGCTCCGCTTCAGACGCCGATCATCATTCTCGGCGGCATTCTGCTGGGGGTCTTCACGCCGACGGAAGCGGCCGCGGTCGCAGTTGCCTACGCACTGGTTATCGGTTTCTTCGTTCTGCACTCCATCAAGGTCTCCGAGATCCCGGGTGTCCTGAACAGGGCTGGCATAACCTCTGCAGTGGTGCTTCTGCTGGTCGGTGCGGCGATGGCCTTCAAGACCGTCGTCAGCCTCAGCCACGCTCCCGAAATCATGGCGGAGTTCGTTCTCACCCTGTCGGAGAACCCGCTGATCCTGCTGTTCCTGATCAACCTGCTGCTCTTCGTTGTCGGCATGTTCCTGGATGCAGGCCCTGCGATCATCATTCTCGGCCCCATTCTCGGACCGATCTTCGTCAACCTTGGCGTCGACCCGATCCATTTCGCCATCATCATGAGCGTCAACCTGACCATCGGCCTGGCAACGCCGCCCATGGGACTGGTGCTCTTCGTTGCGGCTTCGGTTTCAAGGGAACGGGTTGAAACCATTGCCAAAGCCATCCTGCCGTTTCTGGCGGTGGAAATCGCGGTGATCTTCCTGATCACCTACATTCCGGCACTTTCGATGACGATCCCGCGTCTGACCGGATTTGCCAACTGATCCTGAGCTTTCTAAGGGAGGAACCTAATGCTCAAAACTGCACTGAAAACGCTCACCGTCGCGGCGATGCTTGCCGGATCGTCGCTGAGCGCGCTTGCCGCGGACTACACACTGCGCGCAACCGCCAACTCCAACGAAAACGACGAAGACTACGACGGTCTTGTCGTTTTCAAGAACTTCGTTGAGGCCGCTTCCAACGGTGCCATCGAGGTCGAACTGTTCATCGGCACGCAGCTTTGCTCCAACGGCGCTGAATGCCTTCAGGGCATTTCCGACGGTGCGATCGACATCTACATCTCCACCTCCGGCGGCGCGGCGGGCATTTTCCCGTATGTCCAGGTTCTCGACCTGCCCTACATGATGAGCGACGACCGGATTGCGGAGCATGTCCTGTCGGGTGAATTCACCCGCACCATGCGCACGATGGCACTGGAAGATTCCGGTGACACCATACGCCTGATGACCATCGGCAACACCGGCGGCTGGCGCAACTTCGCCAACACCAAGCATCGTGTCGCCAAGCCGGAAGACCTCAAGGGCCTGAAGATCCGCACCGTGGTGGCCGACCTGCCGCAGGAACTGGTCAAGGCGCTTGGCGCTGCTCCGACGCCGATCCCGTGGCCGGAACTGTTCACCTCGCTGCAGACCGGCGTTGTCGAAGGTTCCAAGAACGGCATCACCGACATCATGGGCATGAAGTTCCCCGATGCCGGGCTTCAGTATGTCACCCTCGACGGCCATGCCTACATGGGCGCGTTGTGGTGGATGAACAACGAGAAGTTCCTGTCCATGCCGGAAGACCTGCGCCGCGTCGTGGTGGACGGTTTCTATGCCCTGCAGCAGGCAACCTTCGCCTCACCGAAGCGCAAGTCGATCAAGGCTTATGAGGACTTCGTTGCCGGTGGCGGCGATCTCTACGTCCCGACCCCGGAAGAAAAGGCAGCCTTCAAGGAAGCAGCCGCTCCGGTCTATGACTGGTTCAAAGGCAATGTCGGACGCGGCGGCGAGATCTTCGGCGCCCTGGAAGAAGCCGTGGCTGCGGCCGAAGCCGACATCAACGCCAATCGCTCTGCCGATCTGAACTGACGAAACATCGTGTCACGCCTTGCCACTGCAGGGCGTGACACATCCCAGCACCTGCACCGGTCCGGAATCGTGCCTGCCGTAAACTGGACAGGGATCGGCACGCGTCCCATGGTGAAGCCGTGGGAGACCCGGGAGAGCCAGAACTCAATGGTCCGGTCCGCCCAGCACTCGATCACGCGAGTTCTGCGCCGATCAGGAACGAACCGCCAGCTTTCAATTGAACGGATACATCCAGACCTTGTAATCACCGACCAGGATATGCGCCTTCTCAATCTCGTCTTTGGTCATCTTCTTGACCACCTCTTCCAGAGAGATCGCAGCGTCGGGGTCCCCCCCGATGGCAGAGAGCGTGTACCACATGTAAGCCCGCACGAGATCCGGAGCCGGCATGCCCCGACCCACCTCATAGTACCAGCCGACACCGGACTGGGCACCCGGATGCCCCTTCATCGCACTTCTGAGATACCACTCGAACGCGCGCTGGTCGTCGCGCTCGACACCCAGCCCCATAGCGTACATCACGCCGATAAGCTCTTCGGCGTCCGCGTTGCCGGACCGTGCCGCCGGCCAAAGTTCCTTCATCGCCTCTTCGTAACGATTGGCCTCCATCAGGTCGCGCGCGGCTTCGATTTCGGCCTGAGCAGAACTCGTGCACAACACAAGAGCAAAAAGAGCGGCGGTCAGCGTGGCTTTCATGTGTTGCGGTTGCTCCCTCTGGTCTTCGGCTTGTCGGCACCGGCGATTGCTTCCGAATTGCCACCGCCCTTGAAGGAAGACGATTTCATCGCCTTCGACAGAAAGCAGGCAGCCCTCGGCCAGTTGCTTTTTTACGACAAGATCCTCTCCGGCAACAGGAATATTGCTTGCGCCACATGCCACCACCCGACCCTTGGCACCGGAGACCGGTTGTCGCTCGGCATCGGCGAAGGCGGCGAAGGGTTGGGGCTCAAGCGGGTTGCCGGAACCGGTGACAGCCGCATTAAGAAACGGATTCCGCGAAACGCTCCAGGTCTTTGGAACTTGGGAGCAAAAGAGCTCCACGTCCTGTTTCATGACGGCCGCCTGTCGATTGCCGACACCTTCGAAAACGGCTTCAATTCGCCGGCGGAAGAATGGCTGCCCACGGGCTTCAATTCTCTGCTCGCCGCCCAGGCTGTCTTTCCGGTGACGGCCCAGTTCGAAATGGCGGGCAATCCGAAGGAAAACGAGATCGCCGGAGCCATTTACGACCGCATCGACAACGCCTGGCCGATCCTTGCCAAACGCGTCCGCATCATTCCGGAATATGGCCGCCTGTTTGTCGAGGCGTTCGATCATGTCGACGCGCCTGAAGCGGTCACGATCGTTGAAATCGCAAATGCGCTGGCAGCTTTCCAGGCAATTGAATGGCAGAGCTTCGACAGCCCGTTCGACGCGTATCTCGCCGGCGACGAAAGCGCTCTGGGTCCGGCCCAGAAGCGGGGTCTCGATCTCTTCTACGGCAAGGCCGGGTGCTCCTCGTGTCATTCGGGCAAACTGCTCAGCGATCAGAAGTTCCACGCCCTGGGCCTGCCCCCCTTTGGTCCGGGCCGCACCCGCAGCTTCGATCCGATGGTGCGCGATGTCGGCGTGATGGGAGAAACCGACCGCCTGGAAGATGCCTACCGGTTCCGGACCCCGATGCTGCGCAATGTCGAGCTGACCGCCCCTTACGGCCACAATGGCGCCTACCCTGGGCTGGAGGGGATCATCCGGCATCATCTCGACCCCGATGGAATGCTGAAAGCCTGGACACCGGAAACCGCAGCCCTTCCACAAGCACCCTGGCTGCAGGCGATCGATTTTGTGGTCTGGAATGACGCTCGTGAGATGGCGCGTCAGGCCCGATTCAGGGATATTGAACCTCTCCCCCTTTCGGATGCGGAGATTGCCGATCTGGAGGCTTTCCTGAAAAGCCTGACCGGCACGCAGTCCGTCACGGCTCCGCCCTTCGGCATCCCTGCCACTGTCCCGAGCGGCCTTCCCGTCGACCGGTAAACATCAACAAGGACAAAGAACGTTTCATGGTTGCTCCATTGAAAGACCGGGCTAACCGGCTGTTCCCGGGTATTGCGATTGCCGGGCTTGTCGCCATTGCTGCGCAATTCCTCAACGAGCACTACGGGGCACCGGCCATGTTGATGGCCATCCTGCTTGGCATGCCGCTGAACTTCCTGTCGGAGGAACAGCGCACGGGCGAAGGCATCGCCTTTGCCGCCCGCACGCTGCTTCGTGTAGGCGTTGCCCTGCTCGGTGTCCGCATCAGTGTGGAAATGGTGCAGCAGCTGGGTCTGCCGTTTCTGCTTCTGGTGATCCTCGGCGTCCTGGTTACCATCGGCTTTTCCCTCTTGATCGGCGGGCTGTTCGGACGAGACAGGTTGTTTTCGTTTCTGACCGGCGGCGCGGTCGCCATTTGCGGAGCCTCTGCGGCCATGGCAATCGGCTCCATCCTGCCGAAACGCGAACATGCCGAACGCGATCTCGCCTTCACGGTGATTACCGTGACCGTCCTGTCCACACTGGCGATGATCTTCTACCCGATCCTCACCTCCTCCCTCGGCCTTTCCATGGACGCGACCGGTGTCTTCCTTGGCGGCACGATCCACGATGTTGCCCAGGTTGTCGGCGCCGGTTTTTCGATCTCCGAGGAAACCGGAGACCTTTCGACGCTGGTGAAACTGATCCGCGTCACCATGCTGGCACCCATCGTTCTGGTCGCGGCGCTCATCCTGCGCAAGAGTTCGGAGCCGGGTAGCGCCCGTCCTCCGATCATGCCGGCGTTTGTTGTCGCCTTCCTGGTGCTCGCCGCACTCAATTCCTTCGGCCTTATTCCGGACGTTGCCAAGGAGGCGGCCGGACACGTTTCCCGCTGGGCGTTGCTGGCCGCCATTGCGGCAGTGGGCATGAAAACCTCCATTCCGAAACTGCTGGAAGTCGGCGGCCCGGCCATCTGGATGCTGGTCACGCAGACAGCGTTTCTGGCGCTCTTCGTTCTGGGCGGCATCTGGCTCATCGGCTGACCTTTCAATCGGCCTTGCCGCACCCCATATAACGAAGCAGAACCCCGGTCTTTTCAAAGGCCGGGGCTTTTCTTGTGCGGGCGAGTATGGAATATAGCTCGCACCTCTTTAGGCGGAACGGCAGATGCGCCGCAACAGGCCGGACCGGACTTGTTTCCGCCCAAACATTTCGAAAGCGTTTGGATGAAAAGCTACATCACCACCCCGATCTACTACGTCAACGGTTCTCCGCATATCGGTCACGCCTTCACCTCCGTGATGGCCGATATCCTGAAACGCAACCGACAGGCGCTGGGGTATGACATGATGCTGTCCACCGGCGTGGACGAGCACGGACAGAAGAACCAGGAAGCAGCGGAAAAAGAGGGAATGTCGGTTGAAGACTACCTCAACATGCGCTGTGCAGAATTCCGCGATGTCTTCGATCGTCTGGACGTGGCTTACGACTATTTCGTGCGCACCAGCCGCGAGGGCCACAAGACGGCCGTCGCTGGAATGGAGCAGTCGATCTTCGACAAGGATCTGATCGTCAAGAAGAACTACACCGGCACCTACTGCAAGGGCTGCGAGGAGTTCAAGAAGGAATCCGATCTGACCGAAGAGGGCCAGTGCCCGCTGCACCCGACAATGAAGGTGGAGCAGACGGAGGAAACCAACTACTTCCTGAAGATGGAACCGTTCCGCGAGCGCCTTCTGCAGCGCATCGTCGAAAATCCGGACTTCGTGCAGCCCGAAGCGTTCAAGAACGAACTGAAGCAGATGCTGTCCGAACCGCTGGAAGATCTCTGTATCTCCCGGCCGAAGGCCCGTGTAACCCTGGGTATCGAACTGCCTTTCGACACCGACTTCGTCACCTATGTCTGGTTCGATGCGCTGGCGAACTACCTCACCAACATCAACTGGCCGGAAGCAGGCTACGAGAGCTGGTGGGCGGAATGCGAGCATCTGATCGGCAAGGATATCCTCAAGCCGCATGGCGTCTACTGGCCGATCATGCTGATGGCCGCCGGACTGCCGTTGCCGAAGAAGCTGTCTGTTCACAGCCACTGGGTTGGTGCGGGCGGCGTGAAGATGTCGAAATCCATCGGCAACGTTGTTGATCCGATCGAGGTCATCGAGAAGCTGGGCGTCGACGCCTTGCGCTGGTACCTCGCCCGGCACATGCGTGCGGACAGCGACAGCCAGATTTCGGTCGACTTCATCACCCAGTCCTACAACACCGAACTGGGCAACAAGATCGGCAACCTGCTGTCGCGGGCGGCCAAGTTCTCCAAGGCCCGTTTTGACGGCAAACTGCCGGCAGCGGGTCCGCTGTCAACCGAGGACGAAGCGATCCGCAAGTCCGTGCTTGAAGCCACCAAGGGCATGGGCGAATGGGTCAACCTTGCTGAAATCCCGGCTCGCATGCAGTCGATCATCACCGTCGCCGACGAGATGAACAACTACTTCGCCGAGCAGGCTCCCTGGGATCTCATCAAGAACGAGGAGACCCGCGAGCGTTGCCAGACGGTGATCTACGTGACACTGGACTGCCTGCGCATCGTCATGGAAGCGCTGACTCAGGTGATCCCGGCATCCGCCGGCAAGGCTCTTGCCATGCTGAACGCACCGGCAGTCGCCTGCCCGTGGAAGCCGGAGCTTGACCGGCTGGAAGGCAATTGCGATCTCGGCGAAATCGAGACGCTTTTTCCGCGGGTTCAGTAAGCCCGTCACGGCTTGATCAAAATAATGAAGCGCCCCTGCTCGGGGCGCTTCATATAGCCAGTCGCGCGGAAAGCGATTTCCAGCCACAAAGTGTACGGCGAATGAGCTGGGCCTCTAGAGCAGACCGGCGAATTCCATGGCTTTGTCGATCTCTCGACGGGTTGCCTCGGTCACCGGGGTCAGCGGCAAGCGGACATCTTCGCGGCAAAGCCCCAGTCTGGACAGGCCGTATTTGGCGCAGGCTGCGGGTGGTTCGAGGAACATCGCGGAGTGGAGCGGCAACAGGCGGTCCTGATACTCCCGGGCAAGTTCGAGGTTTTCAGCAAGTGATGCGCTCTGGAACTCGGCACAAAGGCCTGGAGCCACGTTGGCGGTCACTGAAATGCACCCCTGCCCGCCATGGGCGTTGAAACCCAGTGCGGCGGCGTCCTCTGCACTGAACTGCATGAAAGCCTTGCCGCAAAGTGCCCTTTGCTTGCTGACCCGCTCCATGCTGCCGGTGGCATCCTTCACGCCGATAATCCGCGGCCAGCGTGCCATCTCGGCCATGGTTTCCGGCAATATGTCGATCACACACCGGCCCGGAATATTGTAGAGGATGATCGGGATCGCGCTGTTGTCGTGGAGAACCTGGTAGTGGCTGAGCAGGCCTGCCTGGTTGGGCTTGTTGTAATAGGGCGTCACGACCAGCGCCGCATCTGCGCCAACGGCTTCAGCGTGCTGAAGCATGTCGAGGGATTGTGCCGTTGCGTTGGAGCCAGTGCCGGCAACAACCGGAATGCGGCCGTCCACGAGATCGACGACCCGCTTGATGACGTCCTTATGCTCGATCTTGGAGACAGTCGGGCTTTCGCCCGTTGTCCCGACAGCAACCAGCCCGTCGCTGCCCTGGGCAATGTGCCACTCAACGAGGCGTTCCAGCGCTTCGATGTCAACGCTTCCGTCCCTGAACGGTGTGACAAGGGCGGGAATGGATCCCTTGAGTTCGAGCATGTGGCGTCCTCCCGGATCCGCGCTGTCTGAAAGCGCGGTCCCATGTCCATCGATAGTCATTCCAGATCGATGTGCCACCAAAAACCCGTCACTGGCAACCTGCCCCGTCCCTCATGAACATCTTACTGCATCATGCTCCGCGATCAGGCAGCCAAAAACTCCAGGCGATCATCGAGCCGCGCAGGTGTTATTTCCAGAATTTCGGCCGTCACGACACCTTCAGCAACGAAAGGGTCTTCGGCAACAAATCCTTCAAGTTTTTCCAGGCTAGCGCCGTGCGCTATAATCCCGCCGCCGCGGTTCGGCTGCAGGCTGCCGACCATCAGGAAATATCCTTGCTCGAACCCGCGCTGGATCCAGGCCTTGTGGCCTTCCATGAGTTCGCCTGCCCGGGATTTGTCAGCAAAGGTGAGTGTCACGACAAACATGTCATTCTCCATGTAGGTTTTTACGAAAGGCAAAGGCGAGTTACTGGATCTTGTTCTGCTGTGTCTCGGCGATGACGCCGTCCAGCCAACTCAGGATTTTCGAGACTTCACGCTCGACATAGGCCTTGTCCTTGAATGCCTGGGCGAGTGTCGCGACGCCCTGGCTCCAGCCAAGGACATGCATGGCATTGTCCCGCGAATTCTCACCGCAGCCGAGTTCGCGAAACTGTGTTTCAAGCCAGTCGCCGAACAAGGCCATGATCTCGTTGGCCTTGTCCCGTGAGGGGTGATCGATCTTTGCCAGCTCCGTCGTCAGCGTACCGACGGGACAGCCGTATGCCATGATCTTCGTCTGGTTGACGATGACGATCCGGATAAAACATTCAATCCGTTTCCGTGCTTCATCCGCCGTCTCGTCCCATTTGGCGAGCAGCTCTTTTCGATCCGACAAACGCTTGTCGATCACGGCATCGAGGATCTCGTCCTTGGTCTTGAAATGGTAATAGAAGTTGCCGCGCGAGATTTTGACCGCTGCGGCAATGTCCGCGAAGGACGTCTGCGTAAAACCCTGGGCATAGAAAAGGCTGTCCGCCGCATCCACGATCTGACGCCGTGTCTCGCCTGCCGCAACCATATCCATCTCCCTTCGTATTTCCGCATCATTCATTAGGACAAGTGACCTATTGACGAATTAGGACAGCCGTCCGAATAAGTCAAGTGAAGTTCATCAGGAAAACACGGAGGCCGCCCGAGACAGGCAGTGCGGCGCTGCTGCGAAGGGCCATTTCAAGCTGACGCGAAACGATTTTCGCTTCCCTCACATCAATGTGAACTCTGGTTGCAGCAACTCCTGACACACCCTGTCAGTAGCTGTTTTTTAGGATGGGTTTCGACGGTCACACCTGAACTGCGGGAAGGCAAAACGCAAAACTTCCATCACTCTCAACAACTTGGTGACTTTCCACATCCGATCCAACCGATTGAAGATCAATCTCAACAATGTTCTCTTTCATCAACAATACGCAACCAAGTGCCTTGATCGCGCATTTGTGCACAGGACCGGTGCAATTTCCGACATTGGAATGCCCCGTTCGCTGCCTACCTAGAAGTCGCTTGGTGGCAGACACAGGTCCGGCTGGAGGCACAGCAGCCGGTTCCCGCGTGGAGGGATTGACATGACATTGCTGGATGAGCGGACGCATGAAGCGCCTCTTTCCGCCGTTACCGACCTGTTCGATCGGGTCAGGGCACAGACACTTGCTCTCGCCGCCCCCCTCAGTCCGGAGGATATGGGGCTGCAATCCATGGAGGATGCCAGCCCGCCCAAGTGGCACATGGCACATACCACCTGGTTCTTCGAAGAATTCATCCTGAAGCCTTCGCTTCCTGGCTATCAGCCACGCGATGATCGTTTCGCAGTGCTCTTCAATTCGTACTACGTACAAGCCGGCCCGAGGCATACCCGGTCGAGACGGGGCCTGCTTTCGCGGCCCAGCGCCACCGACGTGTTTGACTACCGCTCACACGTCGAAGACGCCCTGCGTGAAGGAGTTGGCCGAAACGCCTTTTCGCTCGAACAGGACAAGCTTGAAGAGCTGATTACCCTCGGCTGTCATCATGAGATGCAGCATCAGGAACTGCTGGTCACCGATCTCCTCCATGCGTTTTCCTTCAATCCGCTGCTGCCTGCCTATGTCGAGCCAAAACCGGCACCGGTCAGCGCGGTTGAAACCGCCGAATGGGTTTCCTACGACGGTGGTCTTCTCGAAATCGGCCACGACGGGACCGGCTTTGCTTATGACTGCGAAGGGCCGCGTCACAAGGTCTGGCTGGAGCCCTATCGTCTTGCGGATCGTCCCGTAACAAACGGCGAGTGGATCGCCTTCATGGAAGATGGTGGTTACTCAACCCAAACGCTCTGGCTGATGGAAGGCTGGGCCGTGCGAGAGAAGAACGGTTGGGATAGCCCCCTCTACTGGTGGCAGCAGGACGGTCAATGGTGGACCTATACCTTGCAGGGTCCAAGGCCGGTTGATCTTGCGGCACCGGTTGTCCACGTCAGTTACTACGAAGCGGAAGCCTTTGCCCGCTGGGCAGGTCGCCGGTTGCCGACGGAAGCAGAGTGGGAAGCCGCTGCAGAGCCGACCACGATCGAAGGCAATTTCCTGGAAAGCGGAGCCTTTCAGCCTGTTGGCCGCAGGCCCGGCCTTTGGGGCGATGTCTGGCAATGGACCAGCAGCGCTTTCAGCCCCTATCCAGGCTTCAGACCACCCGAGGGGGCCATTGGCGAATACAATGGCAAGTTCATGGTCAACCAGATGGTGCTGCGCGGCGGGTCCTGCGCGACCCCGAAGGAACAGTTGCGTTCGTCCTACCGCACCTTCTTCTATCCACACCAACGCTGGCAGATGCTCGGCCTGAGGCTGGCGGGAGATCAATGATGACCAAGCATGTTTCTCCCGAGAACCAAAAGGACGAGAACCAGTCGGATATGTTTCGCGACGACATCCTCTCCGGTCTACTCAAGGATCAGAAGGCGATCAGCAGCAAATGGCTCTACGACGATGTCGGGTCACATCTGTTCGAAGCGATCACCGAACTGGATGCCTATTACCCGACCCGAACGGAGATCTCGATCCTCGCCCAGAATGCCAGGAAATATCGCCGTCTACCGGGCGCACGCGGAGCGATGGTCGAACTGGGCAGCGGGTCCAGCCGCAAGACAGACCTGTTGCTGAATGCCTTTCCGGACCTGTCCGTCTACATGCCGATCGACATTTCAGCCAATCATCTGAAAGCTGCTGCCGAACGGGTGCGCCGCGCATACCCGTCATTGGCGGTAATCCCGGTTGCTGCCGATTTCACACAGCCCTTCGGACAACTGCCGTTGCTGCCCGAGTTGCCAGTGCTGATCTTCTTTCCCGGTTCCACGATCGGCAACTTCGAGAAAATCGAGGCAGCGGCACTCCTGTCGAACATTCGCTCAGCCATGCCGGCGGCCAGCCTTGTTATCGGTGTGGACCGGCCAAAGGATGCAAAAGTCTTGCAGGAAGCCTATGACGATCCGGCCGGGATCACAGCAGCCTTCAACCAGAACCTTTTGCAGCGGATCAACAGGGAACTGGATGGCGATTTCGACCTCGCCACCTTCGCACACAAAGCCATCTGGAACGAGGGCGAAAGCCGTATCGAGATGCATCTGGAAAGCCTGGTTCAGCAGCAGGTCTCCATCGCCGGGGAAACCGTCGCATTCGCAAAGGGCGAGACTATCCACACGGAAAACTCGCACAAATACAGCGAGGAAGCGTTCGAAGGCATCGCCCGCGAGGGCGGATGGCAGATCACGGACGTCGACAGCGACGAGAACAACTGGTTCTCGGTCTATACGTTGCAGGCTGCTTAAGCCCTTCGACTTGGGTCGCCTAACAGATGCGGGTGAGGCAAAGTTTCAAAGCCTCACCCGCAACTTACTCAATTTGAGCCTGAAGCTTATTCGATCTGTGCGATGAATCCGGCCAGCACCCTGTTGAACCGGTCCGGATACTCCCAGAACATCATATGGCCACCAAAGGCCTGAACCGAGCTGTTGGGCGTATGGACGGCAAGGTAGGCCCTGGCACTGTCGGACCAGTGATCGGCGATCACGAAGGCCGACGGCAGCTTCGCATCGACCTCCTTGGCCGTCTCGAGGTAATTGCTGAAATTTCCGGCCGCCAGATAAGCCGCGGCCACGAAAGGTGGCGACTTGGTCGACTGGTCAACAATCCAGCGGGACAGTTCCGGCGTGTAGTCCTGTTCGATCATGACCTCGTAGGCATACCAGTTGATGACGTTGCGTTGGCCTTCAGCTGACTGAATGCCGCTGTAAAGTTCCGCAATTTCCGCGACGCTCCCCTCAGCCCAGTCGCCGTCGTTGCCGGTTAGCGGTGTCGGCGAAAGATCGATGCACATATGGGCGGACGCAGCATCCACAGACCTTGTCTTGATGAATTCCCAAGTGGTCAGGCAACCGAATGACCACCCCACCAGCACCGGCTTTTCGACCTTGAGATGATCAAGCAACTTTGCAAGGTCCGCTCCCTGGGTAACGTAGTTATTGCCTTCCAGTGTCAGCGTCGAGCGGCCGTGGCTTCGAGGATCGAAGGTGATGACCCGGTGATCTTTCGCAAAGGCCTCGATCTGATGTTCGAACACCTGCGTGGTGAAGGTCCAACCGGGAACAAACACGATCGGAAGACCCGATCCGTGATCCTCGTAATAGAGATCGACCCCGGGCTCGACTTCAAAGAAGTCACCGGCAATTGCCGGAGCTGCCATTGCAAGTGTCAACAGCACCGACCGGGCACATGTGGCCAAAGTTCTCGATGTGTAGTCAGTCATGTCTCTCTCCCCTTATGGTCACAGGAAAAGCGCAATGCCCCCAATGGATTATATCATTAACAAAACCTTAACGTGTATTAAATTTTCAAAAATCAATTTATACGTGTATTTTTATCAGTGACGTTTTGAGCAGGTTCCGAGAACCTTCATCACCGCGCCAAACCACTCGGACAGGGACATTTTACTGCATTGCGAGTGCGGGTAGGACGGGCAAAACCGTAGGGATTTCCGGTAGAAAGGGAGGGATCGTTTTCAACGCGAAACATTTGTTTCACAAATTGACAATGTAAAAAACAAATGGAACAGTAACCGGATGGAAACCATTTCGCCGCCCCATCTTCGCACCGCAATTTCGGCCAATTATGCCGACCTGAGCGATGCATTGCGTACGGCAGCGGATTACATTGCGGAAAACCAGGTGGAAATCGCCACCCGCAGCCTGAGGTCGGTCGCATCGGCCAGTGGTGTTTCGCCGGCGAGCTACACCCGACTTGCAAGGGCACTGGGTTTTTCCGATTACGAAGCGTTGCGCGAACAGGCCCGGAACGAGTTGAGCCACCGTGGGCAGGACACGTTTCAGGACAAGGCTAGGAAGCTGCGCTCGGATGCCGACCTGCCTTTGCTGCCACGCCAGGTCTCCGCTTGCATCGACAACATCAAGGCACTGGTGGACGACATTGATCCGGCCGTTCTGGATGCTGCCGTCGACCGGCTCAGCCAGTCCCGCAAGATCATCCTGATAGGCGCCCTCGCCTCAGCAGGTTTTACCGACTATTTCGCCTATCTGGCCAAGTGGTTCGATGACAGGTGGGTCGTTGCCGGGCGCAATGGTGCCACTCTGGGCAGCACGCTTGCCGGCATTACATCGGCCGACACGGTCATCGTCCTGTCCAAGCACCCTTATGCCCACCGTTCGGTACGCGCGGCAAAAGTGGCGGCAGGAAATGGTGCACAGGTGATCGTCCTGACCGACAGCCACGCCTTTCCAGGGTTGCAATTCGCGAATTACCACTTCATACAACGCACTGAAAGTCCACACTTTTTCTCGTCTTACGCAGCCACGCTTGTGCTTATCGAAACCATTACAGGCATGCTGGTTGCGCGGGCCGGAGCCGAGGCGGAAGCCCGGATCCAGGAGGTCGACAGACACAATCGTCTGCTCGACGAATTTGAAAACGTCTAGCGTGGGTCGCCATGCCGGACACAAGAATTCAAACAAAGGGAAGCCAAGTCAAATGATGATGAAACTGAACCTTGCGGGCGCCGTCATGGCGACCAGCATCGCATTCACCGGCGCAGCCTCTGCAGAGCAATTCATCACCATCGGCACTGGTGGTGTGACTGGCGTTTACTATCCGACCGGCGGAGCCATTTGCCGGCTCGTCAACAAGGGCCGCAAGGACCATGGCATTCGTTGCTCCGTGGAATCCACCGGCGGGTCCGTCTACAACATCAACACGGTGCGTGAAGGCGAACTGGAGTTTGGTGTTGCCCAGTCCGATTGGCAGTATCACGCTTACAACGGCACCTCGCAGTTCGAGGAAAAAGGCCCGTTCGAAGACCTGCGAGCCGTCTTCTCCGTGCACCCCGAGCCGTTCACCGTCGTTGCCCGTGCCGATAGCGGCGTCACGTCCTTCGAGGACCTGAAAGGCAAGCGGGTCAACATCGGCAACCCGGGTTCCGGTCAGCGCGGCACCATGGAAGTTCTGATGGAAGCGATGGGCTGGTCCACGGATGACTTCGCGCAGGCGACCGAGCTGAAGGCCGCAGAACAGTCTGCCGCCCTCTGCGACAACCAGATCGATGCCATGGTTTACACGGTCGGCCACCCGTCCGGCTCCATTCAGGAAGCAACCACGGCGTGCGATTCCAAACTCGTGAACGTTGACGGCCCGGTTGTCGGAAAGCTGATCGAAGACAACAGCTACTACCGCAAGGCCACCATCCCGGGTGGCATGTATCGCGGCAATGACGAAGACGTCACCACCTTCGGTGTCGGCGCGACCTTCATCACGTCCGCCAAGGTAGACGATGAAGTCGTCTACACGCTGGTCAAGTCTGTGTTCGAGAACTTCGATGCCTTCAAGAAGCTGCATCCTGCCTTTGCCAACCTGAAGCCGGAAGAAATGGTGAAGGACGGCCTGTCCGCACCGCTTCATCCGGGTGCCGCGAAGTACTACCAGGAACAGGGCTGGATCAACTAATCCTTGCCAACATTTCGGGTCCGGACCATGTCCGGGCCCGTTTCTCTGCTGCGGCCCATTGAACGACACTTTGGCCAAGGCATTTCTTGAATGAATTAACAGATGCCACGGGCTGCGTGGTTGTCGGGTGCCAGTCGAGCGCAACGCCAATGTTGTGCTTCAGCCGGAAGACCGGGGGAACTTCATGTCTGAACAGAACCAGCCGAACGGACGGGACCAACGACAGGGACTATCCGAAGAAGAACTTCAGGAACTCGTCGCCTCCTCCGATTCCGGGTCCAGGAACCCTGCCGGGTCCGTCGGGATGATGATCGCCACCGTGGCCCTGATCTGGTCCTGCTTCCAGGTTCTGCTCGCCTCCCCCATCGTCTACTACGTCCTGCCGTCGGACATCATCAACAACAGCCGACAGGTGCATCTGGCGTTTGCGATGTTCCTGGCATTCATGGCCTACCCCGCACTGTCGAGCAGTCCGAGGCACCGCGTCCCGATCCAGGACTGGGCCCTGGCGTTTTTCGGCGCCTTCATTTCGCTTTACGGCTTCTTCTTCTACGACAAGATCGTTGCCAACGGCGGTCTGGCCGACGACACCGACAAGTGGTTTGCCCTTGCAGGTATCGTGGTCCTGTTTGAAGCCGCGCGCCGGGCACTCGGCCCTGCCATGGCCATCGTCGCAACCGTATTCCTGCTCTACGTTTTCTTCGGCTCCTCAGAATGGGTCCCGGAAGTCATCCGCTGGAAGGGCGCTTCGCTGCAAAAGGCGATGAGCCACATGTGGATCACGTCGGAGGGTGTCTTCGGTATCGCGCTCGGTGTCTCCACCAAGTTCGTCTTCCTGTTCGTGCTCTTTGGCGCCTTGCTGGACAAGGCGGGCGCGGGCAACTACTTCATCAAGATGGCCTTCGGCGCGCTCGGTCACCTGAAGGGTGGCCCGGCCAAGGCAGCCGTTGTCGGCTCTGCAGCCACCGGCCTCATTTCCGGCTCGTCCATCGCAAACGTCGTTACCACGGGCACATTCACCATTCCGCTGATGAAGCGCGTCGGCTTCACATCCGAACAGGCCGGATCAGTTGAGGTCGCATCATCCGTGAACGGCCAGATCATGCCGCCGGTGATGGGCGCTGCCGCCTTTCTGATGGTCGAATATGTCGGCATTTCCTATGTCGACGTGATCACCCACGCCTTTCTGCCGGCCGTGATTTCCTACATCGCGCTGGTCTATATCGTGCACCTTGAAGCCGTTAAGCGGAACATGCCAACCATCGGGCACAAGACCGTTTCAACCCTGCGCACGATCATCGGCATGTTCGTGTTTTTCGCGGCCTTTGCCGCTCTTTGCTATGGGGTGCAATACCCGGTCGGCTGGATTGTCGCCCTGGTACCGGAAGGCGCGTCGTGGATCCTCGCGCTACTGGTTTTCCTTGCCTATATCGCTCTGTTGAAACTGGCTGCCAGCGTCGATGACCTTCATCCGGACGACCCCAATGCCAAGGAGATCACGCTTCCGGATATTTCCCAGATCTACAAGGCTGGTCTCTACTACCTGCTCCCGATCGTCGTGCTCGTCTACTTCCTGATGATCGAGCAGAAGTCACCGGGCCTTTCAGCCTTCTGGGCAACGGCTCTGCTCTTCGCGATCCTTTTGACCCAGCGTCCGATCAAGGCGATCTTCCGGGGCGAGAACGAGACAGTCGAAGCCTTCAAGGAGGGCGTCAACGACCTCGTCCACGGCATGATCGACGGTGCCCGCAACATGATCGGCATCGGCCTTGCGACCGCAACAGCCGGCATCATCGTCGGCACGGTCACCCTGACCGGCATCGGCCAGGTGATGGCAGATCTCGTCGAGTTCGTATCCGGTGGCAATCTGGTGCTGATGCTGGTCTTCGTCGGCGTCCTGTCGCTGATACTTGGCATGGGTCTGCCGACAACGGCCAACTACATCGTGGTGTCTTCACTGATGGCCGGGGTCGTGGTCGAACTCGGCGCGCAATCCGGACTGATAGTTCCGCTCATTGCCGTGCACCTGTTCGTCTTCTATTTCGGCATCATGGCGGACGTAACGCCACCCGTGGGTCTAGCCTCCTTTGCCGCGGCGGCGGTGTCAGGAGGCGATGCCATAAAAACCGGGTTCACGGCATTCTTCTATTCTCTGCGGACGGTCGCCCTGCCCTTCGTCTTCATCTTCAACACCGATCTTCTCCTGATCGACGTCACGGTGACCCAGGGCATACTCGTCTTCATCATGGCGACGATTGCCATCCTTGTGTTTACCGCAGGCACCATGGGCTATTTCCTGACCAAGAACAGGATCTACGAGAGTGTTGCCCTGGTGCTGGTCGCCTTCGTGCTGTTCCGTCCGGATTTCTTCATGAACCGGATCCAGCCTCCGTTCGAGATCGTCTCGCCGGACCGTTTCGTCCAGGCAGTTGGCGATGCACCTGCAGGCAGCGAGATCCGTCTGGTGCTGAGTGGTCCGGATTTCGACACCGGCAACACGATGGAGACGCGCATTGCGATCACGCCCGGAAGCGAAGACGGGGGCGAAGCCAGATTGCAGGCGCTTGGCCTGACGACCCTCGAAGAAGACGGTGTTCTGAAGTTGGAGGAACCCTTCCCGGGGACGCCCTACTTCGAACAGCTCGGAACGTTCGACTTCTACGGCGACGAACCCGTGGTCGTTAAAGAAGCTCGCCTCGAGGCGGATCAGTTGCCGAAGGAGCTGATCTATATTCCGGGGCTTCTGCTTCTGGCCCTTGTCTTCATGCTCCAGCGCGCCCGCGCAGGCCGGACCAACCGTGAAGAAGGAGTAGCGGCATGACGAAATCCATCTTGTGCGCCGTCGACGTCCAGCAGGTCGACGACACCAAGGTTCTGGAAACGGCCGACAAGCTCGCCCTTCTGGACGGTGCCCAGCTCGATGTGATCACGGTCGTCCCGAGCGCCGGTATCAATCTTGTCGCTTCCTATTTCGACGAGAACTTCCAGGGTCAGATGGTGGCGGAAACCCAGAAAAAGCTGGTCGAGAAGGTTTCAAGCGTCCTCGGAGCGGAAAGAAACAGCGAAATCCGGCATCTGGTCGCCACCGGCTCCATTTACGAGGAAATCCTGGAAGTCGCGAAAAAGACCGGGGCAGACCTCATTGTCATTGGCGCCCACCAGCCGCATCTGAGCGAATTCCTGCTCGGACCAAACGCGGCGCGGGTCGTCCGTCACTCGAAATGTTCGGTCTATGTGGTGAGGAACTGACGCCTCAGCCGGCTTCCAGCAGCGCGGACTTCAATCGCTCGGCCTCTGTGCCGAGCGGCCGCATGTTTGGCCAGGCGATGTAATAGCCCATTCCCGTCCTGAGCGTAGCGCCTTCCAGCGGCACGAGCCTTCCCGAAGCAATCTCTTCACGCAACAATGGCAAGGCGCCAAGCGCAATGCCGATCCCCTTCAGGGCCCGCCCTACAGACTGATTGTAGCTTGCACATAACTGAAGAGGCCAATCTTTCAGATCCAATCTCCCTGTCCGCTGGATCCAGCCAGTCCAATCGATCCAGTTCGGAGCAAGACGCGGGTAGTTGAGAAGCGCCGGCTGTTTCCCACCACCTCCTGACCGCAGGGCCTCAATAATCTCCGGCATCCCGACAGGTGTCAGGACCTCCTGAAACAACAATTCCGACTGCCAGCCCGGAAACCGGCCGTCCCCGTGCAGGATGACAAGGTCGTGCTCTGGTTTGAGCAGGTCTCCCAGATCGTCTGCTGTTGCCAGATTGAACAGGCAGGCTTCGTCTGACAGTGCAAATTCCTTGAGCTTAGGCTGGAGCCAGAAGGCAGCAAGTGCCGTCACAGACGCAATCCGCACGACAGGCCTCTCCGGCACTTTCAGTGCACTCAGCGCCTGCGTCAGATAATCCAGCGTCATGCCGGTCTTCTCGGCAAGATATGTTCCTGCTTCTGTCGGCAGAAGCCTGCGACCGGACCGCTCAAACAGGTCGACGCCCAGCCAGTCTTCGAGCTGCCGAATGCGTTTGGAAACGGCGGCCTGGGTCACGAAGAGTTCTTCGGCAGCCTCTGTAAAGTTCAGATGACGCATGGCGGCTTCAAAGAAGACCAATGTGTCGAGCGGCGGGAGTGATTTTCGATAGGCTTGCATTACTGGAGGTTATCCAATGACCCGATTTTTTCCAGTCTTTTAAAGAATCGAAGCCTGCCTGATATTCCAGTCAGTTGAACTGGAGACGATGACAAATGGCGGAACTGGACTGGCACGCGGAGCGCAGCGACCTTCATGGACTGGCGCAGCTTGACCGCGCACCCGAGGTGGAAGGGATCGATCTGGTGGCCGTGCGCACATACCGGCAGCAGCGTGTGCGGCAGAAGATGGCCGAATATGGTGTTGATGCGGTAATCCTCTCCGACCCGGTCAACATCCGCTATGCGACCGGCACGCGGAACATGCAGGTTTTTTCCATGCGCAATGCCCCGTCGCGCTACCTGCTGCTGACCCAGAACCGCTCCATTCTTTTCGAGTTCACCGGCTGTCTTCATCTTGGAGAGGGCTATGAAACCGTCGATGAGGTCCGCCCCTCGAAAACCGCGAGCTTTGTCGCTGCCGGTCCTCATATTGCAGAGCGCGAACGCGCCTGGGTGGCGGAGATGGCCGATACCATTCATGAGCTGACAGGCTTGAAGGACGCCACGGTGGGGCTGGAACGGCTTAATGCGGGAACAGCCATCGCGCTGAAAGAAGCCGGGCTCAACGTGGTCGACGCGCAGCAACCCGTGGAGATGGCGCGCGCGATCAAATCGCCGGAAGAAATGAAATGCGTGATTGCTTCGTTGCGCGCAACGGAAATAGGCGTCGGCAAGCTGCGCGAAGCAATTCGCCCGGGGCTTACCGAAGCCGAACTCTGGTCAGTGCTGCACAAGTCGATCATCGCGCAGAACGGCGACTATGTCGAAACGAGGCTGCTGAATGCAGGCGCGCGCACCAATCCATGGTTCCAGGAAACGTCTGACAACGTCATCGGCCCGAACGAGCTGATAGCCCTCGATACGGATGTTGTCGGCTGCCACGGTTATTATGCCGACTTTTCACGCACCTTCCACTCCGGCCCGGACCGGCCGACGGACATCCAGCGCGAACTTTACAAGGTCGCCTACGAACAGGTTCACTACAACATGGGCATTCTGAAGCCCGGAATGAGCTTCCGGGAATATGCCGACCGGGCGTGGAACATCCCCGACCGCTACTATGCCAACCGTTACTATCTGTCTGCCCATGGCTGCGGCATGACCGGCGAATACCCCTACCTCTATCACCATGGCGACTTTCCGGACGCCGGTTATGACGGTGTCGTGGAACCGGGTATGACACTGTGTGTCGAAAGCTACATTGGCGAGGATGGTGCCAAGGAAGGCGTCAAGCTGGAGCAGCAGGTCCTGATCACCGAAACCGGTATCGAGACCCTATCGAGGTTTCCGTTCGAGGCACATCTGCTGACCTGATGAGCAGCTCAGCTCCGGAGCGCCAGGACAAGGGCAAACAAACCGACGAAAACGAGGCTGGCTGCCCAGACCCTGTCCAGGTTGAACCACGCCTTTTGCAGGAACCGCAGGCCCAGCCAGAAATAGACGCCGATGGCCAGCAGGCCACCGGCAAGCGCCATGGCGAGCGTGTGGACCGCGGCCACGAGCAACGCCATCCTCAAATCTGCCCCCATGAGTGTTCCGGCCGCCGCGTGGCCTGCCTCCTGCTCCATTGCGCAGATGCCCAGGTAGATAGGCACCAGCATGAGCCCTGCCCCATGAGCGATCGCCACCAGAAAAGACCACAGGCCGAGCTTCGCTGGTGAAATACGGGCCAGAAAGCGTGGATGGCGATCAGCGATCATCAGGTACAGCCCCATGCCGATCACCAGACAGGCAGCGCCAATGCGGATTTCCCGTTCCAGGGAAACCAGCGTGATCATTGCCGAAAAAGGCAAGAGAATAACCAGCATTGCCGCCAGATGCCCGGCCGCCAGCAGCAACAACGCACGCGGCAGGGCCAGCGCACGTTGTTCCATCAAGGCAGCCGACACCGCCAGCGGCCAACCCATGCCCGGGTTCACGCCGTGATAGAGACCAGACGCAACGACGGCCCACCAGAGAGCCGACAAACTCGCCTCTTCCAAAACCTAGACCGACGGGAAGCAGAAACTGTCGGTAGAGCAGTCCCCGCCTTCAAGCCGGATCTGGTGCGACCTGTAGCCCGCCGGAAACTCGACCCAGAAATCCGGATCGAGCGTCAATCCGCCACCCGCTCCTACACGAGCCATCACCATCGCGGCGCCGCGCTCGCCCGGATAGAACTGTTCGTCCCAGGTGGAATAGAGCGAGTTGGTCCAATAGACGCGCTGACCATCCCGGCTGATCTCGACCATTTGCGGTCCGTAACCGAAGTCCTTGCCATTCGGATGTTTCGTCTTCTTCACGATCCCGCCGATCTCGACCTTGCCGGCAAGCGTCGGGTTCATTGGGTCGGAGACATCATACTGATGCATTTCACCGGTGCCCCAGCATGCGACATAGAGATATTTGTCATCGAGACTCAGGTCGATGTCAGTCACCAGCGGTGGAACTGCGGAAAACCCCTTCAGCATTTCAGGCAGGTCTGCGGGATCGGCCGGCTGCGGGTCGATGGTGATGGTCTTCCTGGCTTCAAACGTGCCATCGTCCTTGCGCCACCAGGTGAAGATCGCCCCTTGCAGGTTGGTTGTGTCGACGACAACACCACAAAAGCCGTATTGTTTGGCGGGATCATGGGCAGGGCGAACCTCAAGCGCCATCTGGTGGTTTTCGCCCAGATCGATGGTCTGTATGTTCCTTCGCCCGCGCAGATCCCAGAAATGCAGGCTGTGGCCGTATTTGTTGGACAGAAGATCTTCTGCAACGAGACCGTTCTCGAACTGCGGCGGCAGTCCCCACTCCGACGACACCATGTAGTCGCGCGGCAGGTTCCACCAGAAATCATAGTGTTTGTCCTGGATGCCACGATCCATTTCATACCGGCCGAGAATGTCGAAGGTCTCGCAGTCCATGATGAAGATGCCCGGAGGCCCGTCGGTGCCGTCCGCACCGCCTCCCCCAAGGGTCGAGACATAGATACCTTCCGGCCCGCAATGAATGGTGTGCGGGCGGGAATAGCCTGTCTTGGCGAAGACTTCTTCCGGTTCGATGATCTTGTGAATTTTCGCCTGAAGCGGCTCTTTCACGTCAACGACGTAGATGCGCGACGACCGGATGCCCGGGATGATCAGGTAACGGCGCTCGAGAAAGGCGTGTCCTGTCAGCGGCGACAGCGCCGAGGAACAGGCGTTCCACCCGAAATGGTGGAATTCGTCTCCCTTGTTCGGCATGAAGACGGTATGCACGATCTTGCCGTAGTCAGGACTTTGCGGATCGACATTGACGACAGCCAGACCATCGGGCTGAGAGAAATCGGGACTGAGCATCAGGGTGAAAGCCAGCTTCTCAACCGGCGCTTCCATAGCCATGCGCGGCGTCGGATAAAAACTCGGATCGGGCCTTAAATTCATGTCGTCCTCCCTAAACGTGATGACATTCAAGACGGGATGTCCGCATTCCTTTTCTTGTTGTTACCGACCTCCCGAATTTGTCTCCTGTGCTGCTTGTCCTGCATTTTGCAGCCGGGCCGCGCCAATGATCACGGTGCCGACCATTGGCATTTCCAATTGCGACTTTAGTACAATGCCCGAAATACGATCAGGGGTCGATGGCGAAAACGCATCCTAACTTTGACAAGAAGGAAAGAACAGAAAACCTCGAAACGGGAACTTATCGCGATCTGGTTTCAACCAGGTCCGATTTTGCGCAATAGTATGCCTCAGAACAAAAATCGACCCTAGGCAATCCTGCCATTGCCGCCTATTTAATCGTAAGATTGCGATGGATCGAACCAACCTTGGCTCCGATCCACGCCATCCTTTACTGCCCGACCCGTTCCGGAGACCCTTTCACATGAGTGACCCGACCTACACCCCGCCCAAAGTCTGGACCTGGGAACAGCCGAGCGGCGGCCAGTTCGCCAATATCAATCGGCCGATTTCCGGTTCAACCCACGAAAAGGACCGGCCTGTCGGCAAGCATCCGCTTCAGCTTTATTCTCTGGCGACCCCGAACGGCGTCAAGGTGACGGTGATGCTCGAGGAGTTGCTCGCACTCGGTCACAAGGGCGCTGAATATGATGCCTGGCTGATCAAGATCAACGAAGGCGATCAATTCTCCAGTGGTTTCGTGGAAGCCAATCCAAATTCCAAGATCCCGGCCCTTGTCGACCACTCGACCGAAACCCCGACGCGCGTGTTCGAATCCGGCTCCATTCTGCTGTATCTGGCCGAGAAATTCGGTGAATTCCTGCCCAAGGATCCGGCGAAGCGCACCGAAACGCTGAACTGGCTGTTCTGGCAGATGGGATCCGCCCCTTATCTTGGCGGCGGCTTCGGCCATTTCTACGCCTATGCGCCGGAAAAGTACCAATACCCCATCGATCGCTTCGCAATGGAAGCCAAGCGCCAGCTTGACGTCCTCGACAAGGCGCTGGCTGATCGCCCCTACATCGCCGGTGACGACTACACCATCGCCGACATGGCGATCTTCCCCTGGTATGGCGGAATGGTTCTTGGCCGCGCCTATGATGCGGCGGAATTCCTCTCCGTTCACGAATACAAGAATCTCCTGGCCTGGGCCCAGAAGATCGACGCCCGCCCGGCGGTTGTTCGCGGGCGCAAGGTGAACCGGACCTGGGGAGAAGATCACGAGCAGCTTCCGGAGCGTCATGATGCCGCGGATCTGGACGCAAAAGCCGCTCTGGACCCTGCTGCAGAATAAATTTTCGTCCGGCAGCGGCTCTTTCCCCAGGAACCGCTGCCGGGGTTTTACGCACGACCAGTCTTTGGTCATTTTGCCTTGATATGTGTATAGGGCCGGGAAAATTTACTAATTCCGGGCCCTATTTGAGTATTCCGACTGCCGAATGCCCTCGCCCACAGTTTCCGATACCCCTATTTTGTAAATCCCGTGAAATTTATATCGCGCTGCTCTCACTGTGCAGTGCGGTAATACCCTCCAAATTCAATCGTAAGACACCTTGTCATAAGTAATATTTTCGTTTCTAAATTCGCAGCACGTTTGTGAGGGACAGGACGCACGGGGGGAGTTTGTTAGCCAATCCGGCCAACTTGCCCTTAACTGAGGCCAATTCCTCGACACTTGCTGGAGAGACGTATGCCAGAAGCCCTAAAGATCGGCACACCAAAGGAAACCTTCCCCGGGGAGAACCGTGTGGCGATGACACCCGAATCCGCAAAGCAGCTGCAGAAGCTTGGCTTCTCCTGCCTTGTGCAAAGCGGAGCCGGGACCGCCGCAGGATTTTCCGACCAGGCTTATGAAGAAGCCGGCGTTGAAATCGTCAAGACTGCCGCAAGTCTTTGGAAGAAATCGGACATCGTAACCAAGGTCCGGCAGCCCGATGACAAGGAACTGGGCTATCTGACAAAGGACAAGACCCTGATTTCCTTCTTCAACCCGGGTGGGAACACCGACGGGCTTGAAAAGGCGAAGGAATCGGGCGCCAGCGTCATTGCCATGGAGATGGTGCCGCGTATCTCGCGTGCCCAGAAGATGGATGCTCTCAGCTCCATGGCCAACATCGCCGGATACCGTGCCGTTATCGAGGCGGGCAACAATTTCGGCCGCTTCTTCACCGGCCAGATCACTGCTGCGGGTAAGGTACCGCCTGCGAAGGTCTTGGTCGTGGGAGCAGGCGTCGCGGGTCTTGCGGCCATCGGCACATCCACGTCGCTCGGCGCGATCACCTATGCATTCGACGTCCGCCCGGAAGTGGCCGAGCAGGTCGAATCGATGGGCGCTGAATTCGTTTATCTGGATTTTGAAGAAGAACAGCAGGATGGCGCTGCGACCGGCGGTTATGCCAGCGTTTCCTCGCCAGAGTTCCGCGAAGCTCAGCTTGCAAAATTCCGGGAACTGGCTCCGGAGATGGACATTGTCATCACCACGGCTCTGATCCCGAACAGGGATGCACCGAAGCTGTGGCTGGAAGACATGGTCAAGGCCATGAAGCCGGGCTCGGTCATCGTCGATCTTGCCGCTGAACGCGGCGGCAACGCGGAAGGAACGGTCAAGGACGAGAAGGTCGTCACCGAGAATGGTGTCACGATCATCGGCTATACCGACTTCCCCTCGCGCATGGCCGCTCAATCGTCCACGCTTTATGCCACCAACATCCGCCATATGCTGACCGACCTGACGCCCGAGAAGGATGGTCAGATCGTTCACAACATGGAAGACGACGTCATCCGTGGCGCGACCGTGACCCATGAAGGCGAGATCACCTTCCCGCCGCCGCCTCCCAAGGTGCAGGCAATCGCGGCGAAATCGAAGGAAAAGCCGAAGGAACTGACGGCGGAAGAAAAGCGTGCGCAGGAAACTGCCGCCTTCAAGGCACAGACCAAGCAGCAGGTGACCCTGCTGGCGGTCGGTGGCCTGCTTCTGCTGCTGGTGGGCCTCATCGCCCCAGCCAGCTTCATGCAGCATTTCATCGTTTTCGTGCTCTCGGTATTCGTCGGTTTCCAGGTGATCTGGAACGTCAGTCACTCGCTGCACACGCCGCTGATGGCTGTCACCAACGCCATTTCGTCGATCATCATTCTCGGTGCGCTGATGCAGATCGGATCCGGATCGTTCCTGGTCATCCTGCTGGCAGGCCTGTCCGTCTTCATGGCCGGGATCAACATCTTCGGCGGTTTCCTCGTCACCCGGCGCATGCTCGCCATGTTCCAGAAATCCTAAGGAGGCCGGCAGATGGAATTCGGTTTCACGACCGCCGTTTACGTTGTTGCGGCTGTTCTGTTCATCCTGTCTCTGGGAGGCCTTTCCGGCCAGGAAAGCGCCAAGCGCGCCATCTGGTACGGTATCGCCGGCATGGGACTGGCCGTTGTCGCCACCCTGATCGGTCCGGGCTCTGGCCTGTGGCTCCTGTCTCTCATCCTGATCGCTGCCGGCGGCATCATTGGTTATTTCGTGGCGCAGCGCGTCCAGATGACCGAAATGCCCCAGCTGGTCGCCGCCATGCACTCGCTCGTGGGTCTGGCAGCCGTCTTCGTCGGCTACAATGCCTATATCGAGCTCGGCAACGTGCTGGCGATGGGCGAGGAAGAACGCAATGCGCTTGAGGGCTTCGCCGCCATCCTGGCGCACAAGACCCCGATCGAACAGTCGATCCTGAAGGTTGAAGTGTTCCTTGGCGTCTTCATCGGTGCCGTCACCTTCACCGGCTCTGTCGTCGCTTTCGGCAAGCTGGCCGGCAAGCTGACCTCCAAGGCGGAAAAACTGCCTGGTGGCCACATGCTGAACGCAGGTGCAGCCGCACTCAGCGTCATCTTGTTGCTGATGTTCCTGAACGGGGCCGGCATCTGGACGCTGGTTCTGATGACGCTGCTGGCGTTCTTCATCGGCTACCACCTGATCATGGGCATCGGCGGCGCCGACATGCCCGTTGTGGTGTCGATGCTGAACTCCTATTCGGGCTGGGCCGCGGCCGCCATCGGCTTCTCGCTAGGCAACGATCTGCTGATCGTCGTCGGCGCGCTCGTCGGGTCTTCCGGTGCGATCCTGTCCTACATCATGTGCAAGGCGATGAACCGCTCGTTCGTCTCCGTTATCCTCGGCGGCTTCGGCAACACCACCGGTCCGGCCATGGAAGTGGAAGGCGAACAGATCGCCATCGACAGCGATGGTGTTGTAGCAGCGCTTGAAGATGCCGACAGCGTCATCATCGTTCCGGGCTATGGAATGGCAGTTGCCCAGGCTCAGCAATCGGTCAGCGAACTGACCAAGCGCCTGCGCTCAAAGGGCAAGGAAGTGCGCTTCGCGATCCACCCGGTCGCAGGCCGCCTTCCCGGCCACATGAACGTGCTCCTGGCCGAAGCCAAGGTGCCGTATGACATCGTTCTGGAAATGGACGAGATCAACGAGGACTTCCCGTCAACGGATGTCGTGATCGTCATTGGTTCCAACGACATCGTCAATCCGGCTGCCCAGGAAGACCCGAACTCGCCTATCGCCGGCATGCCGGTTCTGGAAGTCTGGAAAGCGAAGCAGGTCTTCGTTTCCAAGCGCGGCCAGGGCACCGGTTACTCCGGCATCGAGAACCCGCTGTTCTACAAGGAGAACACGCGCATGTTCTACGGCGACGCCAAGGCCAGCCTCGACAAGCTGCTGACCCAGATCGGCTAAGTCTGAGTGACGAGATATCGAGAAGCCGTCCCGGGAGACCGGGGCGGCTTTTTTTTGATGGCAGGGCCCCGTCCCCTCCATCGTCATTCCGGACAAGCGCAACACAAGTTGCGCGCCGATCCGGAATCCAGACGTAAGTGTGAGCGCAGCGAACACCGTTGCTTTTTCAAGCTCGGTGTGCCGTTAGCACGAGTATATCTGGATTCCGGATCGGCGTTCGGCTTTGCCTCACTTGTCCGGAATGACGGCCTTAAAAACAAAGGCCACCTGAATATCACCAGGTGGCCTTTGTGTTGTTTCTAAAAGAAGTGCCCTATCCGCGCAGGCGGGCGCCGTCCTTGTCGAAATAGAACGACTTGCCTTCCGCGATGCCGAAGCTCAACTCAGCACCCGGCTTGATCTCGTGCTGGCCGAAGAGGCGTGCAGTGATCTGCTGGTCTTGCACCTTCGCGATCACGTTGGTGTCGCCGCCGAGCTGTTCCACATGCTGCACAGACGCTTTCAGTTGCCCCTGGTCGCTGAGGAACAGGTCTTCCGGGCGCACTCCCAACGTGCGGGCATCGCCTTCATTGACCAGGCTTGCGGGCATGAAATTCATGGCCGGCGAACCGAGGAACCCTGCCACGAACTGGTTGACCGGATTGTTGTAAAGCTCCATCGGGCTGCCGATCTGCTCGACGCGGCCAGCGCGCAGAACCACGATCTTGTCGGCCAGCGTCATGGCTTCGGACTGGTCGTGCGTCACATAGATCATCGACGTCTTGAGCTGCTGGTGCAGGTTGGCGATTTCCAGCCTTGTGTTCATGCGCAGCGCTGCATCAAGGTTCGACAGCGGCTCGTCGAACAGAAACAGTTTCGGATGGCGCACGATGGCCCGGCCGATCGCGACACGCTGGCGCTGGCCACCGGAGAGTTCCGACGGATAGCGGTCGAGATAGTCCTCCAGGTTCAGCATGCGGGTCGCCTCTGCAACGCGCTGGTCGATCACCTGCTTGCTCTGCTTTTCCTGCTTGAGCGCCAGTGTCATGTTGTTGCGCACGTTCAAATGCGGATAAAGCGCGTAGCTCTGGAACACCATGGCAATGCCGCGTTTGGACGGCGGCGTCGTGTTCACGATCTCCCCGCCGATGCTGACCTCGCCGGAGGAGACGTCTTCAAGACCTGCGATCACCCGCAACAAGGTGGACTTGCCACACCCTGACGGTCCGACGAAGACGACAAACTCGCCGTCTTCCACTTCGAGATTGATGTCCCTCAGGACATGGACGTTGCCGAACGACTTGTTGACGTTGGTCAGGGTTAGCGCCGTCATGGCGTTAGCTCCTTTAGCATGACTGAGTGACCGGTGCGGATGCTCTCGTCGGCGGCAAGGCAAATTGCCAGCGACCGGACGGCATCCTGCATGTGCCGGTTGAGATCGATGTTTTCCGAAATCGCACGAAGCATGAAAGCCTGCTCGGCGTCGCAAAGTTCCTGATGGCCGGGTTCACCCGGCAGATCGATGCGCCGGTCACCTTCCGGGCGATGGACCAGAAGCCCACCGACCCTGGTGTGGCCGTCAACATCGGCCGATGCGCCCTTGTCGTCCTCGACTATCGAAACGGAGCCTGCGGGCGAAACGACATCCTTCACGAAGAAGGCGGTCTCGGACATCATCGGCCCCCACCCGGCTTCGTACCAGCCGACCGAGCCATCGTCGAAGAAGACCTGAAACTGACCGTAGTTGTACATGTCCGGGCCGATTTCGTCGGAAAGCCGCAGCCCCATGCCGTGCACCTTCACGGGTTCGGCGTCGGTAATCTGGCACCAGACATCGACATAATGCACACCGCAATCGACGATGGGAGCAGTCGTCTGCATCAGGGCCTTGTGGGTCTCCCACTCCGCTCCCGAGCTCTGCTGATTGAGGTTCATGCGGAAGACATATGGTCCGCCGAGCCCCCGCGCCTCCTCAATCAGCCGTACCCAGGACGGATGATGCCGCAGGATATAGCCGACCGCGAGTTTGCGGCCGGTTTCCCCGGCGCAAGCGACCACCCGCTTTGCATCGGCCACGGTTGTCGCCAGCGGTTTTTCGACAAATACATGAGCGCCTGCCTGCATCGCCGCAACCGCATAATCCGCATGGGTGTCGGAATAGGTGGAGATCACCACCAGGTCCGGTTTGGAGGTATCCAGTGCCTGCGCGTAATCCGTGAACACCGGATAGCCGGCAAGATCCGGATGGGTCACCCGTCCGGAACGGTTGACGAGACCGACGATCTCGGCGTCCGCATGCTTGTGGTGAGCCAGGGCGTGCGAAAGTCCCATGTTGCCAAGGCCGACGATCAGAACCCGGATCATTTGACAGCTCCCGAGGTGATGCCGCGAATGAGCTGGCGTGAGAAGATGACGTAAAGGACGAGCACCGGCAGGATCGCCATCGAAAGCGCGGACAGGACCGCGTTCCAGTCGGTAACGAACTGGCCGATGAACACCTGACTGCCCAGGGTCAGGGTCTTGGTTTCTTCAGCAGGCGCCAGGATCAGCGGGAACCACAGATCATTCCAGATCGGGATCATGTTGAAGACGGCAACTGTCGCCATCGCCGGGCGCACGAGCGGCAGCACAAGGCGGAAGAAGATCGTGTATTCCGAAAGCCCGTCGATACGTCCGGCGTTCTTCAGATCGTCTGACACCTGCCGCATGAACTCGCTCAGGATAAAGACAGCCAGCGGCAACCCCTGCGCCGTATAGACCAGGATCAGCGCCATCAGCGAGTTGACCAGACCGGTGGCAACCATCATTTCCAGAATGGCCACGGTGCCGATCCGGATCGGGATCATGATGCCGAGTGCCAGATAAAGGCCCATCAGCATGTTGCCCTTGAAGCGGTATTCGCTCAGGGCAAAGGCCGCCATTGCCCCGAACAGCAGGATGAAGGTCAAGGACACCACGGTGACGATCATGGAGTTCTGGAAGTAGAGGAAAAAATCCCCCTGCTTCATGACCGTCTGGTAGCCGATCATCGAGAAGCTTTCGGCGTCCGGCAGTGCCAGCGGTTCCCTGAAGATCGCCTTGCGGGTCTTGAAGCTGTTGACCAGGATCACGAAGACCGGGAACAGCGCGATCAGCGTATAGAGGATCAGGGCGCCGTGCATGGCGGCGGTGTTGAGCGGGTTGGTACGCGCCTTGTTCATGTGACGACCTCCCTTACAGCTGATATCTGCGCATCCGGGTCTGGATGCCGAAGAGGTAGAGACAGACGCCGATCAGGATGATCGCGAACATGGCGCTTGCGATTGCCGAGCCCATGTAGGGATCGCCCAGCTGAAGCTGGAATCCGAAGAACGTGCGGTACATGAAGGTGCCGAGAATATCGGTCGAGAAGTCCGGCCCGGCCAGTGCCCCCTGTGCCGTGTAGATCAGGTCGAAGGCGTTGAAATTGCCGACGAAGGTCAGGATCGAAATGATGCCGATGGACGGCAGGATCAACGGCAGCTTGATCTTCCAGAAGGCCGACATGCCGGTGATGCCGTCAATTTCGCCAGCTTCCAGTATCTCTTCGGGAATGGACAGCAGCGCGGCATAGATGAGCATCATCGGGATGCCCACGAACTGCCAGACCGAAATAAGCGACAACGTGGTCAGTGCGTACTCTTCCTTGCCGAGCCAGGGCGCGAACAGGAACTTCAGACCGACGGCATCCAGCATGGACGGAGCGATGCCCCAGATCGGCGACAGGATCAGTTTCCAGGCGAAACCGACAATCACGAAGGAAAGAATTGTGGGAATGAAGATCGCCGAGCGGTAGAAGGCCGCAAACCGCAGTCGCGGATGGCTGAGGATGGCCGCCAGGGCGATGCCGATCGGGTTCTGAACCAGCATATGAATGATGAAGAACCAGAAATTGTTCCCCAACGCGTTCCAGAACTGATCCGACCAGAGCGGATCGCCAAGAAGCGTGGTGAAATTCTGCAGCCCCACGAAGACGCGCTCCTGGTCAATCTTGCTGTAGAGGGCAAGACGAAGCGTGTTGAAGAGGGGAAAGATCATCACGGCCGTGTAAACAAGGACCGCTGGGGCCAGGAACACGACGATATGCCAGCGGAAGCGAGGCCTGCTCATAAAAAGCTCCGGTCAAATGCCCCGGGCAGGCAGAAGCCTGCCCGGGATATAGACGTCTCTAGGGCAGACAGAAGCCTGCCCGGGATATAGACGTCCCTGGGGCAGGCAGACGCCTGTCCGGGATATAGACGTCCCTGGGGCGGGCAGAGGCTTGCCCGGGACACAAACTTCCCTTGGGCAGACAGAGGTCTGTCCAGGTCTAGCGTTCCCGGGCGATGCGAACACCGCCAGGGAACCGTTTGTCATTCGTGCAGATTACTTCTGCGGCTCGTACCAGCTCGCCAGACCGTCTTGCAGCTTCTTACCGAGTGCCTCAGGCGTTTCCGTACCCTTGATAGCGGCAGCAGATGCGCCCCAGGTTTCGTTTTCCAGGTTCGGCGTGCCGCGGGACAGGATCTGGTAGGTGGACCTGATGGTGCTTTCGCACTCGCCGCGCCAGCTGGCGAATTCCTTCGCAAGCGGATCTTCCAGTTCAACCGGCGTCTTGGACAGCGGGAAGAAGCCCGGCAGAGCGTTGCCGAAGATGGTGGCGAATTCAGGAGACGCCACCCAAGCCAGGAATTCCTTGGCCTGTTCGGGATGCTCGGTCTTGGCGTTCATGCCGATGCCGATGTCGGTATGATCGGAGATGTAGCACTTGTCGCCAGCGTTGCGGAGCGGCGGCTTGAAAGCACCCATTTCGAAATCGGCCTGGGTGTTGAAGCCCGAAATTTCCCAGCTGCCGGCCGGATAGACCGCTGCACGGCCAAGCGTGAAGATGTTCTGGCTGTCCGGATAGGTCTGGGCCTCGTAGCCATCGCCAAGGTAAGGTGCCCATTTTGCCAGCGTGGCGTAAGGGGCAACCCACTGCTCGTCGGTGAGCTTCTGCTCGCCGGCGATCAGAGCCTTGCGGCCTTCCTCACCCTTCCAGTAGTTCGGGCCGATGTTGTTGTAGCCCATTGTGGCCGCTTCCCACTGGTCATTGGTGCCCATGGCCATCGGGATATAGGTGCCGTCTTCCTTGATCTTGTCGAGAGCGGCGAAGAACTCTTCCTCGGTCGTCGGGACTTCGATGCCCAGTTCGTTGAAAGCATCCTTGTTGTAGATGAAGCCGTGGATCACGGCAGCCATCGGCACGCAGAAACTTGCCGAACCGTCGTCCGTCTGCCAGGCGGCCTTGGCAACGTCAGAGAAGTTGTTCATGGCGTCCATGTCGGACAGATCCGCCAGGTGTCCGGCATCATAAAGCGCCAGGGAGGCGTCAAACGGACGGCAGGTGATCAGGTCCCCCGCGGAACCGGCATCAAGCTTGGAGTTCAGTACGGCATTGTATTCTGTCGGTGCGGACGGGGTGAATTTCACCTTGATGCCCGGATGCGAGGCTTCAAAAGCCGGAATGATCTTTTCCTGCCACAGCGCCAGATCGTCGTTGCGCCAGCTTTCGATCGTCAGCGTGACATCTTCAGCAAAAGCCGTCGACGTAAAGAGCGCAGTGCTGGCCATCGCCAGAGCTAGAATATTGCGTTTCATAAGACACCTCCGAAAAGTTCCATCCATTGCTGGACGTTCAAAATTGTCCGCTCACGGCGTTGGAGCCCGTCCCGCTTCCCGGCGCGGCCGGCCCTAATGGGACCTTCCGTTGCCATTCGCGTTTTTGTTTTACCGCCAGATACAGAACAATATGCGCCGGAGAGCATCAGCCCTCCCGCTCATTTCATATAATACCTATTTGATACCACTTGTCGACCTATTAGTTTGAAATCGTGAAAATCATTTTTCACAGGCCGAATCGCCCATTCACGCAGCTTATTGGTATTATATTGGATTTGTTTTTTCAGCCTTTCAGGCTCAGAGGTATTGTTTCGCCACGTTCAGCAAACACCGAAATCCGGCGGATTTCCGCCTGTCCGGTGTTGTCTTGTAAATAACTGGCATTACTCCAGCCGGAACACATGCTTTGGCCCTCTTGCGAGCTGGTTTCTGCACAGTCCTGTCCTGCACGGTCGCGGGAGCTATTCAGTCGAGGTCCTGCTTCAGAGATCAGGCATAACAATCTGTTTTCTAAAAGAAATAAGAACCAGCCGCTTGAAACAGGCCTCCACACCCAGACCCGTTTTCCTAAACCGACCCGGGCAACAGCGCACTTGAATGGTTGCGATTGAAAAAGAAATGGCGGATGCCGCCTGTGCCGCTGCGTCTTCCACAGTACAGCCTCAAAAACTCGCCGTTCCTGGAGCGCAACAGTCGCGCCGGCTCACGCCACCTCGTTACACCTGCCCCAACTGCCCGCCTTTTCCGATCGGGCCAGAGCCACAAACGGGCAGGCCTAATCCTTGTCGAACAGGAAATAGTCGGGCCACAGATCCTGAAAGGTGCCGATATCGATCTGAAGCTTGTTGAGATGGTTGTTCATATTGGCAACCGCAGCATCTGCATCGCCCTTTTCGATCGCTTCCAGAACAGCGGCATGTTCGCCGACGATCAGTTGCATCCGGCCTTCCTGCGGCAGCGTCAGCCTGCGGTAGCGCTCCACCTGCAGCCTGATCTTCTCGATCATGTTCCAGATGCCCGGGTAACCGCTGGCTGCGGCGATACCGGAATGAAAGGCATTGTCTGCCTCGTGGAAAGCCTGTTCGTCGCCTTTGTCGGCCAGCTCCTGCTCGCGCTGGACTATCGCCCGCAGCCCCATCAACTGGCTCTTGCTCGCCTTCATCGTGGCTTCGCGAACGCAGACTTCCTCCAGCGCTTTCCTCGCGACGATGGCTTCGCGCAATTCGGAAACGGGAATCCTGGCAACGAAGGTGCCGGACTTCGGGAAAACGTCGACGAGGTTCTCTTCCGCCAGCCGCAAGATCGCCTCGCGAACCGGCGTTCGGCTGATGCCGTATTTTTCGGTCAGGTCTTTTTCCGCGAGCGGCGAACCGGGTGGCAGCGTGACATTTATGATCGCGTTACGCAGGTCCTGGTAGACGATTTCCGAGTTGCGGGCCGCCCGTCTGGCGGTCCCGGAAGCTGCCCCGCGTGGCGGTGCATTTTTCGCTCTCGGCTTGCGCGTCTTGCCTCCGGCAGAAGGCGTTTCATCCAGTGATACGGCCATCGTCTTTCCTGAAACCAAGAGGTTCGAAGATACAGCTGAACTGAGCCTATCTGCTTCGAATCCCTACAGTTTCTCCCCCTCTTTTCCGGTTTACTAGCAATCCAGCAAAGGGATGACCAGCCGAATTCGTTTGCATTCTGACAATATGTCATATACGTAAAATAACTTGTATACCAGTTATACAAGATAGGCCGATTGAGTGGAGGAGCTCGACCCCGGCCGACGGGAGGACAGACATGATTGGAAGAACGATGAAGCGCGGCCTTCTGGCCGCCGCGATGACACTTGCCCTGGCTGGACAGTCCTGGGCGGCGGACCTGAAATGGGCGCATGTCTATGAGGAAGGATCCAGCTACCACAAATGGGCGCTGTGGGCCGCAGACCAGATCAAGGAAAAAACAGATGGCCGCGTGACCATCTCGGTCTACCCGGCCTCATCACTTGGCAAGGAAGCAGAGATCAACGAAGGCCTGACCATCGGGTCCGTCGACATGATCTATACCGGGCCCAACTTCGCCGAACGCGATTACGGTCCGATCGCCATTTCCGACTATCCCTTCATGCTGAAGAACTATGATCACTGGAAGGCCTACCGGGACAGTGACCTCTTCAGCGACCTTTCCAATGGCTACAAGGAAGCGACCGGTCACACGGTGATGGCCATCACCTGGTACGGCTACCGCCATGTGACATCCAAGTTTCCGATCACAAAGCCGGACGACATGAAGGGTCTGAAGATCCGTGTGCCAGATTCGCCGCTGATGGTGCTGTTCCCGAATGCGGTTGGCGCCAACCCGACACCGATCGCCTTTTCCGAAGTGTATCTGGCGTTGCAGCAGGGCGTTGTCGACGCCCAGGAAAACCCTCTGCCGACGATCAAGTTCAAGAAGTTCTACGAGGTCCAGTCCAACATCAATCTGACCGGCCATATCGGCAATTCGCTGATCATCGTCGTTTCCGAAAACGCGATGGGACAGCTGGGGGACGATGCGGCCACCGTGGACGCAGTTCTGAAGGAAGCCGCCGCGCAGAATGCGGACGAGATCTATCAGTCGGAACAGGATCTTGTGCAGTGGTTCGTTGATCAGGGCATCCAGATAAACGAAGTCGACAAGGCCGCTTTCCAGGCTGCTGTCGAGCCGATCCTGACCGATGAGTCCAAGGTTCCCTATACCCAGGAACACTACGAGCGGATGCAGGCTCTCGCTCAATGACGCAAAGCAACGATGCCGTGGCTGACCAAACGAAACAGGCCACCGCACAAACGGAGCAAGGGCGCGCAGACGGCGCGCCCGAACTGCTTCACTTTGACGAGACCGAAACCGACCTCAGCGCGCTGAAGTGGATCGATGCCCCCGGCATTCTGGTCTTCTGGGTCCTTGCCGTGGTCGTTTTCCTCCAGTTCTTCACTCGCTATGTGCTGAACGATTCCCTGGCGTGGACCGAGGAAGTGGCCCGTTATCTGCTGATCCTGGTCTGCTTTCTTGGCGCAATCACCGCGACCCGGCGTGGTGCGCATATCACGCTTGAGTTTCTGATGCGCATGGTGCCGCCGCGTCTTGCGAAAGCTCTGACTGTTCTGTCCCAGACGATCACGCTCGGCTTTTTCGCCTCCATGACCTGGATCGGTATCGAACTGACCCAGAAAACCCGGCAGAAGATGATTTCCCTGCCAATCCCGAAGGCATGGATCTACACGATCTGCGTCGTCGCTCTCGGACTGATGGCGTTTTACTCGGCCATCTGGCTGTGGCGCCGCCTTCGCCAAAGCCCCGAAGACCTCGTCCGCTCGCTGGACGACCACCTGCCAACCGATTGAAGAGTTTTCGCCGATGGCCGTCCTGTTCATGATGATGCTGCTGTTCGCTCTGATGATCATCGGGGTGCCGGTCGCAGCCGCCCTCGCCCTCGCCTCGCTCGCCTTCGTGCTGATGGAAGGCCTGCCGCCGATGATCGTGCTGGCAAACATGGTCAACGGCATTAATTCGTTTCCTCTCATCGCGGTTCCCTTCTTCATCCTTGCCGGCAACCTGATGAACTCCGCAGGCATCACGACCCGCATCTTCGCCTTCGCCCGCGCGGCGGTCGGCTGGATGCACGGCGGACTGGGTCATGTGAATGTCGGCGCGAGTGTCATCTTTGCCGGCATGTCAGGGGCCGCCGTGGCGGACGCTGGAGGTCTCGGCAACATCGAGATCAAGGCCATGCGGGACAGTGGCTACGATACGGATTTCGCGGTCGGCATCACAGCTGCCTCTTCCACTATCGGGCCGATCATACCTCCGTCTTTGCCCCTGGTTATCTACGGCGTCATTGCGGACGCTTCCATCGGCCAGCTTTTCATGGCCGGCATCGTTCCCGGCCTCATGATGGCACTGGCCCTGATGGTGATGGTTGCCTGGTACTCCCGGCAGAGGAATTATCCGCGCGATCTCAATTTCCGCTTTTCGCGCCTTGGCCAGACCTTTCTCGACGCCCTGCTTCCCCTCATGACACCAACGATCATCATCGGCGGCATCATGTTCGGTATTTTCACTCCGACGGAAGCGGCGATCGCTGCCGTCGCCTGGTGCATTTTTCTGGGTGTCGGCGTCTATCGGACGCTGAATTTCAGAAAGATCCTCAAGGTTTCCTTCGAGACGGTGGAGACCACCGCAGCCATCATGCTGATCGTGGCCGCTTCCACGATTTTCGCCTGGATCCTGACGGCCAACCAAACCGCACGCCACTTTTCCGAGCTGATGGTGGCATTGACGGACAACAAAGTCGTTCTGCTACTGATCATCACGCTGATCGTGCTGGTGATCGGCCTGTTCATGGAAACAATTGCCGCCATCACCATTCTGACGCCGGTGCTGCTTCCGGTGGCCGTCGGCCTGGGTATTGATCCAGTCCATTTCGGGATCATCATGATCCTGAACCTGATGATCGGCCTTCTGACGCCCCCGGTCGGCATGGTGCTTTACGTGCTTTCAAAAGTGGCGCAAGTGCCTTTCGAGCGATGCGTGACCGCAACGGCTCCCTTCCTCGTCCCGCTGATCACGGTGCTGCTGCTATTGACCTTCGTTCCGGCCTTTTCGATGTGGCTGCCGACATTGGTCTATCGGTAGGCGCAAATCGGCTCAATTTTCGGAAGTGCGGTTCACATCCATTTACCGGTGCCGTGTTTGACTGTGCCAAAATTCCGCTAGGGAATTTTTGGCACAGCTAGGGGGCGGGAATGTTCGACAGGTTGGCTTTTTCTTTTGCGGCATTCGCAGCCGTCACTTTGACGCTCGACGGCGTTTGCGCCCAATCCACGGAACCGGTGTTCTACCCGGGAACGAACGAGGGTCTATTTCTGATCGTCACCGACATCCACTTCGACCCGTTCAGTGATCCGACCCTCGTGCCGGCGCTGGACAAGAGCCCAGTCTCCGGATGGACGGAAATTTTCAAGGGGGCTGCCGAAAGCATCAAGAGCTACGGCAATGATGCCACCTACTCGCTGATGGTCTCCGCCCTGGATGCGGCGGCGGCCCAAGGCATGACCTACGACTACGTGCTTTATACCGGCGACTACCTGAGCCACCACTTTAATGACGCCTACCAGAAGACAGCGGGCGACAGTCCGCAGGGTGTAACCTCGTTTGCCATCAAGACCACACAATATGTTTCCCAACTTCTGGGCGATACCTTCGGCGACATCCCGGTCTATGGCGTTCTGGGCAACGAAGATTCGGCCTGCGGTGACTACCAGCTCGCTCCCGACAGTGCATTTCTTGAAGGTGTCGGCGAGCAGTGGGCGAAGCTGAGCCGTCAACCGGGCGGGTTCCAGGCGTTCAAGCACGACGGCTTCTACAAGGTTACGCATCCAACGGTGCCGGATCAGGACATCATCGCCCTCAGCAACGTCTATTGGGCAAAACACTATTCGGATGCCTGCAATACCAATGGCGGTGATCCCGGCAAGGACGTCATGACCTGGCTGGATGAGCAGCTTGCCGAAACGCAGCAGGCCGGCCGCAAGGCCCAGCTACTGATGCATGTTCCACCAGGGGCCGATGCCCGCGATACAGCGCGCCATGCAGACAAGGAGACGTGTGAGGCCAGTATCCACCTCTTCTGGCACGAGCATTACCTCACGGACTTTCTGGAGCTGATGTACAAATATGCTGGCACCGTCGACTACACGTTTTCCGGCCACACGCATATGGACGGCTTCACTGTCATCAATGATGCATCGGGCGAACCGCTGATTGCGAACCAGATAACGGCATCGGTCAGCCCTGTCTTCGGCAACAACCCGGCCTTTGCAGTCTTTCTATACGACAGGACCAGCGGCGCGGTGAAGGACTCGGCGACCTTCTATCTGACGAACCTCGAAGCTGCCGCCGCCGGTGCAAAACCGGACTGGCAGCTCGAATATGACTATCGCTCCACCTATGCGGTTCCGGATCTTTCTGCCGCCAGCCAGGCTTCGCTCGCCAAGACGCTTCAGAACGACGAGCCATTGCGCCAGCGGTTCAGCGATCTCTATGCCGTCCAATCAGCGACCCCGGAAATCGATCTCGTCAATTGGCAGGCATATGGCTGCGCACTCGATGCCACCAGCCTGGACGCCTACAAAGCCTGCCTCTGCAGCAGCAACTGACCGTGCGAGCACCTTTTAGTCAGCCTGAGCAAGCGAGGGGTTGAGTTCCCCACGCACTCAGGCTGCCAGGCGCCGGCCTTCAGCATCGAACAGATGTGTCTTGTCCAGATCCAGCGCGATGCCGACCGGATCACCGGACTTCAGCGCGAAATGCCCGTGCTCGCGCACCAGGACCTGACCGATGCCCGGCACACTTGCGTGAATGTTGGTGTCCGAGCCCAGGTGTTCGACCAGTTCGGCCGTTCCGGAAATATGAGCGACGTCCTGGGCGACGATGTTGAGATGTTCCGGACGGACCCCCAACTCCCTTGCAGCTGCTTGCCCGTTGCTCAACCCAAGGCCGAGGCTGGCGCCGTTCTTCAGCGCAACGCCACCTTCCTTCGGTTCGATATCGAGGATGTTCATGGTCGGAGACCCGATGAACTGGGCAACGAACTTGTTGGCAGGGGTGTCGTAGAGCTCCAGCGGCGTTCCGACCTGCTGGATGTCGCCCGCATTCAGGACCACGATTCTGTCGGCCAATGTCAGGGCTTCCACCTGGTCGTGGGTCACATAAATCATCGTCGACTTCAGACGCTGGTGCAGCCGGGCGATTTCCAGGCGCATTTCGACACGCAGTGCCGCATCGAGATTGGACAGCGGTTCATCGAACAGGAAGGCGCTGGGATCACGGACGATTGCTCGGCCCATGGCGACACGCTGGCGCTGTCCGCCTGAAAGTTGCTTGGGCAGGCGTGCAGTCAGATTGCTCAGGCCGAGTGTCCTGGCAGCTTCCTGCACCTTGCTTACCCGCTCCTCGTTCGCCGCTTTGCGGATTTCCAGCGAGAAGCCCATGTTCCGCGCCACATCCATATGCGGATAAAGCGCATAGGACTGGAAAACCATGGCCATGTCGCGGTCACGGGGCGGCACTTCGTTCATGCGTTTGCCGTCTACCGTGAAGTCGCCTCCGGAAATCGGTTCCAGGCCGGCGATCATACGCAGCAGCGTGGACTTGCCGCAGCCGGACGGGCCGACCAGCACGATGAATTCGCCATCATCGATGGAGAGGTTGATATCGCGCATCACCTCGACGGAGCCATAGGCCTTGGCGATGTTCTTGAGTTCGATACGAGCCATGGTCTGGGTCTCCTACCCCTTGACGGCGCCAGAGGTGAGCCCCTGGACCAGATAGCGCTGGATGAAGATGAAGAACAGACAGGACGGCACGAGTGCGAGCACGCCGGCGGCCATCATCTGCCCCCAGTCGACAGAGAACTTCGAAACGAAAGTCAGAAGCCCGACGGGGAAGGTCATGGTGTCGTTGGAGTTGATCAGCATGAGTGCGAAGAGCAGCTCGCTCCAGGCGGCGGTAAAGACGAATCCCAGCGTCGCCCCAAGCCCCGGAAGCGTCAGCGGCAGGATGATTTTCCTGAGCGCTTCGAAGCGGCTGCAACCGTCAATCATGCCGGCCTCCTCCAGATCCTTCGGAATGCCGTCAAAGAAAGACTGCATAAGGAAGGTGGCGAAGGGAATGTTGAAGGCCGTGTAGACGATGATCAGGCTGGTAAGCGAGTTCAGCAGGCCGATCGCTGCAACGATCTTGTAGATCGGGGCAATGATCATCAGAAGCGGAAACATCTGGGTGATCAGCATCAGGGCGATGATCAGCCGTTTGCCGCGAAAATCGAACCGCGAGAAAGCGTATCCGGCAGCTGCCGCAATCGCCGTGGTGATGGCCGCGGTGCCAATGGAAACGATCACACTGTTCTTGAAATAGGACAGGAAATCCGTTGCGATCAGAACAGTCTGGAAATTCTCGAAGGTAAACTCGCTCGGAAAGAGCGCCGTCCCTTCCGTGAAGATCAGCTTGTCCGGCGTGATCGCGATCTTGACGAGCCAGTAGAGCGGGAAAAGCGCAAAGGCGACGTAAAACCCCAGAGCCAGATATTTTCCAGTAACCGCCAGAGGCGAGCTATTACGAAGCGCACTCATCGAAGCACCTCAGATCTTGACCAGTTTCCGGCGCAGCACCAGCAGGATTGCCGCATAGATCAGCAGCAGGCCCAGGAGCGCGACCGCGATTGCGGAGGCATAGCCGAAATCGAGTTTCCGGAAGGCTGTTGTGAAAATGTAGGTCGACAGGATCTGCGTCGAGTTTGCAGGTCCGCCGCCGGTCATGACGAAGATGAGATCGGCGAAATTCGCGATCCAGATCGTCCTCAGCATGACGGTGATTGCGATCATCGGTGCCAGGAACGGCAGCGTGATCTTGGTGAAGGTCTGCCAGGCGGTCGCGCCGTCGATTTCCGCAGCCTCGTAAAGTTCGCCCGGGATGGACTGCAGCGCAGCCAGCAGCGTGATGGCGAAGAAGGGAATGCCGAACCAGACGTTTGCGGTCACAGGTCCCCACATGGCGAGGTCCTTGTCACCCAGGATGTTGAACGGCTCCGAAAGGATCCCGAGAGCAGCCAGCCAGTGCGGCAGTGGTCCGATGGTCGGGTTGAAGAGCCAGGCCCAGGTGAGAGCCGACAGGAACGTCGGTACGGCCCAGGGCAGAAAAACCAGTGCCTGAACAATGCGCTTGCCGTGGAACTGTGTGTTCAGCAGCATCGCGAGGCCAAGTCCCAGGAAGAACTGGAAGAAAATCGACCCGAGTGTCCACCAGAACGTGTTGGTGAGCGCCAGCCAGAACTTCCGGTCAGACCACAGGGCCTCGAAGTTGGCAAAGCCGACCCAGCCCGACTGGAACGGGCGCAGCAGGTTGACGGCCTGGAAGGCATAGGAAACGCCGATCACCAGCGGCACCAGCTTCACCAGAGCAATCAGCACGATTGCCGGGGTCAGGTAGAGATAAGGCTCCACCATGTAACGGAAGTAGAAGGTGGGCCGAGCCCGGGATTTTTTCCCGGGCACGGCAGTGTCGATCGTGGTCATTGCGCGGCTTTCCAGCGGCCATATTCTTCCGTCAGGAACTCGGCCCATTTGTCTGCCACTTCCTGAGCGGAGATTTCACCCAGAAGGGCTTCCTGGCTGGATTCCAGGGCGATGGAGTCCGCGAAGTAACCGAACTGTTCCAGATAGGTCGGCATGACCGTTGGGATGTACTGGTCGCCGTTCAGGGTGTCGAACCAGCCCTTGAACTGCTCGGTCTTGAAGTACGGATCCTGCTCGGCACCTTCATGGATCGGAATGACGCCAACGCGCTTCGCCCATTCCTTGTTGGTTTCCGGGCTGGACAGATGCGCAATCAGCTTCCACGAAAGGTCTTCGTTGCTGGTCGTGTCGAACATCGCCCAACCGGCGAAACCGATGGTCGGGAAGGCCTTGCCGGCCGGACCGACAGGCATCGGAACCACAGCGAAGTCTTCCGGCGCCATACGCTCGGCAACCGCGATCAGCGCATCCGGGTCCTGATCGAGGAACGCACAGGTTCCCGAATAGAAGCCGGCCACGATCTCGTTGAAGCCCCAGCTGACGGAATCCTTCGGGGCATAGCCCTTCTGGTACATGTCGATCAGGAACTGGATGCCTTCGACGGAACCCGGCTGGTTGAGCGTGCTCTTGCCATCCGCGTCAAAGAAGGTGTTGTCCCCGTTCATGGTGGCGGCCATCATGATCCAGCCGTTGAGCCCACCAGGTCCGCCCCGGAGACAATATCCGTATTTTCCGTCCAGTTCGGAAACGGCCTTGGCCGCATCCATGAATTCCGCCATCGTGCTCGGCGGATTTTCAACACCGGCTTCCGCCAGCAGTTTCTTGTTGTAGAACATGGCGCGCAGATAGAAGCCGTAAGGGATCAACCGTGCGGTCTTGCCGTCAGTCTGACGGCCCATGTCCAGGGTCTTCTGGGTCAGCGTACCGCCATATTCCCAATCGGCGATCTTGTCGTTCAGATCGACCAGCCTGTCCTTGTAGATGCCCGCCCAGCGGTCCGGCATTTCAACGACATCGGGAATGTCGCCACCAGCCACCATGGTTGCCAGCTTTTCAAAGGCCTGCCCCCAGGGCAGCGAGACGATTTCAACTTCCGTGCCCGGGTTGGCAGCCTCGAAGGCGTCCACTTGCTTCTGCAGTACTTCCGTGCGCTCCGGGCTGGTGATCACTTCCACCAGCTTCAGGGTTTCCGCGCTCGCTGCCGAGCCTGCCAGAAACGCCAATGCGCTAATTGCTCCTATCAGTCCCCTCATGGTTCAACTCCGCTTCTTTCAGGTTTGGTTTGAATTGCGCCGTCTTATGTCCGGGCGCTTTTGCTCAGGGCCGCCTCGAAGTCGGCCCAAAGATCGTTGGGGTCTTCCAACCCCAGGCTGAGGCGTACGATCCGGTCGGACACGCCAAAGCGTTGCATTGAATTCTGCTCACCGGCCTGGTTGAGGCCGATGCGTGTCGGCAGAATCAGGCTTTCGAAACCACCCCAGCTGACACCAAGGCGGAACAGCTTCAGGCTGTCGGCAAGGTTCGGGATGTCGACGTTGTCGTTCAGCGCGACGGACAACAGGCCCGAGCGGCCAGTCAGACCGGGCACGATGTTCGGACCGGGCGAATGCACCGCGCTGACATGCGGGTGGCTCGCCAGCCGGTCAACAAACAGGTTCGCGGTCGCCTGGTGCTGGCGCATGCGCGGGCCGAGGGTGCGTAGTCCCCGGGTCAGCAGGAAAGCCTCGAATGGGGCAAGCTTGCCGCCGAGCAGCGGCAGGGTCAGGTCCCGGATCCGATCGATCAGGTCCTGGCGAGCCACCACCACACCGGCAACCGTGTCGGAATGGCCGGAAAGGTACTTGGAGGCAGAATGCAGAACGATGTCGATGCCGAGGGTCAGTGGACGCTGGAAAAGCGGTGTTGCCCAGGAGTTGTCGATTACGGTGATCGTGCCGTGCTTTTTCGCATGTGAGGCGACAACTCCGAGATCCAGCGTCTTGAAGACGACGGAGGTCGGGCTTTCCAGATAGGCGAGCTTCACGCCCTTGAGCAGATCCGGATCCGACTGGAACTCCTCAATTGAATGATAGGTAACCCCGACGCCAAACGGGCGCAGCATACGCTCGAACAGGCGATAGGCATCCGGATAGACATGTTCGATGCAGGCAATGCGGTCACCCGGCTTGACGAAGGCAAGAACGGTGGAGGAGACCGCTGCCATGCCGGACGCAAAACCGACAGCAGCTCCCCCCTCTTCCGCCTGGGCCATCAGCTTTTCAAAGGCAGCCACAGTGGGGTTCTGAACCCGTGTGTAGAGCGGCTCGTTGGAGCGGCCCGCCATCCGGTCTTCGAAGGCCTTGTAGTTGTCGAAGGTGAAAAGAGACGTCTGCACGATCGGCGGCGCCACAGCCCCCCCAGTCTCGGCAGCAGCCGCCAGCAGCGTCTCGATCGAATATCCACCCGGCACAGCGTCAGCCATCGTGTTCCTCTGAAATTTTCTGGGTTTCGGCACAGACCATATCGATGATCATCTCGGTCAGTTCCGCTGCCTTGTCCTCGTCACCGGCGACGATCGCGTCGGCAAGCGGGCGGTGCAGCGGGATTGTGTCCTGGCCGAGATGCGGCTTGCCGAACGGTGTTTCGTAAATGTCGTGAAAGGCTTTCTGGATCTGTTCGATGAACTGCCTGAACAGGGGATTGCCGGTCGCATCGTGAACGGCGTTGTGAAACCGGTGGTCGGCCGGGCGCCAGTCTTCACCGGCCTCGAACACAGCCATCAGTTCCGCCGCCCGGGCATTGATGATGCGGCGCTGTTCCGGCGTTGCGGATCTCGTTGCGATGCGCACCGACTCGATTTCCAGAGGCCGTCGAACCTGCTGCATTCGCAACAGGCTCTCGGCTTCATGTTTGATGGTGAGGGCCACGCGCAGTGTATTGGTTGATATTTCCGCGATGAGCCTTGTGCCGGCTCCTTTGTTGCGGCTGACGACGCCCATGCTTTCCCAGGTCTTGAGCGTCTCGCGAATGGTCGACCTGCCAAAGCCGAGACGGCGCACAAGCTCCAGTTCCGGCGGCAGACGATCCCCGATCTTGAGGCCTTCCTGCTCGATGAGGCTGATCAGGGCTCGCGGCACATCCCGCGGCTCACTCGCTGCTGCAGACCCCGTTTCCGGTTTCGGCTGTTGTGCATTTTCCGGCATGGACAGATGTCGACCTTCTTTGTTTGCCATCTCACGTTACCACTTTGTCTGACATTGTAAACACTTTGTCTGACATAATTTTCAGACAAAGCGCTATCCCGTTTAAACAATTGTTTAATTGAGTGAATTTTACAATCTCGCGAAGAACACCAGCCACCGCAGCTCCACGCCTCTCACCACAATCACCCTCACCATCGTCATCCCGGCCAAGCAACGCGCGAGCCGGGATCGGGGAGCTGCCGGCAGCGGCGGCAAGTCCCCCCGCCCTATCGACTGGCCCCGGTTCCCCGGTCCCGGATCTTCGCTGCGCTCCGTCCGGGAAGACGAAATCGAGGTGGGAGATTGTCCCGAAGGCGGCCTGTCGCGGAGGCTGTAAACAAAAGCCCGGCACGAGGTGCCGGGCTGTAGATAGCGCAACGGAAATATTCTCTGCCGGTCAGCCGACCTGGGCAGTTGCCTCGATTTCGATCAATGCATCGTCCTCGATGAGGCCGGCCACCACGACGACAGACATGGCCGGGAAATGCCGCCCCATCACCCGACGGTAGGCTTCACCGACTTCTCTCTGCCGGGCAAGATATTCGCGTTTGTCTGTAATGAACCATGTCAGGCGAGCGATATCGGTCACGGCTCCACCGGCGGCCTCGACGATAGCCACAATGTTGGCGAGCGTCTGTTCCATCTGGCCGACGAAGTCACTGGTTTCAAAGACCTGGTCCTTGTTCCAGCCGATCTGGCCGCCGATATGGAGCGTCTTGCCCTCCGTCAACATGCCGTTTGCATAGCCTTTTGCCGGGGCCCAGCCGTCGGGTTGAATGCTTTTGACCGTCATTGATCCTGACTTTCCTTGTCTTCCGGATCAGCTGAAAATCAATCCGACTGGATTGAACTCTCAAGGCTGATCGCTCCCTACCTGTTGAACCGGTCGGCGCTCAAGCGAGTGCCGACTGGTCCAGAAATCGTTGTTTTACCTGTTCCGGCCATGGCTCCGGTTTGCCGCTGCTGTCCACGTTGACGATGGTCAGCTCGGTCTGGAAGCGCACCTCGCCATCGCATTGCGCGCTGATTGCGATGCCGCAACTGGTCCGGCCAACCTTGGTCACGGTCAAGCCGAGCACCAGAAGATCGCCCAGTTTGCTCGGAGCCATGAAACGCGTACGGATTTCCGCAGTCGGTACGGCTCCCACCTTGTGAATGTCCTTGAACGGCCATTCGACGACCTTGTCGAAAAAGGCTTCGACACAATCGTTCATCATCTCGAAATAGCGGGGATAGAAGACAATCCCCGCCGGATCGCAATGCTTGAACAAGATGGGTTGCTCGAACCGGAACATCACTCAAACTCCGATGTACTTGGCAGTGACGTCGTCGGTCAGAGCGTCAATACCGCCAGTCCAGACGGATGTGCCGCGTTCCAGGATCGTCGCCCGGTCACAAACCTGGCGCAGTTCCTTGATCGACTTGTCGATGACGAGGATCGCGAGCCCCGTTTCCGCCTTCAACTGACGGATCACGGCCCAGATTTCCTGGCGGATGACAGGGGCCAGACCTTCGGTCGCTTCGTCCAGGATCAGCAGCTTCGGGTTGGTCATCAGGGCTCGGCCAATGGCGAGCATCTGCTGTTCGCCACCCGACAGCGAACCCGCCCGCTGGCCGCGCCGTTCACCAAGCCGCGGAAACATGCCGATGACGCGTTCGAAGGTCCAGTCGCCGCGCCGTGCCGCCGCGATCAGGTTTTCCTGAACGCTCAAGGTGCTGAAACAGCGACGCCCTTCCGGAACAAGGCCCAGTCCCAACCGGGCAGCCTTGTGGCTCGGCAGGCGGGCAAGGTCATGACCGGCAAATGTCAGCGAGCCTTGCGCGGAGAGCATCCGGCAAATGCATTTGACCGTGGTCGACTTGCCCATGCCGTTGCGGCCGAGCAGTGCCAGCACTTCGCCCTCGCCAATTTCCAGATCAACGCCGAAAAGCGCCTGGCTGGCGCCATAGGAGGCCGTCACGTTGGACAGTGTCAGAAGACTGCTCATGCTTCGTCTCCCAGGTAAGCTTCCTTGACGGCGGCGTTGGACCGGATTTCATCGACCGTGCCGGTGGCAATCACCTCGCCGTACACCAGCACACTGATACGGTCTGCCAGCGAAAAGACCGCGTCCATGTCGTGTTCGACGAGAAGGATCGGCGCTTCGTGCCGAAGCTGATCGAGAAAACCGGTAAGCAGTTTGGAGCCTTCAGAGCCCATGCCTGCCATGGGTTCATCCATGACAAGCGCCTTTGGTTTCTGCGTCAGCGCAACGGCCACTTCCAGCTGACGGCGCTGACCGTGACTGAGCTCCGCCGTGCGCATGCGTGCCTGGTCCAACAGGCCGACACGGGCGAGCGCTTCTTCGGCGGTTTCACGCAAGGAGGTGTCCCTGGTCACGTTGGAGAAGAACCTCCAGGGCCGACCGCTGGCGCCCAGTGCCCCGAGCAGAACGTTCTGGAGAACCGTGTCTTCCATGGCCAGCGAGGAGATCTGGAAGGTACGCCCGAGGCCGGCACGGGCACGGGCACGTGTCGGTTGATGCGTCACGTCCCTGCCCAGCAGGCGAACCGACCCGGCATCAGGCCGCAGTGTTCCGCAAATCTGCCCGATCAGGGTGGACTTGCCGGCACCATTGGGACCGATGATCGCGTGGATCTCTCCAGGCTTCAGGTCGATCGAAATGTCACGGCTGGCTCGCAAGGCGCCAAAGCTCTTGGAAATGCCGGTTGTTTGCAGGACAGCATCAGTCATGAACAGCCTCCCGTCCGCAAATCATGCCGATCACACCGCCCTTGCCGAAGAGCACTATGACCAGAAGCAACAGCCCCAGGTAGATGTGCCAGAAGTCGCTCAAGGCTCCGAGCCAGTGCTCCAGCGCAACAAAGACCAGCGCACCGACCACAGGCCCGAAAAGCCGTCCGACCCCACCGATGATGATGAAGATCATGATCTCGCCACTGGTCTGCCAGCTGAACATCGTCGGACTGACGAAGCGGTTGAGGTCGGCAAACAGCGCTCCCGCAAGACCCGTGATGGCGCCGGAAACAACGAAGGCAACGAGCTTCAGTCGCACCGGGTCCAGTCCCGCGGTCTCCACACGAACGGGAACCTGCCGGGCAGCATTGAGAGCAAGACCAAAGGGAGACCCCGACAGCCGCCATGCAAACAGCAGCACAAGGCACAAAAGCCCCAGGCAAAGCCCGTAGAACTGGATTGGGTCCAGCGTATTGAGCCCCGGAAATCCGTTGCGGACATAAATCGACAGTCCGTCCTCTCCGCCATATTCCGCCCAGGAAATGGCAAAAAAGAAGAACATCTGGCCAAAGGCCAGCGTGATCATGATGAAGTAGACCCCTGCCGTTCTCAAGGACAGGATCCCGATCACCAGCGCAGCCAGGGAAGACACCACGACGGCCACAAGCCAGATCACCGGCATGGACTTCGTGCCTTCGATCAGGAATGGCCACTCGGTGAGCGCGGTATAGTTCTGGGCATGGTAGGCAAGGATACCCATGGCATAACCGCCGAGGCCGAAGAAGACCGCGTGACCGAGACTGACCAGCCCGCCAAGGCCGAGCGCGATGTTGAGACCAACGGCCGCGATCGCAAAGACGACGGCACGCGTCATCAGCGTAATGGTGAAGGGTTCTTCCGCCGAGATCGCCCAAAAAGGGATCGCGACGAAGAGCGCCAGCGTCAGCGCATTGAGATAGCGTTCCCGGATCATGCGCGCGCTCCGAACAGACCGGCAGGACGCAGGATCAGCACCGCAGCCATGAGGATATAGATCGCCATGGAGGCGAGCGAGGATCCGACGGACGTGGCTGTCGACGGATCGAGGAACAGCTTCAGGATCTCCGGCAGGAAGATGCCACCGAGCGTATCGGTCAATCCGACCAGGATAGCGCCCACAAGCGCCCCCTTGATGGAGCCGATGCCGCCGATGACGATGACGACGAAAGCCAGGATCAACACCGGTTCCCCCATGCCGACCTGCACCGACTGGATGGCACCGACCAGGGCGCCGGCAAGACCTGCCAGAGCAGCGCCAAGCGCGAAGACGATGGTATAGAGCCGTGCAATGTCGATGCCGAGGGCCGCGATCATCTCGCGGTCATTTTCCCCTGCCCTGATCTGCACACCGAGACGCGTTCTGGAAATCAGCATCCAGAGACCGAGCGCAACGGCAAGGCCGACGGCAATCAGCGTCAGCCGGTAGAGAGGATATTCGATGCCGCCCGGCAACGTGACCGGACCGGACAAGAATTCCGGCACGTCGAGAAAAAGCGGAAAGGAACCGAAGATCCAGCGCGTTCCTTCGGAGAAGATCAGGATCAGCGCAAATGTCGCCAGCACCTGATCCAGATGATCCTTGGCGTAAAGCCGGCGGATGACCACCAACTCGACCAAGGCGCCCGCGATGGCAGCACCGGCAAGTGCCGCCACAAGGCCCAGCAGAAACGATCCGGTTGCAGCCGCAACAGCCGCCGCGCAGAACGCCCCGATCATGTAAAGCGAACCATGGGCAAGGTTGATCAAACCCATGACGCCGAAGATCAAGGTGAGCCCGGCGGCCATCAGAAACAGCATGATGCCGAATTGCAGGCCGTTCAGAACCTGCTCTATGAGCAATATCAGTGACATGAGTACCCCGCCCCTTTGGCCGGCGCGGTTTCCCGCACCGGCTTTTGGGTCAATACCTTACATGTTGCACTCGGACCAGTAGGCATCCGCATGGCTGGTCAGTGCCTTGCCGATGATCTTGTTGGTGTAGACGTCACCTTCCTTGATGACTTCGCGGACGTAGATGTCCTGGATCGGGTGATGGTTCGGGCCGAACTTGAAGCCGCCACGGGTGGAAGCGAAATCAGCTTCTTCCAGCGCCGCGCGGAAAGCGTCGGCGTCCTTCACGTCCGCCTTGGCCATGGCCGACAGCAGCAGGTTGGCGGTATCGAAGCCCTGCGAAGCGTAAAGCGACGGCAGGCGGCCGTACTCGGCCTGGAAGCTCTCAACAAAGGCCTTGTTGGCCGGGGCGTCGATGTCCTTGCTCCACTGGCTGGTGTTCTTGACACCGAGCGCCGCATCGCCAACGGCCTGCAGAATGCCCTGATCAAAGGAGAAAGCGGGTCCGATTACCGGCAGGTCGACACCGGAGTCCTTGTACTGCTTCAGGAAGGAGATCCCCATGCCGCCCGGCAGGAAGAAATAGACACTGTCTGCACCGGAGGCACGGATCTGCGCGATTTCAGCCGCGTAGTCGGTCTGACCCAGCTTGGTGTAGATTTCGCCCGCGAACTCGCCCTTGTACATGCGCTTGTAGCCGGTCAGCGCGTCCTTGCCAGCCGGGTAGTTCGGCGCAAGCAGGAAGCTGTTCTTCAGGCCTTCGAAATTGGCATAGGCGCCGGCAGCTTCATGCAGGTTGTCGTTCTGCCAGGCGACGTTGAAATAGTTCGGGTGGCAGCCCTTGCCGGCCAGTGCGGACGGGCCTGCGTTCGGCGACAGGTAGAACTTGCCCTGCGCGGTTGCGGACGGCACCACGGCCATGGCGAGGTTCGACCAGATGATACCGGTCAGGACGTCCACCTTTTCCGACTGGATCATCTTGTCGGCCAGCTGCACGGCGATGTCCGGCTTCTGCTGATCGTCCTCGATTACCACTTCCAGATCCGTGTTGCCGGCCTGTTTAACAGCCAGCATGAAGCCGTCGCGCACATCGATGCCAAGGCCTGCACCACCACCAGACAGAGTGGTAATCATGCCGACCTTCACCGGTTCCGCGTTGGCGCTGGAAAGGCCGAGTGCGAGAGCGGCTGCGGCCGCCATTGTTACAAATTTCATATGCTGCTCCTCTTGGTCTTGTGACCTGCTATTCCCATTCGGTTTTTTAGTTTGGACCGCCGTGCTTCGTTATCGCGGCACGGTCAGCAAGGGGCTTGTCGTTTTAGTGTCCCGCGTGCCCCACGCGAGGGTCTGGTCAGGCGTCCGGACGCAGCCGGAAGCGCTGGATCTTGCCGGTTTCTGTTTTCGGCAAGGCGTCTGCAAAGATGATCGAGCGTGGATACTTGTAAGGCGCGATCGTCGCTTTAACGTGATCTTTCAATGCCTTGGAAAGGTCGTCTGAGGCTTCGTGCCCAGCAGCAAGAACCACATGGGCCTGCACGATGGAACCGCGCTCCTCATCCGGCGCACCGATGACGGCACATTCCTGGACAGCAGGGTGTGCAAGCAGTGCCGCTTCCACTTCCGGGCCTGCAATGTTGTAGCCGGCGGAGATGATCATGTCGTCATTGCGGGCGGCAAAGTGCAGATGGCCGTCCTCGCTCATGGAAAAGCTGTCACCGGTGATGTTCCAGCCATCCACCACGTACTGCCCCTGGCGATCGTCCGCCAGATAGCGACATCCGGTGGGACCGCGCACTGCAAGACGCCCCACTTCACCTGGAGCGACGTCCTTGCCGTCCTGATCGAGGATCCTGACTTCATATCCGGAAACGGGTTTTCCGGTGCAGGCAGGCTTGTGGTCGTCGAAGCGGTTGGAAATGAAGATATGCAACATCTCCGTAGCGCCGATCCCGTCCAGCATGGGCTTGCCGGTCTTGGCCATCCAGGCGTCATAAACGGGGCCGGGCAGAGTTTCACCGGCGGAGACCGCAGCGCGCAGCGAGGAAAGGTCAGCCCCCTCCTCCATGGCCTGCAGCATCACGCGATAGGCGGTCGGTGCGGTGAAGCAGACGGTCGCCTTATATTTCTCGATGATCTCGATCATGTTCGGCGGCGTCGCGCTTTCCAGTAGCGTGGCTGCTGCGCCGAACCGCAGCGGGAAGATTGCAAGCCCCCCAAGACCGAAAGTGAAGGCCAAGGGTGGTGAGCCGACGAAGACATCGTCAGGTGTGACACCCAGAACTTCCTTGGCATAGCCGTCGGCAATGATCAGCAAATCCCGGTGGAAGTGCATCGTGGCCTTGGGCGTGCCAGTGGAGCCGGACGTGAAGCCCAGCAGGGCGACGTCATCGCGTCCGGTCGGGACAGCGTCATAGAGCACGGATTTTTCCAGCGCGAGCCGGTCCAGCTCCGCATCATGGTTCGACGTGCCGTCGAAGCCGATCACCTTCTTCAGGAAGGATGATGTCTTGGCACAGGCGACCATCTCGTCCATGAGACGCGTATCGCACAGTGCGAACTCGATTTCCGCCTTGTCGACGATCTTGGAAAGTTCGCCCGCGCGCAGCATGGGCATCGTGTTGACAACAACGGCACCGGCCTTGGTTGCGGCGAGCCAGCAGGCGACCATTGCCGGGTTGTTGGCGGAACGGATAAGCACCCGGTTGCCCGGCTTCACACCAAGATCTTCGGTGAGTGCATGCGCCAGCCGGTTGGTCCAGTCCGCAAGTTCCTTGTAGGTTCGGCGGCGGCCATTCCCGATCAGAGCGGTGTGATCCCCCAGTCCCTGTTCCACCATCCTGTCGGTAAGCTCAACGCCTGCATTGAGACGTTCGGGATACTGAAACCCATCGAGCAGGAAATCGGGCCAGCTGTCTTCCGGCGGCAGGTTGTCCCGGGTAAAGGTATCGACGTGTGCGGAGGGACCAAGCATGGATCAGTCTCCCTGAAAGGCGCCAAGTGTCTGGCGCGCGATGATGATCTTCTGAACGTCCGACGCACCCTCGTAGATGCGCAAGGCACGGATTTCTCGATAGAGCTTTTCGACCTGCATGCCCGAGCGAACACCATCGCCACCGTGAAGCTGCACGGCCTTGTCGATGACCTTCTGTGCCTGGTCGGTGGCAAAGAGTTTTGCCATGGCGGCTTCCCGCGTCACGCGGGGGGCGCCGCTGTCCTTTGTCCAGGCGGCACGGTAAATCAGCAGGGCTGCGGCATCGACATCCAGCGCCATGTCCGCGATATGCCCCTGCACCAGCTGCAGATCGAACAGCGGAGAACCCTGGATTTCGCGTGTCGTCACCCGTGAAAGCGCTTCATCCAGCGCCCGGCGGGCAAAGCCCAGGGCGGCGGCGGCGACGGTCGAGCGGAAAATGTCCAGGACAGACATCGCAATCCTGAACCCTGCGCCCGGCGTGCCGATCATGTTCTTTTTCGGAATGCGACAGCCGGTGAAACGAAGTGTGGCAAGCGGATGGGGCGCAATTGTTTCCAGGCGTTCGACAACCTCGAAACCTTCAAGGTCAGGCGTCACGATGAAGGCCGACAAACCCTTTGCGCCGGGTGCTTCGCCGGTTCTTGCAAAAAGCGTGTAGACGTCGGCGATACCACCGTTGGAAATCCAGGTCTTTTCACCGTCGAGCACATAGGCATCACCATCGTCGGTGGCGGTCATGGTCGAATTGGCAACGTCGGAACCGGACTGAGGTTCGGTCAACGCGAAGGCGGAGATCGCCTTGCCGGTGCGCGTCTGCGGAAGCCACTCGGCTTTCTGCTCGTCCGTACCGAACAGGGAAATTGCACCGGTTCCGAGGCCTTGCATGGCAAAGGCAAAATCCGCCAGGCCGTCATGACGGGCCAGCGTTTCGCGAATGAGGCAGAGGCTGCGCACATCCAGCTTGCCGTCCGGGGCACCGCTGTGCTGCAGGAAGCCTGCATCGCCGAGCGCTGTCACCAGATGACGGCAGGCTGCGTCCGTGTCCGAATGGTCAACATGAGCCAGATGCGATCCTGCCCAGATCTCCAGTTCTTCAGCGAGACGCCAGTGCTTTTCTTCGAAGAACGGCCAGTGGAGGAAAGATTTATCCGACATCAGTCGCCCTCGAACACCGGCTTTTCTTTTTTCACGAAGGCTTCGTAAGCCCGGCGGAAGTCGTTGCCCTGCATACAGATTGCTTGCGCCTGGGCTTCCGCCTCGATGGCCTGATCCAGGCCCATGGACCACTCCTGCGCCAGCATGGTCTTGGTCATGGAGTTGGAGAAGGTCGGTCCGGCAACAATACGGCCGGCCATGTCCATGGCCGTCTGGTCCAGCTCACCCGCCGGCACCACTGCGTTGAAGAACCCCCACGCATGACCTTCCTCAGCCTTCATCGAGCGGCCGAGATAAAGAAGTTCCGCCGCACGGCCCTGCCCGATGATACGTGGCAGGATCGCACAAGCCCCCATGTCGCAGCCGGCAAGGCCGACCTTGTTGAACAGGAAGGCAACCTTGGCTTCCGGTGTCGCAACGCGCAGATCGGACGCCATGGCCATGATGGCACCAGCACCGGCGCAAATGCCGTCAACCGCGGCTATGATCGGCTTGCCGCAGTTGAGCATGGCTTTCACCAGATCACCGGTCATGCGGGTGAAGGCCAGAAGCTCCTTCATGTTCATCTTCGTCAGCGGACCGATGATATCATGCACGTCGCCACCTGAGCTGAAGTTGCCGCCGTTCGGCAGGATCACCACTGCATGGACATCATCCGAATAAACGAGATCCCGGAACCAGTCGCGCAGCTCGGCGTAGCTTTCGAACGTCAGCGGGTTCTTGCGTTCAGGGCGGTCGAGCGCGATCCGCGCAATGCCGTTCGCGATCTCACATTTGAAATGCGTCACGTCACTTCGCATTGCCGCTCTCCTCTTGGCTTTGACGTTTCAGGACCAGATCGAGGCGGCTCGAAAGCGCCGCGATGTCTTCCGCCGACCAGCCGTCCAGCAGTTCGTCGATCCAGGTTTCGTGATGGGTTGCAAGTTCCTCGAAGGCGGCTCTGCCCTTCGGCGTCAACCGGGCCACCTGGGCTCGCCGGTCACCTGGAACCGCGACACGCAGGGCCAGACCTTCCTCGGTCAGCTTGTCGACAATGCCGGTGACATTGCCGTTCGACACCTTCAGGAACGTGGACAATTCCGACATTTTCAATCCGTCGGGAAAGCGGGCGAGCGCCGACATGACGTCGAACCGCGGCAGCGTCGTGCCATGCTGGTCACGCAGGTTCCGGCGGATCTCGGCTTCGATGCCATTGACGGATTTCAACAGCTTCAGCCACAGGCGCAAACGCGTCTTGGACAGGGCTTCCTGTTTCGCTGCCGTTTCCGCCATCACAGCTCTCCTCCCGAAAGTGTCAGCGCGTGACCGTTGATGGACACCGCTCCATCAGAACACAGATAAAGCGCAGCTTCGGTCACTTCCGACACCTGGATGAAGCGTCCCTGTGGATTGTCCGCTTTCAGGCTGTCAGCCGCAGCTTCCCGGCTCATGCCGGTCTTTTCGACAATCGTGTCGATCGAGCGATGCAGCATCGGCGTCTCGATGAAACCTGGGCAAATCGCATTGACGGTGATGCCGGTTCTGGCCAGTTCCCGCGCCAGCGAGCGCGTTAGCCCGACGACAGCATGTTTGGCGGCGCTATAAGCACTAACATAGGGATAGCCGCGCAGACCGGCGGTGGAAGCTATTGCGATCATCCTGCCCCAGCCGCTCGCCTTCATGTCCGGCAGGACAGCCTGCCAGACATTCGACACGCCGAAGAGATTGACCGCCAGCATGGCCTGAAAGTCTTCCGCGGTTGTGCGGGCAAAGGGTTTGCTGCTGGCAGCCCCTGCGTTGGCGACCACGACATCAACCGGACCATTGACCGTCCGGGCGGCAGCAACGGCTGCCTGAACGGCCTGTGCATCGGTTACATCGCATACCTGGTACGGCAACTTCTGTTCGGCAAGGCTTGCTTCCGTCCTGCCGAGAATGGTGACCTTTGCGCCTTTTTCAGCGAAGAGGTGGGCACAGGCAGCGCCGACGCCACTGCCGCCACCGGTAACAAGGATATGGCGGCAAGCGACACTCATACCTTCAACATCTCCGCTTCCCGATCGGCCAGACGCCACATCTGGTCGCGGCCCGCGAGATACGGCAACGGCCAGTCGGTGGCGTTCCGGTCACCGATCTTGGCTGCTTCATGCAGCGTCCAGTACGGATCCGCCAGATGCGGACGGCCGACGGCAACAAGATCCGCCCGGCCCGCCATAAGGATCGAGTTGGCGTGGTCTGCCTCGTAGATGTTGCCGACAGCCATGGTCGGCAGCCCGCCCTCGTTGCGGATACGGTCGGAGAACGGCGTCTGGAACATGCGGCCATAGACCGGACGCGCCTTCGGGGTTGTCTGACCCGCGGAGACGTCGACCAGGTCGACGCCGGCATCACGGAAGCGGCGAGCTATCTCGACCGCGTCGTCCGGCGTGATGCCTTCCTCGCCTACCCAATCGCAGGCAGAAATGCGAACAGACATCGGCTTGTGATCAGGCCAGACAGCGCGCATGGCGTTGAAGACCTCCAGCGGCCAGCGCATGCGGTTATCCAGTGAGCCGCCGTATTCGTCCGTCCGTGCGTTGGACACCGGAGAAATGAAAGACGACAGCAGGTAGCCGTGAGCCGCATGAAGCTCGATCATGTCGAAGCCGGCGCGCTCAGCCATTTCCGCTGCAGCAACGAACTCCGCCTTGATCGCGTCCATCTCGGCAAGTGTGATCTCGCGCGGAACGGCATTGCCGTCGGACCAGGGGATCGCGGACGCGGAAACAAGTTCCCAGTTGCCGTCGTGAAGCGGCTTGTCCATGCCTTCCCAGCCGATCCGCGTGGAGCCCTTGCGGCCGGAATGGCCGATCTGGCAGCAGATCTTGGCGTCGGTTTCGGCATGCACGAAATCGGTCAGCCGTTTCCAGGCCGCCTCGTGTTCAGGCGCATAGAGCCCCGGACAACCCGGCGTGATCCGACCCTCGGCACTGACGCAAGTCATTTCGACAAAGACGAGACCTGCCCCACCCTTGGCACGCTCGGCGTAATGGACCATGTGCCAGTCGGTCGGCGAACCATCAACGGCCTTGTACTGCGCCATGGGCGAGACAACGATGCGGTTCTTCAACTCCATCTCGCGCAGTTTGAACGGCGTGAACATGGGTGCGCGCACGGGTGAATTCGGGGAAACGCCGGCCTGGTTCATGAACCAGCGCTCGGCCGATTCCAGCCATTTCGGATCCCGCAGACGCAGGTTCTCGTGACTTATGCGCTGGGAACGGGTCAGCATGGAATAGTTGAACTGGACCGGATCGAGATGGAGATAACGCTCGACGTGTTCGAACCATTCCAGCGAGTTGCGTGCTGCCGACTGCAGACGCAGCACCTCCAGGCGCCGGTCTTCCTCGTAGCGCTTGAAAGCAGCGGCCATATCCGCCTCGGTGTGCAGGTATTCCGCGAGCGCAATTGCCGATTCAAAGGCAAGCTTGGTGCCGGAACCGATGGAAAAATGCGCCGTTGCGGCAGCATCGCCGAGCAGAACCACATTCTCGTGGCTCCACTTCTCGCACAGGACGCGCGGGAAGCGGATCCAGGCGGAGCCTCGGATATGCTTGGCGTTGGTCATCAGCGGATGGCCGCCAAGGTGATCCTTGAAGATTTCCTCGCAGGTCCGGATGCTGTCTTCCTGGCTCATTTCGCCAAAGCCGAAAGCGTCAAAGGTTTCCTGCGTGCACTCCACGATGAAGGTCGCCGTTTCATCGTCGAACTGGTAGGCGTGCGCCCAGACCCAGCCGTGCTCGGTTTCCTCGAAGATGAAGGTGAAGGCATCGGCAAATTTCTGATGCGTGCCGAGCCAGACGAACTGGCACAGGCGCTGATCGATGTCGGGTTTGAACGTGTCCTGATAGAGCGTGCGGGTCTTGGAATTCAGACCGTCGCTGGCCACCACGAGATCGTAGTCCTTGCGATAATCCTCGGCGCTGTCGACTTCGGTTTCGAACTTCAGGTTGATGCCGAGCTCGCGGGCGCGCTCCTGTAGGAGCAGCAGCAATTTCATGCGACCGATGCCGCAGAAACCATGCCCGGTGGAGACGAGACGTTCTCCACGCATGTGAAGGGCAATGTCGTCCCAATAAGCGAAATTCTCGCCGATGGCCTTGGCGCTGACGGCGTCGTTCACCGCAAGGTTCTGAAGGGTCTCATCGGAGAGCACCACGCCCCAGCCGAACGTATCGTCGGCGCGGTTGCGCTCGATCACGTCGATCTCGTGGGATGGGTCTCGCAGTTTCATCGAGATGGCGAAATAGAGACCGGCAGGTCCCCCGCCCAGACAAGCAATCCGCATACGAACCTCCCCTGCTGTGGTATGCTCAGCGAACCACAGGGAGATATTTATTTCAAGCCTAAAATTTCAAGCTTGAAATAAATGACGGTATCGATCTGCAAATCGTCTTTTATGTCAGGCTGGATACAGGTCCGGAACCGTTCAATGCATCTCAGGAATTCGGGATATTGCCAGTCGATTCCCGCACCACGATCTCCCCGGCAATCGCTTCGTCGGCCGCAGCCTCCCCGGCAAAGATCCTTGCAACCGCGGACCCCGCCAGCTGTTCGATGGGCTGACGCAAGGTGGTGAGACGCGGGACCACGAGAGCTGCCAATGCAATGTCATCGAAGCCGGTGACGGAAAGATCCGCCGGAATGGCGATCTTCAGATCGCGAGCGCAGCGCAGGACACCGATGGCCTGCTGGTCACTTGCGGCGGCAATGGCTGTCGGGCGGGTCTCCTGGGAGGTGTCTTTCAGGATTGACCGGCCGATGTCTTCACCGCTGTCGTAATCGAAATGACCTTCGTGGACAGTAAGCGTGATCGGATCTTCCGACGTTGACAGGGCCTTGATCCGGGCAACAAAGCCCTCCCGCCGCTGGCGAGCCACTTCCATGGACTGCGGGCCGGCGATATAGGCGATGCGGCGATGGCCGAGGCCGACGAGATGATCGGCGATTTTCGCGGAGCCGTCGAAATGGTCAGTTGCGACCAGCGGATAGGGACCGAAACGGCGGTCGAGCGAAACGATCGGCACGTCGGCCTTGTGTGTCTGGCCACCGTCGGAGGTTGCCACCACGATGACCCCGCACACGGCCCTGTCCAGCAACGCTGCGATCTGGGTCTGCTCGGCTTCCGCGTCGTCATGGGAATTTGCGAGCATCACGGAGTGGCCCCGCTTGGCGGCTTCCATTTCGATATTCTTGGCGAGCTGGGAAAAGAAAGGGTTGGTGATATCCGGCACCACGAGGCCGATCACGTCGATGCTGTTGGTGCGCAAAGCCCTGGCAGCCAGGTTGGGCTTGTAGTCCAGCTCCTTCATAGCCGCGAGCACACGCTCCTTCAGGGGCTGCTTGACCGACTCGTTTTTGGACAGAACGCGGGAGACAGTACCAACGGACACACCGGCTTTGCGTGCGACGTCTTTGATTGTTGGCATGTTTTGCGTTTCTCCCCGCGCCCCAGGCGATGCCCCCCTTGAACCATTCCTCGGTGATCTGATCAAGCAAATGAATGCATTCAGGCAATGCGTTGGGCGGGGAAAGCCTCCATCTCGTCCAGACGTGGCAACGATGTTGCTGCTCCCTTACGGGTTGTTGCCAGGGCCGCCGCCTGCATGGCGAACGAAATTGCATCCTCAATCGACTTGCCCGAGGCAATTCTCGCTGCAAAAGCACCGTTGAAACAGTCACCGGCGGCAACCGTATCGATGCTGCGAACCCTGGGCGCAGGCAAGGCGCCGGTACTGCCGTCAATTGACCAGGCAACTCCGTCTGCCCCCATGGTGACGACGGCCCCGCGCAAGCCCAAGCTGCGCAACGCACCTGCCGCCTCGCGCGCATCGGCCAGTGTTTGCGGTTCTGTTCCCAAAAGGCCGCCTGCCTCACCCGCATTTGGTGTCAGGATATCGAAGCTGGACAGAACTTCAGCGGACCAGGCAGGGTCCGGCGCGGGTGCCGGATCCATGATGACCAGCGCACCCGCCTCACGGGCAATCCGCGCGGCGGCCAGCGATGTTTCCAGACCAATCTCGTTCTGCAAAAGCAGGACGCGGCTCTTGCGGAGGATATCTGCATATTTCGAGACATTTTCCGGTGACAACCTGCCATTTGCACCGGCCGAGAGGCGGATAATGTTCTGCCCATCGGGACCGACATCGATGAAGGCAAGACCGGTTGCGGTGTTGGTCATTTGCTCCAGAAGGATCGCAACCCCTTCTGGCCTGAGGGCTGCGGCGGCTTCCGCGCCAAAGCCGTCTCTGCCGACGGCACCGATGAAGTTGACACTGGCGCCCAGACGGGCGGCAGCGACAGCCTGGTTGGCCCCCTTGCCGCCCAGCGAGGTGACGGTTTCGCGAACGGAAATCGTCTCGCCAATTTTCGGCCAGCGATCGAGATAGCTGGTGAGGTCGATATTGATGCTGCCGACAACGGTAACGGACGTCAAAACGCAACTCCGCTGATGAGAATGATGTTGGCGTAGGGGGTCACCTCGCCGGTGCGGATCACGGCCCTGGCCGTTTGCGTCCGGTGCTTGAAAGCCTCGTGCGAAAGCCTTGAAACGGTAATCGCCTTACCTGTCTCCTCCGCCCAGGAAGCCACTTCATGCTGCATCAGCGAGGTCAGCTCCGCAGATGCCTCCTCCGCCCAGACGGCACCTTCAATGACAAGTTCGGACTTCAGTGCGGTCAGCAGTTCGCGAAAGCTCGGCACCCCTGCAGTGACGGCAAGGTCGATCACCTTCACACCGGCCGGGACAGGCAGACCGGCGTCGGCAACAACGATTTCGTCCAGGTGCCCGAGAGAAGCAACAAGCGAACTCAGGTGGCGGTTCAAAAGAGCTGTGCGTTTCATTTGGATGCGTACTTTGCACGGTAGTAGTCGAGGATGACGGCAACGATGATGACGACACCGGTGATCATCTGGCGCATGAAATCGCTGAGGCCGATCAGGATGAGCCCGTTGGCGAGGACACCGATGATGAAGGCCCCCAGCAGCGTCCCGATGACCGATCCGCGCCCGCCGCTGAGGCTGGTGCCGCCAATGATGACGGCAGCAATGGCATTGAGTTCAAAGCCGATGCCGGCAATCGGGCTGGAGATGTTGAGGCGTGCCATATAGACGACCGCGGCAATCCCAGCGGTCAGACCGCAGATGGTGAAGGCGGCGATCTTGTAGCGAGCCACCGAATGACCGGCCAGCCGGACGGCTTCCTCGTTGTTGCCGATACCGTAGATCAGACGGCCGAAGACCGTGAAGTTCAGCACGAACCAGGCAATGAACACCAGCACCAGCGCCACCAGGAACACGACCGGCACACCGTAGACCATGGCGGATCCGAATTCCTCGAACGCGAAAGGGAAGGAATAGATGGTCTGTGCCTCGGAAACCTGCAGCGCCGCACCGCGGGCAATGTTCAGCATGCCGAGCGTGATGATGAAGGACGGCAGCGACCAGTAGGCACTGATGGCACCGTTGAGAAAGCCGCAGAAGACGCCGGTCAGGGTGGCTGCGACCACGGCTAGCGCAATCGCCTCGGCCGGGCCAAAGCCGGGCAAGGTAATCGCCTTGCCGGCAACAACGGCTGCAAAGGCCATCACCGAGCCGACAGACAGATCGATGCCGCCGATCAGGATCACGAAAGTCATGCCGACGGCCAGCACAAGGTTGATGGTGATCTGGGTCAGGATGTTGGTGATGTTGTTGGGCGTCAGAAAGTGCTCGGTGAAAAGCGAGAAAAAGACGATCAGCGCCAGCAGGGCCAGGCCGATACCCGCGTTGTGCAACACCGTCCGGATGGAGAACTTCGGTGCGGCGGCGGCCGTTTCACTCAAGGTTTCGGTTGTCATTTGTCGTTTTCCCCGGCGCTCGGCGTTTGCCCGTAGGCCAGTTTCAGAATGTTTTCTTCAGAGAAATCCGGGCGTTTCACTTCGCCCTGGATCTCATGTTCGGCAAGCACCAGAATGCGATCGGCCAGTGTCATCAGCTCCGGCATTTCCGAAGAGACGACAAGCAACGCAACCCCTTCTCGGGCCAGGTCTTTCAGAATGGCGTAGATTTCCGCCTTGGCGCCGACGTCCACACCGCGTGTCGGCTCGTCGAGCAGCAACACCTTCGGATTGCGCGCAAGCCATTTGGCCAGAACAACCTTCTGCTGGTTGCCGCCGGAGAGGCTCGAGGCAGGATCCGAGGCCCGTCCGTATTTGAGGGTCAGCCGAGCCGCGCTTGCGATGGCCTGGCGCGTTTCCTCGGCCAGCTTCAAAAGCCCGTTGCGCGAGACCGAGCCCATGTTGGCCAGCGATATGTTGGCAGCAATGGGCATGTCCAGAATGAGGCCTTCGTCCTTGCGATCTTCGGTGACGAAACCGATGCCCGCAGCAATGGCGTCACGCGGCCCCTTGAAGCGTACTTCCGCGCCATCACGGTAGATCTTGCCGGACTTGAGCGGATCGATCCCGAAGATGCCGCGCAGGATTTCGGTACGCCCTGCCCCGACAAGTCCGGATATCCCGACGATCTCGCCGTAACGCAAATCAAGTGAAACCCCGTTTGTCCCGGGATTTGCAACGGTCAGAAGGTCTTCCAGCCTCAATGCGCTTGCGCCAAGCGCATGGCCATCGGGCTGTTCGTCCTGTTCGGCGGCAAGCTTGCGCCCCACCATCCGCTGCACAACACCTTCCGGAGTGGTCTCGCTGATCTGATCGGTCGCAATGGTCTTGCCGTTTCGAAACACGGTGACACGGTCACAGATGGCAAACACCTCATCGAGGTGGTGCGAGACGAATACCACGGTGACCCCGTCCGCCTTGATACCGGCAACGATGTCAAACAGGCGTCTGGTCTCGCGTTCCGTCAGGGTTGCGGTCGGCTCGTCCAGGATCAGGATCCGGCTTTTCGACTGCAACGCCCGGGCAATTTCGACCAGCTGGCGATGGGCAATCCCGAGAGAGCGGACTGGAGCGGTGACGTCCACATCCGTCAGTCCGATTGCATCCAGCGCCTTTCGCGCGCGCCGGTTCATTTCCTTACGGTCCAACAGACCGAGGCTGTTCTTCGGCAGATGTTCTATGGAGATATTTTCGGCGATGGTGAGGTGTTCAAGCAGGTTGAATTCCTGATGAACCACCTGAACGCCATGATCCTTGGCGTCATGCGGGCTCATCGGGCGGTAAGGTTCGCCAGCCAGGGCGATCTGTCCCGCGTCGTAGGGAAACACGCCTGAAAGGATCTTGATGAGGGTGGATTTGCCAGCGCCGTTTTCTCCGACGAGCGCATGAACCTCGCCTTCATCCAGAGAGAAACTGACCCCGTCCAGTGCCTTGACGCCACCGAAATGCTTTTTCAGACCCTCGACCGTCAGGAAAGCACGGTCCGGTGCAGCGGCGGGCGCTGCGGCAAGCGATGCTGCTGCCATGGTGCGTCCAGTCGTTTTTTTGATGGATAAACAGCTCCCGCCCTGAAGCTGACCGGGCGGGAGCGTTCTTGAGACTGCCTACTTCGCAGTCACCAATTCGATCGGCGTCTTGACCCAGCCCTGCAGCTGTTCACCGGTCGAAACGACATCAAGGGCCATATCGATGGCATTGGCCGCCATGTCGGTGCCGAACTGGTCGACAGTAGCCAGCATCCGGCCGTCTTCGATCATCGGGCCGACTGCAGGAATATTGTCAAAACCAATGACTTCAATGTCGGTGCGGCCAGCGCTTTCCAGTGCCTTTACAACGCCAATCGCCATGGAGTCGTTGGCTGCCATCACGCCCTGAACGTCGGGATGCGCTGTCAGCATTGTGGCGAAGACCTGGTTGGCTTCTTCGGTTTCCCAATGCGCTGTCCGGCTGTCGAGCAGGTCCAGCTTGTACTCGGCAACAGAGTCTTCAAAGCCCAGGCGGCGCTGCGTGGCGTTGTCCGCACCCGGGTTGCCTTCGATGATGACAACCTTTGCGCCCTCACCCAGCTTCTTGCCCAGTGCATCACCGGCAAGCTTGGCACCGCCCCGGTTGTCCGGGCCGACGAACGCGAGTTCTACGCCCTGTTGCTTCTTGGCTTCCTCATCAAGCGCCACGTCGAAGTTGACCACGACGATACCGGCTTCCATCGCCTTTTTCAGCGGACGGACCATGGCGCGGCTGTCGGCCGGTGCGACAACGATGGCGTCCACACCCTGCGTGATGAAGTTTTCGACCGCATTGATCTGGGATTCAAAGTCGGTCTCGTTCTGCATGCCGACGGCCTTGAGCTCATAGTCGCCACGGCGCTTCTGATGCTCCTCGGCACCAACCATCATGTTCTGAAAGAACTCGTTGGCCAATGATTTCATGATCAGGCCCACCACCGGCTTGTCGTCGGCAAAAGCGGTTCCACCAAGCAAAGCGAGGCCGGTCGCTGCCGCGGCAGCGATTTTCAATAACTTCATGATTTTCCTCCCAAAAAGGCTGCACCTCTCACGCCATTCCAAGGGCGCTATCAGGCTGCACAATTGAAAGCACGGCCGAATTACAACGTCAATATGAAACGTTTCATTTTTTTGAATGCATTCATTTCATGCGTAGAAATAGCGAGTGATTTCAGGATCTTTCACCTGAATTTAAGCGTGAAAAAATTTGCTCGGGAACGTTATGGCGCAGTAAAAAGGGGCCGAATCCAGCCCCCTGACTTCCTGCCTGACTGCAATGGCACAAACGGTTGCAGATGCACAAACCGGATAACAGAGCGCGCAGTCTTACAGGTTTCGAAGCTTCAGCGATCGGAACGCGAAGGCGTGACGCGCAATGCAGGGCCTACTCGCCATCCACTTGGCACCCGCGGCCCTGGTTTGAAAGCCTCTACTCCTCGCGGCCCTCGTTTTCCCGATCGCGCTCGTAGTGTCTGGAAATCGGAAATTCCGGCAGCCAGGCTTCGCGGCGGATGGTCCAGAGTTCGTAGGTCGGGGTCATTTGGTCGGGTGCGTCCAGTGCTCCCAGATGCACCTCGGTTTCATCACCCGTTTGCGAAAAAACGGACGACCCGCACCGAGGACAGAAAAACCGCCCCCGATACTCGCCCGTTTCTCCTTCGTGGCTTACGGCATCCTGCTGAAAGACAGCAGAAGCATGAAACAGCGCCCCGTGATGCTTGCGGCAGTCAAGACAATGGCAAAGGCCAACCCGATACGGTTCGCCTTCTGCCACGAACCGGACATTCCCGCACAGGCAGCCACCGGTGTATCGCTTCATGATCTTGTCGTCCTTCGGCCGTCTGGATGTCGCGCAAATCTGTTCGGACCTGTCGATACATGATCCGGCCAAGGCTGATCAATCCTCAGATGCAGCGTCCGCCGTCAACTTCCATCGCAACTCCGGTAATCATGCCCGCCTCATCCGAGCACAGGAAACAGGCTGCGTTGCCCATGTCTTCCGGTGTCGAAAAACGGCCGATGGGAATGGTGGAGAGGAACTTGGCACGCATTTCCGGCGTGTCTTCACCCATGAAGCTTTTCAGAAGCGGCGTTTCGCCGGCCACCGGGCAAATTGCGTTGACCCGCACGCCCGACGGGGCGAGTTCGACCGCCATCGTCTTTGTCGCGGTGATCATCCACCCCTTGGAGGCGTTGTACCAGTTGAGCCTGGGACGCGGGCTGAGGCCTGCGGTGGAAGCCACATTCAGGATCGCCCCCTTGCCGGCTTCCGTCATGGCCGGGACGAAGTGCTTCGCGGTCAGATAGACCGACTTGCAATTGACCGCGAGGACCCGGTCGAACTCTTCTTCCGTGACGTCCTGCATCAGTTTGGGCAGGTGCGTGATGCCGGCATTGTTGACCAGGATATCGACCCCGCCGAGCAGCGAGGAGGCAACATCGGCCAAGTGGCTGACGCTGTCATTGCTGGAGACATCCGTCTTGATGGCCAGTCCACCAACTTCCGCGGCAATTTCCTCTGCAAGATCCAGGTTCAGGTCGGCGACCATAACCTTCGCGCCTTCTGCTGCGAACTTGCGCACGATGCCGGCGCCAAAGCCCGAGGCCCCACCCGTGACAATCGCCTTCTTTCCTTCAAGTCTCATGCAAACCTCCCGATCTTGGTTCCTTGCTCTCCAGCATCATCCCGGACGAGCGAAGCGCGAGCCGGGATCGGGGAGCTACAATCAATTGTTCTTTGTACGCGCATCGAATTGAGCGTCCGGGTGTTCACCCGTGAAACGCCGCAACGGTCTTCAGCGTGGTGAAGCCGTAAAGCGCCTCGAACCCCTTTTCCCGGCCGTGACCGGACTTGCCCATACCGCCGAACGGCAGCTCGACACCGCCACCGGCACCGTAGTTGTTGATGAAAACCTGGCCAGTCCGGATCTTTTTGGCGAGCCGCATCTGGCGGGCACCGTCGCGGGTCCACAGGCTCGCGACAAGGCCGTAGTCCGTGCCATTGGCAATCGAGATTGCTTCTTCCTCGTCGTCAAAGGGAATGATCACCTGCACCGGGCCGAAAATCTCGTCCCGTGCCAGCACGTGGCCGGGCGAAACGCCAGCAAAAAGGGTCGGGCAAACGTAGTTCCCGCCGTCCGGTGCATCCTGCAACACACCTTCCGCCACCTTTTGCAGGTCCGCCCCCCGATCCAGAAAACTTGAGACGATGTCCTTCTGCTTGGCCGAGATCAGCGGTCCGACATCGAGATCGTTCAGTGCAGGTCCGACCGTCAGCGAACCGTAACGAGCCGCCATGCGCTCGGTCACCTGATCGGACACAGACCTGTGCACCAGAATGCGTGAGGAAGCCGAGCAGGTCTGCCCGGCGTTCTGGATGCCTGCGTTCACCAGGAATGGCAGGGCAGCATCCAGATCGGCATCTTCAAACACAAGCTGAGGCGACTTGCCGCCGAGCTCCAGCGTTACCGGCACGACATTCCGGGCTGCCGCCGTCTGCACCTGAACACCGGTTGCAACCGAACCGGTGAAAGAGATGTGGTGGACACGCGGATGCGCGGTCAAGGCCGCACCGGCTTCCGACCCGAGACCCGGAACCACGTTCAGCGCACCGTCAGGCAAACCGGCCTGGCGGGCGAGATCGGCAAAGGCGAGCGCCGTCAGGCAGGCGTCTTCCGCCGGTTTCAGCACACAGGCATTGCCTGTTGCCAACGCCGCGCCAACAGACCGGCCGATGATCTGCATCGGGTAGTTCCAGGGCACGATATGCCCGGTAACGCCGTGCGGTTCGCGCAAGGTGTAGACCGTGTACCCATCGAGATAGGGAATTGTCTCGCCATGGAGCTTGTCTGCAGCCCCACCATAAAACTCCAGATATCGGGCAAGAGCGACAGCGTCTGCGCGTGCCTGTTTCAACGGCTTGCCGACATCGATGGATTCGATCCGCGCCAGATGATCGACCTTTTCCAGCACCAGCTCGCGCAGGCGAAACAGGAACCGGCCGCGCTCGGCGGCGTTGGTCCGCCCCCATTCGCCTGCCATGGCGGCTTCGGCCGCAGCGACCGCTGCATCGATATCGGTCGCTCCACCGCGGGCAATCGCACCTATGCGTGCCCCGGTCGAAGGATCGTTGAGCGGCAGTTCTCCGCCTCCTGCCGGGTCCACCCATTTTCCGCCGATCAGGCATTTGGCCGGATCGAACCAAAGGTCCAGTTCCTGGGTCATGGGTTCCTCCCCTAAAGGATGCCGGCCGGAAGGACCGGTGCGGCAGCAACAAGTTGTTGTGTATATGGATGGTTCGGCCGGTCGAAGACCGTGTCCGTCGGGCCTTGCTCGACAATCTTGCCGGATTTCATCACCAGCACCCGATCCGTTATCGAACGGACCACGCTGAGATCGTGGCTGATGAAGAGGTAGGTCAGGCCAAACCTGTCGGCCAGATCCGCCAGTAGGTCGAGCACCTGGGCGCGAACGGACACATCGAGCGCCGAAACTGCTTCGTCGAGAATGATCAGGTCCGGCTTGATGATGAGCGCACGTGCGATTGCGATGCGCTGACGCTGGCCACCGGAAAACTCGTGTATGTATTTGTGGGCATCCGCCGCGCTCAGACCGACGCTTTCAAGAGCTTCGGCAATTGCCGCGTCTCGCTCGGCCCCTTTGGGCGGGTCAGAGAGCAGATGGAAAGGCTCCGTGATCAGCCTGTCCACCCGCCAGCGCGGATTAAAGCTTCCATAGGGGTCCTGAAAGACCACCTGCATGCGCCGGCGCACGATCTGGTTGGCGTGGTGATGGGTGAAGACAGGCAGACCGTCGAACAGGATTTCGCCGCCCTGCACTTCTTCCAGACCCAGGATAGCACGCGTCAGAGTGGACTTGCCGCAACCCGATTCACCGACAAGGCCGAGGCTCTCGCCCTTGCGAATCTCGAAGCTGACGCCATCAACAGCACGAAACTGCGTGGTCTTGCCCCACCATCCGTGTGTATGTCCGGTATAATCGCGCACAACATCACGCACCTGCAGCAGGGGCTGCTCCAGCGTTTCGTTGCCGCGTTCGGGCACATGGGCGGAGGCTTCCAGCAACGCGCGCGAATAGGGATGCTGCAGATTGCCGAAGAGCGTCTTGGCCGGACCGCTTTCGACCACCTCGCCCTGGCGCATGATCACCAGATCGTCGGCAAGGTCGGCCACGACCGCGAGGTCGTGGCTGATCAGCATCAGCCCCATGCCGTCCTCGGCGACGAGACGCTTCAGAAGTTCCAGGATCTGTGCCTGGGTCGTGACATCCAGAGCGGTGGTCGGTTCGTCGGCAATCAGCAGCTTGGGCTTGAGTGCAATCGCCATGGCGATGACCACTCTCTGGCGCTGACCGCCGGAGAGTTCGTGCGGATACCGGCTTAACGGAAACTTTTCCTGCGGTAGTTCCGCGCGTTGCAGGGCATCCGATGCGCGAACCATTGCTTCGGCTTTCGAAACGCGCTCGTGGATCAGGATTGTCTCGGCAACCTGGTCGCCGATGGTCTTCAGCGGATTGAGCGCGGTCATCGGCTCCTGAAAGACCATGCCGACGTCCCGCCCGCGCAGGCCACACATTTCGGCTTCGCTGAGCGACAGGATATCCTTGCCCGACAGATTGATCGAACCGGTGCAGGAAGCGCCGCCCGGCAACAGCTGCAGCACGGAAAAGGCCGTGATCGACTTGCCTGACCCACTCTCGCCGATCACCCCGAGAATACGGCCCGGCGCCACTTCCATTGAGACATTCCGGAGGATCTGAAGACCGTGAATGGAAAGCGACAGGTTCCTTATGGTCAGAAGGCTCATGTCCGGGCCCTCCTGAGTTTCGGATCGAGACTGTCCCGCAGGCCATCGCCAAGCAGGTTCAGTCCAAGCACCGTCAGAAGGATGGCAAGGCCCGGAAACAGCGCCAGATGAGGCGCGAGCGATATCATCGTCTGGCTGTCCGCCAGCATCCGCCCCCAACTGGCAGTCGGCGGCTGTGCTCCGAGGCCGACATAGCTGAGCCCCGCTTCGGCGAGAATGCCCAGAGAGAACTGGATCGTGCCCTGAACGATCAGGAGATTGGCGACGTTGGGCAGGATGTGTTCCAGCGAAATACGCGCCGAGCCTTTGCCCGCGACCCGCGCCGCCAGAATGTATTCCCGGTTCCAGAGCGACAGCGCGGCGCCGCGCGTCAGGCGGGCGAACACCGGTATATTGAAGATGCCGATGGCGATGATGGCGTTGAGCGCCGACGCCCCGAAGACGGCAGTGATCATGACCGCGATCAGAAGGCTTGGAAACGCAAACACAAGGTCATTGGCGCGCATGATGATCTCGTCCATCAGGCCGCCTTTCCTGGCAGCTGCCGCTAGACCGAGCGGCACACCAACAGCCATGCCGATGCCGACAGCCACCAGGGCAACGGCAATGGACGTTCGTGCACCGACCATGATCATGCTGAGAATGTCCCGCCCGAACTGATCGGTACCGAAGGGGTGCAGCCAGCTTGGCGGCTTCATGCGGTTGGCGATATCCAGCACCGTCGTGTCATACGGAACCCAGACGAGGCTGATAAGCGCGGCGGCCGTGAACAGAAGCGTCAGAATGGCGCCTGGCAGCAGTGTGCGGCTGTGGAACAGGACGCTCATCAATGCCGCCTCCGCAGTCTCGGATCGACCCAGGCATAGGCCATGTCGACAGTGAAGTTGACGACGATGACCGCAAAGACCAACAGCATCACGACGCTTTCGACCACGATCAGGTCGCGCGCGCTGATCGACTGAAAGACCAGCCTACCGAGGCCCGGCAGGAAGAAGACGTTTTCAATGATGATTGCGCCCGCCAGCAGGAAGGAGAATTGCAGCCCGAGGATCGTCAGCACCGGAATAAGGGCGTTGCGCACCGCATGACGCCAGAGTGCCTGTCCCTTGCTGAGGCCCTTGGCACGGGCAGTGCGGATGAAGTCCTCTCCCAGCGTGTCCAGCAGGCTGGAGCGCATTACCCGTGTCAGGATGCTCGCCTGCGGCAGGGCCAGGGCGATGGCCGGCAGCGTCAACGCTTTCATGGCAGCGAAGAATCCCGCGTCCCACCCGGGAAACCCGCCGGCGGAAAACCAGCGCAGATTGATCGCAAAGACCAGCACCATCAGCATCGCGAACCAGAAGTTGGGGATGGCGATGCCGAGCTGGGTCACGCCCATGACGGCGCCATCGGCGTGGGAGCCCCGGCGCGAGGCAGCCCAGATACCGGCAGGAAAAGCGATCAAGGTGCTCAGCACCAGCGCATAAACTGCGAGCGGCAGAGACACCCAAAGCCTGTCGGCGATCATGCCTGCAACGGGTGTGCGATATGTGTAGGACGTACCGAAATCGCCGACCAGAAGACCACCTGCCCAGGCTGCGTAGCGCTCTAGGATGCTGCCGCCAAGGCCCAGCTCCTCGCGCAGGGCTGCAAGCGTGTCTTCCTGGGCGTTGAGGCCAAGCATGTAGGACGCCGGGTCACCCGGCACCACTTCCAGCGCCAGGAAGATTATCACCGACGCGGCCACGAGGCTGAGCCCCAGGGACAGAAGGCGTTTCAGGAAATATTGCAGCATGAACGCGTCGCGTGCCTATCGGCAGTCAGATACCGGCAAAAGGAAAGGAGTGAAGGTGGATGCCCGCACACCGGGCGCGAGCATCCGCTTTGCGGTATGGGTCAGTCTTCCCAGTAGACCGCCGTCAGATCCGTTGCCTGGGTCGGCTGGTTTTCCCAGAGTCCCTTGATCTTGGCGTCGGCGATTGTCGGGAATGCGAGCTGGAACAGGTAGGTGTTGACGTAGTCCCTAGAGATCGTCTCCTGGGCCTGTTTCAGAAGGTCGGAGCGTTTTGCCGGATCGTTCTCCGCAGTCAGATCGGCAATGAGCTTCTGGAAGTCCGCATTGTCATACTGGAAATAGTAATCCGGCCGGGCATAGATGCCGATATCCATCGGCTCGGTATGGCTGACGATTGTCAGGCCGAAATCCTTGCCCTTGAAGACCTGCTCCAGCCACTGCGCCCATTCCAGGTTGGTGATTTCCGTTTCGATACCGACGGCGCGAAGCTGAGCGGCGATGATCTCCCCGCCCCGGCGGGCATAGGATGGCGGCGGCAGCTTGAGTGTGGTGGTGAAACCATCCGCATAGCCGGCCTCGGCCAGCAGCTTCCTGGCAAGGTCCGGATCGTACTGGCTGCTTCCCGTCAGATCGACGTAGTCAGGGTTATGCGGCGCGAAATGCGTTCCGATCGGCGTGCCGTAGCCGAACATCGCGCCATCGATGATCGCCTGCCGGTCAACCGCGTGGGCAATCGCTTCGCGCACCTTGATGTTGTCGAGCGGCGGCAACTTGTTGTTGGCTGCAAGAATGGTCTCGCCTTCGGTAGAGCCGACCAGCACCTGGAAGCGGGCGTCGGCCTCGAACTGCGGCAGGTTTTCCGGCGCCGGAAAACCGACGAAGGCGTTGACGTCTTCCGCCATCACGGCCGCGAAGGCAGCCGTCGGATCGGAAATGAACTTGAAGGTGACCTTGTCGAGCTTGGCCGGTTCACCCCAGTAGTCGGCGTTCTTTTCCAGATCGATCCGGTCGCCCTGCACCCAGTCGGTGAACTTGAACGCGCCCGTTCCAACCGGCTTGCTCTTGATATCGCCAATGGATTCCGGAGCGACAATAACCGCATCGCCCCAGGCCATGTTGAACAGGAAACTGCCGTTCGGCTCCTTGAGCGTTACCTTCACGGTCAGCGGATCAACCACTTCCACGCTCTCGATACCGGCAAACAGCGCTTTCTGGGCGTTCTGACTGTCGTCTGCGCGGGCACGATCGAGACTGAACTTGACGTCGTCCGCCGTCAGATCCGATCCATCGTGAAATTTCACGCCGTCGTGCAGCTTGAAGGTATAGGTCTTGCCGTCTTCGGAAATCTCCCAGCTTTCGGCCAGCCCGGGATTGACCGAACCATCCGGACCGAAGCGGGTCAGGCCTTCGAAGACGTTGGAGTAAAGGACAGAATCAATCGCGCCTGCAGCGGCACCAGTCGGGTCCAGATGTGGCGGTTCCAGTTGCATGGCAACCACGATATCGCTCTTTGCATGGGCCATTCCCATGCTCGCTGCCAGCGCCAAAGCACTGACCAGACCCAATCCAAACTTACGCAAACGCATGACTTCCCCCTTTATTGAGGCTGCTTTCGCAAGGCCTTGCCAACAGCTCGATCAGCGAACGGCCCATGACCTTCGCAGAATCGAGCATGTCATCCACTCCCACATATTCGTCCGGTTTATGTGCCAGATCCAGAATGCCCGGGCCATAGGCGATACAATTTTTCAGTTTGCCGATACGATCGATATGCTTCTGGTCGTATGTACCCGGGCTGACGACATATTCAGCTTCACGGCCCATCGTTTCGGCAATGGCCTTGGCGACAGTCCGCACGACGGGTGCATCCTTTTCGGTCATGGTGGGCAGCACCCTGTGCAGTTCCCGCAAGTCATAGCGGAACTTGTCGCGCCGTCCTTCAACCGTCTTCAGAACTTCCAGGACTTCCGCCTGCACGTCATCGATATTCTCTTCCAGCAGGAACCGGCGGTCGATCACCATCCGGCAACTGTCCGGCACGCAGGGGCTCGGAAGACCGGTAAAGTCCGCATCGCCTTCCGATTGACCACCGTGGATGGAATTGATGTTGAGCGTCGACTGTTTCGCGCCTTCCGGCACCACCGGCATTTCGGTGCGCTTTTGCGCGAGCGCCGGAAACAGGCTCTGCTCCATCTCGTCGATCACCGCTCCCATGTGCCGGACGGCACAATCGCCGAGGAACGGCATCGAGCCATGAGCGATCTCTCCGAATGTCTCCAGCTCGGCCCACCAGACACCTCGGTGACCGAGGCAGATCCGATCCTTGTTCAGCGGCTCGGGAATGATGACATGCTGAACCCGGTCCGGACTGAAATATCCCTTGCCTGCAAGATAGGCGACGCCGCCGTAGCCACCGGATTCCTCGTCGGCCGTTCCGCTGATCTCGATAGCTCCGGCAAAGTCCGGACAGACTGCAAGGAAAGCCTCGGCTGCAACAATACTGGCGGCAAGGCCGCCTTTCATGTCGCAGGCGCCTCGGCCGTAAATCTTGCCGTCGACAAGTTCCCCGCCGAACGGATCCTTTGTCCAGCCGTGGCCGACGTCGACAACGTCGATATGACTGTTGAAGTGCACGCATTCGCCCGGTCGGTCGCCGTCCCGGCGCGCGACGATGTTCCAGCGCGGATACTTGTCGCTGTCGCCGGGTGTTCCATGCGCCCGGATCAGTTCGATGTCGAAGCCGGACCTGGACAGACGCTTCTGCAGATAATCGCAGATATCGCGGTAGTTCTCGCCGGGCGGGTTGAGCGTGGGAATGCGCAGAAGGTCCTGGGTCAACGCGATCAGATCCTCGCGCCTTCCGTCGATCTCCCGGATCAGGTCGTCTGCTAGCGCCATCCCGTCTCAGCCTCCCCTTGGTAAAAGCAACGAGAACTATGCTACCGTCAAACTACGGTGCCAATACCGTAGGAACACGGTGGAACATGACAGACCTCGACCAACTGGCCTTCGAAAACGCGCCCATGGGTTTGGCGTTGACCGAAAACCGTATCATTCGTGCCTGCAATCAGACATTCGTTGAGATGTTCGGGTTCAAGAAGTCTCAGCTGATCGGGCAGAGTTTCCGGTTGCTCTACGGCACGGATCAGGAATTTCACCAGATCCGCGACATTGGCCTGGAGCCCTTGCGCCGGTCCCTGCCCTACACGGACGAGCGGTTGATGCGCCGATCCGATGGAACGCCGATCTGGTGCCGGTTTAGGGCGCGAACCCTGACGCCGGAAACACCGCTGGCACGGATCGTCCTGAGTTTCGCCCTGATCGACAATGCTGCTGCCGGGCCGAAGCTGACACCGCGCGAACGAGACGTCCTGCTGCTTCTTTCCCAGGGACAGACCAGCAAGGAAATGGGCCGTGTCCTGAGCCTGTCTCCAAGAACCGTTGAGGATGTGCGCGCGCGCCTTCTGAAGAAGTTTCAGGTCAAAAGCGTTGCCGTGCTGCTGTCCCGGCTTTCCGGACAATAGACGGCACGCTTCTGTTCGCTTGTTACTCGCCTGGTTTCAAACCATTGGGCTTGAAGGCCCCGCCGAAGGGCGACGGATTGGCTTTCATCGGCGCTTCAACCGGCGCAGTGGACACAGGTGCCTGGTTCTGCTGTTGCACTTCCATCTTCCGGCGCTGTTCCTCCAGTAGTTCCTGCTGACGAGCGCGCTTGTCATCGAGGATCTGCTGTTTGCAAACGCCAGCATCGTGTTGCGAACCCTGATAGGTGGCAAAGCCTGCAACACCCAGAAGGATCACGAAGATCGTCAGCGGGTGGACGAGCGTCCGCAGAACCGGATTGCCGTAAATGCGGGAACGCGCAGCAGTGCCGGTCCGCATCACTTCCTTCCGCCGCATGTGGGCTTCGTGGACCACTGCCCCGATCAGCGTAATGCCGATGATGATGACCGCCAGCGCCGACAAGGAAGGGTCTGTCCCATGACGAACCTTGGAAGCCAGTGCCGTGGTGAACGTATTGCCGGAGAGGATCGTGAAGACGGTGGTGTTGTAGTTTTCGAAAGATGCCAGGAAGGTCAGGAACGCGGCAGAGCCGATGGCCGGCCACAGGAACGGCAACAGGATCTTGCGGAAGGCCTGTCCCGGCGTCGCGCCGAGATCGAGCGCGGCTTCCGTCAGGATCGGATCGAAGCGCTGCAGTCTTGCAAGAAACACCAGCATCGCATAGGCGGAAATGAAGGTGACCTGACCGGCAAGGGTGAGGAACATGCCGTTGTAGAAGATGGAGCCGTAATCCGCCCCGACGGACCGGCCGAAAGCCCCCCAGAAGACAATGGTCGAGATGCCGAGGACGACGCCCGGAATGAGGATCGGCGTGATCAGAACCGTATAGAGCGCCGCACGCAGGCGCGGTCCGAGCTCCGAAAGGGCAAGTGCTCCCGCCAGCCCGATCGGCACGGCAATGACCACCACACTGATGGCGATCACCAAGCTGTTGGCCAGCCCGCTCATAAGACGGTCATTGGCGAAGAGAACACCAAACCAATCCGTCGTGAAGCATTCCCATGGCGTGATCCGCGGGAAGGAGGATGAATTGAACGCCGTGATCACCATGATGATCAGCGGCCCGAACAGGAAGGTGAAGAAAAGCAGGGAGAAGCCTGCCGCGACCACGCCGCCGCCTGTGCCCCGGTTCATCGGCCGATCTCCCCGATGGAGACCTTGAAGATCCGCATCAGCATCATGACGAAGGAGATGCAGACAATGAGCAGGATCACCGCATAGGCCGAACCGCGTTGCCAGTTGGCGCTCTCGTTGAACCACTGGTAGATGAGCTGGGTGAACCAGAGATTGGAAGGACCACCGAGGATCTGGGGTGCTGCAAGCGCACCTGCCGTCAGCATGAACACCATGGTTGCCCCGGAGGCTATGCCCGGCTTGGCAACCGGCAGCACCACCCGCCAATGCACCCGCCACCAGCTTGCGCCCATGTCCCTTGCCGCTTCGATCTGGTTGCGGTCAAGCGCCTCGACGGCATTGAAGATCGGGAACACCATCAGAAGGATGTAGGCATAGGTCAGCCCGGAATAGAGCGCGACGTCAGCCCGGATGAAATCGACGGGCTGATCCCATAACCCCACCGACATGCCGATGCCGTTGATGAGGCCCGTTGAGCCGAACAGGACACGGAAGGCGAAGGCACGCAGGATCTCGTTGACCCAAAAAGGCACGATCAGGCCGATGACCATCATCCGCGCCGCGACGCCGGTGGCCGAATGAGCGAGAATGAAGGCGATGGGGTAGCAAAGCAGAATGTCGATACAGGTGACGAACACCGCGGCGATCAGGGTCTTGAACAGGATACCGATATCGAGCGTGTTGACCGTGCCGTCGTTGCCTTGGAAAAAATAAGAGTAGTTTTCAAGAGTATAGACATCTTGCGGTCCACCGACATCAGCTGCCGGCAGGTTGAACCGGAAGGAATAGTCGAGCATTGCCACCTGCGGCAGCGTGATCAGGCAGATGACCCAGAACAGGACCGCCACGGCGACGAACGATGCAGCGCCAAGACCATGCTTGCCGGAAATTTCCCTGAATACGTTTTGAAGCGCTTTCATCCTCACGCTCCCGCAAGTGCGCCATGCGGCAGGACAATTGCCTGCTCAGGCGTGAAGCCGAGCGAAACGGCACCACCGGAGAGATTGTCCGGCGCACCGCCGAGGTTCACCCGGGTGAGCCGAAGCTGGACACCGTTCGCTTCCAGGAACATCTGCCGCGAATTGCCTTCGAACTCTTCCTTCACCCAGTTCGCTGTCAGGCTGTTGGGGGCGCCATCGCCAAGGCTCAGTTGCTCGGGCCGTATGAACAGGATGCAGTCTTCGCCCGCCTTGTATTGACGCCCGCCTGCTGCCCTTCCCTGCAGGCGGCCGAGTGGCGTTTCAACGGAAACCAGCGCTTCCGACTGCTGGGCAACCTTGCCTTCGATGGCATTGGTCTCGCCCACGAATGAGGCGACAAACGAAGTCTTCGGCCGATTGTAGATGGTTTCAGGCGGGTCGACCTGCTCGATAACGCCGGAATTCATGACCGCGACGCGGTCCGACATCGTCAGGGCCTCCCCCTGATCGTGGGTGATATAGATGAAGGTCAGCCCGACGCGCTGCTGGATAGCACGCAATTCGGTGCGCATGTGGTGGCGCAGTTTCAGATCGAGCGCGGACAGCGGCTCATCAAGAAGCAGAATATCCGGCTCGACCGCCAGCGCACGGGCAATCGCCACGCGTTGTCGCTGACCGCCGGAAAGTTCGTGCACCTTTTTGTCGCCGACACCGGGAAGCGCGATCATGTCCAGAAGTTCGTCTGCCCGCTTGCGCCGGTCCCTGCGGCCGATGCCGCGAACCTCCAGCGGAAAGGCGATGTTGTCGGCAACGCTCATGAGCGGAAAGAGTGCAAGGTTCTGGAAGATCAGCGCCGTCGGGCGCTTGTTCGGGCCTATGCCCTTCATGTCCTGCCCGCCGATCAGCACCCTGCCTTCGGACGGGTCGGAGAAGCCGGAAATACACCGCAGCAAGGTGGTCTTGCCGCAACCGGATGGCCCCAGGAAGGAGAAGAACTCGCCGCCCTTGATGACGAGATGTGCATTGTCGACCGCGGTATAGGCCCCAAAACGAATGGAAACGTGATCCAGAACAATATCTTTTGTGGCCATGGCGCTCTCAGAAGGACGGCGGGAAAGGGAGACGGAAAAAGGGCGGCCTGGCGCCGGACGCATTGCGCCCGGCACCCGCCATTGAGAAAGCCGGAGAGGCCTTAAGCGGACAGGAACTTGTTGGTATATTCGGTCCGTTTTTCCGAATACCACGGGGCTTCCGCCGGCCAGGCATTCAGGTTGTCCAGCGCTTCGCCCGGATAAGCATCGGCAAAGTTCTTGGCATAGATTTCGCCGCCAAATTCGGCCGCGCCGATTACCGGTGAATTGTAGCCGTGGGTCTTGATGGCTTCGCCGGCGAGCTTGGCGTCATAGGCCGTCTCGATGAAGGCGTAGATCTGGTCGATGTTCTTCGCACCGGTCGGCATGGCTAGCCCATCAACCCAGGCCATCGCACCTTCCTTCGGCGCCCGGTACATAACCGGCTCACCAGCCGTTTTCAGGGCAAGCGGAGGTCCGTCCCAGGTCTGGCCGACGATCACGCCTTCGTTTAGGAGACCGTTCTTCTGGGTATCCGCATCGTTCCAGATCAGCTTGATGTTCGGCTTCTTGGCGATGGCGGCCTCAACGACCTTGGTCCAGACCTCGTCCATCTTTTCCGGGCTCTCGTAAGCAGCCCACATGGAACCCGGCTCCAGTTCGCCGCGGCCTTCAAGGCCGAGACCGAGGCCAAGCAGCATGGAATGTCCACGGCCCATTGTCTTGCCGGCGTTGGCTTCATCCCAGACATCGTAATAGCTCGGGAATTCGCCGCCCGGAACAAAGGCGTCCGTCCGCCAGGCAATGCCTTCCGTGCCCCAGATATGCGGCAGCCAGAAGACGCCCTTGCCGTCGAAGTTCCAGTGGGTTTCGCCAAGCGCCATGGAGGGGTTGACCTTGTCGAGCGCGACCTTCGACATGTCGAACGGCTGCAACAGGCCAAGTTCTGCCCACAGAAGGTTGCGGTTTACGGTCGGTGAAACGATGTCGAAGCCTTCGCCGTTGGTGGCCTTCAGCTTATTGATGATCTCTTCGTTGGAGCCGATGCCGGTGAAGTTGATCTTGATGCCGGTCTTGTCCGTGAAGCCGTTGACGAAGCTTTCCGGCAGATAGTCCGACCACATCATGATGTTGATTTCACCGGACGAGGCCAGCACGCTGGAGCTGACGATTGCCGGCATGGACAGCCCTGCGCCTGCCGCGGCTGCGGTTTTCAGGAAATCGCGCCGCGTTGCGGATGCTCCCTTTTTAAAACTGATCATGACTTCCCCTTCACTGTTGGTCTCACCAAACTGTTCCTCGTTCTGGCGCGTTACAGGCCGCATTTTTTTGGAAAGGGTCGCATTGCCCGGACGATCCTGCGCCGCGTTGCAAGAAAGGATATTGCGGTGCAATATTCACCCTTAGAGCCAGAGAGTGAAAACTATGGAGCCAGAGGAATTGCCGGGCTTTGCAGGTTCGGGAAACAGCTTCAAACTGCCGCCTTCGGGCTAACCGAATTCAGGGACGACCAAAAAGTTCAAATGCTTGCCACCTATTTCGACACGCCCTTCGATCCGGGCAGACGATTGCAGCACCAGATACAGGAACGGCTTATCGAGGCCATTCTGGACGGCGTGTGGCCCCTGCACGAACCGCTGCCGGCAACCCGTGTCTTTTCCAGCGAGATAAAGGTGTCCAGAAACACGGTCGCCATCGTCTATGAGAGACTGGTTGAGGACGGTTATCTTAAATCGGTCAGCCGGCGCGGGTATTTCATCAACGAACGGCACATCCGCGAGCAGCTCAACATCCGGGTGGATGATCACGCCAAGGACATCCTGCCCACTGCGGAGCACCCGTTCAATCCGCAAGCCTTTCTGACCTACAGCTACGCGGCCCAGGAAAACATTTCAAAACCGGCCGACTGGCAGTCCTATCCCTACCCTTTCATCTATGGCCAGCTTGCTCCGGACAAGACATCCGTCGCGCGCTGGCGCGATTGTGTCCGGTTGGCAGGCACTGCCCAGCACGCCCCGACCTGGATCGGTGATCTGGTCGATCAGGACGACCCGATGCTGGTCAACCAGATCATCCGCCGGATGCTGCCGCAACGGGGTTTCCGGGCAGAGCCGGACGAGATTCTGGTAACCGTCGGCGCCCAGAATGCCCTCTTCCTGGTGGCACAGCTCTTGTGCCGGCCCGGGGTCAGGACGGACATGGAAGAACCCGGCTATGTGGACACCCGCAACATCTTCCAATCCTTTGGGGCAGAGCTGAAGTATCACCCGGTTGATTCAAACGGCATGCGGGTTGGAGACGAGCTGAAGGGGGCACGACTTGTTTACGTGACACCTGGCCATCAGTCCCCAACCAACGTCACCATGTCGATGGAGCGGCGTCTGCGGTTGCTGGCCCATGCTGAAACACATGATTTCATCGTCCTGGAAGACGACTATGAGCATGAACTGAATTTCATCGGCGCACAGAAACCGTCCTTGCGCAGTTTCGACCGTACCGGACGCGTCATCCACGTTGCCAGTCTTTCCAAGGCCCTGTTTCCGGGATTGCGGCTCGGTTTCATCGCTGCGGACAGGCGCATTATCAGAGAGCTTCGGGCACTCAGACGCTTGATGTATCGGCACCCCTCAGCACTCGACCAGCGGGCGATGGCGATCTTTCTGTCCGAGGGCCATTACGATTCCCATATCCGACGTCAGCGAAAGGTGCTGTCGCAGAAATGGAAGAAGATCTTCAGGCTCATCGAAACGCATCTGCCGACCTGCCAGGCAACGGTCACGACGGGTGGGTCAGGCGTGTGGATCAGGCTACCGGAGAGTATCCGCGCTGCGGAACTGCAATCGAGAGCCGCGCGGCAAGGTCTGCTGATCGAGGCAGGAGACGACCGGTATTTCTCCCCGAATAGTCCTCGAAACCGGATCCGCCTGGGCTTCGGTGCAATTGCTGAAGAAAAGATGGAGCCGGGCATCAAGCTGCTCGGACAACTTCTGGCGGACAGCAGGTAGCGACCCCGGCTCAAAGCCGGGATACCCCGCGACAGGCAGCTTACAGCTCTGCCTTGCCCAACACCTTCTGGAGGACATCGATCATCATCGAGAGATCTTCTTCCGATGTAGTGAGTGCCGGGGCGAAGATCAGAGCATCGCCGGTTGCTTTCACATGCAGGCCTTCGTCGAACAGCTTCCGCTGCACCAGAGATCCCTTTGCTCCCGGCGTTTCGCCCGGTGTCAGCTGAATACCGGACATCATGCCGTGACCACGCAGGTCATGGACATGTGGCAGATTCCGAAGGCTGAAAACACCGTCGAGGAATGTTGACGAGAGGCTTGCCGCCCGCTCGAAAAGACCTTCGGTCCTGTAGATGCCAAGTGTTGCCAAAGCTGCGGCGCAGGCAACCGGGTGGGCCGAATAGGTATAACCGTGCATCAGTTCCGGCCGATCCGCGGTGATGGAATCAATGACGGCCTTCTGGATTTCCGTCTTCACCGCGACAGCGCTCATGGGGATCGCGCCGTTGGTAATCGCCTTCGCCATCGTCATGACATCCGGTGTGACCCCGAATTCCTGGGCCGCGAAGGCCGAGCCCGTCCGGCCAAAACCGGTGATGACTTCGTCAAACACGAGCAGAATGCCGTATTTATCGGCGATCTCGCGCAGCTTCTGCAAGTACCCGACGGGAGGCACGATAGTGCCGATAGAACCCGCAATCGGTTCGACAAAGACCGCGGCAATGGTCTCGCCGCCGTAGGTCTTGCAGATCTCTTCCAGATCTTCGGCAATCCACGCTCCGTCTTGCGGTTGCCCTCTCGTGAAGCGCTGATCCTCGTTCCAGGTGTGGCGCATGTGAACGACGTCACAGGTAACGCCGGAAAAGTCCCGCCGGTTGTTGACCATGCCCGCCAGCGATGTGCCGCCGAGGTTGACCCCGTGATAGGCCCAGGCCCGCGAAACAAAACGGGTGCGCTGTGGCTCGCCTTTGGCCTTGTGATAGGCAAGGCAGATCTTGATGGCGGAATCGACGGCTTCAGACCCGGAAGACCCGAAAAAGATGCGGTCGAGACCTTCCGGCAGAATTCCACTGAGCGCTTCGGCAAGTTCGAAGGAGATCGGCGCCGCGCGCTGGAAGTGCGGGGAATAATCCAGAACCTGGAGCTGCTTGTAGACGGCTTCGGCAATCTCCTTGCGGCCATGCCCCGCTGCACAGGTGAACAGGCCTGAAGATCCGTCCAGGATTTCCCGCCCCTCAGGCGTCCAATACCGCACACCCTCCGCCCGTGCGAACATCTGCGGTTCCTTGTGGAAGAGACGGTTGTTGGTGAACGGAAGCCAGTGGTGATCCATGTTGATCGGCATCTGGGTCATGGCGCAGGGTCCTTCAGATCGGAGCATTCCCATCACTCCTAGGACCAGTCACAAACCCGCCGTAGAGCCAGCGCTTGAATTCATAGGAGCCAGAGGCCCTAAGCCCGCTTTTGGCGTTGTGCTGGCGGGGCAGCTGCCTATGGTCCGGTCAAGCGACTGTTTCAGATACTTCGGAAAGGCAGGCTCATGAGCGGCACAATCCTCATTACCGGGACGACCTCCGGCTTCGGTCAGGCGATGGCCAGGCTGTTCGTGCAAAACGGATGGAAGGTTATCGGTACCGGCCGGCGCGCGGATCGGCTGGAAAAGCTGAAGACGGATCTCGGCGAGGCATTTCACGCGCTTGTCTTCGACATCATGGACGAAGCTGCAACAACCGCGGCCCTCTCCAGCCTGCCGGAGAACTTTCAGGAGATCGACATCCTCGTCAACAATGCCGGCCTTGCCCTCGGCACGGCTTCGGCACCGGCGACGAAACTCTCCGACTGGAAGACCATGATCGATACCAACATCACCGGTCTCGTCACCATCACCGACCAACTTCTGCCGAAACTGATCGAGCGCAAGGGCATGGTCGTGAACATCTCCTCCATTGCTGCCAACTGGCCCTATCCGGGCGGAAACGTCTATGCGGGAACCAAGGCGTTCCTGCGCCAGTTCTCGCTTGGCCTGCGGTCGGATCTTCACGGCAAGGGGGTTCGGGTTACCTCCATCGAACCGGGCCTATGCGAAAGCGAATTCACGCTGGTGCGTACCGGTGGCAACCAGGAAAGCTACGATGCTCTATATGGCGGCGCCAATGCGATCCAGCCGGAAGATATCGCCAGCACGGTCTATTGGGTCGCGACACAGCCCTCGCATCTCAACATCAACTCGCTGGAACTGATGCCCGTCAGCCAGTCCTGGGCCGGCTGGCAGATCGCCAGAGAGGGCTGAGGTGAACCTGTTGCGGTGCTGCTCGTCCACGGACAAAGCGGATTTCTATCCATCTGTCCACATGCGCCTCACCAGCCACATAGGAAACCGGATCCCGGTCTTGACGCAGACGCGACAAACCGGGACGACAAGCAGGAGATGCAGAGCGTCCCTTCCTCAAAAACGTCAACGGCCGAACGCGTCTCCGCGTCCGGCCGTCATTGTGCAGGCAAGATCCCGAACGATCAGGCCTTGGTCACCTTCTGGGTCTGGCTGCCCAGCTTGTCGATGCCAAGCGTCATGACTTCACCGCCCTTGAGGTAGACCGGCGGCTTCTGCCCCATGCCAACACCCGGAGGCGTGCCGGTGGAGATGACGTCGCCAGGCTGCAGGCTCATGAAGCGGCTGAGATAGGAGATCAGGAACGGTACCCGGTAGACCATCGTCTTGGTGGAGCCGTTCTGGTAGCGCTTGCCGTCCACTTCCAGCCACATGCCGAGATCGTCGAAGTCGCCGACTTCATCCGGCGTTACCAGCCAGGGGCCGATCGGGCCGAAGGTATCGCAACCCTTGCCCTTGTCCCAAGTGCCCGACCGTTCGATCTGGAATTCGCGTTCGGAGACATCGTTGATCACGCAGAAACCGGCGACATGGCTCATCGCATCGGCTTCCTCGATATAGGCACCGCCCTTGCCGATCACGACGCCGAGTTCGACTTCCCAGTCGGTTTTCTGCGAGCCGCGCGGGATCTTCACGTCATCGTCCGGACCGACAATGGCCGAGGTCCACTTGTTGAAGACCACCGGTTCCGGCGGCACATCCATGCCGGATTCGGCAGCGTGGTCGGCGTAGTTGAGGCCGATACAGATGAACTTGCCGATATTGCCGACGCAAGGTCCGACGCGCAGATCCTGTTGCGGAGCGCCCTCCACCAGTGGCAGCGAAGCGACGTCGAGCCCCTGCAGGCGTTGAATGCTTTCAGGCAGGAGAGCATCGCCGGCGATATCCGCGACAACGGAAGAAAGATCACGAACGCGGTTGTCGGCATCGAGTACACCGGGTTTTTCCTGTCCCGGAGCGCCAAATCTCAGCAATTTCATAAAGGATCGTCCTTGAGTGGTTGGAGCCCGGCTGCGCGTGCAACCGGGCTCGATGGGGTTGGTTACGACAAAATCGATCAGTCGTACAAGACAGCAGCGATCTTCGGATCGTCAATGTTGGATTTGTCGTAGTAGTAGAAGCCGGTGTCGATATGTGCCGGAACTTCCTTGCCCTGCGATGCTTCGAGAGCTGCTTTCACGGTCTCATAGCCGATGCCGACCGGGTTCTGGGTGATCGCACCGGCCATGACGCCGTTGCGGATCGCATCCTTCTGGGCCTTGCCACTGTCGTAGCCGATGATGACCACATCGGTCTTGCCCATTTCAGAGACACCGTTGACCACACCAAGGGCAGACCCTTCGTTGGCACCGAAGATGCCCTTCAGATCCGGATTGGCTGTCAGGATGGCCTTGGTGAGTTCTGTCGACTTCAGATGGTCACCGCCGCCATATTGAACGGTGACGACTTCGATATCCGGATGATTTGCCTTCATCTGGTTGACGAAACCGTCGACACGGTCGATGCCGGTCCGGCTGGTCTGGTCATGTGCCACAACGGCAACCTGGCCAGCTCCGCCGATCAGCTCTGCCATCTTGTCGGCAGCCAGTGCTGCTGCAGCAATGTTGTCGGTTGAAGCCGTCGACACCGGAATATCGCTGTCGACACCACTGTCGAACGCGATGACCGGGATGCCCTTTTCCTGAGCCTGCTTCAGAAGCGGAATGGCGGCCTGACTGTCGAGAGCGGCAAAGCCGATTGCCGTCGGGTTCTTGGCAAGGGCAGCGGCCAGCATGTCGATCTGGCGGTCGACCATGGTCTCATTGTCCGGGCCTTCAAAGGTGATGGTGACACCCAGCTCCGAGGCGGCCTGATCGGCTCCAGCCTTCACGGCCTGCCAGAACTGGTGCTGGAAACCCTTGGAGATGAGCGGAATGTAGGTTTCCTGGGCGAAGGCAAAGTTCCCGGAAAGCATCAGGGCAGCGGCACTTGCAGCTCCGATAAGAGTACGTCTGTTCAGCATATTCCTCTCCTGTGGTTGGGTTGGACGGAAGGTCCGGTACCGGGATGTGACCACCCTCTTGTGTGTTGATGAAACTCAGGCTTTGCGCCTGCGCACCATGTCCGCGTAAACGGCCAGGATGATGATTGCGCCGGTCACCACCGTCTGCCACTCCTGGGCGACGGACAGGACCCGCAAACCGTTGGTCAGGACGGCCATGATCAGGGCACCGATCAAGGTCCCGAGAACCGTGCCCCGCCCACCGGAAAGCGACGTGCCACCAATGACGACGGCCGCGATGGCTTCCAGCTCGTAGCCGAGACCCAGCGCCGGCTGGGCGGAGTTCAGGCGCGAGGCGATCAGGATGCCGGCAATGCCGCAGATCGCACCGGCCAGCGCATAGACCGACATTTTCCAGAAGTCGGTGTTGACGCCGGACAGGCGAACCGCCTCTTCGTTGGAGCCCAGCGCGAACGTGTAGCGACCAAGCACCGTGCGGCCGAGAATGTAGGAGGCAGCTCCGGCGACCAGGAACAGGATCAGAACCCCGTTCGGGATCGGCAGAGCCGGGAAAATGTCGCCTATCAGCGAGCCGCGGGAAATCAGGTCGAAGCCAGGCGTGTCGTTGAAGTAGATCGGCCGGGTTCCGGAAATCACCAGCGACAGGCCTTTCAGGATCAGCATCATGCCGAGGGTCGCGATGAACGGCGGGATTTTCATCTTGGCGATGAAGGTGCCCGAACACAGGCCGCAGAGCGCACCGGTCGCGATGGCGGCAATCACACCGAGCGGCAGCGGCATGCCGAGATTGGTCAGAACGACGCCTGCGATGACCGCGCAGAACGTCATCAAGGTTCCGACGGAAAGATCGATCCCGCCGGTGATGATCACCAGGGTTGCCGCAACAGCCAAGACGCCATTGACCGAGGTCGCCTGCAGGATCGCGATCATGTTGGAAGTTTGCATGAAGTTGGGCGAAGCGATCGAGAAACCGATCAGCAATAAAACCAGGCTGGCGAAGGCCAGCAGCTTCTGGTGCGCCCCTGTCTCGATCAGACGTGCAAAAAGCGACGGCGAGGAGGACGGGTTGACGGCGGTCATTGCTGGTATCCTTCTGGCTGCATGGATGGCGCCCGAAGCGTCGCCAGATGCATGATGTCTTCCTGCGTGGTGGCTTCACCGCCCGGCAGGATGCCGGTGAGGCGACCTTCACACATGACGGCGATGCGATGGCTGAGACGCATGATCTCCGGCAATTCCGAGGAGATGACGATGATCGCCCTGCCCTCGTTAGCCAGTGCCTTCAGCAGTTTGTAGATTTCCGACTTGGCACCGACATCGATGCCGCGGGTCGGCTCGTCGAAGATCAGGATGTCGCAATCCCGGTAAAGCCACTTGGCGATGACGACCTTCTGCTGGTTGCCACCGGAAAGCAGGCGGACTTCCTGCCGGTCGGACGGCGTGCGGATTTCCAGTTTGGCGATATAGTCCTGCGCCGTCTTGCGCATGGCATCGTCATTCAGGACGCCAAACCGGCTGGAAAAGCGATCGAGGCTGGCCAGCGCCACGTTGGTCCGAACATCCATGCCGGTGGCCAGACCGAAATGCTTGCGATCTTCCGAAAGGTATCCGATCCCCGCCTTCACGGCATCGGAAGGTTTCGATATCGAAAGGGGCTTGCCGTGAACCCGGATCTCGCCGCTGTCGCGCGGATCAGCTCCGAAAATCGCCCGTGCCACTTCCGTCCGCCCGGCTCCCATCAAGCCGGCAAAGCCAAGGATCTCGCCTTTCTTGACGGAAAAGCTGACGTCGCGGATCTCGCGCCCCCTGTTCAACCCTCGTATGTCCAGCACCGTCTCGGCGTCGGACAGATCGGGGATCACGATGGCCTCGCTGGTCAGCTCCCGGCCCACCATCATGGAGATGATCTTGGAAACAGGCGTCTGCGCTGCATCAACGGTGCCGACATAGGAGCCGTCACGCATGACGGTCACCCGGTCGGCGATCTGCTTGAGTTCGTCCATCTTGTGGCTGATGTAGATGATGCCCACGCCATCGGCCTTCAGCCGGCGGATGATGGTGAAGAGTTCGGCGATTTCCGCATCATTCAGGGCGGCGGTCGGCTCGTCCATGATGAGGACGCCTGACCGGTAGGACAACGCCTTGGCGATCTCGACCATCTGCTGACGGGCGATGGTGAGTTCACCGACGATCGTCTTCGGGTTCATCTTCAGGTTCATTGACTTGAAGATCTCGAGCGCCCTGGCGTTGAGCGCCGCCTCGTCCAGACGGCCGAAACGCTTGCGCGGTTCCCGGCCGATAAAGATGTTCTGCGCGACCGTCAGATCATTCATCAGGCTGAGTTCCTGATGAATGATGCCGATGCCCAGCGCCTGGGCGGCCCGTGGACCGTCGATCTCCACGGCCTGACCGTTGACCAGCAACTCGCCGCCGTCCCTCGGGTAAATTCCGGACAGAATCTTCATCAGCGTCGACTTGCCGGCGCCGTTTTCGCCCATCAGGGCATGCACTTCGCCGCTGTTCAGGTCAAAGCTGACATTCTTGAGGGCGTGCACGCCGGGGAAGCGTTTTTCGATCCCCGTCATCCTCACCAGATTTGTCATGCGCGATCCTCCCAAACCGCGACAAAGGGGCCACCGTCAGATGGTGACACCTCCATCGACCAGAAGTGCCTGCCCGGAAACGAACCGGCTTTCGTCGGACAACAGGTAGACGATCATCGGCGTCATATCGTCGACGGTTGCCAGACGGCCCATGGGCTGCCGGGCGATGAAATTCTTTTCCGCTTCCACCGGGTCGGGTGCAGAAGCAATGCGGCCGCGCAAGGACGGAGTATCGACAGTGCCCGGGCATAGCGCGTTGCAGCGGATGCCTTCCTTGACGAAATCCGCTGCGACGCCCTTTGTGAGGCCAATCACGGCTGCCTTGGTGGCGCCGTAGGCCGTGCGCATCGGAAAGCCTTTGATGGACGATGCCATCGACGACATGTTCAGGATCGATGCCGTGCCGGTTGCCTTGGCGCGTTCGCGCATGCCTGGCAGGAAAGCTTGCGTCATCCGGTACATTGAGGTGACGTTCAGCTCGAAGCTGAAGGCCCAGTCATCTTCGGTGATATCGAGGACAGAGCCGTTGTGAACGAAGCCCGCACAGTTGAAGAGCCCATCGAGCGCCGGCAGTTTTTTTGCCAGATCGTCAACGGCTGCGCGATCACAGACATCCAGTTTGCGGATCTCGATACCGGGGCATTCGCCGGGGAGCGTCGACAGCGTTTCCTCGTTGATGTCCGCGGCGTAGACCTTTGCGCCTTCCCTGGCACAGGCAATCGCGCTTGCACGGCCGATACCCTGCCCGGCTGCCGTCACCAATATTGTTTTATCTTTCAAGCGCACTGAAATCCTCCCGAAAGTCCGCGCATCGTCACAACGTTCTGCCGGATGCGGCTACATCACCGCACCGATCTGCCACGGCACGAACTCCACTCCGCCGAAGCCGAGTTCCTCGCTCTTCGATTGTTTTCCGGAGGCAACGGCGATGATCATTTCGAAGATCTCCTCGCCCTTGGCTTCCAGACTGACATTGTCGGAGATCACGTCACCGCAATTGATGTCCATGTCTTCCGACATCCGGCCATACATCTCGCTGTTGGTGGCGAGCTTGATGCAAGGGGTCGGCATGTAACCGGACACGGAGCCGCGCCCCGTGGTGAAGACGATGATATTGGCACCTGAGGCGATCTGACCGGTCACCGAACATGGGTCAAAGCCTGGGCTGTCCATGAAGACGAAACCCTTCTTGTCGACTGGTTCGCCAAACTTGTAGACGTCCACAAGGGGGGCAGAGCCTCCCTTGGCCGCTGCACCAAGAGACTTTTCCAGGATTGTGGTCAATCCGCCGCGCTTGTTGCCGGGTGATGGATTGTTGTCCATCTCGCCGCCATTGCGGGCAGTGTAGTCTTCCCACCAGCGCACACGCTCGATCAGCTTCTTGCCGACATCGACGGAAACCGCCCGGCGGGTCAGAAGGTGCTCCGCACCGTAGATCTCCGACGTTTCGGACAGGATCGTGGTACCGCCATGACGGACCAGAAGATCGGAGGCAATCCCGAGCGCCGGATTGGCGGTGATGCCGGAGTATCCGTCCGAGCCGCCGCACTGCATTCCGACGGTGATTTCGGAAATCGGCACCGGCGTGCGCTCGGCCTTGTTGGCAAGTTCGGCAAGCGCCCGCAACTCTTTCAGCCCGGCCTCGATGGTCTTGCGCGTGCCGCCGGTTTGCTGAATGGTCATGTAGCGCAAGTCGCCATCAGGGCGGATCTTGCGGTCACCGACGAGGTCGGCAATCTGCATGACCTCGCAGCCAAGACCAATCAGCAGGATAGCTGCGAAATTCGGATGCTGGGCATAACCGGAAAGCGTCCGGAACAGCGTTGCGTAACCTTCGTCCTTGCCGGACATGCCGCAGCCGGTTCCGTGAACGATTGGCACGATGCCATCGACATTCGGAAACTCGTCCAGCAGACCGGACTTCTCGGCAGCTTCCGCAATGAATTTTGCGACGGACCCCGAGCAGTTCACCGAGGTCAGAATGCCGATGTAATTGCGCGTGCCTGCCCGCCCCGTCTGCCGGCGGTAGCCGAGAAAGGTGCGCTCTTGCGTTGCGGGCTCAAGCGGGATCGAGGCTTCGGCGTACTGATAGTCCTGGCTGTGATCGCCCATGCCGAGGTTATGAACATGGACATGCTCCCCCGGCTTGATGTCTGCCTTCGCCTGTCCGATGATTTGACCGTACCGAATGACGTTTTCGCCAGCGGAGATCGGCTTGCGGGCAATCTTGTGGCCGCGCATGACCTGCCCGGGCAGCGGACAGTCAACATGGGCAACGCTTGCGCCGGCCGCAATATCCTGAAGGGCGATGACAACATTGTCATCGGCATTCAGAAGGATCGAATTGGCATGAGGCTGCAACACGTCTCTCTCCCCGCTACGGTTGGTCCGCCTTGTCATTTCAAGATGACAAAACCCCTCTCAACCCGCTGACATTAATCAGCTTTTCACTCTTCTCCGAGCTCTCTCCATGGAGCATCGACACGGCCGGTCTTTCTTCACGATTAGCTTGACAGGGTAACTGTGTCAACTAACATGTTAGCATTCAATCGAGTTGACAATGTCCCTGACCAACGAACAAGATTTTCCCGAGATCACCCTGCCCGACATTGGCAAACTGTCCGGCTCGCTGGCACAGCGTGTCTATGAGGCGCTGCGCTCGTCCATCCTGGCAATGGACCTGCCGCCGGGCACCCTTCTCAGGAAACAAGTCATCTGTGAACAGCTTGGTGTCTCCCGCTCGCCGGTGACGGAAGCGATCACCCGGCTTGCAGGCGAAGGCCTTGTCGAAGTCATTCCCCAGTCCGGCTCCCGTGTGACCAAGTTCTCCATGTCGGAAATCCGCGAGGGCGCCTTCCTGCGGGAAGCCATCGAACTGGCGGCGGTTTCCAAGGTGGCGGCGGAGCGCACCGAAGAGCAGTTGATGGAGTTGAACCGCAATTTGCGGCTACAGACTCTTTGCCTGGAAGATCACGACGAAACCGGCTTCTACCGGGAAGACGAGCGCATGCACGAGCTTATCTTCTCCTTCACCGGCTACCCGAAGCTCCACAACCTGTCTGCCACCGGTTGGATGCAGGTCAACCGGGCACGGCAATTGCTGTTGCCCATGCGCGGCAGAGCCTTTGAAGCCTATGACGAGCACCGGGTCATCGTGGAAGCAATCCGCGACCGCGATCCGGAACGGGCACGCCAGGCAATGCAAAAGCACCTGAGCGAACTTGTCACGCGCCTGGAACCGCTCGCGGAGACCAGGCCGGACCTGTTCGACTGAAAACCTGGCACTTGGCCCGACACCAGACCGCAGATCATGCGGCGTTCAAACTGATCCTGAGGAAACATCCAGAGGAAACACATGACCGCCTTGAAAACACAGCGGCTGAACGGCAGAACCGCAAGACCCATTGACCTGACGGAGATGGGTTTCGGCGGCGCGCCGCTCGGCAATCTCTACCGCAAGGTTTCGGAAGAAGATGCCCAGGCTGCCCTTCAGGCGGCCTATGACAACGGCATCCGCTACTTTGACACGGCGCCGCAATACGGCCTGGGCCGATCGGAAATGCGCTTTGCCACTGCCATCAAGCGTTTTGGCCGCGAGAACATTCAGCTTTCCACCAAGATCGGCCGCCTGCTGCTGGATTGCGAGCCGCACGAGGTGACCCCGGAAGCCTTTGTCGATGTGCCGCAAAAGCGGATCGTCTTCGACTACAGCTATGACGGCGTCATGCGCAGCTACGAGGCAAGCCGTCAGCGACTGGAGGTCGCCAACGCGGACATCCTTTTCGTGCATGACGTCTGCGCCTTTTCGCAAGGCTCTCAGGAAGCCAGCGATGCCCGCGTCCGCGAGCTCTTCGATCTCGGCGGCTACAAGGCGCTTACCGAGTTGAAAGAGGCCGGGGACGTTGCGGCCATCGGCGCAGGGGTAAACGAATGGCAGGTTTGCCAAAAGCTGCTCGGCCTTGCCGATTTCGACTGTTTCCTGCTTGCCGGCCGCTACACGCTTCTGGAACAGGACGCCCTTGAGAGCTTCCTGCCGCTTTGCGAGCAACGGGACGTCGGCATCATTCTGGGCGGGCCCTATAATTCCGGCATTCTGGCAACCGGGGCCGTTCCCGGTGCGAAATACAACTACGCCGATGCACCGCCGGAGATCCTTGAGCGCGTGCGCAAGATCGAAGATGTCTGTCGCAGCCATTCAGTGCCGCTGATCGCGGCCGCGCTGCAGTTCGTGCTTGGACACCCAAGTGTGAAGACCGTCATCCCCGGCGCGGTGAACGCGGCCGAGGTTGAAGCCAATATTGCTCTCTTGAAGACCGATATCCCTGCCGCACTCTGGTCAGACCTCAGGTCTGCTGGCCTGATCCGCCCCGATGCCCCCTTGCCGAGCGAGACCACCCATGTTGCGTAACCTTCCCCCCATCCTGAGCCCCTCGCTGCTTTATGCCCTCAGAGCCATGGGGCACGGCGACGAGATCGCCATTGTCGACGCCAATTTCCCGGCGGAAAGCTCCGGTCCCGATTGTGTTCGCCTCGATGGCATATCGGCAACAGACACGCTGAAGGCGATCCTGTCAGTGATGCCGCTCGACACGTTCGTCGCCGCCCCCGCCCGGACGATGCAGGTGGTCGGTGATCCGGACGCGGTGCCGGAGATTGTCGCCGAGTTCCAGACCATTATCGATGACATCGCCGACAAGCCGGCCAGGATTTCAACGCTGGAACGCCACGCCTTTTATGAAGCGGCCAGCCATGCCTTTGCCGTGGTCCAGACAGGCGAGACCCGCCTCTACGGCAACATCATTCTGACCAAGGGCATTATCGAGCCATGACCTGCAGACATCACGTGCCATCCAGCACCTTCCTTTAGCTTCAGGCGCACTTAGACTCGCCGCCCCGGCGTCAATCCATTCACCTTCTCGATGATCGACGCGGCGTCGATACCGAAATGGCGGTAGAGATCGCCAATCGTACCGGTCTGGCCGAAATGTTCGACACCGAGCGGGATGGTCTGGTGGCCGGCAACACCGCCAAGCCAGGCGAGCGTTGCCGGGTGGCCGTCAATCACGGTGATCAGTTTGCAATGACCAGGCAGATCGCCCAGCAGTTGCTCGATATGGGACCTGGCTGCCGCGTTGCCACGAGACCTTGCTCTTTGCGCCGCCGTCCAGCCCGCGTTGAGGCGGTCGGCGGACGTGACGGCAAGAACGCCGACATCCCTTCGGTTACCGGCGAGTTCTCCCGCCGCCTTGATGGCTTCGGGCGCAACGACGCCCTGATAGGCGATCACAACTTCGCAGTTGGGGCCGGGTTTGCGAAGCCAGTAGGCACCGTCAATGGCGCCCTGGCGGAAGGCATCGTCAGCCCGTTTGACCGGCTGTTCGATCGGGTTGGTCGACAGGCGCATATAGACAGAGCCGCCGGTCTCGTCGCGCAGCCAGGTGCGTTCGTCCGGATCGCCCTCGCCGTCGCGCTGCAGGTAATCGAAGGCCCATTCCATGATCACGGCCAGTTCGTCGGCAAAGGCGGGTTCGAAAGCGGCCAGTCCGTCCTGGCTCATGCCGATCAGCGGTGTGCTGATGGACTGATGCGCACCGCCTTCCGGGGACAGGGTTACGCCGGAAGGCGTGCCGACAATCATGAAGCGGGCATCCTGATAGCAGGCATAGTTGAGCGCATCGAGCCCCCGGCAGACAAAGGGATCATAGACTGTGCCGATGGGGATCAACCTTTCGCCGAAGAGCGAATGGGAAAGACCGGCAGCGCCCAACAGCAGGAACAGGTTCATCTCCGCGATGCCGAGTTCGATATGCTGGCCTTCCGGCGTGAATTCCCACTTCGCAGTCGAGGGAATCCTGTGCTCGATGAAGGCATCCGCCATGGCCTTGCGGGCGAAGAGCTTGCGCCGGTTGACCCAGGGGCCAAGGTTGGTGGTGCCGGTGACATCCGGTGAGGTCGTAACGATACGCTCGGCCAGTTTGCTGTCGCCCTTGGAGAGATCATCCAGCACCTTGCCGAAGGCCATCTGGGTGGAAATATCCCGGTCGGAGGCAAGCTCGATGGCAGGTACGGCGATCTTGTCGTCAGAAAAACGGCGGGTGCCTTTGGCAAAGAACGGCACCTGATCCAGAAACGCCTTCAGCGCTCCAACGTCCGGCACTGTCGCGAAGGGCTCCCATTCCTCGCCTTCCGCAACGCCCATGTGTTTCTGCCACTCGGCCATCTGGGTCTTGTTCATCAGGCCGCCGTGATTGTCCTTGTGGCCAGCAATCGGCGTGCCCCACCCCTTAATGGTATAGGCAAGGAAGCAGGTCGGCTTGTCGTGATCGATGGCGGCGAAGGCTTCCGCCATGGTCTCGGTGCAATTGCCGCCGAGATTTTCCATGAGGTCCGCCAGTTCATCATCCGAGCGGCGGTCGATCAGCGCAGTGACATCACCCTGATCACCCAGGTCGTCCATCAGGCGTTTGCGCCAGACGGCTCCCCCCATGAAGGTCAGCGCGGAATAATCCTGGTTGGAGCAATCGTCGATCCACTGGCGCAGCTTGTCGCCGCCGGGTTCGGCAAAGGCGGCGCGCTGCAAGACCCCGTATTTGACCCTGACCACCTGCCAGCCGAAGGCATCGAAGATTTTCTCGACCCGATCAAAGAGCCCCTCACGAACGATACCGTCGAGCGACTGGCGGTTATAATCGATGATCCACCAGCAGTTCCTGAGATCGTTCTTCCAGCCCTCCTGAAGGGCTTCATACACATTGCCTTCGTCGAGTTCAGCATCGCCGACCAGAGCGATCATGCGGCCGAGCGGCTTGTCGCCCGACCAGCTCTTGGCCGCGATATAGTCCTGTACAAGCGACGCGAAGGAAGTAATCGCGACACCGAGCCCAACCGAACCGGTGGAGAAATCGACATCATCGACGTCCTTGGTACGCGAAGGATAGGACTGAACGCCGCCGTAGCCGCGGAAGTTTTCCATCTTTTCGCGCGTCTGATTGCCCATCAGGTACTGGATCGCATGGAAGATCGGCGAGGCATGCGGCTTGACCGCCACCCGATCTTCCGGCCGGAGAACAGAGAAGTAGAGCGCTGTCATGATCGAAACCATGGAAGCCGAACTTGCCTGATGCCCGCCGATCTTGATGCCATCCACCTTCGGACGCACGTGGTTGGCGTGATGGATCATCCAGTGCGACAGCCACAACAGGCGCTGTTCGATGGTCTTCAGGTGTTCGGTGCTCATGGAGGCGTTCCCGTTAAGTGCGTACTTGCCGTTACTCTAGCTTCGGGCAAGAACCGGTTTCTTGCTATTTCCTAATCTTTTCGGCTAAGTCTTGGAGAGTTTCACCAAAAATGAGGCCTTCCTTGGCGATTTCCGACACGCTCGACACATTTGATATCCAGATCCTGCGGGAGCTGCGCCAGAACGGCAGAATTTCAATTCAGGATCTTTCCGAACGCATCGGCCTGAGTGCGACACCGGCAGCCCGCCGCCTGAGGCACCTGGAAGACCGCGGCATCGTGACAGGATATTGCGCGCTGATCGACGAGGTGAAGCTCGGCTACGAGGTTTCGGTCTTCGTGTCCGTTCAGCTCGACAAGCAGATCGACGTCACCCTGGACCAGTTCGAAGCCGCCATTCAGGCGTTTCCGGAAGTCGTCGACTGCTGGCTGATGACCGGCAACCGGGACTATCTCCTGCGCGTGGCAACCACCGGGCTCGCCGCCTTCGAAACCTTCCTGACCGGAAAGCTGACCAAGGTGCCCGGTGTCGCCAATATCGAAAGCTCCATTCCGCTGCGGCGCGTGAAATCCGGTGTCGCTCGGACGCCCTGATTTGGGCTGTCCGCCACGTTCCCCGACTCTCATTTCCACCGCTCCCTCATCCTGAGGAGCGCGTTCGCGCGCGTCTCGAAGGATGGGCCACTTGCTCCGGAATGTGGGGCCCATCCTTCGAGACAGCGCTTCGCGCTTCCTCAGGATGAGGTTGAGAGGAGGAGAGGATCTGGTGGTCTGTGGAAAGACCTGGGCATTGACTGAGTTCAGGCTGCCGCCGCAACAGGCACCTGCGGCATGGCCTGCGCCATGTCTTCCAGGATGTCGTCGAGGTCTTCCAGGCCCACGGACAGGCGCACGAGGCCGTCGCTGATGCCGTGGGCGGCGCGCTCTTCCGGGGTGTAGGTGGAATGGGTCATGGACGCAGGATGCTGGATCAGCGTCTCGGCATCGCCCAGGGACACGGCCCGCTGGATCATCTTCAGGCCATTCATCATGGAAATACCGGCTTCCAGACCACCCTTCAGCTCAAAGGCAATCATGCCGCCCGGCTGGCTCATCTGCCTGTTTGCCAGTTCGTGCTGCTCGAAGCTCTCAAGTCCCGGGAAATGGACCTTGGAGACCGCCGGATGGCCTTCCAGCCATTCGGCGACTTTCTGCGCGGACGCACAGTGCCTGTCCATGCGCAGGGCAAGCGTCTTCAAACCGCGCAGGATCAGCATGGCACTGAACGGGGCCATCACCGCGCCGGTCATGTCCTTCATGCCGACGAGACGGATCTCCTGGATCTGGTCGGCCCGTCCGGCAACCAGACCGGCCACGACGTCACCATGACCACCCAGATACTTGGTGGCCGAATGCAGAACGAGGTCGGCGCCAAGTTCGATCGGGCGAGTGAGATAAGGCGTTGCATAGGTGTTGTCGACGATTACCGTCGCGCCGGCCTCATGTGCGATTTCCGAAACGTGGCTGATGTCGACAAGGCGCATGTTCGGGTTGGCCGGGGTCTCGAAATAGACAACCCGGGTCTTGTCGGAAATGACGCTGCGCAGGTTTTCCGGATCGGTCAGGTCCACATGGGTGATCTTGATGCCGAACTTGGTCAGGCCGTGGCGCATATAGGCAAAGGTGCAGCCGTAAAGGGTTTCGTCGACGATGATCTCGTCCCCCGGTGCCACGAGCGTCCAAAGGGTCGCGGTGATCGCGCCCATGCCCGAAGAAAGCGCGAGACCGGCTTCCGCTCCTTCCAGATCCGCAATGCGGCGTTCCAGAAGGTCCAGCGTCGGATTGGAAATGCGGCTGTAGATATGCCCTGCCCGCTCGCCCGCGAACATCTCGCCGCCGGCTTCCGCCGTCTCGAACACGAAGGTGGAGGTCAGATGCAGCGGTGGTGTCAAAGACCCCTCGTTTTCAAGCGGATTGTAAGCGAGGTGGATCGCACGGCTGGCAAAACCCTTGTAGGCACTCATGGCTGTCTCCCTGATTTCAGCCTGAGCAATATGATCCAATCATGAGGGTGATAGATTTCAAAATCTGTCAGTGATAGCCTTCAAATTAGCATAATCTGCCAATCGAGCTTCAAATGGACAAGAAAGACCGACAGATCATCCGCGCGCTGCAGCGGGATGGCCGCATGACCAACCAGGACCTGGCGGAAGCGGTCAACCTTTCCCCTTCACCCTGCTTGCGCCGGCTCCGGAACCTGGAAGCCTCCGGGGCGATCAAAGGGTTTTCGGTGGATGTGGATGCTGCCGCCTACGGTCTGCCGATCACCGTCTTCGTCCGCATCCGGCTGGAGCGCCACAACGAGGAAGATGTGCGCCGGTTCGAAAGCCGGATGCAGACCATCGAGGAGGTTCTGGAATGCCACGTGCTGACCGGCGCGATGGACTATCAGCTGCGCGTGGTGGTGTCGGATCTTGAAGCCTATGAGACCTTCATCCGCAACCGCATTCATCCGATCGGCGGCATCGCGTCGATCGATACCAGTTTCGTTTATGGCACCGTGAAGAAGACGGCAGTGTTTCCACCGCTCGCCTGACCCTACGGCAATGTTGCTATTCCTGCCGGAATTTCACTGGCGGCGATTTCTCCGGCAACAGTCCGGACCGGAAACGCTGCAGCACCACCTGCAGAAGCAGACCCACCAGCAGCATGCGGATGAACGAACTGCGGGTCGCCCATTCCGGCGGCAGGCGGTTGGTGAAGATTTCCGTCACGGACCAAAGCGTCCAGATGGTCAAGGCGCCAAGGATGGCCCCCCTGTTGTTGCCGGAGCCACCGGCCATCAGCATCACCCAGACAAGGAAGGTCACCAGCAGCGGATCGGTGGCTGTCGGCGACAGGAAGCGGAAATAATGCGCTGACAGGCCACCGGCGATCCCCATGATGGCGCAACCGATGACGAAGGTCTGGATCCTGAATTTCTCGACGTTCTTGCCGACGGCCGCCGCAGAAGCCTCGTTGTCGCGGATCGCACGCAGGCTGCGCCCCCACGGGCTGTCGTGCAGGCGCGAGGCTGCCAGATAGACCAGCAGCACCACGAACCAGACAAAGCCGAGAAACACAATGTCCCCCATGCGCCCGGTGGTGAGGTCCGCCAAAGGCCTTGGAATGCGGGACAGGCCCAGACTGCCGTTGGTGAGCCAGCTTTCGTTGACGATGACGAGCCGCAGGATCTCGGCGATCCCGATGGAGGCCATCGCCAGATAGTCGCTCTTGAGACGTACGCAGATCTTGGCCACCGCCCAGCCGGCAAGCCCGGCGAGTATCGCAGCCCCGATCAATCCAATCGGCACAGGCAGGCCAAAACCTCCAAGATGCTTGGACGAGGCCGCGGTTGTCAGGATCGCCGAGGTATAGGCCCCAACACCGTAGAAACCGGCGATACCGGCGTTGAAGAGGCCGCCCATGCCCCATTGTACATTCAGGGCAAGGCACAGGATTGCGTAGATACCGCCCAGGATCAGAACACTGACCGCATAGAAAAAGAGACCGGTGAGTTCCATCAGAGCAACCTCCCCTTGAAGAGGCCCTGGGGCCGGAAGATGAGCAGGCCGATCATCAGGACGAAGGCAACCGCCGTTTTGTAGGACGGGGAGATGAGCGCATCGTCACCGATCCAGTGATAGGAAGAAAGCTCCTCGGCCAGGCCGATGATGAAACCACCTGCCATGGCTCCCATCGGCTTGCCGATCCCACCCAGAATGGCAGCGGCAAACATAGGCATCAGCAGGTTCCAGCCCAGATTGGGGTGAGCACTGGTGTTCAAAGCGGCAAAGGTTCCGGCGATCGCCGCCAGAGCCGCGCCGATGATCCACGTCCAGCGAATGACCTTGGCGGTATCCAGACCGGAAACTTCGGCCAGTTCCGGATCGTCCGCAACTGCCCGCATGGACCGGCCGGTTCTTGTGACGGTCAGGAAGTAGTGCAGAAGCACGGCAATGATCGCTGTCGAGATCACCGCCTGCAGATGTAGCACCGACACCCGAAAGGTATCGAACAGGACCAGCGGCGGTTTAACGCCTGTCGAAAACACCTGGTTTTGAGAACCCCAGACCAACTGAACGATCGAACGGAAGACCAGCGCAATGCCGAAGGACGAGATCACCGTGTAAATGGTCGGCAGCTCGCGCAGTGGCTTGTAGAAATAGCGGTCGACCAGCAGCGCCGAGACAATCGTGAGTGCCATGCCGAAGGGGATCAGCAGAAGCGGATTGACCGGGACGATGGCAGCCATGGCCAGCACACCGTAAGTGCCCAGGGTCATCAGATCGCCGTGTGCAAAATGAGCAAAGCGCAGGATGCCGAAGATCATGGAAATCCCGACAGCGCCAAGCGCGTAGATGCTGCCAATTGCCAGCGCCGGGAACAGATAGAAATTCACGAACTCGATCATGCAGCCGCTCCCCCGAGGAAGAGGCGCCGCACGTCTTCATCCGCCAGCAGCTCCTTGCCGGTTCCGCTGGCATAGTTTCGCCCGTTCACCAGGATATGGCCGTGATCGGCAATCTGCAGAGCCTGGCGGGCATTCTGTTCCACCATCAATATCGTGATCCCGGTTTTTCGGATGTCGAGAAGCAGATCGAAGATCCGCTCCAGATAGGCAGGCGACAGACCGGCTGTCGGCTCGTCCAGCAGCACCAGCTTCGGGTCGCTCATCAAGGCGCGGCCCATGGCAACCATCTGCCGCTGTCCACCCGAAAGCTCGCCAGCAGGCTGTTTCAACTTGTCCCGCAGGTCGGGAAACAGGGAGAGCACACGTTCGCGCGTCGCCGCTTTATCCTTTGGTGGAGCTGCATAGGTTCCGACATCAAGGTTCTCGTCTACGGACATGGTCGCAAAGACGTTTTTCGTCTGAGGCACTGCCGAAACACCGAGCGGAACAAGAGCGGACGTCTTGCAGCCCGCCAGTTCCTTCGCGCCAAGTTTGATCGAACCGGCGGAAACGGTGGTCAGTGCGAAGATGGTTTTGAGCAAGGTCGACTTGCCGGCGCCGTTCGGCCCGAGAATGACCGCGATCTCGCCAGGCTCAACGGTCAGTGAGACCTCTTCGATGATGGGCGGGCCGCCATAGCCGGCACTGACGTTTGTGACGGAAAGTCGCTCGGTCATAGCTGCGCCTCGTATTTTCCGCCGCCGAAATAGGCTTCGATCACACGTTCGTCGTTACGCACGTCTTCGACCGAACCTTCTGTCAGCAGCGTGCCCTGCGCCATGACCAGCACGTGGTCGCACAGCTTGGAAACGTAGTCGAGGTCGTGCTCGATGAGGCAGAAGGTCAGGCCCCGTTCCCGGTTCAGCATCAGGATCTTGTCCGCCAGCTTGGACAGAAGCGTGCGGTTGATGCCGGCACCGATCTCGTCCAGCAGGATGATCTTCGGGTTTCGCATCAATGCGCGGCCGAGTTCGACCAGCTTCTTCTGACCACCGGAAAGATTGCCTGCCTTCTCGTCGATGACATGGTCAAGTTCAAGCAGGCGGACGGTGTCCCGCGCGGTCTCATAGATTTCCTGCTCCTCGGCCTGGTAATGGCCGCGGCGGAAGATCACGTTGAAGACATTCTCGCCTTCCGGCGCCGAGGCAGACGCCATCAGGTTTTCGAGAACCGAGAGATGCCCGAATTCGTGAGGTATCTGGAAGGTGCGCGCGAGGCCTGCCTTGGCCCGTTGATGGGGTTTGAGCGCAGTTATGTCCTTCCCGTCCAGAAGCACCCGGCCGGCACTGGGCCGGATTGCACCTGCAATGACGTTGAAGGCGGTTGTTTTTCCCGCACCGTTCGGCCCGATCAGGCCGGTGATGCGGCCTGCGCCGATCTTGAAGCTTGCATGGTCAATAGCCCGCAAACCACCAAAATCGACGCAGATTTTGTCCAGCTCAATCACGCTGTCGCCTGGTCGGTTTATTCGACGATTTCGACTTGCTTGTAGCCGTCGCCGTCCACGACGAACTTGCCGATGTAGCCACCGACATCGCCGTTTTCATCGAACTCCGCGGAGCCGCTGGCACCGTCGTAATCGATGTCCTTGCCTTCCTTGATCAACGCAATCGCCTTTGCCCATTCACCCGGGCCGACTTTCTCGCCCGGAGCCATCGCAACTTCCTTCAGAGCTTCGGCAATCTTTGCGCGGTCAGTCGAACCGGCCTTTTCAACAGCCAGCAGGGCCAGGAAAGTTGCGTCATAGGTCTGGTCGACAAAAGCCTTGTCGGCACCTTCGCCAAATTCGGCGTTGAAGGCATCATGCAGTGACTGCTGGGCCGGGTTTTCGGCCGGAGATGTCGGTGAGGAGAAGAACGAGGTCTTCAGGGCATCCGCGCCGACGTTCTGGATCAGCAGTTCGTCACGAAGACCATCCGTGCCGATGAATTTGGTGAAAAGGCCACCTTCAATGGCCTGACGGACGATCTTGCCGCCGCTGTCGCCGGCATAGGCGATCACAACCAGCGCCTCGGCATCACCCTTCGCCAGGCTTGCAAGTTCCGAACGGTAGGAATCCTTCTTTTCTTCGTGCTTCGCCTCGGCGACGATTTCACCACCGGCTTCAGTGTAGGCATCGATGAATGTTTCGCCGATACCGACGCCATAGTCATTGTTGACGAAGGTGAGCGCGACTTTCTTGATGCCTTCGTCCATCACCATCTTGGCGAGGATCTCACCCTGATAGTTGTCTGAAGGCACAATGCGGAACACCAGTCCGTTGTCTTCCAGGAAGGTCATCGCCGGAGAGGTCGCGGTCGGCGAGATCTGCGGCACGCCCGCCGGAATGATTGCAGCTTCTGCAGCGGCAATGGTGGTGCCAGACATGAGCGAACCCATGATGATCGGCACGTTTTCCACGTTCACCAGCTTCTGGGCAGCGTCGACCGCGCCCTGGGCGGTGCCGGTGGTGTCACCGTAGACGGCAACTGCCGTGCCACCCAGCAGACCGCCCTGCTCGTTCACCTGCTTGACCGCGAGATCGGCTGCATTTTGAAGCGGCGGAATGAAATTGGCGATCGGCCCCGTGATGTCCATCAGGATACCGATCTTGGTGTCGTCCGCCAGTGCGGCGGTGCCCGTGCCCAGCAACGCTGCTGCGGCCACAATTGTCGTCAATTTTCTCATGCTGTCATCCCCTCATGGCTTGACCTTGAACTCCTGCACAGCCTGTTCTTTCCTCCTCGACAGGCTTTGTCTTTTCAGTCGCGCAGGACCTCCGTTTCGAACCGGCCCGGCAGGCTGACTTCCAGCAGTTCCAGGTCGGCAGTTGCTTCCGCGTATCGCGTCGCCATGTTCGGCGGGATCACGAAGGCGTCTCCGGCAGACAGGCGGTAAGGATCTTTGCCTTCGCCCTCCAGGGTCATTTCGCCTGCCAGCACAAAGTTGAATAGAATATCGCAGTCATGACGCGTCCAGGGAGAGGCCTCCCCGACCGGACGAGCCACCATAACAGATGCCACGCCTCGGGTGTTGTCACAGATGGTGGTGTCGCGTGCCTCAAAACCCGGAATGCGGAACGGTTCAAAAACGCCGTCCTGTGCCAGGCTGTGCACGAATTTCTGTCCTTGCCACTCCCGATCCGGCCGCTCATGGGGCGTCGGCAGGGTCATCTCGTGGTCGATCTCGGTAATGTGCTCGGCAGGGACGCCGATCTCGATCACCTCGATCCCTTCGGCTGCGTGCATCACGCGGTGACGGATTTCCGGCGGCTGGATGAAACAGTCACCGGCCCTCAGACGGCGCATGCCGCCCTGATCTTCATAAAGAACGTCGACCCATCCGTGGACACAAAAGATCAGCTGAAACCCGACCTTGTGGAAGTGAACCATGTCCGGAACCGGTCCGTCCGGCACCCGGATATGCGAGGCGATCATGGCGCCGCCGAGCCGTGTCGGCACAAGATCCCGATAGGACATTCCCGCCCGGCCGATCACCCATGGGGCCTGGTCTGCCAGACGGCGCACCACGAAGGCGTGCTCGGTTTCAGGCATCACCAGCGGTGGATTGAGTTCGTCGATTTCGACACGTGTCCCGCTCGGGGAGACCAGCAGGCGCTCGCCATCTGCAAATTCATCCGGATTTTCCGTCAGAATTCGCAGCGTGCCTGGTGCTTCGCTTGCACCCTTTTCCACCCGCACGCGCAAGCCGTGACCGGAGAACACCGCAATTTCCGGGCTGTCGGCCGGATAGATCATGTCCAGCCGCATGTTCAGCTTCTTGGTGAAGAACGGCAGGTCCTTGGCAAGGTCCTGGGTCGGTAGTCTGACTTCCGCGCGGGTTTCCGTCATGTCCTGTCCATCGCTCCCTTTACCCCCGCTTCAGCCTGCCTGTGCAGAGGATGTTGTGTTCTGATTGCCGGCATCCTCATGTGCTGCGAGGTAGGCCGCCTCCCCTTCAAAAACGAACCGCAGGATCCGGTCGCTTGCGGCAACCGCGTCCCGGCGGCAGAAAGCCTGGTAAAGCTGGGTGTTACCGGCAACGATCAACGGATGGTTCGCCTGATGGGCGAAGGTCATCAGGCGCACGGCCTGCACCTGGGTCATGTAGCGCTGCAGCGCCTTGCGCAACGAAACATTCGGCACGGCGGCAATCCAGCTGTTGCGGAAAATCTCGCAGGCCCGATGCAAATGCTCGGTATCCCCCGCCGCCATAGCTGAACCCGCATCCTTGAGGATGTCGTCTAGTCCCTTCAACTCGTCTTGCGACAGGCTGAGCGCTGCCATGGCGGCTGCCCGCGGCTCAAGAAGACGTCGCAGATCGAAAATTTCCAGAATTTCCCGGTGGTCGAGACGCGGCAGCACAAAGCCCCGCGTTGTCGGCTCCAGATAGCCTTCGTGGGCAAGACGCATCAGGGCATCACGAGCCGGCATGCGGGAAACGCCGAATTCGGCCGCCACAGCGGTGTCGACAAGGCGGATATCCTGACCAAGCTCCCCTCGCTGGATGCGCCCCATGAGCAGGTCGTGGATCTGTCCGCTTGTGCTTTGCGAACCCGAAGTGGAGGCGGTTGATTTTCCTGCTGTCACCGGCAAGCCTCCCTTGTCACGAACCTCATCACCACGGCAAATTCGTATACAGAACAATTCAAGCCCAAACAGACACTCAGCCTATTCAACCCATTTTCAGGCATTTGAAAAGTCCTTTAAGCTTGAACTATCTCAAAAACTGTATACGAATATTCCAGTGACGGTCAATAGCGTGTTTGAGACGGAAACGGATCTGTTTCAGCACCCTGATTGACCGAAGGAAACGACATTTCGGGGGACCGCATGACGACCAGGGAAGACGGCTACTTCCTCTATCATTCCATCGGCCAGTATCCCGGCAAGGAAGCCGGATTGAGCGCCGCGATGGCGGAGCTGGCCGCCGTCTGGAGCGCTCCGAACGATCAGCAGTGGCCCTATCTGCTCGGCAAGCGCGGAGAGTTCATCGATTACTGGCGCGCGATCATCGATGCACCTGCCGGGTCCGCTACGACCTGCGAGAACGTGACCCAGGGCGTCGACATGGTCATGCGGGCGCTGCCGGACGGCCTGCTGCGTGGCCGCAAGGTGCTGGTGGCCGCAGACTGTTTCCCTTCCAACCACTTTCTTCTAACCCGCCTGCAGGAACGGCTCGGCTTCGAGCTGGTAACCGTGCGGGCCCGTCAGGGCGCAAATTTCGTCGCTGACGAAGACATGATCGCCGAGTGGGACCGCGATGTCGCGCTGTGCCTGATCACCTGGGTCAGCTCCACAACCTCAAGACGCTCGGATCTGGAAACCCTCGTTGACCATGGCCGCGCGATGGGCAGCATCATTGGCGTGGACATCACCCAGGCCGCAGGACTCCTGCCCTATTCAGTTGAGGCGCCAAACGTTGATTTTGTGGTTTCGACCAGTCTCAAATGGATGTGTGGTACGCCAGGAGCCGGTATCTTGTATGTCCACCCGGACCTGATCCGGGATTGCAGACCGGAGCTGTGCGGCTGGTTCAGCCAGGACAACCCGTTCAACTGGGACATCGACGCCTTCGAATATGCCCCTGACATCCGCCGCTTCGACAACGGCACCCCGTCGATCATGCCTGCGGCCGCCTCTGTGCCCGCGCTGAAGTGGCATGCCAGCGCCGACAGGGAGTCCATCCTGCGCAGCAACCGGCACCTTTGCGGCATCCTGATCGATGGCGCGGATGACCTTGGCCTGAAGCTGCTCACACCGAGATCAGAAGAAGATCGTGGCGGCAGTCTCATGTTCGGACTTGCTTCGCCAGAACAAGCCGTGCAGATGCTGACCCATCTGCGTGATGCCGGTTTTTCCGCCGACACCCGGGGAGCAACCCTCCGGCTCTCCCCCGGCATCCAGACGAGCGAAGACGCCACACGCGAAGTCGTGGCGGAACTGGGGAAGGCACTGGCAGGATGAGCCGGGAGGCCGTTTCGCCGGAGCCAGCACAAGCGGCCCATCCTTCGAGACGGCCTGACGGCCTCCTCAGGATGAGGGTGTGGGTGTAGCGGCCCGGAAAGTTGCCTCTCTGAATCGCAAACTTGCGCCAACCTCATCCTGAGGAAGCGCGAAACGCTGTCTCGAAGAATGGGCTGCACAGTCCGCCCGACCCGAAAACGCCCGAAGTATCGCCCCGCCTGCTTCGTCATCAATCTCCCGAGAACCGGTCTTGAAGCCCAGTTACTCTGGAAATGGGCAGCCCCCGGGTCCCGCTATGCTCGCCAGGGGGATAATCGAGGGGAATGTCCCTTCATTGAGTTCCGGGACACCCTTCCCTCAAACGAAGCTCTCGACTGTCTTCAGCGCCCCATCGAGATCCGTGCCCTTTTCATCCATGAGGGCAGCTTCACGCAGGCGGGCAACCCATTCAGGACCATCGTTCCGGTTTTCCACCATCCTTGCGCCGGCCAGCACCTTGTCGAATTTCGACAGGCCTCGTGCATGGGTGTCGGAATAGCCCTTGATAAGCCTGCGGCAGCGCAGGGTTTCCACGGCCATGGCATAGCGGTCCGGCAGGTAACCGGAGACCATCTTCAGCCAGCTTTCCAGATGATCCTGCTCCATCCGGTGGCGCAGTGTCTTGCGGCGCCAGCCGCGCAAACCACCGAGGAAATAGAGCATTGCAAAGCCGCGCAGGCTATCGGTGCGGATGCGGCGGCCACGGTTGAACCAGCGGTCGATGCGGTTCATCCAGACCGGATCGTTCTCCATCTTCCGGCCCATCTTTTCCGGCAGCAAACCGACGATTTCTTCTGCACGCGGGTGAAGATAGTCGGTCAAATGCATCAGCTTGCCGTCTTTCACCTGCATTTCCGTTTCAATCCGGTCGAAACGCTGCGACCGTGTCTTCAGGTCAGCAACCCGAATGACATCGTCATAGGCCATTGCATTGGCAATGTACTTGGCAGCCTCTCGGGAGAGTTCGTAATCCTTCTCCGCGCTATCCCGGCTGACGAGACTTTCCAGCCTGCCAAGATACTCCGCCCCATAGTCGGTATCTTGGAAATCGACGACTTTCTGCAGCCCCGCCCGTGCCATCTCGCGAACAGGCTCCGGCAGAGCCGCGACCTTTGCTTCCAGAGATGCCCAGGCCTTCTGCGCCATATCCGGCCCGGCCGGTCTGACAATTTCCTGCCTGGCCGGTTTTGCGGCTTCAACCTTCGGCTCTTCGCCATTTTTCGCCAGATCGTAACCTGCGGCGAAAGCCCTGAGGCTTGCCTCAACGCCCTTGCCGCCAGCGCGAATGGCCTCTTCAAAAGCCGCCCGTTCGAAGGGCAAAGCACCGGAGCCAGCCAGTGCGCCAAAAAGCGAAGCGGAAATCACGGATCCGACTTTCAGGGCAGCCGTATCCATATCAGCCAGAACAAGCTTCTGTGCAGCCAGTTCAGCTGCCGCTTTTACCTCCTCCGAGGACGCCATGCCGTCGCCCGGCACGGTTTTTTCGGAGACCGCAAGCATGCGGTGAGTCGAAGCGATCAGCGTGGTGCGATCGGGAGTCACGAAACCGCGAATGATCGCACGCCCGGCCTCCATCATTTCCGCGGCAATGATAATGTCGACATCGCCAGCAGAAGGTGCGAGCGAAAAGACGGGGGCCGCGACATCGCCCGGCGCCATCTCCATATAGTAGATGGTCGCACCGGTTCTCTGGGCGACACCGGCCACGCTCGTTGCCTGGCAATGATAGCCTTGTGACCTGGCCAGGCCCTCGATCCAGTTGGTCAGAACGCCGCCGCCCTGACCGCCAACGGCCAGGATGGCGAGTTTGATGATCCCTTCGAGCGCCGGATCTGCCGGTCTGGCTTCCAGTGGAAATGAAAGCGACATCACACGCCCTCCCCGGTAAAGGTCAGACGGGAGCCGGCCCGCCGCGTCTGCAGCCAGGAAATGATCCTTGTGCGAAGCCCCGCATACCAGGCTTCAAAGCCTGTCGGGTTGTGAACCACTTTCGCTTCATAGAAGGACGGACACAGGATGGCGGCGTCGGCGACTTCGCCGCAGTTGCCACAGCCCACGCAGGACTGGTCGATATGTGCGACAGGATCATCCCGCAGCGGGTCATCCAGTTTCTTCAGCGAAAGCGACGGACACCCGGACAGACGGATGCAGGCGTGATCGCCAGTGCAGACGTCCTGATCGACGCCGAACCGCGGCACCTCGACCCGCTCGCCGCCTGCAATCGCCTTGTTGCGCTGGGGCTTTTCCCGGCGCTGGCGGTTGAGCATGCATTCGGAGGACGCGACGATCACCTTCGGACCATTATATTCGGTGGTCAGTGCCTCGCGAATGGTTTCGCGCATCCGGGTGACATCATAGGTCCGGTCGATCTGTCGGATCCACTTGACCCCCGCTCCTTGCAACGCCTTGGTGATCGGGTTGTTTGTCGACTTGGTCTTGTTCTTCGCCCGGCTGGAGGGAATGTCCTGTCCCCCGGTTGCCGCCGAATAATAGTTGTCGACGATGATCGCGACGCTGTCGGACTTGTTGAACACCATGTTGCCGATGGAAGTGCTGAGGCCGTTATGCCAGAAGCCGCCATCGCCGATGATCGAAATTGCGCGCCTCTCGCCGCCACCGTCAAAGGCCGCGTTCGAGGCCGGCCCGAGGCCGTAGCCCATGGTGGAGCCGCCAATTTCGAAGGGCGGCAGGCAGGCAAACAAATGGCAGCCGATATCACCGGTGATCTGATGCTGGCCGACTTCCTGCTCCACCATCTTCAACGAGGCAAAGATCGGACGTTCCGGACACCCGGTGCAAAAACCCGGCGGACGGATCGGCACGGTCTTGGAAAGATCCGGCAGTTCCGGCTTGGGCGCGTTTGGTGCCAGCACCTTGCCCGGCAGAAGCTCGGGCGCGTACTGGCGAACGAAGGTATCCAGACCGTCGAGCATGATCTGGCCGGTGTATTCACCCGCACGCGGGAAAATACCCTTGCCTTCCAGCTTCGTCGTCCGGCCTTCCTTGTAGAGCATCGCCCCGAGCTGCTGCTCGATAAACTCCGGCTGGCCTTCCTCGACCATCAGCACGGCTTCTTTGCCGGCGCAGAATTCAAGCAGTTCGGATTTAACCAGAGGATAGGTGACATTGAGCACATGAAGCGGGATGGATGTGTTCCCGCTGATATCGGCAAGTCCTAAGCGTTGCAGCGCCCGGATGACACTGTTGTAGATGCCGCCGAGACAGACGATCCCGACCTTGCCCTCTTCCGGGCCGAAATGCTCGTTCAGACGATTTTCCAGAATGAACTTTTCAGCAGCAGGCCAGCGGTTGTCGATCTTGTCATGCTCATGCGCATAGGACATCGGCGGCAGGACAACGCGCTTGAAATCGCGCATCGGACTGGAGAGCGCGTCGCGCACGGACAGCGGCGGCGGAACGTTGTCCCGGGTTTCGAACCGGCCAGTGACATGGCAGGAGCGGATGCGCACCATCAGCATGACCGGCGAATTGCTGGCTTCCGACAGGGCAAAGCCGTCGCCAACGGATTTGACGATGGATGCCAGGTTCGGGCGCGGGTCGAGCAGCCAGAACTGGGATTTCATGGCAAAGGCGTAGGAACGCTCCTGCATGATGGAGCTGCCTTCGCCGTAATCCTCGCCGACGATGACAAGCGCACCGCCGTTGACGCCGGACGAGGCCAGGTTGGCGAGTGCATCGGATGCGACATTGACGCCGACAGAGCCCTTGAAGGTGACGGCACCACGAATGGGATAATGCACGGAGGCAGCCAGCATGGCGGCGGCAGCGGCTTCCGAGGCATTGGCCTCGAAACGGATGCCGAGTTCACCCAGAAGATCCTCCGCATCGGCCAGCACATCCATCAGATGGGAGATCGGCGCCCCCTGATAGCCGCCGACATAGCCGACACCGTTTTCCAGGAGTGCCTTGGTGATGGCCAGAATACCTTCACCCGTGAAGGTGTCTCCTGTTCCCTTGCGAAGATGCTCTACCTCAGCCTTGAACGACCTTTCGGCCATCGGCCCCTCCTTACGCGATCAACTCATATCGGGTGCTTGCGCACGTTCTTCAAAATTGCCTGCAGCGTGGCGACGAAGGCCCGCTGGTCCGCGTCGCTGATGCCCTTGAACATCTGCCGGTATGCACCAGCCAGATGCGGCCAGAGCTGCTCATGCGTGTCGCGCCCCTTGGGCGTCAGATGAATGCGGACGGCACGGCTGTCGTCCTTGTCGGCAACGCGCCGGACAAGCCCGTCCCGTTCCAGTGCGTCCAACGCCCGGCTGAGCGTCGACACTTCGACGACCGCATAAATGGCAAGTTCCCGGATCAGCAGGCCGTCGATCACGGACAAGACGGCAAGCGTACGCATCTTCGGTGTCGTCAGGCCCAGATTGGCCATTTCGTCACGGAGCGCCGCGTTGTAGCGGCCCATGATACGGTTCATCAGATAGGGCGGGAAATTCTCCAGCCCAATTTCGCCAAGCCGCTGCACACGTGCTTCTTCCGTGATGACGTCCGTCCGATCCTCGTTGCTCATGCACCCATCCATTTCGCCAGATTGTAGCCGGACCCGCCACCGAGCCCCGGCCCCGGATGGGTCGAAGCGCCGATCATGTGCAGGTTCCGGATTTGGGTGGCGCTATTAACGGAATGAGCAAAGGGGCGCCAGATGAAAAACTGATCGATGCTGCAGGCCCCGCCATAGGGATCACCACCGACCAGATTGATATTGATATCGTTCAGATCCGCTGGCGAATAAGCCCGCCGTGCAAGCTTGATCTGATCGAAGTTGCGGATATACCGCTTCAGGATTTCTTCAAGCCGGTCGGCAAAGGCCTCCCGGGTTGCTTCGGTCCATTCCGGACCGGTCTCTATCTTGCCCGCAGCGTCGCCCTTGATCCTGCGCGGAGCGTCAGGGACCTGAAGCCACAGGACCCCCTTCCCTTCCGGCGCCCTTGAGGGGTCCAGACGATGCGGCTGACCAACACATATCGTCGGAACTTCAGGCAGAAGGCCCCGCTCGGCCTCGTTGGCGGACTTGGAAACACTGTCGATGCCGTCCGCAAGGTGGATCAGCGCAACATCCTCAAGCCCTTCGACGATCCAGTCCGGGTCACCATCCAGAGCATAGTGAAGCTGGAAATTGCCGCGGCCGTAGCGGTATTTCTGCGTGGCTTCCGGGAGTGCTTCCTGTTTCAAAAGCCGCTGATAGAGCTGCGTTGGCGTGACGGAGGCAATCACCGACCGCGCCTTGATGGTTTCACCGCTTGCCGTTTCGACGCCGACCGCCTTGCCGTCCTTCACCAGGACACGTTCGACATCGACACCGGTGCGGATCTTGCCACCCTTGGCCTCAATCAATTTTCGGAACGCCTCCGGCACGGAGCCTGAGCCGCCCTTCGCCACTGGTGCCCCGGCAGCTTCCAGCGCAAAAGCAATCACCCGGCCCATCTGACCCGAATAGGTACTTTCCGGCGTTAAGCCTGTGTGCAAGACCCAGGGCGCCCAAAGTGCCTGCAGGGTTTCGCTATGATAGTTCCCTTCCAGCCAGCCACGAGCCGGCTGCAGGCAGGCACCGAGCCACGCCTTCAATCCGCCAAGGCCACGTTTCCAGGCTTGAGCGAGCATCAGGCGCGCCATCTTGCCGGACCAGAGCGGGCTGCCCAACAAGGCAAACAGAAACTCCGCGTCGGCCTCGATACCGCCGACATCGGCCGCATGCTGCTTGCCGTCGCCTGCCGCGAGGGCTTCGAAGGCGGCAATGTTGGCCGCGCGGTCCATCGTCAGCTTCAGCGCCTCCCCTCCCGGCCGTAAAACGGCGGTCGGATGCGGCGTGTGGCAGAATTCAAGACCATGCCGTCCAAGATCTTCCGCCAATTCCGCATAGGCAGGTGAGGTTATAAAAAGAACGAAGGTGGCCGCCATCACATCGTGCCGGAATCCGGGCAGCGTGATGTCCTCTGTCCGCATACAGCCGCCAAGGACGTCTGAGCGTTCCAGAAGCAGAACCGGCTCCCCTCTGCGCGACAGCATTGCTGCCGCGACGAGGGCATTTATACCGGAGCCGACGATTACGTGCGGAGCGGCCATTTCGAGACGCCTCAGGCTTTCGGAACCAGAGCCAGTGCCCGGATGGGGCTACCAGTGCCGCGTTCGATTTTCAGCGGAGCGGCAATCAGGATCGCCCCCTTCGCCGGCAGCTTGTCGAGATTGGCAAGCGATGCCAGACCGAAGCAATTGTCCCTGTGCAACAGGTTATGTGCCGGGAACGGCGGCTCCATGCCACCGGCCTGACCAGCATCAGTGCCGATGCACTGGCTGCCCCAGCCTACGATCTTCTTCGACAGCAGATATTCGATGGCATCCGGCGTCGGTCCGGGGCTGTGCGGGCCCGCTTCGTCGGCATTGAGGAACGCGGCTTCATCGCCGGCACGTTTGTCCCAGTCGGTGCGCATCACCACCCACTCACCGGCACCGATCTCGCCGTGCTCGGCTTCCCAGGCCTTGATCAAATCCGCTGTCAGCAGAAAATCAGGATCAGCAGCGCTTTCCTTGGAACAGTCGATCACATTGACCGGCGCAATCAGACGCTGCACATCCAGCGTGTCCGTAAAGCCGTCGCTGTAGTCCTTCCCGGTAATCCAGTGATGTGGCGCATCGAAATGCGTGCCGGAATGCTCACCCAGAACCATCCAGTTCCAGGCGAAGAAAGGACCGTCAGCGTCATATTCACTGATCTTGTGGATCTCGACCTTCGGCGTATTCTTTGCAAAATCAGGCGGAAGTTGCAGGATCGGCGTATTCGGACCCAGAACGCCCGTGCAATCCACCACTTCCACTTCTCCGGACAGGAGTTTAGCTCCAAGCCCGCTGAGCGCGCTCTCTGCAGACATAATCGTTCCCTCTGTACCTCTGTGGCCTGTCGGCTCGTTATCACAATTCAATGCTAGACAGATTTATTTGTATTTGCAATTATCTTCTGCGAACGACGGAGGGGATTGATCGTGACCGAGGTGTTGGACGGCGTCATTATCGGCAGCGGGCATAACAGCCTTGCCTGCGCTGTTCATCTTGCAGCTCAAGGCTGGAAAGTCGGTGTTTTCGAGCGCGCGGGGGAACCTGGCGGGGCGGTCAAATCGGGCGAGTACACGCTACCCGGCTACCGCCACGATTGGGCGGCCATGAACCTTTCCCTGTTTGCAGGTTCCGCCTTCTTCAAGCAATACTCCGAGGAACTGGGCAGCCACGGTCTGGCTTTCGCGCCAGCATCCAATTGTTTCTCTTCCGTTTTTCCGGACGGCACCTGGCTTGGCGTCAGCAACGACCTGGAAACGACGGCTTCGCGAATCGAAAAGATCTGCCCGGAAGACGCACGTGTCTGGCGGGCGCTGACGTCGGAATTCCCGGGACGCGCAGAGACCTTGTTCGCGCTTCTGGGCAGTCCGGCAAAAAAACGTGCATTTGCATATATATTGTTCAAGGAGTGGCGAAAAAGCGGTTCGGACGGCGTGCTGGACCTTGCCCGCTTTCTGCTATCCTCGCCGCGCGACTGGCTGAACACAACCTTCACATCGCCGAAGGTGCGTGCCCTTCTTGCTGCCTGGGGAATGCATCTGGATTTTGCACCCGACATTTCAGGCGGCGCGCTGTTCCCCTACCTGGAAGGCATGGTCAATCAGGCCTTCGGCATGGTCCTGGGTCAGGGCGGTGCCGATACGATCGTCAAGGCCATGGTTTCGCAGATCGAGGCTTCGGACGGATCGGTGACCTGCAATGCAGAAGTCACGCGCGTGATTGTCGAGAATGGACAGGCACGCGGCATCGAGCTTAAGGACGGCCGGCAGATCATGGCCCGCAAGGCGGTGATTGCCAACGTCGCCCCATCCGCCTTGCTGAAACTTGCGGGCGAAACCGGCAACGCGCGGTATGACCTCGGCCTTAAGAAATCAGCACATGCGCCGGGCACGATGATGATTCATCTTGCCATGGACGCCCTGCCAGACTGGACCGCAGGCGAAGAGCTGAAAAAATTCGCCTATGTGCATATGGCTCCGGATCTCGATCAGATGGCCCGAACCTATGCACAGGCCCAAGCCGGCCTTCTGCCGGAAGAACCGGTGATTGTCTGCGGTCAGCCAACCGTCGTCGACCCGAGCCGAGCACCGGAGGGCAAGCATGTTCTCTGGCTTCAGGTCCGCATGGCACCCGGCACCATCAAGGGGGATGCCGCTGGCAAGATCACGGCCACCGACTGGACCGAAGCGGCGGAACCATTTGCCGAACGCGCACTCGATATTCTGGAACGTTATGCCCCCGGCACGAGGGCCAAGATCCTCGGCCGCCATATCGTATCGCCCGCCCTGCTGGAGGCGGACAATCCCAACCTGGTCGGAGGAGACCAGGTCTGCGGAAGCCATCATCTGACCCAGCATTTCATGTTCAGGCCCGTACGCGGCTTTGCCGACGGAACGACGCCGGTTGGAAACCTTTACCACACCGGCGCGGCCGTCTGGCCCGGTGCGGGAACCGGCGCAGGGCCCGGATATCTGCTTGCACAAAAACTTGCCGGATAGCGACAAAAACAAACGCACCGGCACCAGAGGTAAAATGGGGAACAGTAACCATGAGAGTTTCAAGACGCACACTGCTTAAAAGTGCGGCCGCCAGCGGATTGCTGACAGCCGTCGGAACACCGGTAGCATTCGCCAGCGACATCGAAGAACTGGTGATCGCCTATAACGTCAACCTGCCGAGCTGGGATCCGACTGTCGGCCCGTCCGCGGTCAACCCGACCATCCAGGGCATCTACCAGTCCGTGTTCGACATGTTCATTCATCAGAACACGGACCTCAGCTTTGCACCGGGCATCATCACCGGCTGGGGCTGGAACGACGACAAGTCGAAGATCTGGATGGATGTGCGCGAAGGCGTCACCTGGCACAACGGTGATCCGCTGACACCGGAAGACATCGTCTGGTCTCTGGAACGCGCCGGAAATCCCGACACGGGCAATCCGATCCAGTTCATCTGGGGCAAGGTCGGCAACTTCCAGATCGACGGCAACAAGATCACTGCCGACGTCAAGGAATACGAGCCCACCATCTTCAAGTGGATGAGCTTCCTGACCGGCTATGTGATGCCGAAGAAATACTATGAGGAAGTCGGCGCAGACGGCTTCGAGGCCAAGCCGATCGGCACCGGGCCTTACATGGTCGACAAGTTCGAGCGCAACGCCTTCGTCCGGCTGAAAGCCAACGAGAACTACTGGGGCGGCGCACCGGAATTCAAGACGGTCACGATCAAGTTCGTCACCGATGCGTCCAGCCGAACCTTCGAGGTTATGTCGGGCAATGCGCATGTCACGCTGGAAATGCCTTACGAGGAATTCGACCGGCTGAAGGAAAACGACGGCATCGTCGGCACCGCAGCCCCGATCTCCGACATCGGCATGATCTTCATCAACGATGTCGATCCGATGCTGGACGAAAACGTGCGCAAGGCGATGGCCTATTCCATCGACAAGAAGACCATCATCGAACGTCTCCTGTCCGGATACGGCGTGCCCATCGACACGCTGCAGACACCTGACTATTCCGCTTATGATGCCTCCATCACCGTTCCCTACGACCCGGACAAGGCAAAGGAACTGCTGGCGGCATCCGGCTTCGGTCCGGACAATCCGGTCAAGTTCAAGATCCAGACCACCCGCGGCTTCAAGCCGAAGGACTACGAGATCATTCAGGCCATCGTCGGCTTGTGGCGCAAGATCGGCATCGAGGCAGAAATCGAAGTCTACGAAATCGCGAAGCATTACGAAATGCGCGCGGCCGATACGCTGGCCCCGGCAGCCTTCTACAATTGGGGCAATGCCATTGGCGACCCGACCACCTCGACAGGCTTTGCCATGTTCGGCCCCTCGCCTCACTCCGTCTGGGATGGCGAAGAGCTGATGCAGAAGATCCTGCCGCTTTGGGGCGAGGCTGACGAGGACAAGCGCATCGAAGGCTGGAAGGAAGTCGATCGCCACATTGCAGAAAATGCCTTGGTCATTCCGCTTCTGCAGTACGTCCAGCCGATCCTGCACAGCGACAAGGTCAAGGTCACGCCGCACGCTTCCGGCGCGCTGCTGCCTGCGTTGATGACGCGTTCCTAAAAATCCGGAATTTTCGAACCCGCCTTCGCCGCAACACCCTCTAAAGCTTGCTCCCGGGGTGTTGCGGCGACTTTTTCCGATTTTTGGGCCAAATACCGTCATGCAAATCGTGCGCGCGCTGCTGACGCGCCTCATCACAACGCTTATCACCCTGCTTGGGGCCGCGATCATCGTGTTCGTGGTCATCCGGGTCGTTCCTGGCAACCCCATCGCCATGATGCTGCCGCCCGGGGCGACAGATGCCGACATTGACAGGCTGAAAGCTCTTTACGGGCTCGACAAGAGCATCTTCGAACAGTTCGTGATCTGGATCTCCAACGTGATCCAAGGTGATTTCGGCACGTCCATCACCCTGCGCCAGCCGGTCTACGACCTGGTGATCGGCCGTTTGCCGGCCACGCTGGAACTCTCGGTCATGGCCTTGCTGATCGCCGTCATCATCGGAGGTGCTGCCGCTCTCACTGCAACGCTCTACCGCGGTTCCAAGGTGGAAGGCGGGATCGACGTTGCCGGCGGCATCGCGCTGTCCCTGCCGGATTTCCTTTGGGGCCTGGCGCTGATCCTGCTGTTCGGCGTGCTGTGGCCGCTGTTTCACATTTCCGGCCGGATATCGCCTTCGCTCGGGTTCGAGTTCAGTTCCAACTTCTATCTCTTCGAAGCGCTCGCCCGGTTCCGGTTCGATGTGGTGCTGGATCTCATGGGGCACATGCTCATGCCGGCGCTTGCGCTGGCGATCCCGTTGGCAGCCATCATCCTGCAGCTCCTCAAGCAATCCCTGAAGGAATGCATGCACGACGATTACATCACCCTGGCTCGCACCAAGGGCTATTCGGAAAGTTCCATCATCCTGCGCGATGCCCTGCCGAACGCGATCCTGCCCACACTGACGCTTATCGGCGTCCAGTTCACATTTCTCATAGGTGGCACGGTCATCATAGAACGCCTGTTTTCATATGAAGGTCTCGGCAACATGGCGATCGACGCGGTGATCAACCGCGACCTGCCATTGATCCAAGGCATCGTCCTGATTTTCGCCCTGCTCTTCACGATGGTCAATCTGGTGGTGGACATGGCCTATGCCGCACTGAACCCGAGGCTGCGCCATGCGTGACGCCCGTGGACATATCCGTCGCCTGCCCGGCCTTCGGCTCTGGCTCAGTGGCGGCTGGCTCACCTTCCTGGTGCTGGCAGCCGTCTTCGCCCCCCTGATCAGCCCGCATGACCCGCTGGCGCAAGACCTGTTCGCCGGACGCCTGCCGCCCTTCTTCGAACAAGGTGCCGACCCGGCCTATTTGCTGGGAACCGACAGCCTCGGCCGCGACGTGCTCAGCCGCATGCTCTATGGCGCAAGACTTGCGCTGATCGTGGCGCTGGTTGCCGGGACGCTTACCTGTCTTATCGGGGCAACGCTTGGCCTGATAGCAGGGTACTACCGGGGCTGGGCGGATCTGGTGATCTCGCGCTTCATCGACATCTGGATGGCCTTCCCTCCGGTTCTGTTCGCGATCCTACTGATTGCGGTTCTGGGAACCGGACTGATGTCCGTCATCATCGCCATCGTCGTCATTGACTGGACCCGCTTTGCGCGCGTCGTCCGGGCCGAAGCGATGAGCCAGGGGGCGATGGACTATGTGGCGTCGGCGCAGGTTGCCGGCCGCACCCGTTTCGGCACCGCCCTGACCGAGATCCTGCCGAACGTCCTGCCGACCATCGTCGCCCTCTTGACGCTGGAAATGGGTATCGCGGTGATCGTCGAGGCGATCCTGTCCTTCGTGAACCTGTCCATTTCCACGGACCAACCGACATGGGGCGGCATGATTGCCGAAGGCCGTACCTCCATCTATCAGGCCTGGTGGGTTCTGGTGTTTCCCTTGTTCGCGCTTTTCCTGACGGTGCTGAGCTTTTCCCAGCTCGGCGAAGGCCTGAAGGACCATTTCGATCCGGTGCTGCGATGAGCTTTTTGTCCATTCAGGACCTGACGGTCCAGCTGAAGAACGGCATGCCGCTGCTCCGGCATGTCTCGCTTGATGTGGAGCCTGGTGAGGTGCGTGCACTTGTCGGGGAAAGTGGCGCGGGCAAGAGCATGATCGGCAAGGCTGTTCTCGGCATTCTGCCGAAGGCCGCAAGGTTGACCGGGGGCAAGATCCTGCTCGACGGGGAAGACCTGCAGACGCTTTCCCAAAAGGCAAGACGCCAGCGTATTGGCGCCCGCGCGGCCCTGATACCACAGGACCCGCTCACCGCGCTCAATCCATCCCGCCGTGTCGGGCCGCAGATCACGGACAGGCTGGTGGATATTCTCGGCTGGAAACGCCCGGATGCCGAGAAACGGGCGTTGGAGCTATTGGAAGAGGTCCACATCCAGTCACCGGAACGGGTGATGAAGGCCTATCCGCACGAACTGTCCGGCGGCATGCGCCAGCGTATCCTGATTGCGTCCGCCTTTGCAGCCGAACCGAAGCTGATCATCGCCGACGAGCCGACGACAGCGCTCGACGTGACCGTTCAAAAGCAGATCCTCAAGCTGATCCGCGAAATGCAGCAGCGCCACGGCACTGCTCTGCTGTTCGTCACCCACGATCTGGGTGTCGTCTCGAAGATAGCCCAGTCGCTGACAGTGCTCTATGCGGGCAAGGTGATTGAAGAAACCTCCGTCGAGAACTTCTTTGCCGCGCCTTCGCACGCCTATTCGAAGGCCCTGCTCGCGGCAACGCCGAAATACACGGACCCGCAAGGCTCACTGACACCTGTACCGGAAGGCGTGACGAAAGCGGTGGAAGCTGAAGTGGCTGCCTTCGACGCACAATTGAAGGCAGGAGCCCGGCCATGAGCGATATCATCTACGAGCTGAAAGACCTGTACGTCTCCTTTCCGGACATGTCCCGCAAACCGCTTCTGGGCGCGGCACCGCGGATCGACGTTCTGAAAGGCCTATCCTTCGATATTCCCAAGGGCGAAGTCCTCGGCATCGTCGGAGGGTCCGGATCAGGCAAATCCACGCTCGGCAGGGCACTGATCCGCCTGATCGAACCGGACAGTGGTGCGATCCGGTTTGAAGGCACTGACATCACCCATCTTCATGAGGACAGCCTGCGGCCCCTGCGCCGGCGCTTCCAGATGATCTTTCAAGACCCGATGTCTTCACTCAATCCTCGCCGGCGGGTCGGCGGTATCATTGCCGGGCCACTGCGCCTTCAGGGGCTCGACAACATCAAGGGCCGGGTCAACGAAGCACTCGACATGGTTGGCCTGCCCCGGCATTTCGCGACCCGCTATCCACACGAGTTGTCCGGCGGTCAACGCCAGCGCGTCGGGATAGCAAGGGCAATCGCCCTGAAACCCGACTTCATCCTGGCCGACGAGATCGTGTCCGGGCTCGATGTGTCCTCCCAGGCCCAGGTGCTCAACCTGCTTGAGAGCCTCGTCAAGGACCTCGGTCTCACCCTGGCCTTCATCAGTCATGATCTCTCAGTGATCCGGCGGCTGTGTACCCGCATCCTGGTGCTCTACAAAGGCGAGATTGTCGAAAACTCCGAAACGGCGGAACTCTTCGCCAATCCGAAAGCGGACTACACACGCACTCTGCTCGACGCAATTCCGCTGCCTGATCCGAAACAGGCCTGGCTCTGAAACAACAGCCCGGCACCGGTCCGGATTGCCGGGCCGATGCCACAAATCCGGTTGGCCCGTGGAATGCGTCTTCGTTTGCCTGGGGTCGAGTTAGTGCGCTTTAGCGGTCGTTGATTATCTCTTTCACCGCTTGCCATCTTGCCGGATACTGGCGCTCCGGCCATTTGCTGTTGGCGAATTTCCTCCATCCGGTCACTTCATTTCTTCCATGGGGTGACCTACTCTATCCTTTTGACAAAGCGCATCATTCCAAGGGGAGACGACACGATGGCCGCCATTCCGCCTGTTTGCGATTTTGGCTGGAAAGCACCCGATTTCGAATTGCCCGCGACCGACGGCAAGACCTACAAGCTTTCAGACATTGCCGGCCCCAAGGGCACGCTGATCATGTTCATCTGCAACCATTGTCCCTATGTGGTTGCCGTCCGTGACAGGATCCTGCGCGATGCCCGTGACCTGCAGGCGATTGGCATCGGCGTTGCTGCAATCAGTGCCAATGACGTCGAGAGCTATCCCGAAGACAGTTTTGAGAAAATGACAGAACTTGCAAAGCGGGAAAACTTCCCTTTCCCTTACCTCTTTGACGAAAACCAGTCTGTCGCCCGCGCCTATGATGCGGTCTGCACACCGGATTTCTTCGGCTTCAATTCAGCGCTGGAACTTCAGTACCGTGGGCGACTTGATGCCTCCCGCAGGGAGACGGGACCAGCAGACCTTCGGCGTGATCTGTTCGAAGCGATGCGACAGGTTGCAGAAACTGGCAAGGGACCGGAAGACCAGATCCCGTCCATGGGATGCTCCATCAAATGGAAGGCTGCATGAATCCGATTCTGATTTTCGACCTCGATGGCACGCTGATCGACAGCGCCCAGGATCTTCATGCAGCGGCATGCCGCCTTCTGGAAGGCGAAGGTCTGTCGGCGCTGCCGCTTGAAACCATCCGCTCCTTCATCGGCAACGGTATTCCGACGCTGGTTGACCGTATCATCGATGCCACCGGCCTGCAGACGAGAGACCGCACACGTCTCATTTCGAGCTTCCTGGAGGATTACCAGGCACATGCGACCGATCTGACGGCCCCCTACCCTGACGTCGAAGCCACGCTCAACCACTTGCTGCAGTCTGGACACGCGTTGGCGATCTGCACCAACAAACCGCAGCGGCCCGCTGAGAAGATTATCGAGGACCTGGGTTTGTCGCGTTACTTCCAGGGCCTGGTTGGCGGGGACAGCCTGACGGAGCGCAAACCGGACCCGGCCGGGCTGCATTACCTGCAATCGTCCCTCGGCGGCGGTCCGGTCGTTTATGTCGGCGACAGCGAGGTCGATGCCGAAACGGCTGTCAATGCGGGCATGCCCTTTGCACTGTTCACCGAAGGCTACCGCAAACGTCCCATTTCCGAGATTCCACATGCTGTGTCCTTTTCGAGCTTCAAGGACCTTCCGGCACTTGCGCAGAACCTGTTGTCAGCCCCTGCCTGACACAGGCTTTCGACAAGTTTGCAGCCTTCAGTGCAGACATTGAGCTGGCGTGCCGGGGAAGCTATGATTGCCGGCGCACATGACGTGCGCCTTTCACCCGATTGACGGACCTGCGTTGACCAAGGCACTTCGACAGTTTCTCCTCCTTGCGATTGCCGGCACGGCGTGCCTTTCCGGTTTCGGGTCTTCCTACGCAGCGGAGCCTACGGAAACGGTCATCATGGCACCTGTTCTTGCCGCCCGGGCGGCAGCCGAGACAGTGCGTAAGGAACATGGACCGTTTTACACGGTCCGGGACGAGGCTGCCTTCCTGCAGCAGATGTGCAGCACCATCGAGGCGGCTGCGAATAAACAAGGCCTGCCACCGGGTTTCTTCGCCAAGTTGATCTGGAAGGAAAGCCGTTTCGACCCCAACGCGATCAGCCCGGCCGGTGCGGAAGGCATTGCCCAGTTCATGCCTTACACCGCCGCCAACTGGGGCCTTGAAAACTCATTCGAGCCAGTGGAAGCCATTGAAGCTTCTTCCCGCTTGCTGGGATATCTTTTTAAAGGTTACGGCAACCTTGGGCTGGCGGCCGCGGCCTATAATGCGGGGGAAGACCGTGTCGACAACTGGCGCCGTGGACGCGGACGCCTTCCTGATGAAACCCGCAATTACGTTTATTCAATCACCGGGCACAAGGCATCGGACTGGAAACAGGGCAAAGGGCCGGACGTCGACTTTACCCTGGACCAGACGCAGGATTTTCAGACGGCTTGTCAGGACTTCCGCCTGATCGAAGCGCCATTGCAACGCCGACTTGCCAATACTTACTACAACCGGGGACTGGCACTGGCGAAGTCGAAAGATTATTCAGCCGCGCTGCTTCGCTACACTGTTGCCATCCGGCTTCGCCCCGAGTTTCCGGAAGCCTACAACAACAGAGGGCTGGTCTACCGCATGATGGGCGATTATGGCACTGCCATCGCCAATTATGATGTCGCTCTTAAGATGCGGCCCGGATATGCCGCAGCCTACAACAACCGTGGATACGCCAAGCGCAAGCTTGACCAATACCTGGAAGCGATAGCCGACTACGACAAGGCCCTGGCGATCAATACCAATTACGCCGCTGCGCGTTTCAACCGCGGTTTCGCCCAGGCTCAACTTGAAAATTATACCGCGGCGATTGCCGATTACGACGTGGTCCTGAAGCTTGTCGCCAACCACCCCCTTGCCCTTTACAATCGCGGCAAGGCTCATCTTGCTGCCGGTCATCTGAACAAGGCCGAAGACGACTTCAACTCTGCGATCGCCCACAGCGACGGATTTGCAAAGGCCTATTACAGCCGTGCGAACCTGAGGCTGCGGCTGGGCCAACGCGACCAGGCCAAAGAAGACTACCTGAAGTCCGTCTCACTCGACGCCGGCCTGGGGCGCGGCAAATACGCCATTGCTTTCGACTGACACCGACGACTTGACGATTGCCCTCGGAGCACCCTTGCGAACTGCTATTCCTTCGGCACCTCGGTTCTGACCAGCGGCAGGCTGAAACCGCCCGTGTGATACTGGTGGCAAAGCGTGCATTCTTCTCCAGCCGCACGTTCCGTGTGGCAGGTCGCGCAAGTGGCCTTGTCGATAGGGGTGAAGTTCGGTGCGTGGATGGCAGGGTCACCTTTCTCGTAGCTATTCAGATAGGTGTCCGCCCCCGTGGTGAGCGCGTGGCACGTCACGCATCCTTCCGTTCCGACTGCGCTGATGTGCGGGTCGTGAGAAAAGCGCGTGAAACGTGTCGTCACCTTAGCGGGATCGAAGGGGTGCCAGCGCACGGCCTTTTCAACGCCAGCTGTGTCGACGCTGTGGCACTTGGTACAGCGTCCTACCGCGCCCGGGTCACTGAGTGAGGCAAATACGGGATCCCGCAGGGCCTTTTCCTGATCCGTTGCCGCATGGCTCGAATAATCGAGCCATGTTTTCAGGAAGGGGTCTTCATGTCCCGTCGGACGATACCGGATCGTATGGTCCTGCCGGTACCAGCCACCGTAAAGAGCCCAGTTTTCCGGATCAAACGGCTGCTCCCGGGTTTGCGCAGAGGGGTCGTCAGTTGCAGTCGATGTGTCGACAGGTTCAGCCGCATCGCTCAACAGGCCCGTTCCGCCTTCGTCTGCCGCAAGGATGTCCTCACCGGCAAGAATGTCGTCACCGGCAAGTATTTCCTCTCCGCCCGCAGGTTGGCCGAGAAGAGCGTCCCCTTCGGAACTGCTCGAAGCGTCGTCCTCCGCCAGGATGTCCAAGCCGTCCGACACGTCGGCGCCTGCGTCATCCGCTATGGCAAGACCGTCTTCAACCAACGAGCCTTCGTCTGCAAGAATGTCATCGTCGGTATCTGCCTTGCCAGCCAATGCGTCATCGGCCCCTGCTGGCGCCAGCAACAGGTCCTCGGAAGCCAGCTCTGCGCCATCATCCGTTCCGCCGCCAAGGATGAGGCTATCCGTACCACTGTCTTCGCTGGCGGCATCGCCTGTCCCGGCCAGAATATCGCTGTCGTCCACCCCGGAAAAGTTGTCCGGCGCGGCGTCTCCGGCTTGTACCGCTTCGTTCTCTTCTAGCGCTTGCCTCGCTTCCTCGAACGCGTTGGTTGGCGTTCCGTCGGCGTGCCGGGTAAGGTCCTCGGCGAGATCCGGCAACCATTCCCGGTTGGCGGCGGCGATCACGTCGTGTGGCATCACGCCGACCATCAGCGCCATTTGCCTGTGGTCCGTCATGGTTTCGCTGTCCGCTGCCCCGGCGCCCATGGCGGCAGGAAGGCCATCACGCTCGATATTCGCGAGCAACTTCTTCACCGCCCAGGCCAGCGTTTGGACCCTTGCCAGAGCGTCCTCGTCAGCCTCCCGCAGATCCAGAAGATCCAGGTCCGACACTTCTCCCACGATATCCCGGCCGTCCAGCACCAGCGCCAGAAGCGCTCGCATGAAGGGCGTAATTCCTGCCTCGGACCTTTCCGGCCAGGACCCGACGTCGATCCCCCGCTCCGCAAGCGTTTCCACGTCCAGGCCCGGAACAGAGAGGAAATTCGTGCCCTTCGGTCCGCTCACGATGGTCTGACCGAGAATGTCGCCACTGTGACAGGTCGCGCACATGCCTTCGAAATCTCGCACCGCCATGTAGCGGCCGTCGTTCCCCGCCTCATGGCAGGTCTCGCACATGGCCGGAACCTTGCCGGCACCATCGGGCTTCTCGGCGGTATCCGGGAAGTGCTTCCCGAAATGTGACTTGTGATCAAAGATGATGCTGGTGCGCTGGTAAAAGGGATAGCCTGCGAATTGCGGGTGACTGTCCTCGAAACGCCCGAACTTCTCGACATGGCAGGTCTGGCACCTGTCATTGGAAACTTCGGTCAGTTTGCCCAGGCTTCCCTGGTGCTCCTGGTGACAGGTGGCACAATAGATGTTCTGCGACCCGGCATCCGCGCTGCCTTGCGTCTGCCCTGCAATCGGCAATGAGAACTTGATGCGGTTTGTCCAGCTCTGATCACGCCCGGTGCCGACTTCCGCCGTGCGGGCAAGTGTCATCTGCCGGAGCTGTTCAACCGGCGTCGTATGTGCCGTGAACGGCTGCGAACCAACGTCGTGACAGGTGGTGCAGAGCGCTGCTGTCTGTTTCGGTCCTGCAGCTGTCGCGGCAAGGCCATGAAGCCAGCCAAGGCCTTGCGGACGTGCGTCGGCGTGGCACGACTGGCAATCTGTCAGGTTGGCGTGCTGGGCTGCAAGCCGGCCCGGCATCAGATAGTTCTTTGCCACCCCGCCGGAGAGGATGATCGCCACGAGCCCGGCAGTCAGCGCCGTGAGCCAGACAGCTGCCCGCCGCCTGCGCTTGCGCAGGCTCGGCTTCGGCACGCAGGGTTCCTGGTTCAGACAGCAACTTCCGTCCGGCAGCGGACCATGTTCGCAAGGTCCGCCTTCCTGGCTCGAGCGCCGGCAAATCCAGCGGTCACCGTCCTGTACAGGCTGGCAGGCAGGCCCCGCCCTGCAGTTTCCTTTCCGGTCCGGTCCCAGACGACACGGACACCCGTCGGCAAGATGTCCGCAGACCCAGTCGTCCTGCGGCCGTTCATAGCGGCGTTCCTGAACACCAATTCTGCGTAGCAGGCTCATCGTCAGGCAATTCCGCTCGAAAAGGCATAGGCAACAACGACATGCGCCAGGATTGCCAGGATCAGGGCATAAGTCGGCGGTACATGCACAAACAACCAGAGTTTCAGCAGTCCGCCGTTGGCATACTGGAAATCAAGGTCGTTCTTGGCGCGCACCAGCTGGCGCATCCGTTCCAGACGCTCCTTGCCATTGCCGTCCAGATACCGCTCGATCGACTGCAGCTCGCCCATGATCCGCGAGATCGGCAGGCTCGACTGGCGCAGATGCGCGAACACATACCGCGGCCGCGCAAAGAACCGGCCGAGCTCCCGCTGGTAGACATTGGCAAGGCTTACGGAACTGCCGTCTTCCAACGAGGCCAGCGCCAGAGTTTCCGCCTCATCCGCGATTTGCGCGCGCAACACGGGAATGCGCTCGAACAGGACCCGGTCACCTCTGCCTTCCAGGCGCACGGGAACGATCCGGGCCAGAAAACCGCCGACACAGCCACTTGCCGAAACCAGCACGAACAGGATCCACAACAGCCATTCCAGCGGCGCATTCGGAAACCGCAGATGCGTATGCACCAGAAAGACGCCGATGGTCAGGAACCCGAGGTAATAATGCACCTGCAGCCAGTGGCGTACGCGCCCGAGCGGCAATGTGCTCAACTTCTTGCGAAACGTCAGCAGCAACATGCCGGCCATGACCGCCACCAGAACCCAACCGTTGAAGAACTGGCTGTCGCGCAACGAGATCCGGTAAGCCTGGTTTACGGTCATGAAAACCGCCAGCAAAACAGCGGCTGCACCAAGCTTCAACAGGATGTTGCGATTGAGGAGCCAGCTCATTTCAGCCACTCCAGCAGTCTTTCGGTGTCGCGCATGTTGACGCGCGCAAGCGCGTCATGCGGACAAGACTGGACACAGGCTGGGCCCGTCAACTGATCGGCGCACAGATCGCATTTGGTTGCCCGGCTGATGGGCTGCCCTTCGCGATCCGTCACGAACTGCCCGTTCTCGTCACGGATCTCGACCATCCGGATATTGCTGTACGGACAGGAATTGGCGCAGGTCGCACAGCCGATGCAGGTGTTGTCGTCAATGACGACAGTCCCGCTGTCCTCGGCCCTGTGAATGGCGCCGGTTGGACAGCCGATCAGGCAAACCGGATCGGTGCAATGCATGCAGGCGCTCGCGATCATCGCGTTCTCGAACCGGCTCCCCTGCCGAACGAAGCGGGGGTTGTTGTCGTGGGCGGTCGCGCAGGCGCGCACGCAATCGTCACAGCCGACACAGCGCTCCAGGTTGATCAGCATGGCTTCTTCACCGTTGATGAAACGGTGATCGACGAGGAAGTCCATCATGCCCTGGCGCAGTTCCCCGCGCGTGCCGTCACGATCATCCGGCCTGCCCTGCCGCAGGAAGGAAGGATCGAGCCCCGGCAATACATGTTTCTGGACCAGATGCGTCGGAATGCGGATGACGTCGACATAGCCGATGGCGCGCAGGCTCGTATCCAGAACCGGAGAAACCTTGTCCCGCGCAAACGCCGCAATCGCATCCAGTCCGAAAACGTCGTTTTTCGACAGATGGCCAATGGTCCTGTCGCCGTGATCGATCCGTTCGCTGACCCGGGCAAAGCCGCTGTTGATCAGCAACAAACCGTCGACGTGACTGCCCTGTTCACAAATCACCGGCTCCTGCTGGATGATGTGCTGCGCACCGTCTTCCTTGGAAATTTCAGTCTTGAACCGGTGGGTCCAGTTGAAATTGCCATAGGTTTCGAACAGGGCCTCTTCTGCGATTTCCGCCAGCGCGGCGCTGTCGACATGGGCAAAGACCGGGCATTCCTGCAAACGGGTCAGCAAACCGCGTTCATGGTAAAGCTGGTCGATCTGCTTGCGGAAGCCATCCGACCAGTCTCGAATTTCGCGCAGCCCCTGCCAGCGCAGCTCGAACAGGACAGTGTCGTCCTCAAGGGCATAGATGGTCGCACGCCTTGGGCTTCGAGTCAGGGCGGCCAGCTCGCCGAACATCTGCGGGGCTTCCAGCAGGAAAGTCTCATGCTTCGCGATCAGCTCGTCCGCGTCGACACGCAAGGCAGCTTCCACCGCATTTGCTCGTGTGCCTTCACTGATTGAAGCGGCCGCGGACGAAGGTCTGCGAGACCGCCGCCGCGCAGGGCGGTACTCTGGCGGACGCTTGCGCGCGAACAGCTGGGCAAGCGACCTGCGCCAGGATTTCTGTTGCTTGCGGCCCGAGCCGGCGGTCGGCGCAGACGCAGTCAGGCCGAACACGGATCCGGACAGAATGATGAACAGCGAACTTCCATAGTCACCCTTGCGCAGGACAGTTTCGCCCTTTTGAAAGGTCCTGATCCGGCCGTCATTCGCGATGACGCTTGCAACCGGCAGCCACGAGGGAAAGTCGGCCGGATCGACGTCGGCAAACGCCGGCAGGGCCAGGACACGGTCCACCGTCTCCCGGTCCAGCGGTTCCTTGCCGAATGGCTCGTCCCAGCGCCGGTTTCGCTCGTCGCGAAGCTCCTGATCCAACAGTCCGGCTCCCTACTGCGTCACGGGTCCCTTGAACTTGTCGGCTCCCGGAATGTACTTGTCGACCGCGGCGAACGTCGTCCCGTCGTAGGTGTCGGCAAACCTGAGGCCGAGCACGGAGATCTTTGCCGCAGCATCGGTCAGCTCATCCTGGTTGTTCAGCTTGAGCTTGGCACCACTTGCGATTTCCTGGATCTCACCCAGTTCGGGCGCCTCGGGCAACAACTTGGCAAGACTTGCCATGACCTTCGTGGCATTGCTTGCCCGTTTGGCCATCTTCACGGCGTAGTCTTTCTTCTCGGTCGCCTTGCTGACGCCGATCAGTGCCGTTTCCAGCTCGACGATACGCCCGACGAGGAACAGCATCCGCTTGCGTTCGATGGACGCTTCCGGGTTGGACTTGCCCTTGTTGTACCAGGTGTTGTGACGCACCTCGCCCTGGCTCCAGCTAACCAGTTCAAACGCACTGCCGGGCGTGTGACCGCCGACATTCACCAGTTCCTCGTTCGGCACCAGGTGACAGCTGAAACAGTTTTTCGCCAGTGCGTAGGTCATCTTGGGCCGGATCATGCCGGCTGCCTCGGCCTTTTCCCAGCGTGCGGCAATTTCCGCCTCGGTTTCCTGACCTTCCTTCTTGCCGCTGAAATCCGAGTGCACCTTGTACCATTCCTTGGCAGGACCATGGCAGGACTCGCAGGAATTGCCGGCAATCGCCTTTTCCTTGCCGTCCACCGTCTGCATGGTGAAGTGACAGTTGGTGCAGAGGCTTTCCGCCTTAAGTCGCTTCACGCCCATGTTGGCGGCGATCTTTTCGGCATCCTCGCTCTTGGGCAGATCCCTGAAGGTGCTGAAGTGATGCGTGTTCTGCCAGATCGAGGTTTCCTTCTTGTGACATTCCGCACATTCGTTCGGTCCGACAATCATGCTCGGGTCGGCCTGAGCCGGGGAAAGTCCGGCAAGCACGAGATGTCCGACAGCGCACACGGCAAGGCAGGACGCCGCCTGGCGCAAGCCCTTCAGTAATCCAGCCATATCCAATCCCTCAATCCTTTGATCCAAAAATGATGGACACCCTCTCGCGTCGTCAGGCGTCCAGAATGACATTGCCTCCCGGGCAAGCGATACACATGAGCACCGACCCTTGCGCCGGGCTGCTGGCGGGCCGCGTAACATAGGTCACGTCGCCTTCCTTGAGTGCTGTCGCGCAGGTTCCGCAGTTGCCCGCCCGGCAGCCGGAAGCGACCCGGATGCCGTTGCGTTCGGCCAGATCCAGCAGCGTTCCGTCCTGCTCGTGCCAGGAAACCTTCTTGCCGGAGCGCGAAAATTCCACCTGCACGCTTTCAGCCGCCTCCCGTGAACTTGCCGGCGACTTGACGGTTTTGACGGACGCAGGCCCGAATGCCTCGAAGTGGATATCGCTGTCCGGTACGCCCCAATCCCGCAGCTGCTCCGTCAACGAAGACATCATCTGCGGAGGGCCGCAAACATAGAACTCGTAGTTGGAAGACGTCAGATACCGCTTCAGCACATCAACTGTCAGGAAGCCCGGGCAATCGTAATCCCGTCCCTCAACGCAAGCATCGGTCGGTGCGCTGTAGAGCACGCGGTAATGGACGTTGTTCCGTCGTTCGGCGATCTCCCGGATTTCGTCGCACAGCACAATGTCATCGCCGCTACGCGCGGAGTGGAAGAAATGCACTTCGCGGTGGCTGCCGGCATCGTCAAGCGCCTTCAGCATGGACAGCACCGGCGTCAGGCCGACACCACCACCAATCAGGACAACCGGACGTTCCGATTGCAGGTCCAATACGAAACCACCCTTTGGAGCTTGCACATCGACGACATCGCCTTCCTTGAGGTTGGCATGGAAATAGGTCGAGGATAGCCCGCCGGGTACGGTTTCACCGGCATCCGGCGGCGGTGACAGTCTCTTGATCGTGACCCGGTACCGTTCCAGACGGGCGGGACTGTCGGACAGGGAATAGCACCGGATAACAGGTGCGGGCTGATCCGCAATCGGCAGTTCGAACGTCAGGAACTGGCCCGGCAGAAATGGTGGAAGCTCGCCTCCGTCATGCGGCTGAAGATAGAACGAGCAGATATCGCCGCATTTGTTTTCGACACGCTTTTCGACAATCCGGAACTTGCGTTTGCCGGCCCAGGTCGTTCCGGACTTGAGCCTGTCGACTTCCGCATTGCGCAGGGCAGCCTGTGCCAGATCGTTGAAATGCTGCAGGTGCCTGGCGTCCAGACGTCTTTCGCGAAAGATGGCCGCCACAGATGAATAAACCCCGAGGCAGAGCTGAAACAGGGCGAGCGCAACAATCGTACCACCGCCGATTTGCAGTGCCAGGATCATGAGCAGGCCGCCTTTCCGACCAGAAATGAGCCGATGTTTCTCATCAGAACCTCGTTCTCAGTTCCATTCGCAGTCCCGTTCCCGCCTTCCGGTCCTGTCCGGCGGAAACAAACCCGTCGACCTGAATGCTGCTCCTGTTGTTGAGGGCATGCAAGAGTTGGCCACCGAATGCGACCACACCGGCGTCGCTGCCGTCGGTATCCTTGCGTCCACCGAGTTCCACAACAAGCTGTGTCTTGTCCTCGTTGAAGAACATCTGATGGCCGATAGATCCACCGAAGACGCTGTCTGCCCGGTTGGAAAGTGCAGACCCGCCCAGACCAACAGCCGGAGCGGCAAACAGGATGCCGACCTGACCCAGAGGACCGCCCGTGAGGCTGTCGCGGGCAGCGGAGGTGTAGTTGCCGATTGCCCAGAAGGCGTTGGCATAGACGACGTTTTCGGACGCCGTCACGGTGCGCGAAACTTCCGAAAACATCAGCACGCCGTTGTCGACAGCCGGGCCTCGCTTTTCGATCGCGGTCGAGGTGTTGATCCGGAACGCCGTATTGTAAAGCCCGAACCGCTGTACGGCGGACGCCCCGAAATAGAAGCCGTCTCCCCCCTCGTCCTCATCGCTGATGACATAGGCAAGATCCAGATTGGCCGTGCTCTTGCGGAAATCGGCCTCGGTGAACAGGCCGAGAAGGAAGGCACTGTCGTCGAGTTCATTGTCGCCGCGGCGGATATTGTTCCAGCCGAAAACGCCGGTTGCCCTCAGATCCGGCGTCAGGCCGGGAATGACGATCGTGTCGCGCGTGATGCCGAGCGCGTCGACACTGTCGTTGATCATCATGCCTTCCTGAAAGAACAGGGGCTGACGGCCGATGGAAAATCCGAAGTCGAAATTGCGGTTGTCGTCCGGATCGAGGTTCGGGAAAATCTCGCCGAACTCCCCCTCGAAGAACAGTGTCGTCACATAGGGATTGAGCCCGTTGACATATTCAACGCCGCCTTCATCCGTATAGAGAATGCCCGTGTTCCGGCGTTTTTCCGTCAAGGGCGAAAACCCGATGAGGATCCGCTCGGTGGGTGTCAGTTTCAGATTGGCAAAGATGTCGATACGGCTCGCCCAGAACTGGCGCGGATCGTCAACGCCGTTGGCGTAGTGGCCAATTGCGGTACGCGCATCACCGAACACCCAAAGCGCCGGTTGCCAGATCGCCCCGGTCGGCAATTCGATACCGGGCGCAAGATTTCCGCTGGCCAGGAATTTCTCGCCGCGCTGGAAGATCGGCGGCGTCGGTTCGGGCTCCTCATCTTCCGCTATGATCGGAACTACATCGGTGCTCAATTCGCTTGAATGGTGGTCACCGGCAATCAGGGGGGCAGGCCCGCTGTTTTCTTCCTGATGCTTGCGGACTTCCGCTTCCGTGACCATGGGAATGGGTTCGTCGCTCAAGGCACTGCCCGCTGCCCATACCTTCCCTCCGGCCTGCAGAAAAAGCGCAGCCGAAGCCACCGTCGTGATTGCCCACGCACTGAACCGCCGTTCCCGAGTTCTGCTTGCCTGATACCTCATTTGAGCACGACACTCGCCTTGCGCGTCCAAAGCACGGAGCTGCCCTGAACCACCTTGCGCGCGATACCGGCCGGGCTCATGCCGTAGTCGAAGCCCGCTCCCTGAATGGCCGCGATCAGGTTGACCGGCACCATTTGGGAAATCAGCTTCACCGAGATGGAATAGCGTTCACCGGGCTTGAGGTTTTCGGCGGGAACGGCATAGGTCGCGGTGCGGCTCGCTCCCGGTTCCAGGTTCTGCTTGTGCTTTCTGGCCCCGCGCGGCCGTCCGTAGATAGTGGTTGCCCGGCGTTCCGGCCGAACGAGCGGCAGAACGTCTGTCGAAGTGTTCACCGCCAGCACCTGTTCGCGTTCACCGCCACGCAGCAAGCGGACCACAAACTTGGATTGCAGGCTGAACAGGTCCTTGTCGAGCTTCAGCTCGCCATTGTGAACGTAAAGCGAGTGGGCATCGCGAACGTCGCCATTGGGGTCCCGGTCACCGGACACATAAACCGTGTTGCCCTTGCTGTCCTTGACCGTCACCTGAAGGAATATCAGCCGTTCGGCGTCAAACCCGGTCGGCACACCGTGTCCGTCCGTGCCGCTGCTGACATCGACGGAGAACTTGAGAGCCCGGCTGGTGTTGTCGACAATGGTGATGTCGCTCAGCTTGAAGCCGTTGCGCAGCACCTGAAGCCGTGCCTGACGCGCCTTTTCCAGCCGCTCGAACTGGGTATCCAGGATCTCGCGGCCATCATAACGATCATCGATGGACGACCAGGCTTCGGGAAACTTGTAGCCGTCCTTGACGTTGTCCTCGAACTTGTCCGTTCCCCAACCGGCGCCGACATTGAACTGCAGCCATTCAGCCAGCGTCTTGAACTCCGCCGCCTCGACGTTGTGCGGGAAAATGCCCGGATGAATGATCGAGTAATCAGGGCCTGCAAACATGTGGTTGGTCAGTTTGCGGTTACGGGTCGGGACATCACCAACGATTGCGGCGGGGCCATAGTCATAGCCGGAGGCAACGCCCTGAACCTTGCCCATATGGCAGTCCTGGCAAGTCTCGCCCCGCTTGGCGGCCGGCGAGCGCTTGTATTCGGCAAAAGCCTCTTCCAGCTTGAAGCCGTTGAACAGCGTCACATCATGACAGGTGCCGCAAAAGCCTGGCTTGGTGAGCGCGAAGAAAGGCTTTGCCTCGGTATGGATGCTGCGTCCCGGATCATCCTTGCTTTGGGAAACCCGGTATTCCTCGGGCGTGTTGAGAACGCGCTTCAGCTCCTCGCCGCCCTTCGGGCCATAGACCGGCGAGAAGACATCCCCCTCTTCCAGCGCGAACCGGCCACTGATCTTGCCGTAGTTCCGGCTGACGCGGTGGCAGGCAACGCAGGTGATGCCCTCCCGTGAGGTCGGGTTGCGCTTCAGGTTTGAGACATACAGCGACTCGCCGATGTTCATGCCGACCGGGTTGTGACAGCGAATGCAGAAGTCGCCGTTGGTGGCGCTGGTCTTCATGTTGATGGTGGTCTGCATCGCCATGTAGATCGGGCTCAGCTGCGCATAGGCATGCTGAGACACGGACCATTGCTCATACTGGCCAGGGTGGCAGGTCGCACAGGTGTTTGCAGAAGGATATTTGCTTTCCAGGAAGAGCTTTTCATGCTCCGCATTGGCTGTTCGCCGGATCGTTTCTTCCTTTTTCTTGCCTTCAACGGTTTCGGTCAGCCCGGTTCCGCCGCCACTCAGCAGGTCGTCATCATCGCCAACTGTCAGAAGGTCATCATCGGAGAGAAGATCGTCGTCTCCGGCCAGAAGGTCGTCGCCGGAAACATCGGCCCCGTCGCCCGCAAGCAGGTCATCACCTTCAAGCAAATCATCACCGACAAGCAGGTCATCGCCAGCCAGAAGATCATCTCCATCAGCCTTGGGATCATCACCTGCCAGCAGATCGTCACCATCGGAAACAGAGGCGGCACCGGGCTCCTCTGCCGTCAGCAGATCATCGCTTCCGTCATCGGAAGGCAGCAGGTCGTCACTGCTGTCCGTCAGAATCGCCTCATCCGAAACCGCGTCTTCGGCGGGCGTCAGCAAGTCATCATTCTGTTCGGCTTGCGCCAGGATCAGGCGATCGTCAGCGTTCTTGCCGTTTTCGAGCTGGGATACGAAATCGATCAGCGCCCGCACATCGCCAGATTGGATAAACTGCTGGTGATACTGCCGAAATTCGTCTGAAAAAGCTGCCGCATGATCAACACTGCCGGCGCCGGAAAGGATGAGTAACCCGAAAAGAGACTTCAAAAACGGTCGAAAAAAATCCGATAAACGCGACATTCCAGATCCACACAAAACATGTTCTCAGGCCATCGCTTACACCGATCCCCCAACTCAAAATCACACTACGGAAACCTCAGGACAACATCAAAAGAAAACTGTTCACAAATTAGCCGCATTTTCGCCTTGGTAAACTCGCGGCTAACCGCAGAAACAAACAGAGCAACGCACTGTCGCGTCGCTAACCGGTGCCTTCAAATTTTGGGCAATGGCGTGAATCAATTGCGTTGCCGGCAGCATTCGCCCGGAAGGTCACAAAGTTGCTGCAGCTGTGTTTCCGCTCGCAACAACGCACTCTCGCAAAACAATGTTTGCGTCACACCAGCACACAGACTGGATTACCTGCAGCGCAGCGAAATAGGACTATGAAGGTGGGAAGAAGGAAAGTGGCGGAGAGGAAGGGATTCGAACCCTCGAGACGGTTGCCCGTCTACTCCCTTAGCAGGGGAGCGCCTTCGACCACTCGGCCACCTCTCCGGTAACGCCCGTGTACGAATAAAAGCCTCACAGTTCAAGGCGTTTTTTACGCCTTGTCACTTTTTCCACCGCGCTTGGCCTCGCAACTTCTGGAAGGTGAAGACAGGCATCGAACGCTGAAATCCGGCATCGTCTTCACAAATCGTGGAACCTGACGCCTCGTTCGTTTGAAAATGAACCGCCTCTTTCCACCCGTCGCAAGTCGGGTTGGCAATTCGCTCGCCAGGTTTCGCTTTTTTCCTCCCTACCCGGCCACCGCCACATCTTGGAGTTGACTTTTGGCGCGCCACCGGCAAAACGACCCTCTTTCATCAATGAATTTGGCTTTGGGTGATACTTGAAAAACGTTTTTGTTTCGCTGGGTGGCGGGTGTGACGCTGCAACAAACCTCAAGAAGCTCGGCCTGAGGCATGAGCAATACCCCTTCGACTGGCTCTGGAACCTTGATGCGGGCCTGGACTACGTCTCGAAAATCATCGCGACAGACTTCAAGGGCCTTACCAGCAAGCACGACTATACTTACGCCTCGCATCAAATAAATCCGGTTGAGAAGTTCCTCATTTTCAAGAACTACCCGAAAATCGCGCATCTGCACTCCAATCCACACGACAACAGTGACGTATTGGCGGACTACAGGGTTCGGATTGACAGGTTCAGGAAACTCATCAAAGACACCGGCGAAAAAACGACCTTCATTTACTATCGCAACGCGGCAGTGGCGGAAGAAAATTCGATAAACGACTTTCATGCAGAAGTTTCGCATCTGAAAAGCGAAACAACCCTTTTTGAAGAGATGATGGCGCGTCTGCATCCAGACAAAACATTTTCTCTGGTCAGTCTCCTTGCAATACCCGCGACCTGTTTTGACAATCACGCCCTCAGGGAAAACTTGCGGCGCACCTGCTCGTGCAACCGGTCTGCAAGAACGACATTCGAAATTGTCCCGATGCGTGACGATCGTTACCCGGAACAGTTCAATGCCTGGACAGACGAGTGGACTGCGGCTCTCAGACGAGCCAGGGCTGTTTCACCACTGGACATAATGCGCGGAAAGATATCGAAACGGAAAATTCGCACCCGCAAGAAACTGACCAGGCTTCTGCCTCGAGCATCTGCCAGGCTGTTGGGTTAGGGAACGTTTTTCCAGAGGTGGTTCATCGCGCTACCAGAAAGTCTCAAACCCTTCTCGCATAATGATTGCCTGGCCCGCCGCCCTCCGTGGGAACAGACCCGGTTCCCGCCTTCCCCTTCATAATTCAGCCGCAGTCCTCTGGTGCGATGGATATTCTTCAACTTGGCCGGGTATCGGAGAAGTGCCATAGCCGAGCTCGCCCCTCCGACGCATCTGACACGGTTTGTCGCGGAAAGGTTTCCGTGGATCTGCGCGCTCTGGCTGCACCTTGCGCTCTATGCGGTGTTGAGCGATGCGGCGCTGTGGCGGAGTGTCCTGCCAGAGCCGCCTGAGCCTGTCTCTGTCGAGATCATCCCTGAATTCCTGCCGCCAAGTCTGCCGGAGACCGCGCTGGAAGAAACCGACGAGAGCCAATCGCAAACTGCGGCAGTCTCTCCGCAATCCACTGCTGATCCGTTGTCAGGTTCGAACGTGTCTTCGGAACAGGTACCTTCTTCGAATGCCATCTTGCCCGCGCCCACGGACCCACCTTCTTCGAGGACCAGGCCCGAGCAGGAATGGGTTACTGCAAATGCCTATTTTGCCAATGATGTCCTGAACGACCCACGCTCCGCACAGGCACGCGAGTTTCTGCCAACCTTGACCAGTGAAGATGGACGCGAACAGATTTGCGCGCTGGAGGCAATGGAGCAGGTTCGCCATGCGCGGCCGGGGTTCAAGCCGACACGGCTTGCGCCACATGCTTTCCGCAATTCATTTCAGAAGGAAGATATGATTGTCGTGCCCGCCGGAGCCCTCAGAAGCAACCGGGTCTGGTACGAGATCGCCTATCGATGCCGGCTGGACGCCAGCGGCAAGATCGTCAGCGGGTTCGAATATGCCCTTGGTGCACCAATCGACCGCTCGATCTGGGATGAGTACGGTCTGGCGCCGATCCATTGACTGGAGCGGTCCCGGCAAGGGGCCGGAAACTGGACGCGGCAGAAAACTGTGCTGCCGCGTCAGGTTGTGGATACCGGTTCAGGTGCCGTTCGGCCGGCAGCCTTGATCCGGTTCAATGCATCGACAGCCATTCACGAGCCGACCGTTGAGCTTCGGCAATTTCGGAAGTGGACATTTCACCGGAAATTTCCTTGCGGTAGCGAGCTGCGTCCTTGTTGCCTTTGAGGGCAGCAATGTTGAACCACTTGTGCGCTGTGATCAGATCGGTCATGCCGTGACGGCCGCAAGCGCTATCCAGACCCATCTGGAACAGGATGTCCGCGGTAACCGGCTTTTCGCCCATGATGGCCATATCGGCCGAGTGCATTTCAAAACGAGCCATAACGCTCCCCTTTCGTCTGTCTGACTTCTGCGGAACAGCTCCGATCCTTCTGGATCCACCGTTCCGGTTCCCTACTGCCAACCGGTCACTTTGCTGAACACAATGGCTTGGCAAGGACCGATCTAAGAAACACAAGCTTTCGTGAAGCTTTCCCCGTTGTTTCTTGAGGTCTACTTCATCAGCAGCAGTTAAAAGGGGCGTTAAAAGACAGGTTTAACGTAATGCGAACAAAATTTTAAATAAGTCTGAAATTCATATTGCAGTAAGTATATGGTTGCGATTTTCCCTTTTTAATCAGTCACATTCTCCGAAAATTTGACAAGGACCATCAACCTTCTGTTCACCATGGATTCGTTTCCACAATTCTTTGTCCGGTTTTATTTCGTTCCCTTCCCTTCAGAAAACCAGACTTTGCCTCCCTTCGGCGTTCAGGAGGATTTTCGGACGACCTGACGTTGGGTGACGGCTTTTCAGCACGTTTCCCGGGCTATACATTCCCTTTCCGTAAACGGAAGACATTCCGCTTTGGGAGGAACTTATGCTGAAAACCATTCTGTCGTCCGCACTTCTTGCGGGCGCCCTCATCACCACATCCGCAACAATGTCTTTCGCAGGCGATGCCAAGGGAGACTGGGTCCGTCCGAACGGGGCATCCAAGATTCGGATAAGCTCCTGCGGCAGCTCCTTGTGCGGCAAGCTGATATGGCTGCGGGAGCCGCGAAACGACACCAGGAACCCGGACGCGGCCAAGCGGGACCGCCCGCTGCTGGGAGTACAGATCGTTCAGGCCATGAAACCCACCGACAAGGAAAACCAGTGGAAGGGCAAGGTCTATAACGCCGAGGACGGCAAGACCTATACCGGCTTCATCGAGCTGACGTCCGCCAACGCGTTGAAACTGGAGGGCTGCGTGATGGGCGGCCTCATCTGCAAGGGCGAAACCTGGAAACGGGAACAATAAACGGCTGAACAAAGTCCGAAATCGCCAGATCCTGTCGATTTGGCCTTTCCTCCGTCGCAATTGCCGGTCAGAGATTGTGGCGCAGTCGTCACCAGCATTGCGACGGGGGATAATCGTGGTTCCTGTTTCTTTCTTTGTTTCTGCGTTTCCGGCTTCCAGACTGTTATCGAAAGCCGGTCTGTTCGCTCTCCTGCTTGCAGGCACAGGGGGCCAAGCCATTGCAGCCCCGGACATCAACGGCAAATGGCTGACACCGGCAGGTGCCGTCATCCAGATACAAAAATGCGGCAAGGTGCCCTGCGGCAAGATTGTCCGGTTTCCGGCCCCCAAAGGCTATTCCATGGAAAACACGCCGGATCTCAAAAACAAGGACGAAAGCAAGCGCAAACGGAAGGTGCTCGGCCTGACCGTGCTCTGGCGCATGGCACCACAGAAAGATGGCTGGAAAGGCCGGGTCTATGATCCGCGTCGCGGCTTCAGCGCGGATGCCACCTTGCGCCCGAAGAACGCCTCCGCCCTGGAAGTACAGGGCTGCGTCCGCGTCGTTTTCAATGTCTGCGAAAAGGAAACCTGGCGACGGGTCGACTGACACCGCCGGTTCACCAGCTCGGCCCGGTTCCATGTCTGACACGAGCCTCACGCCCGACGATATCGAAACGCTCACCAGACTGGAGGAAAGCCTGTGGCGAGCGGAAACGCGGTACGACCCCGCCCTGATGGACCGGATCTTTGCGGATGACTTTTTTGAGTTCGGCCGATCCGGCCGTATCTATCCGCGTGAAGACCTGATCCTGCCTGCGAGTGCCGCACAGCCTATCGACGTACGCCTGCCCCTGCCCTGCCTCAAGTTCACCGTGATCGACACGAATTCGGTTCTCGTGACCTATGTCAGCGAAGTCAGGCGTGAGCTTGGTAACGTTGAAAGAGCAAACCGCAGTTCGATCTGGAGCAGACGAGACGGAGCCTGGCAACTGCGGTTCCATCAAGGCACAGTGCGCCAGACACCGACTGATCAATGATGGCTCAGACGAACATCTTCTTGTAGCCGTGATGGCTCTGGTCGTAGCCAAGCCGCTTGTAGAAGTGATGTGAGCCTTCGCGTTCCTTGTTCGACGTCAGCTGCACCATGCAGGCGTTGCCCTGCCGTGCCAGGTCTTCAGCCCGTGCCATCATCTGCCGCCCTACACCGGTGCCGCGCTGGTCTGCCCGCACGTGAACGCTTTCCAGTTCAACCCTCGGGCGCCCCTGGAAGGCGAGCCCTTTCATGAAATGGATCTGGAAGGTGCCGACCACTTCTCCGCTTTCGGCAAGCGCAACGTAGATATCGCACTCGGGTGCGGCGACAAGCGCGTCAAATGCCGGGCGGTAGTCCTGCCAGTCGGCAAATTCCCTGTCCTTGCGAACACTGGTCGCCCCAGCATTGATGATGGCAACGATCTCGCGAAGGTGCTCCGGGCGGGCTTTTACGATGGAAACGGTCGAGGCAATTGTGTCCGGCATCTTCGGTTCGCGCCTTTGGTCAGGAAAGATTACGGTCAGCGGCAGATTGGGCTCTCGGGCGGGAGCTTCGCTACGCCCCACCAGCTTGTCCGCCAGCCGGGCGCCTTCCACAAATGCGGCCAAGCGCCGGTGAGATACGTTGCCTCAAGCGCCTCGGCGGCATCCCAGAAGGCGACCTGACTGAAGCGTTCCATTGCAGACGTGTCCGGCTCCTTGTCCCCCTCTTCCCAGATGAAGAAGCAGCTTTGTCGCGGTGGCGTTCTGGCCGGAATGGCCTTGGTCACCAGCCGGGCACCGGGAAACAAGACCCTCAGATTACCGCCGGTATAGCCATCATCGGCAATCAGTGTGGCGTCTGCTGCTCCCAGGTCAGCCAGCGGTGCCTTCAGGTCCGCGTAAGGCTTCATGTGCCGGCACTTGCCACCGCACCATGTCTTGTCCGGCGCGACCAACCCGGGCACCCGGGCGAGAAAGGCGACCGCGACAACCGCCAGGACAACGGCCGTCAGCCAGCGCCATTGCTTTTCAAATCCGAAGCGTTCCAGGTCGGCGAACAGCCACACCGGCAGCAGCAGGAGAAGCGGGTGCATGTGCCGTTCCTTGACGTAGGTCGCACCGGTGATCGCAATCATCAGCGCCGTCAGCAGGATCATCAGGAGAACCGTGCGCCCGCACAGGCGCGCTGCGTCACTCACGGCAGGTGTTTCGGGCTTTTTGCGGCCAAGATAGCGCGGCCAGAACAGCAGGAGCAGCAGCGGGACCAGCGGAACCGAGAAACCGACAAGTCCGAAGGCAAGTTTCCCGAGCCCCTCGCCTGCGCGCATCAGATGCGATGTTTCAGCACTGACGCCCATGGTGTCGGAGACCGATGCCAGCAGCTTCAGCCCTTCGCTGAAGATCCAATAGGCATAGGGGCTGTAGATCAGTGCCGCCGCGAAAGGCACCAGCAACAGGCCGAAAAGGCGCAGCCGGGTGCGCCATGCCGGGTCGCTGGCCGCCGCCAGGATCAGGGCAAGTACAAAAATCGGGTAGGAATGCTTGCCCAGCAGTCCGGCCCCTGCCGCCATGCCAAACAGCACGTAGTGGCCGAGCCGCTGTGTCTCCAGCGCCTTCAGGAAGAAGAAGGCGCTCATGGCACAGGCAGCAGTCAACACCACCGTGTGGGTGACGCCTTCATGAAGGTTCCAGCCGAACTGGTAGAAGAGCGAATAGGAAAAGACACACAGGGCTGCAAGGCGCGTGTCGTGGATGGCCTTGCGTGCGATCAGGAACAGAAACAGCGCGGCAATCGAGATCAGGGTGTATTTGACGAAAAGCGCTGCCCAAATTGTAGGGCCGAACAATTGCTGCGCAGACCAGAGCAGCCACTCGTAAAGCGGCGGCTGACGCAGCATGTAACCGGGCTCCAGTGTCTGCACCAGAACGTTCTCGAACATATCGTCCGTACCAAGGACGGGCGTGTTCAACGCCCTCAGCAGGATATGCGCGAGCCCCCAAAGGGCGACGACGCCCCAGACCCCGAGGGGCGTGGCATAAAACGGAGCCGGCCCTGTACCGGCGGTCGAACTGCGAAACATCATGGCAGGGGGATACTAGATTTTCGGAAGCCTGTAACCTCGCATTTTCCCTTGCGAAAACAAAAACGCGCGGCTCGACGCCGCGCGCTTCAAGCGTTCAGCCGACAGGACTTAAAGTGCAGGCAAAGGCGGCAGCGGCGTCTTCAGCCACTTCTCTGACAACTCGCCCAGCTTGCCGTTCAGCTTCTTGTGCAGAACGAAAACGTTGACCCATTGCAGAAGGTCGATGTTGCCCGTCTTCACACCGATGAAAGACGGCGAATTGGCGATGATGAACTTGTTTTCCAGATTGAAGTCCGGGTTGTCATTGGAAATGCCCAAAGCCACCATGTTGCCGGTCACGATAACGTCGGCCTGGCCGGAAACATAAGCCGCAATGGTGGCCGCGTTGTCGCCAAACCTGATGATCTCCGCATCTTCCGGTGCATCCGCCGTGATTGCCAGATCTTCAAGCGTGCCGCTGGTTACGGCTATTTTCTTGCCGGAAAAATCCGCGATGGTGGAAACGGCCACGTCAGGCTTGGCAAAGGCTCCGGAAAAGAACGGAGCATAGGCGTGAGAGAACCAGATCGACTTTGCGCGTTCCGGATTGGCGCCGAGTGTTGCAATCACGAGATCGGCCTTGTCGGTTTCCAGAAACGGAATGCGCTGCTTGGACGTGACGGGCACCAGCTCCAGCTCCACGCCAAGGTCTTCCGCGATCATCTTTGCGACGTCGATATCGTAGCCTTCATATTCGCCTTCACTGCCCAGCGAGCCAAAAGGCGGAAAATTCTCCGGTGTAGCAATCTTGATCTTGCCGGCTTCCAGAATGTCCTTCAGCTCTGCAGATGCAGGACTAGCAATCATCAATGCGGCAGACACTGCCAAGCCTGTCAGCCCCAAAATTTTTTTCAACATTACGCGACCCTCCTTCGGTTGTTCTTGAAGCGCGATTTGTCAGGCGGCGGCGGCAGCCCCGCCCTTGGACGATGTGGACCCGAGGCGCTTTTCAAGGCGCCGCGACCACACAGACAACGGAAAACAAAGAGAAAAATAGATCATCGCCATCAGCGGATAGATGACAAAGGGTTGGGTGCCCGGCACGGGAGCGTTCGCCCAGCGCTTGCCGACCGTCATCAGGTCGTGAAAGCCGATGATATAGGCAAGCGACGTGCCCTTGATGATCTGCACCATGAAGCCGACCGTGGGCGCAATGGCCAGGCGAAACGCCTGTGGTAGAATGATCAGGAACATGATCTGGGCGAAGGTCATGCCCAGCGCCTTGCCACCTTCATGCTGGCCTGCCGGTATGGCCGTCAGTGCCCCGCGCCAGACTTCGGCCAGGTAGGCGCTTGTATAAAGCGTCAGGGCAATGCCGGCCGCTCGCCACGGGTCAATTTGGATTTCGAAAAGATGCGGAATACCCAGCCCGAGCAGAAACAGCAGCATCAGCAAGGGTACTGACTGGAACAGCCAGGTGTAGGCCGTGAAGATCTTCCGCAATATCTTGACGGGTGAGACCCGCGAAGCGGTTACGCATGCGCCGATCAAGCCCCCACCGATGAAAGCGATCAGAGACAGATAGATCGTGTATTGGGTGGCTTCCAGAAGCTGGAACAGGACGATGCCGAATGGTTTGCCAAGGAGGGCGACGAAGGCGTCTTTCATCGAACCACCTTCCATTTGAACAACCGGTCATGCAGCAGCGCCAGAAGGGTTTTGAACCCCAGTGACATCAACAGGTAGATCACCGTCAGGGTGAAGAAGATCTCGAACGAGCGGAAATTCCGGCTGTCGATGAAGAGACCTGCCCATGTCAGGTCCGTCACGCCGATTTCCGAAATGATGCCGGTTGTCAGGAACAGGAAGATGAACTGGCTGTTGAGCGAAGGATACATGGCGGCAACCGCCTGCGGCAGGCACACCTTCACGAAGCTGAGCCAGCGCGGCAGACCGAGCGCATCGGCGGCTTCCGTTTGCCCCGCGCCGAGGGACGCCAGGCCCGCGCGCAGGATCTCCGCAAAATAGGCGGAAAAATTGATGGAGAGTGCCAGCAGCGCATGGGCCCAGAAGGGCCATTGGTACCCAAGAAGCAGCGGTAAACCGAAGGCGACGAAAAACATCTGCACGATCAATGGCGTGTTGCGGATGAATTCGACATAGGCTGCCGCCAGTTGGGCAAGAACCGGCACCCTGTAGTGGCGGACTGCCGCCAGCAGCACGGCGAGGAGAAACCCCAGGATGCCGCCGCCGATTGTCAGCGCAGCGCTGATCAATGCGCCCTTGGCGAGCAGCCACAAATATTCCGGATTCCGGTAGATCTCGAAAAATCTAAGGTTGGACATTGATACCAACCAGAGAAACAAGGCCGTGCTTCATCAAAAACTTCCAATGGTTCAAACCAGAGTTGGAAGAGCAAGGCTTGTGCCAAAGGAAAGAATTGCAGGCGTTCGCCGTGAACCTGCGGCTGAACTTCAATGATGCGCGAACAACGGAGGCACTTGCCTCGATATTGGGCAAAATTACAAGGCAGTCCGACCTGACAACCAGGCATGACCGGTGGTCACCCAGATACCGAGCTGCCTGGAACAACTGATCAAGCACCGGGTTCGTGGTGTGCATCGTGCAGCTATTACATCTTCAAAGCCCCTGGGAATGTAGGGATGCTCAATCTGTAACGCTTGCCTGATGGACACTGCCTCGATGGATGCGACAGGCTTGCTAAACCGCTGTTATCGGGGCCGATTTGCCATTGCCCTGAAGGCCTCGACACATTGGTCGGCTGCAGCAAGCAAGGCTTCCTCACACACGCCATCACGGGCCAGAACCGACATTCCCGTTTGCATCGAGAAGAGCATCGTTGCCGCGGCTGCGGTATCGAAGTCACCGGGAAGTTCGCCATCTGCCTTTGCCTGCTCGATGCGTGCCTGCAGTTGGAGAAGATTGTTCTTCCGCATCTTACTCAAGCCCGCCGGAACGGACTGGTCCTCGGTGCAACTGTGTTGAGCTCCCAGTACGACCATGCAGCCAGGTGGTTGACCGGTCATGCAATAGGCTTCTGCAGAGCGTGTCAAGAAGGTCCGGACAGCATCGAAAATTGAGGGCGTTTCGTCCAAACCGGTCCAGATACCGTTGTGATAGTTCTCGACGTAGTGAGCCAGGGCTTCGCGGAAAAGCTCCTGCTTGCTGCCGAAAGCAGCGTAAAGGCTGGGCGTGTTAATCCCCATGGCCGATGTCAGATCGCTCAGCGATGTTCCCTCGTAGGTCTTCGACCAGAAAACACGCATCGCCCGCTCAAGAGCCACTTCCCGGTCAAATTTTCTCGGACGGCCTCTCGTTGCCATTCAAATCCTTTCTGTATCGATCGATAAATAAATCACTTGACCCTTGAACACAAGCAGTCCATCTATTTTTGTATCAATCACTACAAAATAGGAATCGACGATGACATTGATTGGAAAAACAGCCTTTGTGACTGGGGGAAGCCGGGGCATCGGCGCAGCAATCGCCCGCAAGCTCGCCGAGAATGGAGCTGATGTAGCGATCAGTTATGCGTCAAACGAGGACGCGGCCGCAGGGACGGTTGCGGCGATCGAAAAGACGGGCCGCAAGGCACTGGCCATTCGCGCCGACAACAGCAAGGCCAATGACTTGCAGGACGCGATCAACAAGGCTGCATCCACCTTCGGAAAGATCGATATTCTGGTGAACAACGCCGGCGTATTTCTCGTTGGCCCGGTCGACCAACTGTCCCTGGAGGACTTCGACACATCCCTGGCGGTCAATCTTCGTGCTGTGTTCGTTGCATCAAAAGCCGCGGTCACACACATGCCAGACGGCGGCAGGATCATCTCGATCGGCAGTAATCTTGCAGCTCAGGCGCCCATGGCCGGACTGGTGGCCTATAGCGCAACCAAGGCAGGCGTCACCGGATTGACCCATGCGCTTGCGCGTGATCTCGGCTCCCGGCGGATAACGGTAAATGCCGTGCATCCGGGCTCCACAGATACCGACATGAATCCTGCCGATGGTCCGTTTGCCGACGGGCAACGGGCCCTCATGGCACGGCAAGCCTATGCACAGCCTGAAGAAATTGCCAATGTTGTCGCTTTTCTCGCCTCGGACGCTGCACAGTCTGTTACAGGAGCAGACTGGTTGATCGACAATGGTGCCAACGCTTGATGACAAGAGGTTCTTCCAAAGCCACAGCCCTGACAATCGGGCTGTCGGCACTGGTGCTGGTGGCGACGGAGTTCGTCGTCATCGGCCTTGCGCCTGCAATGTCGGCGCAGCTGGACATGACACCCTCGCAATCCGGCTGGCTGGTGACGTGGTTTGCCATTGGCTCCGCCCTCGCCGCACCGTTCCTTTCCGCGTATCTGTCTGATACATCTCCGGCGAAGGTGCTCGGCTGGATGATGCTTCCCAACTCCGCCAACCTGATATTGATCGTATTGCCGAATTTCGAGCTTGCCGCCGCTCTTCGGGTCGCTCAGGGAGCGGCATTGCCGGTCTACATCAGTTTCGCAAGCTCTCATCTCTCCCAGGTGTATGGCGCCGGCAAAGGCGTCGCGAAAGTTTATATCGGCGTTACGCTAGGTGTCGTCCTGGCGCCGTCTTGCGGAACATTCTTTGCAGAACGGTTTGGCTGGCAAACCCCTGTCGCAGGCCTTGGTTTGTTGTCAGTGGTTCTGCTGTTCGCCAATCTGAGGCTTCATTTGCCACCTTCCCAGGCAAAGACAGCCAGCGCACTTTCCCTGCTTCGCCGTCCATCGTTTCTCTGCCAGCTTTTTCTGTCTGTCTGCGTTTTCTCGGCAATGTTCGCTGGCTATTCGTATCTCACCAGCCTGTTGGCCAACGCCGGGCTTGAAGGAGACCAGATGTCCATCGCGCTGCTGGTTTTCGGTGCAGCCGGCCTCGCCGGGAACTGGGTCGGAGGAAGGACTGCCGACCATGCGTTGGCCGGTGCAATTGTCGTTCCATTGCTTGTTTCAGGCGGAGCCATGGCCTTCGGCTTTCTGGCGACTGCTCCCGCCCTGCTTCTGACAGTTGTCCTGATTGCCTGGGGCATGGCCCACGCTGCCGGCTTCGTGCTGTCTCAGGTGCGCGTGATGACGGCAGGGCCTGATCACAAGAGTTTCGCGGCATCCATGAACATTGCAGCCGCCAATGTCGGCATTGCACTCGGTACCTTCGTGGGCGGATGGATGCTTGAAACGGGTGGCGTAGCCTCAATGAGCGCAACTGCAGCACTGTTTGCAATACCGTGCGTCGCAACGGTGATGTTGCTCGCAGCACTACCCAAACGGTTTCGCTCACCTGCCCCGGAGGCCGCAGACGGGATCTGAACCAAACGCACCAACAGAACGTCACCGAAAACCTGTTGGCTGCAGAACAGTCATGTCCACTGAGCTTCAGTGGACATTGGCCTGAAAGCTTGAAAGAGGCAGCCGGCAGCGAGGTCTTTCCGCTCAAGGCCGGAATGTAGCCAGTTTGTAGGCTGCGAAGGAAAAGAAGACGCCCAGCGTTGCACTTATCCAGCGCTGACTGCGCCGATAGAAGCGGATGACGAGTGCGGTTGAAAACGTCACTGCATAGGCGACGTGCCCGATGATGGAAATTGCCGTACTCAGGCCAATCAGCAGCAGACCGACCCATAACGGCGTATCAGCGCCCAGGCCTATCCCGACAATCGCGATCCAATGCAGTGCCGCCTTCGGGTTGGTCATCTGTATAGCGAGCCCCTGCAGGAACAGATTGCGTCCCCTCGCACCGGTCACATGCATTGCGTTGGCGGGCCTTGAAGCCGCACGGAATGCCTTGAATGCCAACCACAACAGGTAGGCCGCCCCGAAAATCTTCAGAACGGTAACGGCCTGGGCATAAGCGGCAATCAAGGCAGTCAGTCCGGCAACCGTGAAGGTTGCCCATAGACCGGAGCCTGCGCCTACCCCCAACGCGAGCTGGGTGCCAGACTTGCGACCGTGTTCCATCGACGTCCCAATGATGGCGAGGATGTTTGGCCCAATGCTGATGAAACCAAGAGAGAAGATGCCGAGAGCCAGAAAAAGGCTCGCAAGATGCTCGTTCATTGCCCCTCCAAGGTGTGGATGGCATTGCGTGCGCAGCAGCGCTTCGACCCGATCAGAGCACGCAACGTACATTCAGTCCAGAAAGGTCCAGGTATCCGCGCCATCGAAGTGACGCAGCCCGATGGCCTCGATGGTTCCAGGAGGTGCAAGCCGGAGGTTGACCGCCAACCGATCGGGAAACTCAGCCGACAGGCTTTGCCAGTGGGTGGTGCAGCCGCAAGTGTTGCAGGTGTGGAAAGCCAGCCCCTTGTCGCCCCAGACGTAGCTGAGCGTTGCTCCGGGTGCCGCCGTGATCTCGATATCGCCAGCTTCGCCATGCCCCCAGATGGTGCCCAGTCGGCGGCAGATGGAGCAGTTGCATTCAACGGCGTGTCGAGGCGGTGTCTTCATTTCGTAAGACACCGCCCCGCAATGGCAGGAACCGGTGATGGGCAGCTCGACGTTCGGTGCTGTCCCCTCACCGCGCATGGTCTTATTCCAGACCGATCTTCTGCTTCAGCATGTCGCTAACGGCCTGCGGGTTGGCCTTGCCCTGGGACTGTTTCATCACCTGGCCGACGAACCAGCCGAGAAGACCCGGCTTGGCGATTGCCTGCTGAACCTTGTCCGGGTTTGCGGCAATGATTTCGTCGACGATGGCTTCAATCGCACCAAGGTCGGTCACCTGCTTCATGCCACGTTCTTCGACGATCTTCGCCGGGTCGCCACCTTCGGTCCATACGATCTCGAACAGGTCCTTGGCGATCTTGCCGGAGATGACACCGTCCTTGATCAGATCGACGATACCGCCGAGCTGCGTCGCGGAAACCGGGCTGGTCGAAAGGTCCTTGCCTTCCTTGTTCAGGCGGCCAAAGAGCTCGTTGATCACCCAGTTGGCAGCCAGTTTGGCGTCGCGGCCCTTGGCGACTTCCTCGAAGAAATCGGCAGAAGCTTTTTCGGCAATCAGGATCTCGGCGTCATAGGCGGTGAGGCCATAGTCGCCGATGAAGCGGTTCTTCTTGTCGTCCGGCAGTTCCGGCAGGTGCTGTGCGAGTTCGTCGACGAACGCCTGCGTGAACTCCAGCGGCAGCAGGTCGGGATCCGGGAAATAGCGGTAGTCATGCGCTTCTTCCTTGGACCGCATGGACCGTGTTTCGCCCTTCACAGCATCGAACAGGCGGGTTTCCTGATCGACGGAGCCGCCGTCTTCAAGAAGTGCGACCTGGCGACGTGCTTCATATTCAATGGCCTGGCCGACGAAGCGGATCGAGTTGACGTTCTTGATCTCGCAGCGCGTGCCGAATTCACCGCCCGGACGACGGACGGAAACGTTGACGTCGGCGCGCATGGACCCCTGGTCCATGTTGCCGTCGCAGGTGCCGAGATAGCGCAGGATGGTGCGCAGCTTGGTCAGATAGGCTTTTGCCTCGTCGGAAGACCGGAGGTCCGGCTTGGAGACGATTTCCATCAGCGCCACGCCGGACCGGTTCAAGTCGACGAATGACATGGTCGGATGCTGGTCGTGCAGAGACTTGCCGGCGTCCTGCTCAAGGTGCAGGCGCTCCACACCGATCTCGACCTGTTCGTCCGGCATGTCGAGAAGGATCTTGCCTTCTCCGACAATCGGCTGCTTGAACTGGGAGATCTGGTAGCCCTGCGGCAAATCCGGATAGAAATAGTTCTTGCGGTCGAACACGGACTTCAGATTGATCTCGGCCTTGAGACCGAGGCCGGTGCGGATCGCCTGACGCACGCATTCCTCGTTGATCACCGGCAGCATGCCCGGCATGGCCGCGTCCACGAGACTGACGTTATCGTTGGGGTCCTTGCCGAATTCCGTTGAGGCGCCGGAAAAGAGCTTGGCTTCGGACGTGACCTGGGCATGGACTTCCATACCGATCACGATTTCCCAATCGCCCGTCGCGCCCTTGATGAATTTCTTCGGATCGGGTGTGCGTACGTCGACAATCGTCATAGTCGTCAAAAATCCTGTTCGTTTTGATTTCGCGTCTGGTCAACCAGCTGGAAAGACATGCTGCGGCGCGAATTTGTAGCCGTTTGATGACCTAGTCGGGAATTGTCCTGGCTGCAAGGTTTTCCTTGCCTGAAGCGTCAGCTTTCGCACAGCAGGACGCGCCTTTCCTGTCTGCCAGCCTGGCAATCGCGCATTGCGAAGCGTTGCAACAAGCATCCGTGTCGCCACGGGCGAGCGTAATGCCACCCCCGGCCTGATCATTTCCAGAGCCAGGAAACACGACCAACACGCGTGCAACGGACGGTCACAGTGGCAATTGCTTTGTCAGCTCGACAACGTTCAGCCTTGCGCCATCATTCCTGCGGCGGGTGCTTGGCTTGGCCAGTCCGCATGATGAAGCCGATCAGCACGGCGACCGCCTGATAAAGTTCAATCGGAATTTCCTGATCGACCTCAATCTGCGACAGGGCCTCCGCCATCATCGGGTTCTGTTCAATCGGCACGCCAGCTTCCCGCGCAAGACGTTCGATCTGTTCAGCCATGGAGCCCGCGCCTTTGGCGGTGACAACGGGAGCGCCCTCGTTCTCATATTGCAGTGCGACCGCAAGCTTCTTCCCGGATTTGTCCTTTTCACTCATTGCCGGTTCCGTCTCACGATTGCCTGTCGATCAGTGCGCCGTATTTGGCCGCTGTTCTGGGGGGGAGCCCCCGGATCAGCCGCAGTTCCTGAAGATCCAACCCCGCATCGGCAAAAGCGGCTTCCATGGTTTCGCGAACGGCGTTCAGACTGTCGAAGGTTTCCTTGCGATCCACCCACAAGCTGGCATAGGTACCGCCGCCGCGCAGACTGATGGCAGCTTCCAGCGGTCCTGTCGCGGTCAGATCGAGTGCAAACCGCAGCCGCCATGCGGGTTCCCCATCATCATCTTCCTGGTTTCCGGCCCCATCGCGGCCGACCTGCATTTGCATCACGGCCGTTTCATTGCCAAACGCGAGTGGCAGTTCAACCACAAGATCCATCGGACGGGACGCTGCGCGCGGTCCATCTTCCCTGGACAGTTTCGTATTGCTGAGCTGCGTCAGCCGCAGGCGCGCCAGGGCCGAATCCGTTTCCTTCAGAAGTGCCTGCAGATTTTGCGAAGCAGCTCCTGCCCAGAACCCGCTGCTGGTCTGTTGCGCCTGGCCTTGTGGTGCACCATGCCGGGATGGCGCTGGAGGCTGTCCTGCGGGGTGGGTGATTTCAGAGCGGGCACCCAACTGCTGAAGCAGTGCCTTGAACGACAAAAGGGCGGATTTCAAATCCGGCAGCGCGACTTGGCCCTGCGGCTGCGCTCCGGAAGGCAGGGACAATTGTGCTTCGCGAAACTGTCCGGACAATCTTACGGCCTGTTGCAGATCCTGCGCGGTCGGTGCCTGGGCCGACGACAAGCGCAAACCAAGGATCTGCTGCATTGCCTTGACCACGGGATCCGGCAAAGAAACGTTCCCGCTGTTCTGCGCGGACATCAGGCTTCCGATCTGGGCGAACAGGCTCCCCAGGCCGGCCTGCTGCTCGCTGAGTGGCTGCTTCAGAAATTCGGCAATCTTATTGGCAGGCTGCTGACCCACCACTGGTGCCTGCGCAGATGGGTTCGGGGCTCCCGCAGCCGGCACGGATGCACCAATGGATGCAGGATAAGTCTGAGTGACCGCCGTTCGCGTCAGGACTACGGGCTGTCCTCTAACTGTCTGAAATGCGCCGTTTGACTGCCCTGTGGCTTGATTGGGCACGCCTGTGCCAGACAGGTTTGCAGCCGGAGGAGAAGCGGAATTGGCACCAGCCCCCGCGGCGGTTGATGCCAATTGCGAGCCCTGGACAGGCGCTGGTCCTGATGATCCTCCCGACTGGGGATTTGCCTGCACCGCGCTTGATACGGGCGCTCCGGCACCTGCACCTGCCGGAACCTGACCGGGCGCCGTTCCGGGGACTGCACTTTGCACACCAGGGGCGCTTGTGGCAGGCGCAGGCGTGTTTCCTGAAGGAACCCCCACTGGAGCTGCCGGACTACCTTGTGAAGGCGGCGGCGCTGGCGTAGCCAGCGTGCCTGCTGAAAGCGTGGACGGTGGTGCCTGAACAGAAGCAGTGGCAGGTGAAACTGCGGCAGTGTTCGCTACGGGCTGGTTCACCGATGTTCCGGGTTGCGTGGGCACGCCTGTAACCGTTGAGGCAACTGCTGCCGGCTGCGAAACCGGTTGTCCACCGGTCAGGTTCGACAGGTTCGCTGCACCTTGTCCGGTAGCAGCCGGAACAGGTACGCCTCCCCCCGACGGCACTTGCCCGGCCGCAGACCCTGCCGGAGGTGCAGGCTGTCCCGGTTGAGAGAACCCGGAAGATGGCGTGCCTGTCGGTGGCGCGGTAGCGACTTGCGGCTGCACGGGCCCACCCGAAGGGCCATTTGGCGCAGTTGCGGCCCCCAGGGACGGGGCAGCAGCAGGCTGCGTCGGCGCCGAGTTCTGCGGAGAAGCCCCTGCCGGAGGTGGCACTCCAGCGATTGTTTGTCCAGATGCTCCTGTCGGCGGAAGAGGCTGAGCAATTGCCACGTTTCCTGAAGTCGGAGCCTGCGCGCCACCGGCCGCCGGCGGAGCGCTGGTTGGCGAAGACGCCCCCGGAAGAGGCGTTTGCGGCAAGGTCTGGGCACTGCCGGCAGTCTGGCCCGGAGCCGTATTGACCGAAAGAACCTGAACCAGATGCGCCAGAACCGGCGACGGCCGCGGATAGGCGCTCGCCGTTGAAGGTTGCGGTTGCAGGGGCGCTCCGGATTCGGAATGCGCAGGAGCCTGGCCGGTCTGGCCCTTTGACGCCTGAGCTTGGGATGCTTGAGCTTGGGATGCTTGGGCTTGGGATGCTTGGGCTTGGGACGCCTGACCTTGAGAAGCTGTCGTCGGCGCGGAAGGTTGCTGCTGCGGCTGCTCCTTGCCCACAGTGATCAGGATCGCAGGCTGCTGTTTGGAGCCGCTGACGGTAACCGTAACCTCGCCGCCTTCAGGAAGTGGTGCGGGAACGCGCAGCTCCAGCTTTGCGTCGGGTGTCGCAAGGCGCACCACACCACCCGGCAGGTTTGCCTCAACCTTGGCCTTGAGTTCCGTTCCCGGCACAAGTCCCTGAGTTACTGTGCCATTGCCGGTTGCCTGGGGCAGCGGCGAGGCGCTTACCGTTTCAACCATCCCACCGTCTCCAGGTGTTGCGGCGCTCCGAATTGCAGGAGGCGGCCTGGCAGGGGTTCAGAATCATGAACCTGCAGTATGGCTGGTTTCGCAATGCTTGCCCAGAGTTGACCCTGATCAAGGTAACGCAGGTGTATCTGCTGCATTGTGTCCTTCATAACCGGTGCCGGAAACCAGAGCGGCATCAAGAGACAGAAGGCCTTGGCAGACAATGTCTGCACATGTCCCGTCAGAAGGAGAAACGGCTTGAACTGGATGGATCGCCTCAACGAGCGCGCGGAACTGATGGGCAGGATGCTGGACACAATCGGCGCGATGAACCACGTCCCGACCAGTGTGCACACGGGTGCGGCGCTAAGGTCTGCCGCCTATCGATGCATCAACTGCAGCGAAACCGAAGCCTGTCGTGCCTGGCTTGAAAGCCATCCCGATGGCGCGGATGAAGCCCTGCCGAACTGCCCGAACGCTCCCCTGTTCAACAGCTGGATCGACAGCTGAAAACGCGGCAACACCGGCCTCAGGCGCGCTTCACGCGGCGGCTGAGCCAATAGGTCACGGCAGACGCAATCAAACCGCCGACAAAGCGGAACGGAAAGACGGCCAGCGCACCGGCATCATGCGCAAAAGGCTGCGGCACGGGCAGCGCGCCAATCGCCACATCCAGAATGAGCGTCAGCGCTGCCGCCGCGAATCCCGCGATCCAGAGCTTTTGCAGCCGGTCGGCCTTCCACCCCAGATACCCGCCGATCAGCAGCGCAAACGGGTTGAGCAGGCCAGCAAGGCCGAAGAGGTCGAACCAGGTTTCTGAAAGCGTCATCATGGCTTCCTCATAGCCTTGTGCGGGACAAAATGCGAGCCGGTTTCCAAGTTTAAGGACATTCGTCCGGCGGCAAATTGCTGCAGTCTCGTCTCAGCAGTTGGGCGTAAAGCCATGTAATTGAATGAAACAGTCCCCTTTTTCTTGGCATAACGCGGGGACATGACCCTCAGCTCACCTAAATTTAGACGGTTTTGTACAGCAAAACTCTGTGCTACTTTTGTGAATGCAAGTATTTGACATGCATTGCCTCTGGCAGCTCCCATTCCTTAAATTAAGTTTTAAAGGCCATGACTTTACTCTCATCTATTGAAACAGACGACCCAACAGTCGACACGCTCTTCAAGACCGACCGACGCCTTGCCATATTGTGCAATCACTGTGGCCGGTTCCGTTACATGAACTTTTCACGGTTCACCGGAGACCAGAAAGTCTCGTCCTTGAGCGAAACACTTACTTGCGCTTCCTGCGGCTCGCGGGATGTCGAGGCCATTGCGGTTTCCCGCAACCCGGACAACGGCTACTGGCCGGCTGAACACAGCTGAAGCGTTTTCACCCGGTCAAACCAGGAAATCGAAATCCTGCGTTTCCAGATCGCAGCAGATTTGCAACAGCCTCTGCAAATCACCCAGCCTCGCCGCTGCATTGAGCCTCGGCGCGTTGTCGCGTTTGGCAGCGTGTGCTAAGGGCCTTTCCACCAACTGAGAGGTTTTATGCGCGGATTGCAACAGTCCCGGTAGACCCCGGCTGACGTCAGTCGGGGCCAGTCACATCAGCACTGCAGGCGATTAGCTGCGGTGGCTGAAGATCTGTGCATACTTTCAGGCAAATTCAAAACAATGGACATTTCCAAAGCCGAGCAGCGGGTCCTGCACCTGCTGGCTCAAGGCGGCTATATCCTTCTGGAAAAGGATGAGGATGGCCGTGTCATCAAACATGAAACCGTCACCCGTGAAGGCTGGTTCTGGGGCGGCTGCTCACCACAGCTTTTCCATAAGCTGAAATACAAACGGCTGATCGCCTCCAGGAACAGCGGCCCGTATCGGATCACGCCGCTGGGTCTGAAACGTGTAAGGGCTCAACTGGACAACAGATGAGATCAGGAGCCGGGACAGCCTGTTGGCGTCCCGGCAACTTTTCCAAAGCCGCTTGTGAGTCAGTCCCTGGCGAAATCCGGACGATCGCCAAGGAGAAAGCGGGGCCCACGTCCCTTGCTGGCTGCCGCGTCTCCTGCGTTGTAGAGCTGACAAGTTTTCATAGACAGGCATCCGCAGCCGATGCAGCCATCGAGCTTGTTGCGCAAGGCCGTCATCCGTTCGATTTTCCGATCAAGGTGAGATCGGAAATCTCTGCTGATCCTTGTCCAGTCCGCCTTGGTCGGTGCCCGCCCCTCCGGCAACCTTTGGAGCTGCGCCGCGATCTCCGCAATCGAGAACCCGAATTCCTGTGCGACCAGTACAAAGGACAGGCGCCTGATGTCGGCCCTTAAAAATCGCCGCTGGCCTCCAGCGTTCCGGCTTGGGTGCACCAGCCCCTTTTCTTCGTAAAACCGGATCGCCGAAACGGACAGCCCCGTCCGCTCGGACAGATCCCCGATGGTTAGAAGATCGGTGCCTTTCATAACCTTCGTCAAAATATCGCCTCGCCTCTCTTGACCTCAACTAAGGTTGAGGAATTATGTCTGGTGTCCACAAAAGGTCAAACCCTGAAAGGACACCGAGATGAGCAGTGCATTCCTGGAACATGTGAACGTCACGGTCAGTGACCCGGAAGCGACCGCCAAACGTCTGGAAAGCTGGTTCGGCTGGAAGGTTCGCTGGAAAGGTGCAAGCCTTGGCGGCGGCACGACGTATCACATCGGCAACGAAACCAGCTACGTGGCGGCCTATTCACCGCCAGGTACAACCAGCAAGGTTGCCGGAGACAGCTACAGCCACCACGGTGGGCTCAACCACATCGCGGTCGTCGTCGACGACATCGACGCAACCGAAGCAGTGATCAAGGCCGATGGCTATCACACGCACAATCACGGCGACTACGAGCCGGGCCGCAGGTTCTATTTCGACGATGACGATGGCATCGAGTTTGAAGTGGTCAGCTACACGAAGTGAATGATACGCACCCCGTCAGGACGGTTTCCCACCGTCCCGTCGGGATGCTTTCGTTCTAGTGGCCCGTCAGCACCAGCGTCTGGATCGGGAACAGCAGCGCCTGAAGCCGAATGATCATCGCATGGACGAGACCGACCGTGTCGACCACGTGCAGGAAGATGAACTCACCGGTTCCAATCGGTTCGCCCGACGACAAGCGGTCATGATTGCTGGTGTAGGCGTTGACCGTGCAAATTGCGCCCGGTGGCAAGTCAGCCAGGCCGTCTTCGTAAAGCGGTTCCAGCAAGGTGGTGATCGTTGCCGGCTTCACACTTTGAGCGGCATCAAAAAGCTGGCCCGAGGTTGTTAACTGCCCGGAAGCGATCTGCGACTGCACTTCTGTCACGACCAGCGGAATAATGGTGAAAGGTACGGCTCCGCAGAACGCTTCCGCCACCATTCCTTCCTTGAGAACCTGGGCCTCGATCTGGCCGAAGCCCGCAACGATTCGCTCTCGCTGTGCATCCGTGGGAATTAGTACGCCTGCAGGCCGCATCATCGGGTTGACGATGTCACCTGGGCGCAGGATGAACTGGCTCATGGTGCCGTCCACACCGGCGTAGACAGTCATTTTCTCCAGCTCCACTTGCGCCTCGTGCAATCTGGCCTCCGCGCTTTTCAGGCGCGCGGGCAGATATACCGTGATCTTGGTCTGGATGAGTTCCTGATTGGACTGCGCCGCGCGCAGTGCGCCGGTTCGCGCATCCACCGTGTTCTGCAGCTTTTCGATGTCCCGTTCACTCACGACATTGGCATTGCGGGTGAACAGCTCCTGCCTCGTGTCGAGCTCGTCCTGTGCCTGCTTCAGTGCTGCCTGCGCCTGCTCGGTCTGGGCATTGGCAACAGCCAGTTCGCTCTGGGCCAGCGCAAGCTCTCCCTGGATTTCGACCAATTGCTGTTGCGCGGTCACGACATCCGCTTCCTGGCGCGTGCTGTCGAGCTTGAAAATCGGGTCACCTGCCTTGATGGCCACTTCAAGCTCGCGCGGGACGAAGGTTTCGACGACCCTGCCGGAACTTTCCGGCAGTATCGGAATGGTCCGGAATGTCGAAACCGCCGTGGTTGCCGTTGGATGAAAATAGAAAATCAGCGTGATCAGGGACACGGTCAGCATCAGGCACAGCACAATGCCGTAGCGCAGCTCGAACCAGACCGAATAGAGCGTTATTTCCCGGCCGATGCGCTTGCCCTGCACATATCTGCGGATCAGATAGTCGGGCAATATGGTGAGAAGGGAACAGAACAAGAGCTCAAACATGTTTGTTCTCCTGTTCGGCTGTCGATGCAGTGGAATGATCGGCTGGAGTCGGCGGCGGTTCGTCCGACGCACTCATGCCAGCTTCCAGCTCCTGATCTTCCTGCTCGAGGTCATGCTCGACCAAGGTTTCGGACGAAACACCACCCGTTCCGGCCAGACGGCTCAGGGAATGGGCCATCGATTCCAGCGGTGTCCAGAAATCGGGAAGCTGAATGAAGGCAAGCAGAAGCGCTGCGACCCAGAAGATGTTGTTGTGTGTGAAAAGAGCTAGAAGACCGAGGACTGCAACAAGCTCGAACTGCATGCGCCCGTGTTTGTGGGCTAGCCGTTCAGGGATCGAATGCAGGTGCAGATAGAACACCCCGACAAGGATTCCGCCCAAAATCAGCACGACCAGCATCACGGTAAAAAGCCAATCACCACCGTCCGCAGCCGGTATGAAAGGCGGCAGATGATGCGGTGCAAGCTCGTGCATATTTTCCGCCATCGGAATTCCCCCTTACGCCCTCGCTCCGCCCGATATGGCGGAAGCAGTAGCGTAACCTTAAAAGGGATTTCCGGTCATGCGTATGAAAAAGTGTGACTTTGGAGGACTTTGACACAACCTATCCGGCCGCAACCCTTCAGCCACCAACCGGATAGATCTGTTCTTCTTGAAGCTCTGGCAGCCCCCGCAAATAGCGGTGTTAGCGGGGTGCCATGCGGATTGCGCCGTCGAGACGAATGGTTTCGCCGTTCAGCATGTCGTTTTCGCAGATGGATTTGACCAGCTTCGCATATTCAGCCGCCTTGCCGAGGCGCGAAGGGAACGGAACCTGCTGGCCAAGCGAATCCTGGACCTCCTGTGACAGACCCAACAGCATGGGCGTCTCGAAGATGCCCGGTGCGATCGTCATGACACGAATGCCGGACTTGGAAAGGTCACGGGCGACAGGCAACGTCATTCCTGCGACCCCTGCCTTGGAGGCTGCATAGGCCACCTGACCGATCTGGCCATCGAAGGCAGCAACCGAAGCCGTGGAAACGATCACACCACGTCCACCGTCGGCCGTGACAGGCTCCAGCGCGGCCATGCCCGTTGCTGCAATCGACAGGCACCGGAAAGACCCGATCAGGTTGACGGAAATCACCTTCTCGAACATGTCCATCGGGTGAGGTTCGCCGCGAGACGTCGTCTTCGCCACCGGTGCAATACCCGCGCAATTGACCAGAATCCGCTCCTGGCCGTGAGCTGCGCGCGCCTTTTCGAAACCGGCCTCGACGCTCGCCTGGTCAGTCACATCGACATCGGCAAAGACACCGCCAATTTCTGCGGCGACGTCTTCTCCCTGACCGGCATTGCGATCGAACAGCGTCACCTTGACGCCTTCGGCCGCAAGCATGCGCGCGGTGGCGGCTCCGAGCCCGGATGCACCGCCTGTCACGATGGCTGAAAGTGTTGAGTCCAGTTTCACAGAAACCTCCAAACGGATGCAATTCATTGAAATCAATGAATTTAATCTACTCAATTGACGATTAGGTCAATTTTGAAGGCAAATTGGCCCAGATTGACAGTTCGGTCAAGTGTTTCAGTATTGACCAAAAAGGCAGTTCGGCGGCCCTCCAACGGCCTATCTGGCCAGAACCACTAGGTCGACAGGACGCTTGATACCCTGGACTGCCGCATCCGACCTTGCTTCGATCAAGGGCAGATCATGGCCCTGTGCGACGGCCAGATCAAATGTCGCCTTGTCTGTCAGCGCCTTGGTTCCCTGGCTCTTGTTGGCGTCTTCCAGCTTGGCAGCGCAGTTGACGGCGTCACCAATGACCGTGAATTCCAGGCGCTCCCTGGAACCGATCACACCGACCGTGACCGGCCCGGCGGCAGCCGCTGTTCCAATGCGCAATTGTCCCGGCCAGCCGGCGTCCCGAAAACGCTGCTGTTCCCGCTCCACGGTTTCCACCAGACGTTTGGCCGCTCGTAGCGCATCGGCGGCGTAGGTCGTTGAGGGATAGACAGCGCCGAAGGTTGCCAGGATGCCGTCACCCAGAAACTTGTCTACCCGTCCTCCTTCCTCAACGATCACATCAACCGCCAGGTTCTGGTACTCGGCCAGGACCGCCAGCACAGTTTCCGGAGGCAGAGTGGCGGAGGTGGACGTAAAGGAACGGATGTCGGCATAAAGAATGGCGGCATCGCGCAAGCTTCCTTCGCCGGCCTGCAACTCCGTGTCTGCTCCGGTGATAGAGGCCGCAACTTCCGGCGAGAAGAAGCGGCTCAGGTCCATTGCAGCCGCGTGATCTTTCGAAGCCTCGAACAGCATCGATCGTCCCCTGTAGAGGGCAACGGACAGGATTATCGTGACGGCCAGGATGACCATGGTCTTGTCCAGTTCGGCACCAATAAGGATGGTGTTGCCCGTCAGGTAGTCGACATAATTACGGGTCACGCGCATGTGGTCCATGTCTGCGAACACCGCATAAAACACCAGTCCGAGCCAGCCAGTGACCGCCACAAGGCCTGTGGTCAATACGAAACGCGGATCGAACCGCAAAGCCCTTAGCCCGATGAAGAGGAAGACATACATCAAGGTTGGGGTTTTCAGATAGAACGTCGGATGCTGGCCGTATTGAATGTGAAACGAAAAGATCAGCCCGACGAGGAGCGCCATGTCGACACCGATCGACACAAATAGATACCAGCGCGGCAACTCAAACCTGTACGACAGCACAAGCCGAAGGACGGTGAACAGAAAGTAGGCAGCAAGGGCAATCGGCACGAAGTTGAAACCGGCCGATCCCTCAGCCCTTGGTGCAATGGCGTAAAGCAGAGAGAAAAACAGAACGAGCCCAAGCTGGACCCAGCCTATCAGGCGCTCGGAGGACGCTTCTCGGGCACGGATTTCGGCCCTGACCCGTTCCGGAATGCCGGTATCCGGAGGTCCGCCTTGCAGGATGTAACGCAGTGTCTGGGATATGGTGGTCATCTCGCCGCCGATAAGACGTTGCTCGTGCGCGGATTTTCCACCGGCACCGCGAATTGCGCAAGCGACCCCGCGGTAAAGTGAGTGGACGTGAGCAGGCCCTTACCGGCTGCCTTGCAAACGCAATTGCTCAACACTGCGCACAAGTTCGGCTTGACGTCGCGACCCGGTCTTGGAGAGCGCAGCCTTGATCTGGTTGCGCACGGTATAAATGCTGATCTCACGGTCCTGGGCTATTTCCGCCGGTGTCCGGCCGTCTGCGAGCTTCAGGACCGTTGCCGCTTCTGCCGGGCTGAGACCAAGCTTCTTCTGCATTTGAGCCAGGAACGTATCGCTGCCAGCTTCGGGCCTGACCGCCAGAAGGACTGCAGAGACCGCCTTGTTCATGAAAACACCGAAGGGCGTCTTGTCCAGATCCCCCAGTTGCAAACCTATTGAGCGACAGGTCCAGTTCCTGCCTCTGCCATCCCTTGCCTGCCAGTTCCGAAACACATCGAAACCACCCATGGATTGAAGCTGCACGAAACCAGCGAACCTGCCTTGATCCTCTTCGGACCGGAAATGCAGACGCCTGTCGAAACCACAACCGACAAGAGAGCCTGAGGCCAGGAGCTTTTGCGCCTCCGCGCAGGCATAGTGGATCCGCATTGCGGTATCGATCACTAAAATCGCCGTTCCAGATCCCATGAGATGCTGTTCAGCAGCCCATTTCTCGAAGGTCAGTCCGGAGATGGTCCGATTGATTTCCAGTGACTGACGGATGACCGGGGCGAGTTGCGCGCACAGGCGAAGCCAGTCGTCTTCGTATTTGTCGCGATCTTTCGAGCGCATGTTGCCACCGAGCAGAAACATGCGATCGCCATCCAGCGCCAACATCGACCCACCGCCACCGGTAATATCTTCAAGCGGCAACAAAAGGTCGGCGTAGAACTGGGTCTTTTTCAACGTTTCGGGTCGGCACAGCTGATGGGTTGATACGACGTCTCCCACCTTGCAAGTGGCAAAGTTGGCAGCAAACGGGTTCTTGTCCGCGTAGTGCTCGTCGTAAAGTTCCAGAATGTACGGGTCGTATCCTGACGAAAAGGTGAGCGGTGTGGCTTTGGTCAGGTCGTCGTAGCCGATCAGCTGCGTGCATACGCGCGTACCAAGGCTGCAGCTCAGCGTGTCGAGAAAAACCTGCCACCGCCCAGGATCCAGCGCCGCCGATACAGCGAGGTTCGACAGCCTAATCAATTCTTCTGCTGCGACAGCCAACCCTTCCCCCCGGGAGTTCTTGCGGCATCACGCCAGTAAACGAAGTCGGGCAGACCAGATTGACGCTTCAGCTTCCGCTAAGCCCGCTCCGCCTTGACGCTCCACCTCAATACATATGCAAAAAACGGAGGCAGCGCGTTAACATTGATCAAGTTCCGACCATTTCGTCATTGCGCCAGTCTTGCAGAGGCCGGCACACTTCCAATTACTGGCCAACTATCCGCCCTTCCCCAGCTGCGGAAAATACATATTTATAGTCCAAATGGACCATGCAAGTAATTCCTACACCCTGTAAACAACTATTGATCGTATCCGGCAGGCACGTGTGACGGCGTTTCAAGTCACAAGTGTTTGTTTTCCGGCGGCAATCTCGGGATTCCCGCATTCCAGCAACCGGCGATCGATCTATTTTTAAGCCTTATTAATTTTTTGGGCGGCTATTTGAGCCGCCCTTTTTTTATTATTGAAACGAGGCTTGTCTGGCAGGGCGGTGCTTATGGCTTGAGGGTCATGCCTTCGCTGGCGACCAGTGTTCCGGGATAAGCGTTTTGAGCGGCGAGACCGATTTCATCAAGCTCGTCGTCGGACCTGCGCGGATCATGATGGAAGAGAACGGGGGTCTTTACGTTGCCGGCCTTTGCCAGCTCGACAGCCTTCTGCCAGGTGGAGTGTCCCCAACCCTTGTAGGTGTCGTATTCGTCGTCAGTGAACATGGCGTCATAGATCATGACGTCGGAATTGCGCACGAAATCAGGTAGAGCTGCATCAATTTCCGGATCGCCATGTTCGTGATCCGTGATGATGCAAATCGATTTGCCCTTAAATTCGAAGCGGTAACCACACGCTCCGCCGGGGTGGTTAAGCCGCGTGGTGCGGATGACGAGATCATCGGTACGTGGGATCAGGTCTCCGGCACTAAAGGACTTGAACTCGACCGCCTTCAACGTCTTGGCCGCCACTGGAAAGATCGGTGGCGACATGATCCGGCTGACGATGTCAACGAGGCTGGTTTCGTCCTGAAAGTGTCCGGCCCAGGCAGTGACGGAGAAGCTCGGATCATAGGCAGGTTTGAAAAAAGGAAGACCGCAGATGTGGTCGAGATGGGTATGGGTGAAGAGCAAATCGAAGGTTCGTGTCTTGCACCTGCAAATTTCCATGCCCAGATTTCTGGCGCCGGAACCGCAATCGACCAGAACCAGTGCGTCGCCGGCCCGGATCTCGAAACACGACGTTTCGCCGCCATAGCGGAGTGTGCTCGACCCCGGCGTCGGGGTGGACCCTCTGACGCCCCAGCAACGAAGCGAAAATTCCTCAGCCACGTGTTACTCCCTAACCGCTGGCAGCCCCTCGACGTGCGTCGGCAAGATCCCGGGTCGTCCGTTCAAGCCGCAGCGCCAGTGTCCGCATCACCTCCAGCGAGATATCCGGAAATTCTTTCAATAGTTTCAAGAAATCGTCTTTCGAAACAGTGAGAACATCCATGTCATTCGCTGCGACCAGTGTCGCGGTTCTTGGTACGTCGCACAGAATAGCGATTTCGCCAACAATTGAATTTTCCGAAACCTGCGCTACCTTTTTTTCTCCCTCAGGCGTGTCGACCAGAACATCCGCATCGCCGGACAGGATGATGAAGGCGCAATCGCCTTCTTCTCCCTGGGAGCAAAGACGTTCGCCGGAGGGGTACTCGGTCCGATCACTGATGAAGGCCAGAAGCCTCAACTTGGTCTCGTCGATCCCGCGGAACAATGGCACCTTACGGAGTGCCTCGACTTCGGTTTCAAGTGTCATCTTCTTCTCCCGCGCCCGTTGTTTTTTTGCTCCGACCGAACCGAATCGCCCGGCCGGTCCCCGCAGACCGGTAGCCCACCTATTGTCACACCCACCGTCTTACCCTTTTTCTGAAAGCCGTCCTTGATCCAGAATGAAGCGCTGATCGAATTCAGCTGCAATTTCGGCATTGGACGTGCCGAACAGGAATGTTTTGCCGGACAGGATTTGCCTCAAGCCTTCGCGAAGCGTCTTGTCCTCGTCCGTCATACCGGTGGCGATATCGTCCAATATGGTGATTTTTGCGTTTTTCAGAAGACCGCGGACCAAAGCGATCTTGCGGCGCTGGCCGGCAGACAAGCGCGAACCGGACACTCCGACGTGATATCCGAAGCCCGCATAGATGATCGGGCGCCGCAAACCGGTTTCCTCGACAATGGTGCGGATAACATCGTCGATACGCCGCCGGGCATCCCGTCGGTCGACGCGTGCACGCCCGAACAGGAGATTGTCCTCGATGGTCAGCGGCGGCAGATAGACATCCGGATCAAAGGCAACGAAGTTATCGCTGTTCTTGACGACCTCTTCCAGGAACGTCTGGCGGGCGCTGATGATATCGCGCTTCAATTCGTCGGTCATGACACCCAGACGATGCCGGGCGGGGACCAGCTTGAAGGCCAGCCCGGTCAGACGTGACCGATCGGCGTCTGTCAGGCCCGGGCGTGGCTGATCGGACTTGGCGATACGGACAATGCGCTCGAAATCCGGAATCTCATCCAGCGTGATGAAGGAGTAAGCGCCGAGCAGACCGCTGTCGCCGGAAACATTGGAGAACAGTTCCAGCATGGTTTCGGCAATCTTCAGGCCGATTTGCTGAAGCTTCTGATCGAAACCCGTTTCCGCCAGGAAGGCCTTGACCTCATCAAGGTCCGGCACCTGGTCCATGGTGATTTCCGGATCGGCCGGCACGGCAAAGAACAGGTTGTCCGCCAGGCTGGCACTCGCATTGAAGCGATCGCGATGCCACAGCTCGACCAGGCCACCCAGTTCGGGTTCGTGGGCAATGCGCTCGGCGAGTGCCTTGCGCACGTTCAGGATCTTGTCGGCAAAGCCATCGTCCATGGTCGGATCGAACCGAGACTGCAGGCCGAGCCGATAGATGTCCTTGTCGATCTTGACGGTTTCGAGCAGTTCAAGCGCCCTTGTGTCGAGTTCTCTCTCGTTGCTGACACCCGCGGCAGCGAAATCGTCCCAATCGGCAGCAAGGTCATACGTTGGGTTGCGTGTTTCCTTGGCTTCGGCAAGCCGCCGCTTGTAGTTCTTCAGGCTTTCCCCCTCCCGCTGGGGCGGAACGAGCGGACGGTGGCGCAGACCGTAATAGAGGTTGTCCCGGATGGTTCCCGTCCAGACATGCACCGCTCCGCCGACATAAGCGATTTGCCGGCCGAGAGTGGCGTCCGTCAGCTTGTCGAGATCGTGGCTGCCGATGCAGACCTTGCCGGAGACGGCTGCAACGAGCCCGGCGGCAAGCTGCAGGACCTCCGACCTTCCGGATCCGTCCGGACCGACAATCGCGCAAGCACTACCGGACGGAACGGTCAGCGAAACGTCGACGACCTCCTGCCCGGCCGCGCCGCCGGAGAAATTGACATTCTCGAGCTTGACGTCGCCGGAAAGGTCGACCGTATCGTCCGAGGTCAGGCGCTCCTTGTCATAAATATCCGACGGGTCGAAGTTTTCGACAACAGTCTGATACTTGACGCTGACGTCCGCAGTCATCTGGTAGAAGGAAAGCAGCTCTTTCCAGGGGCCAGCCAGATCCTTGTAGGCCGCGATGACCGCCAGCAGGGCCCCGATGCTCAGATTGCCCTGAATGACCAGATACCCGCCGATCAGGTAGAAAAAGAACGGCGTCAGCTGGTTCATGAAGTTGTTCAGGAACTTGATCAGGAATTTCCGGTTGAAGATGTCATACCGGATCTTGAAGTTCTCGTAGAGGCGGTCGGAGATATCCGCCGAATGCCAGGCCGCCGCGTCGTTGGCATGGATTTCCGCAACGCCCGTGATGCTCTCGCCAACCTTGTCGGCAATGACGCGGATGTTGCGCACCCGCTGCCGGGACAACAGCACCACCTTGCGCTGCAAAAGCGGGATCACATAGCCCTGGATGGGATAGGAACTGATGGCAGCAAGCCCCAGTAGCGGGTCCTGCATGAAGATGAAGCCGATCTGCACGATCAGCATGCCGCCCTGGTAAGCTGGCAGCGCAAAGGCTTCACCAATGTAACCGCCGACATCCTCCACTTCCGACGTGATCATCGGAATGATTTCGCCTGAACTGACCTTTCTGAAATGCGGCAGGCGGAAGCGCAGCACCCGCTGGAACAGCTCGAACCGCAGGCGCCGGAGCATGCGTTCGCCGAGACGCCCCTTGTAGACGTTGAGATAGAATTTCAGCCCGTTCGAAACGACGACCAGAAACAGAAAGGCAAAACACAGAAGAAGAAGATATGGAACTTGATCGAAATCGACGCCAAGGATCGTCCGCGGAAAATTGTCCCCCTGGACGGCATCATTGACAATCAGTTTTGGCAGTTCGAGAAGGATATAGACCACCGGGTATGTGAGTACGGTGACCATGAGAATGAAGATTTGCTGTCTGGCGCTGTATTTCCAAATAAAACCGAAAAGGCTCTTTTCCATAAGCTCATCCAAACAGACAAGGATCAAATATGTGCAAGCAGATCATATTTGGTATATTAGCGATCCGAGTTAGTTGCGCCAGCCGGGATTAACATTTGCCACAACCGCTTTAAAAAGGTCCGCAGACCGTTCCTTGTCGAAAGTCCCCTGTCAAGAAATATCCGCACGTGACAAGGGCCAATCAATTGAGACATAAGCCTTTCGGGGCAGTTTTACAAATTTAGGGGCAGTATGAGTTCCAAGACGCCGAAGATCCTCATTTACAGCCACGATTCCTTCGGGTTGGGCCATCTCAGACGCTGCCGGGCCATTGCGCAATCCCTGGTCGGGGACTTTGATACGCTGTCTGTCCTGATCCTGTCCGGCTCCCCCATCATCGGCAGTTTCGAGTTTCGCTCACGTGTCGATTTCGTTCGCATTCCCGGCGTGATCAAGCTGCGCAACGGTGAGTACACACCGTTGTCGCTGCATATCAACATCGACCAGACGCTGGCGATCAGATCATCGATCATCGAACACACCGCCAAGGTGTTCGATCCGGATATCTTCATCGTCGACAAGGAACCGCTTGGCCTGCGCGGGGAAGTGCTGCGGACGCTGGAGGCCCTGAAGGATACCGACACCCAGCTCGTACTCGGCCTGCGCGATGTCATGGACGACCCGAAGGTGCTGAAGGAAGAGTGGGACCGCAAGAACGTCTATCCGGCCCTGCGCGACCTTTACGACGAGATCTGGATTTACGGACCGGAAGATATCTGTGATCCGCTGGAAGGCATCGACCTGCCGCAATCGGTGCGCGACAAGCTGCGCTATACCGGTTACCTGCGCCGTGAGTTGCCGAAATCGGCGCTCGAAAAACCCGCACCCGCGCCGTTTGACGAAGAACCCTATATCCTGGTGACGCCAGGCGGCGGCGGCGATGGCGTTGAAATGGTCGACTGGGTGATGCGCGCCTACGAAGCCCGGCAGCGTCCGCTTTTCCCGGCCCTGATCGTGCTTGGCCCCTTCATGCCGGCGGCCGCCGCAACCCAGTTCAGCGAGCGCGCCGAACACCTGCGCGACGTCGAGATCATCCGCTTTACACCGCAGATCGAACCCTATCTTGCCAATGCCACAGCCATTGTCGGCATGGGGGGTTACAATACATTCTGCGAGATCCTGTCCTTCGACAAGCCAACCCTGATGGTACCGCGCGTCATTCCGCGCCGGGAACAGGCTATCCGGGCTGAGCGGGCCGAACAAAGCGGCCTCTTGAAGGTGTTGCCGATCGACCAGTATCCGGATCCCGACCTGATGGCTGCGGCCTTGTCCGAACTTCCGGGCATGGCTTCGCCTTCCGCAGCCGGCGTCGATAATCTGCTTGGCGGTCTGGATGTCATCTCCAACCGCGTTGGAGAAATCTTCGACGAACAACAGGTAGCCAGCCGGAAGCTGGTCAACTTCTGACCATCGCCACCCGCAAATCGCATTCTTTCAAGGGCTGACCGATGTCCCGTATCGCCGTTGTGGTCAAAGGCTATCCTCGCCTGTCCGAAACCTTTATCGCCCAGGAAATGCTTGGTCTGGAGCGGCGAGGTATCGAGATCCTGATCGTCGCCCTGCGCAAGCCGTACGACCCGTACATTCACGATCTGCACCGGCAGATTTCGGCCGAAGTCATGTATCTGCCGGAGTACGTGAAAGACGACCCGTCCCGGGTTGCCCGCGCCAAACGCTGGGCGGAGAAACAGCCGACATTCGAGGCTGCCAAGGCTCTGTTCGATGCCGATTTCGCGCATCAACCCAACGCCGACCGGCAACGCCGGTGGGCCCAGGGTTGCGTCTTCGCCCATGAACTGCCGGAAGACGTGACCTGGATCTACACCCACTATCTGCACACACCCTGCTCCGCCTCGCGTTATGCTGCGCATCTATCCGGCCGAAAATGGTCTTTTTCCGCACACGCCAAAGACATCTGGACGAGCCCCGACTGGGACCTGAAAACCAAGATCAACGACGCGGCCTGGGGCGTGACCTGTACCGCGGTCAATGCCGAACACCTGAAAGGCCTTGCCGAGGATGCGGATAAGATCGAGCTGCTTTATCACGGCCTCGACTTTTCCGGCTTTCCCGAGCCCAAGACCAAAGCCACGACGCGTGATGGCAGCGGTGAGCCCGTGCGCCTGGTTTCCGTTGGCCGGGCCGTGGAAAAGAAAGGCTATGACGACCTTCTGGATGCTCTTGCAAAGCTGCCTGCGGCTCTCAACTGGCACTTCACCCATATCGGCGGCGGAGACCTGTCCGAGCACCTGAAGGCACGGGCGGATGCGCTCGGACTGTCGGACAGGATCACCTGGCGGGGGGCGCAGCCACGCGAGGAGGTGATCGCCACCTGCCGCGAGGCTGATCTGTTCGTCCTGCCATCGAAGCTTGCGAAATCCGGTGACCGCGACGGCCTGCCCAATGTCCTGATGGAAGCCCAGTCCATGGGCATCTGCTGCCTGTCCACCAAGGTTTCGGCGATACCCGAACTGATCCTCGACGGTGAAACCGGTGTGCTTGTTGCTCCTGGCACACCAAAGGAACTGGCCGAGGCCATGCAGCGCCTTATTACCGCCCCCGAGACCCGTCACGGTCTCGGCCTTGCCGCGGCCAAGAGGGTCAGAACAACGTTCTCGACAGACCCCGGCCTCGACCGCCTTGCCGACAAGTTCCGCAAAGTCCTTTAGGCAGAACCCCAGGAAAACCATGAAGATTGCCTTCACTGCCCCGATGAAACCCCTGGATCATCCGGTCCCGTCCGGTGACCGGACCATGGGACGGTTGATCGTGAAGGCTCTGGAAAGCCTGGGGCACGAAGTGACGATTGCCAGCCGTTTCAGGTCCTGGTGCAAGGATGGCAGCGACGGCATTCAGTCTGAGGTGCGGAATGAGGCGCTGGCAGAGGCAGACCGGATAAGCGCCGACTGGCAACAGTCAGGCTATCGGCCGGATCTTTTCCTGACCTATCATCTCTATCACAAGGCGCCGGACTGGATCGGCCCGGCGCTTGCCGACCGGTTCGACCTTCCCTATGCGATCGTTGAAGCCAGCCGTGCGCCGAAACGGCAGCAGGGCGACTGGGCCTTCGGGTTTGCCGCCGCGGATGAAGCCTTGAAGCGCGCCGATGCCGTTGCCGCCATCCACAACGCTGATGCCGAATGCCTTGCGGCGGTCGTGCCGCATCGTTGCCTATCGGTTCTCCTGCCGTTTCTGGATGCCGATCCCTTTCTCGCCGCATCGACCACTGCCAAGCCGCTTGCGGCAAGTCCTTTGAAACTGCTCTCCGTGGGCATGATGCGCGAAGGCGACAAGCAGCGCTCTTACGAAGTGCTTGCCGCCGCACTGGGCGAACTTCGGGACCTGCCCTGGCATCTGACGCTCATCGGCGACGGCCCGATGCGCGAGCAGGTTCTTGGGCTGTTTCCGCCTGAACGGATTACCTGGCTCGGCGCCCTTGCCGGTGACGACCTTCCAGCCCAATACGCACGGCACGACCTTTTCGTCTGGCCCGCAATCCGGGAAGCATTTGGTCTCGTGTTTCTGGAAGCACAGGCAGCAGGCGTCGGCGTGATTGCCGGTGACACCTTCGGTGTTCCTGACATTGTCCGTGATGGCGAAACCGGTTTGCTGTCCCCCGAAGGCGATGTATCCGCACTTGCCGCCAACCTCAGCCGCGCCATGCGGGAACCGGCGCTTGTGGACAGGCTTGGCCTGGCAGCCCGCCACCACATCCTTCATTTCCACACGCTGTCGGCAGGCGCCGCCCGGCTGGAAGCACTTGCCGAAAAGGCCATGCGGAACCACTTGAGCCGCCGGGAGACGAAAGACGCATGAGCTTCAAGGCCCTCATACATGTTCAACATCTGCTCGGGACAGGCCATGTCGTGCGGGCCGCTGCCATCGGCAAGGCACTGGCCGCCGAAGGCGTTGAGGTGACACTTGCCAGCGGCAACACCATACCGCCCACACTCGACACCGGATCACTGAAGATCGTCGAACTGCCAGCCTGCAGAAGTCCGGATGCGACCTTCAAGCGTCTTGTGACTTTGGACAATGAAGATATTGACGATGCTTGGAAAATCGCCCGCGTTAAAGCATCGATTCAAGTTCTTGAGGCCGACGACTTCGACCTGCTCCTGACCGAGACCTATCCCTTCGGCCGTCGCCAGCTTGACTTCGAACTGGCCCCTCTTCTGGAAACCGCCAAGGCGAGCAGCAAGGTTCCGCTGATTGCCACTTCCATTCGCGACATTCTGGTGCGCAAGAAGCAGCTCTGGAAAGAACGCTGGATGGCCGACCAGGCGCTGAAATTCTACGACCGGATCCTGATCCATTCCGATCCGGACTTCATCCGCCTTGCAGACAGTTTCCCCTTTGCCGAAGAGGTCGACCACCTGGTTCGCTACACCGGTTATGTCGGCGGCGATCCACGGCCTCTCGTGGAAGGACCGGACGGCGAGGATGAGGTGATCATTTCCTGCGGTGGCGGCGCCGTTGCCGAAAGCCTGCTGTCGGCGGCACTGGAAGCCAGACCACTGTCGCGCCGCGCGGAAGACACGCCGTGGCGAGTGCTGATCGGTCACGACATTTCCGACGACGCCTTTGCCATTTACCGGCAAAGCGCGGTGGATGGCGTCATTGTCGAGCGCGCCCGGCGCGACTTTCCGGACCTTTTGAAACGGGCGCGCCTTTCCGTCAGCCAGGCAGGCTACAACACCGTGCTCGACATTCTTCAGGCCGGTGTTCCGGCTGTCTTCGTGCCCTTTGCCCAGATCAACGAGACCGAACAGACACAACGCGCGGAAGCGCTTGCCGGCCATGGACGGGCGATCGTTACGCCGGAAGCAGACCTCACACCAGAGCGGCTTGCCGCTGCCATAGACGATGCGCTGGCTCTTCCGCGCAGCAAGCACACCGTCCGCCTGGGTGGTGCGGAGGAAAGCGCCCGTATCCTGCTTCAAGACCTGAAAGACCGGATGTCATGACCACTGACCCGCAGCGCTTCCGGCAAGAACTTACCGATCATCTCGACTGGTTTGCCGAACGCGGCCGCAAGGTCCGCTTCTGGTGGCGCGACGACGACGCCATCGAACCGACACCAGCTCTTGAACGCATGTTGTCGCTTGCCAACAATCATGACGTCGATCTGGCTTTCGCGGTCATCCCCAAGATGGCGACGGAAGCCCTTGCAGAACGGTTCGCCGATGAACGACATGCGCTGGTTCTGCAACACGGCTGGCAGCACAAGAATTTCCAGCGGAAGGACCTCGGCGAAAAAGCAGCCGAGCTTGGTTCCAGACGGGACCCGGCCGACCTGATGGCCGAGCTCAAGGCAGGTCATGACCGCCTGTGGGAACTCTTTGGCGACAAGTTCGTGAAGGCCATGGTGCCGCCCTGGAACCGGATCGATCCTGAAATCTCCCGCCGCCTGCCCGGCATCGGCCTGTCGGGTCTTTCGACCTTCACCTGGCACAACTTCCCGCGGGCGCATCAACTCCAGTCGCACATCGACATCCTGAAATGGAAAAAGCAGGTGCGCTTCATCGGCTGGGAAAGCGCGCGGCTGCGCTTCGACCTGCAACTCACCCGCCGGCGCAACACCGGCTCCGAGCCGGTTGGCCTCCTGACGCACCATCTGGTGCATGACGACGGCTGCTTCGAGTTTCTGGAGATCTTTCTGGAGATCGCCGTTCATCATGAAGGCGCGGAATGGCCGGACGTGAAAAGCCTCTTTGGCGAGAACGGTTCCTGGCCGTTCGGATGAGAGCATCTGTCTGAGGTGAGAGGCGTCAGACGAGCACAAATTGTGCGTCTCCCCGGCCAGGCACCGCGCAGATCCGGAACTTACTCCCTGCGGTCGCGCTGGGTCACCTTTTAGGGGTGATCTACTCCTGCCAGATAGTCTTCCTTACCAGAATGGATCAGGAGCTTGCAGCTTGGGCTGGTCTGCCGCATAGCTGCGCCAGATCCAAATCCGGTGAGTCGACGCAAAGGCCCAAGGCATGAAAGACACGCTCTATATTCTCGCGCCGGGCTTCGAAGACCCCGCCTATCCCGGCAAGACCTTCTATTGCTGGCATTGTGCGCTCATGGAAGGCGTGCTTGCCTCGTTTCCGGAGCTTGCGGACCGGCTTGACGTTCGCCGCATTGCCTGGCCGAAACCGCGCAGGGAAGTGGCCGAACTTCTGGGGGAAGACAATCAGTCCCTGCCTGTGCTGGTGCTCGCCGAAGGCGGCTTCATCAATGACAAGGACGCTATCCTTACCGCCCTCACCGAACGCCACGGCTTTCCGCATCCCCATCCCTGACAGACAAACATCAGACCTGTTTACAGTCTTCGTCTATTCCGCTGCTTCCAGTCGTTCCGGCTTCAGAGCAGCAGCAAATTGTTTGCGCAGGAGGGTGAGCTTCGGGTCGATATAGGTCTTGCAGAACGGGCGTTCCGGCCCCTTGGCATAGTAGTTCCGGAACTGTTCGTCGGAGGCCTTGAACTCGGCAAGCGTCATCACCCGCGTCACAAGCGGTTCGTCAAAGCACTGCTGCAAGGCGCGCATCAGCCTTCCGATCTTCACACCTGTCCCGGCGTCATAGACGTAAACGGCACTGCGATACTTGCCGCGCATCTTGTGGTGGGAGGTGCTGGAGTGGGTGCGCAGATGGATCTCGAGCAGGACCTCCAGCGGCAGCGTGACCGGATCGAAGGTCACCACCACCGCTTCTGACCAGGCATTTTCTGGCGGATCGGAGCGGATGAAGCCCTGTTCCACCTTGGAAATGCCTGCAATTGCCTGAAAGACGGCCTCCGTGCACCAATGGCACCCGCCGCCCAGCCCGATTTTCACCCCGGCCTCCAATGTCATGATCGATGCTCCCAGTGTGACGTCAGGCATTTCGTTTGCAAAACGGCTTGGGGGAGATTCCCCCAGACGAGATCTTATGCCGACAATTGACAGGCAGCGCACAACATAAGATTGTGAGGCATGATCAATCGCGCGACCCTTCATCTAACCGTGGTGCATATCGTCGTTCCCGCAGGGGACGCGAGGGGATCACTGTTGGCTGAAGACATCTAGCCGGATCGCATCGCAACCCTGCTTCGAGGAGCAGGGTTTGTCAGATGCCTGCTCTCTCGATCCAACGAATGAGAGCAAAATGAGCATATCAGACATCCCCGCGGAATATGCACCGGTCTCCAGGGCAGGTAACTGGCCCGAAGGCCTGATTATACGCGCCGAAAGACCGGACGACGTGGACGGTTTGACCGTCCTGCAAGGTCTGCCGAAGTTCCGGGCGGGTACCTTGCGCCTGCCCTACCCACGGCGCAAGGACATCGAGGCCCGTGTGAACCAGTCCTCACCGGACAAGGTTTCTCTGGTCGGCATCCTGGAAGGGTCTCTGGTCGCCGCCGCCGGTTTTGCCCGTTCTGCCGGAAGGCGCGGACATGCGGCCAGTCTGGGCATGGGCGTTCACGACGATTACACCGGACGCGGAATTGGCCGGGCAATGCTGGGTGAACTGATCGAGTTCGCCGACAACTGGATGAACATCCGCCGCCTGGAACTGACCGTCTTCACCGACAATGAAGCCGCGGTCAGGCTCTATCAGACACTTGGCTTCGAAATAGAAGGCACCCACAAGGACTTTGCCTTCCGCTCCGGGTCGTTTGTCGACGCCTATGCGATGGCGCGGCTCAGGGTGTGAGTGAAAGGCGCCTACTTCTGATCTCTTTCCTTGGCGTCCCGGTTTGCCGCGCAAGCGGCGAGACCGGGACCCAGTATCCGCGAGACCCGGCCGAAAACCACGGCAGGCGCAGCAGATTACTGGATCCCGGCCTTCGCCGGGATGACGAGTTACTCATGCCCGACATTGCAGAAAATCAAGGGTTTTGAAGCCATCCGGACAACAACCACGGCAATGCGAAGCACACGTGCCCCCCCCCCTTCTGCCTCAGGCCGCTTCCCTTTTCTCTGCCGCCTTCGGATTGGCCGCAAAGTCGATGGCGGCTTTGAGGACATCCGGATCGCCGATCTGGTTGGCGAGGATAAGGATCAGCCTGGCATTCATGCAGTTTGCTTCCTCGTCACTCATATGGCGCTGACTGGAGACCAGATACTCATAAAAGCCGTCCGGATCGGGAAGGTTTCGTGTCAGGTTCAGCTTCAGATTTAGAGCCATGGTTCATGCGCCTCCCATCGCGGTTTTCAAGGCGGCTTCCACCTTGTTGTCGTTGAAATAGCGCCAGCGAGCGGCAACATGCTGGTCCGGGCGGATCAGGTAGACCGTGCCGGGAGCCGCATCGTAACGGGCTGCAAGTGTTCCGTCCTTGTCCTGCAGGTCCTTGCCCACACGCAGGACCCGGGCCTTGACGTTGCCGGCTGACACATCTGCTGCGGCTTCATCGCCAAAGACAAGCAAGGTGAAACCGTCGCCGATCTGGTTGAGGAACCAGGCCGCCTCTCCGTTCACGTTTACAGGCGCGTCGGCGCAACAGGTGCCCGGGGACATCTTGCCTGCGAAACTGGATTCGTCGGCCGTGTTGAGCGCGCTTTCGACATAAGGTGTCGGCGCTGACAAACGTCCGGAGTTGACCAGTGGCTTGGCACAGTCGGTCACCTCGGAAAGATCCAGAACCGCGTCCCGGAACCTGCGCGAGGCCTCGTTCTTCGGTGTGATGAAATCGGTGGACCTGGTCGAGTTCAGCAGGTTGTCGTCCGCCGCGAAGGCTCGCTCCTTATGGTAGCTGTCAATGAGGCTTTCCGGGGCGTCTCCGTCCAGAACCAGTTTCAGCTTCCAGCCCAGATTGTCGATGTCCTGCACCCCTGTGTTGGCGCCGCGTGCGCCGAAGGGTGAAACCTGATGAGCAGCATCGCCCGCGAACAGTACCCGGCCATAACGGAAGTTATCGATCCGCCGGCAGGCGAACTGGTAGACGGAGGCCCATTCCAGCTCGAACTCCTTGTCCTCTCCCAGCATCGCCTTGACGCGCGGAATGATGTTTTCCGGCTTTTTCTCCTCTTCCGGGTCGGCCTCCCAGCCAAGCTGAAAATCCAGCCGCCAGACATCGTCGCACTGCTTGTGCAGAAGAGCAGACTGCCCCCGGTGGAACGGCGGATCGAACCAGAACCAGCGTTCGGTCGGAAAATCGGCCTTCATGATGATGTCGGCGATCAGGAAACGATCCTGGAAGAACTGGCCGGAAAAGCCTGCCCCGACCATCTTGCGGGTATCGGAGTTGGCGCCATCGCAGGCAACCACCCAGTCTGCTTCCATCTTGAAGACGCCGTCAGGCGTTTCGACGGTCAGCACGACATGATCGTCACCCTGCTGCAAGTTCAGGAGCTTGTGCTTCCAGCGCAGGTCGATGAGGTTCGATTTCTGAGCCTCGTCGACCATGTATTCCTCCAGATAATATTGCTGGAGGTTGATGAAGGCCGGGATCTTGTGGCCATCTTCCGGCAGAAGGTCGAATGTGTAGGCAAGGTCGTCGCGAAAGAAGACCTTGCCGATCTTCCATTCGATACCCTTGTCGATCATGCGCGTGGCGCAGCCGAGCCTGTCCCAGATCTCCAGCGGGCGCTTGGCGTAACAGACCGCGCGCGAACCGATGGAAACGGTGTTGTTGTCGTCCAGAACAACGGTGGGGATGCCCCGCTGGGCGAAATCAAGCGCAGCCGTCAGTCCGATCGGCCCAGCCCCGATCACCACCACCTTGTGGCGCTTGACCGTACCTGTCTGCTGCTCCTCCGACTGACGATAACTGTATTGCGGATATTGATAGGTCTGAAACATCGGGCTCTCCTCCCAGATCCGCCAAGGCGGCATCGATCGAACGGCATTTGCCGCACTGGCGGCATGTGTCTTGCTCACACATCGGCCAGCTCTTTGGCGTGCAGCCATTCAGCGTGTTTCGGTGCCCTTTTGGTCTTCGACCATTCTTCCAGCATCTCCCACTTGACCTCGTCCAGACGAGCCAGAAGCTGGTCTTCTTCGGAATCCGGGCAAGCCAGTTCGACACGGTGACCGTTGGGGTCGAAGAAATAGATGGAGTGGAAGATAGAGTGGTCGGTCACACCCAGAACCTCGACACCGTTCTTTTCCAGGTGGTCCTTGAACGCAATCAGCTCGTCCCGATCCTTCACCTTGAAGGCGATATGCTGCACCCAGCGTGGCGTATTCGGGTCAAACCCCATTTCGGGTTTGGTCGGCAGTTCGAAGAACGCCAGCACGTTGCCGTTTCCGGCATCCAGGAAGACGTGCATGTAGGGATCGGGATCGTGGGTGGAGGGCACATGATCTTCGGCGATCGCCAGAACAAAATCCATGTTCAGCATCTTGCCGTACCATTCCACGGTTTCCTTGGCGTCCTTGCAGCGATAGGCGACGTGATGCATCTGCTCGATCTTCATGGGACCGCTCCTCCAAATTAGTTACATATGTAACCATATAGCTCCGCAGCCTATCCGCCTTGATCTAAGTCAAATTGGTTACATTCGTAACTAATTTAGAAACCAAGTCACGCAACACCGTCATCCCGGACGAATGCGAACAGGTCGACCACCGATCCGGGATGACAAACCCTCCTCAAAAACAGGCGACCAACCTCGTGTTGGAATTGACAGGCCATGACCTGCGTTCTCATATGAGGTACCTGCCAGCGAGGAGCTTTCCATGTCCGCTCACGAGCACGATCATTCCCACGATCACGACCATTCCGAATTGAGCGAGATAGAGCTGCGTGTACGCGCTTTGGAAACGCTGCTGACGGAAAAGGGATATATCGATCCCCCTGCCCTGGACGAGTTGATCGAGACTTATGAAACCAGGATCGGACCCAAGAACGGTGCCCGCGTTGTAGCGCGGGCCTGGGCGGATGCGGACTACCGGGACCGGCTTCTGAAAGACGCGACCTCAGCGATTGCCGAGTTCGGCTTCACTGGCCGTCAGGGCGAACACATGGTGGCGGTCGAGAATACCGATCAGACCCACAACATGGTCGTCTGTACACTTTGCTCCTGTTATCCTTGGACAGTGCTGGGCTTGCCGCCTGTCTGGTACAAGTCCGCTCCCTATCGGTCTCGCGCCGTGCGCGACCCGCGAGGTGTTCTGGATGAATTTGGCGTAAAGCTGCCAGATGATACCGAAGTTCGCGTCTGGGATTCGACTGCTGAAATCCGCTATCTGGTGATCCCCAAACGCCCTGCGGGAACAGACGGGTGGAGCGAGGAACGTCTGGCAGGTCTCGTCACCCGCAACAGCATGATCGGTACCGGCCTGGCGCTCGATCCTTCCGAACTGGAGGATGCGGCATGAACGGCGCCCAAGATCTTGGCGGACAGATGGGCTTTGGTCCCATCGAACTGGAAGCAAACGAACCCAACTTCCATGCCAAATGGGAAGAACGCGCGTTTGCAGTAACGCTAGCCATGGGCGCAACCGGCTCCTGGACGCTTGATGCCTCGCGCTTTGCCCGCGAATCCTTGCCGCAAGTTACCTACCTGACCTCCAGCTATTACGAGATCTGGACCAGGGGCCTTGAAAAACTTGTGCTGGCCAACGGCCTCGTTACGGAAGAGGAACTGAAACAAGGCCGGAAACTTGAAGCCGCGAAGCCGGTCAAGCGCGTGCTCGCGGCAGAGGCTGTTGCCGGAGTTCTGGCCAAGGGTGCACCGGTCGACCGAGAAGAACATCAGCCCGCCCGTTTCCGCGTCGGTGACAAGGTCCATACGCGGCGCATGAACCCCGAACACCACACGCGCCTTCCCCGCTATGCCCGCGATGCTGTCGGCACGATCGAGGCCATTCACGGCGTTCATGTGTTCCCGGATACCAATGCGCACGGCGAAGGCGAACAGCCGACCTGGCTTTATGGTGTCCTCTTCAAGGGGACCGATATCTGGGGGCCTGACAGCGATCCCAAGCTTTCCCTGCGTATCGATCTCTGGGAGCCTTATCTTGACCTTGCCCGATAAGTTTCTCGAAACGCCACGCCTGCCGCTGGATGAAGACGGCGGGCCGGTGTTCGGCGCTCCCTGGGAAGCCAGGGTTTTCGCCATGACGGTGAAGGCCCATGAAGCCGGAGTGTTTACCTGGGGCGAATGGGCTGAGGCTCTGGGCGCCGAGCTTGCCAAGGACGGCGACGGAAGCGGCGAGACCGAAGGCTACTACGACCGTTGGCTGGCGGCCTTCGAAGGTCTGCTCACAGCCAAGAACATTGCCGCCGCCGGACAACTTGCAGACCTGCGCAAGGCCTGGGACGACGCGGCCAGGGCCACGCCGCACGGCGCACCAATCGTTCTTCAGAGGTCCTGAGGTGACAATGCGCCTGTTGCTTCCACCTCCGGTCGTCGTCGGCATCGGACTGCTTCTGCTGTATGCCGGCGCCAGGCTGTTTCCGGCGCTGAACCTCACCTTTTCAGGTCAGACTTCGATCGCCGCGGTGTTCCTCATCGCCGGACTGGCAATTGGCGGACATGCGCTTTTTCGCTTTGTCATGGCGGGAACGACCTTCAACCCCATAACGCCGGATAAAGCCAGAACTCTGGTGACCCATGGTTTCTACAGGGTGTCGCGCAACCCGATGTATGTCGCCGACGTTCTGCTGCTGCTGGCATTCGGCACCTACCTCGGCACGGCGACGGTTTTCGCCGTCGTTCCGGCTTTTGTCTGGTACCTGACCGAATTCCAGATCAGGCCTGAAGAAGAGCATCTGAAGCGCCTGTTCGGCCAGGAGTATCTCGACTATTGCGCGCGCGTTCGCCGCTGGCTCTGACCGCTGGCAACGTCACTCAATTCCCGAGGTAGAGACTGCTCTTTTCCTTGAAGGCGTCGGCCGCAAAGCGAAGAAAGGTTCGTACCCTGGCGACGTTCTTCAGGTCCGGATGGGTCAGGATCCAGATATCGAAGTAACGGCTTGGCTCGACGCCCGGCAGGCGGATCAAGTCGGGATCAGGATCCCCCAGAAAGCAGGGCAAACGGCCGATGCCCATGCCGGCCTTTACGGCCGCATGCATCGTGATCATGTCGTCGGTGACCGTTGCCACCTCGCCATTGGGGTACCGATCGCGCATTTCCTTCGGAACCTTGTTGCCCCACCATTTGAAGGCGATGAAAGGCACCGCCTGCGATGTGACCGTTTCGAGCGCCGCTTCCCGGTATCGGCGGGCAAAGTCTCTCGACACGTAGAAACAGCGGTTCTGGCCTGTGGCAAGACGGCCAAACAGGCTTTCATCGGGCTTGTCGGTGACACGCACCGCGATATCGGCCTCGCGCCGGTGCAGGCTCAGAATTTCGTTGGCCGCGTTCATGGTGACGTCGATGCTCGGGTGCCGCTCCTTGAAGCGCGCGACAATCTCGGCCAGCTGCACCTGGAAAACAAGCTGTGCTGCCGTGACGCGCAGCGGGCCTTCGAGTTCATCGTCCTTGGCTGCAATGCGCATGTCCAGCGCAAGCACTTCCAATTCCATCCGGCGGGCGGCTTCAACCGCCTCTTCGCCGGCGGTGGTCGGCGTGAACCCTTCCGGCAGACGGTCGAACAGACGTGCGCCGATTTCCTCTTCCAGCGCAGACAGCCGCCGTGACACTGTAGAATGCGTCACACCAAGGCTACGGGCGGCCTTTGTCAGGCTGCCGGCATTGGCAATGGCGAGCACGAATTTCAGATCATCCCAGCTATACATGGCACGTGCATTTTTGCACAGTTCGATTACGAATTTGAAGAATTTTTCGCATTCGGGCTCTGCGATACGTTTCTGGCATCTCAAACAAAGGAGACCAAGAGATGTCCATTCAAGCGATTGCCATGATCACGGTGACGGATCGCGAAGCGCTCAGCGCCTATCGTGAAAAAGCTGCAGACGCTCTCGCACGCCATGGCGGCAGCGTCATTGCAGCGGATCCCGAACCGCTGGTCCTGGAAGCGGCTATCGATGCCCCGAACATGGTTGCCCTGCTGTCCTTCCCCACTCCCGATGCCGCCAAGGCCTGGCATCGCGACCCGGACCTTGCCGATGTGCATGCGCTTCGGAACAAGGGCGGAAAGTCAACGATTGTCGTGCTTCCGGGTTGATCACCTGTCACTTGGCAAATCCTCCTCCCGGGAAGGATCACCAAGTGCACTCCGGGAACGGGGAAGCCGCTGCCTGAGCACGCTGCCTCTCTGGAAACAACACACCCCTGGCTCCTCAGGCTGAGGAAGCAGGGGTGTGTTCGCCATATTCAATGCTGATTTTCGGGCTCTCCGGCGCTTACCGTACCGGCTTCACCAGGCGCATGCGCCAGGTGACGCCTTTCTTGTCGGAGACGAGACGATAGTCATCGAGCACTTCCCACTTGCCGGTATCGTCGGTTGCTTCCCAGAGCTTGTTGATGAGCTTGTTTGCACCTGATTCCGGTTTTTTCGGTGAATACATCGACAGCGCGATAACACCGTTTTCCTTCAGGAACGGGACGTAGCGGGCAACGACGGCAGCCGGGTCATCCGCGAAGTGAAGAACCTCGTTGAAGACAATGGCTGAGAACGTTTCGCCTTCCTGAGCTTCGAAAGTGTGCATGTCGCCTGCCCGCAGGCTGGCGATGGCCGGGTCAACATTTGCGATCTGCAGGGACGCCGGGGAAAGATCCATGCCGACATAGCGCTTGACGCCCATGGGCTGCAAACGCTCGTAGAGCAGGCCTTCGCCGCAGCCGATATCGAGAACGTCGTCCATAGAGCCGGTCAGGCTCAGCCACATGCCGATAATGCCGTATCGGCCGCTTTCAGGCAGCGAGCGCAGGAAGGCCCAGCGACCGGCTTCATATTCCTCGTCCCAGCCAGCGGCGGTGGTGGCATTCTTCGACATTGTGACTTCCTAACAGCAAGACGGGCCAGTACGGCCCGCCGGTTCTTCAGATTTCAGATGCATCACTTATAGGGATCTGCCGCGTCGCGCAAACCATCGCCAAGGAAATTGAACGCCAGGACGACAATGATGATCGGCAGCACCGGAGCCATCAGCCAGGGATAGACGGTCACCACCGAAATATTCTGCGCTTCGTTCAAGAGAACACCCCAGGAAACCGCCGGCCGACGCAGACCGAGATTAAGGTAGGACAGCGCAGTCTCACCTAGGATCATGGACGGGATCGACAGCGTCGCCGACGCGATGATGTGGCTGGTGAACCCCGGCAGCAGATGCCGCGTGATCACGCGCTTCGGCTTGGCCCCCATCAGGACAGCTGCCTTGGCGTATTCCTCTTCACGCAGGGACAGCAGCTTCGACCTGACGGCACGGGCAAGCCCGGGCCAATCCAGCAGACCAAGGATGATCGTCAGGCCGAAATAGATCCAGACGGGGCTCCAGGTGACAGGCAGCGCCGCGGAGAGTGCCATCCACAGAGGCAGTTCGGGAAGTGAGCGCAGGATCTCGATCGCGCGCTGGATCAGACTGTCGATCCAGCCGCCGAAATAGCCGGCTATCCCACCGAAGAAGAGCCCGAGAACGATTGAGATCACGACGCCGATCAGACCGACAGTGAGTGACAGCCTGGCCCCGTAGACCAGGCCCGAGAACTGATCGCGGCCAAGACGGTCCGTCCCGAACAGGAACATCGTTCCGCCTTCCGCCGGGCACACAAGGTGGAAGGACGCGTCCCAAAGCCCCCAGAACTTGTATTTTGCGCCGCTGCAGAAGAAGCGGAGCGGCTGGACATTGTTCGGATCGTCCTTGAACACCCATTGCAGGGTTTCCATGTCGATTTCCGAGGTCATGCCGTAGACGAACGGGCCGACGAGCTTGCCTTCGTGAAACAAGTGGATCGGTTGCGGCGGAGCATAAAGATGCATGCTGTCGCGGCTGTTGGCGCCATAGGGCGCAATTACTTCAGCAAAGGGAACGCACAGGTAGAACAGGATCAGGACCACGCCTGACCAGACCGCTATTTTGTGGCGCTTGAATTTCCACCACATGATCTTCCATTGGGAAGCCTGGTAGAAGCGCTCCTGCTCGGCGGTCATCTCCTCGGTGACAGCCGGGTTGAACGGCGTCGGATCGACGTAATGCTCGACTTCGCGCGTGGGCGTGTTCTTCACGTCCATGGTCATGACGAGGCCCTCCCGCCAAGACGAATGCGCGGATCGAGAACCGCCAGCAGCAGATCGGAGATCAGCATGCCGATCAGCGTCAACATGGCAACGAACAGCAGAATGAACCCTGAAAGGAACTGGTCCTGCGATTGTAACGCGGACACAAGTACCGGACCGACTGTCGGAAGGCTCATCACCACCGAAACGATCACCGAGCCAGAAACAAGCGACGGGATCAGGTTGCCGATGTCGGCAATGAACGGGTTGATGGCCATGCGCAGGGGATATTTGACCAGCAGATGATTTTCCTTCAGCCCCTTCGCACGGCCCGTGGTGACATATTGCTTGTGAAGTTCGTCAAGCAGGTTGGCGCGCAAGCGCCGGATCATGGCCGCCGTGCCGGAGGTCCCGATCACGATGGTCGGGACGATCAGATGCGCCAGCACCGACATCGCCTTGTCGAAGCTCCAGGGCTGATCGATGTACTGAGGATCCATCAGGCCACCGACGGACAGGCCGAACCAGCGATTGAAGAAATAGAGCAGAATGAGCGCAAGCAAAAAATTGGGGGTGGCAAGACCGATATAGCCCAGGAAAGTGAACCCGTAGTCCCCCCAGGAATACTGGCGCGTTGCAGAGAAAATACCGATGGGGAACGACACCACGTAGACGAACAGGATCGTCGCGAAGTTCAGGACCACGGTCAAGGGAAGTGTCGGTCCTATGACCTGCTCCACCGGCTTGTCGAATTCGAACGACCAGCCCCAGTTGCCCTGGATCAACCCGTCGAAACCGTGAGGTCCCGGCCAGAGGCCGACCCAGATGAGGTAGCGCTCCATGAAGGGACGATCGAGAGAAAATTCCTTTCTCAGGAACTCGAGCTTGGCAACCGAGGAACTTTCACCGGAGGACTTCAGGGCAGCAATCTGGTTGGAAATGTAATCACCGGACGGCAACTCGATGATGAAGAAAGTCAGCAGACTGATCACCAGCAAGGTGGGACCCATCATCAAAATACGTCGGACAATGTAATAGAGCACCTAAACTCCCCTCAGCCCCGGCACTTTGCGCAAATCAGGCTCTGATTTCTGCACTTAAAGTCAAATTCGGTTTCGATAGTATGACGTTTTTCAACCAAGAGTCAGTCCCCGGAAAAACGTCTGGCGGAACGGGCCGGATCAAGTCAGCCCGTCGCCTTTAAAGCGTTCGGTTCGGATAATCTTCCGAACCGAACGATATCCTTGGCAGTTTCCCCGGCCGGTTGGTGTCAGAACCAGCCGGACCGGAAAACAAGCGGAACTGCGGCTTACTTGGCCATGTAGAATTCATCCATGCGGTGAATTCCGAAATGGGCGCCGGGATCCCAGCCGTAGATACCTTCAAGCGGTACGTTTTCGACGTTCTTGATCACAACCGGCTGACGAACGCCGGAAACCAGACCGATATGAATGGTTTCGTCGGCATGGATCTGGAGCATTTCTTCCCAGATCTCGGTGCGCTCTTCCGGCGTTCTGGAGCTCAACCATGCGGTATAGAGTTCCATCAGACGCTCGGCCGGAGCCCAGTCGGGTTTTTCGCCGCCCTCACCCTGGGTTTCGAAATAGTCACCCCACTTGTGCCACGAAAACGCGTCGCCACGCACAGGGGCAAAGTCTTCCGGCGGCATTTCGGACGTCGGAATGCCGTTCTCGAAGCCGGACCACACAGACATCAGCAGGTCACCGGTGATGGCGCGCTCGCGCATGTTGTCACGCTGGCTGGGCTTGGCAAACAGGGCGACGCCGATCTCTTTCCACATTTCCTTGACCAGCTCCAGGGCATCATCCTGGACCTGTTCCTCGCCAGCGGTCTCCACGATGATTTCCAGCGGACGGCCATCGGACATCAAACGAATGCCGTTTCCGTTGCGCTTGGTGAGGCCGATTTCGTCCAGAAGCGCGTTCGCCTGTTCCGGATCGTATTCCGCCCACTTGGTGGTGAACTCGGCCTTGTAAAGCGGGCTGGACGCCAGAACCGTGTCGTTGCCCGGAGTTCCCAGCCCGAAGAACAGGACCCGGTTGAGCAGGTTGCGGTCAATCCCGAGCGACAGGGCATGACGGAACTTCGTGTTGCGCATCAGTTCACGCCAGACCGGATCCTTGACCGTCAGGTTCGGCAGGATCGAGATCTCCGCACCCTTGGTGTTGGACCAGAGCGCGGTGACATAGCCATTGTCCTTTTCGCCCTTCTTCAGAACGGTAATGTCGGCGAAGTTGAGGTTGCGTGCCTGCAGGTTGCTTTCGCCAGCCTGGGCCTTGGCCGGGATCAGCTTGCCGTCGGCAACCGTCATGATGATTTCGTCGACATAAGGAAGCTGCTGACCGGTGCTGTCGACCCGGTGATAGTATGGATTGCGTTCCAGAACGAAGCGCAGGTCGCTGTCATCGCGGTTGCGCACCCAAGGCTGCAACGACGGCATGTCGACGTTCTGCGCGTTGTACATGTCGTCTTTTTTGTTATGGAGCGGTGCCCAGTCCCGCGCCTTCACCTTTGCAGCTTCCTTGGCGATCACATCAGGATCGCCGTATTTCTCGTGGAACTGCTTCAGGTAATGGGCAGGCCGATAGATGAACGGCGGACGGGACTTTGCCAGTTCCGGCAGGAACAGTGGGTTCGGCGAATCCCAGGTAAAGCGGACGGTGGTTTCGTCCAGGACCTCGAACTTGGGGCCTTTGCCATCGGCCAGCAGGTACGGCGGCAGACCTGACGGGGTCAGGCTTTCGTTGCTGACAATGTCCTCGAAAAAGTAGCGGAAGTCCTCGGCACCGAAGGGATGGCCGTCAGACCACTTGTGGCCGGCACGCGTGTGAAGCGTGAAAATGCGGCCATCTTCAACATCGACGTTCGCCAGGATATCGGGAACCAGTTCCAGTTGCTCGTTGTAGCCAACGAGGCGGGCATAGCCCCAAACGTTGATCAGGCGGACATCCTTTGCCCGGCCGATCAGGGTGTCGATCTTGCCTCCCGGCTTGCCGACGGTTCGACCCTTGGCTTCAAGATCAACGATCAGGGGGTCGGAGGGAACCCGTTCCGCCACGGGTGGCAGAGACGGATCAAGGCCCGGTGTTTCCTTCAGCTCCAGCGCGGCCAGTGGCCCCGCTATCAGAGCTACGGTCAGGAAAAGACCGGCCCTTACGGAATTCAAAAACTTCATGCTGCAGTCCCCTCAAGCGCCCCGGCATTCTTCAGGCCAGGTGCGCAGACAAAGTGATCCGGTTCCATTTCCACCAGCGACGGCACCTGGCCGTCGGTCAATCGGAAAGGTTCCGGCCAAGATTGCGGCTCCGATGCTCTGTTGGCATCTAGGGCGGCAAAATCCAGTGGTGCCGACAGGTCCGGCTCGGGCACGGCCGAAAGCAAAGCTTTCGTGTACGGGTGCAGCGGATTGCCGACGACAGTTCGTGTTTCGCCCATCTCGACCAGTCGTCCACGGCACATGACCGCGATCCGGTCGGCAACATAGTCGACCACGGCCAGGTTATGGCTGACAAAGAGATAGGTCAGGTTCAGGTCGCGCTTGAGATCCTGCAGAAGGTTCAGGATCTGCGCCTGTACCGAGACGTCGAGCGCCGAGGTCGGTTCGTCGCACAACAGGAATTCCGGGTTCAGCGCGAGAGCTCGTGCGATCCCGATGCGCTGGCGTTGACCGCCGGAGAACGAATGCGGATAGCGGCGCAGGAAACGCGGGTCGAGCCCCACCAGGTTCATCAGATTGCGTGCGCGCTCGGCCCGCTCCTGAGGGGTGCCGATGCCGTGCACCTCAAGGGGTTCCATCAGTGTGTCGTTGATGGTCATACGCGGGTTGAGCGAGGAGAACGGGTCCTGGAAAATAAGCTGCACGCGGCGGCGATAGTCCATCAGTTCCGCGCCCTTGAGCTTGGAGATGTCTTCCAGACCCTTGCCGCGATTGTAGAGGACATTGCCGCCCTCGATACCGATTGCCCTCAGGATGGCCTTTGCCGCGGTGGTCTTGCCGGAACCCGATTCCCCAACAAGGCCGAGACACTCGCCGCGGCGGATCGTCAGGTTGATGCTGTCGAGCGCGGTCATGGTCTTGACCTTGCCACCAAGGAAAGACCCCTTGCGCAGGGTGAACCGTTTGGTGACATCGCGCATTTCGACCAGGGGCTCGCCCGGCTTGACATCGCAATGCGGGCGATTGGCCGTCAGTTCCTCCGAGCGGACCTTGATGGGCCGGATCGGCACCAGCCGCTCGTCCCGGTCCATGTGGAAGCTCGGGACCGCGTTGAGCAGAGCCTTCAGATAGTCGTGCTTGGGATTGGAGAAGAGCTGCTGCGCAGTGCCCTTTTCCATGATGCGGCCATGATAGATCACCGCGATTTCGTCGGCCATGTTGGCAACCACGCCAAAGTCGTGGGTGATCATCAGGACGGACATGCGCAGTTCGGCCTGAACTTCGCGAATGAGTTTCAGGATTTCCGCCTGAATTGTGACGTCGAGCGCGGTGGTAGGCTCGTCCGCGATCAGCAGCGCAGGGCGGCAGATCATGGCCATCGCGATCATCGCGCGCTGGCGCAGGCCGCCTGAGAGTTCGAACGGATAGGTGTCGAGAGCGCGCTCGGGATCGGGGAACTGGACCAGGCTCAGCATGGTCTTGGTCAGTTCACGTGCCTCGGCGCTGGAAACGTTGCGGTGAAGAAGTGCGGCTTCGCCGATCTGGTCGCCGATGGTATGCAGCGGCGACAGTGACGTCATCGGCTCCTGGAAAATGATCGCAACCCGGTTACCGCGCAGGTGCCGCATCTGCGGTCCCTTGCGCTCAAGCGCTGCAATATCGGCAGGCGGCTCCGCGCCGGTCGGATCCGCCAGGATCACTTTCCCGGATGTAATGGATGCAGCCTGGGGCAGAAGACCCATGATCGTCTGCGATATGACCGTCTTGCCCGACCCGGATTCGCCCACCAGCGCGACAGTCCGGTTCTCGGGTACGACAAATGACACATTGTCGACCGCCCGGACCTGACCTTCCGCCGTATTAAAATCAACCGTCAGTCCCTCAATCGAGAGAACATTCACCGCGCATTTCCTCCCAGGCAAGGATTGTCTGACAGAGGCTTACTAAGCCCTCATTGCATTTGAAAGACAACCAAATTCGCCAGTGGATAGCAATGCAGGATTCATGAAAACAAACTGTGATGTTCGTCACAGTTTGCAAGAGCAGACCCGTTCCGCCACTCGATTAACGGGTGCAACCGAACGTTAAACTGCAGTTGTCGAACGAGCCTGAAATCATTTTTTCTGCGTTCATCTGAACACGAAACAGACTAGCTGGAAGCCTGGCCGGCGGTCCAACGGTCCGGAAGGAATCACTCCGCGGCAGACACCGGCCGCACCACGGGCCTGTGTACAGGCTTTGACTGCGGAAAGGGATCGAGCCAATAGACTTCCATCTGCCCGCTTCGGCCGCGCAGGTGATGCGCGCCGACCGGCCGCTGGTGCCGCTCACCAGGCAGATGCGCAACAGTGTCCGCACTCGCCAGGATGACAACTTCCGGGTTTTCGGGAACTTCCTTGCCAAGCGTCTGCAGGCGTTCGGCCGCGTTCACGGTGTCGCCGACAACGGTATAGTTCCAGCGATCAAGCGCGCCGACGTTGCCGACAACCGCCGGGCCGGTGTGAATACCGATCCGAAGCGCCATCGGCGGACGCCCCTGGGTAACCGCGTTCAGATTCGACTGATGCAGCGCAGCTGCAATCCGGCGTGCGGTTCTGACAGCAGCCTCCGCATGGTCCGGGCGGGCATCGGGCGCGCCCCAGAAGGCCAGCATGCCATCCCCCAGGAACTTGTCGACCGTGCCGCCCTCGCCTTCGACAGCCTCGACCAGGATAGCGAAATGGTCATTCAGCAGGCTGGCGGTCTCTTCCGCACTCAGGTGCTCCGACAAGGCCGTGAACCCGACTATATCGGTAAAGAGGATCGTGAGTTCGGCACCACGCGCCTGCGCTGCATTCCCGCCTCCCAGACGCATCAGCTTGATGAACAGCGAGCGCGGCACATAGGTGTTCATGGCCTTGAGGCCTTCAACCATGGAATTGAAGGCGAGCGCCACCTGATCGATCTCCGCAACGCGGCTGCGCGGCAAGGGCTCTACTTCGTTGAGCGACAGGCTGCCGATGCGCTTGGACTGAACCGCAAGGTACCGCAACGGGCGAGCGACACGCCGCCCCATCCAGAATGCGATCAGCACCGACACCACCAGTGCGCCGAAGCCGACAAACATGGAGCCTGCAAGACGCCGCAACTCGCGGGAGACCGTCGCGCTGAGGTAATACTGCCCGACAGTCCAGGGCCGGTCGCTGAAACCATCCAGCTGGGCCTTCATGACGATATATTCTTCGTTGTTTGCATCAACGGTTGAAACGTCGATGCCGAGTTCCGCGGCTTTCTTGAATTCGTCCAGCTTTTCTTCATTTACCATGGCGGCCAGAACGGGGTCGCCGATCGTCTGCCAGGAGCCCGGCAACTTGTCCTGAATGTTGCCACCGGTCTGGAGCCAGGGAGCGTCCGAATGCAGGATCACCTGATCGCCGTCCGCGATGATGAAAACGGTGTTGTCGCCGCCCTCGTCCTGAGCAGAAACGATGTGGGCAAGTTCTTCCATGGACGTTGCGGCCGTCAGCATGCCGGCAACCTTGCCGTCCCGCACCAACGGCACCGAAACATTCGCGAAAAGACCGACCTCGTGTTTGACGAGCGGTCCCCAGGTCGGCGGACTGTCGGCGCTCAACTGCGGCATTTCCTGCATGTTCATGCCGGGTGGTGGCGCGTCGGTTTCAATCCGCCACAGTTTGCCGGTCGGTGCCCGATAGATCCCCAGCTTGCTTCTGTCGGTTGAAGTCACGACCAGTGTGGTGATGTCGTGGTTGGATTTCAGCGCGATCGAGAGATCCTGCAGCGTCCTTTCGGTATCGTCGAAGCCGAGCGTGCCGTCGTCGAAATAGGGTTTCAGGCCGATGATCGCGTTTTCGACAGACACGAAATGCGTCCGCAGCTGCGTCTCGAGCGCCTGGGTGCTCAGGATCGTCTTGTCATTCAGCAGGGAAAACGTGTTGCGAAAGTTTGCAGAGACAGACAGGCCCAGCACAAGACCGATCGCAATCGCAACAAACGCACCGAACCCGAGCCCGACGATAGTCGTCAGGGGCAGCATTATGCGCCGGCCGGTGCGTTTCGATTTTTTCATTGGGCGGTGACCCTTGTTGCGAACAGGCAGCTTACCTGCATGACGGTTTCCGTCAAATTAAGGCAAGCTTTCGACTTTCCACCGCGATGTCTTTTGCCTTTAGCCGGTCAATCGACGCAGGGCCAGTTCCTGCAGCAAGATAATGGTTTTTGCGTCCATGATTTCACCCGAGCGGATCATCTCGAGCGCCTGGTCGAGCGGAACGTGCATCACCTCGATATCTTCGCCTTCGGTTTCCTTGCCGCCACCTTCGGCAACCTTGTCCTTCAGATGGTATGTCCCGCGGAAGAATGCCACATATTCGGTTACGGATCCCGGACTGGTGAAGGCATCGAACAGATGTTCCAGGTCCGAAACCTCAAATCCTGTTTCCTCGATAAGTTCAGCGCGCATGCGATCCTCCGGATGCGCTCCTTCCAGAAGACCGGCAGGTGCTTCGATCAGCATCGGGTTTCGGCCGGCAGCCCAGGCAGGCAGCCGGAACTGGCGCGTCAGCAGCACGCAATTGCGTTCCGGATCGTAGAGCAGGCAGGTTGCTCCATGTCCCTTTTCGTAGACTTCACGCACCTGCTCCTGCCAGTCGCCGTCCCGGCGCCTGTACTCGATCCGGTGGCGGGTCAGCGTTCCCCAGGAATTGGACAGAACTTCGCTATCGGAGACCTTGAGGTATTCCGGGGTGCTCATGGCAGTGCTTTCTTCGTTCAGGAGTTCGGGTCAGACGTGATGCCCAGTTCCTTCAGGATTTCTTCCGTGTGCTCACCAAGTGCCGGCGCGGCGCGGTCCAGCACGAGTGTCCCGTTACGAAACCTGATGGGTGTGCGGACGGAAGCAACGGAGCCGCCTTCGACCCCGGTTGCCGGCAGGTCGACCTTCATATCCCGGTGCAACACCTGCTTGTCGTTGAAGACATCTTCCACGGAATTGATCGGTCCAGCCGGAACACCCTCGCCTTCAAGCGCGGCAAGGAGATCGTCGCGGGCTCTCGTCGACGTTTCAGCCGTCAGGATCGGCACAAGGTCCGAGCGGGCGGCAACCCGCGCTGCGTTGGTGGCGTAGCGGGGATTGTCGGCAAGTTCCGGCAGGCCAAGAACAGCACAAAGGCGCCTGAACTGGCCATCATTGCCGACCGCGATGATCAGATGCCCATCGCTGGCCGGAAAGACCTGGTAGGGAACGATGTTGGGATGCGCATTGCCCAGACGTTTCGGCGCCTTGCCGGAAACAAAGTAATTGAGCGCCTGATTGGCAAGCACACCGACCTGCGCATCCAGCAATGCCATGTCGACCCATTCGCCTTCGCCGGTTTCATCGCGGCGACGCAAGGCGGCAAGAATACCGATGACACCGTAGAGCCCGGTAAAGATATCCGCGAACGCCACCCCGATTTTCTGCGGGTCGCCTTCCGGGTCTCCGGTCAGATCCATGATGCCGCCCATGCCCTGGATCATGAAGTCATAGCCGGCCCGATGTGCATAGGGCCCGTCCTGGCCGAACCCGGTGATCGAACAATAGATCAGCTTCGGATTGACCTTGGAAAGGCTGTCATAGTCGAGGCCGTATTTGGCGAGCCCACCGACCTTGAAGTTCTCGACCAGAATGTCGGCATCCGCCACCAGGCGGCGGACGAGGTCCTGACCTTCCTGTGTGCGAAAATCCACCGCAATGGAACGCTTGCCGCGGTTACAGGCATGAAAATAGGCGGCATCCCGGTCCGCCCCCGCCTCGTCCTTGACGAATGGCGGCCCCCAGCCCCGCGTATCATCGCCTTGCGGGCTTTCCACCTTGATGACGTCTGCCCCCAGGTCCGCCAGGGTCTGGCCCGTCCAGGGCCCGGCCAGAATGCGGGCCAGTTCGACAACCTTGATGCCTTTGAGCGGCGCGGTCATGTGTCTCTTCCTGAATAGTGCCGACGGTCAGGCTTCTGATGTCTTGCGATAGATATGATAGCGACCCCGGTGAATGCCATCCGGCTTTTTCAGGGGCTCGTAATTCGGCAGGTTGAGTTCGAGCGCGCACAGGATAATTCCGCCAACGGCCATGTGGGCATCGATTGACGGAGCCAGCCAGGAAGCTGTCGCAAGGTCATTTGTAGGATCAGCCGAACCGATGTCGATATGGGCGAACGACGCCTTCGCCCCGATCCGCGGCCCGCAGAAAACAAGCGTGTCGCGAATGTTGCCGAGGATCATGTGATGCGCGTCCGGAGCGCAGCTCGGGTGGCAGTCCATGGCGAAATCGAATACGAAAATTTCCTTGTTCGGATAAATCTCGCGCAGGTGGTCATAGGTCCTGCCATTGCCCAACCCGAGTTCCAGGATAGGTCCGTCGACTTCGTTGACCTTGTCGACCAGAAATTCGAGCAATGTTTTCTGGGATGTCATTCGACGAATAAAACTGTCCAAACGGCTCATTAAAAAAATTCCCTGCAACTTACGACGCACCTGACATAGACAATGCCCCGGCTGCCGTCAAAACCTCCCGTCCGTATTTAGGTGTTATCAAAGGCTGACGGAATACCAGCCCTTGCGGAAGGTCAAACAGGACTTTGCCGTAATCTGCGATCATGCTAACGCCTTAACTCATCCTCACATTTCCATGAGGTTGCGGCTGCGGCCTCCAAAAAGGGCCTTTCGGCAAGGCACAGGCAGGCAATTGCGCCTAACATCAGCAGGAGAATTCGATGCGTTCAGAAACGGCGCCGGCCATACGGCTGGAAGACTATCAACCGCCACTTTATCGCATCGACAAGGTCGCCCTGAACGTTGAACTCGCCCCTGGCGCAACCCGCGTGACCGCGACGCTTGAGGTCAGCAGGCAACCGGGAACAGAGGCCGGCGCCCCGCTTGTGCTGGATGGTGACGAATTGTCACTTGCGGGCATCAAGCTGAACGGCGAAGCGCTTGCCGAGACTGCCTATGCAGCGACAGCCGACCGTCTCGAACTTGCCTCACCGCCTGCCGATCCGTTCGAGCTGACACTCGTGACCGAACTCGATCCGGACGCGAACACGAAGCTGATGGGGCTCTACCGCTCCTCGGCAACCTATTGCACCCAATGCGAGGCCGAGGGCTTTCGCAGGATCACCTATTTTCTGGACCGACCGGATGTCCTTGCCGTCTACACGACACGTCTGGAGGCCTCGAAGAAAGACTGCCCCGTTCTCCTGGCCAACGGCAATCTGACGGAGACAGGAGATATCGAAGGCACCGGCAGGCATTATGCCGTGTGGCACGACCCGCACCCCAAACCGGCCTATCTGTTCGCACTGGTAGCGGGCGATCTCGCCGAAGTTCCGGACACGTTCACCACCATGTCCGGCAAGGAGGTCGCACTCAACATCTACGTCGAACATGGCAAGGAGAGCCTGTGTGACTGGGCCATGGATTCCCTGAAGAGGTCCATGCGCTGGGACGAGGAAGTGTTTGGCCGCGAATACGATCTGGATGTGTTCAACATTGTCGCCGTGTCGGACTTCAACATGGGCGCGATGGAAAACAAGGGCCTCAATATCTTCAACGACAAGTACGTTCTGGCCGACCCGGAAACGGCAACCGACCAGGATTATGCCAATATTGAAGCCGTGATCGCGCACGAATACTTCCACAACTGGACCGGAAACCGCATCACTTGCCGGGACTGGTTCCAGCTGTGCCTGAAGGAAGGCCTGACGGTGTTCCGCGACCAGGAGTTTTCGTCCGTCATGCGCTCGCGCGCGGTCAAGCGCATTGCCGATGTGCGCTTGCTGAAGTCGCATCAGTTTCCGGAGGATGCAGGCCCGCTCGCACACCCAGTGCGTCCGCGAACCTATCATGAAATCAATAACTTCTATACGGCGACTGTCTATGAAAAAGGCGCCGAGGTTGTTCGCATGCTGCAGACGCTTCTGGGCGAACAGAAGTTCCGGGCCGGACTGGACCTCTATTTCGACCGCCATGACGGCGAAGCAACCACAATCGAGGCATTCCTGTCCTGCTTCGAGGAAGCATCGTCCACCGATCTTGAACAGTTTTCGCTCTGGTACGAGCAGGCAGGAACGCCAGTCGTGTCGGTGGAAACGGAATATGATCCCGACCGCAAGTCCTTCACCGTTTCATTGTCCCAGGAAATCCCGCCCATTGCCGGCCAGAAGTCCAGCAAACCGGCAGTCATCCCGCTTCGTTTCGGGTTGATCGGCCCCAATGGCGAGGACATGGAAACAGGCTCTGTGGAGGGTGCCAACGTCGCCGGCGATGTGCTTGTGCTCGACAAGGCTCATCAGGACGTCGTCTTCCACAATGTCGCTGCCGCTCCCGTTCTGTCTCTCCTGCGCGGTTTCTCCGCACCCGTTCGTCTGAACCAGCCCCTGCATTCCGAGGAACTCCTGTTTCAGGCAGCACAGGATCGGGACCCGTTCAATCGATGGCAGGCGGTGCAGACACTGGCGATGCAGGACCTTGTGAGGCTTGCCGGTCTGGTCCGTGACGGCTCGGAAGGCACGCCGTCCGAAGACGTCATCGGTGTGTTCGCGTCTGTTCTGGGTGAAACCCAGCTGGATGAAGCCCTGCGTGCGCAGGCACTCACGTTGCCCAGCGAAGCGGATGTCGCACAGGAAATCGGCAAGGACGTCAACCCGGTCGCCATTCATACGGCCCGTCAGTTGCTGCGGCGCGCAGTTGCCGCCCGCATCGCATCTTCCCTCGTCCCATTCATTACCGACCAGTCCGCAGGTGGGACCTTTTCGCCGGATGCGCAGGCAGCTGGAAAACGAGCGCTCGCAAACCGTTGCCTGCATTATTACGCAGTCTCCGGCGCAGCCGATGCGACTGACTTGGTCTGGTCGCGGTTTGCCTCTGCCGACAACATGACCGACCGCCTCGCGGCCCTCACCCTTCTGGTACACGACCATATGCCACGTGAAGAGGAAGCGCTTGCAGCTTACCGCGAGCGGCACACGGACAGCTCTCTGGCCATGGACAAGTGGTTCATGACCCAGGCCACCGCACCCGGCAACGAAACGCTGGACCGGGTCAAGGCATTGATGTCGGACCCTTCCTACGATGCCGGCAACCCGAACCGTGTCCGCTCGCTGCTGCAATCCTTTGCCACCGGCAACCCGACACAATTTGCCCGGATGGATGGTGCCGGATTTAAACTGATCGCCGAATCAGTTCTGGAGATCGACAAGCGAAATCCACAAGTGGCATCGAGACTTCTGACGAGCTTCCGCTCGTGGCGCGCACTTGACCCACAAAGAAGTGCCCTTGCTGAATCTGCCCTCTTGAGGATTTCAGCATGCGAAAATCTGTCGAGAGACAGCCGTGACATCGTCGACAGAACCTTGCAGTAGTCTGCAATACTGAGAAAGGTTAACGAAAGAACGGAAAATCCGGACTTGCGTTAACCATTTTATTCTTTGACGGGTCTGGACAAAAACAGACGATTTGATTCAAATGGAAGTGATTCGGGGCACCCCCGACGCGGCGGTTTTTGAGGCACACTTCCTATGGCGAGAGCATTAGCTGGCGACGCATCTGCGCGGCGCGGCGAGAAGGAGTCTGAGTGGGAGACAGACGCAGGCACAAAACGCCTGCCTCTGCGCACCCTCCTCGGCGCTCTGGCCGAAAGCCTGGCCCGCTCCGATAGCCTGATGCGACGCCTCATTCCCGGCCTCGCCATCATCTTCATCGTCATACTCGCCCTGTTCCGCACCGGCGACCTTGTCAGCGATTACACCCGAACCCAGGAAAACGCCCAGGTTACGCTCAGCCTAATGGCAACTGTCGTCGCCAGCGGCCTGATGTCGTCGGAAAACGATCTGCCTGAAACGGGCTACCGGACGACGTTGAAACGCATCCTTGCCGACAGTCTGCCCACAGGAGCGACCAGCAAGGGCCGCATTTATCTCGTTGCCGACCAATCCGGCACCATCGTTGCCTCGGCACCGCTCCAGCCATCGCTTGAAAGCCGGCCGATCAGCGACCTGCTTGGCCCGTCACAGCCGCTCATGGTGTTTGGCGCCCGTGCCGGCGTGATGCCGGTTGCCACCAACCTTGGCACAGGCCGGGGCCAAGAACAGGTTCTTGCAACGGTTCATCACCTCGACGGCCGCCTCGGAATGGTGGCGGTGCTGCAGCCGAAAAACGAGATCTTCAGCCAGTGGCGGGATGACCTTTCGGCAAATGTGACGCTCTTCGTCGGAACTTCGCTGGTGCTGCTTGCGGTCATCTACGGCTTCTTCAGCCAGGCAACCCGCGCGGAAGCGGCTGACGACATGTATGCGGCAACCCGTGCCCGCATCGACACCGCCCTCACCCACGGCCGCTGCGGACTGTTCGACTGGGATCTGTCGCGCGGCAGAATGTTCTGGTCCTCTTCGCTCTACGAGCTGCTCGGACGCGAACCCAAGGACGATATTCTCAGCTTTGCCGATGTCGCAGACATCACCCATCCCGATGACATCGACCTTCTGGGCCTTGCCGAGCACCTGCTGGAAAGCGGTGAAACCCTGGTCGATGAGACCTTCCGCATGCGCCACGCCGACGGAAGCTGGATCTGGCTTCGCGCCCGTGGTGAAATCCAGTCGGAACCCGGCCGTGCCGAGCCGCACCTCATCGGTATCTGCATCGACATTACCGAGCAGCACGAGCTTGCCGAACAAAGCCGTATGGCAGATCTTCGCCTGCGTGATGCGATCGAGACAATCTCGGAAGCTTTCGTTCTGTGGAATGCCCGAAACGAGCTTGTGATCTGCAATTCCAACTATCAGTCGCTGCACAGCCTGCCGAACGCCGTAATCAAACCTGGCACACCCTACAAGGACGTGATGGCAGCTGCCTCCAATGCCGAAGTAGCACCGCAACCGGTCACTCTTCGCCAGCGTGGTGGCGCTCCTGATGGCTCCTACGAAGCGCAACTGGAAGACGGTCGTTGGCTGCAGATTTCCGAGCGGCGCACCAAGGACGGCGGTTTCGTGTCTGTCGGGACCGACATTACCCCACTCAAGAAGCACGAAGAAAAGCTGATCGACTCCGAAAAGCGGTTGAGGGCAACCGTTTCCGATCTCCAGAAGTCCCGCCAGACCCTTGAGGTTCAGGCCCGGCAACTGGTGGAAATGGCAGAGAAGTACCAGGAAGAGAAAACCCGGGCCGAAGCCGCCAACAAGGCCAAGTCCGAATTCCTGGCCAATATTTCTCATGAACTGAGAACGCCGCTCAACGCCATCATCGGCTTCTCCGACATCATGACGCAGGAAATGTTCGGCCCCGTCGGCACCGACAGGTATTCCGACTACTGCAAGGATATCTATTCTTCCGGCACTTACCTGCTGAACGTGATCAACGACATTCTTGACATGTCCAAGATCGAAGCCGGTCGCATGAGTATCGAGACCGAAACGGTCAATGCTTCGGAATCTGCCGAAGATGCCAGCCGGATCGTCACGGGAGCTGCGACCGAGAAGAACATCACCGTCACCACCGATGTCGTTGAAAACGTCTCGGTGCACGCAGACAAGCGGGCGCTCAAACAGATCCTGCTGAATCTGCTGGCAAATGCGGTGAAGTTCACGCCGGACAATGGCACCGTCACGCTCAGGGCGCGTCCACGCGGAGACAAGCTGCATTTCGAAGTGATCGACACAGGCATCGGAATTTCAGAGCGCGACATAGAACGTCTCGCCCAACCCTTCGTGCAAGTGGAAAACCAGTTCACCAAGACCCACCAGGGCTCGGGCCTCGGGCTAGCCATCGCCCGCTCGCTGGTTGAACTTCATGGCGGAGCGCTGGTAATCAAGTCGGAAGTCAAGAAAGGCACCACTGTCAGCTTCACCTTGCCGCTTGCCGACAAGGAAGCCGCCTGAAGAGCTTTACCCTCCAGGCGAGCTTGGCTTGTCCATAGCCCTAAAGCACAGCAGATCAGTCGTTGCCGCTTGTTGTCAGTTCGCTCAGGATGTCGAGCGAGCGCGTCCACAGCAATGCGCCGCCTTCCTCCGGAAAGAACCGGCGGCTTGCATTGGGCGATCTGCCAGCGAGCGAAAGACCGAAGTCCGGTGAATGAACCGGGCTGCCATCCCTGCCGCCGTACCAGAGCGAGACCGGGCAGTTGATCATGCCAAGGTCGATACACCAGGGCCTGAGCGCTGCAAGCGTATCAAGGACGTATCCTTTCGGTCCCTGCCTGAAACCTTCCCGGAGGGCGTGCCTGTAGGCCGCGGCGAAAGGTTCGACGCCATACACCGACCGGTCTTCCGGTGAGCTCATCGACAGTACCAGGTCGTAGAAGCCATCCGGCTCGGCGAAGCCTTCAAGCATGGCAGAAAACCCTGCGGGATCTTCCTGTGCATGCCGGGTCATATCCCTCACCTGATCTGGCAAACCATCAGCGAATTCCGGACGGTAGAGTTCATCCTGACCGGAGACGATCGCCAGGGAGCTTGTAGTCCCCGACGCTGCAGCGGCGAAAGCGAAGGGCGCTCCTTGCGAAAAGGCAACCACTGGGATGCTGACAAGTCCAAGGTTCGCAACAAGTTCGCCAACGTCACGCGCGACACTTGCCAGTGACTTGTCAGGATCGGGCGATGAAGCGCCGAGACCCGGCCTGTCCGGTGCAATAAGCCGGATATGAAGGTCATCGAGATGTTCCAGGCCAAAGCCGAGTGTTCCGGCCATGCCGGCGCCTGTCAGAAACAGAACCGGAGTGCCTGTCACCGGGCCCCATTCAGACCAGGCAAACACACGGTTGCCAGCCAGCGCAATACGGTCGCTCCGGTCCGGACGACGGACCGTTTCGTCGAATGAATAAGTCATGAGGTTTCTCAGAGTATGGGAAAGGGTTCGCTCAAGAGAGCGCGAATGATTTGAAATCGGCCGCCGGTGCGGTCCTTCCCTATCCCAATGGAAACAGCTTGGCAATCCGGGTCAAGTGTTGACCGTTTCAACCTCGCCAATCAGCCGCACAAACGTCTCGCGCACCTTCACCTGAAGGTCTGCGAGTTCTGCTTCCAACCGGGTGAAAGTCGGACTGCCGGAGGCCTGAACCAGGAGATCCAGTACCCCGCGGGGTGCTTCTGCCGGCACGAACTTGCCGGAAAGAGCCAGCCGCAACACCTGGGTCAGACGGTGGTAAAGCCTGAGAGCTTCCAGCAACAGCCCGGCGTCGCCCAGGGTCAGGAAGCCGGCGTCGCGGGCCAGTTCCAAAGCCTGTTCCGTGCTTTGCGCCAGGATTTCCGGGTTTTCCTGAGCGTGTGCAAGCTGCAGAAACTGGGCAAGAAACTCGATATCGACCAGACCGCCGGCCACTTGTTTCAGATCCCAGACATCTTTGGTGCCTTTTTCCTTCTCGATCCGGGCACGCATGGTGCGGACATCGTCGGCCAGCTTCGTCAGATCACGCGTCTGCACCAACGTGCCGCAGATGCTGTCGACAATCTTCTGCTTGAACTCAGGCGTCGTGGACGCAATCACCCGTCCACGCGTCAGAGCCATATGCTCCCAGGTCCAGGCCTCTTTCTGCTGGTAGGCTATGAAGCCGTCCAGATTGGTCGCGAGCGGACCTGCATTGCCGGACGGACGAAGCCGGAAATCAACCTCATAAAGCGAGCCCTCGGCCGTCGGTGCGCTGAGGGCCGTGACCAGCCGCTGGGTCAGACGGGTGTAATACTGGGTGATCGCAAGAGGCCGCTTGCCATCAGACTGCTTGACGTCTTCCGGAGCTTCATAAAGCAGGATCAGGTCCAGATCGGAGGCTGCCGTCATTTCGCGCCCCCCAAGCTTGCCCATGGCCAGGACCGCGATATTGCCCCCCGGCACCGTGCCGTTGCTTTCGCCGACATGCACGATCACCTGCTTCAGGATCCGGTCGACGACAACTTCGGCCAGCCGTGCCAGTGCAAACCCTACCCGGTCGGCGGACAAGGTATCTGAAATCATCCGCAGACCGATCAGGAACTGCTGCTCCTGGGTAAATATCCGCGCCCTGTCCAGTGCTTCCTCATAGAAGCGAGCCTGAGACAGGGTTCTGTCGAGCCCGGCGCGGAACTCCTCGACGCTCGGCATGGCGCCGAAAAACGCCGGATCGAGGACTGCATCCAACACATGAACCCGCTTGGAGACCGTTTCGGCCATGCGTGGCGCAGCGCCCATGGTGGTTGCCAGCAACGTCAGGAGCTGTGGATTGGACCTCAGCAGCGAGAACAGCTGCACGCCCGCCGGCAGCTTGGCCAGAAAGTTGTCGAACGCCCGCAGGGCAGCGTCCGCATTGTCTGTGGCCGCCAGCGCACTGAGAAGCGCAGGATGCATTTCGGTCAGCCGCTCGCGCGCCTTGGTCGAACGGGTGCACGGATAGCGGCCGAAATGCCAGGCCTTGACGATCGCGGCGGCTTCCGCAGGCTGCTTGAAACCAAGACCGGCAAGCGTCTCCAGGGTACCCGGATCGTGATCATCGCCGGTAAAAACCAGATTGCCCAGCTCGGACGACAGTGCCGGTTCATCTTCGAACAGTTCGGCGTAGTGGTGCTGAACCGTTCGCAAGTGATCGAGCAATGCCGTTTCAAAGGCTGCAAGCGTGTCGTAGCCCATCAGCGCGGAAACCCGCTTCATGCCGTCTTCATCCTTCGGCAGAAGCTGGGTCTGCTCGTCGTTCAGCATCTGGATGCGATGCTCGACATTGCGCAGGAACCGGTAGGCGGCGGCCATTTCGTCGCGTGTCTTGCCCTTGATCCAGTCTGCATCCACCAGAGCGTCCAGCATGTCGAGGGTGCGACGCCCGCGAAGGGCCGGATTGCGGCCACCCGCGATCAGCTGCTGGGTCTGGACGAAGAACTCCACTTCCCGGATGCCGCCACGGCCGAGTTTGACGTTATGTCCGGCAACCGCAATGGCCCCGTGTCCCTTGTGCATATGGATCTGGCGCTTGATCGACTGCACGTCTGCAATTGCCGCAAAGTCCAGGTACTTGCGCCAGATGAACGGCACGATTTCATGCAGGAAGGATTCGCCGGCGGGAATGTCGCCTGCGCAGGGACGCGCCTTGATCAGCGCCGCCCGTTCCCAGTTCTGCCCGAGGGATTCGTAATAGACCAGCGCAGCGGGCACCGACATGGCAAGCGGGGTCGCACCGGGATCGGGGCGCAGGCGAAGATCCGTTCGGAAGACGTAACCGTCCGCGGTCCGGTCCTGCATGATCTTGACCAGGCGCCGCGTCAGCCGAACGAATTCCACCGGAGCTTCCGCTGTACCCGCCATGGGCGCCTTGGCCGGGTCGTAAAGAACGATCAGATCGATATCAGACGAATAGTTCAGCTCGTTTGCACCGTGCTTGCCCATGGCAAGAACGATGAGACCGCTATCGACTTCCGGCTTCTCCAGGTCATGAGGTGCGAACTTGTTCAGACGGACCAGATCGCCGAGGCAGAACCTGATTGCCGCTGTCAGCGCGGCGTCGGCAAATCCGGCCAGGGCACCGGTAACGCGGTTCAGACCGATCGCACCGGAGATGTCGGCGAGGCCGAGCGTCAAGGCGAGATCGTGTTTGAAGTGGCGCAAGGTCCGCATGATACCGGCCTCGTCCTCCGCCCGCGCTTCTCGGGCGGCAGACAGCAGGTTTTCAAGACGGCTTTCCGGCGCTTCCTGCAGCAAGCGAAGGAGACGCGGCGGATCGGCAAGCATCAGATCGCGCAGATAGGGCGAGTTTCCAATGACCCCGATCAGGAAACCTTCCAGGTCCGGTTTTTCGTGCAGAATAGCGTTGAGGGCCTCGCCGGCTTCGGCATGAGCCAGAAGATCTTTCAGGAACAGGGCTGCATGATCGGGATCCGGTGCCGTTGGGACCACCGCGATCCGGTCGGCCAGAACGCCCGCGCCACCGTCCTGGTCAGTTCCCTTCTCCCGTTTGCCCGGCTGTGCCGCCTTGTTCATGCCCGCTCCTGCTGCTGTCCGGTTTCACCGGCTTGAGATCGATCCGGGCGCTCAGCCCCGGGTCCTCATTCATGAAGCGCAAGTCTCCGCCATGCAAGCGGGCAACCGCCTTGACAAGACTCAATCCAAGGCCTGTTCCAGGTTCGGAACGGCTTTCCTCCAACCGAACGAAACGTTCCTTCACCCGGTCCTGGTCCTTTTCCGGAATACCGGGGCCATTGTCGGTGACGCTGAGGACGATGCGGCCGTCCTCCTCCCGCCCGCCAAGGCGAATAAGCAGGTCGCCAGTTTCAGGACGACCGTATTTCAGTGCATTCTCAATGAGGTTCACCAATACCTGGCTGATGAGGTCGCGATTACAGTCTGCCTTCAGCCCTTCGGGCAAATCGGTTTCAAGCTTGCCGCCCTCATCTTCAACCAACGGCTCGTAAAGTTCGGCAACCTCGGCAACCAGCTTGTTGAGATCGGTCGGCTCCATGACGGAGGCCGGTGCCATGGATTCAACACGCGCAATACGCAGCAGCGCGTTGAATATCCTCAGGAGCTGGTCGGATTCCTCCAGTGTCGCTTCCAGGGCGCCACGGTAGCCCTCCTCCCCCTTGGCTTCCCGCAAGGCATTTTCGATCCGGGTCTGCAGGCGCGTCAGAGGTGTCTTCAGGTCATGGGCGATGTTGTCTGTCACATCCTTCATCGACTGCATCAGCAGTTCGATCCGGTCGAGCATCGTGTTGAGATTGATCGCCAGACGATCGAATTCGTCGTCATTGCCCGCAACGGGCAGACGGCCGGAGAGCTCGCCCTGCATGATCGTGCGACTGGTGGCGGAAATCTCGTCGATGCGCTTCATCACCCTGCGGCTGACAAACAACCAGGTGATCGCGGCCATGACCACCACGACGACCAGCCACAGGCGCAAGGCGTTGGCCAGAAGGTTGGAGAACCGGAGCTGGTCGCCCAGGTCACGCCCAACCAGCAGACGGAAGCCGCCGCGAAGCTCAAACGTGCGCACCATGGCCTGCCGCTCTACGTCCTCTGCATCCTGGCCAAGGCGCGTGTAACGAACCCGGCGCAATCCACCATCGGCCTCTTCGAGAACGGTGGTCGGCAGGCGGGCAATATTCCCGACAAGCGCATTGCCGGCGAAATCGACGAGGAGATAAAGGCTGGCATCTGGATGGCGGGACCGCCTGTCGATGGTTTCGACAAGATCGCGAACACCGCCGCGCACATAGACGTCGGCAAGGGTTTTCAGTTCTGAATCGACGGATTGAACCACCTGCTCGGACATCAGGTTGTCCGTGTTGTCCGCAATATAGAACAGCAGCACGCCGGACATCACCGTGAAGACGGCAATGTAGAGCAGCGACAGCTTGAAGGCTGTGGTTCTGGTAAACCTAGTGAGCCGCGTCACGGATCGTATATCCGGCACCCCGGATGGTGTGCAGAAGTGGTGTATCGAAACCCTTGTCGATCTTGCCGCGCAGACGGGAGATATGGACGTCGATCACGTTGGTCTGCGGATCGAAGTGATATTCCCAGACGTTTTCGAGCAACATCGTACGGGTCACAACCTGACCGGCGTTCTGCATGAGATATTCCAGAAGGCGGAATTCACGCGGCTGCAGCGGGATTTCCGTTTCGCCGCGGCGGCACGAATGCGCCATCCGGTCCAGCGTCAGGTCGCCGACGGTATAGGTGGTCTCAATCTGGCTGGCCGACTTGGGGCGTCGTGCCAGTGCCTCTATGCGGGCTTGAAGTTCGGTAAAGGCATAAGGCTTGGGCAGGTAGTCGTCGCCACCGGCCTTCAGGCCCTTGACGCGGTCATCGACCTGACCGAGTGCCGAGAGGATCAGCACCGGTGTGTGATTGCCTTCCCGGCGCAGGTCCTGAATGACCGAAAGGCCGTCCATCTTCGGCAGCATGCGGTCAACAATGAGGATGTCGTAGTCCCTGTCGAGGGCCATATCCAGCCCGGTCCGCCCATCGGCAGCCTGGTCGGCGGTGTGGCCCAGTTCACTCAAACCCTTGACGAGGTAGCTTGCAGCTTCCGGGTCGTCTTCAATGACAAGAATCCTCAACATCTCATCCTTTTAGCTTGAGTTGGCCCTAAAGAAAATGGCTGACGGCGGCGATGGATGTGAGAGTCGCCGCCGCCAGTCAGTCAGGGTTTAGCAGATAAACCCTTGGCAATGACCGGCCCGTCGGGGTTTGGGGGCAGAGGGCAGGCCGGTCTTGCCTCACAGGTCCGGTTCGGGGCAGAACCGGCCCCTGATCAGGCGAGGTTCATGGGCAGGGCCACGAACCGTGTCGTGTCGTTGCTTTCAACCCGGAAGAGAACCGCCTTGCGGCCATCCTTTTCCGCCTTGTCCAGCGCCTTCAGCACGTCGGACGGGCTGTTGACCTTCATGCCGGCCACTTCCAGGATCACGTCACCGGTGTTGAGGCGTTTTTCGGCTGCCGGGCTTTCCGGGTCGATTTCGGCAATAACCACGCCGTCACCTTCCAGGCCAGCTTCGGCTTTCGTCGTCAGGACCAGGCCGAGATCATCCAGGCTGGTCTTGCTTTCGCCGGCCTCCGGCTGAACGGCTGCAACCTGTTCCTGATCCTGCAGGCGGCCCAGTGTCACAGTGACGTCCTCTTTCTGGCCGTCACGCCAGACCGTGATGTCCACCTGGCTGTCGGGCTCGTAAGCTGCAATGATCTTGGACAGCTCGCGCGGGCCCTTCACTTCAGTGCCGTCAACGGCAAGGATGGTGTCGCCCGAGCGCAGGCCAGCCTTCTGTGCCGGGCTGTTTTCCTGCGCTTCCGCGACGATGGCGCCGCGGGCCTCTTCGAGGCCAAGGCTCTCCGCGATGTCATCCGTGACGTTCTGAATCTGAACGCCCAACCAGCCGCGAACGACGGTGCCGTCGTCCTTCAGCTCCATGATGACATCCTGCGCGGTCGAAGCCGGAATTGCGAAGGCGATACCGACGTTGCCACCGGACGGCGAGAAAATCGCCGCATTCACACCGATGACTTCGCCATGCATGTTGAAGGCCGGACCACCGGAGTTGCCGCGGTTGACCGGGGCATCGATCTGGATGAAGTCGTCATAAGGACCGGCGCCGATGTCGCGGCCACGTGCCGAGACGATACCAGCCGTGACGGAGCCGCCGAGACCGAACGGGTTACCGATTGCGACAGTCCATTCGCCGACCTGCGGCGCTTCCTTGGCGAAATCGACATAGGTGAACGTGTCGTCGCTTTCGACTTTCAGAAGGGCCAGATCCGTCCGTTTGTCTGCGCCGATGAGCTTGGCATCATACTCCTTGCCGTCACGGTCGATCACGGTGAACTCGGTCCCGTTTTCGATCACGTGATGGTTGGTGACGAGGTAACCGTCATCAGAGATGAAGAAGCCGGAGCCCTGGGAAATGCCATACTGGCGCGGGGCACGGCGCTGATTTTGTTGCTGGTCACCGCCACCCTTGCCACCGAACTCGCGGAAAAAGCGCTGGAACGGATGGCCATCAGGCAGGCCCTTGAAGAAGTCTTCGAAATTGTCGTTGCCGCCTCCGAAGTTCATCATGCGCGGTTCTGCGGCCTGCTTGACCTGAACGCTGACAACCGCCGGGCTGACGGCAGTGACGACGTGGGAGAAGTCCAGCGGAGCCGCGGTATCGACACGGACAGCATCAGCCAGAGCCAACTGGCTCGGAACAATGGTCTGTGCCGTCAGAAGTCCGGCTGCGCCGAGCGCGACGACGCCTGCCAACAGTTTGGCGCGACGGGAGCGCAGGGGAGAAACTGAGCGACTGTTTTGCATGTTGTCTTCCTCTTTCGAGATAAGGATTGAAAACCATTTCCTGGACTGCTTGCGGGGAAAGCGCTCCAGGCTCGAAAGTGAAAGTAGGTGAACCAGTCTTACAGGCGCCTGTCGGCGGCATTACGGTTTTGTAAGGTTGGAAACCCGGGCGTAAAACGTGAGGAAAACCGCCAGGATCGGGACCCAATTGGCTACGGTTTTTTCCGTCCCGAACAAGCACAGAGGTGAAAACCGGGTGCAGGAAGCATGAAACAGCTGGCCAGCGAACTGGGCAGAGCGTTCTCTGCCTCGCGTTACGAGGGGTTCGATTCGCCTGTCAGGGGAAGACGACCGGCGTATCGCCCGCCTGCCATCGGTTCCATTTCGGCATCACGGATTGGAAGCGGGGAGACATTTCGAAGGCTTCCAGCCAGGCTTTCATTGACGTCCACTCCTGGCTGTCGAACCAGCTGCGGTCCGAGTTGGCGAACTGACGAACGAACGGCAGGATCGCAAAGTCGGCCAGCGAGGCCTTGCCGCCGAAAAGCCAGGCCGTAGCCGCCAGACGGCTGTCCAGATGCCAAAGGAACTCCGCAGCACCGGCTTGCTCTGTTTCCCTGTCTGTGTCCGGATATCTCGTATCGTACTTGTAGCGATCCAGATGGCCCTTGAACGGGCCATCGCAAACGCCGATCAATTCCAGCATGGCATCGAGATCGCCTTTTTCCGGCTTCAGCCAGTTTTCCGGGTCGGACCGGTCAAGTGCCCAGAGCATGATCTCGAGGCTTTCATCGATCACCGTATCACCGGTCTTCAGGCAGGGTACCGTTGCCGAGGGAGACGTTTCCAGAAACTCGGGTGCCTTGTCCCTCAGGACGATTTCCCGCAATTCGACCTGCTCGCCACTTGAGGCAATCGAGAGCCTTGCCCTGATGGCATAGGGGCAGCGGCGGAAAGAATAGAGGATCGGCATCAAGGTTGCGTTCATGCGCGTGAAATGACCCATCGGTGCCGGCAGGTCAACAGTGCCGAAATCACCTTATTGCAACAATGCACTTGGTGGTTTTCACAGGTTATAAAGGAAATTTGGTGAAACTTATGCCGATAGGGTACGGACATGAGCGACTCGCTTCTTAAGCTTGCCAAAGACAGTTCTGCAGAGAAAAAACACGAGCTTGCCGAGCACGTGACAGGCCTGCTTGTTGCCCGCGCAGACGACCCCGGCTCCGAAGAGACCCATCTTCTGAACAATATGCTCGAGGGCGTCTACGATTCCCTTGCTCACGACGCCAAGCGCAAGATGTCCGAACGACTTGCCGATGTGCCGTCAATGTCCTCCAAGCTTGCCGCGGCAATGGCCAGCGACGACCTGCCTGTGGCCCAGGCAGTGCTGGAACGCTCCAAGTCGCTTCGCGAGGAAGATCTGCGCAAGATCGCGGAAACCAAGGACCAGGGTTATCTTCTGGCTCTCGCCAAGCGCGACCACGTCAGCAACGATATCAGCAATATCCTGATCAAGCGCGGCAGCAGGGATGTCAAACACACGCTGGCCGCCAACCTCGGTGCCGAGATCACCATGCCAGTGTTCGAAAGCCTGGTGAAGGACATGCCCAAGCAGCTTGGTGATCGCATCCGGCACTTGCGCAAGTCGAACGAGGAACTGCTGGAAGATCTGTTCCGTGACGACGGTGAAGTTGCTGCCGGTGCGGAACTGGTGAAAAAGCAATCCAAGATCAGCCCGAAGGCGTGGCTGATGGGCATCCGGCTTGGCAAGACGACCCTGAACAAGGCGGTCTACCAGCTGGCCCAGGAACACAATCTTCTCGATGCGGTCGCCTTGCTCTCGTTCTTCTCCGGCCTCGACATGAAATATGTCCACAATCTCATGGTCCGGTTCGATTCCACCGGCATTGCCACCGTCTGCCGGGCCACCGGCATCGGTGCAATGGAATTCCAGGCCGTGTGCAAGGAACGATGCAAGCATCTGAAGTTTCCCGAAAGCACCGGCAGCAAGTGGCTGACGAACTACCACATGCTCGATGACACCGATGCCCGCCGACTTTTGGCGCTCATGAAAATCAGGTTGAAAGCAGCCAAACACGAGAAGGCTGCCTGATCCCCCCGGCCCAAGTGCGAAAATCCGTTTCGCGACAGGACCAAAATTGAGTTTCAAAATCCAAGTCAATTCCAGATTTTTCGCCTATAACTTGTGCAATTGCACATTTTTCAGGCGACTTCATGCATATAGATCCCAAACAAACCTTCAGGACCGCGTTTGCCCCGGCGTTGCCTTGGCCGCAGCCAACCGAAGCGTTTCTGGCCATGGCGGGCGGCGCTGTCGGTATCGGCGCATGCGCTCTGATGGTGTGGTTGATGCACGCATATGGCGGCCTGCCGCTGTTTCTGATGGCGCCTCTTGGTGCCTCTGCCGTACTGGTGTTTGCCGTACCAAACAGCCCGCTTGCACAGCCTTGGTCCGCAATTCTGGGAAACACATTGTCGGCGGTGTGCGGTGTGGTGGCGCTTGCCTTGCTGCCGTTGGAAACCGCGCCGGTTCTGGCTGTCGCACTTGCGTTTGCCGCGATGATGCTTGGCCGGGCTCTGCATCCGCCTGGTGGAGCTGTCGCCTTGCTGATTGGCTTGTCGCCTGAGCTTCTGACGGAAACAGGCGCGCTGATGATCGTCTTCAATACAGCCGTGATGACTTGTGTACTGGTGACGTCCGGCCTGGTGTTTCATCGTTTCTCCGGTCGGAAATATCCGTTCCGGACAAGCCTTTCGCAAAGCGGGCCACCACCAATGCGGCGGCTTGGCCTGACCGAGGAAAATCTGTCGGACCTGCTGTCGAAATTTCACCAGTCGACCAACCTCGGTGCTGTCGATCTTGCCCGGCTTGTGGCCGCTGTCGAGGCAGAGTTGATACAGCCTCCCTTCGAAGGGGTAGCCTGTGCAGATGCGATCGCCCTGGAACACCTTCATGTTGCTCCAGACGCGTCTCTACAGGAAATCCTCAGCAAACTGCAGCAGTCCGAAACATCCAAAGTCGCAGTCGTGAATGCTGACGGCCATCTTGCCGGTCTCATCAACCAGCGCGACCTCCTACGCGTCCTGAGCAAAGGCTTCGGTGACGGATCGAACTTCGCCCCTCCCCTCGCTCGCGACCTCCTGCATGCTCCGGTGACGTCTTTCGACGGCACCCTGCCGCTTGGTGATGCCCTGCATGTGATGGTTCGCGATAATCTGGATCATGTTCCGGTATGCCAGGAGGGAGTGTTCGAAGGTTTTCTGACCCGCTCACTCCTGCTTGAGGCCCTGGTCTGGCCCGCAACGGACAGAAAGGCCGCCTGACGCGGTAAAAGCACAGGGACGCGAAGGGAATTTTCCTGAATGAGCCAAGATGACGACCTGCCGGGAGACCCTGTCTGCTACGCCGACATGCTGGTAGGCGGATTTGTCGTTGATCAGGAAACCTTTCGCGATGTCAGCCGGTTCCGCAAATCTGAGCGCAGCCGCCTCTATGAAAAGCGGAAGGGACTGACCAGCACGGAGCGGGCGGCAAAGACCGCTGCGCTGATCGATCAGCTTCGCCCCGTCCTTGAAGCAGTCGACTATCAGAGGATCTCGCTCTATTGGCCAATCCGCGGAGAACCGGACCTTCGCCCCCTGATGACGGAGCTTTGCAACTCGGGCAGGACAGTTCTTCTACCCGTCGTTCTCGAAAAGCAGACACCGCTGGTCTTTCGCCCGTGGCAGCCAGGCTGCAAGATGGTGCGAGGCCTCTGGAACATTCCCGTTCCCGAAGAAGGCCCATCGCAGGTGCCCGAGGTCGTGATCGCGCCCCTCGTTGGTGTCGACGCCCACTTATACCGCCTCGGCAATGGTGGCGGCTACTACGACCGCACGCTGGCATCGCTGCCGGCCAAACCGCTGACCGTCGGGATCGGGTTCGCGTTCTGCAGTCTCAACTCCATCTTTCCAATGCCCTGGGATGTGCCAATGGACAAGGTCGTTCTGGACACCGGACCTTTGGAAGTTGAACCGGGAAAATGACACTTGCTTCAACCAGTAGTTACCTAATGCAAATCCGCGCGGGGTCTCCGAGAGACTTTATCAAATAAAGTAAACACGCTTGAGGCCCGCATAAGCGCGCAAAATGTCAGCCTTATCCTGTAATTAATACGGATGGCGCGATAGATTTATCCTTTTTTTATCCTGCGCTTTAGACAGTTGTAAACTGTCTCTGCGGTAGTCCTGTTGCAAGAAAAACGGACAGCTAAAAGATGCTCAACGACCTTCTCAATCTCGCTCAGGAAAGCACCCCGGAAAAACGCCACCAACTGGTGGAACACGTTACCGAGCTTTTTGTGCGTGGCGCGAACAGCTACCAGACAGAAGAAATCGCCCTGTTCAACACGGTGCTGGAAAGCATGCTTCCCACCATGGAGCCTGAACAGAAGAAAGCGATATCCGAACAGCTGGCGCCGATAGACGATACTTCCAACAAGGTCGCCTATGAGCTTGCCCGAGAAGAGATCGACATCGCCAGGCCGATGCTGACGTCCTCAAACGCCCTGAAGACCGAGGATATCCTGCGACTGGCCAAGACCATGGGTCAGGGGCACCTGCTGGCGATCTCGAAACGCCAGCATCTTGAAGCCAATGTCACCGATGTCTTGCTGGAACGCGGCGAGAACCCGGTCAAGCAATCTGTTGCTGCCAACTCCGGCGCAGAGTTTTCCGAATGGGGCTCTCGCCTGCTGATCAAGCTGGCGGAAAAGGACGAGAAAATCCGCGACGCCATGATGGAGCGCGCGGACATTACCGAGTCGGACTACGACAAACTGATCAACCAGATGCCTGAGGCTCAGCAGGCGAAGATCCGCCAGCTGCGCAAGGAAAACGAAACCCTGATCCAGGATCTCTTCCACAAGGCCAGCAAGGTTGTTGCCAGTTCGAAGCTGGAACGCAAGGCGACCCGTATCAATGCGAAGGTCACCTTGAAGGAAATTCGGGCCGGGCAACGTTCGCTCAGCAAGGCGATCACGCAGCTGTCGCTGTCCAACAACCTGTTCGACATCTGCTTCCTGCTGGCGGAAATGGCCGGGCTGGAGCAGAAATACGTCACCAATGTCATGGTGCGTTACGATTCGACCGGTGTGGCGGTTCTTTGCCGTGCCATGGGAGTGGAAAACGCGGACTACAATGCGCTGTGCAAGGCCCGGGCGATGCACAACAAGCAGCCGCAGTCGACGGCGGAAAACTGGGCGAACGACTACCAGTCGCTGTCAGACCGCGACGCGCGCCGTCTGCTGTCTTTCATGAAGATCCGTCTGCAGACCCTGGAAGGCCAGGCGGCCTGAGGCCGCCTCCCCGCTTCCCGTCAAATTACGCCTCCGCTTTGCCGGGCGACACATCCCGCGTCACCACCGCAGCGCCCGCTTCCAGCGTGCGATGGACAGGACATTTGTCGGCGATCTCCAGAAGCCGGGTTCGCGTTGCTTCGTCAAGGTTGCCTTCCAGCGTGATCAAGCGCTCGAACCGGTCGATCTTGCCGTTCCGCGACTTCACGCTTTCCGAACACTCTTCACAATCGGCCGCGTGCACCTTGCCGTGCAGAACACGAGTGCCGATCCGTTCGATATCCAGCCCCTTGCGTTCAGCATACATGCGCAACGTCATGACCGTGCAGGCCCCGAGTGCGGCGGACAGATATCCATAGGGCGACGGGCCGCTGTCGAACCCACCGACATCCTTGGGTTCGTCGGCAATCATCCGGTGTACGCCGCTCGTGACCATGACCTGAAACTTGCCCTGGCCGGTCTCCACCACTTCAACACCATCCTTTGCTTCGTCGCCGGCCTGTTCCGCTACCGGATCGAGATAACGCCCGACCCAACCGGCAATCACACGTGCCGCATAGGCCGCGTCCTGGCTCTTTGAAAGAAGATGGTCGGCCGTATCGAGCGACACGAAGCTCTTGGGATGCTTTGCGGCAACGAAAATGTTGGTGGCGTTGTCGATACCGACAACCTCGTCGAGCGGGGCATGCATCACGAGAAGCGCCTTGCCGAGACCCGCGACCTTGTCACGAACCGACTGGGCTTCCAGATCGTCCAGGAACTCCTTGCGAATGGTAAAGTTGCGCCCTTCGAGAGAAACTTCTCCTTCGCCCTGCTTGCGGATCGTTTCTTCCACTCCCTTGAAGCTTCGGATCACGTGATCCGCGTCGGAGGGAGCGCCGATCGTCACGACGGCCCGCACTTCGGGAATGTCGGCGGCAACGGACAGAACCGCGGCCCCGCCGAGCGAATGGCCGATCAGGAGCTGTGGAGCCTGATAGTTGCGGCGCAGATAATCTGCTGCCCGCTTCAGGTCTTCGATGTTGGAGGAAAATCCGGTTGAGGCGAAATCGCCGCCACTGCCGCCGAGGCCGGTGAAATCGAACCGGAGCACGGCAATCCCCTCTTGTGAGAGCGCACTGGCAACGTGACGGGCGGCAGCGATATCCTTGGAGCAGGTAAAGCAGTGCGCGAACAGGGCGAAAGCCCTGATCTTGCCTGACGGCAGATCCAGCCGGGCCGCCAGACTTGCGTCGTGCGCGCCGTCAAATTCCAGTTTCAGCGGATGCTGTCCCATTCTTCTGCCTCCTTGCGGTCACTCGGCCACAGGTAAGCACACCTGCCCGTCATGCAAGTCACGCATTGGTGTGAACACAGTGACCGCAGATCTTGAACGGTATGCAGCTGGTGAGACCGAAAACGAAAGGCCGGAAGTGTCAGTCGGCCTTGTCCAGCAGCGCCTGCAGCCTACGCTCCTCTTCCGCGGTCAGCTTGGGAGCGGAGACATCGTTGGCAGCAGCGCGATTGCGAGCACGCTTGCGCAGGGCTGCAACAATCGCAATCAGCCCCGCAATCAGGGCAACGGGGCCCGCGGCCCACAGAACGATTGTGTGCCAGGCGAAGCGGGGCTTCAGCAGCACGAATTCGCCATAGCGGGACACAAGGTAATCGATCACCTGCTCGTCACTGTCGCCGGCGACCAGTCGCTCGCGTACCAGGACGCGCAGATCCTTGGCCAGCGGCGCGTCGCTGTCATCGATGGACTGGTTCTGACAGACCATGCAGCGCAGTCCAGCTGAGAGTGCGCGCGCACGGCCTTCCAGTACCGGATCGTCCAGAACTTCGTCGGGCGCAACGGCAAGAGCCGGTGCGGCAAGCAGGCTCACACAGAGCAGCAGGGCAAGAAATACACGCTGTATCATCCGGTCACTCCGCCGCTGCCACACTTTGCTGACGTTTGCGGGCCGGTTTCGGAGCCCCCACGCGCAGCCGCCTGTCGGCAATGGAGAACACCGCACCGAGGGACATGATCACACAGCCAATCCAGATCAGGGTGATCAGCGGCTTGAAATAGACGCGCACGTCGACAGCGCCATCGCCGCGCCCTTCACCGAGCGAGAGATAGACCTGCGAAAACCCTGTCGTATAGATACCGGCTTCCGTTGTCGGCATCTGGCGCGCCGTGTAAATGCGCTTGGAGGGGTCAAGCTCGGCCACCAAGGTTCCGCCCTGACGGATGGAGAAGTGACCGACTTCTTCAGTGTAGTTCGGACCGCGGCGCGGTGCGGCGCCTTCGAAGGTCATCTGGTATCCGGCTAGTTCGACAACATCGCCCGGACGCATTGTGAGGACACGTTCTTCCTGAAACGCGGAAGCCGTGACAATGCCGAGAACAGTAAGGCCGATGCCGAAATGGGCAGTGGCCGTTCCCCAGGCAGATCCCGGCAGGCCAACAAGACGGGCAAACCCGCGCTTGAAGCCTATTTCGAAGAATTTGACACGGGTCACGATTTCGGAAATTGCACCCGCCATGACCCAGACCGCCAGCCCGACACCAAGCGGCGCCAGCACCTTGTCCATGCCCCAGGCCCAGTAAGTGACCAGTGTCAGCAACAGGGCAAGACCGAAAGCCGCGTAAAGACGCTGGCAGGCCGCCCCAAGATCAGCCCGTTTCCAGGACAGGATCGGACCAAAAGGCACTGCGAGGAGCAGCGGCACCATCAGGGGACCGAACGTCAGGTTGAAGAACGGTGCACCGACTGAAATCTTCTCGCCAGTGACGGCATCAAGCACCAACGGATAGAGTGTGCCGACAAAGACAGCTGCACAGGCAGCGGTCAGGAACAGGTTGTTCAACACCAGACCGCCTTCCCGGCTGATGGGGGCGAAAAGCCCCCCCTGCTTCAACATCGGTGCACGCCAGGCGTAAAGGCTGAGCGATCCGCCGATGAAGATGCACAGAAGGCCGAGAATGAAGACGCCGCGGGCCGGGTCGGTGGCAAACGCATGAACCGAAGTCAGGACGCCTGAACGCACCAGGAAGGTGCCGAGAAGCGACAGGGAAAAGGTGAAGATCGCCAGCAGTACCGTCCAGACCTTCAGCGCCTCGCGCTTTTCCATGACGATTGCCGAGTGCAGCAGAGCCGTGCCCGCAAGCCAGGGCATGAAGCTGGCATTTTCGACCGGGTCCCAGAACCACCAGCCACCCCAGCCAAGTTCGTAGTAGGCCCAGTAGGAGCCCATCGCGATGCCGAGCGTGAGAAAGCACCAGGCAAGCAGTGTCCAGGGCCGCACCCATCGTGCCCAAGCCGCATCGATACGGCCGAGGATAAGTGCAGCCACCGCAAAGGAGAATGTGATGGAGAAGCCGACATACCCGACGTAAAGCAGAGGCGGGTGAATGGCGAGGCCGATGTCCTGCAGGATCGGGTTCAGGTCAGACCCTTCCAGCGGAGGATTTGCAATCCGGGTAAAAGGGTTGGACGTTGCCAGCAGGAACAGGACAAAACCTGCAGTAACCCAGCCCTGGACGGACAATGTCACCGCTCTCAGGTCGGCCGGCAGGTTGCCCCCGAAGACGCCAACAAGAGCCCCGAAGAAAACCAGGATCAGAACCCACAGAAGCATCGAGCCTTCGTGGTTTCCCCAAACGCCGGTGAACTTGTAGAGGAGGGGTTTTGCCGAATGGCTGTTCTCGACAACGTTCAGCACCGAGAAATCGGAATTGAGATAAGCACCCGTCAGCACCACAAAGGACAGAAGGACCAGGAGAAAGAGCATCACCGAAACCGGCGGCGCCACTGCCATCAGGCGTTCATCCTTCTGGAGCGCGCCCCAGATCGGCAGAACGGATTGGACAAGTGTCAGCGCGAAGGCCAGCACAAGTGCGTAGTGTCCGAATTCGACAATCATGTCCGTTCCTCTTCCTCACCGGCACTGCGAACAATCAGTTCGCGTTGCCCTCTTCACCTTGCCAGTGTCCCTGCGCCTTCAGAGCTTCGGCCACTTCCTTGGGAATGTAGTTCTCATCGTGCTTGGCCAGTACACTGTCCGCTACGAAAACTCCGTCAGAGCCGACGACACCCTCGGTCACCACGCCCTGCCCTTCCCGGAACAGATCCGGCAGGATGCCCTTGTAGGTGACGGCAACCGTATTGGCCGTGTCGGTTACACGGAAGCTGACTTCGGCATTGTCGGAGCGCACGACCGAGCCTTCCTCGACCAGGCCACCAAGCCGGATCCGCTGACCGGGCGCAACGCCGTTCTGGGTGATTTCGGTCGGGCTCTGGAAAAACACGATCTCGCTTCTCAGCGCGATCAGAATCAGCGTCAGGGCAATGGCCAGAACCGCGCCAGCCGAACCGATAAGGGTCAATCGTCTTTGTTTGCGTGTCATCAGCGAAGCGTCCGATTTTCAATTCCCCGGCGCAACTGCGCCGCCTGCGGCAGGTCTGCCGCTCAACCGTCTGTTAGACCAAGCTGGCTGGCAGCGTCCTTGATCATGGACAAGTCCTCCGGCTTGTCCGCGAATGCCGACAGCGCCTCCTCAAGAGCCTTTTCCGCATCCTGTTTCTTACCCAGAACCATATAGGCACGGATCAGCCGGTTCCACTCATCCACCGATCCGCCTTCCGTGGACAGACGCTCGGCAAGGCCGGCAACCATGCCGGCGATCATGGCCTGACGGTCATCCGCGGCCATTTCGCTGGCGGCAGCAACCTCTTCCTGGGACGGTCCCGGCAAACTGTTACCGACCGGTGCGCCGCCTGTCAGCCGGGCCATTTCCTGACGCGCGGCCCCAACCCAGGCTTGGGTCTCATCAGCACCCTGAAGGAGAGCCTGCCAAGCAGCAATCGCGTCTTCCTTGCGGCCTTCCTGGCCAAGCGCCAGTGCGAGAAAGAATCGTGGCTTTACAGCTGCGGGTTCCAGCGACACGGCCTGCTCGAAAGCGGCGCGGGCATCGGCTGTTACCAGACCCTGGTTTGCAATCGTCAGCGCTTCGCCCATATCGGTAAGCCAGGCCTGGTTCGGCCCGAGAATGCGGATTGCGTTGGAATAGGCTTTCGCAGAAGCCTGAGGCTGACCGAGCGACAGGTAGACCGGAGCAATGACTGCCCAGCCTTGCCCATCTTCCGGATTTTCCGCCAGATGACGTTCAACACGGGCAACCAGCAGATCGACGGATTGTTCTTCCGCCGGTGCGCTCAGACGGCTGAGCAACGGCTGGTCGGGAAGATCGGGAGAGCCAAGGACAAGATAAAGTCCGAAAGCTGAGGCTGGCAGCGCCAGCAGGGCCAGCCCCTGCGCAAGCTTCAAGCCGCCGCCCCTGGAGCCGTCCTGCTTTTTGCTGTCGCCCCTGTCGTGGGCTGCAAGCAGACGGCGCGCGATTTCCGTTCGCGCTGCCTCGGCTGCTTCGGCGTCTATCAGGCCCCGTTCGAGTTCCGTCTCGATCGCCGCAAGCTGCTCGCGATAAACCGCTTCGTCCGCACGCGCCGGTGCATCCTCCTGGTGGCGCCGTGTGCGCGATAGGGGAATAAGTACCGACAATGTCGCAACCCCGGTCAACAGGGCAATCAGGATCCAGAACACCATGGCCGCACTATAGACAATTCAATGCGGACAAAAGCAAGGTGGCTGGGATGTGACCGGCGGTCGCGGCGCAAACAAATCGGTGAATGAGGCCAGACCTTCAAAACCATTGCGGCAACCGGCTTTGCAATACGCCGACTTTGAGGGCCTAGCGGGAACCGTCAGCGCCGGCCAAGAGCATTGGCGACAAGTTTGCGTTCCGGACTGGGGCCGGAACTGGCATCGGCCGCGTTCTTGCTCGCTTTTGCATAGGCGGATTGCCGACTGCGGCGCAGCTGCGCGGCGTAATCCGTGCCGAAATAGATCTCCGACAGCATGATGGCGACGTCGGCTGCGGCAATCTGTGCCTCCAGCGCAGGTCCCTTGGATTTGCCAAGATCGGTGATCAGAGAACGGGTCAGGATTTCAAGCGTCTGTTCGACCGCTTGGCGTGTACTTTTGCCAATCTCGTTGACCGCGAAGGTCTCGGAGGCGTTCCGAACCATTGCGACCACGCGCAACGTACGCACGGCGTCATCAATCGCGATCTGGTCGATCTGCAGCTTGCCATCCTTGTCGAACTTCGGCACCTGCAGGGCACGCCGCACACTGCTGTGGGCGCTGTTCAATTCCCGGGTGACGACACTGGAGATGCTGCGTTTGGTTTCCGCCAGACGTTTGTGCCACCTGCCGGTGACCGAGAGATCCATGTCACGTTCAACACCGCGGACCAGCATGTGGTACTCCGACAGCGCCTGAGAAAAGGCCACCGGGTCCGGATTGTTGTTGCGATGTTCGAACGCCAGGATCTGCAGGCGTTCGGCCTCGCTCATGACCACATCAACAAATGGTGCGAACTGCGAACGAGCAATCGCCTTGGGGTCAGGGTCGCCTGCCAGACGTCCGGCAAAGGCACACAAGGCCGAAGGCATGTCCGAGCGGTCTACCAGCGCGGCGGCGATCACCGGAACATGGTCGGGAAATCGTGCGGTGCATTTGTCGACGAGACGCAGCACCTCAGTATCCTGCTTCAACCGATGCTCGTTGATGCGATCCGGTATGTTCTGCAGGAACGGCACCAGCCAACGTTCTGCCGCGAAGATCTTCTGAATGTCCCTGACTTCGGAGATACCGCGTTCGCCGCCAAGTTCGATTGCCATTCGGCGCTTGTCTTTGTCGGACGTCTCCGCACGGCGCAACATGTCGCCGATGGCGTCCACGGCACGCGAGCGCAGCGCCTGCACCAGGGCATCCACACGCTCACCACTAACGGCAGAATTTCCGGCCTGTTCCAGCACAAGGCGAATGTCGGCAGCCATGACATCACGACCGAGCCAGTTCCAGACACGGTCGAGAATGCCCCGCTGGATTCGGCCCTCCTGCCGCTGTGGCAGCATTTCGTTGATCAGAAAATCATCCAGCGGTGTGAAGAACATCCGCTGGATCTGATTGCGCCGCTGAGCGCCACCCGGCATGCTCGGTGCAACCGGCTGCGGTTTGCGAATGAGTGCCACGGCTGCGGCAAGAACGAGCTGGATATGCGGATCGGCGTGTTTTTGAACCTTGGCGCGTTCCAAATTGCGGACCAGAGCCTCAACCGCCTTGGGGCTCAGACTACGCAAGTAGGTTTTGATTTTGGTTTCAAGCTGGTCCGAATATGTCATTCACAGCGTCAACATCGCGATCCTAGTTACCGCGAGTTTAACGTTAGAAGACTTAAGCAAGTGTTGAGAATAAATACCGGGAACTTAGAGGGCTTCGGACAGCATCACCAGGACACTGTCTCCCTTTGAACCTTTTCCGCGCCGGCTGGTTCAGCCGATCACCTGCCAGGCACCCTGGTCGGTTTCACACGCCGTGCCGCGCGCCTGCAAGGTGCGGCCCTGGAGAACCATCTCGTGCGTAAACTCGCGGCAGCTGGTCTCATTGACGAAATAGACCGGTCCGGGACGAACTTGACCGCTGCGGCCGGTACGCTCGTTCTGCCAGGCAACCGAAACCCCAAGGCCACGCGCGCGCAATGCCCTGGTCTGGGCATCTTCGGCTGCCTTGCGGTCAGACGGCTCAAGCGCGTCACCGAACTCGTTGTTCACCAGCACCGAAATGGCCGTATTCGCTTCCGAGCCGGAAACATTCGCATTCGGGTCACCGAAAAAGGACCCCCAAGTGTTGCTGTCTCTCGACCCGGACGTCATGGAGCAACCTGCCAAAGCAAAGGCAAGAGCAAGACACGAGGCACCGCGAAGACGCATTCTTGAAAGCTCCAAGTTCTTCGAATTTCAACCAGAAGCAGCTGAAATCCGATTGCTGACCATTTTCCAAAGGCTAGCGCAAAATGACTGCACTAGAAGGCGTGAAACCGGCGCAAACCGGTCGATGAATCAGTGTTATTTTTAATTTGTGGCCGAACTTGGCCACAACCGTGTCTTTGTTTCCGCTATTTGCATCACATCCTATCACAGTCCCGCAAGGGCGGCCCAAGCGAACGTTTGGTAAATCCCCTATTCCTTGCTGAGCGCAGGCAGTACCAGACGTGCCTTCAGGCCTCCGAGCGAGGAACTTTCAAGATCGAAGGTGCCACCATAAAGGGCAGCGAGATCTGCCACGATCGACAGGCCAAGACCTGTTCCCGGCACGGTTTCATCCAGACGCCGACCGCGCTTGATTGCTTCGGCGCGCTGTTCAGGCGTCAGTCCGGGCCCATCATCCTCGACCGTGATCGTGAACATGTCCCGGTTCGTGGCCGGATCGTTCAACGTGGCCACCTGCACCCGCACCTTCGAACCTGCCCATTTGCAGGCATTGTCGATCAGGTTGCCGCTCATTTCTTCCAGGTCCTGGCTTTCGCCTCGAAAGCGGATCTGACCGGACTGCGCGAAACCGACATCAACGCCTTTGTCCTGATAGATCTTGCCCATGGCCCGGATCAGACGGGCAAGAACCGGCTCGGTCTCGCATGAAACACCGATGACCCGCCGCTGCGCCGCCATGCGGGCCCGCTCCAGATGATGCTGGATCTGGGTCGACATGATCGATGCCTGTTCGGACACCTTGTCCGCCAAGGGGCCGCCGGACGCCCTTGCCTCGTTTGAAATGACCGACAGTGGGGTTTTCAGACCGTGTGCAAGGTTGCCGACGTGGGTGCGTGCCCGCTCGACGATTTCCTTGTTCGACACGATGAGCGCATTAAGTTCCACCGCCAGCGGCGCGATCTCGCGCGGCAGGGCCTCGTCAATGCGTTCGGCCTCGCCCTGTCGAACGGCTGAAAGCGACGCACGAAGGCGCGCAAGTGGCCGCAAACCGAATTTCACCTGCAGGAAGATCGCCAGAATCAGCCCGAGCCCGACAATGCAAAGCGTGATGGCCACAAGCCGCGCGAACTCGAAGATATCCGCCCAGAACCCTGCCGTTGCAGCGCCGACGGCAATTACATAGGCCGCGTCGTCAACGGTAATTCTCTGCTGAAGTACGCGGATTTCATCACCGGTCGGCCCGACGATAAACCCGGCATTGGCGTCGTCCTGCCCGATCGGCGGCGTGTTCAGCGGATCCCCCACCAGCGACTCCGATGCATAGAGGATCGACGGGCTGTCGGCGCGTCGAACCGTCCAGTACCAGCCGGACAGTGGCAGGGAGAACCGGGGATCGCCGCGGTAGGTCGGCGCAGTCAGGGTTGCGGTTGCCTGGTCAGCACTGGCATCTGCATTGGTTGCCAGCATTTCGGCAATCAGTGCCTTGATATGAACCTCGAGCTGGGCGTCAAACGCCCGTTCGCTCGCTCTTTCATAAAGGCTCACCAGGAACACCCCGGCGATGGCGAGCGCGATGGTGGACCATACAGCCGCCACGAACACCAGACGTGCGGCAAGCGACCGCTGAGGCCGGTTCACGGGCCGGCCGTCCCCGTTGGCAGAGGTCTCAGGTGTCACTCGCCGCTCCCAGGCGGTATCCGAGCCCTCGGATGGTTTCGATCATGTCCGAGCCGATTTTCTTGCGCAGACGGCCGACGAAGACTTCCACCGTGTTGGAATCACGATCGAAATCCTGATCGTAGAGATGTTCGGTCAATTCAGTCCGGGAGATCACCTTGCCCTGGTGATGCAGCAGGTAGGACAACAGCCGGTATTCATGCGAAGTCAGCTTGACCGCGCTGCCGTCCACGGTTACCCGGCCGGATCTCAGATCCAGCCGCACCGCACCGCAAGTGAGTTCGTTGGAGGCATGCCCGGCGGCCCGGCGCACAAGCGCACGCACACGGGCAAGCACTTCCTCCATGTGGAAAGGCTTTGCGACATAATCATCGGCACCGGCGTCGATCCCCGCAACCTTGTCCGACCAGCGGTCGCGCGCAGTCAGGATGAGGACCGGCATGGTGCGCCCGTCGCGGCGCCAGTTTTCCAGAACGGACAGTCCGTCGAGGGACGGCAGGCCGAGGTCAAGCACCACGGCGTCGTATGGCTCGGTGTCGCCGAGAAAATGCCCGTCCTCGCCGTCCGTCGCACTGTCGACCACATAGCCGGCCTCTTCCAGGGCGGCCACCAGCTGGCGGTTCAGATCGGTATCGTCTTCGACAACAAGAATGCGCATGAAATTCAACTTTATGACTGATGGAGTCGGAACCAGATCAACCAACCGAAAGCCGGCAGGAAGATGTCGCTTCTAGCAATTACCTGTTGGCGTTGACTGTGACAGTTGTCACCTTGCCACCCTTTAGGACCGACAACAGATAGACGTATCCTCCACCCTGCTGGCAAAGCTGGGCCTTGACGATTTCACCGCCTGCCTGCCCTGCAACCGCCCCAAGCGGGGCGGCCTTGCCGCTGGCCACGGCTTCACGGGCCTGCGACTGGGACAAACAAGCGGCTTGCGCCGGCGCAATGACGGCGAATGTCAGGATCAAAAGGGCAAATATCTGTTTCACGTGTCCGATTCCGGTCTGCTCACGAGGTCATGCGCAAGGTGTAATCAATTTCACCTGAACGCAAGCTGAACCGGTTGTTTGGATTTCTTCAGCAGCCCTACTTGCGACGGCTTCCATCCGCCGCCTTGTCAGCCCAGCGCCACTTCATCCGTCTGCAGGTCGTCGTAACGGCCCTTGAACTGCTCGAACACCTGCAGCGTCCGCCGGGCGATCCCTGTCCAGCCGAACACGCGGCGTGCGAAGCGAGCGCCCTCCACCGAGAGGGTTTCGCGCATCCAGGAGTATTGCATCGGCATGTTCAGCATGGCCGCAAACTCTTCTGGTCGCTTGGGATCGGCCACCAGCGCATGGCGCCCAAATTCGATCTGATCGAAAAGGCCGCCGTGAATGGTCACCACAGTCGGCGTTCCGCAGGCCATCGCTTCCACGGCGGTCATGCCGAAAGGCTCATATCGGGAGGGAAGCGCGAAGATGCCCGGACCGCGATAGAAATCTGCCAGATCTTCATCCGCGACATACCCACGCCAGCTGATGGCATCGGCCACGCCGAGGGAAGAAGCGACTTCCTTCCATTGCGCGAGCAGCGCCTTGTCGCTATCCGAATTGGCACCGGCGGCAAGCACAAGGCGTGCGTCGGGCTGCAGTTTCAGGAGGCTCGGCAAGGCTTCAATGATCAGGTCGTAGCCCTTGTTTTCCGCTGCCCTGCCGACGACGTAGATATCCGTTTCCCTGAAATCGTGCTTCCGGCGCGCTTCCGCGACAACATCCGGTGTTGCGGGCGTAAACCGGCCTTCGTCGATGCCCGGCGGGATCATGGTGATATGCTCGCGCGGCAACTGGTATTGCTCGACGATCAGGTCCGTTTGCTGCTCGGTCGTCGCGATGATGTGGTCGCAGTTGCGGTAAAGAACGAATTCCTTCTGGATACGCTCCTTGAAGCGGTACCCGGCCATTTCTTCTTCACCCGCTCCCACCATGTCGTGTTCTTTCCACCAGCCGAGGGAGTGCGGCGTGTGGATGTGAGGGATCTGCAGCTCCTCGGCGATTTTCTGGCCGGCGACGCCCGCATCCCAGTAATGAGAGTTGATCACGTCATATTGCAACTTGCGATGACGGATCATCGCCAGCGCATTGGTGACGAAGTCACCGTACCAGTCGTGCATGTCCTCCTTCCGGATGAAATCGGATCCTCCGAAAGGAACGCGCACGACGCGCAGGTTCTCGTTGATGATATCCTCGGCCGGCTGGTCTTCGAACTGGCGCGTCATGACATCGACCCTGTAGCCGAGCCGCGCGAACCGTTTTGCCAGCTCCAGTACGAAGACCACCTGGCCGCCCGTATCCGGTTTACCCAGTTCCGGCGATCCGGCCACGTAACCGTGCAGCGAGATCATCAGAAGGGAACCGATATTTTGCTTGTTCATGTGTCGTTACCTTGTTCGTGTGTCTTGATCTCCATCTACCCAGGCGTTCTTTTGCTCTTTTTGCTCATCGGCCCGCCGACGTTGCAGCAGGCAGCAGCCTCTTGAAAGGCCGGATCAGACTGCCGATTGCGGCAGCAGGCCCATTACCGTCAGCCCTTCCAGCACGCCGGCCGCATGGTGGGCGGATGCCAGATAGGTCTTGTGCCGCGGCAGGGTTGATAGAAGTTCCTGGCGGGCATTGCCGACCGCAATTGCCTTGCCCGCTGCTTCGAACAGCGCAAGGTCGTTGCCGGAATCACCGGCGGCGATCGTTCGCTCCATCGGAATGCCAAGATGGCTTGCCAGATGGCGCATGGCAGCGTCCTTGCCTGCGCCGGGGGCGAGAATGTCCAGATCACTGGTCCCTGAATAGATGTGCCTGAACGGGATGCCCTCGTCCCGGAGTGCGGCAAGAATCGCGTCCACGCCGTCTTTTTCCGGAACGGCGAAGCTCGCCTTTCCGTCCGTCTGGAACTTGTCGTCGTGCGCATCATACCCCAGTTTTCGGACGATTTTGCGAACTTCCTCGTCAGGCCAGTCGATAAACCGGCTTTGCCAGCTTTCCAGAAAGAAACGGTCCAGACGGATTTCGGTTCCCAAACCGGTGATGATCGCGTCCGGTTCGAAGCCTTCTGGGAAGTAGTCGGCAAGTGTCTGGTCGACACTGGCGGCCGGTCGGCTGGAGTTTAGAGCCAGTTTCAGGTGCGACTTGGCGTTCTTCAACTGATGCCAGAGTCGCTCCAGATCGGCCCGGCTACCGGTCAGGGTGTCATCGATGTCGCTGACCAGAAGCCAGGTATCACTCTTCCCCGTCTCGCCGGTCACCGGCCCTCCCCTTCCTGATCGGGCGCCCTGTGCGTGACGGAATATGCCGGTTCGACCGTGTGCTCCGTTACCGGACGGCTCAATGTTTCAACCACAAGGTCCTTCAGGCAGACGGCCGCGCTTTCAGTGTAGAAGCCGATACCGCCTTCGATGAAACTGTCGTCAACCAGCGACAGCACCACATAGCCGTCGATGGAAAACTCGAAGTATAGGCCGTGCGCCACAACCTCGATCTGCCAGGGGCCATGATCGCTGCCCCTGAAATGCGCTTCCTGAAGCGGTTCGTAGCGGAAGGCATGTTCGAATTCAGGTGTCGGGTTTGCGCCCCATGCCCGCATCTGGGCAATTCCGTTGACGAGATCCAGAGACAGGTAATAACCGTCACCCTCGTCGTTCATCCTCAGCACAAGACCGGTTTTGCCCAGTCCCTCCAGCATGAGCTGTGCCTTGAGGCGGAAATCCTCATGCTTGCCCGGCAGCATGAAAGCTTCGTACCCGCTCTTGCAGCTCAGATGCAGCCCGTCCGGCCGATCGATCGCCGACGCGTGTGTGTTGGAATACAGTGCCTTGCACTGGTAGGACGCAGTCACGACCTGGCGATGCGTCACCAGATCGTTGAAGTCCGAATTCGATTTCAGCTTGAGCCTGCCGGCACTGTCGGTCACCAGTTCCTTCGGCGGCGGCAACAGCTTCTTCACGACCTCGCGCCCGTAGACGTATTCCGTCTTGGAAAAGAAATTGAACAGAAGCAAACGGTCGTTCGTTCGGCAAATACGGCCGGCATAATTGCCCGTCGGCAGGATCACGTTGTCGAAGAAGTTCTGGTATGGGCCCTCAATCGTCTCCGCGTACCAGTAGTGGATCTTGGTGTCTTCGCGGATCGATCCCATCAGGTAATAGCGGCCATCGAGGCGAAACAGGTTCGGCACCTCGACGTCGTCATAAAGACCGGGCCGATAAAGAGGTGGCTCGAACGTGAATTTGTCCGGTTTGGTCTCGCGGGCGAGCCCGACGCAGCCGCGCCGTATGACCGGCCCTTCCTTGACACGGGCAGAGGCCAGTAGCAGGCGTTCGCCTGTGTCTTCATCGACATAGAAGAATGGATCGCGGAAACTGACCCACTTCCGGCCTTCGTCTACAGTGCTCTCGTAAAGCGGGCCAGGCACCTGCAGGGGATAATTGCCGTGATTGCAGCGTTCCCAGGTGTAGAGATCCTTGGACCGTGCCAGCCCGACCCGCTGCACCCTGCCATATTCCGCCCGCGCAAGGCCGGTGTAGAACATGCGCCACTCGCCCTGCCGGTCCGGATCGGGCGTCACATGCATCGTCCAGAGCATGTCATCATCCCATTCGCCCGGTTCACCGACGAAAAGTGCGTTCTTGACCCGGCGCCATGTCATGCCGTCCGTGCTGACGGCGTGCGCGATGAAATCGTGATTGGGCAGCACCAGATGGAACAGATGATAGATGCCGTCGTGATAAACGACATCGACGTCGCCAATGTCCGACCGCAGAAATCCATGGGATGCATACATGCCCTAACCCTGCCCAGATGTTTCAGCAGGATCAAGAGCCTAAGCCAAAAAATTTGCAGTGCAACATGGCTTGAACGAACAATATCACCCCTTTGCGCATCCCGCCTGATGACTGGCGGCATTTCCGGAACGATTTGCGGAACGGGCCAGAAACAGCAGGATACCGACCTTTCAATTGGTCCGCTGCGATCGGCTTGATGCCTAGAAAATGATCGTTTCTGAGCCAAAAGCGCGTCGTATTCGCATTCCTTTGCCGCCCCTATCCTCTAAAATGGGTTCATGACTGGCTGCTGTTGGATCTCACATACCGACTGCCACCGCGGACAAAGCGCGGCGCGCAAGACCTTGCGTCAGATCATCAGTCTTTTCTCGTTTCTTTCCTTGCTGCTCCTGTCAGGTCCTGCAGCCGCGTGCTCCCTGTCGCTGGTTCTGGCGATGGACGGTTCGGCCAGCGTCGATGCGCGCGAACACACCTTGCAGCTCAACGGACTGGCAGATGCCTTGAGAGACCCGGATGTCGTTCAGGCAATCGAGGCCGTTGGCGGGATCTGGGTTACAAGTTTCGAATGGAGCGGCCGGTACCAGCAACTGCTCCAGCTTGGGTGGAGCCATCTTTCCGATGCGCAAAGCGCTGCTAATGCGGCCGAAACCCTGCGACGCTCACCACGAGGCTACACCGAATTTCCAACCGCCCTCGGTTATGCACTCGGCCATGCGGCAACCCTGATGCGCAAGGCACCCGCGCCTTGTGTTCGTAAGGTCATAGATGTTGCGGGTGATGGCATCAACAACGACGGTTTCGGCCCGGAAAGCGCCTACAGGGCCTTCGATTTCCAGGACGTTACGGTCAACGGCCTGGTAATTTCAGGCGCCGATGAAGCGCCGGTGCGCTACTACCGGACCCATGTGATCAGGGGTCCGGGTGCCTTTGTCGAGGTTGCAGCCAGCTATGACGACTACGCCGAGGCAATGAAGCGCAAATTGCTGCGGGAAATCTTCGGCAGCGGCTACGCTTCCCTGCGCTGAAATCAGCTTCAGGCTTGCCGACGTTCCGCCCGGGCCAAAAGAGCCGCTTCGAAATCGGCTGCCGGCATTCTGTCCTGCAGGGCCCTGAGGAAAAGCTGCTTCTGTGTCTCGGGAGCCAGCCCGCCTACAGGCGGATCCCGGTCCAGATTGGTCGGGAAGGAATATCCTTCCGCACACGCGGAAACAGCCGCTTCCAGTCTGGTCCCTGACATTGTTTCCTGTCCGGTTTTCGCCAGGAGCACGGGATAGAGCGCCCGGCACATGGCATCCCTGTCCACACTTTCCATGGCGCGCCCGAAGGCCGAGGACACCTGAAGCAGGTTTGCCATGCGCTGGATATCGGTACTGGAGTTGTCACCGGCGGCGTGGAACAATGCCGGATTGAAGAACACCGCATCGCCCTTGCGCAGTGGCATCTGCACGTAATGCTGTTCGAAAAACTCCTTGAATGCCTCCAGCCGGTAGGCAGCGTAGCCCGGACGATAAAGCTGTGAAAACGGCAAGAGCTTCGTGGGACCGCTTTCAATCGGCATGTCTGTATGCGCCACCGCCCCTTGCAGGGTCATGACCTGTGACAGGTCGTGCACATGGGCCGGATAACGTGCGCAGTCCTCTTCTGACTGGAAACCAAGGTGGTAATCCCGATGTGCCTGCTGCGCCTTGCCGCCTGGACGTACAAGATTGACCTGGGCCGTCATCTGGTAGTTTGGCCCGAGCCAGGCTTCACAGACGGCATCGATGGCAGGATTGGCAAAATAGTCCGCGAAGACATCAGGGGCTTCCAGGCAGAGTTTCTGCAGTGAGTTCCAGATCCGGTCGTTTGCGCCGGCAGCTGCAAAATGATCCGCACCGCCGCCTGAAGCAGCTTTCTCCTCGGCGATGATCCGGTTGTAGACCTGCGTTGCCCGGTCTATCGGTGTGACATCCTTATATGCCTCTTCCAGCACCAGCACACCCGAGTGCAGCCGCATAACCTGCGCCCATTCTGCCATCAGCCGGCTACGGCTTTCGCGCCCGGCAAGAACGGTCTCCAGATCGGCAACCCGGTAAACGGGAATACCGGCAACCACCTTGTAGGCGTGCGGCACGATGCCTGCGTCCAGTTTTTGCGACACAAGTTGCCTGAACTCCTCGACATCGCAGCTGGTGGCGTTGAAATACGCCAGATGATCGACCCGTTTGTCCATGATCCCCTCCCAGGTTTTGTTGGCTGCAATGCTAGCAGGATCGGTCTTGATCGGATCGACATTTTCCATCAAGAATCCATCAAATGACCCATCGCTTCCCGATCAAGGAAATCGCCCTTCAGGCAGGCCTCAGCACTGCCACGGTTGACCGCGTGATGAACGGGCGAGCACATGTCAGCCCGCAGACCCGTCGCAGGGTTGAGGATGCGATTGCGGAACTGGAACAACAGGAAGGTCAGCTGGCTGCCAGGGGGCGGCGGCTTTTCTTCGATGTGGTTATGGAAGCGCCGAACAGGTTCAGCAGAGAAGTGCGTCTCGCCTGTGAAAGCGTTCTGACGGATCTGCATCCGATCGCGATCCGCCCCAGGTTCACTTTCACCGAAACCATGTCGGCTGCCGAATGCAGCGCGATTCTGCAGCGGATCGCAAAGCGAGGCAGCCAGGGCGTCTGCCTCAAGGTGCGCGATACAGAGGAAGTCCGGCATATGATCGCAGGACTGGCAGACCGCAAAATCCCTGTCGTCACTGTCTTTACCGACCTTCCCGCCTCCCGGCGGCTTGCCTACGTTGGCCTGGATAATCGCAGCGCCGGCAAAACCGCTGCCTATCTCATGCACAAGCTCCTGCCGGCAAATGGAACGGTGCTGACGACGCTCAGCCAGCACACCTTTCAGGGCGAGGAGGAGCGCTACGAGGGGTTCAGGCAGGAACTGGATCGTCTACGTCCGGAATGCAGATTGGTGGATGCCAGCGGCGGCGGCGGTCTCAATCCCGAAACACGGCGGGAGGTCGCCGAGAAGCTGGCCTCCTCTCCGCCGATTTCCGGTGTTTACTCCATGGGAGGCGGCAACAGGGCCATTTTGCAGGCCTTGTCCGAGGCGGGCCAGATGCCAGAGGTCTATGTCGCGCACGATCTGGACAAGGACAATCTCGAGCTTCTCCGGCAGGAGCAGCTGACGCTGGTGCTTCACCACGATCTGCAGTCAGACATGCACACGGCGTTTCGTCATCTCCTGGCATACCACGGCATCGGCACGTCTCCCTCCGGCGAAACGAGCGATATCCAGGTGGTCACCCCCTTGAACATTCCTTCCAGGTTCAATGAACCAGCCTGACCTGGCGGCGCCGACCTCCACGGACGAAGCCTGCCATTCAGCAGAAAACGCGCCAACGGCACACTGCCAGCAGTTGATCAACCGTGTTTCAGCTCTGTGCCAACTGCGCGTTCGACAAAAGCCAACATGGATTGCCTGAGCTGTTTTCTGGTCGAAACATCTCTGGAAACGGCATTCTGGCCACTGCGTTCGATCAAACCAAGAACCAGTTCGGCCGACGTGGCAGGGTTTTCCTCAAACGTTGGCAGGCAGTTGGCAACCGCTTGAACGAGCCGGGCCCGGGTTTGCTCGAACAGGCCGCCGATCTCGGGATTTCTGAAGGCCTCGGCAACGATTTCCGCGCTCAAAGCGGCATGTGCCGGCGACGAACAGAGATCGAAATACGCCGCTGCAAACTGCAGCAGTCTTTCCATCCGATTTCGTGACGTGTCTTCAAGCCGCCTCAGCAAGGGATCAAGTTCCACAGTTTCCAGTTCCGAAATAGCTGCGATGATCTCGTTCTTGCCCTTGAAGTGATTATAGAGATTGCTGAGGCTGATCCCCGCCTTTCCCGCGATGTCGCGCATGCCGGTCTGGTGAAACCCCTTTTCGATGAAAAGACCCGCAGCCGTTTCGACGATCATCTGTCGACGCTTGGCGGATTTTTCCAGACGGCTGGTGGATTGAGGCCTGGTTTCGGCCATCGGGAATCTCCTGTGGGACGCTACGAAGAAAGACCGTAGCCCGACTTCTTCCTCTGCGCTGTTCATTTCAGGTTCGTTGCCGTCTTGCAATCCTGGGCCGTGCACCCAATTAAAGAACGAACGTTCGTTCTTTGTGAGGTGTTATGTATTCTGATCTGGAACTTCGCCTTCAGGAGGCGGCTGGACTCTTCAACGGTATTGAAATTCTGGCGCTGGTCTTTCTTCTTGTTTTGGCTTCTGAAACCGTGTGGGACCGGTTTGCCGGCTACCGTCAATCGCTATCGGAAACCGGCGCAAATCTGATTATCGGCCTTGTCTACGGTCTGTTGGAACGAACCGCATACGGGCTGATCGTCGTGATTGCCGTTTTCCTTGCAGAACCGTTCGCGCTTTGGGACCTGCCCATGAACGGCTTGACGTGGGTACTTGCGATCGTGGTCGCTGATCTGACGTACTACTGGATGCATCGCTGCGAGCACCGGGTACGGCTATTCTGGACCTATCACAGCGTTCATCATTCCTCGCCTGAGTTCAACTTCACGACGGCTCTGCGTCTGGCCTGGACCGAAGCGCTGTTCGAATGGATGTTTTTCATTCCCATGGTGATTGTCGGCTTCGACCCTGTGCAGGTGATCGCAGGCCTTGCCGTCGTGGTGGCCTATCAATCGTGGATCCATACCGAAAAGGTCAGACGGCTCGGGTGGCTTGAAAGCATTCTGAACACACCGTCGCATCATCGCGTGCACCACGGCAGCAACCCGGAGTATCTCGACAAGAACTATGGCGGCATCCTGATCGTCTGGGACCGGCTCTTTGGAACCTACACTCCCGAGCGTGCCAAGGTTGTCTACGGGATCACCGATCCGCTCAACACATCCAATCCGATCACCATCAACTTTCGAGACTTCATTCGTCTTGGCTCAGATGCGCTCAATGCCCCTTCCTTCGCCCAGGCTCTGAAGATGCTCATGAAACCTCCCGGCTGGACACCGACGCGCGATACGGCTCTTCCCGTGGATCAATCCGAAACTCAAATGCAGTCGCCTGCAGGTTCCAGCCAAGGGGAACACCACGATGAACATTGATCTGCTTCTGGCGACTTTTGCCGGCTATCTGGCGGTCTTCGGACTGAGCGACCGGCCACAGGACCCGAAGGTCCGCGACTACCCCATTGAAACCGTCCGCATCAGAACTGCGTCCGGCACAGCCGTACTGGATGCCGAGCTGACCCTGCCCAAAGGGAGGGGTCGCGTTCCCGCGGTGGTGCTCATCACCGGTTCCGGTCCACAGGACAAGAATGAAGAAATTGCGGGCCACAAACCATTTCTCGTGCTTTCGGATCACCTGACGAAATCCGGCTATGCCGTGCTGCGTTACGACGATCGCGGCGTGGGTCGGAGCACGGGAGACTTTGCGACCGCAACCCCGCAGGATCTCGCGAGCGACGCGGCCGCCGCGCTTGCCTATGTGAAATCTCATCCGCGTGTTCTTTCCGAGAAATCCGGATACATCGGCCACTCGGAAGGCGGCTATCTCGCGCCGATCGCGCAGCAGATCGAACCAGCCGCCTTTCATGTTTATCTTGCAGGCCCGGCCCTGCCGCTTGTTCCCGATGTCATGCGCACTCAGGTTCAGGATATCGGGCGTGCGGAAGGCCTGTCCGATGAAGTCATTGCCGGAAAGAGCCGCGCGGTGAATGAGATCAGCGCCGCTCTTTTGAAATCCGGAACACCGGCTGAATTACGCGAGGACATCACGAAGGCCTTGAAGAACTCGGGGGCGAGTGGTTCCCAGATCAGGCAAAACCTGGCCGTCTGGGCGACGCCTTGGGCTTCCGCCTACGCGCGGCACGATCCGGTTGCGCAGCTGGCAGGCCTGACCATTCCGGTGCTGGCACTTTTCGGTGAGCACGACTTGCAGGTTTCCGCCAGGGAGAATTCACCTGTCATGCGAAGGGCCCTCACCCACCCGCTCTCGGATGTCAGAACGCTGCCTGGCCTCAATCACCTGTTCCAACCAACGCGAACCGGACGTATCAACGAGTATATCCGGATAGCTACGACCATCGATCCAACCGCATTGCAGGCGATTGCGACATGGCTCGATATGATCGTGCAGGTGCCATAAGCCCGCGGGAACGGTACCCTTCTCCCGCGGTCTAGCCGTCACCCCCCGGTATTGCCGTAGCTTTCCTCCTCCATGCCCCGGTAGAAATCCTTCAGCGTCTTGCCGGGTTCCGGATCGAAGCGGTCTCCCGTCTCCCGCATTTCGGAAATCCGGTCCAGACGGAACATGCGGAAGTCTTGGCGCAATTCGCACCAGGCCACCAGCGTCCAGACCTTGCCCCAGAACCACAGACCGAGAGGGCGGATCGTACGATCGGTCGGCTCCCCCTTGCTGTCGCAATACGCCAAGAACAAACGCTTGCGGCCATCGGCTGCCGCTTCCAGAAAATCGATATGAGCCCGGATTTGCGGTGTCATCTCTGGCGCGAACGCGTGGATCTCGACTTCGTTCTGACGCACCCGCATCTTTTCCGGCAGGACAGCGTCGATCTTGATCATCGCCTCTTCGGCGGCCCGGGCCATGGCGGCCCCGCCCCAGGCGCGGATCAGACGCGCACCGGCGAGTAGAGCAACAATTTCATCCCGGGTGAACATGAGTGGTGGCAGTTCATAGCCATCGCGCATGATGTAGCCGACACCAGCCGCACCTTCGATCGGCACGCCGGATGCTTGCAAGTCGGCAACATCGCGATAGATGGTGCGTTCGGATACTTCCAGCCATTCGGACAGCTGACGTGCCCGCACGAGCCGGCCGCCGCGCAGATATTGCACGATCTGGAAAAGGCGGTCGGCGCGTCTCATGATGCCGGCCCCTTGCGAAGCCGACATCCTGTCAGTCTCAAATCAGCGTGCGAACATGCCGATGGAATTTCCGTCCGGGTCGATGCCATAGGCAAAGCGCCCCGCCGGAATGGCAGCCGGATCGGAAATGATCTCTCCCCCCTTGGCAGCGAACCGCTCCATCGTTTCTTCCAGGGTGTCCGGACAGGCGAGATGAATGGTTGGTCCGGTCCCGTTCTGCGCAGGTTTTCCCGGGTAAAGGTGACCCGCAATCCCGCCTTGCTCCTTGGTGGGAAAGATTGCGATCTCATTTGGTCCCATGTCGATGACACGTCTAAGCTCCGTTTTGAAAACGTCGTTATAAAAGCTGACCGCCTTGCCCAGATCGGAGACGGGAATCTCCATCCAGACGTTGAAGTGATCGGGTGCAAAAGTCATGGAAAGTCTCCTCAGGCGCTGTGATGAGGATCACCTTATCAAACCTCTCCTGACAGCATTCTGTCAGGAGAGAGCGACAAACATATATGACGCAAGGGCAAGTAAACACCTGCAAATTTCGGCTCATCGATGAATTCGGAAAAGAGGCTGATGACAATTTGCCGGCAACACGCCGTCACAGCTAAACTGCATGGGCCGGGACGCAGACCAAGGCGGTGCGACAACCGGAAGGAGAGATCATGAAACGCTGGCAGATGATCCTTTTCAGCCTCTTGCTTCTGCTGACAAACTTCGCGTCTGCCTTCGCGCATTTTTCGGAAGGTACAAAGGTGCGCACGCTTCTGGTCTCCCGTGAGGGTGACACGCTGACAGTTTATGTGCGGGTGCCCGCTCCGCTTGTCTTCTCGGATCTCGTCGGTCGCTCGCAGGTCGAACAGATACCACTGGTCTCGCCGTTTCTTCGCCTGGAGCAAAACCCGGACGGTGAGCGCTACCGGGTTGATCTCGGCGCGGTCGACAGCAATCGATCTGCCTTTGGAGACCGATTGGGCAACGCCCTCGTCTTTTCGCAGGCGGGCCTTGCCCTGCCGGTGGATATCATCGGATTTACGGTTCACGCCAGTCGACCTGACCAGGACCTCGACACAGCTGTTGCCGCCCAAACCGCATTGAGCCAAGCTTTCCCGAATGAAGACCCGCTCTTCGGTACGGCAGTCATCGACTACGCGCTCAGGCTGGAAAGCAGCGATCCGACCGGTATCCTTCAAGTGCAGTCCGGGTACACTCCCCTGATCCCGGGACCCGGCATAGCCATCGACAATCATCTGGTCGATGCCCGCAACACCCCTCCGGTTTCGACCACGGCTCCCGGGCAACTGGAAGAACCTGCGCGGTTCGACGGATCCCGGCTCAGCACATTTCTGCATTTCATCCACCAGGGCACCCTGCACATTCTGGAGGGCCTCGATCACGTCTTTCTGGTGATCGCGCTGGCTCTGGGCGTCGGGGCAACGCGGAGACTGATTTACCTCGTCACCGCCTTCACGATCGGGCACTCAGTCACGCTGATCGCAACCTTCCTCGGGGCAACACCTTCCTGGCCATGGTTCATCCCGCTGGTGGAGACGGCCATTGCCGCTTCCGTTCTTTATGCGGCCATCGCGGCAATGGTCCGGAAGTCGGGCTCGGTGCTTGTCTTCACCGCGATCGGCCTGTTGCACGGCCTCGGCTTTTCCTTCGTTCTTGCGGACATTCTCGGCCGGGGCGCACCGGATCTCATACCCGCGCTGCTGGCATTCAACATCGGCATCGAACTTGGCCAGCTTATCATTCTCGCCGTGACGCTCTCCATCGTCCTGCTTGTGCGAAAGACAGCTGAACCCGCCCTGCAACCCTTGCGGCTCGGCGCGCTGTCGGGAATTGCAATCCTGTCTGCCTGGTGGGTCGTCGAGCGCCTGCCCGGATTGCTGACTTCGGCCTGACTTGAGGACGCCTCATGGCCATTTCAGGCAAAAAACACCCTAAAAAGACACAAAAAGCCGATTAATCTGCCGGGTTAAGCGCCGTTAATTCTAACAATTGACTTGTTCTTAATCCCGGCCGTGCAACTTGGGCGGAATAATAATTGGCAATGAAATGGCTCGTCACGGTACCTCACCCAATACCCGCCCACTATTAAAAGGCTCTCTTGCAGGCCTCGCGACGGTTGCCGTCATGTTGCTTATAGCCTGGGCCGGTGTCGCCTATGACGGGCAGAGCGAACTGCAGAAACAGACAGCAGACCTTCTTGGCATCTGGCAGTCCAACATAGACCGTGGAAACAAGCTCTACGGAGCCCTGGAAAGACTTCCCGAAGACGATTGCAGCGACGCGCATCTGAAAACGCTTAACACGCTCGTCTACAACGACAATCACATTACCAATATCTGGTTTTTTCCGGACGGCGACACGAAAGCCGCCTGCTCTTCGAGCTTCGGGCGTTTCGAACCTGCCCACGATTTCGGCCCGCCTGAAAAGGCGCAACTGTTCCGCGATGGCAGGGAGACCTGGTACAGGGTGCCCTTCGACAAGGCCGAGGGTGTCGACAGCGTTACAGTGATCAAGAAGGGCCGCTACGGCGTTTCATTCTACCAGACCGGCAACCTGGCAACGGCCGCCGACGACATGTTCTATGTGTCTAGTGTTCAAGACCCTTATACGGTTCTGTTCCACGCCAATGGAAACGCGGGTCTTTTGAAGCAATACCGCGACAACTACGGCCCGATGTTCGGCAACGTCTATGCACAGGCCTGCGGCGAAGGCAATGTCAGGCTGTGTTACCTGACCATGATCCCTGCCAGCCGGATCGTTAAGCAAAATATAGGCCTGCTCGCGATTTTTGCGGTCTTCGGCATCGTCACCGGCGCGCTCGTTTTCCTGAGGGTGAAACGAATCGTGCGTGACCGCCACAGCCCGGCCGGGCGGATCCGTCATGCGATCGCCAACGGCGGCAAAGGTTTCGAGCCGCACTACCAGCCCATCTTGTCGCTCGACACGATGAAATGCGAAGGCTGTGAGGTTCTGGCCCGGTTCGAAGATGCCCAGGGCAAGCTTTTCCCGGATGAATTCGTGAACATAATCCAGCAGGAGAACCTGACCTGGGAGTTTACCGAGATCATCATCGCCAAGGCGCTGCGCGACCTGAAACCGCTGCTTGCCGGACGGCCGGGTTTCAAGGTGTCCGTCAATTTCTTCCAGGCGGATCTGGAAGACGAACAGATCCAGTCCGTTATTCAGTCGCCGGTTTTTGCAATGGCGACAGAAGCCGGTCTTTCCCTGTGCTGCGAGATCCTGGAAACCGGGATTCGGTCCGGTACCAGCATTGCAAAATCGCTGGAATACCTGCGCAGCATCGGCTGCCTGATCGCAATTGACGACTTCGGCACCGGTTATTCCAACCTTGCCCAGATCAAGGCGCTCAAGCCCGATCTCGTGAAGATCGACAAGATGTTCGTCGATGATCTAGGCAACACCACCGACACGGCCCGCGGTGCCTTTGTTCAGGCGATCCTCGGCATTGCTTCGGCGCACGGCATGAAAGTCTGTGCGGAGGGTGTCGAGACGATGGACCAGCTCGCGTCTCTCAGGAACCGAGATGTGGATTACGCCCAGGGCTATTTCTTTGCCAAACCTATGCCAATCCGGGACTTCTCCCTCTACCTTCTGGAACAGACCTTGAAGGAAAAGATGCCGACGAGCGGACGCTTGGCAAAGCTCAAACCCGTCAGCGGCTGACGCTCGTTCCAGCGCCGATCGCCTGCTTCTCCAGGCTTCCAGCCTCGCGCTTGCGAGCAAAACGGCGCCACCACAAAAACTCCTATGCAATTTCGAGCACGATTGATCTGTCTCAAGGTGAATTGAACAGGTTGGCGGCACCTTGTGGTTCTTACAAGGAGGCAAGAATGAGCCACGTGCCACACGAGTTACATGAAGAATTTCCGGAAGCCGCAGACACTTTGCATGCGTTGAAAACAAGTGATGCCCATTTCGCCCGGCTGGCGGATGAATATCACACCGTCAATCGCGAAGTGCACCGCATCGAGACAGATGTGGAGCCGGCATCCGACGATGTCCTGGAAGACCTGAAAAAGAAGAGACTTCATCTGAAAGACCAGATTGCTGCCATCCTGGCGGCAACGGCTAACACCGTGTCCTGAGCCCCTCCTTTTCAGGCCGGTGTTAAAGCCCGCGCCGTCCCCGTCCGACGGCGCGGGCCACCACATGCAGCTCTCCAGGACAAGGTCCTGGCCCACCAGGAGCGCAGTGGAGCACATTTCCGGTTTTGGCGACCTTGTCGCTCATACGGTCAGCATACCGACAAAGAGTTGAAAAAAGAAGGCGCCGCAGCTTTTCGTAAAAGCCCGGCGCCAGTCTGGGGAGGAACGACCCTCATCGTTCACCCTACGATGTGGGTCTTCCCGCAAATAGTTGCAAGGCAAGCCTGTGTGAGGCTTGCGTGATCCGGAACCAGCGCTCCCCGACACAGCTTGACCCACACGCGGGGCTGTTATCTTCTGGGGCGAGTTCATTTCGGATCAGACCATGACCCTTGTTCGCCTCTGCCTGCTTCTGCCCCTCTTGTTCTCGTCCACAGCATTTGCCGCCGATCATTGCGTAGATGTTCAGGCGAAACGCGGCTGGCAGCAACTGTCCCTGCCCGGCGGCAAGATCACCGGCGTGCAGTATTCCGGCGGCTGGAGCGTGATTGCCGGCATGTACAAGGCCGTCGGCCCGCGTGGCTACACGGGCGAAGACGCCCGCCGGCTAGGCCCGCTCTACGGCTACAAGTTTGACCAATCCTACGCTTTCGGCGAGATGCTTGTGCGAGATCAGGCGGGCCGCATAGTTCCGTTCGCGGAGTTTGCCGCGCTCGCCGTCAACTCGCGCGATCCGGCCGGTGTCTATGCCTTCCGCATCAACGACAAGGATGTCGCGCTGCCGGACAATGCCGGTTCCATTCGCGTCTGTATTTCAATGCGCTGACCTTCTCAACAGGCCCGCCTCCCCTTTCCTTGCCCTGAACGGATCTCCCCCATGACCCAGAAAACCATCCTCATCACCGGTGCTGCCCGGGGCATCGGCCTTGCGACGGCAAAGCTCATGCTGAGCCGCGGCTGGCAGGTTGCCATGCTTGACCGGGATGTCGACGAACTCGCGATTGCGTCCGAAGGTCTGGCAGGCGCCGTTCCGTTTATTTGTGACGTTTCCATCGCAGAGCAGGTCGAGGCAACCATCCCTGCCATCTTGCAGAAATTCGGCCAGCTGGATGCCGTCGTGAACAATGCCGGCGTCGCCGAATTCGGCCCGATAGAGGAGACGGATTTTGCCATGTGGCGGCGGGTCATGGAGACCAATCTGGACGGCGTGTTTCTGGTTTCTCAAGCTGTCGTTCCCGCTTTGAAGAAAACCCGTGGCGCCATCGTCAACATCGCCTCCATTTCCGGCCTGCGCGCGTCAACGTTGCGGGTTGCCTATGGAACCTCCAAGGCCGCCGTCATCCAGCTCACCAAACAACAGGCAGCGGAACTTGGCGAATACGGCATTCGCGCCAACTGTGTCTGCCCGGGCCCCGTGCGCACCAAGCTGGCGATGGCGGTGCACAGCCAGGACATCATCGATGCCTATCACGACGCGATCCCGCTCAACCGCTATGGCTCGGAAACGGAAATTGGCGAAGTTATCGCCTTTCTATGCTCCGAGCAGGCGAGTTACGTCACCGGGCAGGTGATTGCTTCCGATGGTGGTTTTGAAAGCACCGGGGTTGGCCTTCCGGCACTTCGCAAGTAAGTGAGCGTCACTCGACTTTCAGGAAGACACAACGCTGCATAACGGGCCGGTTTGCGGACTTGCGGGAACAATCTTCTTTCCGGAAAGCGCCCTCAGGCCGGTATTTGTCCATGACCGCGTCCAGGCGATCATTGGTGATGGCAGCGTTGGCCCTTTGCAGGCACGGCAGCAGCAGGGCCTTGTTCGCGCGTTGCTGCGCACCGCTGGGATATTTGCCCGGCTCCGGATTGACGGGTTTGAAACACTCGACGAAGACCGCCTCCTCGATACCAAGGTCTGCCGCGATCCTGTCGGTCGGGCGGTTCGGGTCGTTATCGGCAAGGGCGGGACCAGCCAGGAAGAGTGCGGCAAGGAAAAGGGTGGTGCGCATCTGACTATCTCCCTGAAACTCAACCGACTTCCGGTTTTCTGAGACGGATTTCCGGATCGTGCAACCACTCTACCGGCTTCAATTTTTCAGGATGTGATAGTCGTCACAAATTTTCCGAAAGCGCCTTTTTTCTCAATCACGGTCATCAATGGTGCAGACAAAACCTCCGATTAGCTGTCAGGCAGAAAATGAGCAGCGATCTGACGCTGATGGGCTCGGGTCCGATGTTCGAACAGATAAATTCCCTGCCAGGTTCCAAGCGCCATGCGCCCTGCCGAGACGGGGATGGAAAGGGAAACCGGCATCATCGCCGCCTTGATGTGGGCAGGCATATCGTCGGGTCCCTCCAGGGTGTGGACCAGATAATTCATGGAAGGATGATCTGCAGGCGGAACCAGACGTTCGAAAAACGCTTTCAGATCGCGCTGCACATCCGGATCCGCATTTTCCTGAATCAGCAGCGAACACGAAGTGTGGCGGACGAACAGTGTGAGCAAGCCATCTTCCGCACCCGTTTCTGCAAGCCATTCAGCCACCGACGAGGTGAATTCGTAAAGGCCCTGCCCGCGGGTGCCAATTGCGAATCTGGTTTGCATCGTTTCCTCCGAGGACCATTTGCCGCTTCGCACTGGCTTAGGCGATCCACGCTACGGTTGCAATTGCAGCTGCGGGCCGCCATCTGAGGGAAGCCTACCGAAGCCCCGCCAGTTTTTCCGAACCGAGGCCCTGATGCCAACTCCCCGAAAGAAGATCCTCATTGCCTCTCTGGGCACGCGCGGAGACGTTCAGCCCTATGTTGCCCTGGCACACGACCTGGCAAAGATGGGAGCCGACGTCGTGGTGACGACGGGAGAAGGTTTCGATGACATGATCACTGCCGCCGGTGCCCGGTCACGGCCGGTTCCACTCGATTATCAAGCCCTTCTGCAAAATGAGGACATTCAGGAAGCGCTGTTCACGTTGAAGGGCAAATTCCGTGCAGCCCGCAAGAATATCGATCTGCAGAAGGAGGCAGCCCGGCGCCTCTGGCAGATCGGTACGCAAGAGAAACCGGACCTTATCCTGTTCAATCTCAAGGCAACCGTTCTGACACTTGTGGCGCGTCATCTCGACGTACCCGCCCTGCCGACAGCGCTTCAGCCGGTGAACGCGGCAACGGGTTCCTTTCCGCTACCGCTTTTCGGGTTGCCCGACCTCGGCCCCTTCCTGAATCGGCAAAGTTTTGCCATCGGTCGCTCCCTGATGCGACTGGGCATCGCGCCGCTCGCAAGGGCCGTCCGCGCGGAAGCGGGGACGAAGGATGCGCCTGCCCATTCGGGCGATCTGATGGACGGCCATATGCCCGGCGGAGGATCGCCGCTGTCCCTTCAGGCTTTTTCCCGGGGTCTCGTGCCGACACCACCAGACTGGCCGGAGAACAACTGGGCCTGCGGCTATTGGTTGACCGAACCTGATCCGAACTACGTTCCGCCGGAAAACCTGGTTTCGTTTTTGGAAAACGGCCCGGAGCCAATCTATCTGGGCTTTGGCTCCATGCCGAGCAGGAACCCGGCGAAACTGACAGAAACCGTGCTTGCAGCTCTGGAACAAACCGGCCAACGTGCGATCCTGGCGACAGGCTGGGGAGGATTGTCCGGGCAAAGCCTGCCGCGGACACTTTCAGGTCGCGTCTTCCTGCTGGATAAAGCACCTCACAGCTGGCTTTTCCCGCGTTGCGCGGCAATCGTTCACCACGGTGGTGCCGGCACCACCCACGAAGCCCTGCGCTGGGGCAAACCTTCGCTGGTCTGTCCCGTCTTCGGAGATCAGCCCTTCTGGGGGGCGCAGGTTCACAAGATCGGAGCCGGGCCTGCACCGATCCGGCAAAAGTCGCTCACCCCGTCGAAACTCGCCCGGGCGCTGATGCAACTCGAAGATCCTGTGTATCGTGTCGGCGCCAAACGGGTGGCAGACATCATGGCAAGCGAACCGGGTGCGCGAGGTACCGCAGAACGGCTCCTATCGATGATCGAAGCTGACAGGAACTGATTAGACTATGTCGTCTAAAACCAAGCTACGTATCTGAAAAGGCGGCTTCGGCCCCGAAGGCTGTTGCCAGAAACCGCGTCATGCAGGCGACCCGTTCGACAGAGCGAAGGTCGGAATGGGTCAGTACCCAGAGCTCGTTTGCTGGTTCGTCATTGGTGAAGGCTAATTTCTGCAAGCCGCCTTGTGCGACATCCACCGGAACGAGGCATATCCCCAACCCCTTGCGCGCCAATGCAGCCATGGTCATCAGATCATCACTTCGGACCACGATCCTGTCGCGATGCGATCTGTCCATCTGTTGGAAACCGGGCCGCTGGGACAGCAGTCCGCTTGCACCAATCAGGTCATGAGTTGTGAGATCGGCCGAATTCGACGGCGCGCCCTTGCGCTCCAGATAGGTCTGGCTTGCGAAATAGGCCCAGGGAATATCTGCGACCTTGCGTCCGATCAGATGTTCGGGTGGAGATGACGTGACCCGCAGGGCAATCTCCGCAGCCCTGCTGGACATGTTGATCTCCTCGTTGGAGGTCAGCAGCTCAACGGTGATGTCGGGAAACCGGGCCTTGAAGTCACGCAGATACCCGGGAAGGAAATGGGCTGCGAAACTTGCAGGGGCCGTCAATCGAATTCGCCCCTTCAAATCCAGATCCGCCCCGGATATCCGCCGGTCGATGTCCTCCATGGCAACGACAACAGACTGCGCCAGATCCAGAATTTCGGCACCAGCCTCGGTGGGTCGGTAACGGCCCTTCACTTTTTCGAACAATCTGGAGCCAAGCTGCTCTTCCAGAGAACGGATGTGCCTGAACGCCGTGGCATGGCTGATTGCGAGCTTTTCAGCAGCCTTGCCGAGACTGCTGGTCTCGGCGACCGCGTGAAACGTTCGAAGGTAGTTCCAATCCATCATGTTCTTTCAAATTTGAAAACTCCCACCTTAAATCTGCCTATTCCAAACATTTTTGCAAACACCTAAATCCATCACGCCGGCACCGCACACACCAATTTTCAGGAGAAAATCATGATCGGATACACATCTTTGGGAACCAACGACCTGAAGCGGTCAGCAGCGTTTTACGACGCATTGCTGGCTGAACTCGGCGCACAGCGGCTGATGGAGTTCGATGACTTCATCGTCTGGGCGAACCAGCCGACCACGTCAGCCTTTTCCGTGCATATTCCTTATGACGGTAAACAGGCGACCGTCGGCAATGGCGTCATGGTCGCCTTGTCCGCCCAGAACCGGGCACAGGTCGATGCGGTCTACCGTAAAGCCATAGAGCTTGGCGCGGCGGACGAAGGCAAGCCCGGCCAGCGCGCCGACAACGGCTTTTATGCCGCCTATTTTCGGGATCTGGACGGCAACAAGCTGAACGTGCACCACATGGTCTGAGCTTAAATCGGTTCCATTCAAGAGCGATCAACACTGTTGATCGCTCTTTCCTTTTTGGCCGCAGCCTGACACAACTAGACAGCCCGCCGAATAGGAGTCACCCGTCCGTGTTTCCCGCCCGCTATACCGTTTTCATTCTTTGTATCGTACTTGCCCTGGTTGCACTTGTCCTGACGTTTGCCCTCAGCGGCTACTTCGTCTGGCCATTTCTGGTTTTTGCTGTGCTCTCAGCGATCGGTTATCTCGATGTCCGCCAGACCCGACATGCGATCCTGCGCAACTATCCTGTTTCCGGTCATTTCCGTTTCCTCTTCGAAGCGATCCGGCCGGAACTGCGCCAGTATTTCTTTGAAAGCAACCAGGACGGCAGACCGTTTTCGCGAGAGCGGCGCTCCATGGTTTATGACCGGGCGAAGGATATCGAGGATGTTCTGCCGTTCGGTACAGAACTTGACGTCTACGACACTTCCTATGGCTGGGTGAACCATTCGATCTGTCCCAAACCGCACAACCATGAAGACATGCGCGTGACGATTGGCGGACCGGACTGCAAACAGCCTTATTCGGCTTCCCTCTACAACATTTCGGCCATGAGCTTTGGCTCACTCTCCGGCAATGCCATTCTGGCTTTGAACAAGGGCGCCAAGGCTGGCGGCTTCTATCACGACACCGGGGAAGGCAGCGTTTCGCGCTATCACCGGCAGGGTGGTGGCGACCTGGTCTGGGAGCTTGGCAGCGGCTATTTCGGCTGCCGCGCGGACGATGGCACTTTCGATGCCGAAAAGTTCGCCAAGCAGGCTGTCGAACCGCAGATCAAGATGATCGAAATCAAGATGAGCCAGGGGGCCAAGCCTGGTCATGGCGGTGTACTGCCCGGACCGAAAGTGACGGAAGAAATCGCAGAAGCTCGCGGCGTTCCGATCGGCACCGACTGCATATCACCTGCCTCTCATTCCGCTTTCTCGACCCCGGTTGAACTGCTGCATTTCATCGCTCAGTTGCGGGAGCTTTCAGGTGGCAAGCCGGTCGGTTTCAAGCTGTGCATCGGTCATCGCTGGGAATTCATGGCCATCGTCAAGGCCATGCTGAAAACCGGCATCAAGCCGGATTTCATCGTGGTCGACGGCGCCGAAGGCGGGACAGGCGCCGCACCGGTGGAATTTGCCAACAGGCTGGGAACACCTCTGCGCCAGGGTCTGACCTTCGTTCACAACTGCCTGGTTGGCACGGGTCTTCGCGAAGATATCCGGATCGGTGCCGCCGGCAAGCTGATCAGCGCATTCGACATTGCAGGGGCGCTGGCTTTGGGCGCTGACTGGGTCAACTCTGCGCGCGGCTTCATGTTCGCAGTCGGCTGCATCCAGTCCCAGAGCTGCCACACCAACCGTTGCCCCACCGGCGTCGCCACGCAGGACCCCAAGCGCCAGCAGGCGCTGGTTGTTCCCGACAAGGCACAGCGCGTCGCGAATTTTCATCGCAACACGCTCAAGTCCCTTCGGGATTTTTCCGCCGCTGCCGGGCTCAGCCATCCGCGCGAGTTCAAGCCGGAACATTTCTATCTGCACGAAGGTCTTCGCGAAATCATGCCGGCCAGCGTCGCGCTGTCCTGGTTGAAGAAGGGGGCCCTCCTGGAAAAGTCGCACAACATTCCGGGCTACTCGACCTATTGGGAAATGGCAGAAGCGGAAAGCTTTCATCCAGCCAAGTCGGTGGAAGCTGCAAAGTCCGCCCACGCTTAGGATCAAAGCGTCAGCGGGGGCCTTGCGTCGTCCTTCAAGGTGAAGGTTTCCAGAAACAGGCTTTCTCGAGGCGCACCCCTGCCGCCGATCCTCCCAACCGGGCCGTGCCTGCGGCTCACATCATTTCCATGGCTGCAAGGTGACATTTCTTGCAGCTAAAAACGAACAGACGTCAGTCGAGTTGGCGCGCCAGCTGAACGGCAAAATCACCGGCCTCATGCGAGCGGATGACCGCGTGGCGAACGAGGTCGTCAAAGTGGCTGGAGAAGAGCTGGACGTGGCGCGTGTTGGAAAACGCCAGGTAGCGCTGCCCAAGGTAGAGTGCCGCCCATTTCTGCCCGAAGACCGTGAAAGGTGCGGAGAACCGGTCGGTCGCGCCGAAGAGATGCAGACGTAGCGAGGGGTAAAGCTCGCTCAAGGTAAGCCCCATGACCTCCAGCTGTTCGCGGCGCAGGTCAACCGGAAGCCCCTGCCATAGCCCCTCCCCGCGCGCAAAGCCTTCCAGCGCCTCTTTCGACAGGGCGATTTCCATGTCGGATTCCGCCCGGCTGAGGAGTGCCCTCTGATCCCTTGTGCCGGTTATGGCCTGGTCGGCGGTGCGCAACGTTTCGCCGGAGTATTCGAAAGCCAGAACAGCTTCGGTCTTGAGGACATCCGGCAGGTTGGCGGGCACATGCCGGATTTTCGCCCCGACCGCATCGCGGTACCAGGCGAGCAGATGTTCATCGACTGGGTGCCGCTCGGTCTCGGCCACCTGAACTGCCTGATCCAGGATCTCGGCCGCAGCCCCGCGGTGGGTGGAAAGACCAAGCAACCAGTCGGAAGAAACGCTGAGCGCGGTCGCAATGGCAGCCAATGCCTGCCCGTTTGGCAGGCGGGGTGCATCTTCCGACAACAGCTGGGAAACGGTTGACCGGTCGAGCCCGGCACCGCGTGCCAGATCCGATCGGTTCATATCCCGGCTGCGCAAGGCATCCGACAGGCGTTCGCGAAAAAGTACGGCGCGGTCTCTTTTGTCCATGAGAGGAGTATTGTCAGCCGGATTTCGGAAAATCAACACAAGCTGACATTTTCCCGAAGCACCAGCCTGTGGGAAGCTCATGCAAGCAGGGAACTTTTCACCAGACCCTATTCAGCAGCGCTGAGCGCCAGAAAACCACCTGATTGACGTTCCCAGAGCGCAGCGTAAAGACCACCGGAGGCAAGCAGCTCGCGGTGTGTACCTTCTTCCGCAATCCGGCCCTGATCCATCACCACGAGCCGGTCCATTGCGGCAATGGTCGACAGACGGTGGGCAACGGCCAGCGTGGTGCGCCCTTCCATCATGCGGGTGAGGTTCTGCTGAATGGCAAGCTCGGCTTCACTATCGAGGGCAGAGGTTGCCTCGTCGAGGATCAGGATCGGCGCATCTTTCAAAAGCACCCTGGCGATCGTGATGCGTTGACGCTGACCGCCGGAGAGTTTGACACCGCGATCGCCCACATGGGCATCCAGCCCCGTCCGGCCCTTGCTGTCCTTTTGCTCCTCAATGAAATCGAGCGCTTCGGCAGCGCGGGCAACCGCACGGATCTCGTCGTCGGTGGCTTCCGGCCTGCCATAGCGAATGTTGTCGCGGATCGACCGGTTCAAAAGGGAGATGTCCTGGGTGACAACGCCGATCCGGCTGCGCAGAGATGCCTGGGTGACATCGCGCACGTCCTGCCCGTCGATCGAAATCCGACCCTCGGTCACGTCCCGCAAGCGCATCAGCAAAGACACAGCGGTCGATTTGCCGGCGCCGGACAGGCCAACCAGACCGACACGCTCACCCGGCTTGATTGTCAGGTTGAACTTGTCCAGGACCGGCTTGCGGTCGCTCTGATAGGCAAAGGACACGTTGTCGAAGCGGATTTCCCCGGCGCTGACATTCAGCTCGCCGGCGTCCGGCTGGTCGATGATTGCCGGCCGGCTCGTCATGATCGGCATGGCATCGCGGATCGTACCGAGTGTGCTGGTGATCGACTGTCCGATCCCTATGAAGCTGGACGACGCGTGGGACAGCGAGCGTGTGACGGTCAGCCCGGCGACAAAGTCGCCAATCGAGACCCACCCCTTCATCATGCCCCAGAAGCCAATGACCACCACAGCCAGGATCAGCAGCACGTTCAGAAAATAGACGCCGCTGTCGGTCAGGATATAGGACCGGTTCTCGCTGTGCCTGGTGTCGATTGTTTCGCCGATAACCTTGCGAATGGCACCGGCTTCCGAATCTTCCGCCGCAAACAGTTTGACCATCGCGATGTTGGAATAGACGTCTGTCATCGCACCGGTGGCCTTGGAGTTTGCCGCCGCCACCTTGGCAGATCGCTGCAGATAGGCCGGGATCGCCAACCAGGCGACGAGGATATTCGCGCAGATCCAGAACAATACCGGAATGGCCAGCGGCCAGGCCATGGCCAGAAGCAGCAGGAACGATCCGCCAAACTGAATAACCAGGAACGGAACCGTCTCGATGGACAACATCATCTGACGGTGGACCGACATGGTGACCTGGGCAATGCGGGAGGCAACCTGACCGGCGAATGTGTCCTCAAAGAAAGCCAGGTCCTGGGCTTCCACGGCCTTGTGCGCCTGCCAACGCATTGCCGCCGGCAGAAGAATACGCACGGTCTGGAAGGCAAAGGTCTGGCGCAGGAGAAAGGCAAGCGGATCAATAATCACGAAGAGGAGGAAGAAACCGGCGAGGATGGTGAGGTTTTCTTTCAGAAACGCCTGCGCCCCTGCCTCGGTCACACCGTCGACCACGAAAGCTATCGCCCAGATGCCCGCAAGACCCAGCCCGGAGGAGATCATCGCCAGGCAGGAAACGATTACCAGTTGCCAGCGGAACATCATCGCGAAATGCCAGACCAGCTTCAGCGGCCCTTTATCCGGAAGAGGCGTGACAGGCAGTTCCAGCGGTTTGATGTGGGTTTCGAACGGATGGAAATACCGATCGATGAGCCGCGCAAGCAGCGGCCTGGCGATTGACACGCAAAACACTCCTCGACTGAGACCAGCGCCTGATCAGGCCGCTGGCTCAATCCTGTAAACACAGCGACGACCGCCCGAGAGTTGATGTTCGGTACGTTCGACCGAGACACCTGGCCCAAGTACATCCTTGAAAAGATTGAGCTCCGACCTGCAGAACCCCTGACAGGCCGTTGCCGCGGCACAGATCGAACAGTGATTTTCGATCAACAGATAGCCTGCGCCTTCCGGAACAAGATCGGCCATGTAGCCTTCCCGGTTGCGCAGATCGGCAAGCACTTCCAGCTTGCCGCGCAGATCCGGCGCCTTGCCAACCGCTTCGGTATAGGATTTCCGGCTTTGCGCTTCACGGTGGGCAATCAGCTTGTCGACACCTTCTTCGCCGAAAATATCGTTCAGGCCGGAAATCAACCCGAGCACCAGGTTGGAATGATTGTCGGGAAACTGCTTGTGCCCGTCCGGTGTCAGGTCCCAGACCCGCTTGGGCCTGCCGACCGAACCTTTCTGATCATCGAAGTCCACCAGTCCGTCCTGCAACAGGCCGTCCAGATGCTGGCGAACAGCCACTGACGTCACCTTCAACCCGCTGGCAAGATCTGCCGCAGTCTGTGGGCCGGAGGATTTCAGCGCGTTCAAAAGCCGGGTTCGAGTACGATCTGCCATAGCCGTCTATATAGCGTATTTCAAAGATAAAAAAATAGTCTGCTTATCTTATTGTGAAGCGACCAGAGCATTTCCCGCCAACAAGCCTGCCTTGGCAGCCACGTTTATTTGCCAAGCGTGGCGGGAGCATGCAAGAAATGTCACTATAATATCAACCGTTGTCCGGCGCCGGCCCAACTTAGTACCTGATCGCTCGATCACACGGTTTTCGCCTTGATATATTTCGTAACCGTCGCGTCAGCATTTCCTATAGGCGCTTTAACTCTTCAAGAACCCCAATGCGACGCAAAGTCAGCAAAGTCGCCTTCATAACAATTCTTTATCTCATTTTGATTAGAAGAAATATCAATGGAGAAAATGATGGAAAAAATCAGGGCTTTCCTGAGATGGATGATGATCGATCCTCGCCATCCGGAAATTGCACAGGCTCAGTACAATGAGCTCAAGACCCAGATTCCGTCGCTCTATGCCCTCCTCATGGTCAATGCGGTTGCCGTTGCCTATACCCATTTCGATATCGCGCCGACTTATCTGACTGTCGGAATTCTTGCGCCGATCCTGTTGATCACGACCTTTCGCATGGTGGCCTGGATACGCGCCCGCAAAGTTGACCCGACACCGCAGGAAGCGATCAGCAAGATGCGGCAGACCGTCATTCTCGGCAGTCTTGTGTCCGTCATCTACATTGCCTGGTCGCTGAGCCTGGACGGCTATGGCGGACCCGCCGAGCGCGGTCATGTGGCGCTTTTCATCGCCATAACCGTCATCGGCTGCATCTTCTGTCTGATGCATCTGCCGCAGGCTGCCCTGATGGTCATGGTGATCGTGACGATCCCCTATCTGGTGCACTATCTCGGCCAGAACCAGGACGTCTACATTGCCATAGGGCTCAATATCTTCCTGGTGTGCCTGGTCGTCCTGCAGGTTCTCCTGAACGGCTATCGAGGGTTCTGCAAACTGATTGAATCGCAATCGGACCTGGCCGCCAAACAGAAAGAAACGGAGCGTCTCAACGCAGAAAACTCCAAGCTTGCCCAAACCGACGCGCTTACCGACCTGCCGAACCGACGCTATTTCTTCAATCGGCTTGAAGCCCTGATCAGCGAAGTGGAAGGCACGGACCGGCAGTTTGCGGTCGGCGTCGTCGACCTGGACCGGTTCAAGCCCATCAACGACACCTATGGACACCAGTTGGGCGATCAATTGCTGATGGAAGTCGGCATGCGCCTGAAAAGCCTTGGACTGCCGAATGTCGAGATCTGCCGTCTCGGTGGCGACGAGTTCGGGTTCCTTTATCTCGGAGACATTTACGAGGCAGCCTCGACGGGACAGTCTATTTGCGAACTGATCAGCCGCCCCTATCGGATCGGTGAACTGCAGGTTTCTGTCGGCGCGTCCTGCGGCATTGCGTTCTATCCTGACGCCGGCACTTCTGCCCATGTTCTGTTCGACCGGTCCGACTACGCCCTTTACAACTCCAAGACCAGCCTGCGCGGCCGCACGACGGTCTATTCGGCTGAACATGAAGCCCGCATCCGCTCGGAACGGGCCATCGAGGCCGCGCTTCAAAGCGCAGATCTTGCCAGCGAATTCCAGGTCTATTTCCAACCTGTCGTCCAGTTGCCGGAACGGTTCGTTGTCGGCTTCGAGGCGTTGGCGCGGTGGGACAACCCGCGGCTTGGCAGGATTGCGCCCGACAAGTTCATTCCCATTGCCGAGCGCGCCGGCCTGATCCACAGGCTGACCTTGTCGCTGTTCGAAAAGGCGGTCGAGCAGATCAAGGCCCTGCCCGGGACGCTCTCGCTATCCTTCAATCTATCCGCACATGACGTCACCTCCGCCGAGACAGTGGCTGCACTGCTCGAGATCATCCGCCGCGCGGCGATAGACCCGCGGCGGATCACCTTCGAAATTACCGAGACTTCCGTGATCGGCAGTTATGAAGCGGCTGAAACCTGTCTGCAGGTTCTTCGCAATGCCGGTGTCAAACTCGCGCTGGATGACTTCGGCACCGGTTATTCCAGCCTTGGCTACCTGCACCGACTGCCTATCGACTGCGTCAAGATCGACCGCAGTTTCGTTGCCGGTATCAAGGACCCGATTGCGAGCGGCGTCGTGACCTCCATCGTCAACCTGTGCCGGTCCATGAAGATGCAGTGCGTGGTGGAAGGCGTTGAAGAAAGCAACCAGTTGGAACTTCTGGAAGCGATGCATTGCCGTTTGGTCCAGGGATACCATTTCAGCGCTCCCCTGCCTTTCGAGGACCTTCTTGCCGATGCCAGGGAAAACGGAAGGGTTGCAGGGCTTCCCCTGTCCGGCACTGCCGGGGCCAGCAGCTTTCAGTTCTTCCGCGCCTGACCGTCAATCCGGACCAATTCCACCAGACCTCTTCTAATCCGTCCGGGATTTGTTTACCTCTCCGGTCTCAACCACGATAATCCGGGACCTGTTCATGACCGGCGGCACCAAGCGACAAAAAGACATGCGCAAGGCCTTGCGGGTCCTGCTGCCGCGCGTTCCCTTTTCAGATGCGGAAGCCATTCTCGAAGTTGCACTCGCCGGACACCTGCGCCATCTGCCGCCCGGCATTGCCCTCTGGCAGGCCACCACCAGTCACGTCCGGCACGCCCTGACCGACTACGATACGTTGCTGGACGAAGGTTATGACCGTGACGCTGCCCGGTTCTTCGTACTGGACGAAATGAATGACGTTTTGAGCTCCTGGGGATGTGCGAAACGCCTGGAAGCTGACGATACCTCCCCAACCGAGGACTGACACCGGCGCTTAAAGCGGATCCGTGCCCGTCACATACAACCCGGGATGTGATTTGCGGGCGGCCGGCCGTTACGGCCGCCGGGCGATCAGATCGATCTCGACCAGCGCATCGACAGCAAGGCCCGACACGCCAATACAGGTACGACCCGGCAATTTTCCGGGTTCGAAAAATGACCGATAGGTGTCGTTCATAGCCTGATAATCACGCTTGAATTCAGTCAGATAGACACGAATGAAAGTCGTGTTTTCAAGGCCGAGCCCGAGGCCGCCCAGAACGAGCTTCAGGTTTTCCATCACCCGCACAGTCTGCGCCTCTATGCCCTCCGGCAGCGGGGCGTCCGGATCGTCCGGCAGTGTCGGCATCTGGCCGGTTACAAACACCCAGCCGTCAATTTCGACGGCATGGGAGAATGGCGCGACCGGCTGTGGCGCCTGGTCGATCATGTGGTGGATCGGCAGCATGGAGGCTCCTGTTGGAAGGTTATGACAGAGTATCCAGACTAGAGAATATCGGGCCCCTCGGGAAACAGGTTTCCCTCGCTGCGAGCCTTAAAATCAGATGCGCTCGTAGATCCACTGTTCGGGAACATGGGCAGTGACCGCCTCGCCCGCCGCAACCTTCCCCGGGATTTCGACATAGCCAACAAGGCCTCGCAGGCGCTTTGCCTTTTGCGGGAACAACAGGTCCAGTCCTTCCCGGCCGGGATTGGCTTCGGCAATCGCCTCGCCTGCGAAACGGCAGGGTTTGTTGTCACCGTCCACACGAATAACCACACCACCCTCGAACACCAGCCGGGTGCGCGGTGGCACCATTGTAAGGTTGGGAATGCCGGACAAGGTAATGTTGCCGCCGATCCATTCGGCTTTCAGTTCGGCAATCTCCATGCGATTGGCAATCAATGAAAGTTCCTCGGCGGACAGGATGGATATCTGGCGCTCATTGCACATTTCCGTGCCACGCGGATACCAGGGTTCGCGGCCACCGGACCTCCGGGTGTATCCGCCATGCCGGTCTCCCGAAATGCCTTCGAACGTCATCTCCAAAGCATCCGTTGCAGTGGTCCTGAAGTCTTCCGCAGAGACTGTCCTGAAAACGCCCTCCACCTTGCCGCTTGTCCTGAATGCAGGCGTAATCCGAAAGTCATCGGCAAGAAGCTGGAGCTGGTTTGTCATGCGGGGTCTCCTGTCGCAGTCGAGAGGCGATGCTAGGGCGCAGGCGCCTTCCTGACCAACAAAACTCATTGATGTTTTCATAAGCGCGGCAGATCGATCCGCTGCCCCAGTATTTGCGGTGGTGACAGCTGTCTTCAGGAAGGGCCGGAGAGGAATTTCTCTTTGCGCAAGCCGTCCAGGCATCGGACGATTTTCCGCGCGTGGTAGAGCATCGCAACCCAACCGGTTTCCAGCGCAAGATTGCCTGTTGCGCCCTCGGGCATGGCTGTCATCCAGTCATCTTCCAGGCCCGGGACGGTCTGCCTCGGGCGTCCATCCAGGACAGCCGAGAACTCATCTTCCAGACGCTTGTCCATGCGAACGACAAGCGCCTCTATTCCCGACCTGGCCTGAGCTTCCAACGTTTCCCGCGTGACGTCGGAACGGGCTTCGCGGTAAAGCACCACGTATTGGGCCAGCACGATTACCAGCACGTTGAGGTCGCTGGCAGAGCGTGTGAACGACGACCAGGGAGCTTGCTCGATCCGATAGGACCTGGCGGTGGCGATCAGCGTGCTCGCTGCCGTTCGAAGCCGGGCGAGATCCTGAAGGTCCGTATCCGCCTTGCCGCCTTCCGCCCGCAGACAACTTCGGCAGGCGTTGAGGTAATCGGACGCGAGCCCCTTGAAGCTTGCGCCGGTGCGGTTGGGAAACAGCAGCCATGCCGCAGCAAGCCCCACGCCTGCGCCAATCATCGTGTCGTAGAGACGCGACCAGAGTTCGTCGATGGGCAGACCTTCAAGCGTCTGAAGCCCCATGACCACCAGGAAACTGATGATACCGGAGGCGATGGCGTAATTGCGGTCGAGGAAAACGATGACCCCGGGTATGGCAATGACAACCAGTACCAGCCTGACGGACGGAAACTCCGCCAGGGCCGGGTCGACCAGCATGGCCAGAACAACGCCGCCCGCCGTCCCGCCTATCCGCTGTGCGGTTCGGAGCAGTGTCGCTCCGAGGCTGTTCGACAACACGATGATGATGGTGAGCGTGACCCAATAGGCGTGATTGAGATCGAACGCGAGCCCCAGGGAAAAGCCGATCCCGGCTGCGACACCTGCCTGAAGTGACAGGCGCCAGGAAAGCTTCCGCAACCAGCCGCCCTCGCGGCTGTCGTCATCCGTACCGAGGCTCAGGCGAACCGGCTGGTCTTTTGCCGCCAGCAGCCACAGACGCTTGAAAGCCTGGGCGATGCGCAATTCCTGAAACCGGTCATGTGCCGTTACTGCCGCATCGGCCTGCAGCCAGCTCGCGGCAGGTGCGCTTGCGCCGGTTTTGCCTTCCCCGACATCGCTCTCTTCCGGAACGCCCTCACCGGTTTCAAGGCGATGGACAAGCCGGTCGACCGCACGGCGAAAGCCGTCATCTTGTGCCAGTCGGGTGCGTGCGTCCCGGGACAGCTGGTCGCGCGCATCGCCCACCACTTCCAGAGCAAGTTCCACCATGATAGCCGCTTCCGGCGACATGCCCTGCAACTCACCTTCCGGTCTGAGCAGATCGGCGCAGACCTGAAGTTCCATGCGCAGCTTCGCCAGATCCCTGATCCGAACGGCCGCATCGCCGGACGAACCGGTCGCCCGGCCTGACAGCTGCCTCAGATAGGTTGCCATCGCCTGACGATTTGCAGCTTCGACCCGCAGGTAGGTTTGGTATGTCGAAGGCCGCCAGGGTCCTGTGCGAACCACGAGCGCTGTCACCATTCCAAGCACCGCCATGACCGGAAGCCAGAGGCCGGGCGATCCTCCGACGTTGCCGAGGACCACGAAAAGCCAGCAAATCGCCATGCTGCGCCCAGCGCGTTGCCAGAAGGGACCAAGCCCCTGCATGGCAAAGCCGAGCATGATCGCGGCTATCCAGAGCCCTTGCAGAACGGTTGAGGCGCTTTTCCCCGACAGCTCGGCGACAACAGCTCCGAGAGCAAACAGGGTCGTCAGCAGAACTCCAAGCTTCAGGATACCGAGGACCTCGGCCTTTCTGGTGGAGACCGGTGTGAACATCAGGCAGTGCCCGCCGCTAGCGGCTGCCAGAACGGCCAGTTTGAAGGCCGACTGACCGGGCACGAAGCTTGCCACGACATTGGCCAGGAAGACCGCTCCGAGCACGGTCAGCATCAGATGAACGCCGCGCATCAGCCGCAGGCCACCGGGGTCCGTGCGCAGGAGACTTGTCTTTATGTCCGAAGCGGCTTGCAGCATCTGTCTGACTTGAACCCGGCTCTTCAGGGCAAAAACCCCGACGTTCTGAATGGAAATCTTTTATGCGGACTGCATTGTCTCGTGTCCATGGCGCTTTGACCGGGTGGACGCAGGTTTGCCGCCGAAGATCAGTCGGACGACTTGCCGTCTTCAACCGTGAATTCGGCAAAGACCGGCCAGTGATCGGAACCGTTGAAGTGTCCGAGTTCGCAGTTTTTGACCGCAAGCCCACTCCTGACGAAAAAATGGTCGAGTTCGAGACCAATGCCCGGAACAGGGGCAAGCCATGTCGGGGTCCAACGGCTGCCGCAGACTGCCTTGCGCACCCCTGCCGTTTCCTGAAACCGTTTCAGCAGCGGTGCCCAGGAGGCGGCGTTCATGTCGCCGGCAACAAGAACAGGTCCCGGCGTCATCGACACTTCGGATGCAAGCTTCTGAAGGATGTCCGCCTGGTACAGATAGAAGTCTCGCCTGAAAGGCGGCAGTGTGTGAACTGCAAGGACACTCACACAGGGCTCCGCCTGCATATCGCAGTAGATTGCTTTCGTAATCGCGTATGGGTTCCCGCCTACAGGGATCAGTTCGACGCTGCGCGGCGCAGTGCGCGAGAGGATAACCGCGGCGGGACGTCCACCAAGCGCCTGGTCAGGCGTTCCTGCCACATGCAGCATGCCTTCAAACCGGTCGAGCAGCCGTTGGTCGGCAGGTACCGGCAGCTCCGTGAGGATCATGAGATCGAAGCCGCGGGCGCTGTTTTCCTCAACCAGATTGCCGAGCGCTGCGGCGCTGCCGAAGAGATTTGCGGTGACGACGCTGATCGCCGGTTCTGCCGCATTGGCGGTTGGAGCAAAGCGTCCGTTGTCGAAGATGCCCATGCGCATGAGAGCGACCACCGACAGGCAGATGGCCAGTGCCGCCATGTTCCAGTTCCGAAAGAAGACGAACCCTGCAGCAAACAGCAGTCCGGCCAGAACGTATTGGGTCTGAAAATGAGCCAGCAGATCGACGGGCCAGCCAGTTGCCGCCAGAAACGAGGCGAGAACGGCGATGGCGAAGGCCGCAAACAGACAGACGAGAGTTCTGTGGAACATGCCTTGTGCCGCTCGCAAGGACAAAAATTGCCGGTGGCCGGTTTATACCGCCGGGCAAAAAAGATGCCGGCCCGTTTCCGGGGCCGGCACATTCGGGAAACAGGGGGCATGCCCCCCATTTCAGCTTCCAGGCCGTTCGCTTAGCGCGTAAGCGGCTTGTACTTGATCCGGCGCGGGTCGGCGGCATGTGCGCCAAGGCGGCGGACCTTGTCCTTTTCGTAGTCTTCGAAGTTGCCTTCGAACCATTCAACATGGCTGTCGCCTTCAAAGGCGAGCATGTGTGTGGCCAGACGGTCGAGGAACATACGATCGTGGCTGATGATAACGGCGCAGCCGGCGTAGTTTTCCAGCGCGTCTTCCAGAGCTGCCAGCGTCTCGGTGTCGAGGTCGTTGGTCGGCTCATCGAGCAGCAGCACGTTGGCGCCCTTCTTCAGGACCTTGGCCAGATGCACGCGGTTGCGCTGACCGCCGGAAAGATCGCCGACCTTGGCCTGCTGGGCAGCACCCTTGAAGTTGAAGGACGAGCAATAGGCGCGGGAGTTGATTTCCTTGTCGTCGAGGTAGATGACCTCGGCGCCGCCGGAAATTTCTTCCCAGACCGTGTTGTTCGGGTTGAGCGCATCGCGCGACTGGTCAACGTAACCAAGGTGCACACTGTCGCCCACGACGACCTTACCCTTGTCCGGCGTTTCCTGACCGGTGAGCATCTTGAACAGGGTCGTCTTGCCGGCGCCGTTCGGGCCGATCACGCCGACGATGCCACCGCGTGGCAGCTTGAACGACAGGTTGTCGATCAGGAGACGGTCTTCAAAGCCCTTGGAAACGCCATCGACCTCGATGACGTTTGCGCCGAGACGCTCGCCAACCGGGATGAGGATCTGTTCGATGGACGGCTGACGCTCTTCCTGGGCGGTCAAGAGGTCTTCAAAGGCCCGGATACGGGCTTTCGACTTGGTCTGACGGCCTTTCGGGCTCATGCCCATCCACTCGCGCTCACGGGCAATCGCCTTGGAGCGGGCCATGTTCTCGCGGCCTTCCTGCTCCATGCGCTTGGTCTTCTTTTCCAGATAGACCGAGTAGTTGCCTTCATAAGGGATGCCCTGACCGCGGTCGAGCTCGAGAATCCAGCCCGTGACATTGTCGAGGAAGTAGCGGTCGTGGGTGATGATCAGGACGGAGCCCTTGAACTCACGCAGGTGACGCTCCAGCCAGTGAACGGTTTCAGCGTCCAGGTGGTTGGTCGGCTCATCCAGCAGCAGCAGGTCCGGCTCGGACAGCAGCAGCTTGCAGAGCGCGACGCGGCGGCGCTCACCACCGGAAAGATTGTCGACGGCTGCATCTGATGGCGGGCAGCGCAGGGCTTCCATCGCCATTTCCACCTGGCTTTCCAGGTTCCACAGATCCTGCGCGTCAATCTCGTCCTGAAGCTGTGCGGCTTCCTCGGCGGTTTCGTCCGAGTAGTCCATCATCAACTCGTTGTAGCGGTCGATTTTTGCCTGCTTGTGGGCAACACCTTCCATGACGTTTTCCATCACGGTCTTGGTGTTGTCGAGCTGCGGTTCCTGCGGCAGATAGCCGACCTTCGCGCCTTCGGCCGCCCAGGCCTCACCGGTATATTCCTTGTCGATACCGGCCATGATCTTCAGAAGGGTCGACTTACCCGCTCCGTTCGGGCCCAGGATACCGATCTTGGCGTCCGGGTAGAACGAGAGATGGATGTTGTCGAGAACCTTCTTGTCGTTATAGGCCTTGGACAGGCCATGCATGTGATAGATGAACTGGCGCGCCATGGGGCTCCGCTTCTCCGATTTCAAAATCTGATGGGATTCTCAGGAATTCTGCGGCGTCTTTTAGGGGAAATGGCGCCCGGGGGCAATGGGGGGATTTGCCTGAGAACGCCTGGAGAGTTCGTCTCGCAATCAGGCATTACCTGTGCAATCGCAATTAGACCTCTTCCTTGGCCAACTTCCAGCCACCCTCGCTTTGGGATAAGTGTCCTTTTCATTGGGCAGTTTACAGACCAACTCCGATTATCAAAGTTTCCAGAAAGCACGCCGCCCCACTCGCGTTAAACGCCGACCGCTATATTCAGAATTGCAATTACGCCCAAGAACCTGCCCGCCCTGTCATTCCGGACAAGTGCAGCTACGCTGCACGCCGATCCGGAACCCAGCGTGTCAGCGTGAGCAAAGCGAACACTCAATTTGCCGCGCATGGCGCGACATATCTCTGGATTCCGGATCGGCGCTCGACACCTGTCTCACTTGTCCGGAATGACGGCGGAATACGCCGTTTCACTGATGAAGTGAGCCGAAAGCGCTTCGAGGGTGACGAAATTTGCGTACCAACTCTGCCCATTCGGCTCTTTTCTCCCCTAACCGAAGACCTTAAGGTCACCTCACCTTTCTTCATCACCCCACCGGACCTGCCATGACCTCCATCGATATTCTGATGCCCCGCCCGATGCTGCCGATTGTTCAGGAGCAGCTGGATGCCGCCTTTACAGTGCACCGGCTGTATGAGGCCGACAATCCGGATGCGATGCTGGCGGAAATCGGCGAGAAAATCCGCGGTGTTGCCATGGCATTCGGGCCGGTCAACGCCGAGTTGCTTGCGAAAATCCCGAACGCGGAGATCGTCTCCAGCTTTGGCGTCGGTTATGACCACGTCAACACGGACGATTGCCTGGCGGCGAAGGTGATGGTGACCCATACGCCAGACGTGCTGACGGAAGAAGTTGCCGATACGGCGGTCGGGCTGATGATCATGACCATCCGCGAATTCGGCCAGGCCGAACAGTGGCTTCGCCAGGGCAATTGGGAAAGCAAGGGGCCATACAAGCTGACCGGGGCGACCATGCAGGGACGCACGCTCGGCATTTTTGGTCTGGGGCGCATCGGCAAGGCGATTGCCAAGCGAGCCGAAGCCTTCGGCATGAAGATCCATTACCATGGACGCAGCAAACAGGACGACGTCTCCTACCCCTATCACGCGACGCCGAAGGCGCTGGCTGCCGCCTGCGACACGCTGATGGTGGTGGCGCCTGGCGGCGCGGAAACGAAACATGCGGTCAATGCAGAGGTGCTGGAAGCACTCGGGCCGGATGGCATCGTCATCAATATCGGCCGGGGCACCGTCATCGATGAGGCCGCATTGATCGCGGCCCTTGAAAACGGCACGAACTACGGTGCCGGTCTTGACGTCTTCGAGAACGAGCCGCATGTGCCCGAAGCCCTTTTGAAACTGCCAAGGGTCACCGTACTGCCGCATGTCGGTTCCGCCTCGCTGGCGACCCGCAATGCCATGGGTCAGCTCGTGGTCGACAACCTGAAAAGCTGGTTCGAAACTGGCGAGGCCATAACGCCAGTGCCGGAAATGCGCTGAGATCGAGGGCATTCCAGGGCTGCTCGGCAGCCCGACCCGATTCTTTTCCCGGCTCAGTATTTGACACACCCGACTTGCGCCATAGGTTTATGGATCAAGCGCATCCTTTCTACTTGCGATGCGCTTACCCGATAGGCGTGGATCCATCAGACCACATAAACCACGCCGGGATGCCGACTGGGAACGGCTGGTGAACCAAAAGACGAATGCGTTCAGAAGCCTACTCAACACCGGCTATTCGCCCGGATCCGTCAGCGGGTCCAGTTTGCCTGCGGAAGTGGCCCGTTTGCTCGGGGTTCCTCGCAACGGCAGAAGACGACATCCCAGGTCGCAGAAGGTGGCTGGCGACGTAACCTCCGCCTGCCCCCTGGGCCGGCCCCTTCCGGGCCGGTCCGCACCGACATCTCACATGCTTGGGGAAGGCCTCAAGCCGAACCTTCTCATTCCACTGCTCTGGCCGGGCACCTGAACGGTGTAAAGGTGCTGCCCATGTTTGCGCTGACGGTCATCATCGTCAGAATGTCGGCAAAGGCGAACTCGGCGGGTGTTTTCGGGCAAACGGCTTTCGCCGCGAAACACCCCCCTTCGATAAAGGCATCATGTTCGGCAACGAAACCGGGCCGCATTTGCGAACGACTGACATTTTCGAACGCCACCCGGACGATCTCCTGGTAGTAGGCGCATCTTCTGGCGCGCTTTTGTTCGCGTGTTTCCTCGGCAGATGCCTGGGAGAAAATGGCTGATACCGCGACAAGCGCCAACGGCAGGGCAAACAAGGATCTTGGAACGGACAAGGTTGTCTCCGTCGGAAGCGGCAGGACATTTCCAGAAGCAGGGATGCCCGGGCGAATGAAAAGATCCGCCCGGACAAGAACACTCAGTCGTGGAGACTTTCGGCAAGTGCGGCTGCGATATCGGCAATCGCCTTGTTGCGGTCGTCAAAGGAAGCGTCGGTCTGCGTGATATAGACCGCGATCACGACGGGCTCCCTGTCGTCGGGCCAGATCACGCCAATGTTGTTGCGCGAGCCATTGGCCCCAGCTCCGGTCTTGTCGGCGACCGGCCATTCTTCCGGCAGCCCGGCACGCAGGGTTGCGTTGCCCACCTTGTTGTCCAGCAGCCAGCCTGTCAGCTGGGCTCTGGCGGTGGACGAAAGCGCATCGCCCAGAACCAGTTTCTGCAACGTGGCAACCGCTGCCGCCGGGGTGGTAGTGTCACGGGCATCGCCCGGCCGGCCTTCATTGAGACCCGGCTCCGTCCGGTCCAGCCTAGTGATGGTGTCGCCAATACCCCGAAGGTAATCCGTCAGTCCTTCCGGCCCACCGACAGCCTCCAGCACGAGATTGGCCGCCGCATTGTCGCTGATCGCAACGGCCGCGTCACACAGTTCCAGATAGGTCATTCCTCCGGAGCCGACCTTCTTCTCGGTAACCGGCGAATAGGAGACGAGGTCTTGCGAACGGATCTTCACGCGGCGTTCCGGCTGAACCTCACCCTGCTCGCCCTTTTCCAGAAGTGCAGCACACAGAAAGGCCTTGAAGGTGCTGTTGAGCGGAAAACGCTCGTCGGCGCGGTGGGTCCAGGTCTTGCCGGTTTCCGTATCCAGCACCGCAACCCCGATCCGGGCAGACAGTCGGCTCTCGGCACCGGTGACGGTTTTCTCAAGTGGTGCGGGATCGAACCCGGCGGCGTGTGCCAATCCGGAAGTCGCCGGAAGCCCGGCAAAAAGGGCAAGGGAAAGCGTCAACGCGTTACGGCGTGTCCAGAGTTTCATCTTCAACTCCAATGATGAATACAAACAGCCCGAACCGGTGTGGTGTGTCGCCCCCCGCACCATTCGTCTTCGGGACACCGCGACAGTGCCGCTGCCTCAGATATAACGCAAATGATGAATACTGAGGTTAGACATGAGTAAAACTTGGCCTAAGTTGGATCCGGATGGACGTCTCGAAACTTCCGCTCAATGCCTTGAGAGCTTTTGAAGCCTCTGCAAGGCTCTGCAGCTTTACACGCGCCGGCCTGGAACTGCGGGTATCGCAGACTGCCGTCAGCCACCAGGTGAAGGCGCTGGAGGACGTGTTGCAGGTGTCCCTGTTCGAGCGCCTTCCGCGCGGCGTTGCCCTGACGGATGAAGGACTGGCGCTGCTGCCTGTGCTGAGCGATGCCTTCCGGCGGATGAGCGATGCGCTCAGCCGGTTCGAGGATGGCAACTACCGGGAGGTGCTGACGGTCGGCGCCGTCGCCACTTTCGCGACCGGCTGGCTGTTGCCCCGCCTTTCCGGCTTTGCCAAGGCCCATCCGCAGATCGATCTCCGGCTGAAAACCAACAACAACCGCGCGGATATTCTGGCAGATGGTCTCGACTGTTTCCTGCGCTTCGGCGACGGGGCCTGGCATGCCACCAACGCGGTCAAGCTGATGGACGCCCCATTGTCGCCTATCTGTTCACCTGGAACCGCTGCCCGGTTTTCCGAACCGGAAGACCTTGTGAACGAGCCCCTGCTGAGATCCTACAGAATGGATGAATGGGCCATGTGGTTCCAGGCAGCGCAACTGCCGCCACCACGGGCGCGTGGCTGGATGTTCGACAGTTCTCTTGCGATGGTTGAAGCCGTCACGCAGGGCGCAGGCGTCGCACTGGTGCCGACAGCGATGTTCAGCCGCCCCCTCGCGTCCGGTGCGATCGTGCAGCCTTTCCAGACCAGTGTCCTGACGGGAAGCTACTGGCTGACCTGGCTGAAGTCGCGAGAGGAGACCAGCGCCATGCAGAAGTTCCGCTTGTGGATGCTGGAGACCGTTGCCGAGTAAAAGGAGGCAATCGCCCACCTCAAGGCTTTCGCCCCTTCACCATTTCGCGTTTGCCGGCGAAGCCTTCAGCCTTTTCAATCTCGAACCCGGCAGCCTGAAGATTGCGGCGAACCCAGCCGGCAGCCGTGTAAGTTGCCAGTGTTCCGCCATGGGCCGTCAGGTCAGCCGCTACCTTCAGAAGGTCCGCGTCCCAAAGCTCCGGATTGCGTGCCGGACTGAAACCGTCGAGAAACCAGGCATCGATGGGGGCAATTGCCGGTTCTCCCCCCTCGCCCTCACCTGCCATTCCGGCGCTCAGCTCACCGATCAGCTCACGCGCATCGCCAATGCCGATCTGGAGGTTGGCTCCGGCAATTTTCAGGCTGTTCCAACCCGGCTCAGGCGACCAGGCCTGCAGCAGCTCTTCTGCCAGCGGGGCCAGTTCGGGAAAGGCCGCGAGTGCCCGTGCCAGTTGCTCTCCCGTCATCGGGAACAGTTCGAAGGTCAGGAAGGTCAGGTCCGGCCGATTGGTCCTTTCCTGCCATGCCGCAAGGGTGGTGAGGAAATTGAGGCCTGTCCCGAAGCCGAACTCTGCAATGGTGAAACGCTCGCAGCCATCGAACCGGCCAGGCAAACCGTTTCCTTGCAGAAACACGTGACGCGTTTCCGCAAGCCCCCCGGCCTTGGAAAAATACGTGTCGTTGAAGCCTTCAGCCCGGGGCACATCACCCTGCAGCCATTCCAGATCCGGTGCCTTGATCGACATGATCTTGAGGTTTCCTTCGGGGCGCACCCATCAGCCTTTGCCATTTGCAACGCGTTCTCATAAGAGAGCCGGCAGGATCAATCAATCTCAAAGGACCCCGCCCCATGGCAGCAACCGACGCCGAAACTTTCGATGTTGCCATTGCCGGAGCCGGTATTTTCGGTCTCGCTGTTGCCCGGGCAGCGATCGAGGCCGGGCTGAAGGTGGTAGTTCTTGAGAAAAGCCACGTCGGCGCCGGGTCCAGTGGAGGTGTGCTGGGGGCGTTGATGCCGCACATGCCGGCACGCTGGAACCCCAAGAAGGAATTCCAGTTCCAGGCCCTGCTGTGTCTGGAAGACCGCATCCGCCAACTGGAAAGCCAAACAGGTCTTTCCTGCGGCTATCACCGCTGTGGACGCATCCTGCCGCTGACGACAACCGACAAGCTGGAGCACCATCTGGAGCGGGCGGAAGAAAGCAAGCTGCGCTGGCAGCCTCAGGAAACCGGCTTTTCCTATGTTGTTGAAGCTGCCGGAAGCCGGTCTGACTGGCTGGACGCGAATGCCGCTCCCTTCGGCATAGTCTATGAAACCCTTGCCGCGCGGATCTCCCCGAGGGCTTATCTGGCAAGCCTTGCCAGCTTCGTCCGCCAGAACGGCAGCCTGCGGGAAGGCGTTGAAGCGGTCGGTTATGACGATGCAACGCAAACCGTTCTGCTCGCCGACGGGCAGACCTCGATTCAGACTCGGCAATTCGTCGTTTCGGGTGGATTTGCGGCTTTCGACCTGATCGAAACGCTGACCGGCGAACGCATCGGGCGTGGAGAGAAAGGCCAGGCCCTTGTGCTGGAGGGCAAGGGACTGGAAGACAGGCCAGCGATCTATTGCGACGGGCTTTACGTCGTGCCGCATGACGACGGTACCGTCGCCATTGGCAGCACATCCGACCGGGAATTCGAAGACGCTGCCCCCTCACCAGCCCGTTCAACCGAACTGCTGAAACGCGCCACCGCCTTTTGTCCGCAATTGAAGGGCCGCGAGGTTCTTTCCGACTGGGCCGGCATCCGCCCCCGCAATCACAGGCGAGACCCGCTGGCAGGAAAACTGCCTGGCTTTGACACCGCCTTCGCGGCAACAGGCGGCTTCAAGATATCCTTCGGCATTGCACATCTGATAGCGGAGGCCCTGGTGGCGGAGATGACTGGCAGAGAACCTGTTGTTCCTCTTCCAGAGACATTCCGCCCGGCACACCACTTCGGCAGCGGCAGACTGGACGCAGATCGCTAAAGGAACTCACGTTCACGCATTCGCCGACCGCAGAAGCCGACGGCGCACATGCAATGAAGGGTTGTATAGGCGATTGCAGGTGATGTGACAGGACCGCGAACTTGACGCGGTTCGTTCAATCACAATCGGTTTACGCACCTGCTGCCTAGATGGCAGCAACCACCGCGTAAAGACCGTAAAGGCTGAGCGAAATCGTCCCCCAGAACAGGAGATTTTTCGCCACCAAAAATGGCAAATTCATAGACCCACCCTGATGAGCTGCATAGTCAGCCTGCTTCCTCCTCTCCACCCCAGAGGATTCAACTTCAGTTCCGGCTGTAGCTGCTCTCGCCATTTCGGCAATCCTTGAACGACTTAACCTATGGCCATCTGGAACCCATTTCCATCGGCCACACACAGTACCGTTTACGTCGTAAATGGTTAAAACCCGTTTAAGATTAACATGAATCTTTTCTTAATTTACAGCACAATGAAATTGTTGATATGCACAAATTATGGCCCGGCCCGCGCAGCTCTTGCGCGTCCCTCCCTGCCGGTCTTGTTTGATCCGACCTGAAGGAAGCCCTGCAGCATGAGCCTTGACAGCGTACGCAACCACCTTGCCAGTGCCGCCCCCGAACTTGAAGTCATCGTGACGGAAGACAGCAGTGCCACGGTCGACCTTGCCGCGAAGGCACATGGGGTCGAGCCCGGTCAGATTGCCAAGACGCTGTCGTTTCAGCTCAAGGACAAGATCTTTCTGGTGGTTGCCCGCGGTGATGCCCGCATGGACAACAAGAAGGCGAAAGCAACCTTTGGTGGAAAGGTGAAGATGCTGGGCCTTGATGAAGTGGAAACGCTGACAGGCCACCCCGTCGGCGGCGTATGCCCTTTCGGCCTTGCCCAGCCGTTGCCTGTCTACTGTGATGTCTCGCTGAAGGAATATGACGTGGTCATTCCCGCCGCCGGCGCGACCAATGCCGCGGTCAGGATACCGCCGGAGCGCATGGCGGAAATCACCGGTGCGGAATGGGTGGATGTCTGCCAGCCGCCGCAGGATGTGTCGCCCCAGGCATAAGAGCCACACGTAGCCAGACGTTCGCCCGGTGCCTGGCAGGCGTTACGCCCGGTAATAGTCCCGGTACCATTCGACGAACCTGGCAACGCCTTCCTGCACTGTGGTCTTCGGTCGGTACCCCGTGAGGCTTTGCAGAAGATCCGCATTGGCCCATGTCGCCGGAACATCGCCGGCCTGGATCGGCATGAGATTGCGTTCGGCGGTCCGGCCCGTAGCTGCCTCAATGGCTTCGATGAACTCGGTCAGCTGAACGCAGGTCGAGTTGCCGATGTTGACCACTCGCCAGGGAGCAACCGGTGAAAGGCTGTCGCCTTCCTTCACCCCTTCTCCCTCGGCCGGGCGAACAGGCACTGCGTCCATCAACAGCCGGATGCCTTCGACGAGATCTTCCACATAGGTGAAGTCCCGTTTCATGTCGCCGTAGTTATAAACGTCGATCGGCTTGCCTTCGAGGATCGCCTTGGTGAACTTGAAGAGAGCCATGTCGGGCCGTCCCCAGGGACCGTAGACGGTGAAGAAGCGGAACATCGTCACCGGAAGGTCGTAGAGATGGGCATAGGAATGCGCCATCGACTCCGTTGCCTTCTTGGTCGCCGCGTAGAACGACATCTGGTGGTCGGCCTTGTCGGTCTCCGCATAGGGCATTTCGGTGTTGGCGCCATAGGCGGACGACGTGGACGCCAGCAGCATGTGTTCCGGCGGAAAGGCCCTGGCAGCCTCGAGCAGCTCGAACGTTCCGCAGATATTGCTCTCCAGGTAGGAGCGCGGCGCTTCGATAGAGTAACGGACACCGGCCTGCGCTGCCAGATGAATGACAAAATCCGGCCGCTCGGTACGGAACAGGGACATCAGCAGGTCCGGCGCTTCAACGCGGTCGTTCACCGGTTTGAAATGCTCGTTCTGCATCAGCATCTGCTGCCGGCGTTCCTTCAGGCGGACATCATAGTAATCCGTCATGGCATCGAGGCCGATCACCCGAAAGCCGTCCTTCAGCAGTCGGGTACACAGGTAAAAGCCGATAAACCCCGCAGAGCCGGTCACCAGAACGGTTTTCATGATTTGCCCAAAGCCTTTCGATCAAAAATTCATTTTACAAAACGCGTAAGTAGGTCAGCCAAGTTATTAAAAGGCTTCGAAGGTTCGGGCAATGGCGAAGTCTGTCCGAACCCTCTTGGCCACCTGGAACCGCGACACTTACAGACGCCACAACACCTAGTACAAAATGGAATACCGTGGCGTGACACGCCCACAGAGCGTCTGAAAAACGACCTGTTCCCGAACGAAATTCCAGCTCGTCTGGCCGGGATATCGCATCGGTCCCACAAACGAAAAAGCCACCCACGTCCTTGTAACGCGGATGGCTGTTTTTCGGATGCCAGGGCAGGTCATCAGCCCGGCAAGGTCACCTTCGGCCTCTTGTCAGATGCCGCCACCGTCGGCGGAGAAGCTGTTCAGGAACCCGCGCTTGCGCAGATATTCAACGATCTCCTCGGCAACTTCTTCCGGTTCCCGGCCGACGTTGCGAATATGAAGTTCCGGATTTTCCGGCGCTTCATAGGGGCTGTCGATACCGGTGAAGTTCTTGATCTCGCCCCGGTCGGCCTTGGCATAAAGGCCCTTCGGGTCGCGTTTGCGGCATTCCTCGATGGGCGTATCGACAAAGACCTCGATGAACTCACCGTCTTCCAGGAGATCGCGCGCCATCTGACGTTCCGAGCGGAACGGCGAGATGAAGGACACCAGCGTGATCATGCCCGCATCCGCAAAGAGCTTGGCCACCTCGCCGACACGGCGGATGTTTTCCACCCGGTCGGCATCGGTAAAGCCCAGGTCCTTGTTGAGGCCGTGACGGACGTTGTCGCCGTCGAGCGTATAGGTGTGACGCCCGTCGACATGCAGTTTCTTTTCGACGATCGACGCGATGGTCGACTTGCCGGACCCGGAGAGGCCGGTGAACCAAAGGACTGCCGGCTTCTGACCAAGTTTTTCAGACCGGGCGTTCTTGTCGACGTCGAGGGCCTGCCAGTGAATGTTGCTCGCCCGGCGCAGCGCGAACCAGACCATGCCCGCACCAACCGTCGAGTTGCTCATCCGGTCGATGAGAATGAAGGAACCGGTTGTGTGGTTGGCCTCATAGGGATCGAACGGCACCGCAGAGGACAGTGAGAAATTGCAGAACGCGATTTCATTCAACGCCAGCGTCTTGCCGGCCACATGCTCGAACGTGTTGACGTTGATCTTGTGCTTGATCTCGGAGACCGTCGCCGTCACCGTGCGAGTGCCGATCTTCAGCAGATAGGGCCTGCCCGGCAGCAACGGCTCGTCCGACATCCAGATGACATGGGCGGCAAACTGATCGGCAACATCCGGGCGATGTGCGGTCGAGGTCAGAAGATCGCCGCGGGAGATGTCGATTTCATCTTCCAGCGAAATGGTGACTGCCTCGCCGGCCCGGGCGGAGCTGACTTCGCCGCTTGCGCCGATGATCGACTTCACCCTGGACTGCTTTGCCGGACCGGCAACCACCAGTTCGTCGCCAACCGACACCTGGCCGCTGGCCACCGTACCGGAATAGCCTCGGAAATCGAGGTTGGGCCGGTTGACCCACTGCACCGGGAAGCGGAACGGGGCTTCCAGCACATGCTCGCCCACCTGAACCGTCTCCAGGTGCTCCAGAAGGGTCGGTCCGGAATACCAGTCCATCTTGTCGCTGCGCCCGGTGACGTTGTCGCCATAGCGCGCCGACATCGGAATTGCCTGCAGGGTTTCGAAATCGAAGCCGTTGGCAAAGACCTCGAATTCCTTGCGGATTTCCTCAAATCGTTCCTGGGAATAGCCGACAAGGTCGATCTTGTTGATGGCCAGCACAACGTGGCGGATGCCCAGCAGCGACGCGATGAAGGCGTGGCGACGGGTCTGGACCATCAGGCCGTTGCGGGCATCAACCAGCAGCACGGCAAGGTCGGCGGTGGAAGCGCCGGTGGCCATGTTGCGGGTGTATTGTTCGTGGCCCGGGGTATCGGCAACGATGAACTTGCGCTTTTCGGTCGCAAAGAACCGGTAGGCAACGTCGATGGTGATGCCCTGCTCGCGCTCTGCCTCAAGACCGTCGACCAGCAGTGCCAGATCGATGTCCTCTCCCACGGTGCCATGCTTTCTGGAATCGCGTTCCAGCGCGGCCAACTGGTCTTCGAAGATCAGCTTGGTGTCGTAAAGCAGGCGGCCGATCAGGGTCGACTTGCCATCGTCAACGGAACCGCAGGTCAGGAAGCGGAGCTGGTCCTTGCTTTCCTGTGCCAGGATATATTCGGTGACGGCTGTCTCTGCAGCTTCCTGTATGTTCTCGATCGTCATCTTAGAAATATCCTTCCCGCTTCTTCTTCTCCATCGACGCACTTTCATCCTTGTCGATGAGGCGGCCCTGGCGTTCGGATGTACGGGCAATCAGCATTTCGCGGACAATGGCGGGCAGCGTATCGGCATCCGATTCAATGGCGCCGGTCAGCGGGTAGCAGCCGAGCGTGCGGAAGCGGACCATCTTTTCCTCGATCTCTTCGCCAGGCTGCAGTTTCATGCGGTCGTCGTCGACCATGATCAGCATGCCGTCGCGGTTCACGACCGGGCGCTTTGCAGCAAAATAGAGCGGCACCATCGGGATGTCTTCCGTCAGGATGTACTGCCAGATATCCAGCTCGGTCCAGTTGGACAGCGGAAACGCACGGATGCTCTCGCCCTTTGCCACACGAGCATTGTAGAGGTTCCACAGTTCCGGCCGCTGGTTCTTCGGGTCCCAGCCGTGATTGGAATTGCGGAAGGAGAAGACGCGTTCCTTGGCGCGCGACTTTTCCTCGTCCCGGCGCGCGCCGCCGAAGGCGGCATCGAAGCCGTATTTGTTCAGTGCCTGTTTCAGCGCCTCAGTCTTCATGATGTGCGTATGAACCGAGGAGCCGTGGGAAAACGGGCCGATATTCTTTTCAAGCCCTTCCGGGTTGGTATGGACGATCAGGTCCATGCCGAGACGCGCGGCGGTCTCGTCACGGAAGGTGATCATGTCCCGGAATTTCCAGGTCGTATCCACATGCAGCAGCGGAAACGGTGGCTTGGACGGATAGAATGCCTTCATCGCCAGGTGCAGCATGACGCCGGAGTCCTTGCCGATGGAATAGAGCATCACCGGATTGGAGAATTCGGCCGCGACTTCGCGGATGATGTGGATGCTTTCTGCTTCCAGCCGCTTCAGATTGCTGAGGCGCTCGGGCGAGATCCCGTGAGATTGCATGTTCATGTTCGCTTTTCCGTTTGGCCGGCGAACCGGCCGTATCAATCGTTCGGCACGGGCCAACCGCCCGCGCAATTTTGCAAATCGTCAGGCAGCGGGCGCGACATCCCGCAGGAGGTTCCTGCACCCGGCTGCCAGAAAAAACGGGTTCCGCAGGTCGTCCTTGCGGGCGTTTTCCGGCACCCGGTAGACAAAGTCCTCACCGGTCGAAGCCAGAACGACCGCCCCGCCGGCGGCGCGTACAACTGCATCACCGGCGGCAATGTCCCATTGCATCGTGGGCGCAAGACGGGGATAGAAATCGGCCCGGCCGGCGGCCACCCAGCACAGTTTCAGCGACGAGCCGACGTTAAGCTGCTCGGCGACACTCAGCCGTGAAATCAGGGCAGAGGTTTCTTCCGAAAGATGAGAGCGGCTGGCGAGCACGCTGATGCCGTCCACCGGCGGCGTGCGAACGGAGATAGGCGCAACATCGCTGATGCCGCCGTTCGCGATGGTTCCCTTGAAGGCCCTGGTTTCGGTTTTGCCGTTTTCCCGGAATTCCCCACCCCAATAGATCTCTTCGAGGGCTGGTGCGGAAACCACGCCGAACACCGGGCGGCCATCCTCGATCAGGGCGATGTTGACGGTGAACTCGCCGTTCTTCTTCAGGAATTCCTTGGTACCGTCGAGCGGGTCGACCAGGAAGTACCGCGCACCTGCCGCAGGCAGCTTGCCGGCTTCGACCGCTTCTTCGGCCACCACCGGAATGTCGGGGAACTTTTCCGCAAGGCCCGCGAGAATGATTTCCTCGGCTGCCGCGTCGGCCTTGGTAACCGGAGACCCGTCGACCTTGTTCTCGACCTCGAAAGGTTCCGCGTAGATTTTGAGGATTTCCTCTCCGGCCCTCAGGGCCAGCAGGTTCAAGAAAGATATCTGGTCTTCAGTCATCGATGCCTCAATTCGCGCCGGGAAATATTGCCCCCCGCGCTGTCCGCCCGCGTGGCTGTCCCGTAAATAGAAAGGTACAGTGTATCAATTCAAGGAATGGTGTTCCACGTTTTCGCCAGAATACAAAAAGCTCAGGTTTCTCTGACCGTCGCAAGGGAGCTTTTGTTTCTCCCAACATGGTCCTATGCAGGGCTTTACCTGACTGATCCATACGTGGATTCACCGATTGGCAAGGGCTTTGCGCCTAAACTTACCCCAAATGGGGGTTAAAGTGCCCTTGGACACCATGAGAATGCGAGAAACCCATGTCGGACGCCAAACCATTTCCGCACGCACCTGCGGATGAGAGCGCCAGCGAACAGATGCCGCGGGAGCGGCGGGCACGCGTGTTCAAGAAAGGCAAGATGGTCTTTCAAAACGGGCTGAGATCCATTCCCTGCATGGTGCGCAACATCTCCGAAGGCGGCGCTTTGCTGGAATTCGAGCAAGCCTACATGCTGCCCAAGGAATTCGACCTTCATATCGACCTGGAAGACTATGAAGTCACCTGCGAACGCCGCTGGGAGGAAGGCCTTCGCTGCGGCGTCCAGTTCATCGGCGAGAAACGGCATGTTGCCGCACAGCGCGCGCAAGTGCTGAAAAGCTCCGAAGAAGCGCTGAGAAGCGAACTCGATGAACGCCGCGACAGCCCGGACAACTTTTTCCAGCGCCGCCACCTGGACGAACCGCATGCCGACGAGCGCACCTCCGTGCGTCGCAACCGGCAGGACGCAAGTGCCGGCGCCGGCAAGCCGACCTTCGGCAAGAGACGCTGATACTCTGCGCGCGGCGAAATACGTCAGATACTCCTCCTCTTCGCGGTGTTCGACAGACAGCCAGCGAGTGCACCCTGCCCCCAAGGCAGAATGCCGGCTTCCACGCCAGCGCTCAAAATTCCTGGATATGATCCGCCTCCGCGTCGTACCCTTTGAAGATCACGCCAAGGCGTGTTTCGAACCAGGATCATGACCAGGAAACAGCCCGTGGCGACCACCCTCTACGACATGAGCGTGCCAACCTTCCTGCAAACGGCACGCGCCGTCAGCGGGTTTCTTCAAAAGGCGGCAATCCATTGCCAGCGGACGGGCACCGATCCGGACGACTTCGCGACCGCGCGGCTTTATCCGGACATGGCTCAGTTCTGGTTTCAGATCGAGTGCGTCGACAATTTTTCCGTCTGGGGCCTGGAAGCAATGAGAACGGGTGCCTTCACCCCTCCGCCGCTTGTCGGACCAGCCCCATATGCGGATCTGCAGGACCGGGTCGCGCAGACAGTGACACGTTTACAGGCCTATACGCCTGCCGAGGTAAACGACTGGTCGGGTCGGCCTCTCGACCTTGATCTGGTTCACATCAGCCCCCGGCCGATGCCCCTGACATCGGAGACCTTTCTCCTGTCCTTCCTGCTGCCGAACTTTCATTTCCACGCCGTCACCGCCTACGACATCCTGCGCACGCGCGGCGTGCCCATCGGCAAGCGCGACTATGAGGGCCAGTTGCGGACGAGGCCGGACTGACGGCCCTCACCCTCACTCTCACCGGCAGAAACGGACGGGTGCGCCAACTGGAAAGCCGCGCAGGCCATACATCCAGTTTCAGGGCCGTTTTCAGGACACCTGCGCAAACAGAAATGGCCCACCGGGCAGAACCCGGTGGGCCATTTCGTCAGCAGAGGTTCAAAACCTCTCAGGCCGCCTGGCGTTCACGCTCCAGCGTCCGCACGGTGGCCGGGCGTTCGCTGCACCGCTTCACCCAGTCACGGATCGCCGCGTTGTCCGGCAACATGTCGGGCAGCCACAGGAACGGACCGCTGCACAACAGGTCGACGGCGGAATAGGTTTCGCCCAGCAGGTAAGGCTGCTTTTCCAGCGTTTCCGCCAGCCGCGCGACCATCGTGTCGAAATCGCGCAGGCTCGCCTCCACGGCCGGATGGGTAAACTGGGCGAATTTCAGGATGATGACCGGCTCCATCACGCCCTGATAGTAGAACAGCCAGGACAGATAGTCCCCGCGCCCCGGCTGGCCTTCGATCGGCCCAAGCCCGGCTTCGGGAAACTTGTCGGTGAGATAAAGCATGATCGCGCCGCGCTCGCGGATCCCCTCGGCACCATCCACCAGGTAGGGCACCTTCTTTTCCGGATGCGGGTTGGATGCATCCGGCCCGCCCGAGCCATCCTGCCGGCGAACCGTCACTTCCTTCACCTCGACGTCGGCGCCCAGCTCTTCGATCAGGGTCACGATCGCCGAAGACCGGCTGTTGGGAGAATGGTAAAGCGTCAACATGGGAAAGCTCCTTTTCTTTGTGATGCCAAAGGTATAGCTTCCCCCTGCTGACAATTTACGGCAGGAGTAAAAATGGCCCGCATGGACAGGCTGATGCGTCTGATGGATACCCTCAGGCGCCTTCCCCAACCGGTCACCGCCGCGCGCCTTTCCGAAGAGACCGGCGTTTCCCTGCGCCAGCTCTACCGCGACATCGCCACCTTGCGTGCGGGCGGCGCCCTGATCGACGGGGCCGCGGGCGTCGGCTACACCCTGACGGAAGATCCCGTGCTGCCGCCGCAGAGTTTCTCCCGGCTCGAAATCGAGGCGCTGATGCTGGCGCAAAGCGGGCTGGACCAGATCGGCGACGAGACACTGAAAAAGGCCGGCCGCAACGCCATGGCCCGCATCATCGCCACCCTGCCCGACCGGCAGGCGCGCCAGGCCATGCACACGGTGATGCGCAGCTGGCGGCAGCCGGACAAGCGCCCGCCGGTGACAGTGGATCTCGACCTGTTGCGCGAGGCCTGCTGGGAGGAGTTCAGCGTGGTCATCACCTACCGCGACCTGCAGGAGCGCACGACAACCCGGGAAATCTGGCCGATGGGTCTTTCCTACAGCGAAACCTCGCTGCTGCTGCTCGCCCATTGCCGCCTCCGGCAAGACTACCGCCACTTCCACGTCAGCCGGATCGCCTCACTGGCGCCCGGCACCGAAAGCTTCCGCCCCAACCGGGTGGGCCTGCTGCGCGACTACATCCAGCAACGGGGGTATGACCGGAACAGGTCACCTCGGCGCGGTGAAGTTGGGTAGCAGGAGAGCTTGGAATAAGGTTGTTTCAAGATGCGGAGTATTCGGGGTAGCTGGTCACAGGCGACGAAGTGATCACGATACTTTCGGTTCATCCTTGATAAGGAAGAGATCATCCCGGAAAAGGGATTTCAGTTCAGCGCGACGTTTCGAGAACCTGTCAAAGTCATTGACCACATCGTTGATATCTTCCGTAACCTGTACCAGGTACCCTCCTCCGATCCTCTGCACGGGAAACCCAGCAGCAGAGATCGCAGCCTCGTCAACTTCATGAACGAACCTACGACCATAGAACATTCCCCACCCGATGTTGGGGATCTTCGCATCCACAATTGTAAAGGAGCGGAAGTAACTTTCTGGCGTGTTGGATTGGGCTGGTTCGTTATCGAACGATGTAAAGCAATGGAGCATTGCTAAATCGGCATTCATTACTTCGCATATACGCGCTCCCAAATGACGCCAATCCGTTTTTTTGTGCAGTGGTGCATAAACGCTTAAACGCCCATCAAGAGTGTTTCCTCTTGCATCTTTGCGAGTATGACTAATTTCAGCTTCATATTTCGCGACCTTATTACGTTTCCAGCGAAGGCCAATCGAAAATTCCGACAAAACCCCGTTTACCCGCATTTGAGCAACCTGTGCCCAGTAGGGTTCAACTTGTTCGACAGAAATGAATGGGCCTATTTTGTCGTCCCAATGAAAGAGGACTTCTGGGATAAGTTGTGTCCCAGTCTCTTCGAAAGCCGCCAGAACCTGCTTGCCCAAGGACCAATCAGTCGTCGGCTCCGAGCTGATCGCGAAAAATTTTATCTCCGATGGCATCAGAACCGCATACTTCTTGCTTCAGTTGAAATAGGTCGCCTGGCTGATCCCGGCTTCCCAACAAATCTCAGCCACAGGGACTCTTTTTTCCCCGAGCTCTACGAAGAACGCCTTCTGCGCGTCCGAAAACTTCGATGCATTCATCAATTCCATTCCTTCCCAGCTAGGAAAATCGTCGCGGAAAACTCCAACCCAAATCGAGGGTGTTTAACGGGAGCACATCAGTGAGTTCCGTACCATTGTCGCTGACCACCATTAAGGGATAGCGAGTGCGGCGCTCAGCGATCCCGCCCAGGTCCCGTGCGGCCCGGACCCCGGAGATCGAATTGTCGACGACAGTTCCCAGACATTCCCGGCTGAAGTCGTCACAGCAAATATTTCGAAGTCCTTACAGATTCTACCTAAAATACATATCCAGCCGAACGGCAGCATTCTGTTTTGAAATATTGTAAATGAACACAATAAAAAAATTAAACACACTAAGCAACCATACCTGCAAAATGCCTCCAGCTTTCAGCATAGTCATCAGCACCAACCTCAAGCGCCAAATCTACTATAGCGCTTGTTGGATTATCTGTTTCCTCAACTACAATTTTGTCTAAGGCACTTGCCAGAACAATAAAATTTTCAAATGTACTTGCTAAAGGCCTCACACGGGCACCCGGCGCAGTGGTAATATCTACAAAATAAACAGAACCGTCGCCATGATAAGGGCTCGCTTTTGCAATCCCAATAATGTCTGCTTCAAAAGAAGCTACGTTAACTAAATTGTCGGGAAGTAACGGATTTTGAAATTGTCCGTTTAGCTCTCTCAGTGAGTCGAGAACACTAACATTGTCTCCTGGACACAAATCAAAAAAACCTAATGAAACCCCCTCGACTTGGTACTGACTAACAAAATCAGTATAACTCCTAGATAGACCTAAACCTCTTACAACTTGGTCTAACCCCACTAGTGGAATAACTCTTTCCTTTAAAATGGCCCCACCAAAAGATCTGATTACTTGTTCTCGCCTTGAATAGTATTCCAATGCTTCAGTAATTGCTTTGACCATAGGCATCAATCTTGGAGATAGGCAAAAAGGTAACTTCGTGGGAATTGCGTTAGGAACCACGCGAGAAAAACACTGAAATTATCTTTTAGTTCATATTATTTACAAGCTACTTTCAGCTTGTTAAAATCAGCGTTCTCCAGAATAATTGCAATTACTTTTCAACCCAAGACAGCTTCCGATAACAACTTGGCCACTAACTTAAGTCTTACGCTTAAATAAATTAAGCAAATATTACTAATTTTATGCAAATTAATAAACTAACCTCAGCCTAAACATCGTGAGTTTCGGGTTTATATCCCTGCTCAATTCTATCAATTAGGAGCGGTGCACTTATTATTCCGCGAAGTGAATATCGCAATTCAGAAGCTGTCAATTCTCGATCAAGCATCACTTCGTGTTCGCCGTCCCAAATCCACCAAGGCCCACATTGTCCGTCTGGCGCGACAACCCGCGTTCTAAATCTGGGAAACTCGTAGTTGCAGTCCGAGACTGGGACATTCGCAACAACGGATAGCAAACCTTCATCTAAAGCAGCCTGAAGAGGAAAAAACGCATGAAATTGAGGTCTTCCTCGAACTACCTCGGAATAATCCTTGGGCGAAGTTGCATAAAACCCCTCAAATATCGACAAAAGAGAACCAAATCTTTGATTTTTATGTGTAAACTGAGCGTACGCGACCCCCTTTGAAGTTAGAATCTGGACTACATCTCCAATTTTAGCCCGTTTTGCCATCTAAAATCCTGGATACCTTTGCTGCCTCAAAAGCTCTGCACCACGAACTAGTGCTTGCTCATATCTTGTCGTTTTATTGACTTTGGAAATTGAGTTGATTTTGTTGATGAGAGAACCGCCATTTTTGCCTAGGCCGTAGAGGTTGATGAGAACTTGCTCAACTGCACGCGCATCGGCTCTGGAGAGGTTAGCCATACCTGGAATTTGGTCAATAACAATTCCCTTCTCGCGCATATGAGCTTGTCCTCGTTTAACAATGTCATCAGTAATTCCTACATATCGTGTCACACCATCAACTTGGCAGCTATATACGCAGGTTTTTCCACTTATTGTCGCTGTGTTGGAGGCATGTTTTGCGAAACGACCAGCTACTTGGGCACCAAGTCGAGCAGCAACAAATGAACCGCCTTTTGCGACTGCGTGTCCAGCAATTGTCCCTCCCGCTTGCGCAATCAACTCCTCGGCCTGAAGAACTGTAATGTACTGCGACCAGCTCATTCCCGTCGTATCGAAGCCCAAAGAGCTCTCGCTCGGTGGTGTCAGCTTCAGGAAAGTGGCAAGGTGCAGCTCTTTCTGACCAATGGTATTGTAGAGCTTGAGCACCGTCTGGTTCTTGGTGTTCTTGCAGCTTGGCGCCTGGCAGTGCAAAGCCTCGTTCGCCAGCTCAAGCATCAAGACCGTGTCATAGGACAGCCCGGATACGCTTTCGATGTCCCATTTGGTGATCGATTTCAGCTGAGCGCGGTCAGCTGCTGGCAAGTCTGAAAAAATGCGCGCTGCCAGAGCAGCCTTCGCATAGGCTTGAACGCCGGGATCAAGGCTCTCACAAAATTCTACGAGTTCGGCAAGCGTCTCCCGTTTGATCCCGAACATGAGATCTTCAATCGCAGTCTGAGAGCAGTCCGCGGCGTAGGCTGGAGTGACAATCCAGTTCAGCGGGTTGTACCGATTATACCCTTGGCGACCGCCGCAGGCGGCCAAGCGGTTTAGCAGTTCGCGCTGTTGGGGAGACACATCCAGCTTTTCGATGGCTTGCCCAACCGCAGAAAGAACCTTGCCCAGGTCCCGCACCGCCGTATCACTCACATAAAGCTCAAACCCTTCCTGTTTCTGCGAGGTCACTTCCACCACCGCATCCGGATCGCGGTTGAGGTTGGAAAGTTGGGTTTCGGTGGCGGTGGCGTCTTCAGCCGCTTCCAGCTCCGCTTCGGCGCGCAGGGCTTCGGCGCGGGCCGTGTCGCCTTCGGCTTCTGCCGCGTCGGCCTCGGCTTCCAGGTCGGCGGCCTTGATGCCGTCGCCATCGCCGTCGCGCACGATGATCTCGCCCTCGCCAATGGTGGCGCGGGCAACGCCCTCGGTTTCGGAGTTGGAATAGGCCCCTTCCACCGTGATGCCCGGTTTGGACTTGCCTTCCGGATTGGAACCTATGCTGACGCCGACCGAACCGGAAACCTGCCGGCCCTTGCGGTGAAGGTCGATATCCGCCGTTTCCAGCCGCTCGGTTTCAAGGGTCAGGTCGCCGGAGCGCGAGGCGATCACCCCGCCGGTGATGGAGGTCGTTTCACCGACATCGGCATTGAGCGCGTTGTCGGTGACGATGCCGGAGGGGGCGTTCACCCAGGCCGAGCTGTTGGAGCCCTTGGCCCCGTTGACGCTGGCCGAGGCGCCGAAGGTGGGCCCGGCGCCATCTGCCCCCAGCCCGATGCCAACGGAAACCCCGGCGCTGTAGCCGCTGCTCTGGTTGGAGCCTTCGGCCGTGTCCAGCCGGCTTTCGATGGTGAGGTTGCGGCCGATGTCGAGATCGGCACTGTCTGCTTCGATCCGCGCGCCCTTCAGGGCAAGGTCCCGGCCGGTTGCGACCGACACGTTGCCGCCCGCCGTCACATCCGTGTTGGTGTGATAGGTCTGCGACTGGCTGTAGGAACTCTGCTGGCCGGAGACATCCAGCCCCAGGCTGAGGCTGACCCCGGGGGCTCCATTCTTGCCACTGGCGCCGACGCCAAGCGTCAGCCCGATGCCCGCGGACATGCTGGAGCTTTCGCCCTCATAGGCGAGATGGTTTTGCGCCGATTCCAGGATGACATCCCGTCCCGCCGCCATGGCAATGTCGTTGCCGGCGTCGATCCGGGCGCCCTTGGCAGTGATGTCGCGTCCCGCCTCCAGCGACATGTCGTTGCCCGCCGACAGCGTGGCGGTGCGGGCGATGGCGCTAACCTCCGACGAGCTGCTTTCCTCGCGGGAGATGCCGATGCCGATGCGCACCCCGGCAATGGTGCCGCCCTGGCGGATGGCGTTGAGCTGGTTGAGCGCGTCGACCGCCTTCAGCCCGGCGGAGACCGCGGAAAGCGCCTGATAGCCGAGATTGCCCTTGCCCGAGGCTGCCATGCGCGGGGCATCCGCCAGCGATTTCACCGGTCCGGAGATGTTTTCGAAGGCGCCGACCGACAGCGCGAAGGTGTCGATCTTGTGGCTTTCCGAATGGGCATAAAGATCGTGGACGCTGTCCAGGACGATGTCGCGCCCGGCGGTTATGCCAAGGTCTTCGTCGGCGGCGACGGAGGCGGCTTCGGAGACCACATCGCGCCCGGCATCAATGGAAACGTTCCGGCCGGACACAGCCGAGGTGACCTGGGTCAACGAGCTGGTGTCGGAGGTATGCCGTTCGGACTTGTAGCCGGCGACCACGCCCATGTTGCCGGTTTCGGCAAAGAAGCCGCTTTTCTTGTCGACCCGGCTGTCTTCGGAGGTGTTCTGGGCAGCTTCCAGGCGCACATCGCGCCCGGCCGAAAGGGCAACGTCGCTTTCGGAGGATACAGCGGAGCCCTTGACCACCACATCCCCTGCACCGGCCGAGATCTCCAGATCGCCGAGCGCGGTCACCATGGAGCCCACCTGCGTGGTGCTGCTGCTGTCGCGTTTCCTGGAACTTGAGGTCAGGAAGCCGCTTTTGTTGCGCGCGGACCGGTCTTCCCGGCTTTCCTCCGCCGTGCCGATGGTGACGTTTTCACCGGCTGTCAGGCTGGCCGTGCCGTCGCTGGCAATCAACGAGCCTTCCACGGCAATGTTGCGCCCAGCCTTGAGGTCAGCCGCGTCTGCCGCCTGGATGGTGGAGCCGGACACACGGGTCTGGCTTTCGCGCACATCGTAGCGGTTGCTGCCCGCCTGGCCACTGGCTTCGAAATGGCTGTCGAGCTCGATGGCGGTCACCACCAGGTCCCGGCCGGCGTCGATTTCCAGGCTGCCGCCGCTGGCAAGATCGGCCCCGGTGATGCGGGTGTCGTTATCGCTGCGGATGGTCAGCGAGTCTTCCGCCGTCACCGTGCCGCGCTCATAGGCCCAGGTGCCGATGGCCGTGGTGCCGTTGCCGGTCGCCCGGGTTGCGGTTTCGATCGAGACAGTCTCGCCGGACAGGGTCACATCCCTGCCGCTGATCGTGCCGGACCTGTTGAGCAGGGTGCCGGCGGCGCTGGCGACCAGGGTTTCGTCGGCCTTGATCGTGCCGCGAACGTTCCTGATTTCCGCTGCCTCCAGCGTCGTGTTGCGCCCGGCGATGACAGCACCGGTCTTGTTGAGGTCCGTTGTCGAGGCAAGGTAGAGACGGGGCGCGATCACCTCGACGCCATCCACCACCGCGCGTTCGTACCAGACGATGTCGCTGGTCAGAAGTGCGATCTGCTCCTCGCTCAAGGACACGCCGAACGCCAGGTCCAGCGCCTCTGCCTGTGCGCCCGCGTTGTCGATCAGCGTCTTCATCTGCAGGGCATCGGAGGTCTGGTCGGCGGACAGCCAGCGGCGGCCCGTGGCCCTGCGCACCTGCTCGGCCACATACTGGCTTTCGAAATAGGCATCACCAAGCGAGCGGATGTGCTTGTCGATATCGGGAATGCCGACCGTATCCAGGAAATACTGCGACCCGAAGAATGCGCCGATGTCGACGAACGCGAAGCGGGTTTCGTAAAGGAACGGGCTGCTTTCCGGAGCGCGGCTGAAAAGCTGCCCGTTGAACTTGTAGGACGCGGGGTCGAAGGCCGGGGCCTGGGAGCTGGCGTTGAGCTGAACGATGGACGTGTCCTGCGTGGACTTTTGCAGCTTTTCGGGGGTGGAAGGCTCGCCGGCTTCGTTGGTGAGCGTGCCTGTCAGGTTGCCGATCAGCGATCCGCCGGCGTGGATGGTCGCGGGAACGGCATCGATCGTTTCGGCGCTCAGCGTCTTGCTTTGCACCCCGTTGTCCAGAAACTTGTGCGAGGGGGCAAAGCCCAGCGTGCGGGTTTCGTAGCTCGACCAGCTCTGGTGAATGGTGATGACCCGCGTCAGGGTCTTGCCGCCGTTGACGATGCTGGTGCCGTCGATGCGCATGTCGCCGGAGGCGACGATGTCGCTGTATTCGTTTTCCAGCGTGCCGACATCCAGCACCATGTTGCCGTTCAGCGCCGCGATGCGCGCGACCGGGTCGACCAGCTCATAGGTGTCTTCGGTGACGAAGATGGTCACCACATCGCCCGACCCCGCTGCGCCGTCCTCGTCGGGGGCGAGCATCAGCCAGTCGTCATAGGTACCGTTGTCCGGGTCGAACTCGGCAATGGATGTCGGTGCGTAGTCCTTCCACCAATTCTGGTCCCAGTCCGCTGCCGTGGCATTTTTGGCCGTGAGGATCTCATCGATCTTTTCCGGGTGCGGCACGAACACATAGCCGCCGGGCCCGCCGCCAGTGTCCCAGAACTGGTCCCAGTCGCCGATGCCGCCGGCCGCCCAGTATTTGGAGAAGCCGCCCTTCAGCCAGTCGGGAGGATAGGCCCCGGCGACGACTTCATTGGCATATGCGGTCGTCTTGGTGTCGAAAGTGGCACCGGTGATGTTCTTCAGGCTTTCAGCCCGGATCGTCAGCGTTCCGGACCTTGCCTCGATGATCCCGCCCTTGCGGTTGATGATGCTGGCCGCCTTGGTGCCCGCCGTGCGGCCTTCCAGCGTCAGGCCGTTTTCGGCAACAAGCACGCCGCCATGGTTGTCCAGGTTGACCGAGCGGATGGTCAGGCCGTTGCCTGCGTGAACGCCGCCCCGGTTGGTGAAGCTGTCCAGGCCATCGAACAGGGCAGCATCATTGGCAATGATGTAAGCGTCAGCGGCGACATTGGTGGTTCCGCCGTTGACCGTTAGCCCGCCGGTTGCTTCCAGTTTGCCGGTCACCGACAGCGTGCCGCCGATGGTCAGCTGGCCGGTTCCGTTCACGCGCAGCAATCCGGCAACGGTCAGATCGTTGACGCTGAGGTCCAGCGTGTTGGTGGCGGTCAGCCCCGGGGCGGCAGCGGCAAGCGTTGCAGTGCCGGTAATGCTGCCGGAGATATCCCGCGCCGCAACCGTCGCACCGGAGCCGCTGAGGGAGAGCCCACCAAGATCGAGCGCCAGCGAACCGACCTCCAACGCGCCGAGCTGGTTCCAGGTGCCGGCGGTGATCCGTGTCAGGTCGCCGGACTGGAGGCGGGACCCGGCGGCCACGTTGAGCGAACCGGATGCAGTCAGCGTCAACGTGCCCGCGTCCGGTATCGCGGCGCCTTCGCCGGTGACACCGGCAAAAACCTTGCCGCCGGAAATGTCGATCACCGGTGCTGTCAGCGCGACATGGTCGCGCGCGTTGACTTCGCCCGCCGTTGCCACGGTCAAACGGCCTGCTGCCGAAAGGGCAAGGTCTCCACCGGAATAAAGCACGGAGCCGGAGGCGACCGTGACGTCGCCAAGGCTGGAGGCGACATCGATTGCACTGGCGACCGACGCGCTGCCAAGGACCACGTCGTTTGATGCCCGCACGGTGTAGGTGTCGGCGGCAACGGTTCCCGATTGCTGAAGCGCGCCGACGTTGAAGGTGATAGCCTCGCCCGCCTGAAGGTGGCTGGCGGCGGAAAAATCGGCCAGGCCGGTCGTTGCCACCTTGATGGAGCCGACCCCTGCTGCCAGCGTGCCGCCGGGTGCCATGCCCGCCAGGAGCTGCGCCTCGTCAAAATCGATGCCTGCCGCTTCCAGATCCACTTGGCTGCCGGCACCAAGGGTTGCTTCCTTGGCAACCTTGATATCGCCGCCGGCCTTCAGGATCAGCGTTTCCTGGCCATAGAGGGACGCATTTTGCTGAACCTCCACCGAACCGTTGACGGATTGGGCGCGCAGGGTCTTGCGGGCAGACACCGTGCCGCCAAGCACCAGCTTGCCGTCGGCGGTTATCTGAAAATCGCCGGTGGCGGCGGTCGCGCTTTCAGGAGCCCGCACCCCGACGCCGCTTTCCGTGCCGATCAGCTTGATGCGCCCGGCATACATGCCGCCAAGCGCGGAGGAATCGATGGCAAATTCCGGCTTGTCCGCCGCCGACCCGGCCTTGGCCGCAACCGAGCGGTTGGCATAATCGTAGTCGTTGCGGCCGGCAAAGACGCCGAGGTTCTCGCCAGCGTGGATCTTGCCGTTGATTTCGACCGCGCGCGAGACGATGTCGAAATAGTCGACGCTTTCCGCCGCGACGCCATCCGCACCGATGGTGACGGTGCCCCGGTCCACCGAGAAGCCCTTCAGCGTTCCGGCATCGACTTGCGGCACGCCTGTCGTCAGCGTTGCCCGCGGAATGTTGATGAAGCCGCAGCCGTTACAGGTGATGCCGTTGGGGTTGGCAAGGATGTAGTCCGCCTGCCCGCCGTGCAGCTCCGTCGCGCCCTGCAGCAGCGACCGGTTGGACGAGGTGACTTCGTTCAGGATCACCGATGCCGGGCCGGAGCCTTGAAGTTTGGGGTTGCCGACAATGTAGCCGCCCAGGTTGCTTTGGCCGACACCCTTGGAATTGTTGAGGATCAGGCCGTTCTTGCCGACATTGAAATCGGTGAACTTGTTGTGGGACAGGCCCTGCGCATTTGGTGTGACGATGTTCTGGACCGGCACGCCGTTTGGCGCCGCGATGATCTCCGGCCGGTTGCTGGGCGCAGCAGCGCCATCCGGCGTCAACCCGCCGGCAAAAGCCGGCAGGGAGGTCTGGACCAGGAAGACGGTACAGAAGAAACCATTTAAAACGGACTTGATCATAAGCCGATCCGCCTAAAACGTTTGAGAAATGCCCAGCCGGAAACGCAAAAAGCCGTTTTCCGCCGGATCCAGAAATGTCGGATGGGCCAAAGCCCGCTCATAAGCCACTTCGCCGGTCACGATGCCGCCGCTCAGCCGCAGGCCGACCGCACCGCCCATCAGCTCTCCGCCTTCCAGCGGATCGTCGGCATCTTCCAGGACGCCGCCGGCATCCAGACCGGCAAACACCTGCGGCAGACCGAATAGCCGTTTCAGGTTGTCCGGAGCTTTGCTGGCGAATGCGGGGGTGAAGCCAAGCTCAAGCTGGCTGTAGCCACCGGCATCACCCGACAGGCTGACATCGCGGAACCCGCGAACGGACAGCGGCCCGCCGATGGTTACCCTTTCGGAGGCAAACAGCGTGTCAGGCGAAAAAGCGCCATAGGTGCTGGCCTGGAAGGAAAGCTGGCCGACCGGGTTCTGCCAGACCCGCTGGTAGAACCCCGACAGCGTCACCTGGCTGAACTGGGCTGCCGGCGTGCCATCCAGCTGGCGGCTGTCCTTCTGGGCGGCAAAGCCTTCCAGCCCCTGCTTGAAGGCGATACTGGCCTGTCCGAACCCGCCGGCAATCCGGCCGCTGATCTTCGTGGAAGCTTCCAGAACGGCCAACCGCTGGCTGGAGGCGTCGATAAAGATCTCTTCGATGAAGTTGTTGGCTTCCTTCAGCGAGAACGCGCCGCCGGCACGCCAGACAAAGCGCCCTGTGCGGTGGAGCACCCGGTCCAGCTCCACCCGGCCTTCCCAGCTGGTGCCATCATAGGAATAGTCGCCCGACGGGCTTTCCAGGCTGGACAGATAGTCCAGATAAGACCCGCTGATGTTGACGGTCCAATACCGCCAGGGAACGGACAGATAGGCGTTGATCGAGCGCGAATAGATACGCTCGTCAAGCCTGTCGAGCGAGCTGCGGGCAGATATCGTCAACAGCTCGTTCAACCCGAGCACGTCCTCAAATCCGGCGATGCCGTTCCACTGATGACGGCCGGTGCTTGTGGCCCCGCCATTGTCCAGCGAAGCGGACAATTGCACCGCGTAAGCATCTTTCACCTCGATGGTGACGATGCTCTGGCCGACGCCCGCGCCCGGCTCGATGCGGATGACGGCTTCCTTCGATCCCAGCCGGTTGATCTGCTCCAGTCCCTGCTCGAAATCGCGAATATTCATGATCCGACCGGATCGCTCGCCGAAAAGCTGCTTTGCCCCTCGCCGTGCCTTGCCGTTTTCCTGAAGGCGAACCTCGGACACCGAGCCCTCGACGATGAGGACACGCAATTCGCCGGAACCGAGATCCTGCGGCACCAGATAGGCGCGCGAGGTGACGAAGCCCTTCTCGACGTAATAATTGGTCGCCGTTCTGAGCACGTTCTGGATGTCGGTCAGCGTCAGGCAGGCGCCCTGACGGTTGCGGACCAGCAACTCCAGTTGGTTTGCCGGAACGCGCTTTGCGCCTTCGAACCGGATCCTTTCGACGTCAACACATGGTCCCTCGCCGCCAGTTGCCTGCGGCAGCAGATCCGGTGAACGCTGGGATGGTTCCGTCGTTCCGCCCAGAAAACGGTCACGCTCCAACCGGCGCTGCTGTTCCTCGCGCTCGATGATCTGCTGCTGCTGGCGCAGCACGTTCTCGATCCCCGCAGGCGTTTGAGCCGCCCCGGGCAGTGCAAACAGCAGTGCCCCTGCAAGCGGAGCCAGGAAACGCGCCAGTGCTCGCATGGTGTCAGTCGGTCGTCTTGCCTGCGGAAAGGTCCTTCAACCGGGCCAATGCGGCAGCGGACCCCTGCAGCGAAAACTCGATGCGGACCTGCTTGTCGTTGGTGGCGGTGACACCGACTGCGGTGAGCCGATTGCCCGTCCGGAGTTTTTCAAGGGCTGCTTCATCCAGCGGCACCGGCACCACGCAGCCTGAGGGAAGGCAGGTCAGGAACTGCGCCTTCGGCAATTCAACGTCATCCACCACAAGTGTGAGACCTTGCGAGAAGGCCAGGCCAAAGGGCGCCAGAACCGTTAGCACCGGCCCCTCCCCGGCCCGTTCCTCGACCAACAAGGCGGACAGGCGTTGCCCGGTCTTTTCCTGCACCAGCTCCTGCGTCATCCGGCAGGTGCGTGTTTCGGCCTCCACGCACGTCACCGTCCAAGCCTTGAACCGTTCAGTGAGAGTCTTCTGGTCCGGCTGTTCCGATTGGGCGGAGGCTTGCGTGCACACAGCCAGCAGACCTGCCGCCACCAGTACCGGTTTCCAGAACTTGCGGCGGTGACAGGAGACGAAATTCGGCGGTACGAAAAATTGGAAAAACATTGTCTGTGCCTGGAGTATCTGTTTTTTGACGGACAGCACGCAGGGCGTGCAGAGGCGTTCTGCCGGGAGAGCCGGCAGGCCAATGATCAAGGTCGTAAAAAGGCAGCTATCGTCGCCGGATCTTCAAATTCAGAACCGGCAAGTTGTTCAAAAAACAGCGAAACTGTTGCGCATTGTCTTTTCCCGCATTGTCTTTTTTGTTAATGCTGCCCTAAGGGTTTAAGCCACAGGTTGCAAGCAATTTTTGCGGGAAAATTACCTCATCTGGTTGAGTATTTTTGTTTAGCAATCTATTTAATTTCAGTTTTATTTCGCAAAACTCTCAATCAAAACGAGCACTTGCAAGTATCTTCCTGGCCGGCCGGCAAGTGGCGCGCAGCCTGATCAAACCACGTTTTTTATCGGGGACGAATGTAAAGACCGGTCTCGAGAGACGGGCCACAACGGCAGCAGGTTGCAAAAACAGGTCTGAAACGGGCAGCTGCAGCGAGGAAGGCAACAGGCATCGCAAGTGCCAATTCGATTAGCCGAAACTGTGGTCTTGGGAAGAAAACGCCGCCCCACACGCACCAATCGCTGCGGGCGAAAGCAGATCCGCAGGCGTTGCAGGTCGCTAGGCATTCAAATTGAAAGGAAGAAAATGGTCGGAGTGAGAGGATTCGAACCTCCGACCCCCTCGTCCCGAACGAGGTGCGCTACCAGGCTGCGCTACACTCCGACACAGAATATGAGCTTAGAAAGCTAGGCTCATCGGGAACAGCTGGGCAAGCCCTCGCTGCGTGGAGGGTCATTTAGCAAAGCTGGTCTGATCCCGCAAGCGATTTGCATTGCCGAATGTCACTTTTTTGAAACTGTGAACAACCTCGGCAAGGCAGGAGCGAAATACGCCGCTTTCAAGCAGACACACCAAGTCCGGCTTGCCGTTCCGCCACCTTGAAGCGGATTGAAACGGCCGCCAATCATCCCGGCGATGGCTTTGCAACGCACCTGGGGAAAACCGGTCCTTCCCCGTCAAAGTTTGCTCTTGTGGAGACTTGCGCAAAGGATCGAGGCTCGCTATACAGCGTCCCCACGGCCTTGGGGTGTAGCCAAGCGGTAAGGCAGCGGTTTTTGGTACCGCCATGCGAAGGTTCGAATCCTTCCACCCCAGCCAGTCTTTCTTCCCTTAAAAGATATCTTCTAGCCTTGCCCGTTTCGGGCTGTGCTGCCACGTGCGACGACCTCGTAGCCGAGATCGACCACCGGCTGTTCCGGCTCAATTCCGGCAAGGGCGCCCGTCAGCATGCGAAAGGCATCGCGCCCCATGGCCAGGCGGAACGTGCGCACGCTAGTGATCGGCGGGTTGGCGGCGGCCATCATTTCCAGATCGTTGAAACCGCAGATACCCATCTGATCTGGAACCCGGATGCCACGCCGCTGGCACTCGAACAAGGCGCCGAGCGCAAGGTCATCGTTGTTGCACAGGATCGCATCGGTTTCCGGCGCCTTCGACAGAAGGTCGGCGACCAGTTCACAGCCAAGGGTGACGGTTGAAGGACGCGGTGTCGTAACGATCCGGCCCGCATCGAAGACACCTGCCTTTTCCGCCTCCCCGCGAAACCCGGCAAGGCGGCGCTGGCTGCGCGGGTCGAGCCGGGCAGCGATATAGCCCGGACGCCTGTATCCGGCAGCAAGAAGATGGCGAGTTGCCGCGGCAGAAGCCTCCACGTGGGAAAAGCCGACCATCATGTCATATGGCGCCGGCCCGCACTCCATGATCTGGACGATGCGGCAGTCTGCCCGCTCCAGCAGCCGGGCCGTGTCTTCCGACTGATCGAGACCTGACAGGACTAGGCCAGCGGGACGCTGGCTCAGGAAGGTTCGCACAAGGCTTTCTTCTTCAAGTGGGGAATAGCGGGAATTGCCGAGCTGGATCTGCCATTTCGACCCTTCAGCCGCTTCATAGATGCCGCGCATGACATCGGAAAAGACGTTGTTGGTTACTGACGGCACGATGACGCCGATGACGTTGGTCTTGCCCGCAGCAAGCGCGCTGGCAGCCGGATCCGGCACGTATCCGAGCCTGTCGACTACCTCCCGGATTTTGGTCAGTGTCTTGGCGGAGACCTTGTCAGGATCACGTAGCGCGCGAGACACAGTCATAGCGCTAACACCAGCTTCCCGGGCAACATCGGCGATCGTGCTTTTCAAATTATTCAACCATTACAATTATTTATACCATTGCAAACCAACTCTTCGATAATATCCCAGAAAAAAGTGTTTGACAAATGTTAGCGCTATCATTTTCAATACACCCAACAACGAGATCATTCGGGGACGGAAATGCAGGGTGAATTGCCATCAGCCTCTGGCGAAACGGCCATCGTCGTGATGGGCGTTTGCGGCGCCGGCAAAAGCCTGCTGGCGAACCGCCTCGCGGAAAGTCTCGGCGTCGGCATGGTTGAAGCTGACGACTTTCACAGCCCGGAAAACAAGCGCAAGATGGCGGCAGGCAAAGCGCTGACCGATGCCGACCGCATGCCCTGGCTGGACGCCGTGTCACTTGCCGCCAAGTTGCAGATCTACTGTGCCGGCGGCGCGGTGATCGCCTGCTCCAGCCTGAAGCGCGCCTATCGGGACCGTTTGCGGGCTGCCCTGCCCTCGTGCATCTTTGTTCACCTGGCAGGAGAACGCGGCCTGATCGCCGAGCGCCTGGGTGGGCGCCAGGGACACTTCGTCGGTGAAACGCTGCTGGACAGCCAGCTGGCGACGCTGGAACCGCTGCAAGTCGGGGAAGCCGGCTTCAGCCTGGATATTTCAAGGCCTGTCGACGAACTTGTCGACAAAGCCATGAAAGAACTGCGGCCAGCAAGGCCGCCTCGTACCACCATCGCCTCTTGAGCGATGACGTTTCGACTAGGGAGGAAATCATGCTCAAACTCTTGACCAGAACCGCTCTTGCCGCCGTTGCGGCCGGTGCGCTTGCCACGACCGCCATGGCTGCGGACTATTCGTTCCGCTTCCAGTCTTCCGACCCGGCAGGCAACCCGAATTTCGTGCTCCAGCAGGGCTGGGCCGCGAGCGTGAAGGAAAAGACCGGCGGCAAGATCGAGGTCGAGTTGCTGCCTGTGGAGTCCATTGTGGCCCACAGCGAGACCCAGGATGCCATCGCATCCGGCATTCTTGACGGCCATATCACCGACACGTCCTACTTTGCCGGCAAGGATCCGGCTTTCGGCCTGATCGCCAACCCGGTTGGCGCCTGGGCGTCGCCGGACCAGATGTTTGCCTTCATGTACGATGGCGGCGGCAAGGATCTGATGAACGAGCTGGTAGAGCCTTACGGCCTGCACTTCATCGGCGCGACGACACCGGGCCTGGAGGCCTTCGTCTCCAAGGTTCCGCTGAACGGTGTTGACGACCTGAAGGGCCTGAAGATGCGTGCGCCTGAAGGCCTGGTGCAGCAGGTGTTTGCAGCGGCTGGCGCTGCTCCGGTCAACCTGCCGGGGTCTGAAGTCTTCACCGCGCTCGACAAGGGCGTGATCGACGCAGCCGACTACTCGGTCTTCTCCACCAACCAGGCACAGGGCATGCACGACGTTGCCCCGAACCCGGTCTATCCGGGCTTCCACTCCATGCCGCTGGTGGAAATCTCCATGAACAAGGCCAAGTGGGATGCCCTGCCGGACGATCTCAAGACCGCCCTTGAAGAAAGCGTCAGGGATTTCGCCAACGCGCAGGTGGCAGCTCTCGCCGAGAGAGACCAGAAAGCCGTCGAGGAAGCCAAGGCCAGCGGCAAGGTGACCGTCACGGACTGGTCGCCGGAAGAACGCGCGAAGTTCCGCTCCATCGCCACCGGCGAATGGGCCAAGGTCGCCGAACGTTCGGACAATGCCCAGAAGGTCTATGACGTTCTGACCAGCTACCTGAAAGAAAACGGCCTGATGCAGTAAGCTGCCTCAATGTGGTTACCTGGCGGGCGCCTTCGGGCGCCCGTTTTGTAAAAGAAGCTGGAGGAAACCTTGGTGGAACCGAACGAAACCCCGGAGCGGGAAAAGGATCCCGGCGCTATTGCCGAGGCCGGCATGCTCGGGCGCTGGATCGACAGGGGCGGCTTGCTGTTTGCCATCGGCATCGTTGCTTCGATGCTGATCCTCATCAACGAAGTGCTTTTGCGCTACGTCTTCAACGCCCCCACAATCTGGGCGCACGAGACCACCATCTTCCTGTGCGGTGCCGCCTTTCTCTATGGCGGGCTCTACTGCACCGCGCGCGACCGCCACATCAGGGTCGTGCTGATCTACGACACGTTGCCGCCACCTCTGCGGCGTGTCCTTGACGTCGTCATCTCGCTCATCTGCATGGTCGCCAGCACCTTTTTTGCCTACGCCAGCTGGCTGATGGTTCAAAAGGCGGCCTTTCGGCCCGATGGCAGCTTCCGTCTGGAACGCTCCGGCAGTGCCTGGGACCCTGTCTTTCCGGGCCTGATCAAGGTTTTCCTTCTGGTTGTCATGACGGTGATGGCCGTCCAGTTCCTCATTCTTGCCTATAATTACGCCAGGGGGCGCAAGTGACAGAGTTCTTCGGCTCCCTTCAAGGGCTCGGCATCGAGACCGGCACGCTGCTCATGTTCGCGATGCTGCTGGTGCTGCTGGTCTCCGGCATCCCGCTTGCCTTCGTCACCCTGCTGGTTGCGCTGATCTTCGCGCTCGGCTGGTTCGGACCCATGGTCGTGCCGCTGATCACCAGCCGCGTCTACTCCTTCGTCGGTTCCTTCGTCTTCGTCTCCGTGCCGATGTTCGTTCTGATGGCGGCAATCCTCGACCGATCAGGCATCGCCAGAGATCTGTTCGACGCCATGAAGCTGCTGGGCGGACGCCTGCGCGGCGGGGTCGCTATCCAGACCATCGTCGTGGCGGTGATCCTGGCGGCCATGAGCGGCATCATCGGCGGCGAAGTCGTGCTGCTCGGCCTTGTTGCGCTGCCCCAGATGCTGCGCCTCGGCTACGACAAACACCTGGCCATCGGCGTCGTGTGCGCAGGCGGTGCGCTCGGCACCATGGTACCGCCGTCCATCGTACTCATCATCTACGGCCTTACCGCCAACGTCTCGGTCGGCGATCTCTTCACCGCCGCCTTTCTGCCGGGTCTGATGCTGGCTGGTTTTTATGTCGCCTACGTCCTGATCCGGGCCTACCTCAACCCGGCCATCGCACCGGTACAGGACGATGAACCTGTGCCGATGGCGGAAAAACTCCGCCTCCTGAAGGGGCTGATCCTGCCGCTTACCGTCGTTGCCGGCGTGCTTGGCTCCATTTACGGCGGCATCGCGAGTGTCACCGAGGCATCGGCGGTCGGCGTTGCCGGGGTGCTGTTGTCGACGGTGGTTCGGGGGGAATTTACACTCGAGCTTCTGAAAGGCGCTGCCCTGCAGACGCTTCAGACCGTCGGCATGATCGTGTGGATAGGCATCGGTGCAAGTGCTCTGGTCGGAGTGTTCAACCTGATGGGCGGCATCAAGTTCGTCTCGGCCCTCATATCCGGCATCTCCGACAATCCGACCATCATCCTGTTGTTCATGATGCTGATCCTGTTCGTGCTCGGCATGTTCCTGGACTGGGTCGGGATCGCGCTGCTGACGATGCCGATCTTCGTGCCGATCATCAAGGATCTCGGCTACGATCCGGTCTGGTTTGGCGTTCTGTTCTGCATGAACATGCAGGTGTCGTTCCTGTCACCGCCGTTCGGGCCTGCCGCCTTCTATCTCAAGAGCGTGGCACCACCGGGCATAACGCTGGCAACGATCTTCCGCTCGCTGCTGCCGTTCATCGCCCTGCAGATACTCGCCGTAGGTATCCTGCTGTTCTTCCCGGCCATCACCGGGCGGTAAGGCAAAAACGAAAACCGCCCGTGGACATACGGGCGGTTTCTTTTCCTTCGCGATGCCTTTCTTCGCCAATCCGACTATGCGTGACGCAAATCAGGATCGGAGCGGCACTGGTCTTTCGGATATCAAGGTGCCCAATTCATCTGCACCAGCACCCCGATCCCGGATCTTCGCTGCGCTGCGTCCGGGATGACAAACTGAAAGGGGAGACTGCGCCGAGAAACCAGAAGGTGGGTGGCAGCCTTTGCTCACTGTCAAAACCAGCCTCCCCATCGTCATCCCGGCCAAGCGCAGCATGAGCCGGGATCGGAGAGGCACTGTCTTTCGATTTTGAAGATACCTAGTTCACCTGCCTCAACTGGCGCGAACCGGCTCTCCAATCCCGGATCTCAGCTGCGCTGCGTCCGGGATGCCTCGGTTGGGTGAAAGCCAGCTCAAAGCCGGCTTTCCAGTGTTGTCACTCGCCCGGTTGCTGACCGATCGCCCTTGCCGCGTCCATTTCCTTGTGGAGGCGCTCTTCTTCCTGAACGGCCGGAGTGATGAACCGTCCGAGCAGGAGATAGGCAACCGGCGTCAGGAACAGGGTCGAGACAGTCGCAAGGCCCAGACCGCCGACGATGACAAACCCCAGGGCAATTCGTGCTTCTGCCCCTGCCCCGCTTGCCATGATCAGCGGCACGCCGCCGACAATGGTACAGATCATGGTCATCATCACCGGTCTCAAGCGGATGTTCGAGGCATTCTCGATCGCTTCGCGCAGTCCCTGCCCGCGATCCCGCAGCTGGTTGGCAAATTCCACGATCAGGATGCCGTTCTTCGCCATGATGCCCACAAGCAGCACGAGGCCGATCTGGGAATAGACGTTGAGTGTCGTCCCGGTCAGCAGCATGGCGAAGACAGCGCAGGCCAGGCCAAGCGGAACCGTCGCCATGATGATGAGCGCACTGATGAAGCTCTCGAACTGGGCCGCCAGCACCAGCAGGATGATGATGATCGCAAAGCCGAAGGTGCGCGCCATGGAGGATGACTGTTCACCCAGCGTTGCCGTTTCCGCCAGCGGCACGATACGGGCACCGGGCGGCAGCAACGGTTCGGCGATCTTCAGCGCTTCCTCATAGGCATTGCCGAGGGCGAAATCGTCGGCAAGACCTGCCGTAACAGCTACGGAGCGCAGCTGCTGTTCCCTGGCAAGAGAAGGCGGCACGGCCTTTTCCACCAGGCTGGCAATGGTCGACACGGGTACAAAGCGGCCATCACCTGTCTTGATGAAGATGTTCTCCATGTCCGTCGGATCGTTGATCGGATTGGACGTGGAGACGAATTTCACGTCATAGGCCTGGTCGTTGATGAAAACCTGACCGATCTTGCGACCATCCAGCATGGCCTGCATGGCCGTGCCCAGTCCGTTGATGTCGATGCCGAGGTCGGAGGCGCGTTCGCGGTCGATGGAAACCGAAAGCTGCGGCTGGGTGGCCTCGGTGGACAGGCGCACCTGCCGGAATCTTGGGTCCTGCTCCATCGCCGAGATGATCTTGTCCGCCGTAGCGCCGAGCGTCGCATAGTCGTTGCTGCCCGCTACGGCAAACTGAAGGCCGGACCCGGCACCGCGAATGCCGAGGCTGTTGGGCTGGAAGGCGAAGGCCCGCACCCCCGGTACATCGCGCACAAGCGCGCTGACCTCGGACAGGATCTGCTGCTGCGAGCGCTCGCGCTGGTCCCAGGGCGCCAGACGCATGACGATGAAGCCGCTGTTCTTGGAACCACCTGTTCCCGCAATCGAGAAGGTGCTGTTGATCTCGCCGCTTTCGCGGTAAGGCTCCAGCAGGTTTTCGATCTGGCGCATCTGCTGAGACAGGTAATCGAGGCTCACGCCCTGAGGCGCGGAAATGCGCATGAAGGCAATCGAGCGGTCTTCAGTCGGCGTCAGTTCCGATTTGATGGTGGGAAACAGGACACCCGCGGTCGCTGCAAACAGCAGCGAAATAGCCACAACCACCATCGGCGCATCAAGGCATGCATGCAGGCAGCGCCGGTAGAGCGCACTCAACATCCGCCCCAGACCGCCGGTACCGCCCCCGTGATCATCTGCTTTGCCGGCCGGTTTGCTCTTGAGAATGCGCGAGGCCAGCATGGGACACAGCGACAGCGCCACGATGGAGGACAGGAACACCGCGATGGCGAGTACGAAGCCGAATTCGCGGAACAGCCCGCCGGTCTGCCCCGGCAGGAAGGAGAGCGGTACGAACACGGCAATCAGTGTCGCCGTTGTCGCCAGCACCGCGAAGAAGACCTCTTCGGCCCCCAGAACCGCCGCAGCGCGTGGTCCGATGCCTTCGTTTCGCCTGCGCACGATGTTTTCCAGCACCACGATGGCATCGTCGACCACAAGGCCTGTTGCCAGAACCAGCGCCAGCAGCGTCAGGATGTTGATGGAGAACCCGGCAAGATAGATCGCCGCCAGTGTGCCGATCAGCGCCACCGGCAGGGACACGCCCGGAATGATGGTTGCCCGCCAGTCCCACAGGAAAATGAAGATGATCAGCAGAACGATGCTGACCGAGATGGCAAGGGCAATCTCGACTTCATGAATGGCGCCATTGATGAAGGTGGCATCGTCGCTGGTGACCTCGATGGTCATGCCTTCAGGCAGGTTTTCCTGGATACGGTCGACAGCGGAGCGAACGCCTTCCGAAATCTCGAGCGTGTTCGACTGGGCCGAACGAATGACGCCAAGGCCGATGCCCGACTTGCCGTTGGCGCGCAGCTGTGTCTGGCCCAGATCCGGGCCAAGTGTCACCGTCACGAAGTCGCGGAGCCTTGCGCGGCGGTTGATGATGACGCTTTCGAATTCCTCAGGCGTATCAATGGACGCCGTGGCGCGGACGATCAGATCCTGGTTCTGACTGGTCAGCGAGCCTGCCGGCGTATCGAAGGCCATGGAGGACAGGGCATTGGCCACATCCGCGATGGTCAGATTGAGGCTGGCCATCTTGGCCTGATCGATGTCGATCCGGAAGATCTTGTCGCGGTCACCGTAGACCTGGACGTCCGCGACACCTGGAACAGCGGCAAGGACGTCGGAAATCTCGTCTTCCACCAGCACCGTCATGTCCTCGACCGACATGCGGTCGGAAGTCAGACCCAGGCGCAATACCGGCTGTGCGTTGGCATCAGCCTTGATGATACGGGAAGGCTCGGCGTCCTCGGGCAGATCGTTGGTGATGCGCCCGAGCGCATCGCGCATGTCGGAAGCGGCAACGTCCAGATCGACATCATCGGAAAATTCCACGGTCACACGGCTTCGACCGAAGGAGGACGATGAAGAGATAGACTTCACGCCGGAGACACGTGCCACTGCGCCTTCGATGACACCGGTCACTTCACGGTCGATGGTCTCGGCAGCTGCGGCCGGATAGTCCGTGCTGACGGTGATGACCGGGCGGTCGACGTCGGGCAGTTCGCGCACTTCGATGCCGAAAATTGCCGCGATCCCCGCAACCACGATCAGCATGTTGATCACGAAGGCAAGAACCGGACGCCGCACGAACAGGCCGGTGATGCCAAGTTCCTTCAAACGGTCCATCTGCATGGCAATCTCTCCAAGACCTTCAGGTCAATTCTCAGGAACCGCTTTGGCTGGAAGCAGTTGTCGCCGGAGTGTCCGATGCCGGAGCCTGTTTGCGGTCTGCAACCGTCACGTCTGCCCCGTTGCGAACCAGATGAATGCCTTCGGTCACGACCTCGTCGTTGACCGTCAGCTCCGCGTCGACCAGCACGCTGTCGGTGTTGCGCTGGATAATGCTGACCGGGACACGAACGCCCTTGCCTTCACGCACGGCCCAGACGAAGGCACCGTCGGAACCCCATTGCACGGCCAGCGGATCAACTGCCGGATATTTGTCGCCGGGAAACTTCATCGATACCTGGAACGACATTCCGGCTCTCAACTTGTCGGCCTTGTTCGGAAAACGGGCACGAACCTGAAGTGTGCGGCTGTCGATATCGATGCGGTTGTCGACGGCACTGATGACACCCTCGAAGGTTTCACCCGGGCGGGCGACCGACGTGGCGGTGATCGGAGATCCCACTGCGATAGCAGAGGCGAACCGCTCCGGAACCCAGAAATCGACAAGAATTTCGCTGCGGTCGTCAATGGTTGCGATGACGGTCTGCGAGGAAACGTAATTGCCTGCGGTAATGGGAAGAATGCCGACCACGCCGGCGATCGGAGTTTCGATGGAGCGGCGGGAGAGCGCCAGTTCGGCTTCGCGAAGTTGCAGCCGCGCATTGTCTACCGAGAGTTCCGCGTCTGTCACCTGAACAGCCGTAGCCGTATTGGTTTTCCGCAGCACCTGCATACGCTGAAGCCGGGCCTCGGCATCTTTCAGAGCATTTGCGGCTCTCTCGACGGCGATCTGCTCGGCGTCCAGATCCAGTTTGGCAATGGCATCTCCGGCCTTCACGGTGGCACCGGACTTGACCAGCACCTCGGTCATGCGGCCGCTTGTATAAGGCGTCACGGCAACAGACTGCAGTGCCGTGCTGGTACCGATCGCCGACAGACGGTCATTGATCGTGATTTCGACGACCGGCGTTGCAACGACGGCACCTTGCGGCCCACCCCGGCCACGCCGTGGTTGATCACCTCCGCTTGGCGCTGCATCGGCCACGGCAAAATCCAGCCAGTCGATCCCCCAGGCGGACAGGTGCGCGCCGGCTCCCGGATAATAACGAACCCAGAGCCCCGCCGCCACGATGACAACCAGGAGGGTGAGAACGAGCTGTTTCCAAATTGACAATTGGAACTCCGATCAGAACTTGCCGGCACTGCCGAAAACGGTTGTTTCCTGAAACCAGTTATCTACGGCAATTCCCGTATGCCAACAATCGATAAGGTGTACCAATTTGTAAGCGAAACGACACACATTCACGCCAATGAGTTGTTCCATCTTTGCAAATTCTACCTATGATATAGAAACTGACTGCCGGAACCGCCGTGAGAACGTCTGCTGGCCGGGATTTCTATCCAGATAGCGTAGTGATTGCCCGAAACCAGTGCCGAGCGTCCGGCACCGGTTCTCTTTCGGTATGGCAGTATCTGCCGCTATGCGGCGTCGTCGACGCGGCGCAGGGAAGCTTGCCGGGTCAGGATCTGGCGGCGGGCAAACGCGGCGATGAAAACGGCTGTCAAAATGAGGACGATGGTGGGGGCCGGTGCGCTGTCCAGAAAGAAGCTGGCGTAGGTGCCTGCGACCATTGACACCATGCAGACCAGCACCGACACGTAAAGCATCGACTTGAAGGTGCGGACCAAAAGGAATGCGATTGCCCCCGGTGCAATGAGCAAGGCAACCGCCAGGATAAGGCCCGCAGCAGAAAGCGTTGCCACGATCGTCAGCGACAGTGCCGCCAGAAGGCCGTAGTGCAACAGCTTTACCGGCAAACCGGAGGCCTGAGCCTGGGCTGGATCGAAACTGTGCAACAGAAGGTCTTTCCACTTCAGCACCAGCCCACCGCCGACAACGAGGGCAATAACGCCTGCGGTGACAAGCTCGTGCTGCTCCACGCCCAGCATGTTGCCGAACAGGATATGGTCCAGATGAGCGTTTGTCCGGATCGAGACGTAAAGCACGATGCCGACACCGAACATGCCGGAAAACACGACCCCCATCACGGTATCCTGCTTCACCCGGCTGTTGCCTGACAGGTAACCCGTCAGAACGGCACAGACCATGCCGGCGGCAAAAGCGCCGACGATCAATGGTATGCCAAAGATGTAAGCCAGTACGATGCCAGGTAAAACCGCGTGGCTGACAGCATCCCCCATCAGGGCCCAACCCTTGATCACCAGGAAGCTCGACAAGAGAGCCGTCGGGATGGACACGATCACGCAGATCAGAAACGCGTTCTGCATGAAGGGGAACTTGAACGGCAGAAGCAGTGTCTCGAGGTCCATCAGGCCTGATCTCCCGCTTCTGATTTCGCGACGTCCGCAGCGTATCCCCGGCGCAGGGCTTCCGCCGACTTGCGCCTGGCGGCCAGAAGGCCGTGCTTTGGCGCCAGAACGAATGTGAACAGGAAGATCAGGGTCTGCAAGGTGACAATGATACCGCCTGTGGCCCCGTCCAGAAAGTAGCTGATATAGGCTCCGGCAAAGCTGGTCAGCGTGCCGATCGCGATGGAGGTCAGGATCAGGCGCGGGAAGCGGTCGCACAAGAGGTAGGCTGTCGCACCGGGCGTGACCACCATTGCAATAACGAGAAAGGCCCCGACCGTCTGCATGGCCGCAACCACGGAAGCGGACAGAAGCACGAAGAAGATTGCCTTGAGGAGACCGGGCCTCAGACCGATTGTGCGGGCAAGGCTTTCGTCAAAGAAAGTGACCATCAGATCCTTCCACTTGAGCGTCAGGATCGCCAGCGACACAAAGCCGATGATGGCAAGTTGCAGGGTATCTTCCGGCGTGATGGCCAGAATGTTGCCCATGGTGATCGTCTGGACCGAGACCGACATGGGGCTGATGGAAACGATGAAGAGACCAAGGCCGAAGAAGGACGTGAAGATGAGGCCGATGATGACGTCGACCTTGAGGCCCGAACGTTCGGACAGGAACAGCATGGCCCCGGCTGCAAGTCCGCCCGCCAGAAAGGCCCCAAGGGAAAACGGCAGGCCCAGAATATAGGCACCTGCCACCCCCGGCACGACCGAGTGAGACAGGGCATCGCCGATCAGCGACCAGCCCTTCAACATCAGGTAGGACGACAGAAACGCGCAAACCCCGCCGACAAGTGCGGAAACCCACATGGCATTGGTCATGTAGCCGTATTGAAAGGGTTCGAGAAGATAGGCGAAACTGAAAGGCTCCATCAGTCGCGCGCCTCTCTTGTCTGCACTTCGTCGCCGTATTGAACGAACGGGCGCTCGTCGTCGGTCAGGATCGTCACCGTACGCTGATCACCATCCGTGTGCAGGGTCTGGTCGGAAATGGTGAAATGGCGCAGCACCCCGCCAAAGGCCTTCTCCAGGTTCTGACGGGTGAAGGTTGTCGCGGTTGGCCCGTAGTCGAGCACCGTTCCCTTGACCAGCACCGTCCTGTCGCAGAATTCGGGAACGGAACCGAGGTTATGGGTGGAGACAAGCATCACCCTGCCCTCGGCCTGTAACTCCCGCAGCAACGCCACGATCTGTTCCTCGGTTTTCACGTCGACGCCGGTGAACGGTTCGTCCAGCAGGATCACCTGGCCGTCCTGGGCAAGAGCGCGGGCGAGAAAGACGCGCTTGCGCTGACCGCCGGAAAGCTCGCCAATCTGCCGATGCCGGAAATCCTGCATGTTCACGCGGGTCAGTGCCTGGTCGACCGCGGCATGGTCCGCAGGCTTTGGCCGGCGCAAAAACCCCATGTGGCCGTAACGGCCCATCATCACCACGTCCTCCACCAGAACGGGGAATGACCAGTCGACTTCCTCCGATTGGGGAACGTAGGCGACGAGGTTCTTCTTGAGGGCTTCCCGGACGGTCATATCCAGGATCCGGATGCGCCCCTTGGCTGTGGGCACGAACCCCATGATTGCCTTGAACAGCGTCGACTTGCCCGCGCCATTGACGCCGACAAGAGCCGTGACGGTGCCGCGCGGGATCGAGAAGCTGGCGTTCCAGAGTGCCGTATGTCCGTTCCGGTAGGTAACCGTAACGTCTTCGGCGGCAATTCCGCCATCGTCCCTGACGTTGGGCATATCCATAACCGGTTCCTTGATGACATTCAGCATGTAGGCTTTCCAGTACAATCCGAAGTTACTGTGACACAATCAAGGGCAGCATCGGGTCATGCTGCCCGGCAGTCTTTATTACGGGCCATCACTGTGAATTGGATTTCAGCCCCTCGACCACCGTGCTCGAGGTGACCTTCAGCAAGTCCAGGTAGGTGGGCACCTTGCCGTCCGCCTCGCTCAGGGAATCGACATAAAGGTCGCCGCCATATCTCGCGCCGGTTTCCCGGGCCACCTGCTTGGCAGGCGAAGTGTTGACCGTGCTCTCGCAGAAGACGACCGGGATGTCGTGCTCACGCACGCCGTCAATCACCGAACGGACCTGCTGCGGCGTGCCGACCTGATCGGCGTTGATCGGCCAGAGGTACAGTTCCTTCATGCCGAAATCACGAGCGAGATAGCTGAACGCGCCTTCACAGGTCACAAGCCAGCGTTTGTCTTCCGGGATATCGGCAACGGCCTGGCGCAGCGGCTCTATGGTTTCGCGCAGCTTTGCCTTGTAGGCATCCGCGTTGCCGGCATAGACCTCCGCATTCTCCGGGTCGTATTGGGCAAATGCCTTGGAGATGTTGTCGATATAGATCAGCGCGTTGTCCAGGCCCATCCACGCATGCGGGTTCGGCTTTCCTTCATAGGAACCCGACGCGATCGAGATCGGTTCGATCCCGTCTGTAAGGGTTACGGAGGGGATGTCGCCTAGGTTGGACAGAAACTGCTCGAACCAACGCTCAAGGTTCATGCCGTTCCACAGGATCAGGTCCGCGTCGGATGCGCGCACGATGTCCTGCGGTGTCGGCTCATAACCGTGGATTTCGGCACCCGGCTTGGTGATCGAAACCACGTCGGCGGTCTCCCCGGCAACATTCTGCGCAATGTCGGCAAGAACGGTGAATGTGGTCACCACTTTCATTTTGTCCTGTGCGGAAGCGCCGTTTACCGGTCCGGCTGCAAGTGCCGCAAGAGAGACCGTCAGAAGCAGTTTTTTCAACATCACCATATCCCGGTTCGAACATCATTTCTGCAAGTGATATTGCAACTCATTCGCAACTGTCAAGCTTGTTGCGAATGAGTTGCAATATCATTCTTGTCTTCATGTGCCTTCGCCGGGCGAACCACCTCAGGAAGAACGCGGCGTCACCGGGCAAGCCCAACCTTGTTCCTGCATTAAGGTTGAAGCGTGTCACGCCGATCTATCAATCGAATAAAAGCACCCCACCGGATCGAAATCCGGTGGGGTGCTGAAGTGTTGCCTTTCCTGATTGCCGTCAAGCTGCTGCAACGCGGGCCAGGAAGGTTTCGATTCCCTGCTTCAGAGCGTTGCTGCGGTTGCTCAGGTCTCCTGAAGCAGCCAGAACATCCCCCGACGCTTCCTTGGTATCGCCAACCGCCCGGGCGAGGCTGGACATATTGGTCTGAACAGCCTGCGTACTCTGGGCTGCCCGCTGCACATTGCCGGAAATCTCGTTGGTGGCCGCGCCCTGCTGGGTAACGGCTGCCGAGATTCCCTGAGTGTAACCGTTGACCTCTTCCATCGTGTCGGAAATTGCCCCGATGGCCGCGACGGCTTCGCTGGTGGAGTTCTGAATGGTCTGGATCTGGGACGAGATTTCTTCGGTTGCCTTCGAAGTCTGTGTCGCCAGTTCCTTGACCTCGGCGGCCACAACGGCAAAGCCCTTGCCTGCTTCGCCTGCACGAGCGGCTTCGATGGTGGCGTTCAACGCCAGAAGATTGGTCTGTTCCGCAATCGCCTGGATCAGGTTGACCACTTCGCCAATCTTCGAGGCAGCTTCCGCCAGTCCTTGAACCTTGCCATTGGTTTCGTGTACCGCGCTCGTCGCCGACGTGACGATGTCGGAAGACCGGCGTACCTGTTCCCCGATTTCGGCGATGGATGCCGACAGTTCCTCGGCCGCACCGGCAACGTTTTCGACGCTCATGCTGGCGTCTTCACTGACCCTGGAAGTATCGCCTGCCTGTTCCGCACTGCTTTCCGCGATGCCGCCAAGTGCCGAAGCTGTGTTGGACATGCCGGCGGCCGTTTCGTCCAGCGCACCAAGAAGTTCCTGGATTTCACCACGGAAGTTCTGGATCAGATCCTCGATATCCTGCTGACGCGCATTCTGGGCCTCGCGATGGGCATTCGCTTCGATTTCCAGGCGAATCCGTTCGCGGGCGTTTTCCTGAAACACCTGAACGGTGCGGCTCATGTCTCCGATTTCGTCCCGCTGATCAGTCGAGGGGATGGTGGCGTCGATATCCCCCTCCGCGAGGCGGCCCATGGCTTCGGTCAAAGCCCGTGTCGGGCGCGTGATCACTAGAGAAAGAACAAAGGCCAGCAGTCCACCGGCTGCAACGGCAACGACGAGTACGACCGCGATCAGCCCAAGCGCGGTATCGGCCCGCGCATAAGCTCCTGCGGACTGAGCCTCCGTGAGGGCCGTGATGACACTGCGAACCTTGCCGGACAGTGCAACAAGCTCTGCCCGTCTGACATCGAACGCATCCTTCGCGGTGACCATGGCGGCGAATTCGGCCTCATAAGTGCCAACCTCCGCCTCGATCGACGCAATGGCATCCGCGATTTCCGGGAAAGCGGCACTGTCCGCCTTCAGCAGATTGGCGAGGTAGCGCAGCGTTTCGATACGGTTGAGAACCTCTTCCGCACCAATTGTATCGAAGCCGGCAAAATACTCCATTGTCGCAGAGCGAATATCCAGGGACGCGTTCTGGTACTTGTTCACGTTCACATTGACGAGATCGACGATACCGAGTTTCGATGTTGCCTTGCCGGCAATCGACTTGGCGTCATCGGTTGCCGCATAAACCGTCTTGCGCAAGGCAGAGGCCTGAGTGTGGAGTTTGTCCAGTCCCGCTACGAGATCCGCAGCAACGGCAGCCGACACTGGTGCCGGCCGAGCGCCTTCCCCTTCCGGCTTCGGCAGTTTTTCACCGAGCGCTGCCGCCATGTCCGCCAATTCCTTGACCTTTGCCGGGTCTACGCCGTCCACCTTCAGCTTTCCAGCCTTCGCTGCCGTCTTTGCCAGGGTCTGCGTGCCCTCCACAATGGCCGCCACCGTTTCAGGCGGAAGATCAGCACCTTCACTCACCTCGGCGATCCTGGCTTCCAGACCGGCGACGAGGTCTTCCATATCCGACAACATGCGCCCGACCTTGTCAGCCCGGTTGCGTGTGCCTGATGCGGTCTTGGCGGCGCCGCCCGCATCGCGCTGGATCTTGCTCATCTTGTCGTTGATCTGGGCAGCGATGGTTGCCAGATTGACAGCGGACCGCAGCAACTTGTCGACCTGAGCCTGCCGGTTCTCGACAGCCTGCACGACACCATCAAACTCGCCACCAAGCTGGCCTACCAGCGAGATGGCCTCTGCGGTCGCCGTTTCGCCCTCTCCTGGCCCCGAGACGCCGTCGAGCGTGACCAGCGCAGTTTCCAATTGATCAATCTGAAACCGGGCTGCGTCAGCCAGCTCCGGTGTGCGATCCGAGAGATAGGCTTCCTGCGCTTGTGCGACCTGCTGAAGGTTTGCCATTGCGGTTGTTGCCTTCGCACTGACATCCGACTGTGTTCTGAGGCCGAGAATAGCAACCGCGCCCACGGCACCGACCGCGGCGGCGACCAGAATCATGGCTGCAAAGCCACCGCCTACTTTCGCAGAAAGGCGCACATTCTTTAAAGGTGTAAGTAACCTGGACATTGTTTCCCCCGCACTTTCCGCGATTGAAGGTGTGGGCAGATAAACAATTGGTGAAAAATTTCGGGTTCGACTTTTGTTAGCCGTCACGAATTAAATCGGGCGATTTTTAGTCTTTATCGACAAGGCGATACTGGACATTTTTCTGAAAATTATTTTTGCCCGAAATAATTCCGATGACCTGCAGCGCTATCAGGTGAAACTGAAATTCTACCGAGGGCGTGATTGGGCGAATCTCTCACACCCTCGTCAAAAGCCTCAATGCGTACGGTAACAGCACCTGCGCGACGCCATGTTCGACCTATTGTTTGGCGGCCTCAAGCAGCTTTTCGAGCACCTGCCGCTCACCGATCTGGTTTGCCATCAACAGGATCAGCCGGGCATTGAACGCATCGCTTTCGGCCTTTGTGAGGCCTTCATGTGCGGTCAGCAGGTCAGCATAAAACCCGTCGGGCGTTTCAAGGTTCGCTTTGGTGACAATCTCCGCCATTAGGCCTCTCCGCCTTTCCCGAGTGCAATTGCAAATGCGTTTTCGACCGCAGTGCGGTCATAGTCTGTCCAGCGCGACACCACATGCTGGTCTGGCCGGATCAAATAGACAGCCGAAGCCTCGTCACCCAGATAGCGGGCCTTGAGCTCCTGACCGGCTGCGGAAGTCGCAATGCTGACACCGGTAATTTCGATACCGTCGATCAGAAGCTTCTCGGGTACTTCGGCGCCGATGCCAAGCAGATGGAAGCCGCTGCCAAGCCAGTCCAGCAGCCAGCCGTCTGCCAGAGGCGCATCCACAGCCGGGCTTCCCGGTCTTGTTCGCGCGGGCAGGCCTTCCACATCCGGTCCATTGAGCTTCGAACCGTCATAGACGCAAGGAACGGACAGTCTCCCGGAATTGACCAGTGGCCGGGCAAAGGCGTGATGTTCGGAAAGGTCCAGCACCGCATCACGGAAAATACGGCTGATTTCCGATTTGGGAGTAATGAAGTCGGTTGAACGCGAGCTTTGCAGGATATTCTCGTCCGCCGCCATTTCGCGCTCAAAAGCATAACTGTCCAGAAGGCTCTCCGGAGCCTTGCCGTCAATGACCAGCTTCAGCTTCCAGCCGAGATTGTCGGCATCCTGGAACCCCGAGTTGGCACCACGCGCACCGAAAGGCGACACCTGGTGAGCACTGTCGCCGGCAAAGATCACCCGGCCATGGCGGAACTTTTCCATGCGGCGGCACTGGAATGTGTAGATCGACACCCACTCCAGATCGAATTCGACATCCGGGCCCAGCATCTGCTTGAGCCGGGGAATGACGTTTTCCGGTTTCTTTTCTTCTTCCTTGTCGATGTCCCAGCCCAGCTGAAGATCGATGCGCCAGACCCCGTCCGGTTGCTTGTGCAGAAGCGCCGACTGGTCCTTGTTGAAGGGCGGATCGAACCAGAACCAGCGTTCGGTCGGGAAATCCGCCTTCATGATGACGTCGGCAATCAGGAAGTTGTCTTCAAACACCCGGCCGACGAAATCGAGATCAAGCATCCGGCGGGACGGCGAGCCTGCCCCGTCGCAGGCAATCAGCCATTCCGCTTCCAGATTGTAGGCGCCATCGACCGTTTCAACGGTCACCAGCGTGTGGTCGTCCCGCTGGTTTAGGTTCGCAACCCGGCTGCCCCCGCGGATTTCCACCGGCTTGCCTTCCACCTGCAGAGCGCGAATGCGCTCGACCAGATGAAGTTCACAATAATATTGCTGCAGATTGATGAAGGCCGGGCGCTTGTGCCCCTGCTCCGGAAGCAGGTTGAAATCGTAGACCTGCCGGTCTCCGAAAAACACCTTGCCGACGTTCCAGACGACGCCTTTGTCGACCATCTCGTCGCCACAGCCCAGCCGGTCGAAGATTTCCAGCGAGCGCTTGGAAAAGCAGATTGCCCGTGAGCCCACGCTAACCTTGTCGTTGTCATCGAGAACGACGACCGGCACATCAGCCTGAGCCAGATCGATAGCCGTGGCGAGGCCCACCGGTCCGGCTCCAATGATCACCACCGGATGGCGAACGGGTGTCGCTGCATCCTGATCCTGGGACCGCTTGTACGGATAAAGCGGCGCTTCAAACAACTTGGTCACAGGCGTTTCTCCCAATTGCCGAGGCGTACCGGCATCGTGAACCGGTTCGCCTTTGCCTGTTTCGCGGAACCCGCAGGGGGCTTGCGCGTTTTCATTAGACAATCCCCCAAGAAGGAGGTGTGACATGCCAGTCCTGACACGTCAGAACATGTTGACATCCGGCCGACGCTGGACATTCCGGTTGATTGCCGGACTGATGTCCGCGGTCGCCCTTGCGCTTCTCATCGCCGCTCCCGCCACCGTCCTTGCCGACAACTGGAGCATGGTCGGCATCGCCATCGTGGTGAGCGAGATCATAGTTCTTGCAGGTGGCCTCACCTGGCTCGCCCTTTTGATCCTTGCACCGAAGCGCTAGCCGGTTTCCCAGAAACGTTGCGCCGACGGGTGGCGATCGAACTCCAAAAAGAACTCGTCAAGTTGAGGCGGCGCAACACTGGTGCCTGCCAGCATGGCATGCACCTGCCCCCGGTGATGGATCTGGTGCTGAAAGAGATGCAGCAACGTGTTGGCGATCGTCTCGTGAAAGACACCGCTCTTGCCCCGGTCCTGAGCGACATTCCGGTCAAGGTCTCCTTCCGCCATCCCGTCGCAGAATGAGATCAGGGCCTCGTCGGCACTCTCCTGGGCCGGTTTCAGTTCTGCTGCAGAGGCAAGATGCGGCGTCTCGAATACCGACAGCCCCTGCCCCTCTTCCTTCAAGGCATCCAGATAGTAACGGTCCACTTCCCAATTGTGGTTGAGCGTTTCCCGGATCGAGGGAAAGAACCCGGTTCTTTCCGCCTCGAACTCCGCCTGCGACAACCGGCAACAGGCGTCGTAAAGACGTTCGTTCGCGTAGGCGTTGTTGCGAGCCATCAGGCGGAGGTGGTCCAGGACAGTGTTCATGTGTCAGCCCTGCAGGTCCGCCCACATCTTGGCGTCGCGTTCCGCCGTCCAGATGCGCGGCGTATCGATGCCGAGAGCCTCGTCATAGGCCCGGGCAACGTTGAACGGCAGGCAGTGTTCGTAGATGGCGTAATCCTTGAACTTCGGATCGCATTCGGCACGGCAGGCGTCCCAGGCTTCTTTCAGCGATCCGCCACCCTGGGCGACCCGGGCCACCGGCCGATAGGTCGAGGAGACGAAATCGGCGGTGTTGGTCAGCGCCTTGCCCACCATCTCCTTGCCGACCAGCGCATCGCCGCGGCCAGGCGCGATTGCCTCCACATCGAAGGAACGGATCGCTTCCAACGTTGTCGGCCAGTCGTTGAAATGGCCGTCGCCGCAATAGCAGGCCGAGTGGTATTCGACGATGTCACCGGTGAACATGACGTTCGCGTCCGGCACGTGGATAACAATATCTCCGGCCGTGTGGGCGCGACCAAGGAAGCTGAGGTCGACCCGGCGCTTGCCGAGATAGACAGTCATGCGGTCGTTGAAGGTGGTGGTTGGCCAGGTCAGAGGCGGAATGTCGTTGACGTTTTCATAGCCCATGAACAGACGCGGGAAGCGCATGAATTCGGATTCCCTGTCTTCCGCGCCCCGTTCCACGACCATCGAACGGGCCTTCTGGCTCATGATCACGGTCGGCGCCCGATATGCGGCAGCCCCCAGCACGCGAACGGCATGGTAATGCGTCAATACAAGGTGGCTGATCGGCTTGTCGGTGACGGACCGCACTTTCTCAATGACCTTGTTGGCGAGTTCGGGGGTCGCCTGCGCCTCGACGATCATCACGCTGTCGTCGCCGATGATGACGCCGGTGTTCGGGTCACCTTCAGCGGTAAAGGCCCAGAGATCCTTGCCGATCTCAGTGAAGGAGATCTTCTTCTCGGTCATGTCTCCGGCGGATGCGAATTGCTTGCTCATTCAGAGGCTCCGTGTTTGCCTTCGTCCCATGCGGGCATCGCCTTTTTGGCGACGGCAGCCGGATGGGCTTCCATTGTGGTTGCCATGGTGTCATTCCACCGGTTGAGGTAGCCAAAGAGCGCGATCGAAGCGACGATCTCGACAATCTCGGCGTCGTTGAAATGCGGCTTGAGCGCCGCGAAATGAGCTTCGGTCACGTCGTTCGGAACACCGGCAGCCTCGCGGGCCAGCACCAGCGCCGCTTTTTCCGCCTCCGTAAAGAGCGGCGAAGTCTCGCATTCCCATACGGCGGCAATCTTTTCGTCCGGCACATCGTAGACGTGGCTCAGATTGGCCATGTGGCCCTGGCAATAGCGGCAGCCGGTCGCCATGGACGTCATGAGTGCGACCATCATCTTCAGGTCTTCCGGCACCGTGCCTTCATAAAGGATCGCCTGGTTCAGTTCCATGAACGCCTTGGCGATATTCGGCCGGCGCGCCATGGTGAGGATCGAGTTCGGCAGAAAGCCGCGGATTTCATCGTAACGCGCGAATTTTTCCTCGAACTGAGGCAGATCCGCCCGATCAAGCGGGTCGACGTGAGGCATTGCCCTCTCCCTGAAATATTCTGGCGGCGGAAGGGCTCAACCCAACGCTGCGCTCTTGTCTTTCTCCGGGATGGAAAATCGCACCCCCGAGCCCCTCCCCACTAGGCGGAGGGGCTACTTGCTGAAAATGGTGTCGAGATCCCGGAAGGTCCGATCACTACCCTTCGTGTTTCTCCACGGTCTGCTCGATGGCGCCGAAGATCGAATGGCCTTCGGTGTCGAGCATCTCGATGCGGACAGTGTCTCCGAACTTCAGGAAAGGCGTCTTGGCTTCGCCCGTGTTGATCGTTTCGATCATGCGGATCTCGGCAACGCAGGAATAACCGACGCCACCTTCTGCCACCGGCCTGCCCGGACCACCGTCCAGCTTGTTGGAGACCGTGCCCGAACCGATGATCGTGCCGGCACTAAGCGGCCGGGTCTTTGCCGCATGGGCAATGAGCTGGCCGAAATCGAAGGTCATGTCGATGCCCGCGTTTGCGCGGCCGAACGGCTGACCGTTGAGGTCGACATGCAGCGGCAGGTGAAGCTTGCCGCCCTTCCAGGCATCGCCAAGCGCATCCGGCGTGACGGCAACCGGTGAAAAGGCGGAAGACGGCTTGGACTGGAAGAAGCCGAAGCCCTTGCCGAGTTCAGCCGGGATCAGGCCACGCAGGGAAACGTCGTTGACCAGAAGCACAAGAAGGATGTGATCGCGCGCGGCTTCCGCGCTGACACCCATCGGTACATCGCCGGTGACGACAGCAATTTCGCCTTCCATATCGATGCCCCAGGCCTCATCGCGCATGGAGATCGGATCACGCGGGGCGAGGAATGTGTCGGAACCGCCCTGATACATCAGCGGGTCCGTCCAGAAGCTTTCCGGCATCTTCGCACCGCGCGCCTTGCGCACCAGTTCGACATGGTTGACGTAGGCCGAACCATCCGCCCACTGGTAGGCACGCGGCAGCGGCGAATGAGCGTCGTGTTCATGGAAACGCAGCGTCGGTACGGCTTCGTGAGACAGGCTCTCGGCCAGCAGTTCCAGCTTCGGTGCCACATGTTCCCAGTCATCGAGCGCTGCCTGCAAAGTCGGCGCGATGTGGCTTGCGTCGGTGCAGAAGGTCAGACGGTCGTTGACCACCACCAGCTTGCCGTCGCGGCTGCCATCCTTGAGCGTTGCCAGTTTCATCGGGTTTTCAGCTCCTAATGTTCGCCAGACCGTGGTGCCCGACGATGGTTTCTCCCGGGAAGCCGCCAGCGGCTTCCTGTCTTTGTTCTTGTTCGCCCCCGGCGGGACCGCCGGAGGTTCAGGGTAACCTACTCGTGCGGATCAATCTGCCGTTTGCGGTTGGTCAAATCCTGGATGGTTTGACTATTTGTCCCACGTCCCTTCGGGCGTGCCATCGAATTTTTTGCCCAGCGAGTCCCAGCAGTCAATGTAATCGTCCTGCAGTGGAGCGTCCTTGGCGGCGAATTCCGTAAGGTGCTGCGGGAAACGGGTCTCGAACATGAAGGACATTGTATTGTCGAGCTTTTCCGGCTTCAGGTCGGCATTCGAAGCACCTTCGAAGGCATTGTTGTCCGGCCCATGCGGCAGCATCATGTTGTGCAGGCTCATGCCACCGGGAATGAAGCCCTGCGGCTTGGCATCGTACTGGCCGTAGATGTTGCCCATCAGCTCCGACATGATGTTCTTGTGATACCAGGGTGGCCGGAAGGTATCTTCCATCACCATCCAGCGCTCGCGGAACAGCACGAAGTCGATGTTGGCGGTGCCAGGAACGCCGGACGGGGCGGTAAGCACCGTGAAGATCGACGGATCGGGATGATCGAACAGGATCGACCCGATCGGGCAATAGTTCCTGAGGTCGTATTTGCAGGGCGCGTAGTTGCCATGCCAGGCAACGACGTCGAGAGGCGAGTGACCGATCTTTGTTTCGTGGAACTGGCCGCACCATTTCACCGTCACTGTCGACGGGGCATCGTGATCCTCGTAGTGCGCGACAGGCGTCTTGAAGTCACGGCGGTTTGCCATGCAATTGGCCCCGATCGGCCCCCTGCCCGGCAGTTCGAATTTCTGGCCGTAGTTTTCGCAGACGAACCCGCGTGCCGGACCCTCCACCAGCTCGACCCGGTAAACGAGGCCGCGCGGAAGGATTGCGATTTCCTTCGGCTCCAGCTCGATCACGCCCAGCTCGGTGCAAAACCTGAGGACACCTTCCTGCGGAACCACCAGCAATTCGCTGTCGGCGGAGTAGAAATATTCGTCCTCCATCGACTTGGTGATCAGGTAGATGTGGCTGGCCATGCCAACCTGTGTATTGACGTCGCCGGCCGTCGTCATGGTGCGCATGCCGGTCAGCCAGTTGAGGCCTTCATCCGTGTGTGGCACCGGATCCCAGCGGTACTGGCCGAGCGAAACCACGTCGTCGCAGACATTCGGAGCCGATTTCCAGTAAGGCAGGTCGATCTTCCTGAACCGGCTGGTGTGCTTGACCGACGGGCGGATGCGATAGCACCAGGTCCGCTCGTTCTGATGGCTTGGAGCGGTGAAGGCGGTGCCGGACAACTGCTCGCCATAAAGGCCATAGGCACATTTCTGCGGGCTGTTCATGCCCTGCGGCAGGGCGCCCGGCAGAGCCTCGGTTTCAAAATCGTTGCCGAAGCCCGGCATATATTCCAGATCCGCCGTGTTACGGCCGTTTCCAGCTAGATTTTGATTGCTGTCGGTTCTCTGATCCATGACGTCCTCCCGGTTCGGAGATGAATTTAGTTGCATATGTAACCATTTTGATCCCCGGGATCAAGCGGCATGTCGATGCTTTTGCGAACGGGCCGGATTTTCTGCTGCCGCAATGCAAAAAAGCCGCAGAACGTAAGCTTTGCTTTACGTGCGTCTCCTAGGGTTCCCGCAGTCTCACCGTTGGAGCTTTTCATGTCTCTTAGAAATCGAATCTTTTTCGCCTCGAGCGGCGTGTTCCTGGTTGGATTCCTGACGCTTATTCTTGCCGTCACCTTCATGACCCAGGCCACGTCGCAAAAATCGGGTGAAGATCTCATCCGCAAGACTGCCGAGGCACTTGCTCTGGATGCCGGCAAGACACTGGCACAGGCACAGCTTGCGGCCCGCGCTGCGGCCGATGCCCTGGAAGGAATGCAGCACGCCGGCGTCAGCGATCGCAACGCCTATGCAGCCGTGATGCAGCACCAGATCAGCCAGAACAAACATTTTGTCGGCGGCGGTGCGATCCTGGAACCGGACATGGCCGGCAAGGACGCGGACAATGCAGGCGCCAACTTCTCCGACGACAAGGGACGCTTCATTCCGTATTTCTATAACGACGGTGCAAAAGTCGCCTGGGAACCGCTCCTGTTCGGCGGCGATAGCGGCTCTGAAGAGTGGTACGACAAGCCGAAGAACCTGGGCCACGACACAGTCACCGAGCCCTATCTTTACCCGGTCAATAATGTCGACGTGCTGATGGCGACGGCCTCCTCGCCGATCATGGATGCTTCCGGACGCGGCATCGGTGGCGCCACCATCGACGTGTCGCTGGAAGGCCTGCAGAAGGCGGTGAGCGCCGGCCAGACCTATGAAAGCGGCTATGTCGGCCTTCTCAGCGAAACCGGTGTCTGGGTGTCCCATCCGGACGCAGCCCTCCTCGGCCAGAAGGCCGATACGGCAATGGTCGGCAAGATCCAGTCGATCAAGAATGAAGCTGCCTTCACGACCGAAAACGGTACCGTGGAAGCCATCAAGGGATTCGAACTGGACGGCACCGGCCAACACTGGTTCATCGTTGTCGCCGTTGACGAGAGCGAACTTCTGGCAAGCGCCAATTCCACCATGCAGATGAGCCTGCTGCTCGCCCTCGGCCTGCTGGTAGCCGGCACGTTCCTGATGTGGATGCTTGGTTCCACAATTGCCGGACCGGTGCAGATGCTGACCGCTCGCATGCGCAAGCTTGCCGAAGGCGATGTCGATACGCCAGTGGCCTATCTCGACCGCAAGGACGAAATCGGCCAGATGGCCGGTGCGCTGGAAATCTTCGTTGAAAACGAAACCGAACGGCGGTCGCTGCAGAACGACACCGAGCAGGCCCAACACAGCCAGCTGGAGCGCCAGAAGACTGTCGAAGCCCTGATCGAAACCTTCGAGCGCGACGTCCACGCCGTTCTCGACCAGGTCAGCGGCAACAGCAAGCGCATGGAGCAGACCGCGGCTTCTCTCGATGCGATCGCGCGCGACACTTCCGCCAAGGTTTCCTCGGTTGCCGGATCTTCCGAAGTTGCACAGAGCAGCGTTCAGACAGTGGCCTCCGCCGCTGAAGAGCTGTCCGCCTCGATTTCCGAAATCGGTCGCCAGATCGGCCAGACCAAGGAAGTCGTCACGAGTGCAACCCGTGCCGCCAACGATTCCAACGACAAGGTCGGAAGCCTCGACAGCGCCGCACAGAAGATCGGTGAAGTTGTCAGCCTCATCCAGGCGATCGCCGAACAGACCAACTTGCTGGCGCTGAATGCCACCATCGAAGCCGCTCGCGCCGGAGAAGCCGGCAAGGGCTTTGCGGTGGTTGCCGCGGAAGTGAAGGAACTGGCCACGCAAACCGCCAAGGCGACGGAAGAAATCTCCACGCAGGTCACCGGTATCCAGTCCTCGACACGCAATGCCGTCGGCTCGATCCAGGAAATCGCCAGCACCATGGAAGAGGTCAACCAGTTCACGGCAGCCATTGCCGCGGCGATCTCGCAGCAGGGTGATGCCACCAACGAGATCAGCCACAATGTCCAGCAGGCAGCCAGCTGCACCAGCGACATGAGCAACAGCGTTGGCGACGTGATGCAGGCAGCCGAGGAAACCAGCAGCTCGGCAGCCGACGTCCTGTCGGTCTCCCAGTCGGTTTCCGAACATGCCCAGGGCTTGCAGGCCACCATTGCAGACTTCCTGAGCCGCGTGCGCGCAGCTTAAGTCAGACACATAACCTCAAGAACCGGGTTCGCGCAAACCCTTGTGCGAGCCCGTTTTTTTGTTTTGTCCGGCATATTTCCCGTTCTCGGAAATGGCTGTTTTGAGATTCCACACTTGAATGAAAATACGAGCTGACGTAAAAAGAACAAAACAGGAACAATGGAGAAAGTCGATGCGGCTCGCCGACACTGCTGTTGCGCATTCCTGCGCTGTTTCCTCCGCTGCTGCGTCGACGCCAGGCACGGAACAACTGACCTCCGTCACGCGCGGCGAGGTCCGCACCATGATGCTTTACCTGCGCAAGGCGCGGGAGCGGGCTATCGCGATCCGGGACAGGTCTCCCGGTGGCAGTTATCTGGAAAGCGTGCTTACCCGCACGATCGATGGCATTTCGCTGGAGCTTTCGCAGCTCGACTATTTGCTGGCATCTCAGCCCGTTGATCCGTCGCGCAACTCTTCCACAAGACGGATGCGCCCTGCAATCTGACCGGGTGGCCTTTGAAGGTGCAAGTTGCTATGCAGCAGCAGATCCCCACCTTGCAGGATGCTGTCAAATGTCGGTTCACAAAGGACGTTGCCTGTGCGGCAACGCCACTTTCACCATCGAAGGCGACTTCGAGACCTTCTTTCTATGCCACTGCGGACATTGCCGGAAAGACACCGGATCCGCACATGCGGCCAATCTCTTTTCCTCAACGGCAAGCCTTGCCTGGACATCCGGTGAGGACAAGGTCAGGTCCTTCACGCTGGCTGGTACGCGCCACACGAAGGCCTTCTGCACCGAGTGTGGATCTGCCCTTCCCAATCTTCAGATGGACGGCAAGCTACTGGTTGTGCCGGCAGGAAGTCTGGACACGCCCGTCCCCCTGAAACCGGCAGGTCATATCTTCACCGCCAGCCGCGCCGATTGGGACGACGGCCTGGAAACTGTCCCGAAATTCGAAGCCTTGCCTTCCTGAAACCCGGAACGCCGGATCGGCTTGCCTATTCCCGTCGCAAGGCGCCGAAGAACCCGAGGACCGTCCTGAGTTTTCCGGTTTCTTCGTCAATCCAGACGACATCAAGTCCTTCCGGCAGCACCGTTCCGTCCGCATTGACCATCTGCCACGCAAACCGCGCTGAACCGTGGTGGCTGTCGACACTGCTGGTCCGAAGGATCTTCGCACCGACCCTTTTGGCCAGAACGCCGGAGATGTGGTCAACCAGCGCAGCGATACCGGTCACATCGGTTTCCGGGTCCGTGTATCTGACGTCTTCGGCTACGGACCTGCCGAGCAGATCCTGCCGATAGGATGGGTCACGTTCAGACCAGGCTGCACAATAGATGTCGATGGTCTCTTCCAGCGTCATGTTTGCCTCCCTTGCAGTCTTCTGCGGAAGCATGCGCGAAAGTTTGCCAACTCGCCAGTCAGTGTGCTGGAAAGGCCGCGTCAGGCGGCGGCTTCGTCACCCGGTGCCGTCTGCCAGCCAAGGTCGGTCAGCGTCACGATACGATTGCCGCGCAAGTCGGTGGCGCAGACAAGAAATCCGCGTTCTTCCATATGGCTTAACAGCCAGCGCGCCCTGCCGGGAGACCGTGTGCCGTAGGCGGTGGCAATTTCAATGTTGCCGGGGCATGGCGCCTTCGCGATCGCGGCCTTTGCCAGCAACAGGTAAACACCGCGCATGTCTTCCGGCAGTTCGGAGGCGATCAGTTCCGCCTGGGCCCAGGCTCCGTCGTCCATTTCGCCCTTTTCAACGCCTGCACGGGCAACGGAGAGCTTTTCTCGGAAAGTCTGCAGGTCCGGTGCGCCGCCCGCCAATTTGGAAATGCGGCAGCGGACCTGGAAGTCCTGATACAGCGTTGCAATCGGCTGGAACGCAGCTTCCTCGTCTTCCAGAATACCTGCAATGATTTCGGAAATTTTCTGCTCGCGTTCGCCGAAATCGAGCAGGCTCTCAGCCTGTGGCACGTCTTCAGCGCTAGCACGTTCTGCACTGCTGAGCTGATCGAGCACGTCGCCGGTCGAAACCACAGGCTCGACGAAACGCTGGCGGACCGGCTGAACTTCGTCCGCTCCCGGTGTGAAGATCAGATCCTTAGCGTCTTCCTTGGGCTGCTCCGGCAGTGGCAGCAGTTTGTGAGTTCCGCCCCGCCCCATCGTCTCCACCGGGCCGATCTTGACCGGAACGGGACGGCGCGACATGGCCGGTCCGAGAGCGATGAAGTGGCCCCTGTCGAGATTTCTGAAACTTTCGGCCTGGCGCCGCTCCATGCCGAGAAGGTCGGCAGCACGCGCCATGTCGATATCCAGGAACGTACGGCCCATCAGGAAGTTGGACGCTTCTGCGGCGACGTTCTTGGCAAGCTTGGCGAGACGCTGGGTGGCAATGACGCCGGCCAGTCCGCGTTTGCGGCCGCGGCACATCAGGTTGGTCATGGCTCCGAGGGAACGGCGCCGGGCCTCCTCGGTCACCTCGCCGGCGGCGGCAGGTGCAAAGAGCTGTGCTTCATCAACGATGACCAGCATCGGATACCAGAGATCGCGGTCCGCATCGAACAGGCCGTCGAGAAAGGTTGCAGCCGCCTTCATTTGCCGGTCTGCATCAAGACCTTCCAGGTTGAGTACCACCGACACCCGGTGCTGACGCACCCGTGCGGCGATCATCTGAAGATCCTTTTCGGTGCCGACCGCATCGACAACGACATGGCCGAACTTATCTGCTAGAGACACGAAGTCTCCTTCGGGATCGATAATGGCCTGCTGGACCCAACTCGCGGACTGTTCAAGAAGCCGGCGCAGGAGATGCGACTTTCCCGAGCCGGAATTGCCCTGCACCAGAAGGCGCGTTGCCAGCAGTTCTTCCAGATCAAGACCGGCGCGTGCGCCGCCTGTCATTTCCCCGATATCGATTTGTACCGTCATGCGACCACTTTTCTTGCAGCCTCGGCAGCGCTGCGGCTTCTCCGTTTTCTGGATTTCGTGCAGTGCGGTAGTCAGCACGATTCCGTGCCACTTGCAAAGCCAGCCTGCCGGGAAAGCCGGGTTTTCCCAGAATTCCACCGAATAGCAACCTTTAAGTGACAGGCTGCCGCCAGAAGAGGCCGAAAATCCGGTTCGGGCCTGCGTTAAGCAATGTCGGCTTTGCCAGGTGCCAAGCAGGACTTCTGTGCTAAGGTTGGTGGAACGAGAGCTTTTTCAGGGAAATCGCTGTGACAGTCAATGGATTGGCAGGCTCTTCGTGCCGGCTCGTTTTAATACAACTCAAAACGCTGCTTGCCGGCGCTGTGTTGTCGATCCTTGCGCTTGCGGTGCATCCCGCCAAAGCCGATATCGTCCGTATCGCCGTCGGTGAGTGGCCCCCTTATTTTTCCGAAAGTGACGAAGGATACGGAACCTACGCCAAGGTCGTCGCAAAGGCCTTCGAACTTGAAGGCCTTACGGTGGAGTACGGCTTCTTTCCCTGGAAACGTGCCTTGCTGGAAGCCCAGTCCGGCCGCTGGCAGGCTTCCGCCGGTTGGGGAAAAACCGCTGAGCGAGAGCCTTTCTTTCATTTCTGCGACGCTGTTCTGGTTGAGCGCGAGCAATTCTTCTATTCGTCAGACCGACCTGTGAATGCGCAAAATGTGCAGGACCTCAGCGGATTGAGCCTTGGCGCACTTGACGGTGCAGCCCTGGGGGAAGACCTGGATAAACTGGTTACGGCCGATCAGATCACCGTCTATCGCCAAAGTTCCTTGGCAGACCTCTTCAAGATGCTTGATGTAGGGCGTGTCGATGTGGTCATGGGCAACGGAGAGGTGGCTGCCGATGCATTGGCTGAAACTTTTTCTCCCGAGGAAACCGCGCGTATCAAGTCGTTGGAAAACGTCAACGTCCTTTGGGACTACCGCGTAATCGTTTCCAGGAACATCGAAAGCGGTGAGGAACTGTGCACCCGGTTCAACCAAGGTTTGAGGAAGCTTCGCGACACCGGAGAATATGACCGCCTTTTGTGGCCGGAACGCGATGGCGAGGGTCAGTCCCAGGCCAGCCCGTCCTGAGGCCCGGGCAGCCCCGAAAAATAAGCAGGCTCTGATTTGGCGGTTCGATTGGTTGCAATGCCTGAAAGGCTTCACAACGAGTTCAAATCTGTCCCCTTCCAAATGGGGATATCCTGCCCCATGTGAACATAATAAGAATCATATTGGGATGGACCGGATGAAAATTCATGCAGACCTGACGCAGCCTGCAATCGTCGACAGCGCCACGCTCGACTGGGTGCCCTCACCAATGGCAGGTGTGGAGCGAAGGATGCTGGAGCGCGATGGTGAAGAGGTCGCGCGAGCCACCAGTCTGGTCAGATACGCTCCCGGCTCTGCCTTTTCCGCCCACAAGCATGACATGGGTGAAGAATTTCTGGTTCTGGACGGTGTGTTCTCGGATGAAAGCGGGGATTTTCCCAAAGGCATGTATGTGCGCAATCCTCCGGGCTCCAGCCATGTGCCTTCGAGCGAACCTGGCGCTGTCATCCTTGCGAAATTACGCCAGATGCAGCCTGACGATGATGCCTTTGTCCGGGTGAACACGTTGGATCCCAGCGGCTGGCAGGCTGGCAGACCCGGAGAGAGCATCCTGCCGCTGTTCATCCGGCCGGAAGAGGAAGTGGTGATGCTCGACTGGGAAAGAGGCGCCAGACTGGCTCCACAGACCTTCCCGGGCGGGGCGGAATATTTTGTCGTTGAAGGCAGTTTCGAAGACCAGAGCGGCCGTCACGATCAAGGTACCTGGATACGCCTGCCGGCGGGAACCCGGCAGGAAATCACGACAACCCAGGGCGCTCGCGTCTGGAGAAAGACGGGTCACCTGGCGTTCTGAGTTGCCCAGTGCTGGAGGGCCGTCCCCCTGGAAAGCTGGGTTTTGACGATCATCTTGTGCAATGGCAGGATCAACGCAAGATAGGCATGACCGGCCAGGTTATGCCGTTTGCAGCAGGTCGAGACATAGATCCGCGCGGCTCCTCCCCTTTTGCGGAACACGGAGACACGGAAATCCTGGTGCCAGTCGTTCTCGCCCAGAATGATCTCATCTTCTGAAACCGAATAGATCTTGAAGAAACCGATCCGGTCTCCCTCGCCCTTGCAGATGATGTTATCGGCACCTTGTTCCTGTGCCAGAGCCTTCGTTGTCTTCATGCCGACGAGGCCTGCAAGCTTGTCGCGGAAAGAGAGAAGCGCAGTCACCCAGCCGATTTCTGCCATCAGAATGCGTTCGGCAAGTACGCGCATGTCTGCGGTCAAAAGGTCTTCCCGTCCGCGGATCGGGATGGAAAAGGTGTCGAGATAATCGTCGGCCGCCTTATAGGTATTGAGGAGACTTTCTTCCGGCAGTTTGTCGGTCATGGCCATGCCCTGGCTTCCTCCAGCAAATTCGACTAGCCAATCCTATACCTGCCGCCACCGGAAAAACCCCTTGCAGATTGCCGCAGCAAAAAGGCAGCGGAATCAGCCCGCTGCCTTTTTGAGAAAGTGATTGTGTGCCGACCTCGGCGTTCAGACCCAGGCGCCTGCGAAAGCGATTTCAGCAAGCGGTTTGCGGCTGCTTGGGGTTTCGCGTTCCTGCAAGGTTTCAGGCAGATCTGCTGTGTCACCCCGCCGGCCAATGGCAATGGCAATCTGCGGCAGATAGCGTTCTGGCACACCGAGTTTTTCGTGGATCTCGTCTTTCAGGATCCCGGCCATGCCATGCGCATGAAAACCGAGTGCGGTTGCCTGCAGGGCCGCATGCGCCCAGGCTGAACCGGCATCGAAGGTGTGCAAGCCGTTGGCTCTGTTCGGTTTGCCGTCCTTGCCGTCCACTTCGCTGTCGGAAAACAGATAGACAAGTGCGGAGGCGTGTTGCGCCCAGTCGCGGTTGAAGGGGTTGAGAAGATCGACCAGGACCTGCCAGTCGGCATCGCCCCTGCGGGCATAGACGAAACGCCAAGGCTGGATGTTGAACGCAGACGGCGACCAGCGGGCGGCCTCCAGAATGGTTTTCAGATCCGCTTCCTCGATCGTCGACCGGTCAAAGGCACGCGGTGACCAACGGTCGACGAACAGGTTTTCAATCGGATGATCGGGTGTACGGGCAGTCATGAGCAGTGTCTCCAGTCTATTCCGGGCATATATCCATCGGGCTGAACAGGAGATAGGTGATTTTTATCTCGATATCAAGATACTTTACTCCAAGATTTTATGTTGTCGGTGCGACTTCCCGATCCAATCGGGGTCCTGCCCCGATGGATGGCGCGATCAGGATTGCCGACAACACCACGGCTGCGGACAGCAACTCCCTCAAGCCAATCGCTTCGCCGAAGACCAGCCAGCCGACCAGAAACATGGTCGGCAGTTCGAAACTTCCCGCAGCCGCGGTGCGAACAGGCCCAACCTTCTGACAGGCGATCGTATAAAGGATCTGCGGAACAAGAGCCGTTCCAAGTCCCATGGCGACGATGAGGCCCCACTGACCGGTGCTTGCCGGCAGAACTGAGCCCTGCCCTTCATTGATCGCGAGGGGCAACAAACCAATGACGGACCCGGAAAGTCCGCAAGCGGTCCGTTCCAGCGAATTCAACTCGCCTGCCAGCCCGCTGAGGACAACAATCAGAAAGCCGAACGCAATGGGAGCAGGAATGGCCCATAAAAGCGCCTGCAGTGCTTCGGGAGATAACGACGACGGATCGAGCAGCAGCCCGGCTGCCAGGATAACCAGACCTGCCGAGGCAAATGATCTCCAAGTCAACGCTTGCCTGAGCAGAACCCAGGCAAAGAGGGCCGCGAAAACCGGATAGGACATGTAGACGACACCGGCAGCGGCAACGGGTGCCACGCGGATCGCCTCCAGATGACCGATCAGGCTGAGCCCCAGCACCAGACCCGCCCCCGCCATCAACAGGGCGCCGCCTCGTTTGCGCTTCTCGAACGGCAGAAAGGGAAGCAGGAACAGGACGGAAAAGCCGTAACGATATAGCGCAATGGTGGCCGGGCCGGCGCCCAGGCCCTGAAGCTCCCGCACGAAGATCGGCACAAGCCCGAAACAGGCTGCGGAGGCTGCAATGACGAGTGTAGCCCCAGTCGTCCCAAGGCTGATGTGAGGAAAAGTGATGTTGCTCATGCCTTGTCGATACCGCGCAACGATAAGCAAACAAAATTCCTAGTTTTCATTCAGTTCATGAAATGCTTTCATACAAATATGATCCCTCGACTGGCCCTCCATCACCTGACCCTTCTTTCCGCGCTTGGCGAGACCGGCAGCATGACCGCGTCCGCCACGCGTCTCGGCGTGACACAGTCTGCAGCTTCACACAGGCTGCGGGAAGCAGAGCGCCGCCTGGGGGTGGTTCTGGCACGCCGCGCCGAGAACCGGATTGAACTGACGCCGGAGGGCGAACGTCTGCGGCATCTGGGCGAGACCTTTCTGGGCGAGTTGTTTCGTCTGGAGCAGGATCTTGAAGCCTCTGCAAGGGACGCCAGGATCCTCGTTCGTCTCGGCCAGGCAACCTACAGTCGCTATCACTGGTTTCCCGCGTTTCTGGAGTATCTGGACACGGCCGACCCGAAACTTTCGGTCGATCTGTCATCGCGTGCGACGGCGCATCCCCTGGCCTCGCTCCTCGACGGTTCCGTGGACGTTTCGCTGGTTTTCGGCCGCGAACCGGCACTTGCCTCGCTGCGCGCGGTGAAGCTGGGCACCGACCCGATTGTCGCGGTGCTGGCGCATAATCACCCGCTTGCCGCAGAGCCCGTCGTCAACAGCGAAAACATGGGAGATGAGCGTTTCTTCGTTTATCCGCTGACCGCAGAACCCGGATTTGACTGGACAACCCTGCTTGGCGCCCCCACCCAGCCGTTCCGGCGGTTGACCCCGATGCCGACACCGGAAGCCGTGATCGATCTGGTGCGCGCCAAGTTCGGCGTTGCCATCTTCAGCAAGTGGGCCATCGAGCCGGAGCTGGCTGACGGAACACTGGTTTCCCGCCCGATTGCCGAAGGTGGTGTTTCGCTGGACTGGTGGTGTGTTCGCCGCGCCTCGGATCCGCTGGACAGTCCGGCGGCACGCCTCTCATCTGCCTTGACCGCCTGGAGCCACCAGTCCGACAGGGCCTTGTCGACGCTTGCCTTCGGCGGAACGGGTCAAACTGCAGGGTCGGACTTGAAAAAAACCTAGGCGCGAAGCAGTAACCTTCGTAAGCTTTTCAAGGGGAGAAGGGGAAAAGCCGGTAATTTCCGGCGAACGGGGGAGACAGGCAGTGGCTTCACTCTCCGGAAAGGATCGCAAACGCGGGCTTGTTCTGGCCATGGGTACGCTTGGCGGCCTGGTGATGCTGGACGAGACAATCCTTGGCGTTTCACTCCCGGCAATACGGTCCGAGATGGGGCTTTCGCCAACACTGACCCACTGGATCATCAACGCCTACATGCTGACGTTCACCTGCTTCGCCGCTATCGGTGGCAAGGCGATCGACCTTTTCGGGTTGCGCCCTGCCCTAATTGTCAGCGCCAGTGTGTTTGCGCTCGCCAGTCTTCTGGCCGGATTTTCAAACGGACCTGAACTGCTGATCGGCATGCGCATCGTCCAGGGCCTTTGCGCGGCAGTGATGTTCCCGATGACGCTCGCAGCCGCGACCCTCACCTTCGACAAGGCAGAACGGGGCCGTGCAATCGGCATTCTGGCGGGGATGGCAACGATATTCCTTGCCGCGGGACCGCTGCTGGGCGGTGTCCTGACTGATTTTCTTTCCTGGCGCTGGGTCTTTTGGGTCAACATCCCCATTGTCGCTGTTGGCACTGTGCTTGCCTGCCTGTTCTGGCAACCGCCACAGCAAACTCCTGCCCGCCCACTCATAGACCGGATAGGTCTGTTCCTGTTGCTTGTTGGCATGACGGGGATCATTTTCGGCCTGATGGAAGGTCCCGACTTTGGCTGGATGACGCCACTCATCCTGGGCAGCTTGCTGGCCGGAATTGCCGGGATCGTGTTTTTCGTAGCCTTTGAAGCCAGGCAACGGATGCCGCTGATCGATGTGCACCTGTTTCGACTGAAGGCGTTTCACGCCAGTGTTCTCGTGATCCTTCTGACACAGATGAACAAGATCGTCGTTGCGATCTTCGTGCCCCATTTCCTGCAGCTCGACATGAAATTCTCTGCGCTGGCGGCGGGTCTCGCAACTGTCGTCGCCGTCTTTCCGTTTCCCTTCCTGTCGGCACCCGCCGGCAAGTTGGGAGACAGGCACGGTTCGCGCAAGCCGGTTCTGGTAGCCCTCGCGGTTCTGGCTCTGGCCAACATTGCTATCGGCACCCTCACCCTTGCGGAAAACTATTTGGCGCTAGCCCCGGCTCTTCTGGTCTGGGGAATTGCCCTTCCCTTTGCGATGATCCCGACCGGGCGGATCACCGCCAACGCGGTCCCTTCGGAAAAGCAGGGAGAGGTCAGTGGCCTGGTCATCACGGCGCGTCTGGTTGGAGGAACACTCGGTGTCACAATGGGCAGCGTGCTGCTGGCCATGGAGGCAGGGTTCGGCTCCATCTTCTGGGTGATGGGTGTACTGATCGCCCTGTGCTGCGTCTATGGCTTCAGGTCATTCGCCAATGATGCACCAGCTTACCATTCAGCACCCGGGAGCTGAGTGCTCCCGAGTGCCGAAACAAGTGACCTGGAAGGTCACGCCATTTCCGGTTCCTTCTTCCAGGCAAATTGCTTGACCGGCTCATCCAGCTCAGTGTGAGCCAGCGCGTTGGTGAAGTTCGACAAGGTCTTGGCGGCGATGCCGACAAGAACTTCAAGCGCCTGCCGTTTGGAATAACCCGCAGCAAGAAATGCCTTCAACGCATCGTCACCGATATGTCCACGCTGCTCGACGAGGGATCGCGTATAGACGCGAAGCGCTTCCAGTTTCGGGTCGTTCAGGCGTCCTCCAACGCGCAAGGCGGCAATCGCGTCATCCGGCACCTTCACCATCTTCATCAGCATGGTGTGCCCTGCCATGCAGTAGTGACATTCGTTGAGGTAGTTCACTGTCATCATCACGACCTGCTGCTCGGTCGGCGACAGATCCGTGGCTTGAGTGAAAAGCCGGAACGTTTCCAGATAGGCTTCATAGACGGAAGGGGCTTCGGCCATCACCTGGTGCAGTTTCGGATAGAAGCCGTAATCCTTCTTCGACCTCTCGAGAAGGTCCAGAGATCCTTGCGGTGCAGTTTCAGGGGTGTGGTACTCAAACATGCCTTATGCTCCTTCAAAGCTTGGGCTGAGGAAAAGAAACGAGGTGGTCTTCAGGGGCGCCGACGCGACTGGAGGGGACCGCACCATGCGTCCCGTCAGTCCGTGACAGCGCTTGAACTTGCTACGTTTTGATCACTTGTGTATAAAACTGGAACAAGCATTTTGTCCACACATGAACAAAACTATCCGCATAACAAGTTCGTGAGACGAGAGCGATGGCACGACCGTCCAAATTCGACAGGGAAGACGCGCTCGATGTGGTGATGAACCAGATCTGGCAGACAGGCTATCGCAACAATTCCGTCAAATCGCTCGCGGAGGTGCTCGGGATAACCCGATCGAGCTTCTACAACGCCTTCGGCTCCCAGGAGCAGCTGTTCAAGGAAGTGCTTGCCCGCTACACCCGGGTCTCGCCGGACAGGGTTCTGGCTCACGACAATTCCAACAAGCTGGTGCGTGGCGTAATCACTGAATTCTTTCAGGACATATGCCGCCTGCGGGCCCGTGACCCGGAATGGCGCGGCTGCATGGCTGTCAACGCAATTAGCGAACTCTGCAGCAGCCATCCCGAACTGGGGCCGGTGTTGGCAGAAGTTATCTTCGGAAGTCTGGAACGGTTGGAAAGACTGCTCAAGCTGGGTGTCGAAACCGGCGAACTACCGAAGGACTATGACATTCGCAGCAATGCACTTGCGGTTCAGACGCTGATGATCGGCATCAACACGCTGAGCAAGGTTGTCCATTCAGAGAAATCCTTGTGGCTTGCATGCGAAGCGACGCTGAAAGGTCTCGACCTTCTCGAAAAAGGCGGACAGGCGAGTGAGTGCAAGATGGCGTGATCAGCCGAAATCGCCGCTGAACCGTTCACGCAGCACGTTTTTCTGGATCTTGCCCATGGTGTTCCGCGGCAAGGCCTCCAGAACGTGGACCTTCTTGGGCTGCTTGAACTTCGCCAGACGATCGTTCAAGGAGGCCTGAACGGCGTCCTGGCCCAGTTCGGCTCCCGGTTTCGGAGCCAGTACGGCGACCACCGCCTCTCCAAAATCGGGATGCGGCACGCCGATCACCGCGCTTTCGGCGACGCCCGGCAGTTCGTCCAGCAGCGCTTCAACCTCGGCCGGATAAACGTTGAAACCACCACTGATAATCAGATCCTTGGACCTGCCGACGATGGAAACATAACCGTCTTCGTCGACGCGCCCCATGTCGCCGGTAATGAAATAGCCGTCTGCCCGAAATTCCTGTGCCGTCTTTTCCGGCATTCGCCAGTATCCCAGAAAAACGTTGGGCCCCTTGATCTCGATGATGCCGACCTCTCCGTCCGGCAGCTCTCGCCCGGTTCTGGCATCGACGACACGGAGCCCCACACCGGGCAGAGGAAATCCAACCGTTCCCGGCCGACGTGCACCGTCATAGGGATTGGAAGTGTTCATGTTGGTTTCGGTCATGCCGTAACGCTCCAGGATTGCGTGTCCGGTGCGTTCGCGAAACTCCTTGTGCACCTCTGCCGAGAGCGGGGCTGACCCTGAAATGAACAGGCGCATGTGGGCCGCCACATCCCGCGTGAACCTGTCCGATGCCAGCAGGCGCGTATAGAATGTCGGAACGCCCATCATGGCTGTTGCTTTCGGCAGAGCGGCAAGAACCTGATCCAGGTCGAACTTCGGCAGGAACAACATGGAACCGCCTGCCATCATCAGACAGTTGGTGGCAACGAATAGCCCGTGAGTGTGGAAAATCGGCAGGGCGTGCAACAGCACATCGTCTTCGGTGAACTGCCAGTATTTCACCATGGTCTGCGAATTCGACGCCAGATTTCCATGCGTGAGCATCGCTCCCTTGGAACGTCCCGTGGTACCGGACGTATAGAGGATGGCCGCCAGATCGTCGTCTTCACGCGGACGGTTGTCATAGTTCGTCGGCATCTGGTCTGCGAGTAGACTGAGGCTGCCCTCCCCGTTCTGATCGAGCGTGTGCAATCGCGCGCCGGCCTTTTGCGCCGTTCCGGCCAGCACGTCGGCCCTGGCCGGGTCGCAGACAAAGACAGCTGGTTCCGCATCACCAACGAAATAACCGATTTCGGCAGGGGTATAGGCAGTGTTCAGAGGCAGAAACACGCCACCGGCACGGATCGTGCCGAGATAGAGCATCAGGGTATCGGGCGTCTTTTCCACCTGGACAGCAACGCGGTCTCCCGCTTTGACACCCAGTTTCTGGAGGGCACCGGCATATTGCGCAGACCGCGCGAACATGTCCGCATAGGTTATCTTCCCGCCGTCCAGTGTTTCGAGAAAGACCTTGGACCGATCCGGTATGAAGGCGGTCAGGGCGTCAAAGAGATGGTTCATCATCGCAGCGTTCCGAAATGGCGGGCAATCAGGAAGGATGTATTTGATACCAGTGGTGCCCAATTTTAAAGCAAGTCTGCGAATTTTGAGCAAGTCCGGGGAAATGCGGCCTGCCACCATCAAGCTTTCATAAAACTTTCACGCCATGCTTTAGGGTGTGAAGCCATAAATGGTGCTGAAATGGTTTGAGACTGATTGGCCCTCCTCGGCATTGCGAATTTGCTTCGTCAAATTATCCGCACGTTCAGCTGAGAGGGGTTGGACCACGCAATCGCACTCCGAACGACCGAGGGATACTTAATGCCGACAATCAGACCGCAGACCTTTGCAGAATTCGTCGCCGACGGTGCCGTTCATGTGATCGGCATCTGCCTGGGGCTGACCGCAACCATTGTCCTGGCAGCCACGCTCTGGAACGCGGGTGATCCCGCCCGGCAGGTCACTGTCATGATCTATGCAGCCTGCCTGATGGCGATGCTGATCTGTTCCGCGCTCTACAACATGCTGGCGAAAGACCACAAGACAGGGATCTTGAGACGGCTCGACCACGCGGCCATCTTCCTGATGATCGCGGGCACTTACACCCCTCTGGCGGCAATGATCATCGGCGGATGGACGGGCGGCGTGCTGCTGGCTGTCGTGTGGACCGGTGCGCTGGCCGGGGCCATCGTCAAGCTGGCACATCTGACCGGGCTTGATCGCCTCACTGTCCCCATCTACCTCGCGCTAGGCTGGGTGGTCGTTTTTGCCGTCAATCCGCTGATCGAAAAAGCATCCGCATTCGGGTTCTACATGATCCTGGCGGGCGGGCTGCTTTATACGGTTGGAACAGCCTTCTATGCCTGGAAACGCCTGCCATTCCAGAATGCGATCTGGCACGCCTTCGTACTGGCCGCCGCGGTCTGTCATTTCTCCGCCGTCTTCCACGACGTGGCCCTGATCAGAGCCGCCTGAAACCACGCGACAAAAAAGGCGGCACCGACAGGTACCGCCCTTTTCCATTTCCATCAGCGTGACTGCTTAGGCGTCCGCGTTGGGATCCTTGCTGAGCACGACCACCTTTGTCTGCAGCGGCACGCGGCTGTACAGGTCGATCACGTCCTGCTGCCACATGCGGATACAGCCCGAAGACACACTCTTGCCGATGGAGTTCGGCTGGTTGGTGCCGTGGATACGGTAAAGCGTGTCAGTGGCGCCTTGCCACAGATCCATGGCGCGCGCGCCCAGCGGGTTCTTCAGACCGGGCGGGTAGCCCTTTTCCCAATAACGCTCCAGAGACGGCTTGCGGGCAATCATTTCGCGTGGAGGGCGCCAGATCGGATGAGGCCGCTTGACGCGGATCTTCGCCTCGCCCGACCAGGCGAACCCGGCCTTACCCACACCGATGCCATAGCGCAGCGCCTTGCCGTTGCCGAGCGTCCAGTACAGGAAGTTGTTATAAGGATCGACGATGATGGTTCCGGGCCGCTCGCGGGTTTTGTACTCCACGATCTGCCGCCAGTACTTCTGGTCGAAATTCTTGTAGTTGATGGCCGGCCAGGTGTAATCGCCATCGGGCCATGCCGCATAGGCAGCCGCATAGTCGAACTGCTCGTCCGGCAGATCGGCCTGATCCGGCAGACCAACCAGCCCGGCGGACTGACATCCTGCAAGGCCGGCTGCCGTAAGCACCAGGCCGGCGGCCAGGAAACCACGCCTGTTCATCGCGCCACCTGCTGGCGAACTGTCAACATCGAGCGGCGAATTGGAACGCTTCATGAGACCTCCACAAATTCTGGCTCCTTCTTGAGACAGGTTTTCAACAGTTGCAAGTCACATTCGCCGAACTGCCTTACATTCTTCAGATGAATCCTTAGATTATTCCCAGCCGACCTTCTCCGGCCCACCCCACACTCAAGGTCCTTCCGTGCAGACAAACGTTTCAAAGTCGCCTTTTCCCGTCTTCGATGGTCACAACGACACACTCCTGAAACTAGAAATCGAGGCCATGAAAGGCACCGAGCGCAGTTTCTTTGACCGCTCGACCACAGGCCACATCGACATGGTGCGGGCGCAGGAAGCCGGATTTGCCGGTGGGCTTTTCGCCATGTTCGTACCGTCCAACCCGGAACAGGACTTCACCCGCCCCTTCAACCCGAAGGACCCTGCCAACTATCAGCCCGTACCGCAGAAGAGCGCGTTTGATTTCACAAAACGTATGCTGGAACGGGCCGAGCAGATCGAAGCCCAGTCGGAAGGCAATGTCGTCATTTGCAGAACGCCGGACGAGAACCGTACAGCGATCGAAACCGGCCAGATTGCCATAAGCCTTCACATTGAAGGTGCCGAAGCCATCGATACCAACCTCTATGCGCTGGAGGAACTCTACGGCCGCGGTCTGCGCTCACTTGGACTGGTGTGGAGCCGAGAGAATGATTTCGGATACGGTGTGCCGATGGCGCACCCGGCTTCACCGGATATCGGCCCCGGCCTGACCGGCGCGGGTCGAGATCTGGTTCGCGCCTGCAACCAGCTCGGGGTGCTGCTTGATGTGTCCCATCTGAACGAAAAGGGTTTCTGGGACCTGGCGCGCATCACAGAACGGCCGATCGTTGCCAGCCACTCCAATGTTCACAAGATTTGCGAAAGCAGCCGCAATCTGACGGATAAGCAGCTTGATGCCATCAAGGAAAGCGGAGGGCTCGTCGGCATCAATTTCCACGTTGCCTTCCTGCGCAAGGACGGTGGTCATTCGCGTGACACGCCGCTTTCGGTCATTGCCGACCATGCAGCCTATCTGGTTGACCGCCTCGGCGAAGACAGCGTGGCTCTCGGCTCGGACTTCGACGGCTGTGTCCTGCCGCGCGACATTGGCGACGTCACCGGTCTGTCCCGTCTGATGGAAGAGCTAGATGGCCGCGGCTTCAATACACCGGTACTGGAAAAGATCGCCTGGAAAAACTGGATCTCCGCACTGGAGAAAGCTGCCGGCTGAACGGGCCTGTCTCGCCTTTGATCAAGATCACTCCGCCCGCCTCGCAAACTTGTTACCATGCGTAAACAGTTAGCGATTGCATTTGTGGACGGGCGGAGAAACAATGCATTTATTGTTATTTTTTGGCAGCCGTCTAAATATTAGATCCGGAATTCCACCTGAACTGCACGTTCAAGCCCCACCCTCATCGGTGGCACAAGATGCAGGCAGGTTGCAGTATTCAGGCGGTTGTGCGTGGTTGGCACGTCCCATTGACCGTTCCTTCGCACCAGCGGATGGCCGGATGGAGAAAAAAACGCGAGATTGCAGACGGCGATATTTGTCGGCTGTGGTCTTTCTTTGCGTTGCCATTCAGACGCGATGCCAGTGGGGGGCAGCGACGTGAATGTATTACTTACCGCGGACAGACGTTCGCCGGTTCAAGCGGAAAACAGGGGCAAGCGCGCGCGCAAGTCCGATGCAGTCTATCAGGACCTCAAACGCCAGATCCTGACCGGGGAAATGACCTCGGAAAGCCCGATTACAGAACAATCCCTTGCCCAGGACTATGGCTGCTCGCAGAGCACAATCCGTGAAGCGCTCATGCTGCTTCAGGAATGCGGCCTCGTTGTTCGCCGCGGCTATCAAGGCACCTACGTCACAGATCCGAGCCCGCTGGAAGCCCGTCTGATGCTGAAACTGCGCATCGACATTGAATCGACCGGCGTCGTGGAAGCGGTCAAACATGTCACCAAGGACCAGGTGAACGAGCTCTATGACCTTGAAGACCAGTTCGAAGCCTGCCGTGACAAGAGGGACGTGTTCGGCTGTGCCGAGATCGACCGTGCCCTGCATCTGAAACTCTTCAGAATCGCCCGGATGCCCGTTCTGGATCCTATGCTGGTCAGGACCTTCATGATCCTGCAACGGGTCATGCTTTCGAGACCGCGTTCCGAACAGTCATGGACCAGGCCGAATGTGACTCCCCACCGGTCCGTCATCGAGGCGCTGGAAGCTCATGATGTCGACGCGACACTGACGGCTCTTCGAGCTCATATCCTGTCGAGCGCCGTTTTGCTGGCCCCACACTTTTACGGTACGGATATCGTGGAATTGCAGGACCAGTTCGACGCGTTGCCTGTTCAGGCAGCTGGTTTCAATTGGCGCTAGGGTAAGTTCAACCGACTTCCCCGCTCACACAGGCCGAGAGCCCACAGGTTGCGGGCGGCCAACCGCTTTTGGATTGACCGCCCGCGCACCCGAGATGCTGTTTGAAGGTTCGCCCTCAGGCGCTTTCCATCATTTGCTGCTGCGTCAGCATTGCGGCCCCGATCAGCTCCTTGGTGTAATCGCACTTCGGCGCTTCGAAGATCGCGTCGGCGGACCCCGCCTCAACAACCTTGCCACGTTGCATCACCATCACCGTGTCGGACAGCGCGCGCACGACGGCAAGGTCATGACTGATGAACAGATAGGTCAGGTCATGAGCCTTCTGCAGGTCACGCAGCAATTCCACCACCTGCTTCTGGATCGTCCGGTCGAGAGCCGAGGTCGGCTCGTCGAGCACGACCAGTTCCGGCTTCAGAACCATGGTGCGGGCAATCGCGATACGCTGACGCTGTCCGCCCGAAAACTCGTGCGGATAGCGATTGCGCATGACCGGGTCGAGTGACACTTCCTCAAGTGCCTTGCAGGCGCGCTCATCCCGCTGGCGGGCGTTGAGCGAGGGTTCGTGCACCATCAACCCTTCGGAAATGATCTGGCCGACTGTCATACGCGGGGACAGAGACCCGAAAGGGTCCTGGAAGATAAGCTGCATGTCCTTGCGAAGCGCGCGCATTTCGGAGCGGTTCTTGCCGGTGATCTGCTGTCCGTGGAACACCACCCGGCCACCGGCCGGCAACAGGTTCAGCACTGCACGACCGAGGGTGGACTTGCCAGAGCCACTTTCGCCGACGATGCCCAGTGTCTGGCCCTTGCGCAGCGAGAAACTGATGTCGTCAACGGCACGCAACACATGCTTGGGCTTCAGGAAACCGGAATCGAGCTCGAATTCTACTTCGACCTTCTGCGCTTCCAGCAGAACAGGCGCGCTGTCCGGCACCGGCAGCTTGTGGCCTGTCGGCTCCGCATCCAGAAGCATCTTTGTGTAGGGATGCGCAGGCCGGGTGAAGATCTGCCCGGTCTCGCCGCTTTCCACCACTTCACCGGTCTTCATGACATAGACCCGGTCCGCGATACGGCGAACGATACCCAGATCATGGGTGATGAAGATCACCGCCATGCCGAGCCGCTTTTGCAGATCCGCCAGAAGGTCCAGGATCTGCGCCTGTGTGGTGACATCGAGCGCAGTGGTCGGCTCGTCGGCAATCAGCACGTCTGGATCGTTGGCAAGCGACATTGCGATCATCACACGCTGGCGCTGGCCGCCTGACATCTCGTACGGATAGGCGTTGATCTTGCGTTCCGGCTCGGGAATGTTGACGAGTTTCAGAAGCTCGAGGGCCTTTGCCTTGGCCGCTTTCCACGACAATCCGCCATGAACGACCATGGGCTCGGCCAGCTGCCGTCCGATGGTGTAAAGCGGGTCGAGCGAGGTCATCGGCTCCTGGAAGATCATGGTGATCTTGGCACCGCGGATCTTGTTGAGCTTGCCCACCGGCAGGCCGAGAATATTCCGGCCTTCGTAGATCACCTCGCCGCGTGTGCGCCCGTTGGACGCCAGAAGGCCCATAGCCGCCATCATGGTCTGGCTCTTGCCCGAGCCGCTTTCCCCGACGATCGCAACGGTTTCACCCGCCTGGACGTGAATGTCGACGCCCTGAACCGCATTGACGGTACCCGTCGCGGTTTCAAAGTCGACCTTCAGATCCTTGATTGAGAGGACCGTTTTCTTGGTTTCGCTGGTCATGGTCTTCTCCTCACCGGTCCTTCGGGTCCAGGGCATCGCGCAGGCCGTCGCCGATGAAGTTCAGCGCAAACAGGGTCGATGTCAGGAAGATGGACGGGAAAATCAGCATCCAGGGAGCCCCTTGCAGATTTCGCGCGCCTTCGGAAATCAACACGCCCCAGCTGGTCATCGGCTCCTGAATGCCCAGGCCAAGGAAGGACAGGAAACTTTCCAGCAGGATCACCTTCGGCACCAGAAGTGTCATGTAGACCACGACCGGACCAAGCGTATTCGGGATGATGTGCCGGCGCACGATACCGCCATCGGCCACACCGAGTGCTTCCGCCGCCTGCACATATTCCTGGCGTTTGATGGTCAGCGTCTGCCCGCGCACGATGCGCGCCATGTCGAGCCATTCCACGGCACCGACGGCGATGAACATCAGGATGAAGTTCCGGCCGAAGAACACGACAAGCATGATCACGAAGAAGATGAACGGCAGCGAATAGAGGATATCCACGACGCGCATCATCATCTGGTCGACCCGGCCACCGAGATATCCTGAAGTCGCCCCGTAGAGAACACCGATCGATATCGCAACGATGGTCGCCAACAGGCCGATGGTCAGCGACACGCGGCCGGCGATGAAGGTCCGGGTCATCATGTCACGACCATTGGCGTCGGTGCCGAAATAGAAATGCATGAAGTTGATGTCGGCCCTGACCGTTGCAGACTTGTTGTCTGCGGACATGTCCGTCAGCTCGGTATTCCTGAACAGGTCGCTACGGTCAAAATACAGCACTGACCGGGGATCGATATCCCGGCTGGAGGTGACCTTGGCGACAATCGTGTCGCCTTCGCGCTCAAACGCATCCACGGTCAGACGCGCCCGTTTGGCGGAAGACATGAAACCGGGCTCGACCTGTTCAGGCTTCGGATAGGCCTCCAGGCTAGCCGGCACCTTCACGTAGTCACGATAGACGGTGTCGTAGTGATGGGGAGACAGGATCGGACCAAGGATCGAGATCAGGCCGATTGTCAGAAGCACGATGATGGAGGCGACCGCCGCACGGTTGGCGAGCAACCGGTCGCGTGCGTCGTCCCACAGGGAACGCCCCTTCGCGGGCGCCCCGGTGGATGATGTTGCAGTGAGGGTCACAGTCGTCTCCTCCTCAGTCGTAGCGCACACGCGGATCGAGCAGCGCATAGAGCAGATCCACGACGAGGTTGAACAGGATAACAAAGCAGGCAACGACAACAACCGTCCCCATGACCAGGGTGTAGTCACGGTTGAGAGCGCCCTGCACGAAGTAGCGGCCGATGCCCGGGATACCGAAGATGGTTTCGATCACGACGGAACCGGTGAGCAGCGCTGCCGCAGCCGGGCCGAGATAGGAAACGACCGGCAGGATCGCTCCTCTGAGCGCATGCACCACGACGATCATGTAGGAGGTCAGCCCATAGGCCCTTGCAGTACGAACATGGTTGGACCTGAGCGCCTCGATCATCGAGCCGCGCGTCAGACGTGCCACGACTGCGATCTGAGGCAGCGCGAGTGTCACGACCGGCAGCACCCGGTTGACGAAAGCCCCGCCATTCCAGCCCCCCACGGGCAGCCAGCCGAGCCACACGCCGAGGATCAGGGTCAGGATCGGCGCAACGACGAAGTTGGGGATCGTGACGCCGAGCGTTGCCGCAGCCATGATCGAATAGTCTGCCGGTTTGTTCTGGCGCAGCGCCGCCGCCACGCCCAGGAAGCCGCCGACGACCAGAGCCAGGCAGAGCGCGGACAAGCCCAGCTGGATGGAGATGGGAAGACTTTCCGCAAACAGTTCATTGATCGAGAAGTCGCGGAAGTAGAAACTCGGACCGAAATCCAGACGGGCCACGCTCTGCAGGTACAGCAGGTACTGGTTCCACAGGGGCTCGTTGAGATGGTAGATCTTGTTCAGGTTTTCCATCACCTTTGCTTCCAGGGGACGTTCCAGATCGAACGGTCCACCCGGCGCGATGCGGATGAGGAAAAAGGAAATCGTGACAATCAGAAAAAGCGTCGGGATTGCGCCGAGCAATCGTCCGAGGACATATCGGAGCATAGGCTTTGCCTCTGTTTGTTAAACGGCGGTCTTTCGGTCAATCTTGATTGATTGATGCCGCCTTGCAAGAACCGGCAGGGAAGCCCTGCCGGTCTCGATGTTGTCAGGTTATTCGGAGATGCTCATCCAGCGGGACGGATGGATGTTGAGGAGGTTGTCCTCAAATCCTGCCATCTTGTCGGAGACCAGGTTCATGGAACCGTAGTACATCATCGGAATGAACGGCAGGTCCCGCATGAAGAGCTCTTCAGCCTTCTTCAGGATGTCCGCACGCTTCTCCAGATCCACCGTGACGGCCGCTTCGTCCATGAGTGCATCATACTCAGGATTGTTGTAGCGGGCGTAGTTGAAGCCGTCGTTGTCGCTCTCGACCATGAACAGGAAGTTCTGCGGGTCGGAGTAGTCGCCGATCCAGCCGGCGCGGGCGACGTCGAAGTCCTGACGGTCACGCAGCATGGCGTAATGCGTCTTGGTGTCGGTGTTGATCAGCTTGACGTTGACGCCGAGAGGTTTCCACATGTCGGCAATCGCGACTGCCGTATTCTTGTGGTTTTCCGACGTGTTGTAGTTGATCGTCAGTTCGACAGGATTGTCCGGGCCGAAACCGGCATTGGTCAGAAGTTCGATCGCTTTTTCTTCGCGGTCGATCTGGGACATGTCCTTGTAGTCGGCATAGGCCGGTTCACCGTAGTTGCCGATGCCCGGCGGCACGAAGGAATAGCCGGCCACCATGGTGGAGCCCCAGATTTCGTCGGCCAGGAACTCACGGTCAATCGCCATGGACAGAGCCTGGCGGACGTCCGGGTTCTTCAGGACTTCGTCTTCGTGATTCAGGGCGTAATAGTAGGTGCCCAGATACGGTGCCACGTGGAACTGATCGCCCAGGTTCTCACGCATGAAGGCGACCTGCTCGGTCGGCGCATCGTTGTTGGTGTGCAGCTCACCGGCCTGGAACCGGCGCAGAGCCGCGCCACGGTCTTCGGTCGGATAGAAGAAGACAGTGTCGATCTTCACCTGATCTGCGTCATGGAAATGCGGGTTCTTGACCGCTTTCACATGTGCGTTCGGCACGAATTCTGCGAGGGTGAAGGCACCGTTGGTGACGATGTTTTCGGCTTTCACGAAATCGGAGCCGAATTTTTCAACGGAAGCCGGATGGACCGGAAGGCCGGTCTGGTGGCCCAGAAGGTCAATGAAATACGGCGTCGGGGACTCCAGAGCGATCTCGAGCGTGTGATCGTCAAGCGCCTTCACGCCGAGTTCTTCCGGCTTGGCTTCGCCCTTGTTGACCTTTTCGGCGTTCAGGATCGGATACAGAACGTTGGCGTATTTTGCGCCTGTTTCCGGGTTCATGATGCGCTGAAGCGAAAAGACGAAATCGCCGGCAACAACCGGATCCCCATTGGACCACTTGGCATCATCGCGCAGCATGAAGGTGTAGGTCTTGCCGTCGTCGGAAACCTTCCACTCCGAAGCCACGCCCGGAATGATCTGGCCATCGGCGCCATAGGCAACCAGGCCCTCGTAAAGATCACGCAGGATATGCGCTTCATAGGTTGTGGAGGTCTTGTGCTGATCCAGGGTTTCCGGGTCGGCAGTGTTGCCGCGGTGGTAGACCACCTCTGCAACCGCAGTAATAGATGTAGCAGCCATCAAGGCAGCCGCAAGCGCTGTCACACGCATGGACTTGAACATATCGCTCTCCCCTCTTGGGTTATAGTTGAAGCAAATGGAACGATGGGTCACAAGATTCCACGCTCTTTGCGAGCAATCAAGCATCCCCCAACGGCACATTTCGACCTTAGTCGCAAAAAGGCGATGTTTTTGCTTGTTTTTAAGCGAAACCGGAAAATTTTTCCGTTGTTTTACTCAGCGATCAAATAATTTGACCTCAACACGCGCAATTATGTTTCAATCCTAGCGGCAAAATCGATATTTTCCACTATGAGCCAGATACATGCCCGTATCAGGGTTGAAAGACTTGAATTTCCGCGCGCAATAGGCCGTCCACTGAGGGGTAAAGGGAGCCAGTCCGGTCTTGGTATAAGGGACACGCTGCGGTTGTCCGCGATAGCGCGGCGGGTTCACATAGACCCGCGACCGGTAGGGATAGGCCCGCATGTCGTAAGGGTGGTAATAGTACGGTGCGCCATAGGGACGGTAAGGCGGGCCGTAAAGACCATAAGGTGCGTAGAAGGCGCCGCCGCGATAGCCACGATTGCCGAAACCGAAGCCGATACCGACACCATTGAAATAGATCCCGTCGGCACGTGCGGGCGATGTGCCGGTCAAGCCGGCGAATGCCCCGGCCAGACACATGGCGACAGCGGCAAGACAGATCCGAAACCGCTTACGGGCAAGAGTGCCCCTTTCGCGTTTCGCCAGGTTCAGGTCAGACATGATGCTCTCTCCTGTCGGCGCACGCCCCGCGCCTGTTGGTCGCCCCTGTCCACACGCTGCCCAGAATAACGCATTCGGGCACCAAAATCTCTCAGATCAAGATCAAAAATGCTGGGCGTTCTTTCCGGGCCGCTTGCGCGGTTCAAGCGCGGCCAGTAAACCGGGCGCCGATCCGACATTCCGACCGGGAAAACAAGACCCTCATGGCTCCACCGCTGCTGACACTTCGCGACGTTCATTTGACCTTTGGCGGCACGCCACTTCTTACCGGTGCCGAGCTTTCCGTTTCCGAAGGTGAGCGCATGTGCCTTGTCGGCCGCAATGGCTCCGGCAAGTCGACCCTTTTGAAGATTGCTGCCGGCATGGTGGAGATGGACAAGGGCGAACGCTTCTTCCAGCCAGGCCGCACGGTGCGCTATCTCCCGCAGGATCCGGACCTTTCCGCCTATGCCTCCACGCTGGAGTATGTCAACGAAGGCCTGACCGAGGGCGACGATCCCTATCGCGGCGCTTATCTTCTGGAAGTCCTGGGCCTCACCGGCACGGAAGACCCGAAGTCCCTTTCCGGCGGTGAAGCCCGCCGGGCTGCCCTCGCCCGGACGCTCGCCCCCGAGCCGGATATCCTGTTGCTCGACGAGCCAACCAACCACCTGGACCTTCCCGCCATCGAATGGCTGGAACAGGAGCTCAAGAGCCTGAAGTCCGCCCTGGTGCTGATTTCCCATGACCGTCGCTTCCTGGAAAACCTGTCGCGCACCACTGTCTGGATCGACCGCGGCGTCGCCCGCCGGCTCGACAAGGGCTTTGCCCATTTCGAAGCCTGGCGCGACGAGGTGTTCGAGCAGGAAGAGGTCGACCAGCAGAAACTTGCGCAGAAGATCAAGCGCGAAGAGCACTGGATGACCTACGGTGTCACCGCCCGGCGCAAGCGCAATATGCGGCGCGTGCGCGAGCTTGCCGACCTTCGCAAACAGAAGCGGGAACATCGCGGGCCTCAAGGCACCGCCAAGCTTGCTGCCACGGATGCCGAAGTTTCGGGCAAGCTGGTGATCGAAGCCAAGGGCATTTCCAAGACCTATGGCGACCGTGCCATCGTCAAGGACTTCTCGACCCGCATCCAGCGCGGTGACAGGATCGGTTTTGTCGGCCCGAACGGCGCCGGCAAGACGACGCTTCTGAAGATGCTGACCGGCGAACTGGCACCGGACACGGGCACGACACGGCTCGGCACCAACCTGGAAATGGTCACGCTCGACCAGAAGCGCGAGAACCTGAACCTCAACGACACACTGTCCTCGGTCCTGACTGGCGGGCGCGGCGATACGGTGGTGATCGGCGACGAGACCAAGCATGTCATGTCCTACATGAAGGACTTTCTGTTCTCGCCGGAACAGGCCCGTACGCCGGTGGGTGTGCTGTCGGGTGGTGAACGCGCCCGCGCCATGCTCGCCCGGGCACTGGCCAACAAGTCGAACCTAATGGTGCTCGACGAACCGACCAACGACCTCGACCTTGAAACGCTCGACCTGCTGCAGGAACTGCTGGCCGACTATCCCGGCACGGCCCTGATCGTCTCGCACGACCGCGATTTTCTCGACCGGGTGGCAACCTCCGTGATCGTCTCGGAGGGCGACGGCCTGTGGCGTGAATATGCCGGTGGCTACACCGACATGCTGGCACAGCGCGGCGAAGGCGTGACCGCCCGCAAAGCCGACAAGGCAGCGCCCGTGAAGAAGGAAAAGCCTTCCGCTCCAGAGGTTTCGCCGCAAAAGCCTCAGGCAAAATCAAAACTGAGCTTCACCCAGCAGCATCTTCTGAAAACCCTGCCGGACACGATCGAGAAACTTGAAGCACGTCTCGAAACGCTTCAGGCGGAAATGAACGACCCGCAGCTCTACGTGAAGAACCCTGACAAATTTGCCAAGATATCCCAGCAAATTACTGATCTCACGAATGAAAAGGATGCTGCGGAAGAGCAGTGGCTGGAGCTGGAAATGCTGAACGAGGCGGGTTAGGCAAGCTGTTCGGCACATCAACTTCAGAAATTGATTCAACTCTGGGACCGCCTTGCTCTGCACTCCGGCACCGCGATCACATGGTCTCGGGATCACTAGGCGCCTCACCGGGCACATTGCACCAAATCGGACCTATGGCACCCAGCCGGGACACCGTGTTCTGGCGGAACCTGCCGCCACCTGTCGCGTTTCCTTTTCGAGCAAGAAGGAGACGCACAGATGCACAAGGCGACCATTCTCAAGATCGATCAGGTCACTCACGATGTGAAACGCTTCCGTCTTGTCGAGCCTGAAGGGTTCGACTTCAAGGTCGGTGACGCGACAGAGATTGCGCTCGATGAAGACGGCTGGCGGGACGAGACTCGCCCATTCACCATGACGTCCTTGCCCGAAGAGCGAACTCTCGAATTCACCATCAAGGGATACCCCGATCATGACGGGGTTACGGAGCGCCTTCACAAGCTGAAGGAGGGCGACCACGTGCTGATTGCCGATCCGTTCAAGACCTTCCGCTATGACGAGCCGGGTGTGTTCATTGCCGGCGGCGCCGGCATCACGCCGTTCCTTGCGATATTCCGGGACCTGGAGAAGAAGGGAAAGCTGAACGGCAACCAGCTGATCTTTGCCAACAAGACCTCGGAGGACATTATCTACCGCAAGGAACTTGAGGCTATGGACGGCCTGAAGATCGATCACGTTCTGTCAGACGAAGACACGGCCGGCAGCCACCACGGCATGATCGACGCGGACATGATCAAGGAATTCGTGCCTGATCTGGACCGCCGCTTCTACCTTTGCGGACCGCCGCCCATGATGGAGGCGGTTCAGGAAGTGCTCGAGGAACTTGGCGTCAAGGCGGACTCTGTGGAGTTCAGCGACTAACGCAGGCGTGGGGGTCTGCTTCCTCAGCTGAGCCACCCTGGCGACTGACAAACCAGGCAAAGCCCAGCGGAGACCCGAGCCTCGGGCCTCCGCCGCCTGTACTGCGGAGCAAATCGCTTCCCCTCACCGCAAATCCTTGAAGAACACGGTTGTCGCGTCCAGATGGCCGTGGCTGTTATAGGCGTAATCCGGAATGACGCCGACCTTCTGGTATCCGCAAGTCGGGTAGAGCTTTTCCGCGCGATCTCCGGTGACCGTATCCAGCACCAGCATCCAGCAGTTCTCGGAACGGGCAAGGCCATCGATGGCCGACATGAGCTTTCTGGCAAGTCCCTTGCGCCGATGTTCCGGATGAACCATCAGCTTGGCGACGTCCGCCCGATGGGGCTGGTTTTCGGCTCCTGCCTTCACAAGCATCACCACGCCCGCAATGTCCGCCCCTTGACGCGCGGCAAGCAGAAATGCCTCCCCACTTTCGATGGCGGGCAACTTGCTCGCCCAGAAGGCTTCCGCCTTGTCCTGTGGCATCGGCAACAGGAAGCCGATCCCGGCACCATCTTCGACACATGCTTTCAGAAGCTGCCCCAGGGCGGGAAGCGACCTGCGCACCTCATCTGCTGACATCAGATCGACGGGGGCTCCAGGCGTGAACGGCTGGACTTGCAGAGGTCTGGTCTCGGTAACGGGAAGTGTCATGGCGTGATCACCGTCAGGAAATAGCGTGCCGGAACCGTTCCAGACGCGTGGTAACTGTTGGGGGCGTTGAGACGGAACCGCAGGGCATCACCGGGCTCCAGGTCGTAGGCGTCCGGGCCGATGACCATCCGCAGGCTTCCCTCCAGAAGCACAAGTTGATGCTCCAGATCCGGAACCGGCGGAGCGGCATAGGCAACGGTGGCACCCGGGGGAATGCAACCTTCGATCATGGCCCCGCGATACCCGCTTGCTGCCGGCGTTAGTGTGCGGCGGACATAACCTGTCTCCGGGTCCGTCCAGACGGCCTGCACGTCCCGAGGAACAAGGCGCTCGATCGTAGCGGAGGCTGCTCCGAATAGTTCGGCCATTGAGAGGCCGAATGCCGCGGCAAGTTTTCCTAGAACGCTTGCGGTCGGGCTGGTATCGCCGCGCTCGATCCGCGACAGGGTGGCCCGGCTGATACCGGTGCGTTCGGCCAGATTTTCCAGTGGCCAGTTTCTGGCCCGTCGCAGCTCGGTCAGCCGCCGGGCAAGATATTGATCAAGGTTCGACATCAAAAAATCCCATAAATGAGAATTTTCTCATATATGGGATTTTTCATTTTACAAAGCTCAAAGAATGAGCAGTGTCTGACGGTCTTTTAGTTTCACACCTTCGAGAACACCGCGCTGGCGTTCACACCGCCGAAACCAAAGCCATTGGTGAGGATGTGATTGACGTCACGAGCAATGGCCTTGCCGGGGATCATTTCGAACCGGCTCATGGCCTCGTCGGCCGCTTCCAGATTGCGGGAAGGCGGCAGCAGACCGCTCATCAGGGCCTTGACGCAGGCGATTGCCTCCACGGCTCCCGCGGCCCCCAGCAGGTGGCCGAACATCGACTTTGACGACGACACCGCAAGGTCCTTGCCACGGTTTTCGAAAAGCGTTGTCAATGCAGCAATTTCGGCAGCATCGCCGACGGGCGTCGATGTGGAGTGCGCATTGACGTAACCGATTTCACCAGGCGAGAGATTGGCCGTCGACAAGGCCTGCCGCATTGCCCGCAGTCCGCCCTCACCGTCCGGCGAAGACGCGGTAACGTGATAGGCGTCGGCACTGGTGCCGTAACCGGCCAACTCGGCCAGGATCGTCGCACCGCGGGCGGTGGCATGATCATGGTCTTCCAGGATCAGGATGCCAGCGCCTTCGCCCATGATGAAGCCGTCACGGTCCTGGTCAAATGGCCGGGACGCATGGGCCGGATCGCCATTGCGTTTGGAGGACATGGCCTTCGCGGCACAGAACCCGGCGTAGGAAACCTTGTCGATACAGGCTTCTGACCCGCCTGCCACCATCACGTCGGCTTCTCCCGAACGGATAATACGGGCGGCATCGCCAAGGGCCTGAAGGCTGGCGGCACAGGCAGTCACCGGCGCGCCAATCGGCCCCTTGAGGCCATGTCGGATGGAGACCTGCCCGGCAGCCAGGTTGGCCAGGAACGACGGCACCAGAAAAGGCGACGCCCGGCGGGGACCTTTTTCGTCCACCAGCCGCGTACCGGCGGTCATGGCCGGAAACCCGCCAACCCCGGTCGCGATGATCGTGCCTGTGCGTTCCTTGTCCCTGTCGGACTTCGGCTCCCAACCCGCATGGGCCAGCGCTTCCTGAACCGCCCCCATGGCAAAATGGATGAACCGGTCAGAGCGGCGCTGTTCGCGCGGATCCATCACTGCATCGACATCAAAGCCATGCTCGTCTTCTGCTTTGGAAGGAACCTCGCCTGCAATCTGGCAAGCCAGCTCACCTGCATCGAAGTGGGTGATCTGGCGGATGCCGTTGCTCCCGTCTTTCACCCGGTTCCAGAAGGCATCTACCCCGGTGCCCAGCGGGGAAACGATCCCCAGTCCCGTCACGACCACACGTCGCATGTCTTACCTCACATTGGTTTGCCAGCGCCCCCGCCCCGGCAGTTAAGATGTGTCGAGGCGGTTTGCCAGTCCGCCCGAGATGGAAATCCTTTTTGCCCGGCTATAGCTCCGAGAGCCGTTTCAGGGTGTCGATGGCACGCAGAAATTCATCGCTGCCGAGATGTCCCTTCACGTCTGCCTGGGCCTGCCGCCACAACGGGACGGCAGTATCAAGAAGCTCCGCACCCTTCGGGGTCAGCCGATACTGTTTGCTGCGGCCGTCCCGGACGGGTTGCGATGCGACCAGCCCCTTGCGCTCCAGAAGAGCGACATTGCGCACCAGTGTCGTTCGTTCCATGGACAGCCGCTTGGCCAGTGCTGCCGTCGTCACGCCTTCGTATTTCCGGATCGAAACAAGAACGGAGAACTGTCCGGCCGTCATGCCAACCTGCCGCGCCAGCTTGTCGTAGTGCCGGCTGACGGCACGTGCGGCCTTGCGCGCGTTGTCGAGAACGCAGAGCGAGAAATCGTCTTCTTCCATGCGGGCTTTGTGTGCATATACACATCAAAAGTCAAGTCACAGTGGAACGATCCCGTTCCCGGGCAATTTGTCATCAGGATATTGCGTTTATTTGCAAAGGGGTTACGGTCAACAACGGCAACCGGAGCGTGAGGAGGTCAAAATGACAGATGCTGTTCAGGCCGTAGAGAATATGAGAAGAAAGATCCAGGACAACTGGGGCTGGTTTCTGGCGCTCGGCATTGCGCTGGTCATAGGTGGCATCATCCTGATCGCCGCTCCCCTGGCAACGTCGATTGCCGTGACGATCCTGATCGCGGCCGTGCTATTCGTCGGCGGCCTGGTTCAGATCTACAATTCCTTCAAGACCCATGGTACCGCCAGTTTCCTCTGGAACCTGATCACCGGCATTATCGCCGTCATCGGCGGGATCGTGATTTATGTGAACCCGCTCGCGGGAACCATCGCGCTGACACTGGTGATTGCCGCCATCTTCGTGGCGCAGGGCATCAGCCAGATCCTGCTGGCCTTCAAACTGAAGCCGCATGACGGCTGGGTCTGGGTGCTGATCGCAGGTCTCGTATCCCTTGTGGCTGGCGCGATGATCTGGCTGGAGCTGCCGAGTTCGGCCGCCTGGGCGCTTGGCCTTCTGGCCGGCATTTCGGTGCTGATCAACGGCTGGAGCTACATCGCCATTGCCCTTGCAGCCAAGGCATCCAAGAACTGAACCTGAAATTATTTGAGATGACTGGCACCCGGCAGAATTTCATTTGCCGGGTGCTTTTTTTGATGTAGCGTTTTTCAGGTTCAACAGCAGGCATCGCCTGCGTTCAGGCTGTTCCGTGGATGGTTTCTGTTCTCGGCCGCAATGGCGGCAATCCGCATAACAAGGCCTATTGGTGGTGGCCGCCCCCGCCGACCGTTGATGTTTGCCGGCTCTTGCCGGCGTCTTTCCCCTCCAAGACATCAACGGATTTTCGAAATGACGCACATGACCTTGCGCGGTGAAGACCGCATGCTTTCTGTCGCCTGGACCGATGGCACCAGCACTGACTTTCCCTTCATCTGGCTTCGCGACAACTGCCCGAGCGGGTTTCATCCGCAAACGCAGGAACGCCAGTTCGACCTGACCGGCATTGCGATGAATATTTCCATCGCGAAGGCCGAACAGGATGCGGATGACATTATTCTTACCTGGTCCGGCGACGGCCATGTCAGCCGCTACAGGGCCGACTGGCTGTTCGATCACCGGCCAGGGGTCGGACTTGCCGATCCAGCCGAGATCGAACCTGCGCTGTGGTGCGGTGATCTTGTCCCGGAAAGCCTTCCGCGCGCGGCGGCCGCCGACTTGATGGTCAACGACGATCTCCTTCTCGCTTTCCTGATCGAAGCCAAGAAAACCGGCCTTGCTCTTGTCGACGGCATGGCTGACGACGTGGAGGCAGGTGTCGATGTCGCCCGCAGGATCGGTTTTCTTCGGGAGACCAATTTCGGCACGACATTTGAGGTCATTTCCAAACCGAACCCGAACAACCTGGCCTATACGTCCCATGCCCTTCCTTTGCATACGGACCTGGCCAATCAGGAATTGCCACCAGGCTTCCAGTTCCTGCATTGTCTTGCCAATGAAGCAGAAGGTGGCGGCTCGACCTTTTGTGACGGCTTCGCGATTGCGGACGATCTCGCCCGGCTCGATCCGGAGGCCTTCCGGCTCCTTGCCGAGACGCCGGTGCCCTTTCGCTTTCACGACGAGGACTACGACATCCGCCGCCATCACACGGTGATCGAACTCGATCTGTTCGCACGCGTGCAGGAGCTCCATTTCAACGCTCATCTCGCCGGGATCTTCGATCTGCCGGCGGATCGAATGGAAGCTTATTACGGGGCGTATCGCACCTTGATGCAGATGACCCGATCAAGGAACTACGTCATCACCACACGGCTGAAGGGCGGAGAAATGGTGATCTTCGACAATCGGCGGGTCCTGCATGGTCGAGCCGCTTTCGACCCCAGCACCGGGTTCCGCCACCTGCGCGGCTGTTATGTCGACCGCGGCGAATTCGATAGCCGCATACGAGTCCTCAGCCGAAAAAGGAACTAAGGATCTCACAGGCAAGAGCGCCCGAACCTGTCCGGGCGCTCTCAAGTTCTTTACACCTTCCGGTGCTTTTCCCACCGATGATCAGCGAGGCTCCCTGGCAAGACCCTTGCCGAGGATGGGGCCGGTCGGCAACCCGGTTGGAGAGCCTCCCGGCTGTTCGAAGGTGATCTCATAAAGCTGGTCAGGCTTGGGAACCGGCAACCCGGCAGCTTGCAGGATCGTCTGTTTGGGCTCATCGAAGATGCCCAGGGAAACCGGCGGCCCATCCGGATCCGGTTTGGTCCAGAGCTGAAGGATTGTGCCTGCCGGGACATCGGTCTGCCCCAGAAGCGTGACCTGGGTTGCGTTGTTCTCAGCCCCTTCGATCATCGCAACAGGCTGCCCGGCATCGTTGACAAGCACGGCTATTACCTGCGGCTCAACTGTCGTCATAAGGTTCCAGACAAGCGCGATGGCAAGTACGAGGCTCGCTGCCAGGCTGGCTGCCGCCGTCCACATCATTGGCCTGTTGCGCTTTTCTCTCTCGGACTTGAGATCCACCGGCGCTTCAACACGACTGTCTTTCGTCTCGGGAGCGGCAATACTCTCTTCCACCGCGTCCAGACGCCTTTCAACGCGATGCCAAAGGCTCTCCGGCACGGCTTCACGGGGCGTCGCGGCGTCCAGGGCGGCGAACCGCTGACGGGCAAGTTCCACGAGAACGGCCAATTCCGGCTCCTTCATCAGGCGATCTTCCACTTCGCGCTGTTCTTCTGGGTCGCACAGGCCAATGACGAATTCGTCGGCAAGTTCAGCAAGATTTCGGCGAGCCGTTCTCATGACATGCACTCCCGCAAGGAAGTCAGGCCACGGCGCACCCACGCCTTTACCGTTCCAAGGGGGGCCGACAGCCGGCCGGCAATTTCACCGTGGGTGTAGCCCCAGATATAGGACATCAGCACGGCACTGCGCTTTTCCGTTTCCAGTCGTCCGAGACAACGGCGCAACTCGCTGTCATGGCCCAGCATTTCCCACGCCTCGTTCAGTTCGCTGCCGTCGATCTGGCGTTCCAGCTTGTCGTCATCGGTTGCCGCTTCCCGGGCCCCGTCACGAAGCATGTTCAAGGTCCTGTTCCGCAGGACCGCGTAGATCCACGCGCGTCCGGATCCCTTCGCAGGATCAAACTGGGAAGCCTTGCGCCAGATCAGGACCAACGCATCCTGGAGGGCATCTTCAGCAAGGTCCTGCCGGCGCAACATGCGCTTGGCAATGCCCAGCATCTTGGGGCCTTCCAGTTCCAGGATCTGTCGCAGGGCCTGACGGTCCTTGCGTGCACAGGCGGCCAGAAGGGCCGCGTGATCCACTTCGCTTACGCTTTCCGGCATATCCAGCACGTTGGTCTCACTTGTTCAATCTCACCAGGGCTCCTGACTGCTACGCATCAGAAGCGTTGCCGGACCAGTCGTACCGGTAAGGGACCGGAGCAGCCTGGGGTGGGTGGTCCAGGCTGCTCCGGCAATCGGCTTTGCGAACCAGGTGGGACGGGGCCGCAAAGCCCAGAGCATCCTTGTTCATTCAGCGGGCTGAAGATGCTCTGTCAGTATGTGTTTTGGATGGGCTCACATCGCGGTCATAAACGTGATGTCGCGCAGCGGCCATTCCAGGCCACCCAGTTCCCAGCTATCGGTCACCTTGCCGGTTTCCAGCGAAACGGTGTGCAGCCACGTGCCGGTTGCCAGCCAGGCCTTGTTGTTGCCTTCCGCGTCGGTGGCAACATCAAAGGCGTAGGTTTCGGCAGCGTCCACCCCCAGCTTGCCAACGGCCGCAAGGGTGCCATCGTTCGGCGAAGTCTGACGGATGACGGCACCAATGGTCGCGTCGATGTCATACATCTCAGTCGTTTCCGGCTGGCCATAGGAGTTGATGTAGGCGGCTGCAACGATGTTCGGCGCCTCACCCGCATGCATGTCCTTTTCCTCAAAGGCCAGGCTGCCGTCGACGGTCACCTTGCCGCTTTCGATATCAACCCGGTGGTTGGTCACACCGGTCATGAAGCGCAACTTGTTGGCCTTGGGGTTGAAGTCGACGATGACAGGCTGCCCGTCTTTCAGCGGCAGCATCTTGTCCATCTTGGAAATCACCGTTGCCGCACCGGTCTTCGGATCAATCTCGACGATTTCGTGAGCGCCACTGACGCCGATCAGCTGCCCCGTCGCCGGCCGCAGGTCAATACCGAGCAGGCTGTCGACACCGGAAACTTCCATCGTGTCGGTGACCTTGCCGGAATTGCTGTCGATGACCACCAGGGTCTTTTCACCGGCAAGACCCATCGCAGGGGTCGCGTGAGCAGCGCCAGCGGCAAGAACAAGGGCGGATGCTGTCAAAAGGCTACGTGCAATAAGGGGCATTTCAGATCTCCGTCTCTCAAAGGCAGGAGGCATCGGATTGGCCTCACTTCCCGGAAACACGGCAGATCGAATTTTGGATGCAGCAGGGGGAAATTTTTTTTGGAATTTTTCAGAAATTGGCGATCAGATAAAATATAAGTATCTGAATTTATTGAACTTAAGAAAGAAACCTCTCACCACAAAAAATTCCTGGTTCGCAGCAGAAACAGGATACCGTGACCTCATACGCCTTCGAAAATGCGTGTCTTTTCTTCTTCGGACAGCACTTTCCATTTGCCCTCTTCGAGACCTTCCAGACCGAGGCCGCCGATGTGACTGCGGGTCAAGTCGGTGACATGATTGCCCGTTGCTGCAAACATGCGGCGTACCTGGTGATACCGGCCTTCATGCAGGGTCAGCCGGGCATGGGTTTCGTCCAGAACCTGAAGCTCCGCCGGCTTCAGCGGCTTTTCTTCACTTTCCAGCATCATGTCACCGGAGGCAAACAGCGCGCCTTCGTCGCCCTTCATCGGGCGGTCGAGTGTCACTTCGTAGATCTTGGGAACTTCGGACTTCGGCGAGATGACGCGATGCAGGAATGTGCCGTCGTCGGTAAACAGCAAGGCACCGGACGTTTCCTTGTCCAGCCGGCCGATGGTGGACAGAACAGGCTTGCGCATGCGGAAGCGGTCCGGCAACAGGTCATAGACCAGCCGGCCCTGATCCTTGATGGAGCAGGTGTAGCCAAGCGGCTTGTTCATCAGGATCACCACCCCGTGTGCGGGGTCGAGCGGCTCATCGTCGAAGAGAATGTCCTCGTGCGCGGTCTTGGCATCCGCCTTCAAACGGCTGCCCTCGCGGTCTGTGAGCCACCCGTTGCGGATGGCGACCTGCATTTCCTTCCGGCTGCCATAGCCGAGATTGGCGAGGAGTTTTACAAGACGCATCTTACCGACCTCCCTTGGCTTTGACGGCCCGGATTACCTTGTAGCCACCTTCGTCGGCGAGCTGTTTCACATCGGCGAAGACTTCGCCCAGCGTGTGCTCGTAGGGAAGATGCCGGTTCGCGACCATGAAGAATTCGCCACCCGGCCGCAGTCCGCGGGCAGCGGCGCGAATGAAGCCCTGACCGACGTCGGCGCGGTCGGCCTTGCCGGCCTGGTGGAACGGCGGGTTGGAAACGATGAAGTCGTAAGGCCCTTCGATGCCCTGGGTCACATCCGACCAGATGCCGTTCATCGTTCTGAGGCCCTTGAAGGCAGCCAGGTTCTGTTCGGCCAGATCCAGCGCACGCTTTTCCGCCTCGTAGAGATCCATCGAAGTGACCTTCGGAGCCTTCTGGAAAACGGCACGGGTCAGATATCCGAACCCCGCTCCAAGATCAGCGCCTCTGCCCTTCAGCGTTGCCGGCACAAGGTCTGCCAGAAGTCTGGAGGCCGGGTCGATCCTGTCCCAGGCGAAGATGCCCGGCCGGCTGACGAATGCACCGTCAAGCACGGTCCGCGGCGCATCGAGTACCAGCCATTCGGCGAGAAGTGCGGTGTTCAGGCTGTCATTGGAAAGTTCACGCCAGACAACCCGGCACTTGTTCTTGGTCATTTTCTCGGCGCTGCCCAGAAGCTCCTGAAGATCGCTTTCCAGGGTCTTGGCACCTTCGGTGTTGGGCGCGCAGGCAATCACGGTTCCACCCGGCCGTGTCTTTGAAACCGCACGGGCAAGCTGTGCCCTTGCTTCCTGCCGTTGACGACCGGGAAGAACGAGAACAGCGTCGAAGCTGTTGTCTTCCGTCTGCGCGTCAACCTTCAGTCCTGCCTTTTGCAGCGCATCACGGTCTGGTGCGAAACTCTGTTCGCAAACAAGATCAACGTCCGCCAGCGCGGCAAGCGGACGCCCTGTCCTTGCGCGCAGGAACAGGACGCGACTCTTGTCGGCAAGCTCGACAGCCCCGGTTTCAAGAGGCAATACGAGTGTATCGAGCGCGGGATCGGACATGGCGGTCTTTCAGACGGGTTTCAGCTGACGCGCTCATACCGCCAGAATGGCCGAAGGTCAAAAGATCGCATCAGACCTGAAAGCTTTTCCATCTACCAGCAGGTTTACGGGCAGCGACCGGCCGTCTTCGGTCAACGAGATTTCAAGAAGAATGCGTGATGTGTCCATGCGTTCGATTTCAAGTCCCTCGCCCTCGGGCAGGAAGAAAGCATCGATGCCGTAGTCCACCCGTATTTCGTCACCAAGAACGGAGCGAACGGTACCTGCGATGGCCAGATCGCCGGCGTCAGCTCTTTCCTTCGCGATCAGAACCGGCACGGCAGCGCCCGTTCCTTCTGACTTTAGACCGACGAAGATGCTGTCTCCCGACTGAACCTTGTCGGCACCAGGCACGGTCCTGGAAATGGTGCCGATCGCAAGATTGATCACCACATAATCGCCACGGAGCAGGTCTCTCGGGTCAACCGGCACCACAGCGAGCGAAACAGCGCTTCCGCTGTGTTGCACGTCCAGCCGGTCGAACAACGGGATTGAGATGAGGCCAAGTTGGATCAGGGCCAGAAGTCCCCAAAGCAGCCATTGGGCGCGGGACTGCGGTTTTGAAACGGGAGTTGCAGTTGCCGTGGTCATTCCTGAGCCTCCCCGGTGACGTCACCTTGTTCCGGCGTCCGGCCACCACGCCTCATCAGACGCGCAAGCCAAAGGGCCATTGCCAGCAGCAGAACTCCTGCCACCAGGAAGAACAGCGACTGCCCCAGCAAACTGCCGATGGTGACCTGAAGCAGCCAGAGCGCGACCGCAGTCAGGCCGAAATAGGCACAAAGCATCCAGAACCTGTTGTTATACCATGTCCCCAGCGCGCACAGACCGATCAGTGCCGCCAGAACAAAGGCTGCCAGCACGAGAACGTTGGCTGTCAGAACCGGCATCAGCACTGCTGCAAGCGCCAGGCCGGTTGCCCCGAAGAGCGCCCCCGACTTCACGGTCTTGTAGGATAGCAGCAGGCCTGTCACCAGGAGAGCCAGAGCGACGGCCAACGGCACCATGGCAGGGAGTGTTGCAAGGCCGCCCAAAGACGGTTCGTCCGCGACCTCGGGAACAAACACGAGCGCCAGGACGACCAGCACCGACAAGACCAGAATACCGACATCCTGAAGGGACCTTGCCATAAGCCAGTGCCCATGACTGCGCATCGGCCGGTCGCTTGACCACTTCACGAAAAGATCGGCAACGGGATCGAGCAACATCATCGCGGCCGCCATACCACCGGTTCCGGCTAGGAACATTGCAGTGATGAAATCATCGCTGGAGCTCATCAGTTCCGCTGTTTCGCCAAACCAGCGGCCATAGGTTACCCAGAGCAACGAAATCGCGGCCCAGCGCGAAAGCCGTGCGGGATGAACGACCGGATGCGCAAACACCGCGACAAGAAGGAGAAGCCCGATCAGATCTTCCATCAGCGGTGCCGAACCGAATTCGGACCGCATGACCTGCCAGGTTATGGCAGCACCGGCAGCGACGATCAGGGATGTTTTCGAACCGGTGAGCCACGCGGCAGCCAGCGCACCGAGACAGACAAGGAAAGCGCCACCGGGCCAGTCGGCGGGCAAGTGGAAGATCTGTCCGACCAGCGCCATGCCGCCGAGAAAAACCAGCGTGGCAAAGCCAGTGGCAAGATCCGCGATACCCTTGCGCCCTCTTGTTGCAGCAAAGGCCGCAAGACCGTTGCTCGCAACGACAAGCAGTGCAATGCCGACGAGCTTCACGGACTTCGGAATAGCTCCCCAGTTTGCCGCTATGAATGCCAGCAGCGCCAAAGCCACGCAGACCATTCCAATTCCGGCAAGGGCCATGGGCAGGCGTGAACGACCATCGTCCTGATCCTGCTCCTTCAATATGGCCGTTGCACCGGCAGAACTCACCCAGCCCTTCTCGACCCAAAGTTCCAGGTCGTCCTTCAAGCGTTTCTTATAGGCCCAGTCGAACATGCGGCTCCGCCAGTTTTCTCTTCATTTTTCTCTCGCAGCAGGGTTTTTCCTCACCCAGGCACACGGGATTCCGAACCGCGAGCGGCTCTGCTTCGGACAAGAAGTAGGCATTCGGGTGGCGAATAGGAAGTTTGTCTTTCGCCATCACGCTGGAGCGTAGCGAAAAATGCAGTAAAAACAGAGTTTGAAATTCGGCAGCTCAAATTCCTGCCGGAAGCAGCGTTCCGGCACTTGTGAGCAGCACCGATCTTGCTATGCTTAACGGACAAATCCGGCGGTCCGACATCGGCGCCACCTGTGCTGGATTTCCGGAAACATGTCTTAGCCTGCTAAGCGAAACACCGTTTCAGATCAGAGCCAAACTCCAAAAATAATTCCAGGGGGGCTCTGTGGGGGCGTCCGAGAGGCCCGGACGCCCCCTTTTATTATTCAGCCGGTTCTTGTGGTTTTTTCGCTCTGCTGCGTGATTTGCGTGGAGCCGTCGTCTTGCGCCCCGCTGCCTTTCGCGTTGCAGTCTTGCGAGGAGACGATTTGCTCGGCACCGCCGCAGCCGAGGCCGCCCTAACGGGAGCTGTCCGCGTTGGCGCTGTCTTCGCGGGGGCCTTGCTCGCCGCCTCTTCCTGTGCCGCTCGGGCGTCTTCCTTGCCCGGCTCGACGACTACATCGGCCACTGCAAGGGGATCTTCCGTGATGTCTCCCGAAACAGGCGGCAGGCCCAGCACCTTGTGGAACTGCTGCAGCGTTTCCAGCGTATGCGGCGTCATTTCGTCTATTGCGCCCGGAATGAACCGCACAACCTTGGCCGCGAGTTCCCGCTCTTCCGGGGTTTTCAGAAGCTTTGGCAAGGTTTCGATTGCCAGTTCGGGGGCAAATTCGACGATCAGCGTCTGTTCCTGAAGAATGAAACTGCGTTCGTCCGCATTCAGCGATTTGAACGGTTCGTCCTGTGTCAGGACACGGGCCGAGCGTTCCAGACGGTCGCGGCGAACATTGCCCCGGCTGTCGGCAAGCAGGATCAGCATACGGATCACCGCTTCGCAGAAACCACCTTCCTCGATATGCATCAGGGCTGCCTGGACCGGCGGCAGGCTGCGCAACTCGTCCTTGCGCTTCAGCGTCCGGCCCGGTTGCTTGGTTCGGCCGAACCAGCGCATGTAAGGCGTGCCCCAGATGGAGTAGAAGAGGTTCTCGTAGGCTGTGTCGCGCAAATCCCGGAAAAGATCCATGGACTGCTCGATCAGGGCCGCATTGACCTTTTCCAGTTCGACAAACGGATTGCCTGCAGCGGCCGGCGACCTTTCGTTCCTTGCACGCTCGGCAATGCCGGGCAACCAGCCGAGAGCCGGATTGAGGCTGGAGAACAGCGCACGCTGCATTCTGAGTGGATGGCTCTTGCGACGCAGATCAGCGCTCTGCTCGGTGACGAAAGCCTGGACGAAAGGCCGTACGCAGACATCGTAGAATTCGGCCTGTTGCTCGGATGCACGGGCAACAGCGGCAAAGGGAATTTCATCGTCCCGGCCATCATCGATCTTCGTCAGGTCTTCCATCTTGCGCTCATGGAAGCTGACCGTAAACTCCCGCTCCAGCAGCGGGCCTTCATAGTCGTCGATGGTCATTTCGTAGAGGCCTGGCGCCAGCGCCTCGATTGTCTTCAGTGTCGAGGTGACTTCCGTGTGCTCCTTCTTCGCAATCTTGGAGGACACGAAAATGCCGAGATGGCCGACCTGTTCGTGGACCATATAGATGATCCGTTGGCCACGAATGGCGATTTCCCGCTCATCCGTGTAGGTGTCGATGATCCAGTTGAGGGCCTGCTGCGGCGGTGTGATGTTGTCGCCATAGCTGGCGAAAACGATGATCGGCGCGCGAATATGCTTGATGTCGACGTTTCGGCCGGGCTCAAGCTGTGCCTCGTTCTTCGAAAGACGGTTGCCGACGAAGAGCTGCTCGACAATCCACTTCATCTCCGCTTCGTTCAGCAGGAAATACCCGCCCCACCAGCGTTCGAACTCCAGGAAACGCTTTGGCTCGGTGTCGACCTTGGCATAGAGATCGTAGTACTTGCCGAAGTAGTTCCGGGCCGGATTGAGCAGTTCGAAGTTCTGCACGATGTCGGCGCCATCGAAGATGCCGTGACCGAGGTCGGAGTAATACATCGCGTTCCAGGTCCCACCCAGGACACCGGCATTGTAGCGCATCGGGTTTTCACCGACCCGGCCGGACCATGTGGACACAGGCGCACCATTGAGGATGACCGGCCCGGTCAGATCCGGGTTCATGGCAGCCAGCAGCAGCGTCGCCCAGCCACCCTGGCAATTCCCCGTCACCACCGGGTTCGGAGCTTCGGGGTGAAGCTCCATGACCTTGCGCACGAAGGCCGCCTCCGCATGGGTCACGTCCGCCAGTGTCTGGCCTTTCTCCGGCATGCGCTTGAAGGCAACGAAGTAGACCGGGTGACCGTCATGCAGGGCAACGCCCACCTGGCTGTCCGGTTTGAAACCGCCGATCCCGGCTCCGTGTCCGGCCCGTGGATCGATGATGATATAGGGCCGTTTCCAGGGTTTCGGATCACGGCACGGCAGATCTGCGGGCGGAATGATTTTCAGCAGCATGTAACAGCTGGGGCGCGGCAGATCTGCACCATCCAGAACCACTTCATAGTCATAGATCAGGACAGGTGGACAGCCGGCCTCTTCGTGATCCAGGAAGATGTCACCGCGCTGGCGGAGCGTGTCCATCGTGAGGACCATGCGCTGGGCCGCATCCTTCCAGTAGTCTTCCCAGGCCTCGTATAAAGACCCTGCTTTCTGCGCACCGCCCATGGCTTCCACGGCTTTGCCGAACTCGGAAATATTCGACTGCCAACGGGTCTTGTGATCGTCCGAGATCCGGGTCAGGTGCTTGGTCAGTCCCCTGCCCATCAGTTCCGCAAGGTTGGACAGCTCCGTCGCCTGGGCCTGCAGTGCCGTAAAACGCTCCGAAGGCCCCCAGGCGGTGGCATCATGCAGCGATTCCAGAAATTCGTTCTGGCCTTTTTCAAGCGCGTCAAAAATGTCCTTCATCAGGACCTCCTATCCAAGAATGCTGTAGCCACCGTCGATCGGGTGCACTGCCCCGGTGACGTTGAACGCCTCCCGGCTGGCAAGAAAGGCGGCATAGGCCCCGACATCGTCGATCGTGGCCAGTTGGTGTGTCGGCGCGCGTTCAGCCGCGTCGTTCAGTAATGCGTCGAATTCGGCAATGCCCGATGCGGCGCGGGTCTTGAGCGGCCCTGGCGACAGCGCATGGACCGAGATTCCCTTTGATCCGAGCTCGGCTGCCGCATAACGGGTGGCCGCTTCCAGCGCGGCCTTGACCGGGCCCATGACGCCATAGTTCTCGACGACCTTCTGCGCACCCATGAAAGATACTGTCATGCAGGTTCCGCCATGGGGCATGAGCGGCTCGGCCCTTTTGATAAGCCGCAGGAAGGAGTGGACGGAGACGTCCATGGCCAGCGAAAAGCCGTCCGCGGAACAGTCGATCACACGGCCATGCAGGTCTTCCTTTTTGGAGAAGGCGATGGAATGGAGCAAAGTGTCGAGACGGCCCCATTTGGCCTCAATCTCGGAAAACAGCGCGTCCATCTGCTCTGTATTGCGCACGTCGAGCGGGGCAATGATTTCCGCATCGAGCTGTTCGGCCAGAGGCCGCACGTAGGCTTCGGCCCGCTCATTCAGATAAGTGATCGCCAGATCTGCTCCCTGCGCACGGAAGGCCTTGGCGCAGCCATAGGCAATGGACTGATCGTTGGCGACCCCGACAACAAGGGCCTTGTGGCCCGTCAAATCAAACATATGCGCACAGCTCCCGAAACCTTGGGCAGCCAGGACGGAGGGAAACCGGCCGACCACCACACTTTGCTGTCTCAAGCGCAACCTGAAACTGCTTCGCAGTGCAACATAAACCTTGTGACGGAACAATGACCTTTTCAAGGAGATAAGGGTTAGTGCTGACGAAAATGATCTGCTGCATCGCAAAATCAGCACCGGACAGAAAGCCAACCCAAAGAAAACGGCGCCCCGGAAACCCCGGGGCGCCGCCATCTGTCTCAAATTGCAGATACCGTCCTTAGATCAGGTCGAACCGGTCTGCGTTCATGACTTTGGTCCAGGCTTCAACGAAGTCCTTCACGAACTTCTCGTTGTTGTCGTCCTGAGCGTAGACTTCCGCATAGGCCCGCAGGATGGAATTGGAGCCGAAGACCAGGTCTGCGCTGGTCGCGGTCCACTTCAACGTGCCCAGCTGACGGTCGCGCACTTCGTAAGTGCCGTCGGCAACCGGATGCCAGCTGTTGGCCATGTCGGTCAGGTTGACGAAGAAGTCCGTGGTCAGGGCACCTTCACGGTCGGTGAAGACACCATGCTTGGAACCACCGTAGTTGGTCCCCAGCACACGCAGGCCGCCCACCAGGACAGTCATTTCACGCGCAGTCAGGCCCAAGAGCTGTGCACGGTCGAGCATCATCTCTTCCGGGCTGACAACGTATTTCTTCTTCTGCCAGTTGCGGAAGCCGTCAGCGAGCGGCTCCAGAACTTCAAAGGATTCTGCATCCGTCTGTTCGTCGGTTGCGTCACCACGGCCCGGAGCGAACGGAACAGAGACGTTGAAGCCACCTGCCTTGATTGCCTGTTCCACACCGAGATTGCCGGCCAGAACGATGACATCGGCAACCGATGCACCGGTTTCGGCAGCAATCGGCTCGAGCTTGGCCAGAACCTTGGCGAGGCGTGCCGGTTCATTGCCTTCCCAGTCCTTCTGCGGAGCAAGACGGATGCGCGCCCCATTGGCACCACCACGCTTGTCGGAGCCGCGGAAGGTCCGGGCGCTGTCCCATGCGGTTGCGATCATCTCTGCAGCGGTCAGGCCACTGGCGGCGATTTTCGCTTTCACGGCGTCCACATCGTAGGAGGTGGAACCAGCCGGGACCGGGTCCTGCCAGATCAGGTCTTCAGCCGGAACGTCCGGGCCGAGGTAGTTGACCTTCGGGCCCATGTCGCGGTGGGTCAGCTTGAACCAGGCACGAGCGAAGCAATCGCGGAAATAGGCTTCGTCGGCCATGAACTTCCGGCAGATCTCGTTGTAGACCGGGTCCATCTTCATGCCCATGTCGGCATCGGTCATCATCGGGTTCCGGCGGATGGACGGATCAGATGCATCAACCGGCTTCTTGTCTTCCGGCATGTTGACCGGTTCCCACTGCCAGGCACCAGCCGGGGACTTGCGCAGTTCCCAGTCGTAGTTGAACAGGTAATCGAAGTAGCCCATGTCAAACTGGATCGGGAATTGCGTCCAGGCACCTTCGATACCGGAGGTGAACGCATTGGAAGCCTTGCCGGCCTGTTCGGTGTTCGCCCAGCCGAAGCCCTGCGACTCGACGCCGGCGGCTTCCGGCTCGACACCAATTCCTTCGGCAGACCGGTTGCCGTGGGCCTTGCCGACGGTGTGGCCGCCACAAGTCAATGCCGCGGTTTCCTCGTCGTTCATCGCCATGCGCTTGAAGGTTTCGCGAACATGCGCTGCGGTTCTGACCGGATCCGGCTGGCCGTTGACGCCTTCCGGGTTGACGTAGATCAGGCCCATGTGGATCGCCGCAAGCGGGTTCTCCAGGGAGGTCGCGTCATCGGCGTTTTCAAAACGGTTCTCGACCGGCGCAAGCCATTCCTTTTCCGAGCCCCAGTAGACGTCGGTTTCCGGACCCCAGATGTCTTCGCGGCCGAAACCGAAACCGAAGGTTTTGAAACCCATGGATTCGTAAGCCATGTTACCGGCCAGAATGATCAGGTCGGCCCAGGAAAGCGCGTTGCCGTATTTCTTCTTGACCGGCCACAGCAAACGGCGGGCCTTGTCCAGGCTGGCGTTGTCCGGCCAGGAGTTCAGCGGAGCGAACCGGATGTTGCCGGAGCCCGCGCCGCCGCGGCCGTCCTGCATGCGGTAGGAACCGGCGGAATGCCATGCCAGGCGGATCATCAGACCACCGTAGTGACCCCAGTCAGCCGGCCACCAATCCTGGCTTTCAGTCATAAGCGCACGGACGTCGGCCTTGACTGCCTCGTGGTCGAGACCCTTCACAGCTTCACGATAGTTGAAGTCGGGGTCCATCGGATTGGTGCGTGCACCGCGCTGGTGCAGGATGTCGAGGTTCAACGCATCCGGCCACCATTTCGTTACCGGCTTGTCCATCGCCGTGTTGCCGCCGTGCATTACAGGGCAACCGCCTGTCTTTTCCACCTTAGCGTCCATAACTCTCTCCACTGTCATCTGAAACGTTCGATTATTCGGGCCGCGTGAGACGCCCGTGATATCCGCAAGGCCCGTATGAGCCCGGGACAGATCGGTTTCCTCAAATCTCCCAAAATCTCCGCGCACAAAAATCAGCCGGCATCGCAAGGGGTGTTTGCATGCCACCTGATCTCGTCTGTGCAGATTGACGCTAGCAAAGGCAATCGATCAGAGGAAGTTGAATTTTCTGATAAGTTCGATAAGTTAAGCTTATGATCAATATCACCCTCAAACAGTTGCGCTATTTCGAGGCCCTCGCCCGGCACGGTCATTTCGGCAAGGCCGCCGAGGCCTGCGCCATTTCGCAGCCGGCGCTGTCCATGCAGATCAAGGAAATGGAGGAAGTGCTCGGCGCGAGCTTGTTCGAACGCGGGGCCAGACAAATCCGCCTGACACATTTTGGTGAAGTTGCCGCCGAGCGTGCCCGCGACATCCTGCGGGCCACCGAGGAGCTGGGTGACCTTGCCAGGGCATCACGCGAAAGGCTTGTCGGGCGGCTGCGCATCGGCGTCATTCCGACTGTCGCTCCCTACCTCCTGCCGAGCGTTGTCGGAGCATTGACCAGGAACTACCCGGAGGTGGACATTCATGTGCGCGAGACAGTAACGCCGAACCTGATCGACGAGCTGGAAGAAGGTCGCCTCGACACGGCCATTGTAGCCTTGCCGGTTTCCGAAGGCACACTTGCCGAAACGGCCCTATTCAGCGAGCGCTTCGTGCTGGTGCGCTCGGCGCGGGAAGCCAACGCACCAATGCCGAGCGCCGACAGCCTGCGCGAGATGCGGTTGCTTTTGCTGGAGGAAGGCCATTGTTTTCGCGATCAGGCCCTGTCCTTCTGCAACCTGCAATCCGGCCCGCCACGCGAAGTTCTGGACGCAAGTTCCCTTTCAACGCTGGTCCAGATGGTCAGTGCAGGGATGGGTGTCACCCTGATTCCGGAAATGGCCGTTCCCGTGGAGACCCGTTCGGCATCGGTTGCGATCTCGCGTTTTGAAGCCCCCGAGCCAACCCGGACAATCGGCATGGTCTGGCGTAGAAGGAGCCCGCTGGCAGGCCAGCTCACCGAGATTGCGGATATCGTCAGGCGGTCGGCAGAAGGGCTGACGGCCTTGCGAGACCAGCCGGCTATCAGCTGATCTGCCACCTCGCGCCACGTGTTACGACTGCGTGGCGGCGCGCCGGAATGTCATGACGCCCAGCACTGCCATTGCGCCGGCAAGGCCAAGCAGGACAGCCCTTGCGTCGTCTCCGGCTGCGAAGATGGCAACGATGAGGCCAGCCAGCGGCTGCGACAGATTGTTGAGGCAGATAATCACGCCGGTTGTCTTGCCGAATTCCTCCGGCGGTATGATCTCCTTGCGCAAGGTGCGCACATAGATGTTGAACATCTTGTCGAACCCGGCGATCAGCAGGAAACCTGCCGCATAGATCAGCGGATGGGCCCCAAGGCCTGTCAGCACGGCCCCCGCGCAGATCAACCCGTAAGCCGTAACACCGAGGGTCTTCAGGCTGAGCGCGACATGGGCCGTCAGCGTCAGGACGGCAAGTGTCGCCAGGGCTCCACCGACCTGAAGCCAGGCGTAGACCTGTTCGCTTTGACTGAAGAAACCCGTCATCATGGCGGCAGCCGTTGCCAGCGTCGCGCCAATGATCAGATTGACGCCCGCGGCCTGCAGGATTGCCCGCGTCAGGCCCGGCAATGTCCAGACCAGTTTGAGCGCGTGATTGAGGTCCGCCACGGGATGGCGTGAAACACGCCTGCCTGGAGCGTCTTCCATTCGCGCCTGACCTGGCCAGAAGTAAAACGCAAGATCGGCCAACACAAACAGGACTGTTGCCAGCACGACCACTGCCTGCCAGGGCCAGAACGCCATGAGGTAGGCGGCGACCAACGGACCGAGCACGACGCCCATTTGCGAGGCAAGCTGTCCGTAACTCGCCACTTTTTCGAAACGCTGGTCGGAGAAGGCACGAACAAGCACCATCTCCAGCGCCAGCATGCCCTGCGTCGTGAAAATGCCGACGACGGCAGAAAGCCCGATCAGCCACCAGACCCCACCAAATGCAAGCTGACCGGCTATACCGACAATACAGGCCACAGCCCGCAGGATGCGGCTGATACGCAGCAGCAGGATCGGCGAGAACCGGTCACACAGAATGCCGGCGACTGGAAATGTCAGATAGCGCGGCAAGGTTTCGAAGAAGAAGGCAAGGCCGGACCAGGCGACATCGCCGGTTATCTGGAAGATCACCAGCGGCACCAGAAACAGGAGGATCTGGTCGGCCAGAACCGTCAGGAACATGGACGCGAAAAAGGCGCGGTCGCGGACGAGCATTTTCAGCTTTCGAGGGAGCAAGTGTGGCGAGACAGATCACACCTAGCACTCAACAGCCCTCATCTGCAAGTCGCCGCAACCGGCCAATTCAATCGATTTAAGTTATATCCGGGATGCATCTTTTTCTGCGCGCCCCGTCAGAGCTTCCTTGCCACGACAAAGCGGCTGTAGGGTGCAGGATAGGTTCCTGTCTCGATGATTTCGAACCCTGCCGACCGGATGCTGTCTTCCAGTGTGCCGAAGGAAAAGAAACGGACAAAGGGTGCCTTGCCAAACAGTTGCATCACCTTGACGAGAGGAGCAAACAGCCACGCGCGCCTTTTCAGGCAAACTGTCTTGGAAATGTAAAGCCCACCCGGTTTCAGGAGATGATGAATGCGGGACAGGGTGTCCTCGGCGTTTTCCACCAGATGCAGGAAGTTGAAGGCAAGGACGGCATCGTACCCGGTTTCACCCGGCTCGACCTTGTCGCTGAAGACATCGGCAACGGCAAACCTCAACCCTTGCGGATGATCTTCCGCGTCCGGCCCATCCTTCAATTTCGCCTGAGCAATCTCGATCATGCCGCTGGCGAAGTCGGTGGCAAGATAAGACCTGACATTGCCGGCCAATAAAAGCGCCGTCGACCCTGTGCCGCAGCCCAGTTCCAGAACACTGTCCTGCGGCCCCAGATGTTCCGTCGTACGCTCCAGCGTCTTTTCGTAAGCTTCCTGATTGCGGATTGGAGACGCAGCATATTTGCGCGCAGCCTTGCTCCAGAAACCGGCAGATGACGGCATTTCATTGGTCCATGTTGTCGCCATGGCGAGTAGTCCATTTCTAACAGATAAGCTGGAACGGCAGTAACCGGTCGAGCCTGGTCCGACTGCAAATATGACAGCCGGCACACAGTTATCCGTGCTTCGAAACAGCTTCGAAGCACAGGCTGCTTGAAACTCCCGTACCCGCTATTTCTTCTTCTTGCGGCCGCCGCGCAGACCGATCTGATGAAGAATGTCGCGGCCGATATCGCGGCCGCCAGTGGGTGAAGCCAGGAACTCCAGAACCGAAAGAACGATGTTTGCCAATTGGATCATCAAAGATGACGGGCTCATTGGCGTCTCCTTTCAACAAGAAATCTACTTGCTTCAGAAATGAATGAGAATTGCCGAATTCTGGCTAGTTGATATACATATTTGCATGAACTGGCAGACCATCACATTCGACTGGAACCAGGCCCGTGCGTTCCTCGTAACGGCAGAGGAAGGATCCCTATCCGCAGCCGCCCGGGCACTCGGGCTGACCCAACCCACACTCAGCCGGCAGGTGGCCGCGCTTGAGCAGACACTTGGCGTGACCCTGTTCGAGCGTGTGTCGAAGAGCCTGATCCTCACGGAAGCCGGGATCGAACTGGCTGATCATGTGCGCGCCATGGGCGACGCGGCCAGCCGGATATCCCTTGCGGCATCCGGCAAATCACAGCAGGTCGAAGGACTGGTCACCGTTTCCACGACGGATCTGATGGCAGCTCATCTCTTGCCCGATATTTTGCGTGAGCTGCGCAAAAAGGCACCGGGCGTGGAAGTGAAGGTGCTTTGTACCAACAGCCTGAGCGACTTGCGCCGACGCGAAGCCGATATTGCCATTCGACATGTCGAACCGGACCATCCTGACCTTTATGCCCGCAAGCTGCGGGCGGCACCGGCCCGCATCTTCGGCGCCAGATCACTGGTTGAACAATTCGGCCGTCCCATGACGAGGGACGATGCGCCAGCACTCGATTTTATCGGCTTCGACAATAACGAAGAGCTCGTCGGCTACCTGCGCGCCTTCGGTCTGAAGGTGACCGAGGCCAATATTCGCCTTGGCTCCCCCAGCGGTGTGGTCGCCTGGGAATTCGTCCGCCAGGGCCTCGGCCTGGCTATCATGGCGGATGAAATCGCTGCACGGTTCCCCGAGATCGTTCCCGCCTTTTCCGATATCGAACCGGTTTCGTTTCCAATCTGGCTGGTCACCCACCGCGAACTTCACACCAGCCAGAGGATCCGCGTAGTGTTCGATCATCTTGCGGAAGGTTTGCTGAAGATCAAGCTGTCGCAGGTGGCTAGCCGGTAACCCACCGGCTGAGGCCCCGTATCCGCAACCGGGAAACATTCGACGAGTGTTTGTCTCCATTCACGCGGCCTTCGCCCGGCAGAGGCAGCTTGCCCGGATCGGAATGTCGGCGCGCGCGATGGCCTGGTCGAGCAGAAGCTTGACGTGCGGCAACTCTACCTTCTCCGAGCGCCTTACCAGACATTCATGCAATCCGTGCAACGCCCAGACATTGCGTGGATGCTGGCTCGGGCGCGGCAGCTTGCCGTCCAATCCGAGATCCGCGCGGTAGACCGCCTCGGCTTCCTCATACTTGCCGGCTTCCATCAAGAGCGCGCCCAAGGCATGGCGCGTTGGCTGTGGCCAGGACCAAGGCTCCTCGTATTGAAGCCCGTCGTCCAGGTCGACGGCATTGCGAAGATGGGCAAGTCCTTCTTCTTTTCGCCCAGCCTTGAAGGCCACCTCCCCCTTCATCATTTCCTCTGCAACGGCAAGGACATCCCTTGCGGTGTTGTTGAAGAGCATCCGGCTATCCGGCACCTGCGCATAAGCCGCCGTGAAATCCGCCATGGCGGACAGGGCTTCGTCATGACGGCCGAGGTTGGCCAGGGCAATGGCCTTCGCGTAGTAGATCAACGCGTTGGTGGTGACATAGAGTTCCTTGTCTGCTGGCTGATCGAGCTCAAGGATTTCAGGCCACATTCCGAACCGGATGTAGACATGCGGTGCGGCGGCCACGAAGGTTTCGAAAACGTCCGGATACGATCGAACAACTTCGTCGGGCACCTCGCCGCGCAATCGCTCGACAGCCTCCACCGCGGCGCCTTTCCTGCCAAGAAACATGGCGCCGTAGAACGCGAAATGCAGATTGTGGATCCGGTACAGCGCATAGAAATTCGCCGGGCCAGCATAAGCCTTGAACTTGTCGTCGACCTTGGCTGCCGCAAGATTGCGGTAGAGCACATTCTGGTAGTCGCCGCACAAGACATCGATATGCGTTCCCATGTGCACGAGATGCCCGGCATCCGGAACCAGATCCTTCAGCCTGTCGCCGTGGCGCAAAGCCCTTTCGGGGTGCGGCGACATTTCCATCAGGTGAATGTACATGTGCAAGAGCCCAGGATGATCCCAGGCGCCTGGCAACTTCTCAAATGCATGTTCCAGAACAGCCACGGCCTCGGTGGTGGAACCTTCAGGGTTCGGCACGCCCGTGTGGAAATCCCACAATTGCCAGGGCGTGCGGTTCATCAAGGCCTCTGCATAAATGCACGCGACATCCAGGTCTTCCCTGTTGGCTTCGTAAACGGGTTTCATCGCTTCCGCGAAGCCATCGTTGAAGGGCTGATAGTCTTCGATTTCCGGATCTGTGGGATAACGCGACGCCAGGGCCTCGATCAGCGCACGCTCCACCGGCCTGGCCTCCTTCAGCGCCTTTGCGGTGGCAAGCGCTGCATGTGCACGTGCCAGCGCAGGCCCCTTTTCCTCAGGCGTGAAGATTTCCCAGGCCTTGTTGTAATTCGGACCGATACCGTAAGCGATGCCCCAGTGAGCCAACGCGCAGGCCGGGTCGGCCGCTACCGCCTTTTCGAAACAGACAATCGCCTCTTCGTGATTATAGGCAAATAGCCAGACCAGACCGCGGTCAAACCAGACTTGCGCTTCCGGTATTGACGTGACGACACGCGTATAGCGGCCGAGATCAAAATACTCTGACATGATACATCCCCCCTGATACGCGACACCAACCCGAGGATCGAGGCTGGCACGCCGAAAACGGCGGTTTCGAGCCGTCTTCCAGATGACAGGCATTGGTGCCCAGAGGGTAATTTGAAATTAAAAGTGACGTAAGGGCAACCACAAAAGCACTTCAAGTTTGCTCAGGTGCCGTGCAGACCAATTCACACGAGCCAGTTTTGATCCTGAGCAGTGCCGAGCCTTCGCCTAACCCAGCATCCAGTTGAGTATCAGGCGCCAGTCGGTCATGCGGATGGGGGTGCCGTGGGTGCCTGTATCGAACAGCGTGAACTTGATCGGATAGTTCGGAGCCCTGGTCTTTATCTGCTTGAAGAAGTTCGCCTGATCTTCCCAATTGTAGACCTGGTCGAGCGTCCCCTGCCCCATATAAATCGGCACGTTGCGCCCGAGTGCACCTGAAGACAGGAAGTTGGGATCCTTCGGTGAGCCAAGCAGCAGGATACCGGAAAGCATGCTGGCATAATTGGCGTTCTTTACCAGGTTCCAGCAGATGATGCCGCCCATGGAACCGCAGGCAACCACGACCTTGGCACGCGGCGACAGCTGCTTCTGATACTGGATCAGGGCTGCCACATCCGCCGTGCCGCGATTGTCGAAGTTCTTTATGTCGACGGTCAGGTAGGCGCCGCCGTTCCTGACCATCAGGTTCTGAACGCGGTTGAAGTTGCCACCGAACGAAACGTCGTTCATGCCCTGAAAGCGGTTGCCGCCCTGCCCGTGAATGTAGATCACGATGGCATTGGCACCGCCCTTCCAGTTGCCGGTGCCCATGAATTCGACAACCCGGCCGTTGGCTTTCAGTTCTCCGCTGCCACGGCCCCGCTTCGGTTTGTAGGAGACATAGTTTCCATAGACCCTGCGTTCGTCCACTTCGTCGCGATCGCGCAGGTCTCTCTGTTTGGAATATTCAACGACGATAAAATCGCCATCATAAAGCGTTTCGGAGACCTTCTTGTATCTGAACAGCCCATCCTTGTAAGGCTTCAGGGCCTCAGCCCACGCTGACCCTGCCGTGCCCGCAAATGCCAACACCCCGCAAAGCAGAAGGTTCCGGATCAAGCAGGCCGGGCGGGAGTTGAGAAATCGGTGCAGCATGTGGCGTCCTTCAAGGCGCGGATCAAAGACATAATTCTGACCCCAAAGCATCTGGCGTTCAAATCAACGCGGACAAGTGCCCCGAATACCATGAGACCGATCAACAGCGGCAGACCACCGATTCAGGCACCCCTTCCGCACCGACAACCTACGCGGCACCCAAGGCGCATGCAATCGGTGGCGATCCAAAATCCGGCAGGATTTCTCTCCACCCCGGACAGAAGACGCACGAGGCGTTGCTGTTGCCAAATTCGCGTCATCGAGGCTGCCCATTGCGGCTGAACGCAGCTTTTCGCCAGACCCTTGCAAATAGTGCCAAGGCGTTTTGCTGGTCTTTATCCACAAATCCTAACGTTTGCTGAATAAGTCTGCTGCAAATTGCGAATTTAAGGATTTGGTAACCATAAAAATCCAAGACTGCCAGACAGATAGGCCTGCAATGGGTCATCGGCGACACAAGCGGATTTGCAACGGAACACTCGGGAACCCGCTGACAGATCGCCTTCAAGGTGTTGGGGCAGCTTTCGGCATGCGCTCGCAGACGCAAGTTGCTCCAGACAATGCTCGGCAAGGTCAGGAGAAGCCAGATGCCAGTCATTTCCTTCGCAAACGCAAAGGGCGGCGCCGGAAAAACCACGGCGGCTCTGCTGCTGGCGACAGAAGTCGCAGCACGGGGAAAGCGTGTCACTATCTTTGATGCGGACCCGCAGAAATGGATCTCGAAGTGGTACGAGCTGCCACGAAAGAGCCCGGGCATCAACGTCGTCAGCGAAATTTCGCCGGCCTCCATTACAGAGCAGATCACACTTGCCGCCGAAACGTCCGACTATGTGATTGTCGATCTTGAAGGAACCGAAAACCTCATCGTCGCCAACGCACTTTCAGTGTCCGACCTTGTGGTCGTGCCGATCCAGGGGTCTTCGATGGATGCGCGCGGTGGCGCCAAGATCCTGACCCTGATCAAGAAGCTGGAAAAGATCGTCCGCCACGACATCAAGCATTGCGTGGTTCTGACACGTACCAATGCCGCGGTGACGACGCGTGCCATGAAGGCGGTCCAGGACTTCCTTTCCGCCCAGAATATCGATGTCTTGATGACCCCGATTGTGGAACGCGCCGCGTTCCGCGATCTCTTCGAATTCGGCGGTGGCCTCTCCGGCCTCGACACGTCGCTGGTCTCCGGCGTCGGCAAGGCCCGGGAAAACGCTTCGCTTTATGCCGCGGAAATCCTCGAACGGGCTATCACCGTTCCCAGGAAGCGCTGGTACAACGTGTTCAAGCGGGCGAGTTGACGACGTTCGTTCCTGTCGTTTTTGCAAGAAAGGCTGCGGCTCAAACCGCGGCCTTTTTCGTTTCGTTTGCAGAAGACCGGAGCTGCGCCCTCCTGCTTGGCATGCCCGGGTTGACGTCCGGCATTGCCCCGAAGACGGCAGGTCCGAACCGGCCTCAACCAGCCATGGCACAGGCCCGCGAAGCAGGCTATGGTGGCGGCAAGGCGATACCCTTCTTGCCGCATACCCTTGATCCATAGGGAGGAATTCATGTCTACACCCCGTCTGCGCAGTGTCCTCGCAGCCACCGTGTGCCTGTTTGCTGCCGGTTGTTACGGTGAAGATGGGAATGTTGCCCTTGGAAACCTCGAGCGAGACAGGGTCGCACTGACCGCAACAGCAAATGAGGTTCTGGTCGAGCTCCCTGTGCCACAAGGGACCTTCGTCAAGAAGGGCACCGTTCTGGCTCAGCTGGACCCGGCCGAACAGCAGGCCATCGTTGCCCAGGCGAAGGCAGAGGTGCAGAAGGCCAAGGCCAATCTCGTGAAGCTTGAAAACGGCGCCCGCGACGAGGAGATAGCCAAGGCTCGCGCGGCCGTAGCGGGTGCGAAAGCGGAGCTGGAAGATGCACAGGCTTCGTTCGGGCGCTACGACGACCTGACCGGACGCGGCACCACAAGCCAGGCACAGCTCGACAGTGCCAAGGCTGCGCGCGATGCAGCCGACGCGACCCTGAAAAGTGCGCAGGAACAATTGAAGGAGCTTGTCGCCGGCACAAGACCGGAAGACCTCGACATAGCCAAGGCCGAACTGGAGGCCGCCCAGGCAAGCCTTGCCACCCAGGAAAAGATCCTGTCCGATCTGACCATCACCGCCTCGCGTGATGGCACGCTCGACAACCTTCCCTGGAACCTTGGGGAACGGGTGACGGTCGGCAGTCCGGTCGTTGTGATGCTGGCCGGCGATGCACCCTATGCCCGCGTCTATGTTCCCGAACCGCACCGGGTGAAGGTCAAGCAGGGCGACAAGCTGGAGGTGCGAATTGACGGCCTCGACAAGCCGATCGAAGGCACTGTGCGCTGGATCAGCTCCGAAGCTTCCTTCACGCCCTATTACGCGCTCAATCAATCCGAGCGCGCCCGGTTGATGTATGTCGCCGAAGTGCAGTTGCCCGACAGCGCCAACGACCTGCCAAACGGCGTTCCGGCCCAGGTTGTTCTGCCGTGAGTTCAAACGACGGCGACATCGTGATCCGGGCCGAGGGCCTGGTGAAAAGCTTCAAGGGGTTCCGGGCGGTCGACGGACTGGATCTGACCATCGAGCGTGGCATGATCTATGGCTTTCTCGGCCCCAACGGCTGCGGCAAGACCACGGCCATGCGCATGCTGACGGGCCTTCTCACGCCGACCGAAGGCACCGTCGAAGTGCTGGGGCTTTCCGTCCCCAAGGATGCCGAGACCCTGAAATACAAGATCGGCTACATGACCCAGGCCTTTTCGCTCTACGGCGATCTGACGGTTCTGGAGAACCTCAACTTCATGGCAACGATCTACGGCCTGCCATCGAAGCGGAAGAAGCAGCGCATTGCCGAGGTCATGGAACGATATGAATTGAGCGAGCTGGGTGACCGGTTCGCAGGCAAGATGTCCGGCGGGCAACGCCAGCGCCTGGCGCTGGCAACCGCGGTTCTGCACGAACCGCAGCTTCTGTTTCTGGACGAACCGACCTCGGCCGTGGATCCGGAGTCGCGTCGCCATTTCTGGGAACAGCTGTTCGACTTGGTCGATGGCGGAACATCCATTGTCGTGACCACGCATTTCATGGACGAGGCGGAACGCTGCCACAAGATTGCAATCATGGAAGCAGGCCAGAAACGTGCTGACGGGGCACCGAAGGACCTGATGGCGGCAATGGGGGCCAATGTCGTGGAAATCGAAGGGCCGAACCTGCGCGAGATCCGCCGGAAACTGCTGGGAACGGAGGGCATCATCACCGCCGCGCAGCTGGGTGCACGCCTGCGTGTTCTGGTGCGGGACGACATTGCCGATCCCGAAGCATTCCTGAAAAACAAGGACGAGACCAACGGTGCCACGTTGATCGAAAAGGTGCGCCCGAACCTGGAAGATGTCTTCGTGACGGCAACGGGAGAAGGCCGACAATGATCAGACCGCTTTCACGGATATCGGCCATCTTCTTCAAGGAACTCAGCCAGTTGCGCCGGGATCGGATGACCTTCGGCATGGTCATCATGATCCCGTTGATCCAGCTGATCCTGTTCGGCTACGCCATCAACACCAACATTCGCGATATTCCCGTAGCTGTCGTCGATCACAGCCAGACCGGGCTGAGCCGGATCCTGATCCAGATGGTGGAAGCGACACGTGTCGTAAAGGTGACCGAACGCCTGACCAGCATCGAGGAAGCGGAAACCGCGATCAAGGCCGCGCGCGTGCGCGCCGCCTTTATTCTGCCGGACGACCTCTCCCAGAGGGTTGCCCGCTCGCCCGCCGCCAACCTGGGCACGCCGCCTTCCACCGACGAGGAAACCAGCCGCCCTGTTGCCCAGTGGATCGTCGACGGCTCCGACACCATGATCGCAGGTGCCATCAAGTCGCTGCGCAACATGCCGCTGGCCGAATTGAACCGCCAGGCCCCGAACCGGTCGACGCCGACCTTCGAGGTGGCCCTGTTCTTCAACCCGGAACAGCGTACCGCCATCAACATCGTGCCCGGCCTGGTCGGCATCATCCTGACCATGACCATGATCATGTTCACATCGGCGGCAATCGTGCGCGAACGCGAGCGCGGCAACATGGAAATGCTTATCAACACACCGGTGCGGCCGATCGAGCTAATGATCGGCAAGATCATCCCCTACATCTTCATCGGCCTATTGCAGACGGTGATCATCCTCGGGCTCGGTCACCTGCTGTTCAACGTGCCTTTCGGCGACAAGATATTCGATCTCTTTGTCGGCACATTGCTCTTCATCGGAGCCAGTCTGTCACTGGGCCTGGTACTGTCGACCATCGCCCAGAGCCAGTTGCAGGCAACCCAGATGACGGTGTTCGTACTGCTACCGTCCATCCTGCTGTCCGGCTTCATGTTTCCCTACGAAGGCATGCCGGTGATCGCGCAGTATATTGCCGAGGCGTTTCCGGCGACCCATTTCATGCGCATGATCAGAGGGTTCGTCCTGCGGGACGCCGGGCTGCTGGAGCTGCACCGCGACGTGCTCTGGATGTGCGGGTTCTTCGTTCTGGGCATGATCGTCGCCGCTTTCCGTTTCAAGAAACGGCTGGACTGAGGAATGTTTGGCCTGAGGCCGGTTGCTTAGCCAACTGCTGTGGTGACCTGGTTTCCTTCCCCCGCCTCCCTCCCGGCCTCATCCTGAGGAGCGCATTTCTGCGCGTCTCGAAGGATGGGCGGCATACTCAGGAGCAAGCGGCCCATCCTTCGAGACAGCGCTCACGCGCTTCCTCAGGATGAGGCTGTCGTATTGTGGGAAGTCCGTATAGCCGCCAGTTGGGAGCCAGTCTCCCTCGCCCCCTACTTCGGCTGCGGGCCCGTATCGAAACGCGGGTTGGCGGTTTTCAGGACCGGGGTCTGTACAGAGACATTCTCCCGGCTCTCACGCCACACGACGAAGATACCCGAGGCAATGATGACTGCAGAACCGAGGCCGACGTAGAAATCCGGTGTTTCGGAAAAGAACAGCATGCCGAACAGGCTTGCCCAGAGGATCTGGCTGTATTGCAGCGGTGCAACGACCGCGGCCGGCGCGGCCTTGTAGGCGGAGATCGTCAGGAACTGGGCAATGACCGAGAGAAAGCCGATCGCCGCCATAAGTCCGAGGTCGAGAAGCTCCACCGGCACATAGAAGACCGGCAGCGTCATCGACATGGCCATCATGGACAGGATCATCGGGTAGAGGATCAGGACGGCCGGACGTTCCTTGCCGCCGAGTTTACGTACCAGAATGGTGGAAAGCGAATTGGCGAAGGCCGCTGTCAGGGCAGCTGCATGGCCGAGGGTCAACTCCGTCACGCCGGGACGTAAAACGATTAGAACGCCGATCAAACCGACGATCACGGCAGCCCAGCGCTGCGCCCGCACGGTCTCACCAAGCAGCGGTACGGACAAGGCGGTGATCAGAAGCGGCATGGCAAACAGCAATGCATAGACCTCGGCCAGCGGCAGCGCCGTAAAGGCGTAGAACCCGCAGGACATGGCGATAATGGCCAGGCCTGCCCGCGACAGCACCAGCCAGGGGTGTCTTGGACGGAAATTGTCGACTGCCTTGTCCGCCAGCATCATCATCGACATCGGCACGAAGGCAAAAAGCATCGTGAAGAAGATGATCTGAAAGACCGGATAGCTGCCACCGAGTTCCTTGATGATGGCGTCATGCGTGGAAAACAGGGCAAATGCGAGAAGCGCGGCGGCAAGTCCCTTGAGCGATTCAGTCATAGGCCGGGCCTTAATGGTGTGATGGCCGCCCGCAGAAACCGGACGGTTGCTGGGCTGGTTCCGGACGTGACGTCTTGTTTCGTCAGCCGAGCGGTGATGGCAAATCAGCGGTTGGTGGCAATGTCTTGTTTCGATCATCACTGAAACGAAGAAAAGTTCAAGAAAGGCCGCTTCGTTTCAGACGGGTTTCGGACCAAATGACCAAGAGTTTCCACAAAGCAAATGGCGCGGCAGAGGTTTCCCGCTGCCGCGCCATCATTTGCAGTTTGCCAAAACGGCTTTTCAATCCTGGCAACCGGTTCCGGCTCTTTTCAGAGGATCTTGCGCCGCAGGTAGGACGATACGACCTCCCCCACCACCACCAGGGCGATGATGGCCAGGAGCACCATGGAGACTTCCTGCCAGTTGAAGGTATCGATGGCCCCTTGCAGGATCACACCAATGCCCCCTGCCCCGACCAGCCCGAGAACCGTGGATTCCCGCAGGTTGATGTCCCAGCGCAGGATAGTCACCGCAAAGAAGGTCGGCATGACCTGGGGGACGATGGCATAGAGCACCACCTTGAAATGGCTTGCGCCGCACGCCTTCAGCGCCTCGACCGGTTTCGGATCGATTTCCTCGATGGCTTCGCCCAGAAGTTTGCCCAGGAAGCCGATGGAACGGAACATGATTGCAACGATGCCGGCAACCACACCCGGGCCGAAGATTGCCACGAACAACAGGGCCCAGATGATGGTGTTCACCGAACGCGACGAGACCAGGATGAACCGGCCGAGCCAGAGCGTCAGTGCGTTCGGCGTGGTGTTCTGCGCGGCGATATAGGCCACCGGCAGAGCCAGCACGACCGCCATAGCCGTGGCGATTGTGGCAAGGTTTACCGTCTCCCACAACGCACTCAGAATCTGGTCGAGGTGGGTCGGGTCTGGAGGCACCATGCGGCTGAAAAGATCGCCCATCTGGGTCGGCGCGTCCCACACCCAGGCCCAGATGATGTTGACGCTGCCGAGGGCCCAGGCAACGACGAGTGCGGTCAGGGCAAAGTAGCCGTAGCGCTGAAACCGTTGGGCCGGCGTGTAACGCGCCCAGTCTTGGAGCTGTACCTGTTCCATTATGCGATCCGCTTTCTGATTGCACCGCTGACGGCTTCGGAAATCAGGATGGCACCCACGATGACCATGGTGATGGCCAGGGCGAAGTCGTAGTCGTAGCGCCCGAAGGCATTCGCCAGGGTGGCGCCGATGCCGCCCGCGCCAACGATACCGACGACCGCCGAGGCTCTCAGGTTACTGTCGAGCTGATAGATGCCGAGGCCGATCTGGCGCTGCATGATCTGCGGGAACACCGCGTAAACCAGTGTCGACAGGAACGGTGCGCCCGCTGCCTTCATGGCTTCGACGGGCCCTGGATCGATTTCCTCGATCTTTTCCGCCAACAGCTTGGCAACAAAGCCGATGGAGTAGACGATCAGCGTCAGGACACCCGCGAAGGGACCAAAACCGACCGCTTTCACGAAGATGATGGCGACAATTACCGGATGGAAGCTGCGTGCGATGATGATGACCGCCCGGCCAAAATAATAGATCGGGAGCGGTGCGATATTCCTGGCCGCCATGAAGGCGATCGGGATCGACAGCAAGATGCCGCCGACAGTTGCAAGGATCGCGATCTTCAGGCTTTCCATAAACCCGTCGATGAGCAACTCGCTGCGCTGGAAGCTGGGCGGGAAGGCCCCGCCGAAGATCCGCCCTGCACGGCTCAAGCCTTGCATCATGCGGTCCCAGTCGATCGGCAACGTCGCAAAGGTGGTCACGATATAGACCGCTATTGCGACATAAAGGCCGTAGCGCAATAGCGGGTTGGCGATGAAGGGCTGCTTGCGCCAGGTATCCCTCGCCGTACTCATGCCGCAGCGCCTTCCATCTGCCGGTCCTCGTGGGGAACACCGGCATAGATCTCGTGCATCGCATCCTTCGTCAGGGCATCCGGCAGATCGTCGAAAATGATCCGCCCATAGCGCATACCGACGATACGGTCGCTGAATTCCTTGGCTTCATTGACATTGTGAATGTTGATGATCACCGGAAGCTTCAGTTCGCGTGCGAGGTCCCGCAGCAGCGTCATGATCTGTTCCGAGGTCTTCGGGTCGAGAGAGGCTGTCGGTTCGTCGGCCAGAAGGATTTCAGGTTGCTGCATCAGCGCCCGGATAACGCCGACACGCTGGCGTTCGCCGCCTGAAAGTTCGTCCGCACGCTTGTTGGCGTAATGGGCGATCCCGACCCGCTCCATGAGCTCATAGGCCCTGCGGATGTCTTCCTTGGGGTAACGTCTCGAAAGCGCTGCCCAGGTCGAGATGTAACCGAGGCGCCCGCTCTGGACATTTTCCATGACGGTCAGGCGGTCGACCAGATTGAAGCTCTGGAACACCATGCCGATGCGGCGGCGGCCGACGCGCAGCTCGCGCTTGCCCAGGCTGGTGAAATCGGTGCCGTTCAGGAAGATCTTGCCGGAGGTCGGCTCGACCAGCCGGTTGATGCAGCGAAGCAGTGTACTCTTGCCCGCACCCGAAGAGCCGATCACGGAGACGACCTCTTCACCGGGAACCTCAAGGTCCAGGTCTTTGAGCACAGGATCCCCGGCCCCGTAACGTTTCACAAGGCTTGTTATCTTTAACATGTTTTACCTCGATTGAACCGGCCCGCCGGAGTTCAACTCACGGCGGGCCGTCAAAGCCAGTTGTCTTACTTGGCAAGACCTTGCGGCGTGTATTCAACACCGTTGCTGGCCTGGATCTGCCGGATGACAGCCCACTGATCCTTGTAGGTGATGGGGACGAACTTGCTTACGCCCTCGAATTCCTCACCCAGTTTGTTGCCCTTGAAGTCGAAGCTGAAGAACGCTTCCTTGATTTTTTCAACGAGGGCCGGGTCCAGGTCGTGGGCATAGTTGAAGGAGGTTGTCGGGAACGGATCGCTTTCCCAGACAATGCGCACTTCCTCCGGATCGTAAAGGCCACGTTCCGCCATGCGGTCAACAACTTCGGAAGCGACCGGTGCGGCGTCATAGTCGCCGGCAACCACACCCAGCATCGACTGGTCATGGGATCCGGAATAGATGACTTCATAGTCCTGATCCGGCACGACACCGAGGTCCGGGAACAGGGCCCGCGGCGCCTGGTTGCCCGAGTTGGACGTCGGAGACGTGTGTGCGATGCGCTTGCCCTTCATATCGGCAGGCGTTTTGATATCGCTGTCGGCCTGGGTGTAGATCTGAAGGCGGTAGCCGAACTGACCGTCTTCGCTGCCCATGATCGCAAACGGCACGGCACCAGCGAGATTGACGGCAAAAGGCGTCGGGCCGGTCGAGAAGCCCGCGATATGCAGACGGCCGGACCGCATGGCTTCCACTTCAGCCGAATTCGACTGCACGGCGAAGAACTGCACGTCCTTGCCGGTAACGGTTTCCAGATGCTCGATGAAAGGTGCCCAGATGTCGGCGTAAACGGCCGGATCTTCAACCGGTGTATAGGCGAAGACCAGCGTGTCCGGGTTGCTCAGTTTGGCCGGATCGGACGGGGCATCGGCGACAAGATCGCCGTTGGCATCGCAATAGATGCTATCAAGTGCACCCTGGTTTGCGCATTCAGCTGCATAAGCGGACGAAAGGGCAAAACCGGTCACAAAAGCCACGGAACCGAGCCGGGCCAGCATATTTCTCATATTTTCCTCCCATTACAGATCACTCGCACCTCACAGCGCACCGCACCGCAAGGCTCTTGAAAGATCGACTTCAGCCTAGCGGGATGTGGCGAGGGAAAACGAGCGGCGAAGTGTTAACAGAAGCTGTTGGACAGCCCTATTTTGTTAACAGTGTTACAACCACCCATGTGCGGGTGAAACAATTGTAACGAGATTCTGGTCTCGCAACCTGGTCCTTGTGTTAGACAGCTCATGAAGGTGCAAGAGAGCGACGGCATGGATGCAAGCGCGACAAGACCGGTGATTGCCATCATCGATGATGACGCGGATGTGCGCGAAACCCTGTCTGCTCTCATGGAGGCAAGCGGGTTCGAACCGGTTGCGTTTCAGGACAGCGACGGCTTCAAGGCGGCTGGCAGTCCCCAGGATTTCGACCTCGCGCTGATTGACCTGCGCCTCAAGGGCGAATCCGGTCTGACCCTTGCCATTCACATTCGCGAAACCAGCGAGCTTCCAATCGTCATGCTGACCGGTGTGGGCGACGAGATCGACAAGATCATCGGCCTAGAGACGGGCGCTGACGACTACCTGATGAAGCCGTTCAATCCGCGCGAACTCGTCGCCCGCATCCGCGCGGTTCTGCGACGCTACGGGCATGGCGTTTCAACCGCGAAAGCCGGCAAGGATCAGGAGATCATCTTCGGCGACAAGAGGGTGAACCTGAAACGCAGGGAACTGCTTGACGGCAACGGCGACGAGATTCCGCTGACCAATGCGGAATATGTCCTCCTGGAATATTTCGTGAAGAACCCGGACCGGATCATTCCCCGTACGGACCTGATGCGCGAGATCGGCAGCGACATGCAGCGCTATGTCGACCGGACTATCGATGTCCTGATCCTGAGGCTGCGCCGCAAGATCGAGAATGTCCCGTCCAAGCCTGTTCATCTGCAGACCCGCCGGGCGCAGGGATACATCTTCGTCCTGCAGGCGGACGGACCATGAGCACGTCCCGGCTCCGCCAGCCCAGCATCCGCTCGCTGCTGCTTTCCTCCATCGGCCTGCTTCTTGTCGTGGTCATTGTTGTCGGGGCCATTGCCCTTATCACTCTCAACAGCGCCGAAGAGCAGCTCGGCACGTTTCACGACCAGACCCTGAGCGACGTTTCCGACGCCCTGGAGCTTTCCGGCAACGCGTCGAAACTGGCCGCCTCCGCGCCTTTTCTGATGACACTCAGCCCCAGCTTCCAACTGGAAAGCGAGGCCGAACGAATTCTCGCAACGCTTGATCACATCGAGACACTGGGTGGCGGTGATCCCGACCTCATCAGGCCTCTTGCCCGCATCCGGGTCGCGATCACCGATCTGGCCCGCGCAATGGTTCCGCAAGGCAGGAACGCCGCAGAACTCGCTTTGATCGATCAGGATCTGGAGCGCCTTCAAAAACGCTTCCGGAGGCTCGCACAGTCTCGAGACCAATCGCCTGAGGACCGTCAGAACTGGTCAGCCCTGCAGCAACTGGTCATGGCGGCCATCGGTGCCTTGCGCAGTCAGGAACTGATCAAGGTCGGCGAGCAGCAAAGCAGCTTCCGGCGTATCCGTCAGGACATTGCTTCCAATGCCCCTGCCGCCGTGCGCACAGCCTTGGCCGAGGTCGATGACGCCGTGATGCGGCGGGGCGACCTGTTCTCGCTGCGCTACGCCAGCCTCGCTGCCAAGCTCGATGCCGAAAACGCGCTCTTCCGCATTCGCACAGAGCTCGCGCAGGTGAACGCCTACGCCCTTCAGAAGGTGACGGACACAAAGCTGCGGCTTCGCGATTCACGCGACAAGACAACGACCAGCATTACCTTTGCAAAGGCCGTCATTCTTGTCCTGACCGGCATCAGTTTGATTGTTGCCATCGGCTCCGCCCTGTTTGTCTCGCGCTACGTGGTTCGCAACCTGCACCAGATCACCGCAGTCATGCGGCGGCTGGCAGCAGGAGACCTGAAGGCGCGGCTCCCCAAGAAGGCAAGCTCGTCGGACGAAATCGGGCAGTTGTCCGAAGCCTTCCGCAAGTTCCGGTCCAACGCCCTGCGCCTGGAACGGAAAACTAGGGAAGTCTGGCGTCGAAACGAGCTTTTCATCACCGTTTTCCAGAACATAAGCGACGGTGTCGCGGTCCTGTCGCCAACCGGGCAGATCCTTGCCGAAAACGACCGCGTGCGGGAATTGCTGCGTCTGGAAAAAGCAGGACGCGGCAAGCGCATGACGCTGCCGGAGCTTCTGGAAAGGTCATCGTTCGAACGCAGGGCCAACGAAAACGACCGGGCCGGGTTTGGCGAATACGCCGACGCCACCGGCCGGGTGCTGGAAGTGCGCCAGTCGGCATTGCCCGACGGCGGATCCGTGTGGCTGTTTTCCGAAACGACGGAGCGCAAGCGGATCGACGAGCGGCTGGAAGAAATCCGGCGGGTGGAAAGTCTTGGCAAGGTGACGGGCGAAGTCGCCCACGACTTCGGCAACATCCTGTCCACGATCTCCGGCAATCTTCACATGCTGGAGGGCGAGCTTACGCCCAAGGCCTCCGTGCTGAAAGCAAGGATCAATGATGCGGTCGAACTGGGCGTTTCCCTGATCGAGCGGCTTCTGGCCTTCGCCCGCAAACAACACCTCGCCCCCATCGAAACCGATATCGCCGTGATTGCGGAGGGCATGGAAGACCTGTTGTCGATGGCCCTGCCCGAAACCGTAACGCTGACGATCAGGTGCGACGAAGGCCCGATGCATGCGCGGATCGACCCCGGCCAGCTGGAAAGCGCCATCTTGAACCTGTGCGTCAATGCAGGTCAGGCCATCGAAGACGAAGGACATATCGAAATTGCCGTGACGCGGCAGACAGACGGGACGATCTCGCTATCGGTGAAGGATGATGGCTGCGGTATGGATGCAGATACGTTGCGCCAGGCCGCAGAGCCTTTCTTCAGCGCCCGCGCGAACGGTGAAGGCACTGGCCTAGGGCTGTCCATGGTGCACGGGTTCGCGCACCAGTCAGGCGGCACCATCCACATTGCATCGCAGCCGGGGCGCGGAACCTGCGTAACGTTGACCTTTCCCCAGCAACCTGGCGGACAAACCACCCATTCTGTGGAGACCGTGGCCGGGAACGGGATTGGGATCGGGATCGGGATCGGGCACGCTCTTGTGGTTGATGATGACCGAAGGTCGGCAGCTGCAATATCGGACCTCATGACAAGGTTCGGGTACAAGGTGACGACAGAGCATTGTTTTGAGGATGCCAAGGTCAGGATTGGCCGCGACATGCCCTATTCGATCGTGGTGACGGACTTGCAGCTCGACAATGGTCACTCGGGCTGGGACCTTGTGGCGAAAGCTCTTGATACGCACCCCGATTGCCGGGTCGTTGCCGTTTCGGGGCATCTGCCACAGGACGACCTGTTTTCAGACAGATTTCCGGAACGATTTTCGAAGCTGCCCAAGCCGGTGGATGCGGAAGCACTGGCCGAAAAGATCGGTATGCAGCTCAACGCACCTGCCTGAGCAGGCGCGAACCGATCCGAAGGCTCGGTTCAGATCAAACGAAGACCCGTGCCAGTGTCGCGACCGCGAGCGCAGTTGCGGCCCGCTTCGGGCCTGCAAGATCCGACGTGGTGCCGCCAGGCACCATCAGGTTGATCCGGTTGAGGTCCGTTGCATCCAGATGATCGAGATCGGCCGATTTGGCGGCTTCCTCGGCCGACAGGCGGATTTCGTCGAGCATGCGCACAAGGCCCTGCCAGATATGGATAGGAGGAGCCTCGCTCGTATTGCACCAGCGAAGAATTTCATCTTCAGATACATTGAGCACCATCGCAGCCTCACTCGTATCGAGACCGAGATATGTCATCATATCACTGAAGTTACTCATTCTTTTCCCCAAGACGCTCTGCGCCCCAAACACCAGAACTTACATTTTGCACTGCAATATGGCAAAAATCCAGTTCTTTACGGGAATTGAGTTAACCAATGCGCCGGCAAAGCAGGCGGGCAGCAACGCAATGCCGCGATTCTTGGCGGTTCTCTTGGTATTTTTGGCAAGAGTGGCCCATTGCAATTGACCAGCGCACTTGGTGGAAGAGCCAATTATCTGAAATATCTGATGAAAATTGATATCGGTGGAAAACGGTCGCCTGCCCGATTGTCCGGTTCGGTTAATGATAGGTTTATCCGACCAAATCAACCTGACCAATTGTGCCGCCGGACTCTTTGATGAAGTTCAAGGGAAAATCCTTCATTGCCATCGTTCTGAGCCCGGAGCCGCCCTTTGCGGACTGGTTCCGTGAAATCGATCGGATCATCGAACGCTCGCCGGGATTTTTCATCGACCGGCCCATCATTCTGGACGTTCGGGGAACCAAGATTCCCATTGAAGAGCTGGAACAGCTTCTTGCCGAACTTGCCGAACGCTCGATCCGGGTGATGGGAATTGACGGTGTCGCCGGAACACGCCTGAAAGCCGGCATGCCGCCGAGCTTTTCCGGTGGTCGTCTGGCGTCCGATGTGGACGTCCCGACCCCTGCGAACGCTTCGGCCGTGGCTGGAAACGGTTCTGAAACCGAAGAGCCGGACACCAAGGACGCCGGTGGCTCGGCCAGGAACACAACTGCAAAGTCCAAGAAGACAGCTGCTGAGCCCAAAGCCAAGGTGAGCAAGGCAAACGGTGACAGCGATTTCGAACCGGAAGCGTGGGAAACCTCGCCGGCCAGCATCGCAAGCGGATCTTCCATCGTGATTACCGAACCGGTGCGCTCGGGCCAGAGCATCCTGCATCCGGAAGGCGACGTCACTGTCATCGGCTCCGTGAGTTCCGGCGCCGAAATAATCGCCGGTGGCTCGATACACGTTTACGGCGCCCTGCGCGGACGTGCATTGGCCGGTGTCGCAGGGAAAGACAGCGCCCGTATCTTCTGTTCCAAGCTGGATGCGGAGCTGGTTTCCATCAACGGGCTCTACAAGGTCGCGGACGATTTCGATGGCGCCCTGCGCAACGCACCTGCGCAGATCCGCTTCGAAAACGAGACCCTCGTCTTTGAAGAGCTGAACTAACCACAGGGCCGGCTGCAGAAGGCCGCCGGACTGACAACAAAAACAGGACGAACACCATGAGCAACGCTACTGTCGTTGTGGTCACGTCAGGCAAGGGCGGCGTGGGCAAAACCACCACCACCGCAGCTATCGCCTCGGCGCTTGCCAAAGAAGGCTACCAGGTCTGCGCCATCGACTTCGACGTCGGGCTGCGCAACCTCGACCTGATCATGGGTGCGGAACGGCGGGTCGTGTTCGACCTCGTCAACGTGGTGCGCGGCGAAGCTTCGATCAAACAGGCGCTGGTGCGCGACAAGAAGCTGAACAACCTCTACCTGCTGCCGGCCTCCCAGACCCGGGACAAGGATGCATTGACCGAAGAGGGCGTTGCCAGCGTCATCAGCGAATTGCGGATGTATTTCGACTGGGTGATCTGCGACAGCCCTGCGGGCATCGAACGCGGCGCGACGCTGGCCATGCGCCATGCGGATGAGGCCATCATCGTGTCCAACCCGGAAGTGTCGTCGGTACGCGACTGCGACCGGATCATCGGCCTGCTCGACGCGAAGACAAAGATCGCCGAAGACGGCGGCCGGATGCCGAAGCACCTGATGATCACCCGTTACGACACCGAGCGTGCCAAGACCGGTGACATGCTGGCAACAGACGATGTCGTCGACATTCTCTCCGTGCCTCTCATCGGCGTCGTGCCGGAAAGCAAGGACGTGCTGAAAGCGTCGAACGTCGGTCTGCCGATCACGCTGTCGGACGAAAATTCGCCAGCCGCAAAGGCCTACACCGAGGCCGTGCGCCGTCTGCTGGGTGAAAATATCCCGGTCACCATCCCTGAGGAAAAGAAGGGCCTGTTCGGCAAGTTCTTCAAGGGGAGGGCCGCATGAACATCCTGAGCCTCTTTGGCAAAAGAGGTGAAAGTGCCTCTGTTGCCAAGAACCGGCTGCAAATTCTGCTGGCGCACGAACGGGCCGACGACGGCTCCGACGCGGTCCTGATCTCAAGTCTGCGGGAAGACATCCTGGCCGTTGTGGCAAAGCGCGTTGCGATCGACCCGGACTCCGTCCGTCTCGAAATGGACAGGACCGGTGACGTCACCACGCTCGGCATCGATATCGAATTGCCGCCGGCGAAAGCCTCCTGACGTTCAAGACCGGCCTTCTGGCCGGTCTTTTCCTATCAGCCCGGCTGAGCTGCCGACTGAATGGGGACATGCCGGAAATCCAGCAGGTCGGAAGAATAGACCGCGACCTGTGCCCTACCCCGCCGTTTCGCCGAATAAAGTGCAACATCCGCCTGGCGAAGCAGTTCCGAAGGCTTGTGCGAAAAAGCGACGCCGACACTGGCTCCGAAGGTATAGGTGGCACCGTCCAGGTTCACCGGCCGGCTGAGCTGTTCCACGATCGCCCGGCTTGCCGAAAGCACCCGCTCGCGCCGTGCCCTGCCGAACACAATGACAAACTCATCCCCGCCCAGCCGGACGACCGTGTCGTCCGCATTGACAAGGCCGGTCAAAGCTTCCGCGACATGCAAAAGTACCAGGTCCCCTGTTTCATGGCCGTAGGTGTCGTTTATTTCCTTGAACCGATCAAGGTCGACATAGAGCAGCGCGTGACCGTCCGCCAACGGCTTGACGTCCTGCAGGAGCGCCAGCTTTTCATCCAGCAATCGCCTGTTGCCCAGCCCCGTCAGAGGGTCGCTCCTGACCTGATTGGCCAGTAGTTCCTTGACCTTGTCCGCCTGGTGTTTGGCTTCCGCAAGCGCCCGGACCGTATCTGTTGCACGGTGGAAGAACATGCGCGCGGACAAGAACATGCCGAGATAGACCGCCAGCACCCCAAGGGCCAGAAGAGGCAACATCCGAAATCCGGCCAGTTCCGGGTTCCAAACGAAAAACCCGAGGTGCCGCCTGTCCACGGTCTCAATGTCGTATCCAGCCTGCCAGAAGGCCGGGGGTATTTGCGCCAATCCAAGACCGGGCAAGTGATATTTCTCCGCCATATCCGCCAGGACTGAGGCATTGATAGGCCGTGCGAAGACCAGCACATGATCGGTACTGGTGTCGCTGTCCTCCGTGTAGGACGTCAGCAAAACAGCGCTGGCGAGGTAAAGCGTCCCAAGGTTGCCAACCAGACCTGTTGCCGGAACCGGCGCCTCATCCTGCGGCGTATTTCGGGCATCGGCAATCAGAACGCTCATCGAAGGCCCATAGCGAACCCGCAAGTCCGTATTGGCGACCTTGCCTTCCACCACATGAACCTTGGCCTGGTTGTTGCCATCCAGCAGGTGGATCCCGTCGATCTGCAGTTCTTCCTGCATGTAGTCGACAAAGGTTTCCCGTATCCAGGTCATGTCAAAGGTTTCGACAAGGTTTTCGACCGCGTCGTTCCAATAGCCGTACTCAAGCGTGATGTCCGCCAGATGATCGGAGCGATCGCCAAGCATGGCCGTGAAAATATGTTCCGAAGATCGGATGGAATTGCGGTCAAGGGTCCAGGAGAGGAAGGACACAAACGCCATCAGGCTCACCGCGCTGATGATCACGGTTATCCAGAACGGCTTGGACAGACGGCGGATTTCTACCGCTTGCGCTTCGCCCTTGGCCTTTTGAAGCGGCGGCGAACCATGCCCGACAGGCTCGTATCGCACTTGCTTATTCGCTCTCTTGGCTGCATTCCAGCTGGAAAACCTACATTCCGGCAGCTGCAAGTATCCTAGAGAAGCCTTTCAGCTCTATCAACACAAGAAATATTATTTAAAATCAATACTTAGCCAATTATTTCACAAATACTCGACCTGAAAGACAATCACCGTTAAAAATTACAATAAATTATCTTCAAAACAACTTTCATGAATCCGTATTAGTCACGAGCCAACTTCTGAAACTCGAAATCGTTTCCTGTGAAAAAACCAGACCAGATACCCCCATGGACAGCGCACGGTTCGTGGGGCGCGGCGAAGCGCCGGATAAAGGCTGAGGCTAGCCAGATGGCCCGGCGCCCATGCTCATTCCTCTCAGCCTCTGAGGTAACCCCATATCAAAGACACTGGGGCGCTCAGTGAACGGAGAAAGGCTGGAGCCGGATTTTCCGGTTACGCCTCGTAGACGATCTCGCGGGTTTCGCGGAATTTCACGTCCGGGAACTTTTCGGTTACGTGACCGATTTCCCAGGCGTTCTTGAACAGGAACACCGGCTTGTCGTCACGGTCGTTGGCGATCGACATGCGGTGGCCTTCCAGCATCTTCTGCAGGGTCTGGCTGTCGATTTCGATCCAGCGGGCGGTGGTGTAAGGCACTGCTTCGAAGCCGATTTCAGTGCCATATTCCGCCTTCAGCCGATCCACCACGACATCAAGCTGCAGTGCGCCGACCACGCCGACGATCCAGTTGGAACCGAGATCCGGCTTGAAGATCTGAACAAGGCCTTCTTCGGCCAGGTCCTGAAGGCCCTGACGCATCTGTTTGACGCGCATGGTGTCGGACAGGCGTACGCGGCGCAGGATTTCCGGTGCGAAGGCCGGCAGGCCGGTGACGTGGATGTTCTCGCCCTCGGTCAATGTGTCGCCAACACGCAACTGGCCATGGTTGGGAACACCGATGACATCGCCCGGATAGGCAAGGTCGGCGATTTCCCGTTCCTCGGCAAAGAAGAAGATCGGTGCGGAAACGGCAATCTGCTTGTCGGCGCGCACGTGCTTCAGCTTCATGCCGCGCTTGAAGGTGCCGGAGCACAGGCGCACGAAGGCAATGCGGTCGCGGTGCTTGGGGTCCATGTTTGCCTGCACCTTGAAGACGAAGCCCGTGACCTTGTCTTCCTGCGGCATGATTGTGCGCCCGCCGGTTGCCGGTTGCGAATGCGGTGGCGGGGCGAAGTCGGCGATGAAATCGAGCACTTCCTCAATGCCGTAGTCGCGCAGCGCCGAGCCAAAGAAAACCGGCGTCAGGTGCCCTTCCAGGAAGCTTTCCTTGTCGAATTCGGCGTAGCCTTCGGCGCCCAGTTCGACGTTCTCTGTCAGTTCATCCATGATCCGGTCGAACACGGTGCCGGTCAGGACCTCGTCATCAAGACCGGAAACGTCCTTGGTCTGGGTGAAGGCACCACCGCGCTCGCCGTCGGAGGTGTGGAATTTCTTCTTCTGCCAGTCATAGACGCCGAAAAAGTCCGAGCCCATGCCGACCGGCCAGGTCTGCGGAGAGACGTCGAGAGCCAGTGCCTCCTGTACCTCGTCCAGGATTTCAAGCGCATGCCGGCCTTCACGGTCGATCTTGTTGACGAAGGTGATGATCGGAATGTCGCGCAGGCGGCAGACTTCGAACAGCTTGCGTGTCTGTGTTTCGATACCCTTTGCAGCGTCGATCACCATGATGGCCGCATCGACGGCGGTCAGCGTGCGATAGGTATCTTCGGAGAAGTCCTCGTGGCCAGGCGTGTCGAGCAGATTGTAGACGATGCCCTTGCGCTCGAACGTCATGACGGAGGACGAGACGGAAATGCCGCGTTCCTGCTCGATCTTCATCCAGTCGGACCTTGCGCGGCGGCGTTCGCCGCGAGCACGCACCTGCCCGGCCGCCCGGATCGCGCCGCCTGAAAGCAGCAGCTTTTCGGTCAGGGTCGTCTTACCGGCATCCGGGTGTGAAATGATCGCAAAAGTGCGCCGGGACTGATAAGGCGCCGTGCCGTTTAGGCCAGTCATGAAGATCTCCTGATCCCAAATCCGGCGGGGCCGCGCAAACACGCCGGGAAAACCGGGGCGCAACCTTCCACTCAGAGCCGGACGGATTGATGTTTCGTTGGCGGAAGGTCATAGAGAGAATTCTTGAAGATTTCCAGTAGAGAATCGCCGATTTGCCCCGACAGTCCGAGGAGACCCCATGAGCCGAAGCAAATGTCTGATCGTCGGCCTGGTGATGATTGCCGCCACAGCGGCCATTCTCCTGGCCATGGGGCGGATCCCGATCTGTGATTGCGGCTATGTGCTGTTGTGGACACCGGCCAGCGATGTCGCCGGTTCCTCGCAACATATAGCCGACTGGTACACGCCCTCGCATATCATCCACGGCTTCCTGTTCTATCTGTTCCTGTGGCTGTTTTTCAGACGCAGTTCCGTCGGTGAGCGCGCGCTCGGAGCGATCTTCATCGAAGCAGCCTGGGAAATCGTCGAGAACAGCCCCTGGATCATCGACCGGTACCGCGAAGCGACCATTGCCGTTGGTTACACCGGTGACAGTGTCCTGAATTCCGTCTTCGATATACTCTGGATGCTTGCCGGCTTCTTCTTTGCCTGGCGCATGCCGGTCTGGGTGACGATCCTGGTCGGGATTGCCTTCGAACTGCTTGCGCTCTGGGTGATAAAGGACAATCTGACGCTGAACGTTCTGATGCTGGTCTACCCGGTCGAGGCGATCAAGGTCTGGCAAGGCGGGTAGGCACTGCCACCTGCTGCCCCCCTCCTACGCCGTTATCGTTGAGCCTGACGAGAGAAATACATCCGAGTGAAGCTCAGAGCTGAAACAGCTTGTGCTTTTTCAGGAGCTCGATCAGCACCTCGCGGGCATCCTGGCGATGAAGATGGTGGCGCTGGCGTGCTGCCTGGGCGTCGCCCTTGCGGATCGCGTCGAAGACAGCCCGGTGGTCTTCGTTGGACTTGACCGGCAACGGGCGAATGTAAAGCGTCATGGCGCGTGCCCGGCGCACCTGATTGGACATCATCGAGACGATGGACTGGACACGCGAATTTCCACCGAGGCGGACAAGCTCCGTGTGGAAGGCATCATCGGCTATCGCCCAGGCTTCCCGGTCCTCACGCTCCAATGCATCCTCCATGGCCTCGATCGCCTGCTTGAGATCCGCAAGATCCGTTTCCGAATAGCCTTTTTCAGCGGCCTCTTCGGCAGCAAGGCTCTCCAGTTCGGTCAGGATGGCGTAGATTTCCTCCATGTCCTTCAACGACAAGGTGGCGATGCGAACACCCTTGCGTGGTCGCACCTCCAGAAGGCCTTGCTGGGCCAGCATCAAGGTTGCCTCACGCACCGGTGTGCGGGACATGCCAAGCCGGTCGGCAAGTTCGCTTTCGAGATGATCGGAGCCTGCCGCCAGTTCACCGTCGAAAATGAGCTGGCGGATCTGTTCCATGGCCTGGGTGGTGATGGTCTTTTGTTTCGGAGCCTCAAGCACAGTCAAACTCCCGGATTTTCTGCCCCTTGCGGTCCGACTCATAGATGGCCTGTTCGATTGCAATCACCTTCAGATAGCTCCGCGCCTCGTTTTCCAGCGGCTTTCCATCCAGGAGACCGTCTACAACATGGCTTATCAGATTCTTGACGCAATCGCCGCCAAAGCCAGGCCAATCCTGTGCCGCCAGCAGAAGAGTTTCGTCCTTGTCGCCGAAATGACGCAAGCGCACCGAGCCGTCGCCTTTCAATGTCAGAGTTCCCCGAGTGCCCTCCAACAGAGCTTCACCAAGTGTGGTTCTGCAATTTTCGGCGGCGTGGTCCAGAAGCCTGTTGCCGTCGAAGAGCGCTCTCACCCCGTTTGAATAGTCGAAAATGAAATAGCCGGCGTCTTCTCCCTTGATGACCGGGTTGAGCCTGCGAAGATCCGCATAGACCGCCTCGGGCTCGCCGATCAGGTAGCGAAACGTGTCGATCCAGTGAACGCCGGTTTCATGGATCAGCAACCTGGGCATTTCCTGAAAATACGGCTGCCGGTCCAGATAGGCCTTCGCCCCCTGCCCGTCCCCTGTGCGCAGCCGGAAAGTTACCTGAAGCAAATCGCCAAGCAGTTGCCGTTCCAGAGCCTGTCGGATTGTCCGGTACCAGGGCTGGAAGCGGAAGTTTTCATGGATGACGATAATCACGCCGGCTTCTTCTGCCAGCTTCGTTGCCTTCCGGGCTTCCTCGAGCGAGGTACAGAACGGTTTCTGACAGATGATCGTTTTCACCCCGTTCCGGATGGCAATCTCGATGGCGCTGAAATGCGTCGGCGGTGGCGTGATGATGTCCAGCAGGTCTGGCTTCGCCATCTTCAGCATGCACTCCAGATCACTGAAGGCAGTCAGTCCAGTGGCCTTCGCCTTCGCGGGATCCTGATCACAGGAACCAACCAGCCGAACCCGTTCGACCCTGCGCCAGGCATCGTAGTGAAACTGGGCAAAGTAGCCCGCTCCAAGACAGGCAACGCGTAACGTGTCCGAGACGCCCAGGTCTTTTGCAGAGCCTTCGTTCATCTTTTTTCGCCCTCCCGCACACTCCTGAAATCGGCAGAAGACCCGAAGGCTTTCCCTGTTTCGAAGCAGCAATTCCATCATTGGATTTTTGATAGTCGACATTAGCGTCGTTGACAAGGGATTGATTAGTGTATACGCAATCGAATGTATAAATTGATACGGCCTTGGAGCGGCCGTGGGAGGAGATTGAAATGCTTGACAAGAAATCCTTGAGCCGCCTGCTGATGAGCGCGGCAATTCTCACAATGGGCATGAGCGGCGCGCAGGCTGTCGAAACCTTGCGATTCAGCCATACGGACAACCCTGGCGGATCCCGTCAGCAGGCTGCGGAACTGTTTGCGGAGAAGGTCGCGGAATATACGGACGGCCGTTACGAAGTTCAGATCTTCCCGTCCGGATCGCTCGCAAACGATCCGAAAGCCATTGAACTGCTGCAGCTTGGCGGCATCGACTTCACGGTCTCGGCCACGGGCAGCTACGCCACGCACATGCCGACGCTGAACCTCACGGCCATGCCGTTCCTGGTCGACACCTACGAGCAGGGTTGGGAACTCTATGACAATTCCGAATGGCTGCAGGGAGAATTCGCCAAGCTGCCGGAAAAGGGTTTCCGGGTACTGTCGACTTGGGAAGCCGGGTTCCGCAGCTTCACCACCAACGAACCGCTGAATTCGCCAGAAGACGCCAAGTCCATGAAAATGCGCGTCTTCCCGAACGACATGATCCGCTGGTCGATGGAAGCCATCGGTTTCCAGACGGTCGTCATGCCGATTACCGACGTCTACATTTCCATTCAGCAGGGCATCGTCAACGGCCAGGAGAACCCGGTCGACACCATCAAGTCACTGCGGTTCTATGAAGTTGCGCCCTACATCACGCTGACACGCCACGTCTACAGCCCACTGCCCCTGACGGTGGCCGAAAAGACCTGGCAGTCCTTTTCCGACGAAGACAAGGAAGCCGTGATGAAAGCTGCAGCCGATTCCGCAGCCTTCAGCCGAAACCTCGTCAAGAGTTCGGTCGAAAGCCAACTCACGGAAATGCAGGAATCCGGCGCCACGGTCAGCGTTCCCGATATCGCGCCGTTCCGCGAGGCGGTGCAATCGGTCTACGCAAAGGCCAAGGATGTCTACGGCGAGGAAGCCGTCGACCAGATCCTGTCAGATGCGGCAGCGATCCGCGAAAAACTCCCGGCCCAGAACTGATCAGGCAATGAGATCAACGCACGGGTGATCGAGCCGGTTGCCCGTTCAACAGTTGATCGTTTCTTGTGGGTCGGAGCGCCGAACGGCGTTCGAAAGAACGCAGGGTGCTCCGGGGCTCAACTGCCGGAACCGCACGTCACGCGGCGGTTCCGGCCCTTTTCAAAAAGAGACGACCCTTGGATTACCGAGATCACTATCCGGCTGCGCTTCGCTGGCTCAGTCACCTGGTCGATATATGCCTGGCGCTCGGCGGCTTTTCGATCGTCACCCTGGTGTTCTGCAACGCCTGGCTTCGCGGCTTCGCCGGCTTCGACCTCGCCTGGTCGCTGGAAGTGACCAGCTTCCTGCTGCTCTGGAGCACCTTCATCGGCTGCGCGGCAGCGGTTGCCCGGGGCGCGCACATGCGCGTTACCGAAGTTGTCGAGAAACTGGTGCCGCTGACGGGTCAACGTGTCTTGTCGATCGCAATCGACGTGATCATCGTCGTCCTGCTGCTCAGTCTGATCTACACCGGTGTCAATATCTCGATCCATACCTGGGCACAGAAGACAACGGTTCTCTACTGGCCTGTCGGTCTGCTCTACGCGTCCATGCCAGCCGGCATGACACTGACCCTGATCTTCCATCTCTTCAACATGGTCTACGACCTCAAAAATCCTGTCGTTCCTCATGCAGCGCACTCAGATGGCGGCGAGGCCCTCTCATGATCCTGATCTTCGTTGTTGCGGTCTTCCTGACCTCCGTTTTCATCGGCATTCCGCTGGTCTGGGCAATTCTGATCACCGCTGTCCTGCCGATCATCGTCTTTGATCTCGGCTATCCCTTGGAGGCACTGTTCCTGAATTTTATCGGCGGGGTGGAGCCGAACCACTTCCTTGCGATCCCGCTCTTTATCGTCGCCGGGGAAATGATGAGCCGCGGAGGTGTCGGCCTGCGCATCATCGGCTTTGCAAGGGCTGCCTTCGGCTTCATGGCAGGCGGGCTCGGCATGGTCGTCGTCGGCGCATCCATGATTTTCGGCGGCATTTCGGGTTCGGCCATTGCCGACAGTGCAGCCATCGGTTCGGTCATGATCAAGAACATGTCCCGCGAGGGCTACAACACCGCCTTCGCCGCCGGTCTGGTGGCTGCAGCCGGGACAATCGGCATCATCATCCCACCATCCATTCCGATGCTGATCTACGGCTTTGTCGGCAACGTTTCGGTTGCCGATCTCTTTCTCGGAGGCATGGTTCCCGGCATTCTGTTCGGCGCCCTGTTCATGGCGGTTTGTTACTATGTCGGAAAGACCACCAAGTGCGACCCCGGTGGGCGCACCACGACCTTCAAGGAATTGACCAGTTCCTTCATCGGTACCGCCCCTGCCCTGTTCATGCCGATCGTGATCCTCGGCGGCATATTCACCGGCTGGGTAACCCCTACGGAAGCCGCGGCCCTTGCCGTCGTCTACGGCCTGTTCGTCACAACTGTTGTCTACCGGGACTTCAAACTCCGCGATCTGCCGCGTCTTCTGATCGACAGCTTTGTCACCAGCGCGGTGGTGATGGTCGTGATCGGTGCAACGACAGTCCTTGGCTGGCTGATCACGCTTGAGCAGATGCCCCAGATCCTGGTCGGTTTCGTGCAGGCGTTTTCAACTGGACCCTGGATGTTCCTATTGCTGGTCAACGTCGTGCTTCTGGTCCTCGGTCTCGTTCTCGATCCGGTTCCTGCAATCCTGTTGACGGCACCGCTGTTCCTGCCGACCGCGCAAGCCTTCGGTGTCGACCCGGTCCATCTGGGTGTGATCATGACCTGCAATGTGGCCGTCGGCCTGTTCACACCTCCGGTTGGCGCAACACTTTATGTTGCCTCGCGGATATCCGGCGTCGGTGTTTTGTCGATCGCCCGCAACATGGCACCGCTCTACATAGCCGCAATCGCCGCTCTGCTCGCCGTGACTTACATACCCTTCCTTTCGATGGGTATGGTGAACCTGTTCCGCTGAGGAGAAGAAAATGTATGCCGTAACGGTGGTGTTTCAGATCAAAGCCGAGGCGGTGGAGGATTTTCTGCCGCTCATGATCGCAAACGCCGAAGCGTCCCTGAAGGACGAACCCGGATGCAGGCAATTCGACGTCTGCACCGACCCTGATCGCCCCGGCGATGTGTTTCTCTATGAACTTTACGACGATGCCGACGCCTTTCAGGCGCACCTGCAAACCCCTCACTTCAATTCGTTCGATGCAAAGGTTGCCGGGATGATCGCGCAGAAAACGGTCCGAACCTACGCGAAGGTGGCCTCATGAGCCCCTGGCAGGTTTTCGCGGTCAAATATGCCGACAGGAATGCGCGCACGCGCAAGGACAGTTTCCTGTTCGACGACAACCACGACCAGCCTCACGAGATGGATTACTTCATGTGGGTGCTGCGGCGGCAGGACGAGATCATTCTGGTCGACACAGGTTACGACGGCGAGGAAGGCGCGCGGCGCGGCCGTCCTGTCCGGCTCAATCCGGTAGAGGCCCTGGCCCCTTTCGGCATAGAACCTGAGGCCGTGACGACCATCATCGTCACCCATCTGCATTATGACCACGCGGGCGGCTTGAAGCATTTCCCCAATGCCAACATCCATCTGCAGGCAGCGGAAATGGCTTTCGCCACAGGTCCCTGCATGTGCCAGGGCGCGATGAAGGCTCCCTACACCGCGGACCATGTCTGTGAAGCTGTGCAGAGGCTCTATTCCGGGCGGGTAATCTTTCATGAAGGAGATGGCGAAGTCCGGGAAGGACTTACAGTTCATCGCATTGGCGGGCACAGCAAGGGATTGCAGGCGGTTCGTGTACTGACAGAAGCCGGCTGGATGTGCCTGGCTTCCGACGCAGCCCACTACTACGAGAATTTCCTGGAAGCCAAACCGTTTCCGATCGTGGTCGACATGCAGGACATGCTGGATGGTTTTGGCACCATTCAGCACCTTGCCAGCTCGATAGACCTTGTTGTACCGGGACATGACCCCCTGGTGCGAACGCTCTTTCCGCAACACGGCCCGGATCACATCTTCCGTCTCGACCGTGGTCCGCTCAAGGGGATCCGCTCATGAAGCTGGGCGTGATCGCGGATGATTTTACCGGAGCCTCCGACATTGCATTGATGCTGTCGGAAGGCGGCATGACGGCGGCTCAATATGTCGGTGTACCCGATGTTCCGGCACTTGCGTCGGTGGACGCCGGCATCATCAGTCTGAAGTCCCGAACGATCCCAGCTGCAGAGGCCGTTGCCCAGTCTCTGCGAGCCTGCGACTGGCTGACCGATCAGGGATGCAAGCAGATTGTCTTCAAGATCTGTTCGACGTTCGATTCGACCGACGAAGGCAATATCGGCCCGGTGGCGGAAGCCCTTGCCGACAGGCTTGGCGAGACATGTGTGATCGTCTGCCCGGCCTTTCCGGAAAACGGGCGAACCGTCTACCAGGGACATCTCTTCGTCGCAGACAGGCTTTTGAGCGAAAGCGGCATGCGACACCATCCGTTGACGCCGATGGGCGACCCGGACATCCGGCGCGTGCTGGCTCGTCAGACGTCCTGGGCAGTCGGTCATGTCTCCCTCGATCACGTGGCAGATGGTCCGGCCGCAATCAACCTCGCCTGCCCTGCCGACGGCAAGTCGATGGTGATTGTGGATGCAATCCGCAACGATGATCTTGCAACCATTGGGCGGGCAATCGCGGCACGAAAGCTTCTTGTCGGAGGCTCGGGCATAGCCCTCGGCTTGCCCAAGAACTTTGGCCACGCGCCTGCGGCAGCGAACTGGACCGGACATTCGGGCAAAGCCGTGGTTCTGTCCGGTTCATGTTCAATGGCAACTCGCGCCCAGGTCGCGAGCTACAAGGCCATTGCGCCCTCGCGTGAACTGACTGTCGACGACATCATGGCGAAGGCACTGTCTGTGCAGGAAATCGCCGGCTGGGTACTTCGCCAGGACGCCTCGCCCCTGCTTTATTCCTCCGCCGACCCTGCCGTGGTGGGTGCTGCCCAACAAAAATACGGCAGGGAAAAAAGCGCGGCGGCGATTGAGGAGTTTTTTTCCGATCTGGCGGCGTCACTGTTTAGCGCCGGTGTCAGCCGAATGGTGGTCGCCGGCGGCGAAACATCAGGGGCCGTTGTTTCCGGTCTCGGGGCAAACACGCTGGATATCGGCCCGAAGATTGCGCCGGGTGTTCCCGCGCTCAAAGTGAGCGGTCAGCCGCTGGCGCTGGCGCTGAAATCCGGCAACTTCGGTGGACCGAACTTCTTCTCCGAGGCGCTCAGCGTTCTGGAGACAAGCCGATGAGCGAAAGCGCAACCACCCGCGAACAGATTTGCCTGATGGCAAAATCGCTGTTCGACCGTGGTTTGACACATGGATCGACCGGCAATCTCTCCGTTCGTCTGTCGGATGGCACATTGCTCGTTACCCCGACCGGCTCCTCCATGGGGTTTCTGGACCCGGCCCGGATCAGCCATCTTTCTGTCCAGGGCCAACTGCTTTCGGGTGACAGGCCGACGAAGGAAATCCCGCTTCACACGGCCTTTTACGAAACCCGCCATTCGGCGGGTGCGGTCGTGCATCTGCATTCGTGCCACTCGGTTGCGCTTTCCCTGTTGCCGGAGATCGATCCGGACAACGTTCTGACACCCCTGACGGCCTACGGGATCATGCAGCTCGGCAAGGTGAAGCTTCTGCCGTTTTTCGTGCCGGGAGATCCGGCAATGGGAGACGCGGTCCGAGGACTTGCGGGCCGTCGTTCTGCCGTTCTGCTGGCCAACCACGGGCCCGTTGTTGCCGGCCGGGATCTGGCCGCCGCCGTCCATGCCATGGAAGAGCTGGAAGCAACAGCCAGGCTTGCCCTTCTGCTTCGCGGCACTGCCGCAACGGCGCTCAATCCGGACCAGATCGGCCGGATCGTCGAGCGCTACGACGTTGATTGGATTTGAGGAACAGTCCCATGAAAATTGCCCTGATAAAAGGTGACGGTATTGGCGTCGATGTGGCGGAAGCGGCCATTGCCGTGCTGGAAACAGCCTTGAAACACACGGGAGAACCCGCCCCCCGCTATGACGAGATCCAGGCAGGGGCGGGTTACTTCAAGGAGACTGGCCTCGACATCGAAGACGGCGGAGAGGAACGCGCAGGGCTTGCCGATGCAATTTTCCTTGGGGCCATCGGCCTTCCCTCGATCCGGCATGCAAACGGCACGGAGATCTCGCCGCATTTGCGCCTGCGCGATCGCTTTGGGCTTTATGCGGGTGTTCGCCCGGTCAAAGCCTATCCCAACGCACCGCAAAGGCTCGCCGATCCGCGCGCTGCCGGTATCGATCTCGTTATCCTGCGGGAATCTACCGAAGGGCTGTTCTACTCTGCAGCGGCACACAAGCGCAGCCTCGTAGTCAATGATGACGAAGTGCAGGACGTTTTGCGCATCACGCGCAAAACCACCACCAAGCTGCATCGCTTTGCATTCAACCTTGCCCGCAAACGGCGCGAGCGCGGCCATTCGGGCAGGCTCACCTGTGTCGACAAGGCGAATGTGTTCACCTCTCTGGCCTTCTTCCGCCAGATCTTCGACGAAGTGAAATCGGAATTTGCCGACGTGCCTGTCGGCTACAATTACGTCGACGCACAAGCGCTCGACCTGGTGCGCAAGCCCTGGGAGTTCGACGTTCTGGTGATGGAAAACATGTTCGGCGACATCCTTTCGGACCTTGCCGGTGGCCTGGTGGGTGGCATGGGCATGGCCGCCTGTGGGGAGATCGGCGACACCACCGGATTGTTTCAGCCTGCCCACGGCAGCGCCCCCGACATCATGGGAGAAGACAAGGCCAACCCGCTGGCCGCGATCTTGAGTGCTGCGCTGATGCTGGACTATCTCGCCGAGAAGTTGGACAAGCCCTCCCTTGTCGATGCCGCAGACCTGATCAACGGCGCAATCGACACCGGATTCCAGGAAAATGTGTTGCGACCGATGGAATTCGGCGGTGACATGGGAACCAGGGCGGTCACGAACCAACTGCTTACGCTTATCGGATCATCGACTGCGATCAGAAGGTCTGCCAGCGCCTAGTGCGCACTGGCATCAAGCCGACAGCACATCACTTCAGCTTGCGGGAAATGCCACCACAGCTCTCGCGCACGATTAGATCCCCGTGGAGCAGATGAGTGCGCGTTTCCAGGGACCGGTTCGCAAGGCGATCAAGCAGGATTGTCATGGCCTTTTCGCCGATATGCTGCCGGGGTTGGCGGATTGTCGTCAATCCGGGTGTGAAATTGTTGGCAAAGGGAATGTCGTCGAAACCAAGCACGGAGAAATCTTCCGGGACGCGGTAGCCACGCAGTTGAAGTGCCGAGATGACCCCAATGGCGGTGTTGTCGTTGAAACAGAAAAAGGCGGTTGGCAGGTCGTCCTTGATGAACAGCCGTTCGACGGCGGCACGCCCGCTCTCGCTGGAGCCGTCGCCCTCCACGCGCCAGTCGCGCAATGCCTCGGGTGATTCTCTCAACCCTTGCAGATATCCGGAATGGCGAAGATCGCTGCGGATGTCGGCGGGCCCGCCGGAAATATAGGTGATCCGCCGGTGCCCCAGGGAGATCAGATATTCGGTCGCCACCTTGGAGGCCGCGACATCATCCACGCCGACGTAGCTGATTTCAGGGTTCGAGACCGGACGCTCGGTCGCAACGATCGGCGGCAGGTTGGTGAGCGGTGTTTGCGGCTGCCCGGCAACCGGAATATGTCCTGTCAGCAAGACAAGCCCGTCGGCCATGCCCGTCGACAGGAACCGCAGGTAGTTCTGCTCCAGTCCGCTGGTACCTTCGGTGTTGCCGATGAGGACACCATAACCACGGTCGTTTGCCGCTTTTTCCAGCCCTGTCAGAATGCCGGCAAAGTTTGGGTCAGCAATGGAAGACGCCAGCACCAGCACCATCTGCGAGCGCTGCATGCGCAGGTTCTGCGCCATGGCGTTGGCGGTGTAACCGGTCCGGGCAATGGCGGCCGTAACCTTCTTGCGCGTGCTCTCGGCAACCTTCTCCGGCGAGCGCAAGGCCCTGCTGACGGTCGCGATGGATACGCCCGCCAGTTTCGCAACGTCTTCAATGGTCGCCGGCCGCTCGCCCGGTTCGCTCATTTTCAATTTCCAGACATGCTGCGGTGCGGCCTCGTGGTAAGTCCATGAATCGCAACGCCATCTACGCTGTATAGAACGCATTGCACATAATGAAAAGGTTTACAGAGACCAATGTAAAGGTTTACACGATCCATGAAAACGTTTACATCAAACGTATGGTGCCATTGAGGAAGAGGGCTTTGGCGCCTTGGGAGGAACAAGAATGAGCGTGGACACCACTGCTCCGGCAGCGGTCATCGAGGCCGTGAACATCAGCAAATCCTTTGGGCCGGTTCCCGTGCTGTTCAGTGTCAGCATGGACGTCCGCCCTGGCGAGGTTCATGCCCTGATCGGCGAGAACGGCGCCGGCAAGTCGACGCTGATGAAAATCCTCTCCGGTTTTCACGATCCGACCTCCGGCCAGATCCGTCTCGACGGCAAGCAGACCGACCTGCCCGCCAACGGCGGCGCAGAGAAACTTGGCGTCGTGCTGATCCATCAGGAGCTCAACCTCGCCGAACAGATGACGGTAGAGGAAAACGTGTTCCTCGGCCGCGAGGTCAAATCCAACGGCTTTCTGGACAAGGCGGCCATGCAGGCAACCGTCCGGAAGTATCTGGACGAGATCGGCCTCGACATTTCCCCGACCGACCGCATTTCCGACCTTACCATCGCCCAGAAGCAGATGGTCGAGATCGTCAAGGCCGTCAGCCGGAACGCCCGCATCCTGATCATGGACGAACCAACCGCCGTTCTGACCGAGGAGGAAACACAGGTTTTCTTCCGTCAGGTGGAAAAGCTGAAAGAAAGCGGCGTCGGCATCGTTTTCGTTTCGCACAAGCTCAACGAGGTGAAGGAGATTGCCGACCGCGTCACCATCCTGCGTGACGGTCAGTGGATCGACACGCGTGCCTCCAGCGATCTGACCCCGGACATGATGGCCCAGATGATGGTTGGACGGGAGCTTTCCGATCTCTACCCGCCCATGCATGAGGCAGACGTCGATGCGGAGCTCGTTCTGGAAGTCCAGAACCTGTGTGCGCCGTCCGTCGACAACGTCAGCTTCAGCCTGCGCAAGGGCGAGATATTGGGCTTTTCGGGTCTAATCGGCTCCGGCAGGACCGCAGTCTTCGAGACGATTTGCGGCCTTGCCCCGTTTGAATCAGGAACCATCAGGCTTTTTGGACGCGACACCGGCCCCATGACCGTCGCGCAGGCACGGGACCTTGGTTTGGCCTATCTCACCAAGGACCGGAAAGAAAAAGGACTGCTTCTCGACAAGAAGATGCGGCCAAACCTGACCCTGTTCGCCCTGCCGAAATTCGTCCGCAATTTCGGCCTCGACAGCAAGGCGGAAGAAGACGCGCTCAACCGTGCGATCCGCCGCTTCGACGTTCGGGCCCGCGACAAGGAAATCACGGTCGGCAAGCTGTCGGGCGGCAACCAGCAGAAGCTGCTGCTCGCCAAGATCATGGAATGCGATCCGAAGATCGTCATCATCGATGAGCCGACACGGGGTATCGATGTCGGCACGAAACAACAGATCTACCACTTCATCGCAGCCCTTGCCGCCGAAGGGGTTTCGGTCGTGGTCATCTCTTCGGAGATGCCGGAAATCATCGGTATTTGCCATCGGGTGGTGGTTATGCGCGAAGGCCATATCACCGGCGTTCTGACCGGCGATCACATCAACGAAAACGAAATCATGCGCTACGCCGCCGGGCTGAAACGGGAGGAACTCCATTGACCATGATGACCGCGTCTGACGATACAGCGGCCAAGCCGGCCAAGAGGTCTTCCATAGACTTCAAGACGATTGGCCCCGCAGTTGCCCTTCTGATCCTTTGCATCATCGGCTTTCTGCTGAACCCTGCCTTCGTCAGCGAAGGCAATCTGACCAACCTTCTGACCCGCTCTGCCTTCATCGGCATCATTGCTGTCGGGGCGACCTTCGTCATCACCGCCGGCGGCATCGATCTGTCTGTGGGGTCCATGGCGGCAGCCATTTCCGGTGTCATGATCATCATCATGAACAACGCCGTCGAGACCATGGGCAGCGGCGTTCCGACAGTTCTGCTCGGCTGCGGCCTTGCCATCGTGCTGGGCATCGGGGCCGGTTGGGTGAACGGTGCCCTGACCACCAAGGGCAAGATCGAAGCCTTCATCGTGACGCTCGGCACCATGGGCATCTATCGCTCGCTGGTGACCTACTTTGCCGATGGCGGAACCCTGTCGCTCAACTTCGATATTCGCGGAACCTACCGGCCCGTCTATTACGACACGTTTCTGGGCCTGCCCTTCCCTGTCTGGGTGTTCATCGCGGTTGCCATCTGCGGCTGGCTGCTGCTGAACCGCACCGCGTTCGGCCGCTATTGCACGGCCATCGGTTCGAACGAGGCTGTCGCCAGATATTCGGCGATCAACGTGGACCGTGTGAAGACGCTTACCTATGTCATCCAGGGCCTGTGCGTTTCCTTTGCCACCATCATTTACGTGCCCCGCCTTGGCTCGGCGTCCGCGTCCACCGGCGTGTTGTGGGAACTTGAGGCGATCGCCGCGGTCATTATCGGCGGTACGGTGCTGAAGGGTGGGTATGGCCGGATCGGCGGCACCATCCTTGGCGCCCTCATTCTCACCACGATCGGCAACATTTTGAACTTCACCGATGTGATCTCGAATTACCTGAATGGAACCATGCAGGGCCTGATCATCATCGTCGCAGTGTTTCTTCAGCGCAGTGACTGGAAGCTCCGCAAGAGCAAGTAAGCCCCTGACCTGATTTCAACCGAACCGGGACCCGTCCCCAATTCAAATACCGGATCGCACCGGACGGGAGAGGTGCGTCCAGATGGCAGCATTGAAGGAGGAAGCAATGCTCATGAAGAAAGCTTTGGGAGTGATCGCGGTAACCGGTGCGCTGGCCTTTGCGGGCGCTGCGGTTGCACAGGAAAAAATCAAGATCGGCGTCAGCTATCCGACCCCTACCCATGCCTGGGCAGCCGGCATGAACTGGCACGCGGAACAAGCGGAAAAGCGGCTTGAGGCGCTTTATCCGGATGTCGATCTCATCCTGGTGAACTCGCCGGATCCGGAAGCACAGGCAAGTGCCCTGGAAGACCTGGTCTCCGTTCACCAGATCAAAGCCCTGGTGGTTCTGCCGTTCGAATCCGAACCGCTGACCGACCCGGTGCTGAACGTCAAGAAATCCGGTGCATGGATCACGGTCGTCGACCGCGGCCTCAGCCAGCCGGGCATCGAAGACCTTTATGTGGCCGGCAACAACCCGGAACTGGGCCGTGTTTCCGCCCAGTACATGAAGACCCGCCTGAAGGACGGCGACAACATCGTCATCCTGCGCGGTATTCCGACGGTCATCGACAATGAGCGCTTCGACGCGTTCATGGCGGAGATCGAAGGCTCCGGCATCAACGTGCTCGACCACAAGCACGCCAACTGGAATCGCGACGACGGCTTTGAAGTGATGCAGGACTTCCTGTCCCGCTTCCCGGACATCGACGCGGTCTGGGCCCAGGACGACGACATCGCCATTGGCGTGGTTGCCGCCCTGAAACAGGCTGGCCGTGACGGCGACGGCATGTTCGTCGTTGGCGGTGCCGGCATGAAGGAAACCATCAAGGCAATCATGGATGGCGACACCCTCATTCCGGTCGACGTTCTCTATCCGCCGGCGATGATCGCCACCGCCATGGACCAGACGGTTGCCGCCTTCAAGTCCAACGGTCCGGTTGCCGGCCGCTACATTCTCGGTGCGACGCTGATCACGCCGGAAAATGCTGAAAACTACTACTTCCCGGATTCGCCCTTCTAAGGCTTCGGGACGTAGCAGGCCGGGGTCTTTCGCGATGGGACCCCGGCCCTTTCCACCTCACCTCACCTTCCCCGATTTCTGGAGAATGTCATGAAAACCATAAAGGGTCCGGCGTTGTTTCTCGCCCAGTTTGCGGGGGACGAAGCGCCGTTCAATTCCTGGGCGTCGATCACGAAGTGGGCCGCGGATTGCGGCTATCTTGGCGTTCAGGTACCCAGTTGGGACAGCAGGCTGATCGACCTTGAAAAGGCAGCCAGTTCCAAGACCTATTGCGACGAATTCATTGGAACGGCGCGCGAGAACGGTGTCGAGATCACCGAGCTTTCGACCCACTTGCAGGGCCAGCTCGTTGCCGTTCACCCGGCCTATGACACGGCTTTCGACGGCTTTGCCGCGCCGCATGTCCATGGCAATCCTGCCGCCCGTCAGGCCTGGGCGGTCGACCAGGTGAAACTGGCCCTCGCCGCAAGCCGCAATCTCGGCATTTCAGCCCACGCCACCTTTTCCGGCGCGCTTGCCTGGCCCTATGTCTATCCGTGGCCGCAGCGCCCTGCCGGACTGATCGAAACCGCATTTGACGAACTTGCCAGACGCTGGCGTCCGATCCTCGACTATGCCGAGGAAATGGGGGTTGATGTCTGTTACGAAATTCACCCGGGTGAGGACCTGCATGACGGCATCACCTTCGAGATGTTCCTGGAGCGCGTCAACGGTCACGACCGCTGCAAGATGCTCTACGATCCGTCCCACTATGTGCTGCAGTGCCTGGATTATCTGGACAATATCGACATCTACAAGGACCGGATCGGCATGTTCCACGTCAAGGATGCCGAGTTCAACCCGACCGGACGTCAGGGTGTTTATGGCGGCTACCAGTCGTGGGTCGACCGCGCTGGCCGCTTCCGCTCCCTTGGCGATGGTCAGGTCGATTTCGGAGCCGTCTTTTCCAAGATGGCCGCGAATGATTTCGATGGCTGGGCCGTGGTTGAGTGGGAATGCTGCCTGAAGCACCCTGAAGACGGGGCCCGGGAAGGCGCGGACTTCGTGAAGGCTCACATCATCCGCGTGACCGAAAAGGCCTTTGACGATTTCGCCGACGGCGGCAGTGACGAGGCAGCCAACCGGAAAATGCTCGGGATCAACTAGAGTTTTGACTTCGACGAGGCAACAATTGGACGGGTCGGCGACGACGCTCGCCACCTCTCACTCTCGTCATGAGGAGGACCGCCCGGTCCGTTTCGAAGGGTGGGCTGCAATCTTGAAAACAAGTGGCCCCTCCCTCGAAAAAGCGCATCCGCGCTTCCTCAGCATGAGGTTTCTATGTATGTAAACAACGCGTGTAATCGATTACAGCGCGCGGCACGATAGAACAGAAACAGTTTCAGGAGGAGCGATATGGCCATCGAAGGAAAAGACACCGTGCAGACGCGCCCGATCCGGCTCGGCATGGTCGGCGGCGGCAAGGATGCTTTTATCGGCGCCGTTCACCGAATTGCCGCACGCATCGACGGCGCCTACGACCTGGTGGCGGGCGCCCTGTCTTCCACCCCGGAGAAAGCGCTTGAATCTGGCCGCGCGCTCGGCCTCAAGGAAGATCGCATCTATGGCTCTTTCGAGGAAATGGCCAAGCGCGAAGCCCGGCTCAAAGACGGCATAGAAGCCGTTGCCATCGTGACGCCGAACCACATGCACTATCCGGCGGCGAAGGAATTCCTGAAACGCGGGATCCATGTCATCTGCGACAAGCCTCTGACTTCGACCCTGGCCGATGCCAAGAAATTCGTGAAGGCTGCGGAAAGCTCCGATGCCCTCTTCTTCCTGACGCACAACTACACCGGTTATCCGATGGTTCGGCAGGCGCGCGAGATGGTGGCCAGTGGCGACCTCGGCACGATCCGCGTCGTTCAGGTGGAGTATCCCCAGGACTGGCTGACGGTGGAACAGCACAACAAGCAGGCTGATTGGCGTACAGACCCGGCACGCACGGGCCTTGGGGGCTCCACGGGCGATATCGGCACTCATGCCTATAATCTTGCCTGCTTCATCACAGGCCAGTCGGCGGAAAGCCTTGCTGCAGACCTGCAGTCCTTCGTTCCGGGCCGTCAGGTGGATGACAACGGCCACGTAATGCTGCGCTACGCCAGCGGCGCGCGCGGCATGCTGTGGTGTTCGCAGGTGGCACCGGGCAACGAGAACAATCTCAAGATCCGGATCTATGGCGACAAGGCCGGGCTCGAGTGGCACCAGGAAGACCCGAACTATCTCCACTACACACCTTTCGGAAAGCCGAAGCAGCTGCTGACCCGGGGCGGTGCCGGCATGCTCGACAGCATCGCCTCGGCCACCCGTGTGCCGCCAGGACATCCGGAAGGCTATCTGGAAGGCTTCGCCAACCTCTACAAGGACGCTGCCGACGCCATCCGTGCCCATCAGTCCGGCAAGGACGCCAGCTCTCTGGTTCCGGGAATCACGGACGGACTTGCCGGCGTGCGCTTTGTCGACGCCTGCGTCCGCTCTTCGGCGAAAAACGCTGCCTGGGTGAAGCTGGACGGATAGTCTTGCCCATAGTCGCACGTCACGAAGCCCGGGCCCTGTTGCCCGGGCTTTTGTCGTTTTCAGGGTACTCTCCCTCGGGAAAGCAGGGCCACAGAACAACATCCTTGCCGCTCTCGGCAATTCCACACGGAGGTGTGTACTGTACCCTGGATCTTGACTTGGACCGGGAGGGCGAATGGCGAGCCTCATCCCCTCCTCGTCGCGCCATGGCTCAACCGTGGTTTCCATGCCCCTTCCTGACCTCTGTCACGCCTCCCGGAAATGGCCCGGCATCGGCGTGGATTGCCGGATCAGGTCCGGGAACGACGAAGGAAAGAGGCAATCCATATCGTTATTTTTTTCATTATTACAGATACTTACCCAACGCGCTCGCACCGCACAACGCTACTCGCTTTACAAAAGTAATAAAGTATTACTTAATGATTTTTGTGAGGAGAATATACCTTGTGGAGGAGACCCTATGAAACTCAAGGCAATGCTTATTGCCGGGGCAATGTCGTTTGTCCCGATGACCGCCATGGCTGCCGATCTGACCATCGGTTTTTCGCAGATCGGATCTGAATCCGGTTGGCGTGCAGCTGAAACAACTGTCACCAAGCAGGAAGCTGAAAAGCGCGGCATTGATCTGAAATTTGCCGATGCCCAGCAGAAGCAGGAAAACCAGATCAAGGCGATCCGGTCTTTCATCGCACAGGGTGTCGATGCGATCCTGCTCGCTCCTGTGGTTGCCACCGGTTGGGACGAAGTCCTGGAAGAAGCCAAGGATGCCGAGATCCCGGTCGTGCTGCTTGACCGGACTGTCGACGCACCGGAAGATCTCTACATGACCGCCGTCACGTCGGATCTGGTTCATGAAGGCAGCGTCGCCGGCCAGTGGCTGGTTGATGAAACTGCCGGCGAGAAGTGCGACATCGTCGAACTTCAGGGAACAACCGGTTCCAGCCCCGCCATCGACCGCAAGAAGGGCTTCGAGCAGGCGATTTCCGGTCATGACAATCTGAACATTGTCCGCAGCCAGACCGGCGATTTCACCCGAAGCCAGGGCAAGGTCGTCATGGAAAGCTTCCTGAAGGCCGTTGGCGGCGCCAACATCTGTGCCCTTTATGCTCACAACGACGACATGGCTGTCGGTGCCATCCAGGCGATCAAGGAAGCCGGCCTGAAGCCTGGTGAGGACATCAAGATCGTCTCGATCGACAGTGTTCCGGACATCCACCTGGCGATGGCAAACGGCGAAGCCAATGCCACGATCGAACTGACCCCGAACATGGCAGGCCCGGCGCTGGACGCGCTTGAAGCCTACCTTGCAGATGGCACGATGCCGCCGAAGTGGATCCAGACCGAGTCCAAACTCTACACGCTCAAAGATGATAACATGGCCATCTACGAGATGAAGAAAGACCTGGGATACTAAGAACGATCCCGATGCCGGGCGGCCTGCCGCCCGGCATCTCAAGGTTCAGGAAGTCCGACTTCGGGGGAAGCCGATACATGGCGAGCGTAACCGACCCTGTGCTCGAATGCCGGGGCATATCCAAATTCTTTCCGGGAGCCATAGCGCTGGATGCAGTGGACCTGACCCTTTATCCGGGTGAAGTGCATGCGCTGCTCGGCGAAAACGGGGCCGGAAAATCCACCCTGATCAAATGCCTGACCGGCGCCTATCGGCGCGATGCCGGCACCATCCTCCTGAACAACCAGGAAATCTCGCCCAACAGCACTCAGGACAGCCAGAAACTGGGTATCGGCACCGTCTACCAGGAAGTGAACCTGCTACCGAACCTGACTGTTGCGGAGAACCTTTTTCTCGGCCGTCAGCCGATGTGGCACGGGTTCATTTCCCAGCGCAAGATGATGAAGATGGCGCGGGACCTGCTTGCCGAATTCGGCCTCTCCGTCAATCCGGCCGAACCGCTGTCGGCCTATTCCGTCGCCGTACAACAGGTGGTCGCGATTGCCCGTGCCGTCGAGCTTTCCGGCAAGGTTCTGATCCTTGACGAACCGACAGCCAGCCTCGACCGGGACGAAGTCGACCTTGTTTTTTCCGTCATTGAAAAACTGAAGGCGCGTGGCCTTGCCATTGTCTTCATCACGCATTTTCTCGACCAGGTGTTCGAGATCTCCGACCGGGCAACGGTGCTGAGAAACGGCCGTGTGGTTGGCACCCGTCAGCTTGCAGACGCAACCCAGACCGAGATCGTGACGCTGATGCTCGGCCGGCAGCTGGAAGATCGCATCCACGACCGCGCCCCGTCGGCAACCGGCGACACATTGATAGAGCTGACGAACTTCGGCAAACGCGGCATGATCACGCCGTTTGACCTGACCGTGCGCAAGGGCGAAGTCGTCGGCCTTGCCGGGCTTCTGGGGTCCGGACGTACCGAAACTGCCGAAATCATCTTTGGTGCCGTGCAGGCTGACCAGGGCGAAGCGCTGCTGGAAGGCAAGAGGGTCACCATCAAGAACCCGCGGGAGGCCGTCGCGCACCGGTTTGCGCTCTGTCCGGAAGACCGGAAGAGCGACGGTATCGTCGGCGATCTTTCCGTGCGGGAGAACATCATTCTGGCACTGCAGGCCCGCCAGGGCTGGTTCCGGCCACTACCAAAAGCAAAGGTCAATGAACTGGCGGAAGCCTATGTGAAGGCCCTCGACATTCGCCTCGCCAGCCTGGACATGCCGATCCGCCTGCTTTCTGGCGGTAATCAGCAGAAGGCACTGCTGGCAAGATGGCTGGCGACCAATCCGGCCTTCCTGATCCTGGATGAACCGACACGCGGCATCGATGTCGGCGCCCACGCGGAAATCATCGCCCTTATCGAGAAGCTGCGCGAAGACGGCATGGCGCTTCTTGTGGCCTCGTCCGAACTGGAGGAGCTCGTCGCCTATTCCACCAGGGTGATCGTGCTGCGTGACCGGCGTCAGGTTTGCGAACTTGCCGGTGACGACATCACGACTTCCAACATTGTCGCGGCCATTGCCGACGAACCCATGGCGGAGGCCGTTTGATGACCGCACATGTTCACAACACCCTCCGGCGGATCACCCCGCAGCTGATCATCCTGGCTGCCGTTCTGATGCTGAACTTCATGGTATTCCCGGATTTCTTCCGGATAGAATTCCAGAACGGGCGCCTCTTCGGCAATCTGATTGACGTGCTCAATCGTGGCGCGCCAACCGCTCTTCTGTGCATCGGCATGACACTGGTCATCGCAACCAGAGGCATCGATCTGTCGGTTGGTGCTGTCATGGCAATTGCCGGTGCGGTTGCCGCCTCCCTTGCCGTGGATGGACATGGCTGGCACGTCGCCCTTACCGGTGCGCTTGCCGTCGGTGCGATCTGCGGCCTGTGGAACGGCGTTCTGGTTGCTGTCCTGCGCATTCAGCCGATCGTCGCAACGCTTGTGCTGATGGTGGCCGGCCGGGGCATTGCCCAGCTGGTGACGGAGGGAACGATCCTGACCTTCCTGGATCCCGGCCTCATCCACCTGGGCGCCGGCACGATCCTGGGCATTCCGACCCCGATCCTGATCTGGATCGGGCTTGGGCTCGCGGTTGCGGCAGTCGTCCGCAAGACAGCGCTTGGCATGCTGATCGAGGCAATCGGCATCAACGAGAGCTCTTCGCGCCTTGCGGGCATCAACAGCCGCGTGCTGATCATCTCGGTCTATCTGATTTCCGGTGTCTGCGCGGCCCTGGCCGGCGTTATCGTCGCGGCGGATATCAAGGGGGCAGACGCCAACAATGCCGGTCTCTGGCTGGAACTTGATGCCATCCTTGCGGTGGTCATTGGTGGCAACTCGCTGCTTGGCGGGCGTTTTTCGATCATGGCGTCGCTGCTCGGAGCCCTGATCATCCAGTCGGTCAATTCGGTGATCTTGCTGTCCGGCATGCCACCTGAATTCAACCTGGTCATCAAGGCACTTATCATCATCGCGATCCTGGTCATCCAGTCTCCGACCGTGAAACACGCGCTTTACATCTTGCGGGCTTCCGCGGAGCCCCAGCCGTCCGACCCCATCAAGGAAGCGAAAGAAAGCCCGCAATGATCCGCTCAACTCATCTGCCGCTTCTGATCACCATCGCGACTTTCGTGCTGGCCTACACGCTGTGCGCGTCGCAATACCCGGCGATGCTGTCGACACGGGTCGTCGCGAACCTTCTGACAGACAACGCCTTTCTTGGAATAGCCGCCGTCGGCATGACCTTCGTGATCCTTTCGGGGGGCATCGATCTTTCGGTCGGCTCGGTGATCGCCTTTACCGGCGTCTTTCTGGCTGTGATCCTGAGGGATACCTCGATCCATCCGCTGGTCGCCTTTGTCCTGGTACTGGCGATCACCATTTCCTTCGGCGCGGCGATGGGGGCGATGATCCACTATCTGGAGATGCCGCCCTTCATCGTCACGCTGGCAGGCATGTTCCTGGCCCGCGGCGCGGCCTATGTGCTGTCGACCGACAGCGTGCCGATCACCCATGAGTTCTACGACACACTGCAGTCGCTTTACTGGAAGGCTCCGGGCGGTGGACGTTTCCGGCTCACCGGCATGATCATGCTGCTGACCTTCCTCGTCGGCATCATCGTCGCTCACCGCACCCGCTTCGGCCAGAATGTCTATGCACTTGGCGGCGGGCTGTCGACGGCCCGGCTGATGGGCGTGCCCCTGGCAAGGACCACCATCGGCATCTACGCCACGTCAGGAGGCCTTGCCGGACTTGCCGGGATCATCTTCTCTCTCTACACGTCCGCCGGCTATTCACTGGCAACGGTCGGGGTCGAACTCGACGCCATCGCGGCGGTGGTGATCGGCGGCACATTGCTTACCGGCGGCACTGGTTTTGTCGCAGGCACATTCTTTGGCATTTTGATCATGGGGTTGATACAAACCTTTATCGTGTTCGACGGAACGCTTTCGAGCTGGTGGACAAAGATCGTGATCGGCGGTTTGCTCTTCGGCTTCATCTTGCTTCAGAAGGGACTCACTTGGGCAACGACACTGCGCAGAAAACCAGCGACAGAGTTCGCCGCGCAATCATGACCTTCGTCGCCACCGGCGGGTTGGGAAGCCAGATCGGAAACCATACCGATCAGGTTGTCGAGCAACTGGGAAGAGCCATCGTTGCAGGTGAGTATCCGCCGGAAACGATGATCCCCCTGGACCCGGACATTTCGGAAATGTTCGACGTCTCGCGCACGGTGGTGCGGGAAGCGAAGAAGACGCTGATCGCAAAAGGCCTGATCCAGTCGAAAGCCAAGGTTGGCACCCATGTCCGGCCCGCATCCGAATGGAACATGTTCGATCCGGACGTCCTGCGCTGGCACGCTGCGCTCAACAACCAGCGCCCATTTCTGGAAGACCTGTTCGAGATCCGCCTGATCTTCGAACCGGCGGCGGCAGGCAGTGCCGCCAAGCGCGCAACCGATGCGGAATGCGTGACCCTGTCCAAACTCTGCGACAACCTTGCCAGCGGCAAGGACAGGGCTGCCGTAGCCGTGGCCGATCTGGAGTTTCACAAGATGATCCTGAAGCTCTCCGGTAATCGCTTCCTGCAGTCACTTGGAGATCTCGTTCAGGCCGCGCTCTATTCCCTCTTCATTGCCGAGGCCAACGAGCGCAACGACCAGGAGACCTATGAGTTCGTCGAGCGTCACCGCGCCATCGTCACGGCCATCAAGGCCGGAGACGCGAAGGCCGCTCATGACGCCATGGTCGCCGTCATCCTGGCCGGCCGGAAGATCGAACTGAATATCTGAGGCTGTCTGCGGACACGGGTTCCGCCGGTCCACCTTCTTAGCAACACAAACAAAAGAACCTCATCCTGAGGAAGGCCGCAGGCCTGTCTCGAAGGATGGGCACCTTGCTCCGAGCAAGTGGCCCAGCCTTCGAGACGCGCACACGTGCGCTCCTCAGGATGAGGTCTTTATCTAGTTACTTGCCGGCTCAGCTGGCCGGCAGCAAGTCGTCCGGCAGGTTCTGGTAGCAGACCGGGCGCAGGAAGCGCCGGATAGCCATCGTGCCGACGGATGTGGCGCCGAAGTTGGTCGATGCCGGATAAGGTCCGCCGTGAACCATGCTGTCGGCAACTTCCACACCGGTCGGGAAGCCATTGGCAAGCACGCGGCCTGCCTTGCGCTCCAGCACCGGCATCAGCTTGCGGGCAAGGTCCATGTCGCCGGCATCCATCTGCAACGTGCAGGTGAGCTGGCCTTCCAGGCTCTTGGCGATTTCCAGAAGCTGTGCTTCATCCTTCACGCGGACCACGATGCCGAGCGGGCCGAAGACTTCCTCGCCCAGTGCCTCGTTGGCCAGCCAGTTGTCACCGGTGGTCTCGAAGACGTAAGGCGCGGCTTCACGGGTCTCGCAGGACGTGCCGATCAGTTCGCGGACACCGCTGGAAGCGGCAACCCGCTTGGAACCGGACCGGTAGGCGGCCGCAATTCCGTCTGTCAGCATGGTCTGCTTGCCAATGCCGCCGAGGGCTTCTGTTGCTGTCGCAACGAAGGCGTCCGCATCCGGACCTTCGAGCACCAGGATAACGCCCGGGTTGGTGCAGAACTGGCCTGCGCCCATTGTCAGCGATCCGGCCCAGCCCTTTGCAATTGCCTCGCCGCGAGCGGAGAGCGCCGCCGGCAGCAGGAACATCGGGTTGACCGAACCAAGTTCACCAAAGAACGGGATCGGCACCGGGCGCTGTGCGCACATGTCAAACAAGGCACGGCCGCCACGCAGGGAGCCCGTGAAACCGACGGCGGTGATCAGCGGGTGCTGAACGAGCGCCTGACCAACTTCGAAACCATTGCCCTGGATGAAGGAGAAGACACCCGGATGCAGGCCGCAGGACTTGATGGCGGCGGCGATCGCCTCGGCGACAATCTCACCGGTGCCCGGATGGGCCGGGTGGCCACGGACGACCACGGGGCAGCCGGCAGCCAGAGCCGATGCCGTATCTCCGCCGGCGGTCGAGAATGCCAGCGGGAAGTTGGAAGCACCAAAGACCGCGACCGGCCCGATCGGGCGCTGGACCAGCTTCAGGTCCGGGCGCGGCAGAGGCTGGCGGTCCGGCAGGGCTTCGTCGTGACGCTTGTCGAGATAATCGCCTTTCAGAATATGCGAGGCAAACAGGCGCAACTGGCCGGTGGTGCGACCACGCTCGCCCTGAAGACGCGCTTCCGGCAAACCGGTTTCGGAAGTGCCGATCTCGGTGATGGCATCCGCACGGGCCTCGATCTCGTCTGCAATGGCATTGAGGAATTTCGCCCGCTCTTCACTGCTGGAATAGCCATAGCTCCAGAAGGCTTCTTCCGCTGCGCGGCAGGCCGCGTCCACCTGGTCGGCGGTACCGACGGAAAAAGCGTGAGACGCGCCATGCGCCGGTTCGGAGGTGAATGTTGCATCGCCGGCAACCCATTGCCCTGCAACAAGCTGCTTTCCGTGAGGCATAAAAGTCATGTCAAACCTTCTGGTTTTCAAGATGGATCAGAATTCGAACGGATCAGTGATGACGCGCCGCCCAAGAGAAAAGGCGTCGCACACATGGATCATCGGCGAGAGATCGACGTCGCTCGTGCCCGATTTCACCAGATCCGCCATACGGACGTAGAGGTTGGCATATTCATGGTTCGCCCCCTGTATAACGGGCTCACCGTCGATTTCCAGCTTCTCACCGCCAAGTGACAGCTTTGCGGCACCCCGGTCGGTTTCAACGTCGATGTCCCATGTCTGGGGCCCTTCCTGACGCCAGTCGAAATCGGCGGACATTTCCGCACCAACCGGATCTGCGAAGGTCAGCCCGGCGGCAATCGGCGTTGCCCGGTTCTCCGGAAACTCCAGCGTCGCACCGGTGAGGTGAACCGGATAGGGAAGAACCTCGGTCAGGATCGAGAGTGCATTGATCCCTGGATCGAAGACCCCCATGCCACCCGGCTCCCAGATCCATTCCTGGCCGGGATGCCAACGGCGAACGTCTTCCTTCCAGGTGATCTTGAGCCGTTTCAACGTGCGTTCGGCAAGGAATGCCTTCAGCGCCGGTACGCTATCGGCATAGCGGGAGTGCCAGGTGGCGAACAACGTCACCCCGTGTTCCCTTGCAAGTGCCTCCAGCGCATAGCATTCGGCAAGGCTCTGACCCGGCGGCTTTTCCAGCATCACATGCTTGCCGGCCTTCAAGGCCTTGGCCGCATACCCGAACCGAGGTTGCGGTGGAATGGCGAGCGAGACCGTGGTGATGTCCGGCCGCTTTTCCAGAAGCTCGTCGATCGTCTGGAAATGATCGATCCCGTCAACGCCGGCGTGACGGCTGACCGCCGCCTCCAGCTGCCAGTCCGGATTACCGGCAATTGCCGGAATGTGCTGATCGCGGGCAATCTTGCCGATGCCCACCAGCGCCAGTTTTTCTGCCATCAATGTGAATCCTTCGGCACGGCGGAACCGCGGCAGCCTTTCAGGAAGTCGAAATCGGCGCCGGTGTCGGCACCTTGGACGTGGTCATGGAACAGGCGGGCGTAGCCGCTGTCCGGAACATGGTGCGACGGCTTCCATGCTGCAAGCCGTGCGGACAATTCCTGTTCGGAAATGTCGAGATGGATTGTTCGGTTCGCAACATCCAGTTCGATCATGTCGCCGTCTTTCACCACAGCCAGCGGTCCACCGGCAGCCGCCTCCGGAGAGGTGTGCAGGACAACGGTGCCATAAGCCGTGCCGGACATGCGCGCATCCGAAATGCGGACCATGTCGGTAATGCCTTTCTTCAGCACCTTGGGCGGCAAGCCCATATTGCCGACTTCCGACATGCCCGGGTACCCCTTGGGGCCGCAGTTCTTCAGCACCATGACGCAGGTCTCGTCGATGTCGAGGGCGTCGTCGTTGATCTTGGCCTTGTAGTCGTCGATATCCTCAAAGACCACTGCCCTGCCCTTGTGCTGCATCAGATGCGGCGACGCGGCAGACGGTTTCAGGACAGCGCCATTGGGTGCAAGGTTGCCTTTCAGAACCGCGATACCACCCTGGCTGGTCAGCGCCTTTTCCGCCGGCAGGATGACATCCTCGTTCCAGTTCTTCACGTCCCTGACCTGGTCCCACATGGTCTCGCCGGAAACGGTGATGGCATCCTTGTTGAGCATGCCTGCCTCACCGAGGCGCTTGATCACCACCGGCAGACCACCCGCATAGAAGAACTCTTCCATCAGGTATTTGCCGGACGGCATCAGGTTGACGATGGTCGGGATGTCCCGGCCTGCCTTGTCCCAATCATCGAGCGAGAGGTCTATGCCGACACGGCCGGCGATGGCCAGCAGATGGATGACAGCATTCGTCGACCCGCCGATGGCACCATTGGTGCGGATGGCGTTCTCGAAGGCTTCGCGGGTCAGGATGTCGGACGGTTTCAGATCGTCCTTCACCATCTGCACAATCCGCCGGCCGGAGAGATGCGCCATCACCCGGCGGCGGCTGTCGACAGCCGGGATGGCGGCATTGCCGGACAGCGCCATGCCGAGCGCCTCGGCCATAGAGGCCATGGTGGATGCCGTACCCATGGTGTTGCAGCTGCCGGGGGACCGGCTCATGGCGGCCTCGGCCTCCAGAAACTCCTCCTGGGTCATTTCCCCAGCCTTCACCGCCTCGGAGAATTTCCAGAGGTGCGTGCCGGACCCGACCCGTTCGCCCTGGAACCAGCCGTTCAGCATCGGGCCGCCGGTGACGACAATTGCCGGAATATCGACAGAGGCTGCGCCCATCAGCAGAGAAGGCGTGGTCTTGTCGCAGCCAACCAGCAAGACGACACCATCCAGTGGTGCCCCGCGGATCGCCTCTTCCACATCCATGCTGGCAAGGTTGCGAAACATCATCGCGGTCGGACGCAGTATGCTCTCGCCTGTCGAGAACACGGGGAACTCCACCGGAAAGCCGCCGGCCTCGTAGATCCCGTGTTTGACGCGCTCCGCCAGATCGCGCAGATGCGCGTTGCAGGGCGTGAGTTGAGACCAGGTGTTGCAGATGCCAATAACCGGGCGACCATCGAAGAGGTCGTCCGGCAGACCCTGGTTCTTCATCCAGCTGCGGTGATAGATGTGGTCACGGCTGGTGCCGCCGAACCATTCGGTCGACCGCAGTTTGCGCGGCCATTTCGCCGGTTTGAATGCCATGATCTAAAGAACCTTCACTTGAGCCGCCCCGGCTTCCGCAGCCTTGAAAGCCAAGCGGTTTTTCAGGGGAACGCCGAACCCCGGCGCGGAAATCTCGACCTCGTCCCCTTCCCGGCAGCCAATGCCATCGGCGAAGGAAAGCGTTGCCGTGCCGAACATGTGTACGTGCAGATCGCCCGGCTGGCGGAAAACGTCATACTTGAAATGATGGTGTTCCAGGTTCGCCAGCGTGTGGGACATGTTGCCTTCGCCCGACAGGAATGGCTTTTCCCAAAGCACTGCGCCGTCACGGTAGATCCGGCTGGTACCTTCAACCTTCTCCGGAAGCGAACCGACCATCAGCTCCGGCCCGAAGGAGGCCGGACGCAGTTTGGAATGTGCCAGGTACAGATAGTTCTGGCGCTCCATCACGTGATCGGAGAACTCGTTGGCGAGCGCGAAGCCGACGCGGAACGGTGTTCCGTCTTCGGCAATAACATATACCCCGGCAATTTCCGGTTCCTCACCGCCGTCCTCGCAGAAACCGGGACTGACAAGATCACCGCCCGGCGCAACCGCGCAGGACCCGTTGCCCTTGTAGAACCATTCCGGCTGGACGCCGACATGGCCCGGCTGCGGCCGACCGCCTTCAAGGCCGAGCTGAAACATCTTCATGCTGTCCGTGACGTTGGCATCATCGTTCTTCGCCTTGGCGTGCATGGCGTCACGAGTTGCTGCTGACCCCAGGTGCGTCAGCCCTGTGCCGGTCAGATGCATATGGGCTGCGTCCGGGTGATCGATCGGCAGCAGCAACCGGCCTTCCGAGGCCAGCCGTTCAAGATCGACCGCCGCACCGAGTTCATGTCCGCGGATGCATTCGGTCAGGCTCTGGCCTTTTGCGATGGCTTCCTGAACCAGCTCGTAGGTGGAGGCAACTCCCTTCAGGACAGAAGCTTCGCTGCCGTTGCGGACGACCACGGCACGTTTGCCGGCATCATCCAGGATCTGGGAAATCAGCATAGCGTTACCCCTGCTTGTTCTTGTTGTAGACGTCGAAAATTACGGCTGCGAGCAGCACGAGGCCCTTGATCATCTGCTGGTAGTCGATACCGATGCCCATGATCGACATGCCGTTGTTGAGCACGCCCATGAGGAAAGCCCCGACAACCGCGCCAATGATGGTGCCGACCCCGCCGGACATGGACGCCCCGCCGATGAAGACGGCCGCAATCACGTCCAGTTCCAATGCGAAGCCGGCCTTGGGCGTTGCGGTGTTGAGACGTGCAGCGAATACGAGACCCGCGGCAGCAGCCAGAACGCCCATGTTGGTGAAAGCCAGGAAGGTCAGTCGTTCGGTCTTGATACCGGACAGTTTGGCAGCCTTCTGGTTGCCGCCGAGTGCGTAGATCCGGCGGCCGACCGTCGTCGTTTCGGTGATGAAGGCATAGATGATCGTCAGGACGCCCATGGTGATGAGCACATTCGGCAGGCCGCGGAACAGGGACAGCTTGAACATCACGAACACCAGTGCGGCAGCAATGATCACGTTGCGGGCGACAAAGAAGCTCGTCGGCTCGTCCTCGATGCCGTAGGCCTTGTTCTGTGCCCGCTGGCGCATGCCGATCCAGACCACAAGGGCTGCGGCCACGACACCGGTTGCGAGCGCAAGAACATTGACCTTGCGAGCACCGAAGAGATCCGCCAGTGCTTCCCCCATACCGGCCGGGAACATGTCCGGTACGAAACCGGTGGCAATGATCTGAAATTCCTTCGGGAACGGCCCCACCGACTGCCCTTCGAGAAGCCAGAGCGACAGGCCGCGGAAGACGAGCATGCCTGCCAGCGTCACGATGAACGACGGTATCTTCCAATAGGCGACCCAGTACCCCTGAGCAGCGCCGATCAGCCCGCCGATGGCCAGGCAGACGATCATCGTGATGTACGGCGATTGGCCGTAGTTGACGATCATGACCGCGGCCAGCGCCCCGATGAAGCCCATCACCGAACCGACCGACAGGTCGATGTTGCCCGAGACGATGACGATCAGCATGCCGAGCGCCATGATGATGATGTAGGAGTTCTGCAGCAGCAGGTTGGTGATGTTCACCGCACGCAGCAGCGTGCCATCGGTAACCACCTCGAAGAAGGCCATCACCGCTATCAGCGCGAACAGCAGTCCGTATTGCCGCAAATGCGAGGAGATATACTCGCCGATGCCCTTGGTCTTCACGACCGGCGTCGCATTGGTGTCGCTATCAGCCAGTTCCATGGGTTTTTCTCTCACTCGTTGACAATGAGCGACATGATGCGCTCCTGGCTCGCATCGCCGGCGGCAAGTTCACCGACGAGAGCCCCTTCGTTCATGACGTAGACCCGGTCGCACATGCCGAGCAGTTCCGGCATTTCCGACGAGATCATGACCACGCCTTTGCCCTGCGCGGCGAGGTCGTTGATGATGGTGTAGATTTCATATTTGGCGCCGACGTCGATGCCGCGGGTCGGCTCGTCCAGGATCAGCACTTCCGGCGCGGTGAACAGCCATTTGGCCAGCACCACCTTCTGCTGATTGCCTCCGGACAGGTTGACCGTTTTCTGGAACACCGACGGCGTGCGGATCGCCAGCGCCTCCCGGTATCTCTCGGCAACGCGGGTTTCCTCGTTGCGCTTGAGGATGGGCCCGGAGGAAACGCCGTTCAGGTTGGCGAGCGTCGTGTTGAACCGGATCGTCTCGTCCAGAACCAGTCCGAGGGCCTTGCGGTCTTCGGTGACGTAGGAGATGCCGGCTGCAATTGCCCGGTCCACGGTGCTGACATCAATCGGCTGGCCCTTGAGCTTCACCGATCCGCTGATGTTACGGCCATAGGACCGGCCGAAGATGGACATGGCCAGTTCGGTCCGGCCCGATCCCATCAGCCCGGCAATGCCGACGACCTCGCCTGCCCGGACATTGAAGGAAGCGTTCTTGATCACACGCCGTTCGGAATGCTCGGGATGCCAAACGGACCAGTCCGTGACTTCCATAAGGACTTCGCCCGGTGTCCGGCTGTGCTCCGGGAACCGGTGCGTCATGTCCCGGCCGACCATGTCGCGAACGATATCGTCCTCGCTCAGACCTGCCTTGGCGTCGAGGTTCGACACGGTCATACCGTCACGGATCACCGTAACGCTGTCCGCGACATATCGGACTTCGTTGAGCTTGTGCGAGATGATGATGCTGGTGACGCCCTGTGCCTTGAGTTCCAGCATGAGATCAAGCAGCTTGCGGCTGTCGTTTTCCTGCAATGCCGCGGTCGGCTCGTCCAGGATCAACAGCTTGACGTCCTTCGACAGGGCCTTGGCGATTTCGACAAGCTGTTGCTTGCCGACGCCGATGGAATCGACCTTGGTCGTCGGGGGCTCCGAAAGACCGACCTTGGCGAGCAGTTCTTCTGTCCGCTGGTTGGTTTTCCGCCAGTCGATCACGCCCTTGCTGGCGCATTCGTTGCCCAGGAAGATGTTTTCGGCAATCGAAAGCTGCGGCACCAGGGCAAGTTCCTGGTGAATGATGATGATGCCCTGCTTTTCACTGTCCGATATGCCGGAGAACCGGGCCGGTTCGCCTTCAAAAACAATCTCGCCGTCATATTGACCGTGCGGATAGACGCCGGACAGAACCTTCATCAGTGTGGATTTGCCTGCGCCATTCTCGCCGACGACGGCGTGAATTTCGCCCTTCTGGACATCCAGGTTGACCCGGTCCAGCGCCTTCACGCCGGGAAAGGTCTTGCTGATGTTCTGCATGGAAAGGAGTGCCATCGACCCCGTTCTCCGAATTCCGAGGAAAGACCCGCCCACCGAGCCGGACAATCAGGGTCCGGGTCCATTCCGCTCTTCCAGGACTGCGAGGAAGAGCGGAATTGCCGTGTCGATGGGTGGTAAGTGCTGCCGGACCAGCGGAAGATCAATCGGATGGGATCGATCCTCCTGAAGCTGATCACGTCCAAAGTGCCGGAGCATCCGGTGTGCGCTCGGTTGAACGCAGGATGCTCCGGGGTGTTGTCGTTCTTATTTGACCTGGTCTGCAGTGTAGTAACCGCTTCCGATCAGGATCTCTTCCCAGTTGCTGGCGTCGACGGAAACCGGCTCCAGCAGGTAGGACGGAACAACCTTCACACCGTTGTCGTAGGTGGTGGTGTCGTTGATTTCCGGCTCGCCGCCACCCAGCAGGGCATCAACCATGCCGACAGTGACACGGGCAAGTTCACGGGTATCCTTGAAAACGGTCGAGTACTGCTCGCCAGCCAGGATCGACTTCACGGACGGGACTTCGGCGTCCTGACCGGTGACGATCGGCATCTTCAGATCGCCGGAACCGTAGCCGACACCCTTGAGAGAAGACAGGATGCCGATGGACAGGCCGTCATACGGGCTGAGAGCGCCGTGCAGCTGCTTGTCGGTGTAGTGAGCGGACAACAGGTTATCCATACGAGACTGCGCAACTGCACCGTCCCAACGCAGCGTACCGACGGTATCCATGCCCATCTGGCCGGACTGGATGACGATCGTGCCATCGTCGATCAGCGGCTGCAGAACGGACATCGCACCGTCGTAGAAGAAGTAGGCGTTGTTATCGTCCGGAGAACCGCCAAAGAGTTCAACATTGTAGGGGCCGTCGCCGAAACGCTCTTTCAGGCCGTTCACGAGAGACGTTGCCTGCTGCACGCCGACCTTGAAGTTGTCGAAAGTCGCGTAATAGTCGACGTCGCCGCTGTCACGGATCAGGCGGTCGTAGGCGATGACCTTGATGCCGGATGCGGCCGCATTTTCAAGAGCGTTGGAAAGCGTGGTGCCGTCGATGGCGGCGATCACCAGAACGTCCACACCCTTGGTAATCATGTTTTCGATCTGGGCGAGCTGGTTCGGAATATCGTCTTCTGCGTACTGCAGGTCTGCTTCATAGCCGGCTTCGGTGAACTGCTCGACCATGGAATTGCCGTCGGAGATCCAGCGTGCCGAAGATTTCGTCGGCATGGCGATGCCGATGGAGCCTTTGTCCTGGGCCATTGCCGCGCCGGTCAGCGCCACGCCGGACATAAGGGTTGCTGCTGCCGCTACCGCGACAAGCGCCTTGGAAACAAATTTCATATCGTCCTCCCGGACCGGATCCCAGCCGGCCCAATTCAGTCACAGGCATTCACGGGTTGATGCCGGGGAGTACAAAATGAAAAAGTAACATGACGGTCAAATTATTATTCATTATCATTACATACCTTAATTGATATGAAATAACGGAAATCGGCCATGAGCTTGGACTTGCTGCGGCGGGGAATGAAAATCTCCCACTTGCGATTGCTCGCGGAGCTTGCAAAACACACTCGCCTCACCGACGCCGCAAGCGCTCTTGGCATGTCGCAACCGGCCGCTTCGCGTCTGATTTCCGAGGTTGAGCGCGTGGCAGAAGCCGACATTTACGTGCGATCGGGCCGCGGAATCGAGTTGACCGAGATCGGCAACAAACTGGCCGAACGCTGTGTGCGCATCCTGCAGGAGTTTGCCGATGCGGGGCGCGATATCGAACAGCACAAGTCCGGCCAGAGCGGACACGTCAGCATCGGGTCGGTGACGGGCCCTGCAATCGAATATGTCCTGCCCGCAATACGTCACGTGCGCCTCAGCTACCCGGATATTTCCATTTCGGTGGAAGTCGGTCCCAGTCTCGATCTGGCACCGATGCTCGAGGACGGGCGGCTCGACTTTTCCCTCAGCCGCGTGCCGGTGGATGAAGATCCGGACCTGTTCGAGGAACGCCCTCTCCTGCGCGAACCAGCCTGTCTGGTCGCCCGGACGGATCATCCGCTGACCCGACTCGCAACACCTGTGCCTGCAGAAGCCCTATTGGGTTTTGACTGGGTCCTTCCCCCTGTTGGCGCCCCGATCCGCACCACGACGGAACAGGCATTGCGCGACAAGGGACTTGGACTGCCCACCAAGGTGCTGACGACGTCTTCGTTTCTGTTCACGGTTACGACTGTGCAGCGTACCAACGCGATTGCCGCTGTCGCCCAATCGGTTGCCTCAAGCTTTGCTGAAAATGCAGACGGAAGCCCGGGCACGATCACGGCCCTTGAAAGCGATCTCACCTTATCGGTTGAGACCTATTCCTTCCTGACCCGAAAAGGCCAGGTTCTGACGCCTGTCGCCCGGATCGTGGCACGTGAAGTCCTGCGGGCAATCACGGGCGAAACGATACTCGCGTGATTGCAAGTCGCAAGCCGAAGCGATGCAACGTCTTGAAAAACTTGACGAACTGTAGAGGGAGAGTGGTGCCCAGAGCCGGAATCGAACCAGCGACACGCGGATTTTCAATCCGCTGCTCTACCAACTGAGCTATCTGGGCGTGCCTTGCAAGTGGTCCGGGGCGAGCCCCGTTCGCTGAAAGCCCGGTCCTTATAGAGGCTCCCTGAAACCTTGTCCAGCACCCCGGCAAAGTTTTTTGCCGAACGGCCTCACCTCACCTGTTGAAAACTTTCAGCCCCACTAACCTTCTGAAAAACAATATCTTTCCCGAGCCTGACCAAAATCGTTCCCTTCTGTGTCACATATATCTGGGCTTCTGTCGCAACACGGCACGTGGTCGGAGGCTCTCTGGCCCACAGTCAAGTCATCACCTCTATGCTGCGGTACGCACCCGATCTCCCCCAAATACTGACGTGCAAACGAAAGAAGCGCGCCACGAATGGCGCGCTTCTGACAGTCATCAACGATCCTGTCGATCTTATTTCACGGTAATACGGTCGTCCGTGTAGGCTGAGTAACCGTTCTTGCCTGCAAGATAATCGGAAACCACATCGGCCAGGTCCGGGCCGAAGTCATAGGCGTTCATGCCGTTGGTCGCGAAGATCTTGTAGCCGTCGCCGCCACCGCGCATGTAGTTGTTGGACACCACGCCGTAGACCTTTTCCGGATCCAGCGGGACGTAGCTGTCGCCTTCCATCACCATGACATCGGAGATCCGCTCCCCGGCAGGTTTGGTCTTGTCGAAGGAATACTTAAGACCGGCGACTTGCGGGAAACGGCCCGCGCCCTCTTCCACCTGGCTGACACCGTTTTCAAGAGCCGCGATCACATCGGACCCCTTCAGTTCGAAAGTGGACAGCGTGTTCTGGAACGGCAGCACTGTCAGGACTTCGCCCTTGGTGATTTCACCGGCGTCGATGGAGGCACGCAGACCACCGCCGTTCTGGATGGCGATCTGGACACCCTGGCCCTTGACGCGATCAAGCATGGCATCTGCGACCAGGATCCCCATTTCGCAAGCCTGGGCCCGGCAGACTTCCCGGTCGGCGCCGATGGGAGCATCGGCCTGGGCAACGACTTCCTTGCGGATTTCGTCGAGCGGTTCGGCGAGTTCCTTGATGCGGGACACAAGTTCCGGATTTTCAACGATGGTGTTGTCGATGATGATCGGCTCACCGGCAGCTTCCGTGATGACGCCATTGTCGTCAAAGGTCACGTTCAGCTCGCCCAGGAACTTGCCGTAGGCGTAGGCCTGAACGACGGCCGTCGGCGTTCCATCCGGACCGTCGATCATGGTCGGATACGGGCCTTCGGCATCGTCCGACGTGTTGGACAGGTAAGTGTTGGAGTGGCCGCCGACAATCACGTCGATGCCAGGTGCCTTGGCAGCAACTTCCTTGTCGACGTTATAGCCGGAGTGGCTGAGGACGATGATCTTGTTGACGCCTTCGGCAGCAAGTTTCTCCGCTTCGCGGGTTACGGCTGCAACCGGATCGGTGAAGGAAATATTCGCGCCAGGGCTGGCCAGTTCGTCGGTATCTTCCGGCGTCAGGCCGATCAGGCCGATCTTTTCACCGCCGCGTTCGATGACGATCGAAGGCTTCAGCACGTCGGCAAGCTGAGGCTCCTTCGACACATCCGCGTTGGACATCAGAACCGGAAACTCGACCGCATCCATGAAGCCGCGCAGGACTTCAGGTCCATCATCAAATTCATGGTTGCCGACGGTCATTCCGTCGTAGCCGAGCTTGTTCATGAACTCGGCGGCAGCCTTGCCCTTGTAATAGGTATAGAACAGCGTGCCCTGGAACTGGTCACCACCGTCGACGAGGATCGTGTTGTTGCTGGCCGCGCGGCGATCCTTGATGATCGTGTCGAGGCGCGCCGTGCCACCGAAGCATTTGCCTTCTGCATTGTCCTCTTCACCGCAGGTCGAATCGTACTTGTTGATCGGCTCGATGCGGCTGTGGAAGTCGTTGGTATGCAAGATTGTCAGCGAATAATCGGCATAGGCTGCCGTCGACAGTGCCGTGGTCACGGACAGCACTGCGGCGCTCAGAAAACGTTTTTTCATCGGACCCTCGCCCTTGGATAGGTTGGTTATGCCGTATCAGGAACGAGACGCCTGACGCCGGCTTCCCGGTGTTCTTAAAAACCCCGTACGCCCCTCAACAAAAGGCATCAACCCTACCGGACAAAACCGGAATTCAGGGCGTCAGGATCGCCGGTATAAAAAGATCTTGGTGCAGTTTTATGACAGCTGCAAGTGTTTGGCGGCATGAAACTGAAAAAAATTTTGCTGGATAAATATTTTTGCAGCGCTGCCTAAAAATAGCTCAATCCCGCCAACTCTGCCGAGCCAAGTTCCGTGGCAGCCGGCTGAACAGGCAAATGGCAAGGCTTCCCGAAAACTCCGGTGGCGGGCGGTTTTCAGGGACTGTTGAGAAGATTTTCAGGAGAGGAGCACTGAGGCGCCGAGTTCTACCTGGAATACCGGCAAGGCCTTCGCGCCTGCTTCGCCGGCAAACGAACCGGCGGATCATATGGCCCGCCAGGGCCTGTCAGGAGCGGTCTTCGTCCGGGAAATTGCTCTCGTCGATATCGTCGGTTTCCACCACGGGTATGGTGTACCCCTCGGAGAACCAGCGGTTCAGATCGATCTTGGCGCAGCGATCCGAGCAGAACGGATAGTCGTCCGGCGTCGACAATTTCGAGCAGATCGGACAGGGGCGCATGCGCCGTTCGGGTTTCTGGCTTTCGGCCATTTCACTCTCCGGATTTCTGCTTCGCGCCAACTGCTGAAAAGGCAGCCGGTGATGGATCATCGGCTTGCCGAACACGATATCGACAGCTTCAGGCTGCCGCTGTCGCCCAGCCCTGATGCACAGGGTATCCGGCTGAACTCAGCAGGTTCGCGGTTTCCACCAGGGGCAGTCCGACCACCGCCGGGTAGGACCCGACCAGTTTGACGACAAAACTTCCAGCGAGCCCCTGAATGGCGTATCCGCCTGCCTTGCCGCGCCACTCGCCGGAGGAAATATAGTCGTCCATGTCCTTGCGCGTCAGGCGTTTGAACCGCACGCGGGTTTCGACAAGCTTGGAACGGACCTTGCCGTTTGCTTCTGCAACGGCCACCCCGGTGAACACCCGGTGGCCACGGCCCGACAGGAGAGACAGGCACATGAGCGCCTGATCGGTCAGCTCCGCCTTGGGCAAGGCCCGGCGGCCGACCGCAACCACGGTATCGGCAGCCAGCACCACACTGTCCTGCATCGCTTCGGACGCATCGGCCATCTGACGAACGGCTTCAGCCTTTGCACGCGCCAGGCGCAGCGCAAGACTGCGCGGTGTTTCATGCTTCTTCGGCGTTTCGTCGATATCGGCCGGCAGGAGGTGATCCGGCTCCAGTCCGATCTGCTGCAGCAGCGCGAGGCGGCGCGGCGAGGCGGAGGCCAGGATCAACTGAGGGGCATTGGTCATCTAAGAGCGAGCCTTGCAGCCGGGGTCACCTTGAAGGATCCGCTTACTTGAAGCGGTAGGTGATCCGCCCCTTGGTAAGATCATACGGGGTCATTTCGACAAGAACCTTGTCGCCCGCCAGTACGCGGATACGGTTCTTGCGCATACGCCCTGCCGTGTGGGCAATAATTTCGTGATCATTTTCCAGTTTTACGCGGAACGTCGCGTTCGGCAACAGTTCTGTTACGACGCCCGGAAACTCCAGAGCTTCTTCTTTGGCCATTTGATATCCTGAATAAAGCGGGCCCTGCCCGCGGGTGCCGGGGAAACTAACGGATTAGCGGCAGAAAGTGAACCTTTCTTTCCACCGCTATGCAAAGAAACTGCCAGATCCTATGCATCACCCCCTGCGATCGCCATTTACCGCCGGATTTACGCCGGAAAACCCGGCATTTTCCTGCTGTTCACGCCACTCATCTTCAAGAATTGCATAATAGAACTCTTCGTCCCAGCCGCCCTTGAACAGGGCATGTTCGCGAAAATGAGCCTCCCTGCGCATGCCCAGGCGTTCCATCACCCCCCAGGACGCGTTGTTACGGGCATCGCAGCTGGCGAAGATGCGGTGCAGTCCGAGATCCTCGAACCCCATGCGCAGCAGTGCGCGGCCGGCTTCCGTGGCAAAGCCCCTGCCCTGATATTGAGGGTTCAATGTGAACCCGATCGTGCCCTGGCGCGCCTCCACGTTCGTCACCCTCAGCGAAACGTCACCGATGACACCACCGTCCTTCCTTTCCTCTACCGTGAAGGCCAGTGTCCCTTCACCATCCAGGCACTTCATGTCCGCCCATTTGGTCAGTTTCGACCGGATTTCCTCCAGGCTCCGTGGTTCCCAGAACTGGAAACGTGCAACCTCCGGCAGAGACTGGTAGGCATGAAGTGCCTCCGCATCACCTGACTCCATGGGACGCAGTACCAGCCGGTCCGTCAGGACCGGGGACGTGATTTCGAATTTCATCTTGTTCCTTCAGGTTCAGCCGCTTGGCGGCGGCGCCCAGTCCAGGCGCTTCTTGATGCGCATCATGAGCTGATCGCGCACTGCCCGGTATTCGCCCAGGATCTGCTCCCGGCTGCCGGTCGCAAGGGTCGGGTCGAGTGTCGGCCAGTATTCCACCTCGACCGATTCCGTTCTCGTCATGTCGAGCGCCTTGTGGTGCGCCTCGGGAGCGAGAGTGACCACAAGATCGAACCCGGATTCGTCCAGATCCTCGAATGTCTTCGGCGTGTGCCGGCTCATGTCGACGCCTATTTCGGCCATGACCGCGTCCACGAACGGGTCAACCTTGCCGGAACGGACACCGGCGGAACGCACATAAATCTGGCCAGGAAAGAGTTTGGCCGTCAGAGCCTCGGCCATGGGCGAGCGTACGGAATTCATTCCGCAGGCAAAAAGCACCGCAGTCGGACGCATGCCCGGCCCGGCCATATCCGTCAGCCCTTCCAGTGCAAGGCGTAAACGAGGGTAAACAGCCGTCGTGCCGTCTGCATGTCGACTTCTATCTTCCCTTCCAGCCGCTCCATCAAAATGGCAGAGCCTTCGTTGTGGACCCCGCGCCGCCCCATGTCGATCGCCTCGATCTGGCTCGGTGTCGCGTGGCGGATAGCCTCGTAATAGCTTTCGCAGATCAGGTCGTAGTCCTTGACGATCTTGCGCAGCGGAGACAGTGACAAAACATGAGTGACGACTTCCTTGTCGTCATCGGTCCTGATCCGGAAAACCAGCTTCTTTTCGATTACCGACAGGTTGAGAACATAGCTCGCAGGCGGATGACCGACGGGCTGAAACGCGTTTTCCTCAATCAGGTCGTAGATCGCAACAGCACGGTCATGCTCCACTTCCGGTGTGGACCGGGCGATAGAGGCTTCGTCCAAAACCACATCAACCAGCTTTCCGCCGGTTTGCTGCGGTTCGGGATCCGGGTGCGGTTCGCTCATCTGGTCGAAGCCTCTTCTTCAAATCGGGAGCTATAAATTCAGTCTGATGGAAACAGAGCGCGCGTGCGCCGACAACCCCTCTGATTCACCAAGAGCGATTGCCGCCGGCCCGAGCTGACGCAGATTATCCGCATTGCATTTCAGGATCGAGGTGCGTTTGACGAATTCCAGCACGCTCAGACCCGACGAAAAGCGAGCCGACCGCGCGGTCGGCAACACATGATTGGAGCCGCCGACATAGTCGCCAATGGCTTCAGGCGTATAATGGCCCAGGAACACGGCGCCTGCGTTGCGCACCTTTTTCAGCAGCGCTTCCGGATCGGCAACGGCAAGTTCCAGGTGTTCGGGAGCAATTCGGTTGGCTAGCGGCATTGCCGCCTCCAGATCGTCCACCAGGATGATTGCTCCGTAATCCTGCCAACTGGCACGGGCAACATCTTCACGCGGCAACGTTTTCAACTGCGCTTCGACCGCAGCTTCCACCTGGTTCGCAAGATCTTCACTGTCGGTGATCAGGATCGACTGCGCAGCGGTATCGTGTTCGGCCTGTGCCAGCAAATCGGCAGCAAGCCAGTCGGCATTGTTGCCACTGTCGGCCAGGATCAGCACTTCGGACGGGCCCGCGATCATGTCGATGCCGACAGTGCCGAAGACACGGCGCTTGGCAGCCGCCACAAAGGCATTGCCCGGACCGACGATCTTGGCGACCGGAGCAATGGTCTGCGTTCCATAGGCAAGAGCAGCAACGGCCTGTGCACCGCCAATACGATAGATTTCCGTGACACCGGCAATTCTGGCGGCAGCCAGCACCAGCGGGTTCAGCACCCCGTCCGGGCTCGGCACCACCATGACGATGCGTTCCACGCCCGCGACCTTGGCCGGCACGGCATTCATCAGAACCGAACTCGGGTAGCTGGCGGTACCACCGGGCACATAAATGCCGACAGCCTCCACCGCGGTCCAGAGCGAACCGAGTTCCACGCCGATGGGATCGGTATAGCGGTCGTCCTTCGGCATCTGGCGGGCATGGTGGGCATGAATGCGGTCGTGGGCAAGCTGCAGGGCGTCCAGCGTCTCCTGCGGCACCTTGGCAAGCGCGGCATCAATTTCTGCGGCGGACACCGTCAGTTCGGCCATGCTCTCGGCCCGCAGCCGGTCGAACCTTGCCGTATAGTCGAGGACTGCCTTGTCGCCTTCCGTGCGAACACGCTCGAGTATGTCCCGGACGATCTGGTCGACATCCTCCGACACTTCCCGTTTGCCGGAAAGGAGAGCCTTGAACTGGTCTTCGAAGCGGGCGTCGTTGATGTTAAGGCGTAGAACCACGCAATTCTCCATCATGTGCGGTGCCGTGCACCGTCTGTCATTCCGTGCGAGCGGTCAGCTGAGGTCGTGTTGCGGCAGGTTCGGCGTGGACCATGCGGCGCCCAGGTCCGACAGTTGTGCCTCGATGCAGTCCACCTCGAGCGCAAGGCTGCCACCACCTGCAAAGGCGAGCTGGATCGTGCCGGCCGGCTCTTCGCCCGGCTCGAAGGTCACGGCGAGCAGTTCCAGAACAGCACCCTTGGCCTTCTGGTTGATGTTCTGGGCCTTCATGGCCTTGACCTGCGCAAAGGCCAGCGCCGTGCGGCGGCGCTCATGTTCTTTCGATCGCTTGTCGGCTTCCTTGTCCCATACGAACCGGTTCAACACGAACACGGCCTTCTGCTCCTTCGGCAGATAGCGGATATCCGCGATGGTGATCACCGCGTCCTGCAGATGGGCGGAAAGAACCTGAAGGTCTTCCTGGTCAAGGGCGGCAAGTTTCAGCTGGTCCATTTGCTCTTGTTCTGATCCGGTCATGCGTTGTCTGGCAGGACGCATATAAGCGACTTTCTGCCCGGTCCCAAGGCTGTTGCCTAATGGGGAATAACGGTTTTGGCAATCTCCAATGCCCTGAAACATGCCTTGCGGCATCGTGGAGCCCTCAAGGGCCTTCATCCACCCGCTGGCGCAGATCCGCCTTGACCTCGTCCAGCGATGCAATCCGCCGGAAGATCCGACGGCCCAGCCAGAGCCCGAACACAAGCAAGAAGAAGCCCAGAGACGGCCCGTAAGGCGCCGGAACAAGGACAACAGTGAACAGTGCCGCGAAGGCAAAGGCCAGCTGAACCAAAAACCGGATTGTCTGTGCATTCATGCAGTCGCTCCAACATCGTCCCGCAGATTATCCCGGCGTCGATTTGTAATCACCTGCCATCTGCCTTCCGTCTTGCAATCAGGGCACGCATTCTGGAAAGTGACGCCAGCACATCAGGGCGACACCCTACCATCACACGAACGCACGGGCACGCAATGCTGAAACGATCCACCTGCCTCGGCCTGCTGGCAGGCAGCCTGCTTCTTTTCCAGACGCCGATGGATGTCCAGTCACAGGATTTTACCGAGAAGGTTCTGGGTGAGACCATATATGTCCCGGCCTATTCGCGGGTCTTTTCCCATCCGAACAGGTCCGACCTTCTGGCGGCAACACTTGCCATCCACAATGTCGACCCTGAAGCCACCATAACGTTGCAGCAGGTCGATTATCACAACGAGGATGGCACCTTGCTGCGCACTCTGCTTGATGCGCCGGTGGACCTTGCGCCCCTGCAGTCGAAAACAGTGCTGATCCCGATCAACGACACTTCTGGCGGCGTCGGGGCGAATTTCCTGCTCGTGTGGTCGACGGATAGCGGTGCTCTCAGCCCCATCGCAGAAGCCATAATGACCAGTGGCAGCGGCGGTCCCGGCCCTTCCTTCACGTCACGAGGACGGGTGATCAAGCGGCAAACGACGGAGTAGATTTCGCGAAAAATGCATTACATGGGGTGCGGCGCAGTCCACGCCGCCCATGTTTTCACACCGTAATCCGATGGCTTTATCAGGCCGAGATGCGCTCGATCTTCGCGCCGCAGCGGGTCAGCTTGTCTTCCAGACGCTCAAACCCGCGGTCGAGGTGATAGACACGGCTGACCGTCGTTTCGCCTTCTGCTGCCAGACCGGCAATAACCAGCGAGACGGACGCCCGCAGATCCGTTGCCATGACCGGAGCACCGCGCAGGGTCGAGACGCCTTCGATCATTGCCGTGCGGCCGTCCACATGGATCTGGGCACCGAGGCGGGCCAGTTCCTGCACGTGCATGAACCGGTTTTCAAAAATGGTTTCGGTAATCCGGCTCGTGCCGCCGGCCTTCGTCATCAGGGCCATGAACTGGGCCTGCAGGTCGGTCGGAAAGCCCGGGAACGGTTCGGTGGTGATATCCACCGGCTGGATGCCGTTGCCGTTGCGGTAAACCTTGATGCCATCGGCGGTCTGCGTAATGTCCGCGCCGGTCTGGCGAAGTGTCTCGAGCGCCGTTTCCAGAAGGTCCGAACGGGCGCCTTGCAACAGAACGTCACCGCCGGTCATGGCAACAGCCATGGCATAGGTGCCCGTTTCGATCCGGTCCGGAACAACCGCGTGATGCGCACCATGAAGGCGCGGCACACCCTGGATGCGGATGGTCGATGTGCCTTCACCCTCGATCTTCGCGCCCATGGCCTTCAGGCACTTGGCAAGATCGACGACTTCCGGCTCACGCGCAGCATTGACGATTTCCGTCTCACCACTGGCCAGCGTCGCCGCCATCATGATGGTGTGGGTTGCACCGACGGAAACCTTCGGAAACTCGACGCGAGCACCTTTCAGCCCGCCCGGCGCCTTGACGATGACATAGCCGCCGTCGATCTCGATCTCGGCGCCGAGCGCTGCCAGACCGTCGATGAAGAAGTCTACCGGCCGCGTGCCGATTGCACAGCCGCCAGGCAGCGAGACCCGCGCCTCATGGCTGCGGGCAACCAGCGGGCCGATTACCCAGAAGCTGGCACGCATCTTGGAAACCAGCTCATAAGGAGCGGTCGTGTCGACGATTTCACGGGCGGTCAGGTTCAGCGTCTGTCCGGCAAGGTCATCCTGGCCGCTACGCTTGCCGTTCACCGAGTAATCAACCCCGTGATTGGACAGGATCTGCATAAGCTGGGCAACGTCGCGAAGGCGCGGCACATTCGATAGCGTCAGGGTCTCATCCGTCAGGAGTGATGCGATCATCAGCGGCAGTGCCGCATTCTTCGCGCCGGAAATCGGAATGACACCATTCAGTTCCGCACCGCCAACGACCTTGATACTGTCCATGTTTTTCCCCGAACAGGACCGTGCTCACCGCACGGCCATCCCTTTGCATACGTCAAGAAACTCACATCAAACGTGCGGTCTACACGCAAGTTATGGCCCATGCAAGGCGCGCAACCGGCTGCGACCGGGCAATTTTGGGGCGACACAGTCCTGCAGAACCGCCGGCTGATGGCCCTCAGTCGGCGTCCCGCGTCTTGGCAGCAGACTTGCGGCGGCGCAGATTGGCTCTCAAGGCTTCGGCCAGCCGGTCTTCGCGGGATTTCGCCCCGGCTTTGTCCGACGCCTTTTCGCCTGCCTGCTTGCCGGATTTTCCGCCGCCGCTTTCAGCGGACTTGTGCTGCTGGTCTTTTTCGCCCATGGCGCGCCTGTGTGATGATCCTGTGAGTCATTTGTCTAGCAAGCTGCCCGCAGCTTGCCTAGGCATCTTGTGTCTTGTGCATTGTTTGCCGACTACCCTGCCAGCTTCAGCAGCATTCGGTTTTCCCATCGCTGCCAAAAACGTGTCCGCGGCCAGGCTGCACCCCATCAGACTCATGCATCATCGCGCCAAGAAGCCTGCACGCGGTGCAGAGCCCCGCCTTCAGTCTTCCCTGTTTCCAAACGTCCCAATTCCCCGGAGGCTGCTTCCACCTGCCTTTCGGCGAGGGCCCGTCTCCCCTCTCCCAAAAAGGCCAATCTGCTCTGCGCCTCGACCGGCAGGATTGCTTAATATCCACAGGCGAAACAGAGCCAAAAGCACCAGCTTTGCCGCGCCAACCCTTCAATCGTCCCGGCTTTGACGGGAGGGAGCAAATGACTGCGGAAAAAAATCCCAAAACACCGCTTGCGTCCCCGAAGGTCTTATGGCAAAAGCCCCCTCATTCCGGTCGGCACCGCTGATCGGCACCAGCACTTGCGTCTTGCAACTCAAGCTTTTCAAGCAAAAAAGTTCGACGCCGCGCCTGTCCCAAAGACAAGCCAGATGCTGCCGTAGCTCAGGGGTAGAGCACTCCCTTGGTAAGGGAGAGGTCGAGAGTTCAAATCTCTCCGGCAGCACCATTTCACATTTCTTCCCGCAAAAGACGCTAACACCTTGAATGATAAGGCGATTTCTGGCGTTCTATAGTCCTCGTTTCGGGTGTTTTCCAAGCGCTCATCAAAAGCCAATCTGAAGACTGTTTTCTGCAACTCGACGGCGCATGGGCCCTCAAGGTTCTTCCTCGCGCTCCATTGCCGGAATAACGCCGCAATGCTTGGTTTTATGGGTTAAAGCCCTAGCTAAGCTGCTTGCGAGCTTGTGAGGAAATGCGATGAATGAGAGCCAGACGAAATTGACTGCTGCGGAAGCAAAAGGCCTTCGCACTGCCAAGGAGCTTGAAGCTCATCTTGCTTGGCTGGAAACCTTCACACCTGCGGCGCTCGGCGTTCTGGCAATCGCTTCCGGTATCTACACCTACCTGGGTGTGTCCTCTCTGCTGGAGGATACGGGTGCGATGAGTTTCTTCGCGGCGGTGGCCTATTCCGTCGCCGTGTCAGTCGGGATTTTCGTATTCTGGAGCTACATGCTTCGGCTCATGCCTGCGATGCGCAGTGCGGCGGGTTTCATCGGGCTTTCGGTTTCAATGCTTGTGGGGTCGGCTGCAATCATTGCCATGTCGAGCTGGCTCAACGCGGCCGCGCTTGCAGGCTCAGCTGCTGTCGAACAGCACCTGGATACGACAGTCCGCGACTACCAGGCGGCTTTGGAGCAGGCACATGAGATCGCCCTTTCGGGCCAGGCTCTCGGTCGCGAGGTTCAACGTGCAAAGGAAGCATTCGAAGCACTCGCCCAACAGGAACGCTCCGGCGAGCTCTCAGGCACAGCAGGTGAAGGCGCAGTCTTTCGAGTTCTGACGCAAAAAACAGAAGAGCTCCAGAACCTTGAGGAGCAGATTTCAGAACAAAAGCCACTGATCGACTCCGCCTTTGCCCGGGGCAACGAAATCCTTGGGCGCATGCGAGCCCTGACGGTTGCCCCCGGGCCGGTTGAACAAAGGTCGGTCGCGTTTTCGGAGGAAAGCGTGCGTCTTGCCGGCGTTATTGCAAACCTGAACCAGTACTCCGTTGCACCGCTCGTCGCTCGAGCTGCCGAAGATCTGCCCGCATCTGTTGTTCTTCCCGAACTTGATGGCCGAAACAGCAGCGTTCGGGACGCTCAATCAAGCACCATCGCATCGGTGTTGAACGCCCTCGACCAACGCAGCCAGACCCTGCGGCGCGCAGCCGATGACGTGCTGGCGTTGGAGCCACCACAGGAGACGGCCTATAATCCGATCTCAAGCGCCGACGCTGTGATCAGATACGCAGGCAACTTTGTCCCCTCATGGGCCGGCGCTATCGCGATCGACCTCCTGCCCGCCGTTCTAGTCTTTGTGGTCGCAATCACCCAGGCATCGATCCGTAGCGGCCGGGATGGGCTGAGCATCGAGGAAACCCTGACGCTCGCAGACCTCAAGGCAGCAATCAATGCGATGAAGGATGTCGAGGCTTCGATGGGGGCGGCAGACAAGGAAGTCTTGCGCCGTGTCGCAAATTCGGAAACTTCCGAGCCCGCAAACCTGAATGCTGCGGAGTAGCACGACGTGTTTCCCGAGCGCCTTGATACGTCGCGGATAACCATTCAGCGCAGCCTGAAGTGGGTTTTGGTCGCCCAGGCGATCCTGGCAGCCTTGTTGGTGCTTTCGCATCTGCAGGCTCAATGGACCCCGGGGGGTGGCGGCAACGATGCACTGCCTTCCGGACCCACGACACCCGGCGATCAGGTGAGACACTACGATCCATCTCGAAGCTTTCCCGACTTCATGCGGACACCCGCCCCGTCGACTGTCAAAATTCCGGGTGACATGCCTCCCAGGCTTCAGTTTGAAGTGATCGACAGGGGCGAATTGGGGGAAGCGATTTTCCTGAAGGGCCGGATCTCGTCTGGAGACGCCGAACGCTTTACGAGCTTCCTGGCCAGCCTGGAAGAAGCCCCCAAAGTGGTTTCGCTCCATAGCCCCGGTGGCAATGTGAGTGAGGCATTTGAAATTGGTCGTAGCCTGCGCGCAGCTGAGCTGGATACCACCATGCTGCCTGGTCTGGTGTGCCTTTCGTCGTGTCCTTACATTTTTGCAGCCGGTGTCAATCGTTCAGCCTCCAAGGATGCTGCCGTAGGCATGCATCAGCACTACTATGACACCCCCGGCTACATGCCTGTTTTCCTGGCGGTGGAAGAGATTCAGTACGGCCAGGGGGAAACGATGGAATACCTGATCGAGATGGGTATCGATCCAGGCCTGATGGTCCATTCTCTCAATACGCCCCCCAAGGAAATCTACATCCTGGTTGAAGATGAGCTTCTCGGCACCCGGCTCGCGACGGAAATCCTGGACTGAGCGCCGTTCAGCAGAGGTCGGGTCTGAGCCCGCTCCAAAGGCTACAGATGCAATTGGCCCGTTGCAGTGAGCACAGCGGAACCGGTCAGCTCAACAGCGTCGGGGCACACGAGAAGCCGAATATGGCTTTCCCTACCCATAGAAACTCCTTGTACGACCGTGAACAGTTCTTGCCCTCCAGCACCGCTGCGGTTGGCCAATAGCCACCCCAGTGGGCCTGCGGCACTTCCTGTTGCCGGGTCTTCCCGAATGCCTACCGTTGGATTGAAGAAGCGAGCATAGGCTTCCCCTCTCTGTTCACCAGATGTCGTGAAAACATAACATCCTTGCGCACCGGCACGCTCCAACAGCGGAAGAAGCATGGAGGCGTCAGGTTCCGCAAGGTCAACTTCGTCGCGGGAAACGAGCCTGACGAGCATATGCGCCGCACCCGTGGAGACCAAAACCGCTTCCTGCGGCCCATTGGCCGGTTCAGTCTTGTCGAGCCCCAGTGCTTCGGCAAGCGCCTGCAAGTTCCCAACATCGCCAATATGGCGCGGCATGGCCTGAGACAGGGAGACAGTGACCCGTCCATTTTCCCGTCCAATCGAAACTGGAAGAAGCTCGTCCCCCAATTGCTGAACAAACGAGGTGCGCTCACCTAGTTGGCCCGTTTCTGCCAACCACCACCAGACACCTAGTGCGTTATGGCCGACACCAAACACTTCGTCTCCGGTCGGCGTGAACGATCTAATTCGAAAGTCCGCAGAAGCCTCTGTAGGCGCCAGGACAAATGATGTCTCCGATAAATTGAATTCGACGGCAATCGCGCGCATCGTGTGCTCGTCCAGGTCATCCGCGTCTGGAATCACAGCAAGAGGATTGCCGCGCAGCGGCCTCTCGGCAAACACATCGACGATCGCATACTGTTGAATTTTATTCGAGGTATTCATTTTTATCCCTCGCTGTTTCGCGAAGAATTCTCTTGAAAACTCTGGATTTAGCAATCAAATGTATTTCAACAGTATTGAGTAAAATTGCACACCAGATGCCACAACCGTCTCTAAAGTCATTACAGGCAGCGGAAGCTGTAGGCCGTTTAGGCAGTTTGTCGCGGGCGGCATCCAGCCTCAACGTGTCACCAAGCGCGGTGAGCCACCAACTACGTCTGCTTGAGGCGCAACTCGAGGTGGCGCTGTTCGACAGGACGGACACGGGCTTGGTTCCCACCGCGAAGGGCAGGCTGCTTTTGCCCAAACTCACGGAAGGGTTTCAGGTGATTTCGGACGGGTTGGCCGAGATAAGCGCCAAGCCTCGACCCTTGCTTACCGTTTCGTGCGGTCTCGCTTTTGCCGCGCGATTTCTGGTGCCGCGCCTGGTGAACTGGAACGCGGAACATCCGGATACAGAGATTAGGCTCGTCACCACCAGCCGACTGGTCGATTTCGATCGGGAAGACATCGACATAGCCATCAGATTTGGCAAGGGCGAGTGGCCGGATGTGAAAACCGAAAAGATCGTGGACCAGTCGATCGAACTCGTCTGCACTCCTGGCCTCAGCAAAGCACTCCTGGCCCAGGCAACAGCCTGCAAGGTTCCGCTCATAGTTGATGACCAAAGCCTTGTTTCCTGGTCCCAATGGTCTTCCAGTGTAGGCGGCAAGCATCTCGATCCTTCGCGACACCCGGTGGTCCGTGTGCCTGACGCGTCACTATCGTACGAGGCTGCTGTTTCCGGTCAGGGCCTGTGGCTGGCATGGCCAGTTCTGACGCGTGACGCCGTTGCCTCCGGCATTCTGGTGAGACCAGACATTCCGGGATGGGATGCAAATCTCGGGTACTGGGCCGTATCGACAGCATCGAGATGGCGCCGGCCTCAAGTCAGGAAATTTCGCGCCTGGCTGCACCAAACCTGCGCAGCGGCGGCCTGAGGCAATGGGCATTTCGACAAACTGAAAATGTCGCTGATCTCAATGTGCAGTGCCGATCAGCGAGTATGCGCAGGACACGAATCCGGATGCGGTCATGACGGGCTTCATGTCGCAAGACCACTGTTCGGAAAGGCAATGACAAGAATGTCTGCTTTGCTGACGGACACTTGCATTGGCAAAAAACGCGTCGGCTGACAGAGACTGTCCAGGGACTGCCGTCAGCTTTCCGATGAATACCACAAAGCTGGCACCAGCCAGCGTTATTTGCCGGAAGAGACCTCAGTGACGCAGCGGTGGAGATGTCGTGCCAGCGTCGTCGCTGCTGCTTTCTCATCCTTGTGTTTCGGCCGAACCAGATGGAATGCGCCATCTGGAAACAGCGGCAGGTCCCGGAACACCGCGAGCTGCCTCTGCCGCAGCAGGTCGCTTGAATTCGAAACCCATCCCGGCAATCGCAGCCTGGGTGGCCTGAACGTAGTTGCTGAACGTCCGGTTGCCCTGCCCGCTTCCGGAAAGGCCCATAGCTTCGAAATATTGATCCCACCTCGGCCAGCATTCATCCTCAGCCTCGACATTCAGTAAAGTCGCCTTTGCCAAATCGCCGTTGCCTGCGACCTTACCCAGGCAACCACCGAGGTGCTGGACAGTGGTCCTCTCCATTTCGCCGTGCGCGCGAGCAACTCTCCGACCGGCATTTTCCCACCAACCTTGAAACGGGGGCATTTGCTGGTGGATGGAGCGATTTTGAACAACGTACCGGTCGACGCGATGCGGGACCGCGTCGGGTCGGGCCAGGTGATCGCGGTCGACGTCAATCCCCGCGAAGATCTGGTCGTCGATGCCTCCCTGGAACGGTTCGGCCCGCTTGATGTGTTGACCCGCCTGTTTTCGCGCCGGACGGAGAAGCTGCCAACCCTGCCTGAAATCCTGGTGCGTGCCGGCATTGTCGGCGGCATCGCCCACCGGGACCAAACCAAGGCGATGGCGGACCTCTTGATTGAACCTCCGGTGGGTCGCTTCCCCCTTATCGGCTATGGCCAGGCTCATACCATCGCCCAGGTCGGTCAGGATGCCGCGAGAGCGCGATTGAGCTGAACCGGTTCCTGTGCATGTTCCCGCTTTGAATTTGAGCCCGTCCCTTTAAGGAAACGAACCCCGGAGAACAGGAAAAAGCTTCGGGATAGTGTAAGTCGATTTCTCATGCCGCAGGGATTTCAGAACGATCTGGAGCGACGATATCGAGGGTCGCTCCACTGTCCCTATTGAACGTAATCCAGCCTTTGGCCGGATGACGGTCTTGAGCGTCGATCTGTTGTGAAATGCAAGTGAGTTCCACCGCCAGACACCAGGTAACAAGCGACGCGGCGCATCCTCCAGCAAGACTTTCTTGCGAGCCGAGTTCAGCCTTCCAGGATGCGTCTCAGTGAAACAACCGCGGCCGAGGTCCTGTTTTCAACGCCCAGCTTGCCGAAGATCCGGTCCAGATGCTTGTTCACCGTGCGTGGGCTCATGTCCAGAATGGAGGCGATTTCCTTGTTGGACTTTCCGTTGGCAATCCAGATCAGGACTTCGGCTTCGCGTTCCGTGAGGTCGAAGGCATCCTTCAGGATTTCGGAAGGCACGCTGTCCGAGACATCCGACACGCGCAGCAGATGCTCACCCGCACTGATGTTGCCGGCATAAGTGAACCGCAACTCCCGTCCCTTGATGCGGGCAACAATGTCCTCTTCCTTCTGGGCAGCCTTTCCCTGTGGCAGCAGATAGTGGCGCAGCCAGTCGACGGCAGCTTCCGGCAACTGCCCGGCAGCGGCTGCGTCCTCGGCGGTGCCCGTACCAAGCAGCGCAGAAGCCTGCGGTGTCGCCCAGCATACGGCGCCCGAGAGGTCGACCGACATCAAGTAACGACCGGATGCATCAAGTGCGACATGGGCGCTGCGCGAATTTCGGGCGTTGGAAATATGCACGCGCAGACGGGCGATCAGTTCGTCCGGGTTGACCGGCTTGGTGACATAGTCGACGCCACCTGATTCCAGGCCCCTGACAATATGTTCCGTCTCGCTCAGTCCGGTCATGAAGAGAACCGGCACATCCCGAAGGTCTTCCAGCGCCTTCAGGCGCTTGCTGGTTTCGAAACCGTCGAGCTCCGGCATGATCGCGTCCATGAGGATCGCATTGGGGATCACGCGGGCTGCGATTTCTATCGCCTTTCGACCGCTTTGGGCCACCAGAACTGTGAAACCGGCTTCCTCCAGGGCGTCCGAAAGCATGCCCAGGGAAGAAGGTGTGTCATCGACCAGCAGCACCGTCTCGGCCTGACTAGGAGCATTCATGATCATGTCCGAGCCTTTCCAGAAGCTTGTCGTATTGGGTGAGATCGAATTCCTTGATGAGACGCCGCATGTGATGGACGAAGTCCGCCGCATGCGGCTCATGCGCCTCGATGTCGTCGAGTTTTGCCTTGATTCCACGCACGTAGCCGATGTCGCTCAGCTGTTTCAAAATCCCGAGGCTCTCTTCCGACGGCAGGCAGTCCTTCTCGAATATCGCCCTGCCCGACGATCACAGGCCCTCTACAGGCGGTGCTGCCGCGGGGTCGTCCGTGCGCCAGACGAGTTTCAATGCCAGCTGAAGCTTGTCCTGCAATTCCTGCAGCCTCACGGGCTTCACCAGGTAGTCGTCATGATAGATCCGGTGCACCGGGTCCCGGCCACTGTCATCCGCATTGGCCGAAATCATGATGATGACCGCATCGCCAAATCCGCTTTCCCGCAGCTTGCGGGCAAGGTCCCAGCCACTCATGCCCGGCATGCTTATGTCGAGCAGAAAGGCATCGGGACGTTCGTCCTGTACCATCGCCAGACACGAACGGCCGCTTGCAGCTGCAAGAACCTTGAAACCGAGCGGCGACAGGAAATCCTTGACCAGCGCTCTTTGGGCGGGATCGTCATCCACCACCATGATCGTCTGGATCGGACCGTGATACCCGCGAATGCGTTTTTCCGCACGCCCCGCCTGGATCGGCGCTTCCGCGGCGCTCAAAAGCATGCGGACCTTGAACGTGCTGCCGGCACCAACCGTGCTTGAAACCTGGATGTCACCGCCCATCACTTCGCTCAGGAGTTTGGTGATCGTCAGACCGAGCCCCGTCCCGGGAACGGCCTCCTTGCCGTCTTCCTCTATGCGTTCGAACGGATTGAAGATCCGCTCGAGATTTTCCGGAGCAATGCCGATGCCGGTATCGACCACCGCAAATTCGGCAACCTGGCTGTGATAGGACACCTTCAGCTTGACGCTTCCTGTGTCTGTCCATTTGATGGCGTTCGACAACAGGTTGATCAGCACCTGCCGCAAGCGCTTCTCGTCGCCGAACACAAACACCGGAAGGTTTTCCGCAGGCTCGAACAGAAAGCGCAATTCCTTGGCGTCGGTCTGAAGGCGGAACATGTCGACGGTCTGCGTCAGGAATTCATGCAGGTTGAACCGTTCCCGGTAAATTGTGAGATGCCCGGCCTCGATCTTGGAGATGTCCAGCAGGCCCTCGATCAGCCCGGCCAGGTGATCGGCCGAATGCTGGATCACCTTCACGGCGTCTCGTCTGTGGGCGGGGATTGCCGGGTCCTTGCGCATCAGCTGGGCGTAGCCGGAGATAGCTTTTAGCGGCGAACGCAGTTCGTGGCTGATGCCGACCACATAACGGCTCTTGGCTTCGTTGGCGGCCTCCGCGGCTTCCTTGGCTTTCTGCAGCTTGGCGTCGGTGCGTTTGTGTGCGCGGATTTCCTTCATCAGAAGGCTGGTCTGGCGCCTTGTTTCCTCATTGGCGAACTTCCGGCTTTCGTGGACAAGAACGAACAGCCAGGCCATGACACCCGAGGTGACCAGCAGAATGAAGAAGACCTGGGTCAGCGCCCTGCCGACCCCTTCGCTGCCCGCCCCCGGCGAAATGGTTTCCGCCTCGACATAGACAAGCGACAGGATCGCCCCGAGCGAAGCGGTGATCAGGATCATGACACTGAAATAAAGCCCGATCCGGGAGCTCATCCAGCCGGCGATCCGGTCCGGAAGGATCGAATGAAGCAGAACAGTGACCTGGTCGCCGATGCGTGCTTCCTGTTTGCAGTCATCCTCGCAGCGCGCATCGAGTGAGCAGCACAGCGAGCAGATCGGCCCCGAATAGACCGGGCAATGCGCCATATCCTCATGCTCGAACGTATGCTCGCAAATACAGCATTGAATGTCGGGGGGACGTTCGCCGTCGGGGGTTACAGCCCGTACCGGTTCACGGGCGATATAATATTTGCCGCCGGTTGCGTAGGCGATCAGCGGGGCAAGGAGAATGGCGGTAAACAGAGCAATGTAGCTTGCCAGCGCATGAGCGGTCTGGCCGAACACCCCGGAATAGGCAATGAGGGCGATCAGGCTTGCCGCGCCCATAGAGCCAAGGCCGACCGGATTGATGTCGTACAGATGGGCACGCTTGAACTCGATATGTTTCGGGCTGAGCCCAAGCGGCTTGTTTATGACAAGATCGGCAAAGATCGCGCCGATCCAGGCAACGGCAACCACGGAATAAAGACCGAGCGTTCGTTCCAGCGCCTTGTAGACACCAAGCTCCATGAGCGCGAGTGCAATTGACACATTGAAGACCAGCCACACCACCCGGCCCGGGTGGCTGTGGGTGAGACGGGAGAAGAAGTTCGACCAGGCAATGGAGCCGGCGTAGGAGTTGGTCACGTTGATCTTGACCTGGCAGACAATCACGAAGAGCCCCGTCAGGGCGACTGCCACCTCCGGCGTCGTGGCCTTGGTGAAGGCGACCAGATACATGTGCGTCGGTTCGATTGCCTTGTCCGGACTGAGGCCGCTCTGCAGGGCCAGAACCACCAGGAACGACCCCAGCAGCAGTTTCACCGCGCCGATAAGGATCCAGCCAGGACCTGCCGCCAGAAGGGCGAACCACCATTTCAGCCTGTGCCCGCGCCGTTGACGCGGCAAAAAGCGCAGGAAATCGACCTGTTCGCCGATCTGTGCGATCAGCGAGAACAGAACGGCGCTTGAAGCACCGAAAAGCAGGAGGCTGAACTGGCCGCCCTCGTCGCCGAGCCGGCCGGAGAAGTTCTGCCAGTCGTCCAGTGGGGCAACGCCCTGCCAGGCCAGGAAAGCAAACGGCAGGATCTGCAACACGATCCAGAGCGGCTGGGTGTAGATCTGCAGCCGGCTGATCAGGGTAATGCCGTAGATCACCAGCGGAATCACCACAAGCGTACACAGAAGGTAGCCGATGTTGAGCGGCACACCGAGGAACAGCTCCAGCGCCGTTGCCATGATGGCCGCCTCGAGGGCGAAGAAGATGAAAGTGAAACTTGCGTAGATCAGCGAGGTCACTGTCGAGCCGATATAACCGAACCCGGCTCCGCGGGTGAGCAGGTCGATATCCACGCCGTATTTCACGGCATGGTAGGCAATCGGAAGGCCGGTAATGAAGATGAGCAGGCAGACGACGCCAATCGACGAGACGGCATTCGTGAAACCGTAGTTGTAGGTGACGGCAGCCCCGATCGCCTCAAGGGCCAGGAAGGAAATTGCGCCCAGCGCGGTGTTGGCAACCCAGACCGGAGACCAGCGGCGGGCGCTTTTGGCGGTGAAACGGAGCGCAAAGTCCTCCAGGGTCTGGTTTGCGACCCATTGATTGTATGTTCTCCGCAGGCGCACAACCCGCTGATGACTACCCATTGCCCATCACCATCCCGCCCGCCGGAACCGGCGCGCCAGCCCACTCATTGTGCATCGCATCTATTTTCCATGCACATTTTTGTTCAAGATTTGCGACCTCCCCCTCGAATTGATCAACAACCGTCGATCGACGAACTTCCTAGCAATTTCTATGCCTCATTCAAAAAATATTAAAAAATTTCAATATTCCCATCAATACAAGTCATTCGAATTCAAAAAATACGAATGACAACTTACGTTAAGATCGAATTTCAGATTTTTGGACTATGAATTTATTCCAAACATTGAAGTCTTTCACATGCGGCGGTGCGGAGAAATAAGTCAAATAACCCACAGCAACTGACGCATTGCGGCAGTGCACAATTCCAGACGAGCCTTGGATGCATGCGGAGGAGCTTCACGGCGCTCTGCTTCAACCTCAACCTCAGAGGGGTCCAGAGAATGAAACGTCTGAAAGACTTGATTGACCACCGGCTGTCTCGCCGGTCCGTGCTGTCAGGCACGGCAGCCGCGGCAATGCTGGCCACCGCCAGCACATTTGCACCTGCCATCGCCGACGACGCCAACACGACTGGCCTTGCGGTCACCGAAGACACCGTGAAGGTCGGCATCCTGCACTCCGTCACCGGAACCATGGCGATTTCCGAGACCGGGTCGGTGCAGGCGGAAAAGCTCGCCATCGACCAGATCAACGCCATGGGCGGCGTGCTTGGACGCAAGATCGAATACATCCAGGAAGATGGCGCATCCGACTGGCCGACATTTGCCGAAAAGGCGAAAAAATTGCTGGTGAACGACAAGGTCGCGGCTGTTTTCGGATGCTGGACATCCGCGTCGCGCAAGGCCGTTCTGCCCGTCTTCGAGCAGTATAACGGCATGCTCTACTATCCGACCTTCTATGAAGGCCTGGAGCAGTCCCCCAACGTGATCTACACCGGCCAGGAAGCCACCCAGCAGATCATCGCCGGCATCGACTGGGTCGCCAAGGAAAAAGGCGCCAAGAGCTTCTATCTGCTTGGTTCAGACTATATCTGGCCGCGGACGTCCAACAAGATCGCCCGCAAGCACATCGAAAAGCTTGGCCTGGAGGTCGTCGGCGAAGAGTACTATCCGCTCGGCCACACCCAGTTCAACTCGGTGATCAACAAGATCAAGCTGAAGAAGCCGGACGTGATCTACGCCATCGTCGTGGGTGGTTCCAACGTTGCCTTCTACAAGCAGCTGAAGGCTGCCGGCATCGACATGACCAAGGAAAAGCCTGTTCTTCTGACCATCTCGGTAACCGAGGATGAAATCCGCGGCATCGGCGGCGAGAACATCGAAGGCGCTTATGCCGCGATGAAGTACTTCCAGTCTCTCGACAATGAGAACAACGCCGAATTCGTCAAGTCCTTCAAGGAAATGTGGGGGGACGACATCGTCATCGGCGACGTGACCCAGGCCGCCTACCTCGGCCCCTGGCTCTGGAAGGCCGCGGTTGAAAAGGCCGGCAGCTTCGACATCGACAAGGTGCGTCTTGCCTCCCCGGGCATCGAACTCACCACCGCGCCGGAAGGCTATGTCCGCGTCCATGAAAACCACCACCTGTGGTCCAAGACCCGGATCGGCCTTGCCAAGCCGGACGGCCAGTACGAGCTGGTTTACGAGACGGCCGACCTGATGGAGCCGGATCCGTTCCCGGAAGGCTACCAATAAGCCTCCGTTAGTTCCCCCAGGGATGGAAACGCCCTTCCAGAAAGCGGGCATAACCGGGGCGCTGCGTGGAGGCAGCCTGCGCAGCGCCCGTCCCCTTCGTTTCAAACCCTTATTCGCAGCAGGGGAACAGGCGTTCCGCCTTGACCCCGCAGCATGGAGACGCGCGCAATGTTCGCCGATTATTCATGGACGGAACTCGGGTCCATATTCGCCATGCAGGGTTTTGCCGGACTGATCCTGTTTTCCGTTTTCGTCCTCATGGCCCTGGGTCTTGCAATCATTTTCGGCCAGATGGGCGTCATCAACATGGCTCATGGCGAGTTCATGATCCTGGGCGCCTATGTCACCTATCTTTGCTCCAATTTCGTCGAGACCTATGTCCCGTCCCTGTTCGGCATCTACTTCTTCTTCGCCATGGCATTGGCCTTCGTCGCTGCGGGTGCACTCGGGGCACTCGTCGAATGGTCGCTCATAAGGCATCTCTACAAGCGTCCGCTGGATACCCTGCTGGCTACCTGGGGCCTGAGCCTTATCCTGCAGCAGGCCTACCGGTCGATCTTCGGCGCGCGTGAAGTCGGCGTCAGCCTGCCGAACTGGCTGCTCGGGTCCGTGCCGCTGACGGACATCATCGAAATCCCGATCAACGGCATCTTCGTCATGGTACTGACCCTGGTCATCGCCATCGGCGTCTATTTCATCCTGTTCCGCTCCCGCATGGGCATGCAGACCCGCGCTGTGGTCCAGAACCGCGTCATGGCCGGGGCCGTCGGCATCAACACCGAAAAGGTCGACCGGCACACCTTTGCTCTTGGCTGCGGCATTGCAGGCATCGCCGGCAGCGCCTTCACCATGATCGGCTCGACCGGGCCGACCGCCGGACAGCTTTATATCGTCGATACCTTCCTGATCGTCGTTTTCGGCGGCGCAGCAAGCCTGCTCGGAACGATCGCGTCTTCCTTCGCCATCAGTCAGGCCCAGTCCACCATGGAGTTCTTCCTTTCCGGCTCCATGGCGAAGGTCCTCACCCTGCTGACCGTCGTCGGGATCCTGATGCTGCGCCCCGAAGGTCTCTTCTCCCTGAAAATCCGTCGCTGAGGAGGTTCCGATGACACATGTGAAATCCCTGCTGTCTCGACAGGAACTGATCGGACTGCTGGTCGTGGCCGCGCTGATCTTCGTCTTGATGCCCCTGTCGATGGACATCTTCCGTCTCAACCTGTTCGGCAAATACCTGACCTATGCCTTCGTCGCCATCGGGCTGGTGCTGTGCTGGGGCAAGGGCGGTATCCTGAGCCTCGGGCAAGGCGTCTTCTTCGGCCTGGGCGGCTATTGCATGGCCATGTACCTGAAGCTGGAGGCCTCCACACCGGAAGCGACGGCAATCCAGTCCACCCCGGGCATTCCCGACTTCATGGACTGGAACCAGATCACGTCCCTGCCCTGGTTCTGGGAACCCTTCAACAGCCTGACCTTCACGCTGCTGGCCATCATCGTCCTTCCCGCGCTGTTCGCCTTTGTTATCGGTGCGGCGATGTTCAAGCGCAGGGTTGGCGGTGTCTATTTCGCCATCATTACCCAGGCAATCGCAGCCATCCTGACGATCCTGATCATCGGACAGCAGGGCTACACCGGCGGCGTCAACGGCATCACGGATCTCAGGACCCTGAAGGGATGGGACATCCGCACCGACGAGGCCAAATACGTTCTCTACTACGTCAACGGAGGTCTTCTGATCGCCGTGCTGCTGCTGAGCCAGTTCGTTCTCAAAAGCAAGCTCGGCCGTCTCTTGGTCGCAGTCAGGGACAAGGAGGACCGGGTGCGGTTTTCCGGTTACGACGTCTCCAACATCAAGATCTTCGTCTTCTGTTTTGCCGCGGTCCTGTCAGCCATCGGCGGCGCCATGTTCACCTTGCAGGTCGGCTTCATGTCGCCCTCGTTCGTGGGCATCGTTCCTTCCATCGAGATGGTCATCTTCTGTGCGGTCGGCGGCAGGCTTTCCATCTTCGGCGCGGTCTACGGAACGCTGCTGGTGAACTGGGCCAAGACCACCTTTTCCGAAACCTTCCCCGAATTGTGGCTCTTTGGCCTGGGCGGGCTCTTCATCGCCGTTGTCCTGGTGTTCCCGAACGGGCTGTCCGGTCTCTATCGCACCTACCTGGCACCGCATGTCGACCGGCTGATTTCACGGGGCAATAGCGGCAACAGGTTAGAACCAGTCAGCCCTCCCCCCGACCTTGACGGCGAAGCAACCGCAAAGCCAGCCGAATAGGAGAGACACATGAACACCATCAGCAACAACACCGACTTCCTGCTGTCCATCGAAAACCTGTCTGTTTCCTTTGATGGCTTCAAGGCGGTGAACGACCTGAACCTTTACGTCGACGAAAATGAGATCCACGTCATCATCGGACCGAACGGCGCGGGCAAGACAACGGTTCTCGATCTGATCTGCGGCCGCACCAAGGCGACTGCCGGTTCGATCAAGTTCCGCCAAAAAGAACTGACCCAGCTGCGCGAACACGAGATCGTGCTTGAGGGGGTTGGACGCAAGTTCCAGAACCCGTCCATCTATGAGGACCTGACGGTCTTCGAGAACCTGGAGCTTTCCTTTCCCCGTGGCCGAAGTGTCTTCGGTGCCCTTACCTTCAAGCGCGATGCGGAGGTGACGACCCGCGTGCGCGAGATTGCCGAAATGGTGTTCCTCGACACGCTCCTGGACATGCAGGCAGCCCTGCTCAGCCACGGCCAGAAACAATGGCTGGAGATCGGCATGTTGCTGATCCAGGACCCGGAACTCCTGATGCTCGACGAACCTGTTGCCGGCATGAGCGTCTCGGAGCGCAAGCAGACCGCGAAGCTTCTCAACGAAATCACCAAGGGACGTTCGGTGATGGTTGTCGAACACGACATGAAATTTGTCGAGGACATCGCCCACCGCGTCACCGTCCTGCACCAGGGCAAGATCCTCTCCGAGGGCTCAATGGCAAAGGTGCAGGCCGATCCCAAGGTCATTGACGTTTATCTCGGACACTAGGAGGCGACCATGCTCAATGTTGCACAGTATCACGTTGCCTACGGCCAGAGCGAAGTCCTGCACGGCCTCGACTTCACGGTCGCGCCGGGAGAAATCATCGCCATCATGGGCCGCAACGGCATGGGCAAGACCACGCTGATGAAATCCCTGATGGGGATCGTGCCCACCAGCAACGGCGCTGCCGCGGTCGACGGTGTCGACATCACAACCATGAAGAGCTACGAGCGCGTCGCCAGGGGCATCGCCTATGTGCCTCAGGGGCGGATGATCTTTCCGACCATGACGGTCCAGGAAAACATCGAAACCGGCCTGACCATCAGCGGCCAGAGCAAGGTTCCCGGCGACATCTACGAGCTGTTTCCGGTGCTGCTCGACATGAAGGGTCGTCGCGGCGGCAATCTCTCGGGCGGCCAGCAACAGCAGCTGGCAATTGCCCGCGCGCTGGCGACCAACCCGAAGGTTCTGCTGCTGGACGAACCGACCGAAGGCATCCAGCCGTCGATCATCCGCGAGATGGGCCGGGTTCTGAAACGTATCCGCGACGAGCGCGGACTTTCCATCGTTGTGTCGGAACAGGTTCTGTCCTTCGCCCTCGACGTCGCCGACCGGGTGCTCGTCCTGGAAAACGGCCGCCTTGTCCACGACGAACCGCGGGCAAGCGTCGACGAGGAAAAAGTCTCCGCGTTCCTGTCCGTCTAACCAGCTCATCCAGTTCAACAGCGCACGCTTTTCAGGCGCAAATCCAGAGGAGAACCCAATGGCAGATACACTGATTTCGGTAGATTTGAGCGAGTCCCCACATACCAATGAAAAGGTCCATAACCGCTGGCATCCGGATATTCCGATGGCGGTCTGGGTGGAGCCGGGCGACGACTTCAAGATCGAGACCTATGACTGGACCGGCGGGCAGATCAAGAACAACGACGACGCGGCGGATGTGCGCGATGTCGAACTGGAACAGGTGCACTACCTTTCCGGCCCGATCGGCGTCAAAGGGGCCGAACCGGGCGACCTACTGGTCGTCGATATTCTCGACATCGGCGCCAAGGAAGAAATGCTCTGGGGCTTCAATGGCTTCTTCTCCAAGCAGAATGGCGGCGGGTTCCTGACGGAGCATTTCCCGGAAGCCCAGAAATCCATCTGGGATTTCGAAGGCATGTTCACGCGCTCGCGCCATGTGCCGGGCGTCAGCTATGCCGGCCTGATCCACCCGGGTCTGATCGGCTGCCTGCCGGACCGCAAGATGCTGGACATGTGGAACACTCGCGAAAAATCATTGTTCGATACGGATCCCGACCGCGTTCCGGCGCTTGCCGCCCTGCCGAACACCCAGTCTGCGCATATGGGACAGCTCAAGGGCGAAGCGCGCGACAAGGCAGCTGCCGAAGGCGCACGGACGGTTCCCCCGCGCGAACATGGCGGCAACTGCGATATCAAGGATCTGTCGCGCGGTTCGAAGATCTATTTCCCGGTCTATGTGGACGGTGCCGGTCTCTCCATGGGTGACCTGCATTTCAGCCAGGGCGACGGCGAAATCACCTTCTGCGGCGCGATCGAAATGGCCGGCTGGCTGCACATCCGGGTCAACCTGATCAAGGGCGGGGTCGCGAAATACGGGATCAAGAACCCGATCTTCAAACCCTCGCCGATTACGCCGAAATATGACGACTACTTGATCTTCGAAGGCATCTCGGTCGATGAGGCCGGCACACAGCATTACCTTGACGTGCACATCGCCTATCGCATGGCCTGCCTCAACGCCATCGAGTACATGAAGAAGTTCGGCTATTCCGGCGCGCAGGCCTACGCCATCCTGGGAACGGCGCCTGTGCAGGGGCATATTTCGGGTGTGGTTGATATTCCAAATGCCTGTGCCACCTTGTGGCTGCCCACCGACATCTTCGACTTCGACATGATGCCGGGCGCGGACGGACCGAAGACCTTCATTGACGGATCGGTCGACGTTCCGCTTGCCCCGGATCTCTGATCCGCACGCGACGACGAGACGGGCCCTGCCCGTCTCAAACCCCTTCCGCCGGCGAGCCGGCTTTCCGTCTTTCAGGATCAATCATGCCGACCTACGATTATCTGTGCGCTTCCTGCGGTCCCCTCTCCGCCAACCGGCCGATGTCCGCCCATGCGGACCCGATCGAATGTCCGATCTGCAAGGCGGAAGCCCCGCGCGCGATCCTTCAGGCGCCGCATATGTCGGGCCTGTCTCCCAGCGACCGGGCTGCCCATCAGCGCAATGAAACTTCCCGGCACAATCCGAAATTCTCGACCAAGTCGGATCGTGACGACAGTGCGAGGGAAAACCGAAAACGTCACCCGTCAGGCTGCTCGTGCTGTTCCGGCTCGAAAGGAAATTTTCGCTCAAGTGCGGTCTACAAGGCCGACGGCAGCAAGACGTTCCCCTCAAAACGCCCCTGGATGATCAGCCACTGACGGGTCGCGTATTCAGGGTTACGTGGCAGGTCGCCTTGTTCCACTTTGTAAAAAGCTGCGTGAGGAGGAGGCGGTCACTCGGCCAGGGATATAGTTTGCGTGGCCTTGCTCACGTTGGCCGAAACGTCTTCAACGTGGCTGTTGGTCAGTCGCACGCGTCGTAGCGGCTGTCGCCGAATTCCAGCCAACGCTGACCGTCGTCTTCGAACACCAGGTATTCGGAGTGGTCTTCCCCCAAGAGGGCGACCACAAAACCGCGCGGCGGTTGTGTTTTGCCGAAGTAGCTATAGGCCGTCATGGCCCTGATATCTGTCCCGTTCACCGTCACGACAGCATCCCATTCACCGTCGGGTTGATCCGGTGTGTGGTATCAGCGATGGTCGCGCACTCAAATTCAACATATGATGTAAAAGGAAAGAATTCGTCGTTTCAACTATGGAAACCAACTGCAGTGAATACGAACAATCATCTGTTCCACCTTTTTCGTTACGCCTGAGGAACAATTAAATTCGAAAACACACAGTCTCATCAAATGTTTTCTAATTCACAACGAATCATGAATAAAAATGCTTTGTCTACCATGAGAACAATAATATACATCATCATGAGACCTCGTCACATAAGCGATGATAAACGAAGGCAACGAAAAATATGTCGAAGGTATTTAGTAATTTGAATTCTATTTTTACAAAATACAACAAATCTATTGTCAATAACAACACAAATTCAAATCAGAAATTTTTAGTATATTCTATCGAACGAAGCAAAATGATTAAAGGCTCTCATTACGTGGGAGGTTTGGCTGATCGAATTAAAGGATTGATATCAATTTTTTATATTTCAATACTTACAGGCAGGCGCTTCACAATACACTGGGATAACCCGTTGGATATTTTAGAAGGATTGCTACCAAATAAATATGATTGGAAGTTTTCAAACGCAGAAAAATTCATTAAAAATAAAAGTAGATTTCTTCATTTAGACTACATTGGACGAGGAGATGCACTTAATGATCTTAACTACAGAAAGATAGAGAAGGATCTTTTCAAGGGTGAAGATGTTGTAATAATGAATGCCAATAGCTTTTGTGTTGACGCTATGTCGGCGTATATTAAAAAAGAATTTGGAGGGATGTGCTGGTACGGACAATATTTTAATGAAGCGTTTGAATTTCTGTTTAAATTTGCTCCTCTTGATCAATTTTCGAGTAGTCGCCTGAAGTTCGATGATTTTAAGGTTGGAGCTGATTTGGTTGTCGCAGTACATCTTCGTACAGGAGCAGGAAACGGCTGGAAGGATCCAATACTGGACGAATGGGAAAACTATGAATTAATTTTAGAAAGGGCGTTTTCGTTAGCTAGAGCACATGGCGCGACTAAACCTGTATTTTATTTCGTTTCAGATTCTTTAGAGGCGCGAAGCGCAGTTGCAGCTAAAAAGTGGGAGTTTCCGATTTTTGTAGAACAAGAAGGCACCTCTCACTTGGACAGAAGCGCCGGGATCAACGATAGCAATCATCATCGGACTTTTTTTGAATTTCAGTTGCTTGGCGAAGCGGACATGGTGGTTTGTGGTCAAGGTGGATTTGCTCAAATGGCTGCATTGTCTCGCGGAAAAAAGTACTTTAGGTATAAAGATACTTGATCTTATCATCCAAGATCTTCTCTAAGAAACTGGACATGCTAAACTTATTTGTGTCTGCGGGAAACACAATCGACACTGACAGGTCGTCAATCCTGGGTAACTAAGTTCCGAAACACAGGAACTCTCGTTTCTTGTTTTCATCGTGTGGGTTGGCTAAAATTGTAGGTTAGAATGGCATGCAAGAAGCGCTAATTCCCTGATTAATCTTACGAAATGAACCGAACTCCTAAGTCTCCTGCATATTATGTAGTGTCCCTCTAAACTAGGAGACAAATGGGATAAAGAGTTCACGGCTTACGGAAGAACAGATCTTCAGCTTCTTGCAGGAATAGGAAGCTCGGTTGTAGTAGACGAATGTTTGCGCTAAATACTACATGTTGGAAACGAGCCTTGATAAAATACAAGGCCATGTTTGGCGAGATATACTTTTCCGACACCCGCAAGTTGAGGCGTCTGGCAGATGAAGACGCCAAGCTGAAAAAGCAATTGAGATCGGAAAGAGAACACTCAGTTTCCAAAACACGGCAATAATAATTGGAGCTTCGCTCTAATACGTCAATGTTGCTCACTAGAAGGACAAACAAGCGGTGGAGCGGAGACTTCGTAACGAGCGTATCATTAAAGTTTCCCGATTCGGGATTCTGCCGTAACTGCTATTACAACAGCAGGGCACGCACTGATGATAGACACTTAGTTGTACTACCTACTTCTTACTCGCGAGCACGGCACACTCATTTGATTGCGCGGCAGACGGGTCATCGCGGCCTCAGACAAACAGCCGAACTGTGCCGTACGTCTTTTCAAATTGTGTCAGGAGACTGTCGCGGACGAACCTACGACCAACCCGACAAGTTGATGCTGAATGGCTTTGACCTGAGACCCTTTCCTCGTCCGGTTTAGCGCGGAGTCCTTCGGTTGATTTTTGACCTCATACAGCCTGTGTTTGCAATGTCATTTTCAATGCGAATTCGTAGGGCGTGAGATTGCCCAGAGATGAATGGTGTTTGTTATGGTTTTAATTGTCCTTCCATGCGGTGATTTGGGATCGGGCTTCGGCGAGCGAAGAAAATAGCGTCTCGTTGAGGCACTTATCTCTGAAGCTATCGTTGACGCTCTCGACGAAGCCGTTCAGCGTCGGCTTGCCAGGTTGGATGTAACGCCAGTCGACACCGGTATCTTGACACCATTTGAGAACGGCCATGCTGGTCAGCTCGGTGCCGTTGTCTTAGACCACGGTGACCGGTTTGCCACGCAGATGGATGAGCGCATCGAGTTCACGGGTGACCCGCAAGCCGGACAATGAAGTATCAGCCACCAGCGCCAGGCACTCGCGGCTGTAATCATCGACCACGGCCAGAACCCGGAAACGACGACCGTCCGTGAAGGCATCAGATACAAAGTCCAGGCTCCACCGCTCATTTGTTCTGCCTGGCAACACCATTGGCCGTTTCCGGCCACCACGTTTGCGAACCTGAAGCTTTTCTTCCGCGTAGAGGCGTCTCAGCTTCTTATGGTTCATTCGGATGCCCTGGCGTTCCAGCATCAGGTGAATACGCCTGTAGCCGAAGCGCCGGCGCTCTCCGGCAACTTGTCTTATGGCTTCACGCAGATCTGCATCATCCGGTCGCAGACTTCGATACCGAACACTCGACCGGTCAATTGCCAAGACAGCACATGCCCGACGCTGGCTCACGCCGTGCCCGGAGCACAGGTGAGCCGCAGCTTCCCGTCTTGCACCGGGCGTTACCATTTTTTTGAAGCAACGTCCTTCAGCATGGCGTTGTCGAGCATAGCCTCGGCCAACAGCTTCTTGAGCCTGGCGTTCTCGTCTTCAAGCGCCTTCAGTTTGCGGGCATCGGATACATCCATGCCACCAAACTTGGCCTTGTACTTGTAGAAGGTGGCTTCCGAGATGCCGTGCCGCCGGCAAACATCGGCCGTCTTCTGGCCGCTCTCCTGCTCGCGCAAAATGCCGATGATCTGTTCTTCTGTGAACCGTGAACGCTTCATTCCGTCCGTCTCCTGACTGGGACGGACTCAACACCAAACTGAAGGACTTCTGGGATCTCAGGTCAGCTTCATTGAGCGCCTTGATGGGGGCTTAATAACGAAACACTGCACTCGTCACTTACTGAGGCTAGAAGCCAAATCATATCAGGATGAGAGAGACTGCGACCGTAACAGGCCACGCCCATTTCCCGGGAATTTGATACCCTATGAATTCGCATTGAAAATCACGGCAAACTCGGACAGCATTTGGTCAATAATCCGACGTGCATCCCTGAATTCGGTTCGTTCTGAGCAGGAACTTTCCAATTGCGATCCCGATGTGATGAGAAGGAGAGTTCCATGAAAAGATCAAAGTTTTCCTAGGCTCAGATCTTGCTCATTCT